>Ga0189285_100005_pt1 | contig 449118 bp, 409 predicted proteins | sample GEYOminimetaG_FD_130315 | JGI IMG/M metagenome (GOLD analysis project Ga0189285, IMG submission 130315) | Marine microbial communities from the Costa Rica Dome - GEYO mini metaG | ecosystem: Environmental > Aquatic > Marine > Oceanic > Photic zone | place: Costa Rica: the Eastern Pacific...
GCATTACTCAAAAGATTTCTGATAATAGTAGAAACCATATTAGCGTCAGCGTAAGCTAATTGGCTTGTTGTTTCATCTATAATTTTTACTGATTTAGTTTTAGCCAATGAATTGTAAAGTGCACTATTCTCAACGACAAGCTCTTTCAAATCAATGTTGTCGGGATTGTTGGGAATACTACCCGTTTCAGATGCTGCCCAATTGAGTAGGTTATTAAGCAGATGATTCAATTGATCGACAGACTGATCGATCTTTCCTCCCATCTCGAGCAACTTTTCTTGCTTGTCCTTTTTAATGAAGTATTCAAGCTTTTGGCCAACACCTTGCAAAGCGATCATTGGACTTCAGAGGTCGTGTGCAATTATAGAAAAGAACTTGTCTTTTGTTGCGTTTGCCTGTTTAAGCTCCTTTGTTCTTTCTTCAACTTCAAGCTCTAGAAACACCTTTCTCTCTTCGAGCATAGCAGTTTTTATTTGCTCCTTCTCAATTTCCTTAACAACTAAATCTTCTCTCATCTTCTTAATTCTGAATGCCAAAGCAAATGAGAAGATCACTATTTCAAATGAACCACCGAGCTCTAATATATGATTAGAAATGATCCCTTCTGGAACAAATTCTACCACTCTAAGAATAGCTAGTACTAAAGACAAAGTATATGGAATCCATGCGAAGACATTGACCCCAGCTGGCTTAAAACCTTGACGATAAATTACAAATCCAATAGTGATGAAAACTGGAAACATGGTAAGCACTAATAGACGCCCAAACACCTCTGTAACAGAGGGAGGAGCGATCAAACTGACCGCAGACATAACCAAAGAAGCTACTCCGAAAGCCAAGGCCACTTTGAACAAGCGACTTGACCGTACTTTCAGCTGAAGGAATTCAATGGTAAACAGACTGGTGAAAAACATACTTACCCCAGCAAAAGCTACATACAAGATCATATCGAGATGTGTTGAACCCGTCCAAATAAATTGACTACCAAGCCCACTCAGTGTACCAAGGGTAAGAATATTAAATACAGCTACTAATACGTAGTATAGATACGTCTTGTCATTTAATGAAAGGTAAATGATGAAGTTATAAACTGCCATCACAAACATTGAGCCGTATACAAGCCCTAAGAAAAGACTTCTAAGATCAGTAAAGGGATTGTCGATCACTGTCGACTAAAAAAACATCAGCATCAGAAATCAGGGTATGAATGGTGTTTTTCTTTATAGATACTGCACAATATACATGATATTGCACTACAATAAAAAAACCCTGACGCAAAGGTCAGGGTTGCAAGCAAAGAGTTAGGTTTCATCCAAATTTAACGACAATGTCTAGGATGAGTCGACATCATCGGTTTCCATTAAATTCGAACCAAATGTAAATAGTGGTTTGACTTTAAAAAATTATTTTCGAGAATTATTTAGAAAAGTAGATATAGCATAACATTGAAGAAAATTCTACAAATACTATATACTGGCTGGTGCGCATTGACATTCACTTTATCAATGCTTATTTGCACACCTTTTTTGGTGTTACCCATTTTATTCTCCCGCAAATATTTGTCGCTAACATTTTTCTTCATTCGAGTATGGGTTTACATGTTCGGCTATTCGTGCGGAATTCTATTTAAAGGACACAACAAGGAAGTTGTAGATAGAAATAAGTCCTATGTTTTTGTCATAAATCATACCTCCTTTTTAGATACGCCTGCTATACCTATTGCCATACCAGCACCATTAGTTGCTTTAGGAAAAGCTGAACTAAAAAAGATTCCAATATTCAGCTCTATCGTTAGTCGTTGGACAGTCTGGGTTGATAGAAGCAGCATTGAAAGCCGTAAAAAAAGCACGCAAGAGTTGATGGAGATTCTACAAGGCGGAACTTCAGTTTTAGTAGCGCCAGAAGGAACAAGAAACAATACAGAGGAGCCACTGCTACCTTTCAGGTATGGTCCTTTTAGATTGGCCATTGAGGCTCAAATCAACATTCTACCTGTCGTAATTCATGACGCAGGCAAATTAATGAAAAGAGGAAGTTTATTATTAACACCAGGAACGATTCATTCTTATTGTCTACCTGAGGTTTCAGTCCAAGGAAAAACAGAAGCCGACATTGAAGCGCTGACGGCAGAAGTACACAGCTTAATGAAGGCAAAAATCCTTGAGCTGAATGCAAAGAATCACCAGACATAAAAAATACTTCGCACTGTCTTTTGTACTTTAGAACTTAATTTGGCACAGTTTTAGAATTTAACACCTAAACCAAAGAGTAAGCTTATGAACACTTTTTGCAGAAACATCATTTTAGCGTTCATAGTAACTAGTATGGCGGCTTGTGCCACTGGTAAAAACGCCTTCGACAAAGGAGACTATGAAACTGCGCTTAATCGTGCGGTCAAACGCCTTAAGTCTAACCCGAATAATAAAAAAGCCCTTGAAGTACTCATTGAGGGATATAACTATGCCTCTCAATATCATTTAACGAAGATCAAAGAATACGGAAGGAGCTCTGACTCATTTAAATGGGAAAGAATCTACTCTGAGTATTCATTGCTTAACCGGTATTATAGAGACATCATCAGTTGCCCAGCCTGTATCGATGCGGTCGACCCTATCAGTTACATAGACGAACAGGAAAATGCTGCTTTTGAGGCAGCAGAAGTACAGTTAGCACTTGGTAAAGAAGAGCTTGCCTTCAATACCATAGAAACGGGACGTCAAGCCTATGGCCATTTTGAGTCTGCACTAAGGTTCAACAATAATATCCCTGGTATAGACAGTTTATTGAGTTTAGCACTCGAAATGGGAACTGTGCGTGTGCTTGTAGAACCAATACCGGTTCATTCGCGAAACTTGGAGCTTACGAACGACTATTTTGCCAATCGCATGTTCGAATATTTCGAGCGTTTTAGCCAAGGTAGATTTGTTCATTTTATCACAGGTGACGAAGCGTTCAATTATGATATCCAACCAGATCACATCATTACTATGGAATTCGATGATTTTGTGCTTGGCCAACAGCTAGTAGAAAAGGAAACGATAAAACTTGAAAGAGATAGTGTCAAAGTTGGCACCTTCAAAGATGACGAAGGTGTAGTACATGACGTTTTCGGAACAGTGAAAGCCGATTTGGTCGTCTACAACAAAACGCTTGCTTCTCAAGGTGTTTTGAATTTTGAAGTAAGAGATGCTTATTCAGAAAGAGTATTGGTAAATCGAAAGTTCGCTAGCGAAGATGTTTGGACCTACCAATGGGCGAACTTTAATGGAGATGAAAGGGCATTGGACAGAGATGAATTAAGACTCACTCGAAAAGAAGAAATTCCTCCACCCAATGCGCAGCAGCTCTTCGGCAGTTTCATTGATCGAATTTATGATCAAGCAATCAACCAGGTAACCCAACTGTACCGGGGAAGTGGAATTTAGAACAAGATGAGGTCCTCCTAGTTGTTACAGCTAGGAGGATTTTTTATGAAGAAGCACAAAATCTACGCAGTTGCTAACCTGTTGGTATTACTGTTTACGATCTACTGGAATTATTATTCAAATACCGGAGGAATCAATGGTCAATCTGTTGGTAGCTTAAGTAATGAATATGCCAACTTCTTTACCCCAGCCAGCTATGCCTTTTCCATTTGGGGTATCATTTATCTATCTCTGATAACGAATGCCGTGTACTTGTTTTTCAGTAAGAACGAAAAAGATGTTCAGGCACAATCAAAATGGTTAAGCTTAGCCAATATTGGCAATAATTTATGGATCTATACATGGCTCATGGAATACACTGGGCTCAGTGTACTTACAATGATCTTGATCTTATTTTGCCTTACGAAGAACGTTCTTGATCTTAAAATTGGCGAAGAGAAAAAACCTTTCTTAACCTGGTGGCCTTCTTCCATATATTTTGGATGGATCGTTGTGGCCTTAGCAGCTAATGTAAGTGCCTACCTAGCGAAAATTGACTGGCAATTACTTTTCGCACAAGATGTTTGGGCAGCTCTTCTCATAAGCATTGCGCTGATCATCTACCTGTTCTTATCAAGAACTAAAAACCTTACTTATGCCGCCTATGTGGGCGTTTGGGCCTTAATTGCCATTATGGCGAAGCAATGGGACAGCAATGCTATTGTTCAGTATACTGCACTTATCGCTGCTGCCATTCTTTTCGTCAGTACGATCATCAAAGACTTCCAATTAAGGAAAAAAGGTATCTATTAAAAAAGCCTCTTTCAAGGCTTTTGAATTAGTTATTTGTCATGGCATTGAGTAAGTCGTGCCTTGTAATGATGTGGACTTCATTGGCTTCGTCTCTCACCATTACTGCCGGATTATCTTTTGTGATTACACTTGACAATACATCTAATGTGTTATCAGCAGATACAAACTGGAAAGGCTTATCCATAATATCAGCTACTGGCTTGTCCTTTACGTCTGGGTTGTCGATCATATGAGCCAACAACTTGGAGTCGATCAAACTTCCAACAAAGTTGTTTCCATCTACAACTGGCATTTGAGAAATGCTTGTAGAAGTCATGACTTTAATAGCATCACCAACCGTTGAATCTTTTGACACCGTTGTTAGCTGGCCATTTCCATTTTGATTGGCCAAAACATCGGCAGCTGTACTAAATTCTCTTTCTTCTAAAAACCCTCGGGCTTTCATCCAATCATCATTATAGATCTTACCCAAATAGCGTGTACCATGGTCAGGAAGAATAATGACCATAACATCATCTTCATTAAGATTTTCTTTGGCATATTCTAAAGCTCCTGCAACAGCAGAACCACAAGACCAACCGCAGAAAAGTCCTTCTTCACGAGCCAACCTTCTGGTCATAATAGCTCCATCTTTGTCGGTTACTTTTACGAACGTATCGATCAAACTGAAATCCACATTCTTTGGCAAGATGTCTTCACCGATACCTTCTGTCAAGTAAGGGTAGATCTCTTTTGTATCGAACTCACCGGTCTCTTTATATTTCTTAAAAACAGAACCATAAGTATCGATTCCAACAGATACGATATCAGCATTTTGTTCTTTTAAATACTTCGCAGTACCACACATAGAACCGCCAGTCCCTACACCGGCAGCCCAATGGGTAATTTTGCCTTCAGTATCTCTCCAAATCTCTGGACCTGTAGATTCATAATGTGCTTTCGCATTTGATATGTTGTCGTATTGGTTTGGGTAAAATGAATTTGGCGTTTCTTCATTCAGCTTATTAGCAACTGAATAGTAAGACCTTGGATCATCTGGCTCAACGTTTGTCGGACAAACGATTACCTCGGCACCCACAGCTTTTAGGATGTCAATCTTTTCTTGAGACTGCTTGTCAGCAAGGGTAAAAATGCACTTGTAACCTTTAGCAATTGCACCTAATGCCAAGCCCATTCCAGTATTACCAGAGGTACCTTCGATAATGGTTCCACCGGGTTTTAAGATTCCAGCAGCTTCAGCATCTTCAATCATTTTCAAAGCCATTCTATCTTTCATAGAGTTGCCCGGATTGAAGTACTCCACTTTTACCAAAATAGTCCCTTTGATTCCTTTATTAACTGAATTCAATTTGACTAAGGGTGTGTCGCCAATTGTATCGACAATGCTGTTGTAATATTTCATTTCCTTTTTCCTATTTCTAATGCAAAACTAAAGTTTTCCAATCAGTCTTCTTCAGACTGAAAGCAAACTTTACAAAAAGCTAACCTTAAGGCATTCGTAAAAATTCACTCACCTTGCTTCCATACCGTTCTTTATATTGAGGAAGTGTATATATCTGCACATGATCTGCATCTGCGAACATAATTGGATAGACATTATAAAGCCCCTCTATTTCAGCCTCAAGGACATCATGAGGCGTTGTCGCATCACCTGTACCGTAAAGGACCAACGTTGGCAATTTACTTTCTTTGAGTAAGTATGAGAATTTCATGTTTTGGCTCCAACCATCCACTTTTTTATCAAAGCCATTCCAGGCTTGCTCAAATACGGGTTTAGGTATACCCATATCCTGAGCAGCTATCCATGATGTTTCTTTTACATTACTCAATGGACTTGCTAGAATGAGTTTTTCAACTTGCATATTCTCATTGCTCACGTATTGTACCAAGTCTGGTCTACTCACCGCTACGGCAGAGGCCATTGCGCCCATTGAAAAGCCCCACAACACAAATTCTCGCTGACCTTCTCTATTCTTCAACATGGTCATGGCTGCGACTATATCTTCAGCAAATTCATAACCTAAAGCTGTAGAAGCAGGCTCTGACTTTCCTGAATTTCTATGGTCGGGAATAAAGACATTATAAAGGGAATCTAAGCCATAGTCTTTGACTACTTGTAGGTACTTCATTGTCTTAAGTCGATTTGAAGTCCTTCCATGGCTTATGATCAAGGTGCTTCTATTTGATGGGTCACTCGAAGGCACCCACCAACCATTTAGGTTCAAATCGTCATAAATTGCCTTATAGTCAACCTCCTCAAATTTGAACCCGTAATCCTCAGGGTTACGATTATCTGCGATGGCGTAGTCCTCTATCATTTCGGGCTTCTCGAGTACATACTCAAAGGTGTAAGGCTCATATTCCGTAATCATATCAACGAAATATGGAACCACTAGGAAATAGAAAGCTACCACCACCAGAACTATGATGATGAATAAAGCACGAATGATCTTTTTCATATTAATTATTTTGAAACAGAAGCAAGTAAGTAGAGTACAGCCATTCTCACGGCTACACCATTTTCAACTTGATCTAGAATTATCGCTTGGTCAGAATCTGCAACATCACTTGCCAATTCAACCCCCCTATTAATCGGGCCAGGATGCATTACTGTAATCTCCTTATCCAAGGAATTCAGCAAAGCTTTGTTGATGCCGTAGTAAAGCGAATACTCTCTGAGCGAAGGGAAGTATTTGATGTGTTGTCTCTCTAACTGAATTCTCAACACGTTTGCGACATCGCACCATTCAAGCGCTTTTCTGACATCTAATTCGACTTTTACACCCAGCGTATCAATGTACTTGGGTAAAAGTGTAATTGGCCCACAAACCATGACCTCTGCACCTAATTTTTGGAGTGCAAATATATTTGAGAGTGCTACCCTAGAATGAAGGATATCCCCTATGATAGCCACTTTCTTTCCAGCCACATCACCCAATCGCTCTCTAATAGAAAAAGTATCTAGCAATGCCTGAGTAGGGTGTTCATGTGTCCCATCTCCTGCATTTACGATATTGGCATCAATGTGATTTGCCAAAAAATTAGGTGCTCCTGGGCTCGAATGCCTCATCACGATCATGTCTACTTTCATAGACAAGATGTTATTGACTGTATCTAGTAGAGTCTCTCCTTTTTTAACAGAACTGTTGCTGCTGGAAAAATTGATAACATCTGCAGAAAGTCTTTTTTCTGCCAGTTCGAAAGAGAGCTTAGTTCGAGTTGAATTTTCAAAGAATACATTGGCAATTGTAATGTCACGAAGTGATGGCACTTTTTTGATCGGCCTGTTGATCACATCTTTGAATTCATCTGCAGTCTCAAAAATCAACTGAATATCATCGGCACTTAGTCCCTTGATACCCAATAGATGTTTAGTACTCAACTGCCCCATTACTCCTCTTTATTTTTTAGCCAAATATTATCTTCATGAATGCCTTCTTGACCTTCCCATTCTACCAAAACATGCTGACTATCCAATGTATTCACATCTTTGCCTACATAGTCAGGAAAGATGGGTACATGCCTTGCATACTTTCTTTTTACAAGTGTGAGCAGTTCTACTCGGGCAGGTCTGCCAAAGGCGATCATAGCATCCATTGCTGCTCTGACGGAGCGCCCAGTGTAGAAAACATCATCTATCAGCACCACATTCTTACCCTCGATCAAAAAGTCGATCTTCGTTTCATTTGCCTTTACAGGGGAATCTCTTCTTCTGAAATCATCTCTATAAAAAGTAGCATCAAGGTAGCCCAAGTCCACTTTTTTACCAATAAACTCTTCTAATCGCTCAACAATCCTGTCGGCAAGATAAATGCCTCGGGGTTGCATCCCTAGAATGACGGTATTCTCAAAATTTTGATGATTTTCTATCAGTTCTTGACAGAGTCGGCCAATTGTAATGGCCAGTTGCGGTTGACCTAAGAGAAGTCTTCTTTGCATTTCAAGGTACAAATATAGAAAAAGGAATTTACTCGAGAAGATTTGAGCAAATTAATCTATTCGACTGGCACGAGAAGTTGAGCTAGCCGCAATACCATTGACAAAGTACACCTTGCGCAAACGCTCAGGATTATTCTTGTCTGCGATATGCTGAATTCCATAAATCAAGTAGCGATTATTCTTCCAAGATTTAATTCCGCCAAAACTCGCATTTTCAAATTTGAGCACATCGTTCTCTAAGAGAAGAGGAAGACTGATATCATAGTAGGTCTTGCTTTTTCTTAAGTCGTGTATAAATAGCTTTTCATTGTAGTAATGACCGAACATCAAATTACTCATGTCATCGCTAAACTCTCCGAAATCTTGTAAACCGCCACTTTGCGATGTGTTAATTTCGGTATTTAAGTCCCAGATTAAATTTCCTTTTAGGTTGATTTCAAATGTAAAACTATGTGTGAATTCCAAAGTATAGGTCTTGACAAACTCTCTTAAACCAGCTGGTTTCCAAGTGCTCCTTGCAATTTGTCCTTCCTTTGCCATTACACTGTTGGGGTCAATGTATTTTACAGGTTTAAAAAATTGTGTATTAACAATAAGCTTTTCATCTCTCTCCAATATTGGATTGATAATCGCATCAACGTTGTACCTAAAGGGCTTTTGATCATCAGTTTTATCAAGCGATCTTTCTCTAAGTCTCTTGGCTTTTTCTTCTCCTTCATGTTCAAAAAACGAAATAAAAGCGCCAAAAGGGAGATACTTCATAGTCTGTTTTCCAGACCTACCTACGTGATTGACATAATAACCACTTGGGTCTGTCCCCTTTTTATAATGATAGAGGCCAACTACAACTTGCTCTATTTCATTAATAGAAGAAGAAACCCCATTTGTCAATTGATAAAAAGGCTCTGTAACAAGCTGATAATTCCGCAAAAAACTACCTTGATAGTCATAGGTATTTACTACGACAGTCCAGTCATTCTTTTCGTCTAATTGGGAAACCAAAACATTAAAGCTCAAACGATCATTGTTTCGCTTAACTTCGAGCAGCTCACCTTTAAACTGAAAAATATTATTGAGCGTATTCAGCTTCTTAGCCTTCAAGTCATAAAGAAATACGGCTGGTTTATTTTCTATTTCTCCAGCAATTACCACCGAATTCTGAATGGCTATAAAATCTGTGATCTTGATATTTCTAAATAATTGTTGTTCGTACCTGTTTACCGTCTTCTCTTGGGGATCCACTTCAAGAATATTGAGGAAACCATTACCGGTTCTATCATTCATTAAAACGTAATTCTTTCCTTCGAGGTAGTCGAGGGCTTCAACATAAAATCGGTTCGCAAACGGGATCGTATCGATCCATACCACGTCAAAATCATCATTCAGGTATTTGAATTTTGCAGTGGAAGCCTCATCATCAGGTGCTTTTTCTTCTGTTACAATGAGGAACCCTTCTCCATTAGGTACCACATGAAGATCTCTGATTTCATAAGAAAGTGGAATTTCATAACGTCCGAGATGTTTGACTTGTGCCATTGAAGATACAGCTACAAGAAGCAGAATAAAGAATGAGACTATCTTGGTAAATACTGAGTTTGAATTGACCATAGACCTGTTGTTGTGCTGTTGACTTTATCAACCAGCACCAAAGCCAAATGGTTATGTCAATTACAGGAGCGGTAAGATAAAAAAGCTCTTTATTGACCTTTTAAATCCTTTGCGATGAATTCTGGACCTATACTAACTCCATTTACGAAGAACACTTTTCGAGTAGGCTGAGATTTGTCAGTGGGTCGAACATGCTGTATACCAAAGACCAAATATTTGTTTTGATACCATTTCAATATACCTCCATATCCGTCACGCTCGAAAACCAATTCATCGTCTTCGTTCAAGAGAGCTAGAGGAGCACGAATGGTCTCCAAAGAGTCCAGCTCACTTTTTAAGGGGTGAACGATTAGCTCCTCGTCATAATAATTCGAATAGATTGCTTGACCTTCTGAGTATGCAAATTCACCAAAAGAAGAAATTGACCCTTCAATGCTTTCGTCAATCTCGACTCCAGAGTCCCAAAGCAAATTTCCAGAATGATCAAGAGCAAAAGCCCAAGCATGTGAAAATTCATATTCCTTGACATCCGTAAAATTGACACCATTCAAATTATTACCGGGAATACCATCGGAACCAATGTTGGAAGGAAACCATTGCTCCGAACCTGAAACTCTTCTACTAGAAGCCAAAGAGTTACTACCACCTCCCCAGGGTTTATAGTATTCTCCGAAAATGATCAATTCATTATCAGTCTCGACCATTTTTCTGAAAAGGGCCTCAGTCCTATATCTATAAAAACTGCCTTTTTCATGTGCACTCAAGGACTTTTCTTTAAGCTTTTGCGCCCTCTTTTCACCTTCATGTTTGAAGAATTCATTGAACCTGCCAAAGGGCAAATAAGTCATGGTTTGTTGTCCTGTACGGTCCACATGATTCACATAAACCCCACTCGGTGATGTGCCTTGCTTGTAGTTATATAGACCGACAACTACTTGCTCTACATTGAAAATAGATGAGGTCGTAGCTGTCATCAAGTTATGGTTGAGGTCCGTTTGTATTTTATAGTCTCTTACTGGGTTACCCTCATAGTCATAGGTATTGATTTGGACAGTTCTATCCCTGCTATAATTGGGAACAGATACAGCCACATTGAAGGTCACACTATCAGCATTGATTTTCACTTCGAGCATTTGACTTTTATTCATGTAAACATTGGTCAAAGTCACTAGCTTTTTCGTATCCATATTAAGCACAAATGCCGCTGGCCTCCCATCAATATATCCCGCAATAATGGCTGAGTTCTGAATGATTTCGAAGTTTGTTACATCCATTTCAGTTAGCCTTCTAGGCTCAAATTGCTGGATCGAATTATTAATAGGGTCTATTCGAATCACCTTCAAATCCCTCGTCTCGCTTTTGTCTTGTAAGAAAATATAATTGCGAGCACCATTGTAATCGTAACCCTTTATGAAAAAGGTTTTAGGCACTTTGATAGAGTCAGTCCATTCGACCTCAAAATCTTTATTCAAATGCTTCAGCCAAAGCGTAAAATTCCTGTCGGCAATGTTTTTCTCCGCTCGAGCGATAAGCATACCTGCCTCCCCATTTGGAATGACCAAGAAATCATCCATTGACCAGTTGTAAGCAGATTCATAGCGGCCCACATGGTCAATTTGCGCCCAAGTGATTTGAGCGAGCATTAAAAAACTCAGCAGGAAAACTATCCTTCTCTTCACTCTTTTGACACTTTAATGATTAAATCGAACTCCTCTTTTTTCACAGGCTGTACCGACAACCGCGTATTCTTAACCAAAACCATCTCTGAAAGCTCAGGCATTTGTTTGATCTGATCTAATGAAACAGGTTTTTGTAATTTCTCTTTTGGTATGAAATCGACAACTACCCAACGCTCATCGTCAGTTGTAGGATCGGGGTAGTGCTCAGAAACACACTCTGCAATACCGACAACACTTTTCTCATTTACGCTATGATAGAAAAGGGCTAGATCTCCTGGCTTCATCGCCTTGATATTATTTCTTGCTTGATAATTTCGAACACCATCCCAATGATCACGACCAAGCTTAACAAGGTCGTCCCAAGAATAGGCATTAGGTTCAGATTTGATCAACCAATAGTTCATTTCAGAAGTTGTTAATCTAGATTTTTACTATCTACTTTAAATTTAACTTCATTATCTCATAAAGCAACCGAACCTTGGACAATCGTAGCATAATCAAACAGCTCAAATTACAAGCCTCTTTAATGGAACTTCACGATGAAAACCATTATAAAATAAGAGGTTATCAGAACGCAGTTTTTCATCTTGATAAGCTAGAAGAACCAATGGCAGAAATGGATCTGAAACAGTTAGAGAGCATTGAAGGGATCGGCAAAGGCATAGCAACTTCGATCTATGAAACGGTACATCAAGGTATGTCAGAATCACTAAATCAGTTGATATCAGACACTCCTGAGGGAATCATCGAGTTACTCGACATGAAAGGGATCGGCCCGAAAAAGATCAAAGTGCTATGGAGAGAACTAGGTATTGAAAGCGGACATGAACTAAAAGAAGCCGCCAATTCTGGTCTTGTGGCGAACTTAAAAGGGTTCGGTGAAAAAACTCAACAAACGATTATCAATGCGCTTGAATTCAAAGAAGCAAATGCCAACAAGCTTCATTATGCTGAAGCAGAAACCTTTGCTCAAGAATTAATAGAGGTTTTATCAAAAGTCGATATAGAAGCCAAAGCAATCGGTCATTTGAGAAGAAACATGGACGTGATTGAGTCCATAGAACTTCAAGTGATTTCAAAAGATTTTGATAAAACTGAAGAACTGATCAATACTACTGAAGGTTTTGCTCAGAACTTGAAGGAGAGCGGCCCAAAAAAATGGACTGGCACTTATGCTGATCATTTAACACCCATAAGTGTACTTTTTTCTCTTCCAGCAGATGAAGTAAAAGATCAGCTGCTTTACTCAGCAAGCTCCAATCACTTGGCAACAGCAATTATTGACAAGAAAACTATCCGCGAACTTGCGTTGAGCGGAGACTATAATTCTGAAGAATCATTTTATCAATCCATTGGTCTAGATTACATAGCACCAGAATTGCGTGAAGGCTACTTCGAGATTGAGGCAGCAAAAGCCCAAAAACTTCCTAAGCTAGTTGAACTAAATGACCTAAAAGGCATTCTCCACAATCACTCAACATACAGTGATGGGAAACACAGCCTGAGAGAAATGGCTGTTTATTGCAAAGAGCTAGGATATGAATACCTCGGCATGTGCGATCACAGTAAGTCAGCTTTTTATGCCAATGGTTTGAATGAAGACAGAATTGTACAGCAGCACAAAGAGATAGATGAGCTCAATGCAGAGTTAGCCCCTTTCAAGATCTTTAAAGGCATTGAATCAGACATTTTATACGATGGTCAATTAGACTATGACAATGATGTACTTGAAAGCTTTGATTTTATTGTTGCTTCTGTACACTCACAGTTAAAAATGAATAGGCAGAAAGCCACACAGCGTTTACTTGCGGCAATTGAAAACCCATATACTACAATTCTAGGTCATCCAACAGGCAGGCTTTTATTAAGAAGAGAAGGATACCCTATCGATCATAAAGCAGTAATAGATCATTGTGCGAAGCATGGGGTAGTCATTGAAATTAATGCCAACCCCTGGCGATTAGATTTAGATTGGCGCTGGGTCCATTACGCCATGGAGCAAGGAGTAATGCTCAGCATTAATCCCGATGCACACGAAAAAGATGGTTATCACCATATGAAATATGGATTGCTATCTGGCAGAAAAGGTGGTCTTACGGCAGAGATGACCTTCAATGCTTTAACTTTAGAAAAAATTGAAGAACATTTTGCTTCAAGAAAAAGTCAGCTAAAGGCAAATGCCTAAAAAAGTACTCATTATAAGGTTCTCCTCAATCGGAGATATTGTGCTCACCACACCGGTTATAAGAGCCATAAAAACACAACTAGATGATGTGGAAGTGCACTTCTGTACCAAGCAACAATACAGTTTTGTACTTGAAGCGAATCCCTATGTCGACAAATTTCACTACCTAGAAGATGACTTTAAAGCTTTAGTAGAAAGTTTAAAAGCTGAACAATTTGACTTTGTCGTTGATCTGCATAACAATCTACGAACACGTAGAATCAAGAGTAGTCTAAACGCTGAAAGTAAGAGCTTCCCGAAGCTCAATTGGGAGAAATGGCTAATTGTCAATTTAAAGGTCGATAAGCTACCAAATGTGCACATAGTGGATCGCTATCTTGAAGCAGTTGAACCTTTAGGTGTGAAAGCCGATGCACTTGGGCTGGAATACTTCATACCCGAGAAAGATGAGATTGAAAAAGATTGGCTTCCTGAAACACACAGAAAAGAGTACGTAGCCTTTGCCATTGGCGGCAACCATGCAACCAAGCAATTACCTCTCGAACGGATGATTGAGCTTTGCGACAAGATCAACAAGCCCATCATTTTATTAGGAGGCAAAGAAGACGAAGAAAAAGGTACCCAGATAGAAGATTTTTTCGATAGAAAGTATGATCGAGAAGAGCTTAAAGAGCCTTTGCGTGACCTTGGAAAAAAGGCCATCATCTATAATGCTTGCGGCAAATTCAATTTCAATCAATCCGCCTCGATAGTTAAAGGTGCAACTTACGTATTTACCCATGACACCGGGCTGATGCATGTTGCTGCAGCCTTGAATAAAAACATATTCAGCATTTGGGGTAATACCATTCCGGAATTCGGCATGTATCCCTACAGAACTAAATTTACAATTCTTGAAAAGAAAGATTTGAAATGCAGGCCATGTTCTAAAATTGGCTTTAATAAATGCCCAAAAGGGCACTTCAAATGCATGAACGAAATCATCTTTGACTTCTGGCTACCATGAGTACAAAACGACTACAAATCACCTCCTTCATCTGTATTTTACTTTCCGTTGCCATTGAATTAGCCGATAGCCAAGGTTGGTTAGATTTTGGTAACCCCGAATTACCATGGGGTATCTCTTTAGGTTTTGTGCTTGCCGGACTTTCCTTTAATATCAAAGTAATTAGAGATTTTGGAGCCCCTGCAAAAGCTAGAAAAAGTAGCCAACGATTTGCTCTTGCGATAGCGGTATATGCCTTTGCCGTTTTTGCTTTAGAGGTTATCTAATAATTGCTTGAATCGCTGAACTTACCCGATCAACTTTAAGGGATCCGATGGAAATTTTAAATGCATTGGTGATCTCATCCAGCATCAAATTGCCAATACTACCCTGATGAGAATGATCAACATTTCTATTTGGAATAAATGAACCGCTCTCAACGTCCACTCCTACTTGCTTATAGGCATCACGGAAAGGTATCCCTGCTAAAACAAGTCGGTTGACCTCTTCAACGGTAAACAAATAGTTATACTTCTCTTGATCAATTACTCCATCATTCACCTTCATTTCTGGAAGCATAAAGGCAGCCATTGATAAACAATCTTTGAGATCTTCAATAGCAGGAAATAACAACTCCTTGATCAGCTGCATTTCACGGTGATAACCTGTTGGTAGATTGGCTGTCATCAATGCAATGTCATTTGGCAAGGCTTGAATCTTATTGCATTTACCACGGATCAATTCAAAGACATCGGGATTCTTCTTATGTGGCATTATGCTAGAACCTGTGGTCAATTCATCGGGGAAAGTAAGGAAGCCATAATCCTGCCCCATATAAAGGCATATGTCCATAGCCATTTTTCCTAAAGTGGCAGCAAGGGAAGCTATCGCAAAGGCTAGCGATTTTTCAGCTTTTCCGCGGCCCATCATGGCATAAACGACATTGTAATTCATGGCTTCAAAACCAAGCAGGTCTGTAGTCATTTGACGATCCAAAGGGAAGGAAGAACCAAATCCAGCTCCAGAACCCAACGGATTCTTGTTGACAACATCATAAGCTGCTTTTACAAAATGCATATCATCGACAAGACTCTCGGCATAAGCACCAAACCAAAGACCCAGAGAAGAGGGCATGGCAACTTGCATATGTGTATAACCTGGAATTAATACTGATTGGTATTTTTTTGCTTGGAGAATGAGTACTTCAAAGAGTTTATCGACTAAATCAACAACTTCTATCAGCTCTGCGCGCATGAAAAGTTTTAGATCAACCAGGACTTGATCATTTCTAGATCGACCACTATGGATTTTCTTCCCAACATCACCCAACTTCTCAGTCAGCATTAATTCGATCTGTGAATGAATATCCTCCACATCTTTTCGCATTTCAAACTCACCCGTCTCCATCGTCTTGTAGATCGATTTCAATTCTTGATGGATTGCTTCCTTATCAGTTTGGTCTAGCAAACCAATACTGGCTAACATCTCTGTATGGGCCAAGGAACCCAACACATCATATGGTGCCAGATCAATATCAAATTGTAAATCGCGACCAACAGTGAATTGATCAACCTTTTGAGAAGCTTCTATATTTTTTTGCCAGAGTTTCATTTTAAACTTGGGTTTAATATTGGATTCAATAATGCGATGTAGGTATCAATACCTTCTTCAATTTCTTTTATGTAAATGTATTCATCTGCTGTATGTGAGCGAGCTGAGTCGCCCGGCCCTATTTTAAGCGAAGGAAAAGGCAAAAGCGCCTGATCTGAGAGTGTTGGAGAGCCATAGGTAGATAAACCTAAATCAAGCCCGGACTGAACAATTGGATGGTCAATCGAAATGCCACTCGGATTCAAACGAGTTGATCTAGCTTTTACTTCACAGTCTACATGCTGACTAATAATAGCTAGTATCTCTTCATTCTGATAAGCATTCGTACTGCGCACATCAACCACAAAAGAACATTCATCTGGAACAACATTATGTTGACTACCAGCAGCAATTTGTGTCACAGACATTTTAATGGGTCCCAATGTCTCAGAGACCTTTTCAAACTCATAATTATTGAACCACTCAACTACTGGAAGCGCCTTGTAAATCGCATTCTCTCCTTCCTCTCGTGCTGCATGTCCTGCTGTTCCTTCTACCAGGCAGTCCAAAACCATCAATCCCTTCTCGGCAATTGCCATCTGCATCTCAGTGGGCTCTCCGACTATGGCAAAGTCAATATTTCCCAATTCATCCAAAATTGAAGAAATCCCATTCCTACCACTGATCTCTTCTTCCGCAGTAGCTGCCAGGATTAAGTTAAAATCTAACGCCTGGTCGTAGAAATGAAGGAATGCAGCCATTAGACTAACCAAGGCGCCACCCGCATCATTACTTCCTAAACCATATAGTTTTCCATCAACCACATCTGGACTATATGGGTCCTTTGAATAGCCAGCATTGGGCTTGACAGTGTCGTGATGAGAATTCAAAAGTACTGTTGGCTTGGCGTTGTCAAAGTGTAAGTTCTTTACCCACACATTATTCCCATTACGATTAACCTCAACACCTTGGTTAGCGAAAAATTCCTCAATGAGTTCTGCAGTTTTCTGCTCCTCTTTACTGATTGAAGGAATTGAGATCAGCTGCTTTAATAGATCTATTGCTTGATTTTTCATATGATCTCCGTTCCTGTCTTTTGATCGATAAGCGATGTCAATTCTTCAAAATGGCCAATGCGAACCTCAGCTACTCCATTAGACTTTGCATCAAAGGCATTATGCAACTTCGGTAGCATGCCAGAATGGATTACGTCATCCTTAATATACTGATCAGTATTTTTTTGATTCAACACATTAATCAATACTCCTTTTTCCAAGTCTTTCATTACTCCTGCTTGCTCAAAGCAGTAAATCAAATGAACTTGATAAGAATCAACCAAGGCCTGAGCAATAATTGATGCCATGGTGTCAGCATTGGTATTCAACATGCTTCCCTCACCATCATGTGTCAATGCTGCAATCACAGGCGTGATCTCTGCTTCTAAAAGATTTGAAAGGAGTTCTTCATTTACATCAACTTTGTCTACATCCCCGACATAGCCATAATCAATATCCTTTATTCGTCTTTTTTGAGCTTGTAATAAATTCCCATCAGCGCCCGTTAAACCAATGACATTACATTTCAGAGCTTGGAGTTTACTGACAATTGTCTTTCCGACTAAGCCCGCATAGACCATGGTAACGACTTTAAGCGTTGCTTCATCGGTTATTCTGCGACCATTCACCATTTGAGGTTCGATACCCAAATTCTTACTCATATCAGAGGCAATCTTACCTCCCCCATGTATTAAGATCTTCTTATCTGTAATTCCATGGAATTGCTGTAGAAACTTGTTCAGTGATTGCTCATCATCAATGACCTTACCTCCAACTTTTATGATATAGAGCTTCTTCATAACAATTCACTTAAGACTGTTTGCATGGCATAGACACGATTATTGGCTTGCTCTAGATGAATGGCATACTCACTATCTAAAACCTCATTTGCGATTACAAGACCTCTGCGAACAGGTAAACAATGCATCACTTTCGCTTGATTCGTCAGATCATGGTGAGCTTTTGAAAATGTCCAAGATGTATCAGTAGAGAGGACCTTTCCATAATCATTAAATGAAGACCAATTCTTGACATACACGAAATCTGCATCTTTCAGTGCTTCGCTTTGATCATGAATGAGCTGAGCATTTTTTGTAACCTTTTCATCCAATTCATAGCCAGCAGGATGAGTAATTGTCAAATCCATGTCCGCTGCGAGCATCCAATTGACAAATGAATTTGGTACTGCTTGTGGTAGTGCCTTCACATGAGGAGCCCATGTTAGAACCACCTTTGGTTTCTTGTCCAGTTTCCATTGCTCTTTGATGGTGAGTAGATCAGCGAAGCCCTGTAACGGATGTGCTGTTGCAGATTCCAAACTGACTATTGGCACATTCGCATAGTTGATAAAACCATTCAAAATCTCCTCAGCATAATCCTCTTGCTGATCTTTCAACTGTGGAAATGTTCGAACGCCTAAGGCATCAAAATACAAACCCATCACTGCTGCAGCCTCTTTGATATGTTCCGCTTTATCGCCATCCATTTTAACTCCATCAGAAAACTCGAGCGCCCATCCGTCCTTTCCAATATCAAGGACCACTGGATCGATTCCTAAATGCTGAGCCGCAACAATAGAGCTCAACCGGGTTCTCAAACTCGGATTTAAAAATATTAATCCGATTTTCTTCCCTCCTCGAGATTGATCTGCAGTTGGATCACTTTTGATCTGTTTGGCTTTCTCAAGCAGTTGACCAAGGTTTTTTACATCGTTTACAGAAGTAAAGTGTTTCATTGCAATACCTCTTTAAATGCGTCTATAAATACTTGTAATTCCTCTTTGGTAATATTCAAAGGTGGGAGCAAGCGCAGTGTATTTGGATTAGCAGCTGAACCAGTAAAAATTCCTTTTTCTTTCAGCAGCTTAATACGGATACTCTTTACAGGTTCGGCTAATTCGATGCCCAACATCAAGCCTCGACCTCGAACCTCTTTAACTTCTTCTATCTTCAATAACTCTGCTTTCAACCATTGTCCAAGTTGTTTTGCACGATTTATTAAACCTTCCTCCTCAATGACCTCCAAAACGGCCAATCCTGCAGCACAAGCCAAATGATTCCCCCCAAAAGTGGTACCTAGCATGCCATGCCAGGAGTCAATTTGCTCATCAATTAAAATTCCGGCAATAGGAAAGCCATTGCCCATACCTTTGGCCATGGTGATGATATCGGGTTTTACATCTTGTTGTTGAAATGCGAAAAATTCACCACTTCGACCAAAGCCTGATTGTACCTCGTCTAAAATGAGTTTTGCTCCATAATGGTCGCAAAGATCACGCGCAACTTGTAGGAAATCAGCTGTCGGTTCGTAGATACCGGCAACACCTTGAATCCCTTCAATGATCACAGCTGCCACATCGTCCGACATACATTCAGCCAAGGCCTCACTGTTGTTGAGTGGCACAAAATCGACTTCATGATTGGCATTGTAGGCCGACACGATCTTTGGATTATCTGTTGCAGCCACGGCACCTGATGTTCGACCATGGAAAGCTTTACCCATAGCGATCACCTTATTTTTGCCAGTTGCAAATGAGGCCACTTTCAAAGCATTCTCAATCGCCTCTGCCCCTGTACTACAGAGAAAGAGTTCATAACCTTTTATACCCGATAGCAACTCAAGCTTATTTGCGTATTCAACTTGTAGGTTGTTGACAACTGAATTAGAATAGAAACCAAGTTGCACTAGTTGCTCACTGATCTTTTGAACATAATGCGGATGACTATGCCCTATAGAAATCACCGCATGACCTCCATATAGATCCAAATACTCATTACCCTCTTTATCCCAAACTTTAGCCCCTGAAGCTTTTATGGGTTCAATATCAAAAAGTGGATAGACATCAAATAATTTCATAACCGTCTATTTAGAATCGTGAAGCCTTCAGTTTCAATCCAGTCGTTTCATCGAGACCAAACATGAGGTTCATGTTTTGAACCGCCTGACCTGAAGCGCCTTTCAAAAGGTTATCAATTGCCGATTGCACCATCAAATAACCATTATGCATTTCTAAGTGAATCAAACACTTATTGGTATTGACCACTTGCTTCAAATCAAGGGCTTGGTCGGTTACAAAGGTGAAAGGATGATCTTCATAGAATTCCTTATACACTTTAATAGCCTCTTCCAGAGGCCATTCGCAATACTGATAAGCTGTAGCCAAAATGCCTCGAGTAAAATTGCCACGGTAAGGAATGAAGTTCAATGGCTGATCGAACCATGGCTGATACTGCATCAATGACTGTTTTACCTCTGCTAAATGCTGATGAGTAAAGGCTTTGTAGGTTGAAATATTATTATTTCTCCAGCTAAAATGTGTTGTCTCCGAAGGTGTCAATCCAGCACCCGTTGACCCGGTAATTCCGGAAACATGGACTTCTTTCAACATGCCATTATAGGCCAATGGAAGAAGTGCCAACTCAAGAGCTGTTGCAAAACACCCTGGATTTGCCACAAAGCGAGTCTCTTGAATTTTATCTTTATTCAACTCAGGCAATCCGTATACCTCTTCAAGTCGAAAATCATGACTGAGGTCTATGATCTTAGCTTCCTTAGCAAACTGGTTTTGAGATAGGTATTGTTTCGATTTACCATGACCTAGGCAAAGGAAAACAACATCCGCCTCTTCACCATACTGCTTTGTAAACAGTAGTTCCGTCTCACCAATAAGATCCTGATGTACTTCGAATAAATGTTTACCTGCTTGACTCTGACTCACCACCTCTATCAACTCAGCTTGCGGATGGTTTAATAATATTCGAATCAGTTCACCGCCAGTATATCCTGCGCCTCCTATTATTGCTGCTTTGATCATAATGTCTCGTTTAATTGGTGGTAGATAGCATTCTGATTACCGAAGATTTTAGCAAACCCTCGCACATCTTCTCCTGTCCATGTATTATTCATTTCTCCGTAATGGCCAAATTTGGCAGACATGAGATCATGATCTGATTCGATACCGTTGATGACAAATCGATAAGGATGAAGTGTCATGAAAACTTTGCCTGTCACAAAAGCCTGCGTACTCTCCATCATGGCTTCCAAATCGCGCATCACGGGGTCTAAGAATTGACCTTCATGAAGCCAATTCCCATAGAAAGAGGCCACTTGATCTTTCCAATACAATTGCCATTTACTTAAGGTGTGCTTCTCTAAAGCCTGATGAGCTTTTATAGTCAAAATAGCTGAAGCAGCCTCGAACCCAACACGCCCTTTGATTCCAATGATGGTATCTCCTACATGTATATCTCGACCGATTCCAAATGGAGCTGCTATTTGTTCTAAAAATTGAATTGCCTTAGTTGATGAATCAAATATTTGATCATTCACTCCTTTCAATTCTCCTTTTTCAAAAGACAAGCTCAGTTCCTCAGGTGTACTTTTATCTACTTGGGTTGGCCATGCTTCTTCTGGTATCTGACCATTTGAAGTCAAAGTTTCCTTTCCACCAATTGATGTACCCCAAAGCCCTTTATTGATACTATAAAGCGATTTCGAAAAATCACTTTCAACACCATGTTTAGTTAAGAAATCGATCTCTTCTTCACGAGATAATTTCAGGTCACGAATAGGTGTAATGATCTCAGCATTTGGCACAAAAGTTTGAAAGATCATGTCGAAACGCACTTGATCATTACCAGCACCTGTGCTACCGTGAGCGATCTTTGAAACACCTAATGATTTGGCATATTGGGCTATGGCCAATGCCTGACTGACACGTTCAGCGCTTACCGACAGAGGGTAACTCCCATTTTTCAATACATTTCCGAATACGAGATACTTCACCACTTTCTGATAATAATTCTCCGTTTCATCAATGGTCTTATGGCTTTTTACACCAAGTCCATATGCTTTGGCTTCAATTGCTTCCAATTCTTTTTTATCGAAGCCCCCAGTATTCACTATTACTGAGTGCACCTCTAAATTCAATTCGTTTGCGAGGTATTTCACACAGAAGGTGGTGTCTAGGCCACCACTAAAGGCCAGTACCACTTTATTATTTTCCATTTCCGTTCTTTTTTAATTGTCGCTTCAGCAACACAGATTTTTTAAACTGCGTCCAACGTTTGAATAAGCCAAAATCCTTATCCAGTTCACGCTCGACCCACTTTGTTCGTTTAGGCTTTTGGTTTTTCTCCCACTTCGGATTGTACAACATGGCTGTACATATACATGCCTGTTGGCTTTTACTTTGAAGAATGTCATAATTGACGCAGCTCTGGCATCCCTTCCAAAAAGCTATATCATCTGTCAATTCAGCATAAACAACAGGCTTATAGCCCAGCTCTGAATTGATCTTCATGACCGCAGCACCCGTTGTCAAGCCAAAGATCTTAGCCTCGGGAAACTTCTTTCGCGACAGATCAAAGGTTGCTTTCTTGATTTGCTTTGCTAAGCCTTGGCCACGGAATAGGTCATTCACAATTAAACCTGAGTTGGCCACAAAACGACCATGACCCCAAGCTTCGATATAACAAAAGCCAGCCCATAGCCCATCAGTTGTGGTGGCTACAATGGCCTTGCCTTCGCTCATTTTTTGGCTGACGTACTCAGGAGTACGCTTGGCAATTCCAGTACCTCGCACCTTGGCAGATGATGCAATTTCATCGACAATGGCTTGTGCAAAATGTATGTCCTCTTTCGAGGCTTCCTTGATCAGAAACTTCTTCTTCATGAGTAAAAACGCCTTTCGGCAGATAACAATAAAAAATACAGTGGGAGAACGGCATGCCACATAGGCTGCCAAAAATGATATAGGCGCTTAGCGCCTCCTGTTCCTAGAAGCAACAACAGAATTTACCCTAGCGATGGCCGCTGATGGTAAGATGTGATATGTGTTTCCGTTGTTTAACATTTCGCTTTGTAACGGCAAAGGAAAAGAAAAGATGTCAAATGAAAAGACAAAAGTTGAAAAAATCTATGCAAATCGTTTGCAAGACAATCGCTAGGCTTTGAAAAATGCTGCAAGTACTCGCATTCCGAAATAACCCAAAAAAGGGAGAATCGGAGTCATATACGTATAAGATTCCCAGATCTGTTGATTCGTGTCGGCATTTTCAAATGTTGTGTGCCAATTGCCTGATAAAATATAGGAAACAGGCAACCACATTAAGCCCATGAAAAGGCTCAAAAGCACAGCTGAATTGTAAAAACGTTGTGGTATACGGTGTAACTTTCTTTGCTTTCTGATCAAAAGAAAATTAAGAGGAAACAGAATGAATAGCAGCCATGTCATGACATTTCCCCAAGGCAGACTTCCACCCTCTGTTACTGACATGGTCAATAGAGGTGAGCCTGTGACCAAAGAGGTAATCACGAACATTTGGATCAGAATTGAACCCAGAAAATAGATCTGCTTTAATTTCATTTTATTCGCCTATCCATTCTGCAACAAAGAGGTTGGTATCTCTTGTACCTCCATTATTCCTGTTTGAAGAAAACACCAAGTATTTACCATCATTAGAGAATACTGGGAAGGCATCAAAAGTATCATCATGGGTAAGTCTAGTCAAACCCGTACCATCGATGTTGATCATATAAAGATTGAATGGAAAGCCTCGCTTGGCTTTATGGTTACTGGCAAAGATGATTTTCTCTCCACTTGGGTGGAAGAACGGTGCCCAGTTCGCTTGACCCAAATCAGTGATTTTTTTCATGTCAGAACCGTCTACATTAGCCACATAGAGTTCCATATCAGTAGGCGTTACCAACCCTTCTTTTAGAAGCGCTTTATACTCCTCTTTCTCTTCATCTGTCTTAGGTCTTGAAGCTCTCCAGATTAGTTTTGTACCATCTGGTGAAAAGAATGCACCACCGTCATAGCCTAAATCTGAAGTCACTTGCTTTACATCAGTACCGTCAAGATTCATGGTAAATAGCTCCAAATCACCGGTTCTCATTGAAGTAAATACAATTCTATCGCCTTTTGGTGAAACTGTAGCCTCAGCATCATAGCCTGGCTCATTGGTCAATTGATTGATCATATTGCCTTCCATGTCAGTTGTGAAAATGTCGAAAGAAGGATAGATAGGCCAAACATACTTACCATCTTCTCTTTCATCAGGTGTTGGAGGACAGTTTTCGCCACCTAAATGTGTCGAGCCATAAACGATCTGTTGATTTGGAAGAAAATATGAACAGGTAGTTCTTCCTAAGGCTGTACTCACCATTTGTGGCCTATTGTTCTTTAAATCGTCATTTCTCCAGTCAGTAACAAAGATTTGATCGCACTCAACACCCCATTCTGAATAGTCTGATTGGAAGACCAAATACTTATCATCGAAACTCCAGTAAGCCTCGGCATTATTTCCTCCAAAAGTAAGTTGCTTAATATTTTTGAGGTATTTCATTTCCTCTGGGTGAAGCAATAAAGAATCAGTTTTGGACCTGCCTTCAGTCACTGATTCATTCTTAGCAGTTCCACATGCCACAAAAAGAGCAATAAAAAATAGTGATAAGTATTTCATGATATCTACCGATAATAAAGCGGCAAAATTAATCATTATTATCTTTGAAAGGAATCTGAACGCAAATGAGAACTTTTAAGAATATACTACCTCTACTTTTATCTGTAGTCTTTGTTGCTTGTACCGATTTTGAAACTGACAGGGAATTAAAGGCAGATTTAGAAAAAGATGTTTACTATCTAGCCGCAGACGAAATGGAAGGAAGGTCCTTTGGATCTATTGGAGAAGAACGCGCTGCCAACTATTTAGCCGAACGATTTGAAGAAATTGGGTTATCTCCTAAAGGCACCGATGGATTCCTCCAAGAGTTTTCCGTTAAAAAAGCCTCAAACCCACACGAACAAGCAAAGATCGGATCTGATGGTGAAGGATTAACAGGCAGAAACGTTGTTGGCTATATAGATAATAATGCTCCAACTACAGTCATCATTGGAGCGCACTTTGACCATCTCGGCTATGGCAGCGAGGGTTCATTGCATAGAGGTGACCCCGAAATTCACAATGGTGCTGATGATAATGCAAGTGGAACTGCGGCTTTAATTCAGCTAGGCAAAGTGCTACAAACTAAAAATCTCAACACCAATGTGCTGTTCATAGCTTTCTCTGGTGAGGAAAATGGTCTTTGGGGATCAAATTATTATACAAAGAACGCTACAATTGATCTATCGAGTGCAACTTATATGATCAATATGGACATGGTCGGCCGACTCAATGAAGAGAAAACATTGGCAATAAACGGTGTTGGAACTAGTCCTGTTTGGAACGAAAAACTTGAAACTGCCAATACAGATAGTCTAAAGCTTGTGACATCAGCATCGGGCGTTGGACCATCGGACCATACTTCTTTCTATTTACAAGACATGCCTGTACTTCATTTCTTCACTGGTCAACACGAAGACTATCACAAACCAACTGACGATGCAGATAAGATTAATTACGATGGGCTGGTTAGAATTGTGAGGTACATTGAAAGACTGGTTGAAGAAATTGATCAACCAGAAAAATTAGCATTCACCAAGACTAAAGAAGACGAAAGCAACACGCCACGTTTTAGTGTTTCTTTGGGTGTCGTGCCTGATTATCTTTATGATGGCGAAGGTATGAGAATTGATGGAGTGACCGATGGCAAACCAGCACAGGCCGCTGGAATGGAAAAAGGCGACATCGTAGTAAAGCTTGGAGACTCGACTGTAGTTGACATGATGAGCTATATGCGCGCCCTAAGTGGGTTTAAATCTGGTGATAAAACCATTATTGAATACAAAAGAGGCCAAGAATTGAAAGCAGCGGAAATCAAATTCTAATGTTCGTTTTAAAGACCATTATTAAGTTTTTAAAAGATCCAGAATATCGGAGCTTGCTAATGGCCTCTGGCATTGTTGTGCTAGCCGGCACAGTATTCTACCATATTGTGGAAGGATGGAACTGGCTAGATTCTCTTTACTTTTCTACAATAACATTGACCACAATTGGCTACGGAGATTTCTCGCCTCAAACTGATCTAGGTAAGGGATTTACCATTGTTTACATACTTGTAGGCGTAGGTTTAATTTTAGCCTTTATCAATACCGTTTACAGCCATTTTACCCAAGAGCGTCTTCTTGAAAGAAAGGAGCGCAAAAGAAAATTCAATAAAAAAGTTTAATACCGGGAACTTATTATTGGAATGAGCGTTCTGCTATCATTGAAATAATTTTGGAACTATCATTCTAATATAAAATCATAATGGGAAAATTAAACAACAAAGTGGCCGTCATCACTGGTGGTAGCACTGGCATTGGACTCGCAACAGCCAAAACTTTTTTAGCTGAAGGCGCCAAAGTAGTTATTACAGGAAGAACAAAAGAGACATTAGATGCAGCTGAAGCTGAAATTAATTCTGCAGATCTTTTGGCCGTTCAATCAGACACATCAAAACTAGATCAAATCGACTCATTAGTAAGTGCTGTTGAGGCCAAGTTTGGGAAAGTTGACATTCTTTTTGCAAATGCTGGTATTGCATGGTTTGCTCCAATCGAGCAGGTTGATGAAGCATTTTTCGATGCTCACTTCAATACCAATGTTAAAGGCTTATTCTTTACAGTTCAGAAATTCTTGAGAATCTTCAATGACAACGGTTCGATTGTACTCAATGCATCTGCCGTTATTCACAAAGGCTTTGAAAATGGTTCTGTTTATTCAGCGACTAAAGGCGCAGTGAGAAACCTCGCAAGAACAATATCTACTGACTTGGCTCCTCGTGGAATCCGAGTTAATGTAGTAAGCCCTGGACCAATAGAAACACCAATCTATGGTAAAATGGGCATGACGGAAGAGCAATTACAAGGCATGGCCGAAGGATTTGCGCAAATGGTACCAATGAAAAGATTCGGTGCTAGCGATGAAGTAGCGAAGGCTGTTTTATTCTTGGCCTCTAGCGATTCTTCCTATGTTTTGGGGGAAGAAATCTTAGTTGATGGTGGTATTGCAACCATCTAAAAACCTAATATTTGCAAAATGCCACCTGTAATTTGAGTGGCATTTTGTAATTTTCATCATGGCTCGTACCAAAAATTTTGATCAACAGGAGGTTTTAGAAAAAGCCTTAGACTTATTCTGGATGAAGGGCTATAACGCTACTTCGATTCAAGACTTGGTCGATCATTTGGGTATCAACAGAGCCAGTATTTATGATACTTGGGGAGATAAACATAGTCTCTACATCAAAGCACTAGCTCTCTACAAAGCGGGAAACTCAGAATGGCTAAAAGGCTTAATGCAAGCTGGACTACCTGCTATTGAAATCATTAAAAACTTCTTAGACTTAGCCATAACAGAATCGATCAATGACTGCAATTCTAAAGGCTGTTTCATGGTCAATTCTACCACGGAACTATTTAATAACGATCAGTCTGTGATTGATCTAGTGAGTCATAACCGGGATTTTGTCATCTCAGAATTAACCTCTGTCATAGAAAGAGGTAAAAAGGAAGGAGATATCACTTCGGATGAACCGAGTGGAAATCTTGCCACCTTTCTTTTCTCCCTTTTGAATGGAATTCGAGTAATGGGGCAAACTCAAATGAGTAAAAAATCACTCAATTCTATCTCTGCAATCGCGGTCACAGCACTCAACTGATCTATATCAGTTTTTCATTCTGATAAAGTGTTATGTTTGGTGCTTCATTTTTTTGAGCATGGGACGTGTAGCAGCTATTTTTTTGGAGAAGTATCAATTTGGAATTCTCAGGGTTTGTATCGGTATTTTATTTATTTGGTTTGGTGGACTCAAATTTTTTCCTGGACTCAGTCCTGCCGAAGCCTTGGCAACAGAAACTGTTGACATACTCACCTTGAGGCTTTTTCCTCGGCAATTTCTATATTCCTCATTGGCAATTTTAGAATTTGCGCTAGGCATTCTATTGGTATTTACCCGGGAGTTCAGAATAACCTTTTGACTATTGCTCTTTCATATGTGTTGCACAATTCTCCCTCTGTTTATACTACAAGAAGTTACGTTTAAGCAGTTCCCTTTTCAATTGACAATAGAAGGGCAATACATTGTAAAGAACATTGTCATTATCAGTGCAGCTTTCGTTTTGCTTTTCAATCATAAGCAATCGAAGTCATAAGTATTTTCGTTTGAAGAACCATTCTCTTCCATTTTCGATTTAATTAGTGTTCAAATTGGAAGTATGTACGATTTAGTCATTATCGGAGGAGGTCCAATAGGCCTTAATTGTGCTATTGAAGCTAAGAAAGCTGGTCTTTCATATGTCGTGTTAGAAAAGGGGGTTCTTGTCAATTCTATTTATAATTTTCCGACAAACATGACCTTCTTTTCAACCAGCAATCTGCTGGAAATTGGAGATGTTCCTTTTATTGCACATAGTGATAAACCCACAAGAAAAGAAGCCCTAGAATACTTCAGAAGAGTACAAGATAGCTGGGAACTCGATGTAAAGCTTTACACGGAAGTACGTCAGATGAAACAAGAGTCTGACCATTATTCACTAGAAACATCAAAAGGTAAGTTCGAAGCAAAATCAGTTATTGTTTGTACTGGCTTTTATGATACTGCGCGTCCATTAGATATCGCTGGAGAAGACTTGCCCAAGGTTAAGCATTATTATGATGACCCCCACCCTTATGTTGATCAGAATGTTCTGGTGATCGGAGCAGCCAACTCAGCTTGTGATGTTGCCTTAGAAACTTTTTATAAAGGGGCCAATGTAACAATGGCTATTAGAGCATCAGAGATCTATCCGAAAGTGAAGTATTGGATAAGACCGAATATTGAAAATAGAATCAAAGAGGGGTCGATAAAAGCTTATTTCAATACAACTGTAACTGCAATTAGAGAAAATGAGGTTGACTTAAACACGCCAGATGGAAAAGTAACGTTGCCTAACGATTTTGTTCTAGCCATGACTGGTTATAAACCCAATTATACCCTTTTCGAAAAGCTTAGATTACCTATCTCAACAGATGAAAATAGAATCCCCATTCACAATCCAATATCATTAGAAACTCCTTTACCTAATGTATATGTGGCCGGGGTGATAAATGCGGGGCTTCAAACAAGTAAGCTCTTTATAGAAAACACCAGAGAACACTCAAAAACGATCATCGACCACATCAAATCGAAAGCTTCTTCTTAAGCCTTCCATTTGATATTGCACCCAAGGCTAGGTATTTGAGTTGCCGAAACCGTATTCCCTTTTAAAATCTCATCTAGTGCTGCGCGCATATCTGCACCTGTTACTGGTACATCATTCCCTGGTCTAGAACTATCGAGTTGCCCTCGATAAGCACATTTTAGATCCCCGTCAAAAATGTAGAAATCTGGTGTACATGCTGCATCATAAGCCTTAGCGACAGACTGGTCCTCATCGTAGAGGTAAGGAAAAGTATAACCTACCTTTTTGGCCTCAATTTTCATTAAATCTGGAGTATCTTGAGGATAGTTTTCTACATCATTTGAACTAATGGCAATAAACGAAACCCCTTTACTCTGATAATCATTGGCCAAAGCCACAATGCCAGCATCCACATGCTTAACAAAAGGGCAATGATTGCAAATAAACATCACCACTGTCGCTTTCTCAGACTTTAATTTCTGAAGGTTTAGCATTTTTTCCGATGCGGTATCAAATAATTCAAAATCTGGCGCGAGGGTGCCCAGAGGCATCATATTGGAAGGTGTTCTTGCCATTTCTTTTTGCTGTTTAGTAGGCGTTTAACGTGAATTAACAAATAACAAATTAAACGTTTCATCGCATTCGAATCTAATCACCAAAAACAAATTCGAAATATCATGGAAAAATTAAACCGAAAATTTATAGCAGGCTTAATGATTGTAGCCTTATTCGCATCGACCTCATTATTTGCGCAGCAGAGACAAGAAAGACAAAGAGGAGATGAGCAAAGAATGGAGCAAAGAGCGCATAGAGGTCAAAGACCTCAAAAACCAAGAATCCCAAACCTTACCGAAGAGCAGGAGGAGCAACTTAAAACTTTTAAGGTAGCGCATGAGAAAGAAACACTTCCTCTAAAAAATCAACTCAATGAAGCTGAAGCACATTTTCAGACCCTTACAACTGCAGATGAAATAAATAAAAAAGAAGTAGGTAGGGTAATTGAAACTATAGCGGATTTAAAGGCAGAACTAATGATGAAAAGGGTTGACCATATGGAGGAGGTCAAATCAATTCTGACAGAAGAACAGAAAGTTGCCCTGAATAATCAATTGGTGAAAGAACCAGGTAGGAGAAAATCTCGAAGAAGATAAACAAGCTTCTTCAACGTGAGGCGAACTAGTCGCCTCACTTCAGATTGCCTCCTCCTATAATGAAAGGATGAGGTATGAAAAAAGTAATGACATCAATTGCAGCCCTAGCTATCATGTTATCATGTTCAAACAACCCTGTTGAAGAGGTTGCTCAGGATATTGTAGATGATACGCAAGAGGAAACTGATGGACAGCAAGAGTTTACTGGGAATCTTGCATTGCCAGATATCATGTACAATTACAGCGCAATAGATTTGCCAAATCATTTTGGTGGTGATGTGAGTAACATTGACAATACACCAAACAACAACCCTGTGACAGATGCAGGTGCAACTCTGGGTCGCGTGTTGTTTTATGACAACCTTTTATCTGCCAACAACAGTACTTCTTGTGCTTCTTGTCATATACAAAGTAGAGGTTTTGCAGACCCAGATAGATTGAGTGAGGGTTTCGAAGGAGGCCTAACAGGAAGAAACTCAATGGGCTTATCGAATGTTCGTTTTTACGATAATGGCAGATTCTTTTGGGACGAACGCGCTGCTACCCTTGAAGACCAAGTACTTTTACCTATTCAAGATGAGGTTGAAATGGGCCTTACTTTAACGGAGTTAGTATCAAAAATTCAAGCCGCAGACTATTACGAGCCTTTATTTTTGGATGCCTTTGGTTCGAACGAAGTAAGTACTGAGAGAATCTCCTCAGCGCTTTCTCAGTTTGTACGATCAATGGTTTCTTATGAATCAGAATTTGATGAAGGTCTCGCTGCAGTGAACGGAAATCCAGAAATTGATTTCCCAAACTTTTCAGCACTTGAAAATTTGGGAAAAGATTTGTTCTTTAGTGGTCGAACTCAGTGCTCTAATTGTCATGAGACTGTAGTTTTCTCCGGAGACGAGGCCAGAAACAATGGATTAGATATCGGATTCCCTGATTTAGGACTAGGTGCGGTAACGGGCAATGCGCGTGATAATGGGAGGTTCAAAGTTAACTCGCTTAGAAATATTGAGCTAACCGCTCCATATATGCACGATGGACGTTTTGGAACATTACGTGAAGTAGTTGAGTTCTACAATAACGGTATACAAAACAACCCAAATTTAGATAACCGATTAAGGGTTATGGGTGATCGTGTGAGAAGAATGAATTTGAATCAAACTGAGATCAATGCATTAGTTGCATTTCTCAACACTTTAACTGACGATTCTTTCGTTACAGATGCAAAGTTTTCAGATCCATTCATTAATAGATAGACTATAGTGTTCATATACTATATATTTTGGTTGAAGAAAAGGAGCTCAGAAGGGGCTCCTTTCATTTTTGCCTATATCTTTGGTCATGTCTCTCGACCTCACTTCAATTAGAAAACACCTCCACACGCTCCCAGAAGCTTCAGGAAAAGAGAAACGAACAGCTGATTTTTTAAAGAAGGAAGTCTCCAAATTCAGTCCTTCCCGTATAATTACTGACCTGGGTCATTATAGCTTTGCGGTTGTTTTTAACGAAAAAGGCGCTCGCACCATTCTTATTCGTGCAGATATGGATGCGCTTCCGATAACAGAAGCCAACTTATTTGACCATAGGTCTCAATTTGACGGCTTCTCTCATAAGTGCGGACATGACGGACACTCTACCATTCTTCTTGGGCTTGCTGAACAACTTTCAAAACAACAGTTGCAGCTTCGAGTAATCCTACTCTTTCAAAGTGCCGAAGAAACTGGCGAAGGAGCAAGGAGCATTATTGAAAGCCACAAACTTGATAACCTTAATATAGAAGCTACCTATGCCTTACATAATATTCCCGGTGTGACAAAGGGAGAAATTCTTTGTAAAAAAGGTGTTTTCTGTCCTGCATCAACTGGCGTAAAAATTAAGTTAGTAGGGAAAGAAAGTCATGCCAGTCAACCTCAAAACGGCACCTCATCTGTGCCCGGTATTCATCGAATCTTCGAGCAGATAGATCTATTAAATAGTAAAAATACTTTTGCCACCATTACACATTTGAGAATGGGTGAAAAGACATTTGGTATTAGCCCTGCAAAAGCCCAAATCTGGTGTACGCTAAGGTCTTTTGAAGAAAATGGAATAGACGACTATTTATCAAAGCTGAAGATCCTTTTGAGTGAGATTGATGACTCAAATTTAAATAGCCACTTAAGCTTTTCAGAGACTTTCGAAGCTTGTATAAATAGTGAGCGTTCTTATAAATTGATCGAAAGAGCCGCGGAAGACTTGAATTTGAAATTTTCTGAAATGGCAAACCCAAACCCGTGGTCCGAAGATTTTGGACTTTTTACCAAGAGTTTTGATGGGGCTATGTTTGGTATTGGAAGTGGTAAAGAATGCCGACCTCTTCACGATCCTTCTTATGATTTTCCAGATGACATAATTTCGCCTGCAATTGAAATGTTCTTAAAGCTTATTGAATTGGAAAGCGCAAAAAAAAGCCCCGATAAATCGAGGCTTAAATTTATTCCGCAGAATCTTCTTCTTTCTTTTTAGGTGTTCGCTTTTTCTTCACCTTTATTTTTAGCTCTTCCGACTTGCCGTCATGGTCTGCATGCAATGTATCACCCTCATTGATCTCACCTTTCAGAATTTCCTCAGCGATTTGATCTTCAAGATATTTTTGAATAGCTCTATTCAATGGTCTTGCTCCATATTGTGGGTCATAACCTTTTTCAGACAAGAAATCCTTAGCCTTTTCAGTCAAGCTCACTTTATAGCCCATGGCTTCAATTCTACCGAGCAGTTTGGTCAATGAGATATCAATGATCTTATGAATATCCTCTCTACTCAATGAGTTGAAGATGATCACATCATCCAGTCTATTCAAGAATTCAGGACTAAAGGTCTTTTTCAGAGCTTTCTGAATAGTATCCTTCATGATATTGTCTTCGTTCTCGCGCTTAGATTGGGTGCTGAATCCAATTCCAGTTCCAAAATCCTTCAAGTCTCTAACACCAATATTTGATGTCATGATGATGATAGTATTTCTAAAGTCTACTCTTCTTCCCAAACCATCTGTAAGGATACCATCATCCAATACTTGAAGTAAGATATTGAATACATCAGGGTGCGCTTTTTCGATCTCATCCAAAAGCACTACTGAATATGGTTTTCTTCTAACTTTTTCAGTCAGCTGTCCACCTTCTTCGTAGCCAACATAGCCTGGAGGCGCTCCTACCAAACGAGAAACTGAGAATTTCTCCATGTATTCACTCATATCTATTCTAACAAGAGAGTCTTCCTTGTCGAATAAATAAGTAGAAAGGACTTTGGCTAACTCAGTTTTACCCACACCTGTTGGCCCTAAGAATACAAATGTTCCGATGGGCTTGGTCGGGTCTTTCAATCCAACTCTTGTGCGCTGAATTGCCTTTGTCAATTTCTTGATTGCCTCTTCTTGACCGATCACTCTTCCGCTCAATTGCTCGCCCATACCCACAAGTTTCTCTTGTTCTTTTTGAGCTACACGCTTAGTCGGCACACCAGTCATCATGGCGATCACCTCAGCCACGTTGTCTTCGTCAACAGTATATCTTTTCGATTTACTCTCTTCTTCCCATTTTGCCTTAGCACTATCAAGTTGATCGATCAACTTTTTCTCCTTATCTCTGAGTTGTGCAGCCTCTTCATATTTCTGGCTTTTCACAACACGATTTTTCTCCTTCTTGATGTCTTCAATAGAATCTTCAAGCTTCACGATCTCATCAGGTACATGGATGTTATTGATGTGTACCCTTGCTCCCGCTTCGTCCAAAACATCAATTGCTTTATCAGGCAAGAATCTATCTGAGATATATCGATCCGACAAGGTCACACATGCTTTTATAGCATCCTCAGTATAATTCACATGATGATGCTCTTCATACTTCTCCTTGATGTTCGCCAATATTTGGATGGTTTCTTCAGGAGTTGTAGGATCTACCATAACCTGCTGGAACCTTCTTGCCAATGCTCCATCTTTTTCAATGTACTGTCTGTACTCATCAAGCGTTGTAGCACCTATACATTGGATCTCACCACGAGCCAAAGCAGGCTTAAACATATTAGATGCATCTAGCGAACCAGAGGCTCCACCTGCACCTACGATCGTATGAAGCTCATCAATGAATAAGATCACATTTGGTGACTTTTCAAGCTCATTCATGACTGCCTTCATTCGCTCTTCAAATTGACCACGGTATTTTGTACCAGCAACCAAAGAAGCCAAGTCGAGAGTAACCACTCGTTTATTGAACAGTACTCTTGAAACTTTCTTCTGAATAATTCTCAAAGCCAAACCTTCAGCTATGGCACTCTTACCAACACCTGGTTCTCCGATAAGAATTGGGTTGTTCTTTTTTCTTCTTGAAAGGATCTGACCTACTCTCTCTATCTCTTTCTCTCTTCCAACTATTGGATCTAGTTTGCCATCCTCAGCATACTTGGTCAAATCTCTTCCAAAGTTGTCGAGTACAGGTGTTCTAGATTTTTCTCCACCTTTCCCTGCTGGGCGTTCAGCACCACCACCTCCGGAGCCACTTCCGCCACTAAACATTCTTCCAGATTCTTCTTCAGGCTCATCTGTGTCTGAAGACGCAATTGGGTTATCACTTTGGTATTCAAGCATTTCTTTTACAACCTCATAGTTAACGTCAAACTTCTCTAAGATCTGGGTAGCAATATTATCTTCATCTCTCAAGATTGAAAGCAATAAGTGCTCAGTTCCAATCAATTGACTTTTGAAGATTTTTGCTTCTAAATAGGTGATCTTAAGCACCTTCTCAGATTGTCTGGTCAAAGGAATATTGGCCAGATTCTTAACATTATGATTTGCCGTGCCTTTGGTAGCACGCTCTACAGCTTCTCTGAGCTCTTCTAATGAAGTGCCTAGTTTTTTCAGGATGCTTACCGCTACTCCTTCCCCTTCACGAATCATCCCAAGTAAAAGATGCTCCGTGCCGATATAGTCGTGTCCAAGACGCAATGCTTCTTCACGACTTAGGGAGATCACTTCTTTTACTCTATTTGAAAATTTTGCTTCCATTAAATCCCTTTTTTTAAGGTATTAAATCAAGTATTCAATATAAGAACTAATACTTTACGATTATAGAACAAAACGTCCCGTTTTAAGTAATTGTTCCTTTTCGAATTCGCCAGAACTTTTAACGATTGAGGCGGCATTCGGACCTTCGCAGAAAAGCAGGTCTAATACGCTCAGGTTAGGTACAAAGTCTTTGCCAAACAGCTGAAAGTACTCAATTGGAGAAAAGCCTGCCATTTTGCCGAATTCATCTTTGGGCACTATGGCCGATCGGAAATCAAAATCAACCTGAGAGGCATCCTCAATGTACTTTTCACTCCACTCAATATTCAAATCCATATTGAGCAATTTTTGACAAACTGACAGACTCTCTTTTAAATAGTCGATTAAAAACGTCTTCTGTTTTAAGTATATGGGTTCTACAAAAGGAGCAAAATGATCAAAGTACGCAGCTTTGCCATAGGCTGATTGGATACTCTTCCAATGAATTTTATGCCACTTTTCACGGTGTTCAACTTTCACATCTTTTAACAGCATTTTGGGTTTTGTATGCTGCACAGGAATGCTCAAGGTCAATGGCCCATTAGCACCATTGATGACCATTCGATTGCGAAAAGTTTGTTTCACATAGTTTTCGAACTTATCTATTACAATGTGCTCAGCTTGATTCAATAACCAGAAATACTGAATTGGAGGAAAGTACTGCGCCTCAATGACTATCCGCATAGGCTATAAGAATTCATCAATATCACCGAGCCCTTCTCTCACCACCTCGAACTCATCATTAGAGCAATCGATAATGGTCGAAGCCACGTTACCCCCATAACCCCCGTCAATGACTAGGTCCACATCATTTTGATATTTTTCGTATATCAACTCTGGGTCCGTACTGTACTCTACTACTTCATCATCATCTTTTAATGAAGTTGTAATGATTGGCCTTCCCAGTCGCCTCACCAACTCTCGTGGAATATTATTATCCGGTACCCTGATTCCAACTGTCTTCTTTTTAGCGTTTAAAACCTTAGGTACTTTGCTATTGGCGTTCAAAATAAAAGTAAAAGGGCCTGGAAGCGCCTTTTTCATGACTTTAAAAATAGGTGTGCTTAGCCCTCTGGTGTATTCTGAGATCTCGCTAAGGTCGTAGCATATAAAAGACAATGACTTTGGCGTAGTATCTTTTAACTGACAGATACGCTGTACTGCCTTGGTATTAGCAAAGTCACAACCCATTCCATAAACCGTATCAGTAGGATAAATTACTACCCCTCCACCTTTCAAGACATCAACAATTCTATCGAGTTTATCCTCTTCAGGATTTTCTTCATAAAGCTTTACAAATTCGCAGCTCATTGGCAGATTTTGAAAAGACCCAAGTTAGAACAAATTGACTATTTTTGCGGCCTATGAAAAAAAGAAAGCGTCTTATTCTTGGCATGGTGGTGTTTTCAGTGGTGTTGACATCTTTCTCTTTCTATTTCTATCAGCTCTTTTACGGAGCTAATGTGTTAACCGAAGAAAATGATCGAGCGCGAGTCATTCTGATAGATAATGACGATACGTTTGACTCGGTTCGAAACGACCTCTACAATGCCAAAATTATTCAAGACGCTCTCTCATTCAGTTTTGTTTCTAAAGTATTGGGCTATCAAGAATTAGTGAAGCCTGGTATCTACGAAATGAAAACCAAAATGACCAACCTTGAAGCAGTAAGAATGCTTCGTGCAGGAGATCAAGTTTCGGTAGAATTAACTTTTAACAATATCAGGTTAAAGGAAGAGTTGGCAGGTAAGATCACCCGCACTATTGGGCTTGACAGTCTAGAAATGTTGAATAAACTCAATGATCAAACACTTCAAGAGAAGTATGGATTCAACAATGACAATATTCTATCAATGTTCATCCCGAATACCTATGAAGTTTATTGGACAATTAGCGCAGATGAGCTTTTTGACAGAATGCACAAAGAGTACAAGAAGTTTTGGAATGCAAACAGAACAAAGAAAGCTCAAGATATGGGTCTTTCACCGTTTGAGGTATCTGCCTTAGCTTCAATTGTCCAAGCAGAAAGCATTAAAGCAGATGAAAGCAGTACAATTGCAGGCCTCTATTACAATAGACTCCAAAAGAACATAAAACTACAGGCAGACCCTACGGTCAAGTATGCACTGGGTGATTTTACCATCCAACGAGTTTTAACAAAAGACACTAGAGTAGATAGCCCATACAATACCTATAAATATGCTGGGTTACCTCCAGGGCCGATCAATTTACCAACCATCCAAAACATCGATGCTGTGTTGAATTATGAAAAGCATGACTATATTTATATGTGTGCTAAAGAAGACTTTTCGGGTTACCATCGATTTGCAAAAACACTTCGAGAACACAACCGAAATGCTCAGCTTTTCCAACAAGCATTGAACCGCAGAAATATTTACAGATAATGTATAAAGCCCAAACGCAGGTTAGAGTTAGATATGCAGAGACTGACCAAATGGCCTACGTTTATTATGGCAATTACGCCACCTATTATGAAGTCGCTCGCGTAGAAGCACTCAGACAACTTGGTTTTGACTATGCTGAACTTGAGAAACAGGGAGTAATGATGCCAGTACTGGATCTTCAGTCTAAATTTCTCAAACCTGCGAAGTATGACGAGCTCTTGACAATTGAAGTTGCTATTCCTAGTTTACCTAGTGTCAAAATGTACTTTGAATATAAAGTGACTAACCAAAACGATGAATTACTAAACACTGGTGCAACAACTTTGGCATTTATTAGAACATCAGATCAACGACCTCAGAGAGCACCTGAGTCTTTATTGGCTGTCATGAAACCATTTTATAAATGACAGATCAAATCATAAAATTTTTCGAGAGGCAATCTTGGTTCCAAAAATTTATAGCACTCTTACAAAAAGTTAAATTAGGAAAACACCAGACAGGCCTATACGAGGCCATCATGATTTTTCTAAAGAAAATGAGTAACCCTGAAATATTGGCTCGGACTAATGCTGTATCCTATAGTTTTACGGTGGCTATTTTTCCAGGAATAATTTTCCTATTCACTTTAACACCTTATATACAGAACTTCTTTCCTGAAATAACGAATGACGACATCATTCACTTCATGGAGAACTTACTGCCTGAGAATCTATACCTCGCGGCTGAGTCCACAATCACTGATATCATTGGAAAACAAAGAGGTGGGCTACTGTCATTCAACTTCTTTCTGACTCTATTCCTTGCTACAAATGGAATGACCAGTTTAATGAGTGCATTCAACGCCAGTTATAAGACCAAGGAGACCCGTGGTATATTCAAAATGCGCTTAATAGCGACTTTCTTGTTATTCACGCTGGCGCTATCCATCATCATTGCTATCGGTCTTTTGATTGTCGGGCAGCAATTATTAGAAATTACCCACCTGAAAGAAAACATTGAAAATGTTGTTTCATTAGACACTGTACTAATTCTAAGGGCGATTGTACTTTATATCTCTTTTCAATTTTCTATTTCATGCATTTACTACTTTGCACCTGCGGTACATGAACGCTGGCATTTTTTAAGTATAGGGTCAGTTTTTGCTTCCATCGCCTGTATTCTTGCCTCTGTTGGCTTCTCTTATTACGTCAACAACTTTGGAAACTATAATAAGCTCTATGGCTCTATCGGAGTAATCATTGTTTTGATGTTATGGTTATACATGATCTCACTAATTCTCTTGGTTGGTTATGAAATGAATGCTGCAATAGACAAAGCAAAAAATAACAAACTAAATGAAGAATTTTCTTCGTAGATGTTTGTCAGAAAAATAATCCCATTATCTTTGCAGTCCGATTCAGAAAGATCACATCCAGAGGAGTGGCAGAGTGGTCGAATGCGGTGGTCTTGAAAACCATTGTACCGCGAGGTACCGGGGGTTCGAATCCCTCCTCCTCTGCACTGAAAGGTCCCTTCGTCTAGGGGTTAGGACGCCAGGTTTTCATCCTGGAAACAGGGGTTCGATTCCCCTAGGGACTGCAAAGCGATACCATTGAGGTGTCGCTTTTTTTGTGCCTTAAGTTTACCAATCTCAGACATATTACCGGGGAAGCCTCCCTGCAAGCTGGCCTGTTGCACAAAAGTTGAAAAGAATTCACTGAAAAATCTTACCAAATTCTATTCTCTACAAAAGAAGAATTGGCTAACAATATTAATGTATCTCCAAACAATAAATAGGGTATGTTTCGTTGTACACGTATTACCTGAAATCAGCAAACAGGTTTGGTAAATTTTATTGGAATTTTTGTCAAATCTCTTGTGTTATGCAATCGATTGCATATTTTTGCAATACAAGACGAAAGCTAAGTCTGTTTGACAGTTAAAAACTTTTTTAAAAGACAAACTTAATAGAAATGGAAGTCGTTAAAACGGGGAGCTCAGCAAGCAACGGAGGAACTAAAAATGCTAGCGTGAGTTCAAACTTTCACCGTGATTCCCAAAGAGTTTCAGTTAAGAATATCTTAACGAATCACTTCAGAAAGACGAAATAAAAAAAGGAGCCAAATGGCTCCTTTTTTTACTTACAATCATCTTGTCTTCGCGTGTCTATAATATATAGTACTTTCCATTTCCCATCAATCTTTGCCATTTGAAATGAGTTGTAACCGCAATGCGAGAACTTATCTCCCAAATAGAATTGATAAGGGGTCCATACTGAAGCCAATGGACCATCAATAGATATACGCTCAAAAGATATACGCTCATCCCATATTTGAGCATGAGGTGTACCTATAGATTTTAAAAAGCCCTCTAAAGAACCTTCACGAACTTGAGTATTACTTTGACCATCTAAAAAAACGGACTGCATCTGAGCCTCTTTGACGAACACTTCGCTAACCATGGCACTATCACCCTTACGCATCCCGTCAAATAACTGATTAATAGCCGCTTTTACCTCCATTTCTTCAGACTGGGCTAGAGCAAAGACTGAAGGAAATAGTAAAGCAAATATCAAGAGTGATTTCTTCATCATAGTACATTTAAATTATGCAAAGCAATACAATGCAGTAGTTCCAAATCATTAGAGATCGAATTTGATCCCTTGGGCTAGTGGAAGATCAGTGCCATAATTCAATGTATTGGTTTGCCTTCTCATGTAAGCTTTCCAAGCATCTGAACCAGACTCTCTACCTCCTCCAGTCTCTTTTTCTCCACCGAACGCACCACCGATCTCAGCGCCAGAGGTTCCAATATTCACATTGGCGATTCCACAATCTGAGCCTGCAGCCGACAAGAAAGTATGTGCCTCTCTCATACTATTGGTCATAATTGCTGAAGACAAGCCCTGCTTTACACCGTTTTGAATAGCAATTGCATCATTTACATCACCAGAATATTTCAACAAGTATAAAATCGGTGCAAAAGTCTCTTCTTGAACAATTTCAAAGGAATTGTCAGCCTCTATAATACACGGTTTCACATAACAACCGCTTTCATATCCTTCACCTGAAAGCACACCGCCTTCAATCACAACATTACCACCTTGTGTTTTGGCACTTTCAATGGCGTTATTATAAGCGTCAACTGCCAAGGTATCAATCAAAGGACCAACATGGTTTGACTCATCTAAAGGGTTACCAATTTTCAATTGAGCATAAGCATCAGCAATTGCATTCTTAACATCTTGGTAAATGTCCTCATGAATGATCAATCTCCTAGTTGATGTACATCTTTGACCTGCTGTACCCACTGCGCCAAAAACAGCGCCTATGACAGTCATTTTTAAATCGGCTTCAGGAGTCACAATGATAGCGTTATTCCCACCTAGCTCTAGAATAGATTTACCTAAACGACTGGCAACCGCCTTACCTACTATCTTACCCATTCTGATAGAACCAGTTGCCGAAACCAGTGGAACTCTATCATCTTCAGTAATCATTTCACCAACCTTGTAATCTCCGTTAACAATACACGAGACACCTTCAGGTACATTGTTATCAGCAAATACTTCTTGAATAATATTTTGACAAGCAATTGCGCAAAGCGGTGCTTTTTCTGAAGCTTTCCAAACACAGACATCACCGCATACCCAAGCCAATGCTGTATTCCAAGACCAAACAGCAACAGGGAAATTAAATGCAGAAATGATTCCTACAATCCCCAGTGGGTGCCACTGCTCTTGCATATGGTGTAGAGGTCTTTCTGACTTAATCGTTAAGCCATGCAGTTGACGAGAAAGGCCAACAGCAAAATCGCAGATATCAATCATCTCTTGCACCTCACCAAGTCCTTCTTGATAAGACTTACCCATCTCATAAGAAACGAGCTTACCCAGCTCCGCTTTATATTCTCTGAGCTTTTCACCGAATTGTCTAACCACCTCGCCTCTTTGGGGGGCTGGCCAATTCCTCCACTCCTGAAATGCAGTCTGAGCCGCTTCTATTACTTGCTCATATTCGGCCTTTGAAGTTACAGTGACCGCACCGATCTTCTGACCATCAACAGGAGAAAAGCTCTCTATCAAATCACCAGAACCAAAACTATTTGCCCCTGTTGAACTTCCTTTGTTAACCTGCTGAACTCCTAGTTTTTTTAGCGCATCAGCAATTCCGAAACCATTCTGAATATCCATAGAAATAAGTCCTTTTTGAAAAATTATTCATAGTTACGGCTATTTTCAGACAGGAACAAAACCCATTAAAACAATTAATTAATTCCAATAAAAAAGCCCCTTTGAAGGGGCTCTATCTAATGAAAACTACCAGTCAATTTTGAAATATTCTTTATCACCATTGGGGTATTTTCCCATGACATAAAAATCTCGTTTTTTCGAATCTAATATCTGTTGAAACTCCTCAAGGTTTTCAATATCCTCATCTCCTACTTTAGTTATAACAAAACCCTCCTCAATACCAGCTTCCTTCCAAGCTCCCTCATTCAATTGTGACATTTGTACACCACCTTCGATTCTAAGTCGCTCCTTTACTACATTATTTACATCTGTGAAGATCGCTCCTTCAATCTCATAGGTAAGGGTAATTTCTTCTGGAGAGACATTTGTTACGTAACTCTCCTTCTTCATCAAAGTCAACGCAACTTCTTTAGTATCACCGTCTCTTTTAAATTTCACCTTGATTTGATCTCCTGGTCTTTTACGGGCTACAAATTCTTGTAGTTCACTGGTTGTTCTAACATCTCTGTCATCAATACCTACAATAACATCTTCACTTTTCAAACCTGCCTCATCCGCTGCTCCACCTCTACTGACACCACTTATAAATACACCACTCAACTCATCCGTGAATTGCCCATCGGCATCTCTGATCTGTACTCCAAGTAAACCTCTCTGGACCTCACCAAACTCCAGCAGGTCATCCATTACTTTTTTGACAAGGATCGATGGCACTGCAAAAGAGTACCCATTGAAAGTTCCTGTGTTAGTAGCGATTGCTGTATTGATCCCAATCAATTCTCCATCAAGATTTACTAAAGCTCCACCACTATTTCCGCGGTTTACAACCGCATCCGTTTGAATAAATGATTCTATGCCATACTGATTCTGTCTTCCACTGATCAAGTTGATGTTTCTAGCTTTGGCGGAAACGATGCCCGCTGTAACTGTATTATTCAAATCAAAAGGATTTCCAACAGCCAACACCCATTCTCCTATCTCTACCTGATCGGAATCACCGAAATCAACAAAAGGAAGAACTCCTCTTGTTTCAATTTTGATAAGTGCCAAATCTGTATCTGGATCGATACCTACTAAAGTGGCTTCAACTCTTCTATTATCATCTAATCTCACCTCTAGTTCATCCGCCTCTTCTACAACGTGATAATTCGTAGCAATGTATCCGTCTGCTGAAATCAGCACACCCGATCCAGTGGACTGCCTCATTCGTCTTTCACCAAATAGCCTAGTCCATCTTTTAGATTTATTTTTTACTCGAGAACGATTAGTGATGTGAACAACAGCAGGGACAATTGCTCTTGATGCTTTGACAAAATTTATTCCCTCAGGAACTATGTAAGTCTTCTCTGTTCTGTCAATCTCATCCAAGGCAGTTGTCATAGGCTGGGAGGCTACACGACTTGCCGAATTATCTTCCCCAGCATCCAACAAAGAGACACCTACTAAAACAATAAGCCCCCCTAAAAAGGAAGAAGCCAATAAACCAAGGAAGAACTGTCTTTTGCTTATCATGATTAAGAGATTGATGTGTGATGCTAAACGATAAGTTCAGCCAAGAGTTTAATTTAATTAATTTAAACCTACATTCTTAACCAGTCTTAACAAAAAAGGGCCGAATAATCGACCCTCTTTCAACCTCAACAACACTATGCTTACTTCACAGTGATCTTTGAAACTACTTTCTTGGTTTCATCTTTCGGTACAAATACTGAAAGCAATCCATTCTTGTAGTTTGCTACAATTTTTTCTGCGTCAATATTATCTGGTAATTGGAATGACTTTTTAAACTTCCCATACTCCGTCTGAATTGAGTAGAAGTTCTTGTCATCTTCTTTCTTCTCAAATTTTCGCTCTCCTGAAATTGACAAAAGACCATCTTTAAGATCAATATCAAATCCTTTTTTATCGAAGCCAGGTACAGCCAAATCAATTTCAAAACCTTTTTTAGTTTCAGCGATATCTACTCTTGGGTTAAAGGTAGACTTAGACTCAGTCAAATTTTCATTGAAGAATCTATCAATCACATTGTCCATTCTTGAAGGGAAGAACCAGTCTGAATTTCTTTTAATTAAAGTCATATCTATAATTTTTTTGTTTTCGAATTCTTGTACCCCCTTCATTGTGAAAATTGTACCAACAGCAAAATCACGTCATTATGTCTTCTTTTTGAAGAAAATTGAAATTTTTTAAGCCATATTGACAGATTATTTAGAGAATTCCACTATGCAGTTAGGAGTGCATTGCATATTTTGCGATAGCTGTTTATGAAAATCGACCGATCCTTATTCAAGGCTTTTGGCCCAGGAATTTTATTTGCCAGTACGTGCATTGGCGTTTCCCATTTAGTACAATCAACACGCGCAGGAGCTGATTATGGCTTTGCATTAGCCATTTTTATTATTCTAGCCAACTTATTCAAATACCCCTTCTTTGAATTCGGCAGTCGATATGCCGCATCAACCGGAAGGCATTTACTGGAAGGATATAAATCTCAAGGCAAATGGGCTATCTGGCTATACTTTCTCATTAGTCTTGTAGCAATGTTCACTGTTACTGCTGCTGTCACTTTTGTAACTGCCGGCATGTTCAACAATTTATTAGGTCTCGATATTGATGGCACTTTAATGTCGGGGATGATATTAGCTTTTTGCACGGTGGTTCTAATTGTTGGAAAATTCAATTTGCTCGATAACCTACTGAAAGTTATAGGCAGTGTGCTATTAATAAGTACCCTAGTTGCCTTCTTCGGGGTCTTGACAAAGGGTAGAATTACTCCTGTAGAATCGTTTGTTCCTAAAGAGGTATTTGACCGAAACGGTATCATTTTTTTGATCGCTCTAATGGGCTGGATGCCTACTGCTGTAGACCTTTCAACTTGGAATAGCATATGGGCAGTAGAGAAAATGAAGCAGACAAATGGAAAGAAAGACAAAAGGGCGATCCTCTTTGATTTCAATTTCGGGTATATCATTACAGCCGTATTGGCCCTATGCTTCTTAACATTAGGTGCATTCGTGATGTACGGCTCTGGTGAAGAACTTTCAAGTAATAGCACCGCTTTTTCAGACCAAGTAGTAAGGCTTTATACAAATGCTCTGGGCGGCTGGGCATACCCCGTCATAGCAATTGCGGCTTTCTCTACCATGTTCAGCACAACCATCACAGTGGTTGACGGATATGGAAGAGCAATGGGCGAGACGGTTCGTTTGTTATTTAATGAGGCCGGCAATAAAGTAAAGCTTTACCGTGGAGCTATGGTTGTCGTATCCATAGGTGCTTTCATCTTCATTTGGCAATTAGCGGCAAACCTAAAACAGCTTGTTGATTTGGCTACGACTTTTTCATTCGTCATTGCCCCAGTTATAGCTTGGATCAACTATAAAGTAATTATGAGCAAGCAAATCAAGGAGGAAGACAAACCTCCTAAATGGCTTAAATGGCTTGCAATCAGCGGCTTGATATTTCTTTCCGTTTTCGCCATAATCTATGTGGTCGTCTACTTTTTATAATTCTATAATTTTTTAGAAAAAGGTATTGTAATATCCATATGCTTCAACTAATATTGCACTCCGATTTGCAAGACGCTGCAAAACTGAATTGAAAAAATTCCTCCTTAGCTCAGTTGGTTAGAGCATCTGACTGTTAATCAGAGGGTCCTTGGTTCGAGCCCAAGAGGAGGAGCAAAAGCCACTCAAATTGAGTGGCTTTTTTATTGCCCAGCTTTCAATACACTTCCCTTTCTTTCGTTATTTTCACAAGATGAAACGACTTCAGTTGCTTCTATTCGTCATCATGATATCCGCATGTGCAAGTGTGCCGGACTTTATGGGATTGAATTCAGCTGAAAAAGACGAAAACGCACCTGATATATCTTATGACAAAGAGGTGACTGACACACTACCCGATGCAGAGCTGAAAACCAAAAAGAATGTTTACTATGGGGAAAGAACCCGTAAGGCATTCACCAACCCGAGAGGTAATACTTACGAACTCTTTAACACCTTACGAGAGCCAGTAAAAGTTGACAATTATGTCCGCGAGATCTATTATCACGATAGGCAGGGTAATCGCATAGTTTCTGTTGCCGGAAAAGGACAGGTATTAGAGAATGTGCTTCATGGACCTTACACCAAAGAGGTAAATGAAGTAATTGTAGAAAAAGGTATGTTTTATAAAGGCATGAAGCATGAAATCTGGATGATTCAAAATCGAGACTCTACGCTTGCTGACAAAGTGCATTACCACATGGGCTGGTTCAGAGACTCAGAGATCAGCTATTATGATGATGATACCAAATCGAGACTTAAAGAAGTTATACCCATCAGATACGGTAAAAAAGAAGGAAACTACTACAGATTTTTCGAAAACGGTAAAATTGCCGTTCAAGGTAAATATGCCTTTGACCAAAGAGTAGGTGTTTGGGAAGAGTTTTACAACATCTCAGTTACGGCCGTGAAAAGAGAAATTCAATTCAGGCCAGAATTCTATATGAAAGAGTTTGAACCTTACATCAGAAAAGAATGGACACAAGGGGCTGACTTAATCTACCTCTCTCCAAAACTGAATCAATAAAAAGCATCCTTAAAGTGCTCAATTGACACTCTACCTTGTGCATCTACAATAGCTAAAATGTCAAAGCGAATATCACCTTCCCAGTTTTGCTCTTTCAAGTATTGCTCTGCGCCTCTAATAATTGAAGCTTGCTGATTTTCTGTGACAAAACTTTCAGGTTGTCCAAAAGAAGTCGAAGTCCTAGTCTTTACCTCAACAAAAACTAATAGGTCATCTATGACACAAATGATATCAATTTCAGCGTGTTTATATCGATAGTTCCTTTTGCTAATAGAATAGCCAGCATTTTTTAAAAAGGCTTCAGCCTTATCTTCCCCACTTTTACCAATCGTTTGCATAGAATGTGTGTTATCGAAACTTAATTTAAGCAATAAATTCAGCTAAATTCGAAAGGCTTTAACGAACCAATCATGCTGAATAAAATCAACCCAACCACTACCCAAGAGTGGAAAGACCTTTTCACTCATTTTGAGCAAATCAAGGAGACCAATATGAAGACTCTTTTCAAAGAGGACACCTCTCGATTCGAGAACTTCAGTGCTCAATTCAATGATATTTTTGTTGACTACTCAAAAAATATCATCAATGAAGAAACACTCGATTTACTGACAAAACTGGCAGAGAAATGCTCAGTGAAAGACGGTATCAAGAGTATGTTTGAAGGTGATGCAATCAATGCTACCGAAGGAAGAGCGGTACTTCATACCGCTTTAAGGAATCAATCTGATAGAAGCGTCCTAATTGATGGCAAGGATGTGATGCCTGAGGTGAAGGCAGCACTTGCTAAAATGAAAGCTTTTGCGGATCAAATCACTTCTGGCCAATGGCTAGGCTACACAGGAAAGCCAATAAAAAACATTGTTAACATCGGTATTGGAGGTTCCGATTTAGGTCCAGTTATGGTAACTGAGGCACTCAAACCTTATGCGGCACATGGGATCAAACCATATTTCGTATCCAATGTTGATGGTACCCATATTGCTGAAACTCTGAAAGAGGTAAATGCAGAAGAAACTTTGTTCATGATTGCTTCTAAGACTTTTACCACTCAAGAGACCATGACCAATGCCCATTCTGCTAAAGATTGGTTCTTGAGCCAAGGTGCTAATGAAGCTGATGTCGCAAAGCATTTTGTTGCCCTTTCTACCAATGCCAAATCAGTTGCCGAATTTGGTATCGACACCAATAATATGTTTGAGTTTTGGGACTGGGTTGGTGGTCGCTACAGCCTTTGGTCTTCAATTGGTTTGAGTATTGCGTGTACAATAGGATTCGAAAACTTTGAGGAGCTTTTGACTGGTGCTTTTGAAATGGATGAGCATTTTAGAACCACTGACCTCGAAGACAACATTCCAGTAATTCTTGCATTGATTGGCTTATGGTATGGTAATTTCTTTGATGCCGAATCTGAAGCCATCCTTCCTTATGACCAATACTTACATCGATTCGCAGCTTATTTCCAACAAGGAAATATGGAGAGTAATGGAAAGTATGTGGATAGAAATGGTGAAAAGGTGAGCTATCAGACAGGACCAATTGTATGGGGTGAACCTGGAACCAATGGCCAGCATGCCTTTTATCAATTGATCCACCAAGGGACAAAGCTCATTCCATGTGATTTTTTAGCTCCTGCTAATAGCCATAATCCAATAGGTGATCATCATGAGAAGCTCTTGTCAAATTTCTTTGCTCAAACTGAAGCACTCATGAATGGAAAAACAAAAGAAGAGGTTACTGAGGAATTAAAAGCAGCAGGAAAGTCAAGTGAAGAAATTGATGAAATTGCAGCATTCAAAGTTTTTGAAGGTAATAGACCAACAAATAGTATTCTTTTCAATCAGCTAACACCAAGAGTTCTCGGTAGCTTAGTTGCCATGTACGAACACAAGATCTTCGTTCAAGGAGTAATTTGGAATATCTTTAGCTTCGATCAGTGGGGAGTAGAATTGGGCAAAGTACTTGCGAAGAAGATTCTTCCAGAATTAAGCGGTGAAGAAGTTATATCTTCGCACGATTCTTCGACAAATGGACTGATCAATACCTATAAAAAAATGCGTTCTTAATGGCAAAACCTTACTTATACCCTTTAAAATTTGACACCATCTACAAAGAAAAAATCTGGGGTGGGCAAAAAATTAATTCAGTTTTAGGCAAAGACTTTTCACCCCTAAAAAATTGCGGTGAAACATGGGAAATCTCCGGTGTACCAGGAAACTTGAGTAAAGTTTCTGAAGGAGAGCTTAAAGGTTGGACATTACCTGAACTTATAGAAGAATTCAAAGGCGAACTTGTTGGCAACAAAGTTTATGAGCAATACGGCAATGAGTTTCCACTCCTAGTGAAATTCTTAGATGCTGCTCAAGACCTATCTATCCAAGTACATCCTAATGATCAACTGGCCAAAGAAAGACATAACTCTTTGGGGAAAACCGAAATGTGGTACGTTTTCCAAGCAGATGAAGGTGCAAAATTGATCTCTGGGTTCAATAAAGACACAAACAAAGAAGAATATCTCGAGAGCCTCAATTCTGGTAAGCTGATGGATATTCTGAATGAGGAAGAAGTTGAAGCAGGAGACTGCTTTTATCTACCAGCCGGTAGAGTCCATACCATTGGCGCAGGTTTACTCTTGGCAGAGATCCAACAATCATCAGATGTGACCTATCGTATTTATGATTTTGATAGAACCGATGATGATGATAACAAAAGAGAACTTCACACTGAAGAAGCGTTAGACGCTTTAGATTACAAGCACTACTCGCAGTACAAAACGCCTTACAAAAGAGGGCTAAATGAAGCCGTTCCATTAGTGAAATCTCAGTATTTTCAGACAAATCTATTAGAATTTACTACAGGTATTATCCGCGAGCATTATCGCAAAGATTCTTTCATTATTTACACTTGTGTAGAGGGAGAAGGGGAGATTCAAGCAATGGGGCAAACAACATATTTTTCTATGGGAAATGCAGTTTTAGTGCCGCATTCTGCAAAAGATATCCATATTAGGACAAATTCAGGCTTCAAAATGTTGGAAACTTTCATCCCTTAGTCTACTTTTAAAACATGGCTGGAAAGAAGAATATGAAAAGCTTCGAGGCCACGTTTTTAAATATGAAGGATGACAGCGTGGTCAAGAAAGAGTTTCTAGCACGAAATCACACTTCAGCCCTCCGCAAAGCGAACCGACAGATCACGAAATACGTTCGTGTGTTGAATGTAGAGCAAGTTGGAGATGGACCGAAGTAAGCCTAATTTTGCGTGTGTTTAGGTAGTGATTGTTAGAGCATGAATTTTCATAGGAATAAAGCAGTTCAGGTAATCAATCTTGGTGAAGATGATTACAAGCGTGTATGGAATTATCAAGAAGAGGTATTCAAAGAAACGGTTGATCTGAAGATCGCTAATCGTAAAATTGAAAACGTCCAAGACCAATCTATTACCCAGAACTTTCTCATTTTCTGTGAACATCCCCATGTCTACACTCTTGGTAAAAGCGGAGCTTTAGAAAACCTGTTATTAGACGAACAAGGTTTAGAGGAGCATTCTGCCCAATTTTATAGAATCAACAGAGGCGGTGATATCACATATCATGGCCCTGGTCAGCTTGTGGCCTACCCAATTTTGGATCTAGAAAACTTTTTTACTGACATCCACCTGTATCTCAGAAACTTAGAAGAGGCCATCATACTAACCCTTGCAGATTTTAGTATTAAAGCCGGCAGAATCGATGGGCTCACTGGCGTATGGATCGATTATGAAGATGGAGCCAAGGATCCTCGTAAGATTTGTGCAATGGGCGTAAAAAGCAGTAGATGGGTGACCATGCATGGCTTAGCACTCAATGTAAACACAGACCTGAGTTATTTTGAGCACATTGTCCCTTGTGGTATTGATGACAAAGCAGTTACTTCAATGAACAAAGAGCTAGGCAAAACCGTAGACATGAAGGAGGTTCGAGCAACGCTCACAAAACACATTGCTCATGTGTTTGAAATGCAAATCCAATAATGCGATCAAAAAGGTCATTCGTATTCATCATTCCCGTTCTTTTACTCTTTGGAGTATTCTTGTTTGACATACCTTCAAACGAAGCAAAAATCAATGTGCCAATTATAGAAAAACACAGAGGTATCTGTTGGGTTGGTGGGAGACAAATAGTATCCATTGAAGAACTTCAAAAAGCCGCAAATTTAGGAGTCAATTGGATCTCACAAACGCCATTTGGTTGGCAAAGAGGGCACGATAACCCACAAATAGGAAATCAAATTGGCAGCTCTGATGGATGGTGGGGTGAAAGAGATGAAGGCTTGAAAGAAACCACTCGAATGGCAAAATCTCTCGGAATCAAGACAATACTTAAACCTCATATTTGGTTGAGAGATGAGGAAGGTAAGTGGCGTGGTGAAATTCAAATGAACTCAGAAGAAGACTGGCAATTGTGGTTCAAAAACTATGAAACTTTCATCATGCATTACGCCCAATTGGCAGAAGATGAAAACATAGAAATGCTATGCATTGGCACTGAACTTCATCGTACTTGTACCGAACGAGAGATGGATTGGAGAGCATTAATTCAAAAGATCAAATCCGTTTACTCTGGTCAGTTAACTTATGCTGCAAACTTCGCGGATGAATACGAGGAAGTTGCCTTTTGGGACGAATTGGATTTTATTGGAGTACAAGGCTATTTCCCTGTCGCAAATTCTGAAAACCCAAGTATTGAAGAAGTAAGCGAAGGCTGGTCAAAACACATAGATAGACTCAAGGCATTTTCTAATGAACATGAAAAACCAATTCTCTTTACAGAAATTGGTTACAAAAGCACAAAAGACGCAGGGATAGAACCTTGGGAATGGCCACAGCGACTTCCATATGATGAAAGGGAAACCTTGTTTAGTGAAGAAGCTCAAGCCAACCTATACGAAGGCATGTTCCAAAGCCTTTTTGATCAACCCTTTATAGCCGGTTTCCATATTTGGAAATGGTATCCATACTATCAAGAAAGGATTGAAAGATTTAACCAGCGCTCTCCGGAAAGCAGATATGTGGATATAGACTTTACACCTCAGGGAAAGCTTGCAGAATCTGTGATGAGCAAATGGTATTCTGCCCATCAATAATTTAATTTGCATCATGAAGAAGGACATCGACATGCCTAAAGTGGCTGGTGTAAAAGTTTGCATTGCAAAAAGCCAGAACAACTTGGGTGAAAGTGAGTGGGGAGTTTATTTGATCAATAGCAATTTAATCGAACTAGAGAATGTAATGATCGTTTCGAAAGGCTATGAGTCGAAAGATAAAGACGCTCGCCAAACTTCTACCCTTCGCCATTTGATCGAAAAAGTCGATGAACAATCAGTGGCCAAAGTAGAATCAATAAGCCCTGAAGTTTTCTCATTTTATAATGAGTTTTGGGTGAGCTATTATATCATTAATGAATTGTTCGACAAGAAATTCGTTATCGAGCCATTCAATGAATTCGACTTAGACGAGATTCCAGAGTTGGAGCTCCAAGGCAAGCTCGCCCAATAAACTAGAATTCCGTAAATTCATACATGCACAATAAACACCTCGAGAAGCTACTGTTTCTAGACATAGAAACTGTGGCCGAAAATTCCTCATTCGAACAACTGAATGAGCGCAAGAAAAAGCTTTGGGAAAAGAAGGCGACTTTCTTCAAGGAAAGTGAAAACACAACGGCAGCTGATCTATATGAAAAGGCCGGAATCTATGCTGAATTCGGAAAGATTGTTTGTATTGCCCTTGGTTACTTTCACTTTCACGAAGGACAAGCAGAACTAAGAATAAAAGCATTCTCATCAGAAAATGAACCTCAATTATTGAGGCAATTCTCAACGCTGATCAATGAACACTTTAACTCGGCCGACACCATACTCTGTGCACATAATGGAAAAGAATTTGACTTTCCGTTTATCGCAAGAAGGATGCTGATCAATAACATTGAACTTCCAATTACATTTCAACTTTCAGGCAAGAAACCTTGGGAAATTAAACACCAAGACACCATGGAACTCTGGAAGTTTGGGGACTTTAAAAATTTCACCTCCCTAGACCTACTTGCTGAATTATTCGAAGTAGAAAGTAGTAAATCGGACATCGATGGTAGTATGGTCAACCATGTTTATTATATAGAAAAAGACCTTGAACGCATTACCGAATATTGCAAACGCGATGTGGCCGTACTCGCTCAAGTATATTTGAAATTGACTCAAGAAAAGAGCATCGAAGCCCTAAATATTAAGCTCTTATAAATATTCTAAGCTTGCGCGAATTCTTCGGTCAAATCTTTCTAATTTTAACAATATCCAATCAGTAAATGGGCCGAAAAAGAAAGCAGAAAAAAGATAGCGGAGAAGTCACAAAAAGAGGTTTCGATCAGATCAGTTCTGTTGTTATGGCCTTTCTTAATGAAAATCCTGGGCGAGGCTACCAGATCAAGCAGTTACTCAAAAGCATAGGTGTTAGAGATGCCATTTCCAAGGGCAAAGTAACAGATGTGATCTTTACCATGGCAGATCGTGGGATGATCAAACGACTGAGAAATGGCGCTTTTACAGTTGAAAAAGAGCTTGAAACACTCATTGGTGTTGTCGATTCTGTCAATGCCCGTTTTGCTTATATAGTACTTGAAAAGACAGCTGACGAAGAAGAGAAAGAAGACATTTGGGTGGCCAAAGAAGATCTGCTTGGTGCCATGGATGACGATGTGGTCAAAGTTGTACTCAAAGCCAAAAGACATGGTAAACACGCGGAAGGTAAGGTAGTCGAGATCTTAACACGTTACCGTGATGAGTTTGTTGGAAGACTTGAGATGTCGACTCGCTACGGCTTCGTTATTCCTGATTTTAAGAAGATGTTTCATGACATCTATGTTCACATCAATGACCTCAATGGAGCCAAGCACAATGACAAAGTGATTGTCAAGATCACGCAGTGGCCTGAGAGAGATAAAAAACCTGAAGGCGTAATCACTAGGGTGCTTGGTAGAGCAGGTGAACACAATGCAGAGATTCACTCTATCATTGCTGAGTTTGGGTTACCACTGGAGTTCCCGGAAGCTGTCGAAAATGAAGCAGAAGCTATTCCTGAAGAGATTAGCGAAAAGGAGATCAAGAAACGCAAAGACTTCAGAAACATCACCACATTTACCATCGATCCTTTTGACGCGAAAGACTTTGATGATGCACTGTCTTTGAGAACACTTTCCAACGGTAATTATGAGGTTGGAGTCCACATAGCGGATGTTACACATTATGTAGATACTGAGGGTATACTTGAAGAAGAAGCCCAAGACAGGGCAACTTCTGTGTACTTGGTAGATCGCACTATTCCAATGCTCCCTGAAAGACTTTCTAATGGATTATGTTCTCTTCGACCTAACGAAGAAAAACTAACCTTCTCTGCAGTTTTTGAATTGAATGAAGAGGGCGAGGTCTTAAAAGAATGGTTTGGAAGAACTATCATCTATTCCGACCGCAGATTCACTTATGAAGAAGCGCAAGAAAGGCTAGAAACTGGCGAAGGCGATTTCCATGAAGAAATTCATCAACTCAATGAGCTTGCTCATAAGTTGAGAGCTAGAAGATTTAAATCTGGAGCCGTTAATTTTGAGACTGTAGAAGTCAAGTTTAAGCTCGATGAAGACGGAAAACCACTTGGTGTAATTCCTAAAGAGCGGAAAGACGCTCATATGCTTATCGAGGATTTTATGCTGCTAGCGAATAAGAAAGTGGCAGAGTTCATTTTCAAAAAGGGCACTGAGGCTCACCCAATGACTTTCGTTTACAGAACGCACGATAATCCTGACCCTGAAAAGCTAGATACCTTCGCCAAATTCGCCCAGCGCTTTGGGCACCAAATGAATATTGAAGGTTCAGGCGTCTCACTTTCATTAAACAAGTTGATCAATAAGATCGAAGACAAGCCGGAGCAAAACGTATTACAACAACTAGCTATACGCACAATGGCCAAGGCCAAATATACCACTGAGGCTAAAGGCCACTTTGGTTTGGCTTTTGCTCATTATACGCACTTTACCTCCCCTATTAGAAGATATCCTGATATGATGGTACATCGCTTGCTTCAGCATTACCTCGACAAAGGCAAGTCTGCTGACAAGGATCAATATGAAGAGCTTTGTCTGCACTCATCTGACAGAGAAAAACGAGCTGCAGATGCAGAGCGCGCTTCAATCAAATACAAGCAAGTTGAATTCATGGCCATGGTCGAAGACAAAGCCTTTGCAGGTATTGTCAGTGGAGTGACTGAATGGGGAATCTTTGTCGAAATCACCGAAACGAAATGCGAAGGCATGGTGCGCATGATCGATATGACCGATGACTATTACGAATTTGATGAACAAAACTACCGTGTCATTGGTAAAAGAAATAAGCGCATCATCTCTTTGGGAGATAATGTGTATGTTCGCGTGAAGGCAACAGACATTGACAGGCGAACCATCGACCTAATTTTTACGGATAATGACCAAGGAGCTGACGCAGCTGATTGAGCTGATCAATAACAGACTAAAAGAACTCTCTTACGGAGAGGAACCCAAAGAACTTTACGACCCAATTTCCTATATCATGAGTCTTGGAGGTAAACGCATGAGACCTTTATTGGTACTTCTTGCTTATCGCCTTTTTAAAGATGATGTAGAGTCGGTTTTAGATGAAGCCATTGCTGTTGAGGTGTTCCACAATTTCACTTTAATGCATGATGACATCATGGATGAGGCCCCAATCCGTAGAGGCCAACCGACCGTTCACGAAAAGTGGAATGAAAACGTAGCAATACTCTCGGGTGATGTAATGCTAGTCAAAGCCTATGATCTTTTATTGGATGCCCCGGGTAACTTAAAGCAGATCATCAAAGACTTTAACGCTTGCGCAGCTGGGGTTTGTGAAGGGCAACAGTTGGACATGAACTTCGAAGAACTGCCAACGGTAGCTGAGGAGACTTACATCAACATGATCCGTCTAAAGACGGCAGTGCTTTTAGGCTACAGCTTGAAACTCGGTGCAATGCTTGCAGAAGCTTCTGAAGAGCAAGCACAAAAGCTTTACGATTTTGGTGTACAAATCGGTATCGGTTTCCAGCTAAAAGATGATCTATTGGACGTATATGCCGACCAAGCCAAATTTGGGAAGCAGGTCGGTGGTGATATCATCTCTAATAAAAAGACATTTTTGCTACTCAAAGCGCTTGAGCTTGCCCAAGGTGATTCACTGACTGAACTGAATAACTGGATTGCGGCAAAAGACTTCAATAATGAAGAAAAAGTAAAAGCGGTAACAGACATATACAACAGTATAGGCATACGCGAATTGACACTCGGTAAGATGGACGAGTACTTTGCCAGTGGATTTAAAGCTTTGGAAGATATTCAGGGTAATGAAACCCAAAAAGCCGCGCTCATCGACTTCACCAATTACCTGATCAATAGAGAAAAATAATGCAAGTAACCTATGCTTTGATGGCCATCATTGGCATAGTTACCTATTATGCCTGGCAGAAGCCTGAGATCCATCAGGGCTTTATGCTCAATCCTTACACTGTTAAAAACAGAAAGCAATACTACAGACTGATCACCTCTGGCTTTGTGCATAACAATGGTATGCACCTTTTTTTAAACCTATTTACGCTGTACTTCTTTGGAGGAGCAATAGAGAAGATCTTTTACATCTACTTCGGAGAGTTAGGAAACATCTACTATTTAGCGCTATTCCTTTCAGCTATTGTAGTGGCTAATCTGCCGACTTTCTATAAGTACAGAAACAACCCAAACTACAATTCACTTGGTGCTTCAGGTGGGGTTTCAGCATTGGTTTTGGCCTTTATACTGTTTGACCCACTGAGAGATCTCTGTCTTTATGCAGTACTCTGTTTACCAGGCTATATACTTGGCGCAATATTCATTGCATACTCCATTGTAATGGGCAAGCGCGGACAGGACAATATCAACCACGATGCCCATCTTTTTGGTGCACTTTATGGTCTTCTTTTTATTATCATTTTAAGACCAACTACTCTTCAGAGTTTTATAGAAATTCTTTTTTAAGAATTAGCGACTAATTTCTATCCACACTACTGACGTTGTACACATACACTTTATTGCATTATACACTTACCTGCACAAATTGGCCCTAGCAATTATTGTATAATATCCATCTTTAATTTAACCTAGCAGATATAAACAATAAACTAATGAATACCCCCCAATTGCACATTTCTCAACTAATTAAAATTAGTATGCTTGCATTGCTGTTATCAGTTTTTGCTTGCAATGAAAAAGACGTTGAACCTAAACAAACTCACACTTAACAAAACCTAATTGTTTCGGCCAATATTGATCGAGGCCTTAAAGAAGCATTACATACAAAACTGAATATTGATAAGAATGGGAGCTTTTCTGTCTACCAACCAACTGACCAAGCCGCTTCAGAGTTTACGGTTGATTACGAAAATGTAAGACTCTCTATAGATTCATTGGGCAACAAGCTTTATACTTTTGGTTTGTTCGACACAGATAATGACCCAAAAACTTTCTTGAACATGGTACTGAAGAAGGACATTGATTTGGGCTACCAAACTCCTTACATTCTAAAGTTTGAAATGACTGAAGACTTCTATAAAGAGTTTGTGCAAAGCAAATCACTTTTGCATTTTGAGGGTATTATTAAAAAGCTGGCCTTAGCAGACAACAATAGCTCTTCTACTTACCAAGCCAATATTGAAAACATTCAGAGTTCTGCAAACACAATAAATTGTCCAGATGGCAACACCATACAAATGAGCAATAGCAATCGAAAGTACGACTACACAACTACTAACGAAACGGGTAATAACCCTGGTTCTAGTGGAACAATTATTTCTACTTACGAAGTTTGCGAATACTTTTTAGTTACTACTACATATTTGGTCAATGGTGGCACAGACTTCGCCTATACTTTTGAAGACACAACAATAGAAGTAGAATGTACCACTGAGACATTTGATGATGATTTTAACCAGCTATCTGCCAATACAGGTTCAGATCCTTGTGATGCACTGAACGATGATATTGGAGTGTTTTTCCATATTACGACAAGATTACAAGTGACTTAACCGCACATCCTTGTACAGAAGGGATTCTAAATCAAATAGAGAACAGCACCGCAGAAGGACTTAGAGGCATAATCAATCGTTTTGCTGGAACTTCATCATTCAATTTACATTTTGAATTTGGTGAAGTAAATTCCGGTCGCATGGCGCAGACTTCAAATACAGACCCATATAACTATACCATGACTTTTGATCTTAATAGAGTACAAAACGCTACAGATATCGCTATAGCAAGAACGATGATGCACGAATCTATTCATGCTTACCTTTTCTCAGTATTTGCTTTGAATGACTCTATTTATGAAGCTGACTTTCCACTAGCATGGGCGAAGTTTTTAGAGGATCCAAATAAAGACTTTTCGACAGATGAAGGACTACATCATGAGCAGATGGCACAGTCATATGTCGATGCATTAAAATTCGGACTAATTGATATTTATGGCGTAAGCGATTACAAAAATGAAGAATACTGGGAAAACATTGCGCTAGGTGGACTTATAGAAACAGCTTGGTTTGATACGACCTCGGTCTACTCATCAACCAGAAAACGAACAATAAAAGATCAAAATAGCTATGAAGATACGAATCACGAATACTCACGCGGTAGTTTATGCAACTAGTCTTTTCTCAATATTGCTTTTTTTATCATGTGTTTTTCAAAAGGACAATAAGTATGAAGAAAAAAGCAATGCAATAATCAAGACTTTTACAGCTAGCTTCATTCAACGTTATGGCGACCAATGTACGTTATACTATGAGTCTTTAATACCATCCAATAGTGTCGAACATTATCTGAGTATATATGAAGATTTTGTCACACTTGACCCTCCTAATTTAATTCAAAGAACGCTTTCTAAATATATTAACTCGAGTACATTAGACTCTATCAGGCTAGTGGAAAGAAATAATAATTGGCAAAAAGTTCTTTGGGACGTTAAAGGTATAAAATTAAGCAGTAAGAAGAACCAAAATCTAGATGACGGACAAGTCGCATTATTTATTTCTAGCGTTTTATTTAATCCTACATATAATCGTGCAGTAATATATGTTGAGATTCATAAGAAAAGCTCAACTGTAGGTTCATTATACTCATTTATACTAGATGATGAAGAGTGGATTGGCTCGCCTTATTTACCAGTTTATTCTGCGGGTTAGTTTTATGAAAAAGTGAGTCTTTTACTTTCTGTATAAACAGCTAAGGCTCAGCCAGCGCGTGCCTGCCTGCGGAAGACAAGTAAGTTTGTAAGTCCGTTTAGGCAGGTTCAATATGAGCATAATCAAGTTATAAAGTCTGGCAGTATGGAAATCATTCCAAGCAATTGTTGACTAATCACTTCGTGAATCAAAAACTGAATTACATACATCAGAATCCAGTGGTAATTGGCAAATCAAAGAAGTAGTACATAATTTGTGCTGCTCTGCATTGAATTTTACTGGAGAAAAGGGAATATTCGAAGTAGCTTAATTATATAAGACGCACGCGTTGCAAACGCGGGCTAGCTCGGTGAATTGAACGATTATGAAGTTTCTATTAGCAGATGTAATTAGCGTTTGCTTTATTATTGCGCTATTTATCTTGTCAAATGGATTTGGGAAAAATGAAAATCAGATAGATGATGAAATTGATTCATTAATTCTTTTTTTTGAAAGGATTCCAGGAAATCAAATCATTGAGCTGAGAGATTTTGAAGAAAAATCAGCGTTCCCTTTGGATAAATATCGCGTCTATTATTTCAAAGTAGACAGTCTTTATATTCTTGGTACATTACCCTTTGGCCATGCTCCTTCGACATTTAGGGAATATCAAACTATATCTAGAGATTCATTAAAGAATATTGATTTTTGGACTCTTGAAAGATTAAAAACAATGAAGAAAGATTCTGCTCATCACTTTGTCTTATCTTTTGATAAGATATTTTTAATTGATGCAGGCTATTTGATTAACGACCAATACTTTTTGCTCCCAGTAACTTATGACGACCGTATTGAAGAAGATTGAATAAAGTACTTTCAGCTAAGGTACTTCTATACGTGCTTGCTGAGTTCAATAATGAAATAGACTACACTAAAAAGCTCTAAATAAACACCTTGAAAATATTTCTAATATCCATTTTAACCTCAACACTGCTGTGTTGCTCACCACCCAAAAGTGATGAAGACCAAATTGTCAGAATCATTTTGAATTATTCGGGAAATCCGAAGCTCATTAATCAAGTAAGTAAATACCATGGTCCTTTTGATATCTCTTCACTTTTCAAAGAGTCAATCGGCAAAGTGATAATAAAAGGTTATGACATCAATATTTTTTTGAATGAGCAAGAGATAGATTACTTGATTTCAGAGGAAACCTTAGCCCATTTATCTCAGCAGGAGGCTAATAGAGGTTTATGGACAGATATACTTCTTGATGGTTCCACATTTGAAATAATTGACAGAAGCAGAGTAAATGACATAATTCCTGATTCTAAATATTATCCTTTTTACACCATCTCTAATATAAGATTCGACAAACAAAGAAGATATGCGCTAGTCCATGTTGCTATAGCAGATGGATTTGATTCTGGCGGAACGAGTATTTACTTCTTTAAAAAAGAGAATGGCAATTGGCAATTGGTAGAGAGTTTTGAAAGAACTGTTAGTTAATTTACTACTCTTTTAGCGCTCACGTGCAGTGAGTGATAATTTTGCTAACCCGCCTTCCGCAGGTAGACGGGCTCAGAGAAAAATGTAATGAATAAAATTATAGGCATACTAACCTTCATCATAGCTTCCAACTGTTTGGCACTAAATGCACAAGTCGATAATGACCAAGTCATATTAAATACATTAGTAGCTGAGTATAAGGTTTGTTTATCCACCGAAGCAATCTATATCAACAATTACAAAGAGTCTTTTCCTTCTATTGTCACAGCGTTATTCAACACAGAAGAGGAATTACTCGGTGACAGCATAAAAAATATATTAGCTACTCTTTCGGATAAAGAAATAATGGAGCTTAAAGAAAAAGTGCTATTACTTGACAAGACCTATTGGTTTCCAATTAATAGTGACTCATATCAAAATTGTAACTCTGACAGGAAGGCTGCACTCTCTAAACCAATATATTTTGAAGATGCAAACCGTGCATTGGTCCTTACATATAGAATGGTTAGATCGAGCTCACAAGACCTAGTTTTTCTCGAAAAAAATCCAGAAACTGCTCAATGGGCCATTAAACAAACACTTCTAGTAGGTTTTTACCAAACCTATGACAGGCCGTAAGTTTTTCCGCTCACACCAAAATATTCCAAATCGAAAAACTTGTCGGTGACAACACCTACAAGGGCATAAAAAACTTCTTTGCAACAAAAAACCCTGATCCCGAGAACTCGGGACCAGGGTTTTTAATAAGTGTTTTTTATCAATTAAGCTTCCGCAGCTTCTCCTTCAAAAGGAAGTACCGAAACATAAGATCTGTCTTTTCTTCCTTTTTTGAATTCCACAACGCCATCAGTCAATGCGAACAAGGTATGGTCTTTACCAATACCTACGTTCTTACCTGGGTGGTGCTGAGTTCCTCTTTGTCTAACAATGATGTTACCAGCGATAGCCGCTTGGCCACCATAGATCTTAACGCCAAGTCGTTTACTTTCCGACTCTCTACCGTTTTTCGAACTACCGACTCCTTTTTTATGTGCCATGGTATTTTCTTATTTAGAAATTTTTTCGATCAATACTTTAGTGAATTGCTGACGGTGACCGTTCTTCTTCTTGTAACCTTTTCTTCTCTTCTTTTTGAAGACGATTACTTTGTCACCTTTTACGTGTCCGATAATCTTACCTGACACTTTCGCACCTTTTACCTTAGGTGCACCTACTTCAACTTTACCTTCATTGTCGATCAACATTACGTTGTCGAACTCTACGGAAGCGCCTTCTTCGCCCTCCATCAATGGAGCATAAACGAACTGGTCTTGCGTTACTTTGAACTGCTTTCCTGCTATATCTACAATTGCGTACATTTTGAATATTTTTTCAAAAACGGATTGCAAAGGTAAAAGAATCTTCGCGAAAAACAAACCCAAAGCCAACGATAAAAGCAAGCAATTTTCGAAAATTAAATTTTCATTTTTTTTTGCCCCTCCATACGTTTAAAATTCCGATAAGTTATCAATTAAGATTTGCGCTGCATCTTTCTTGATTTCAACAACTTAAACGAACGTATGAAAACGATTTCATATTCAATATTATCAATTTTTTACCATTGATTTTTCAGCCGCTTTTTGTAATATTTGTTTCAGGTTACGACCCCTAGAAACAACCTACATCTCTGGCTAGAAGCTTTCACCATAGAGTATCAAGCAGTTAGCTAGAAACCCTGAAAAATATAGGCTTTAGTAACTCATTTTCGGATGAGTAACTGTGTTTAAAATGAAAAACAGAAGTTTTTCAACGTGACCTTTTTATGTCAACCCCAAATAGTAAAAAGTACGATGAGTGAACTAACTACCTCTGTGGAAGAACCTTTATTGAAGGAAAACAAAGACCGTTTTGTCCTCTTCCCTATCCAGCATGACGACATCTGGAATTATTATAAGAAGGCTGAAGCCAGCTTCTGGACAGCTGAAGAAATCGACCTTCATCAAGACCTTACCGACTGGAATGATAAACTGAATGACGATGAGCGCTACTTCATTAAGCATGTGCTTGCATTCTTTGCTGCTTCAGACGGTATCGTGAATGAAAACCTTGCTGAGAACTTCGTGAATGAAGCACAGTATACAGAAGCTAAGTTCTTCTATGGTTTCCAAATCATGATGGAGAACATCCACTCTGAAACTTATTCATTATTAATTGACACTTATATTAAAGATCCGGTTGAAGCCGATAAGCTTTTCCATGCCATCGAAACATTCGATGCCATCAAGAAGAAAGCAGATTGGGCATTGAAATGGATCGAATCACCTTCATTTGCTGAGCGCTTGATCGCTTTTGCCGCTGTTGAAGGTATATTCTTCTCTGGTAGCTTCTGCTCTATCTTCTGGTTGAAGAAAAGAGGATTGATGCCAGGTTTGACCTTCTCTAATGAGTTGATCTCTAGAGATGAAGGATTGCACTGTGACTTCGCTGTTCACTTGCACAACCACCACCTGATCAATAAGGTACCAGAAGAAAGAATTAGAGAAATCATCTTAGATGCGCTGGACATCGAAAGAGAATTCATTACTGAGTCACTCCCTGTAAGACTTATCGGTATGAACTCTGACCTGATGGCTCAATACCTAGAGTTTGTAACAGACAGACTTTTAACTGAGCTAGGCTGTGCTAAAGAGTACAACTCAACCAATCCTTTCGATTTCATGGAAATGATATCGCTTCAAGGAAAAACAAACTTCTTTGAGAAGCGTGTGGCTGAGTACCAAAAAGCAGGTGTGATGCAGGAGAAGAAAGAAGATGGAAGCAACAGAGCACTTTCATTCGATGATGATTTTTAATTAACCCTTTTTTCAAATACCCCCAAACCCCAAACCCATATGTTAGTAGTAAAAAGAGATGGCAGACGAGAGTCCGTCAAATTCGACAAGATCACCGCCCGGGTAGATAAACTCTCCTACGGACTAGATCCCAACTTTGTAGAACCGGTAAATGTAGCCATGAAGGTAATTGAAGGCCTTTATGACGGTGTTAGCACGCAAGACCTAGATAACCTTGCCGCTGAGATCGCAGCTACCATGACGGTTAAGCACCCTGACTACGCAAGGTTAGCAGCGAGAATCGCGATCTCTAACTTGCACAAGACAACGAGTAAATCTTTCTCAAACACCATGAAGAGACTCTACACTTATGTAGATCCTAAAACTGGCGAGAATGCACCGTTGATCTCTAAAGAAACTTATGGCATCATTAAAAAGAATGCTGCACAGCTAGACTCTACCATTATTTACGATAGAGACTTTAGCTATGACTACTTTGGATTTAAAACACTAGAGCGTTCTTACTTAATGAAACTTGACGGTAAGATCGTTGAGCGTCCTCAGCACATGTTGATGCGTGTAGCTGTTGGTATTCATGGCGAAGACATGGAGAAGGCAATTGAGACTTACAACTTGCTTTCTGAGAAGTGGTTCACACATGCTACACCTACATTGTTCAATGCAGGTACGCCTAAGCCACAGCTTTCATCTTGTTTCTTATTAACGATGAAAGATGATAGTATTGATGGTATCTACGACACATTAAAGCAATGTGCGAAGATCTCGCAATCAGCTGGTGGAATTGGACTAAGCATCCACAACGTAAGAGCGAAAGGATCATACATTAAAGGAACTGGAGGGGTATCTAATGGAGTAGTTCCGATGTTGAGAAATTTCGATATGACAGCACGTTATGTTGACCAAGGGGGAGGAAAAAGAAAAGGCTCATTTGCTATCTACTTAGAGCCTTGGCATGCTGACATATTTGACTTCTTAGATCTAAAGAAGAACCATGGTAAAGAAGAGATGAGAGCAAGAGACTTGTTCTATGCGCTTTGGATCTCTGACTTATTTATGAAAAGAGTTGAGGCCAATGAAGATTGGACTTTGTTCTGTCCTAATGAGTGCCCTGGCTTAGCAGATGCTTATGGCGATGACTTCGAGAAGTTGTACGAAAAGTATGAGAAGGAAGGCAAAGGTCGTAAGACTGTAAAAGCACAAGATCTTTGGTTTGAAGTGCTAGAAGCACAAATTGAGACGGGTACACCTTATATGCTCTTTAAAGATGCGGCTAACAAAAAGTCGAACCAGAAGAACTTAGGTACGATCAAGTCTTCTAACCTTTGTACTGAAATCATTGAGTACACTGCTCCAGACGAAGTTGCAGTTTGTAACCTTGCTTCTATCGCGCTTCCAATGTACGTGAATGAAGAATCTGGTGAGTATGACTTCCAGAGACTATATGATGTGACTTACGTTGCTACTAAAAACTTGAACAAGGTAATTGATGTGAATTACTACCCGGTTGAAGAAGCGCGTAACTCAAACATGCGTCACAGACCAATCGGACTTGGTGTTCAAGGTTTGGCTGATGCATTCATCAAAATGAGAATGCCATTCGATTCTCCAGAAGCGAGAAAATTGAATAAAGACATTTTCGAGACCATCTACTTTGCAGCGATGACAGCTTCAAAAGACATTGCTAAAGTTGAAGGTACTTATGAGACCTTTAAAGGCTCTCCAGTATCTAAAGGTATTTTCCAGTACGATATGTGGGGTGTAACTCCAGAGTCTGGCCTTTGGGATTGGGATAGCCTAAAGAAAGAAGTGAAAAAACATGGTGTGAGAAACTCATTGCTAGTGGCTCCAATGCCAACGGCTTCTACTTCACAGATCTTAGGTAACAACGAGTGTTTTGAGCCATATACCTCAAACATCTATACCAGAAGAACATTGTCTGGTGAGTTTGTGATCGTGAACAAGCACTTGATGAAAGACTTGATCAAATTAGGTCTATGGAATTCTGACATGAAGAATAAGCTGATCGCAGCGAAAGGTTCTGTTCAGGCAATTCCAGAAATTCCTCAAGACATCAAAGAGCTGTACAAAACTGTATGGGAGATCTCTCAAAAGGCAATCATTGATATGTCTGCCGATAGAGGAGCTTATATCTGTCAGTCACAGAGTTTGAACATCCACATTCAGGATCCAAACTTCGGTAAGATGACATCTATGCACTTCTATGCTTGGAAGAAGGGCTTGAAAACAGGTATGTACTACTTGAGATCAAGAGCTGCTGCAGATGCAATCCAGTTTACAGTTGATAAGCAAGCTGCTGAAACACCAACAGCTAAAGAATTAGAGCAAAAAGCTGCTGACATGGCTTGCTCTTTAGATAACCCGGATGCTTGTGAAGCATGTGGTAGTTAGTATGTATAGGGGTTGATTACTACTAACGTAGAAAGCTCTGGCCGCCAGGTCAGGGCTTTTTTATTGCCCTTGCACTCGCATTGCACCTAAATGAATCTTAGCTTTGCGCTGTGAAGGTAATCGCACTACTTCTTTCTCTTTTGGTATTAGGTTCTATTGGTGCGCCATGCGATGATGAAGCTGAACACAAAGACCAAATAGAGTTCTCTGATGAACATGACGACCATGAGCATGAAGAAGAAAATTGCAGCCCTTTTTGCAGTTGCCAATGCTGCCATTCCAACACCTATCAGCCACAGCTGATCGCCTTATACAAAATTAATGAGTCAAAGCTTCTACAAGCAGCACTCGCTACTCTCTCAAACGAAGATTGGGTGTTTAAAGAGATTCAGCCACCCAGGCAATTCTCAATCTAATTTTTCCGTCATGCTGTCCTTGAAATTCTCGGGATAACCAGCATCTATTTTAATAAGACCCTGAAATAAATTCAGGGTGACGGTTTAACTGATCCATGGATCACACTTTTCACCCAATATTTCATTTATGAAGAAATTTACTATGCTATTGTTGCTTGTCGCTCAAGCAGCATATGGCCAACATACATTGCGTGTACAAGTACTAGACGCAGAACACAATGAACCACTAATTGGTGCTACCGTGCAAGTTAGCGCCACCCAAGGTGCAGTAGCTGATGCAGAAGGCATTGCTACCATTGCCAATTTGCCTGCAGGTGAAGTAACCGTTAAGGTATCCTTTGTCGGCTATGAGGCCGAAGAATTTACATTTACCCTCCCCTTAAATGATATTCAAATCGTAAGACTTGGTCATCACCATGACCATGAGGAAGTTATCGTAACTTCTACAAGAACGGCAGATGTTATTGAAGCGATACCCACAAGAGTAGAGGTACTTGGCACTGAAGAAATGGAGGAGAAAGCCATGATGCGGTCTTCAAACATTGCGATGCTATTAAGAGAAACGTCTGGTATCCAGATGCAGCAAACTTCAGCAAGCGCTGCCAATCAGAGCATCAGAATTCAAGGCTTGGACGGACGATACACTCAGCTATTGAAAGATGGTTTTCCACTTTTTGGAGGTTTTGCGGGTGGTCTCAGTATCATGCAAATTCCTCCGCTTGACTTACAGCAAGTAGAAATCATCAAAGGAGCTAATTCTACTCTTTTTGGAGGTGGAGCAATTGCAGGCCTTGTCAATTTGACCACCATTACACCTGGCGAGGAACGGAAGCTGAAGTTTATGCTTGATCAAACTTCTGCTGGCGGGACTACACTTAATGGGTTCTATGCCGAACGCTTTGGCAAATGGGGTTTGACTATGTATGCTTCTGGTAATAGACAGAATGCTTATGATGCCAATAATGATCATTTTAGCGATATCCCGGATATCAATTCTTTAACTCTTAATCCATCTGTTTTCTATTACCCAAATGACCTGTCTCACCTGAGGGTAACGCTAAATGCTACTTTCGAAAACCGTTTAGGTGGTGATATGGATGTGATCGATGGTGAGCCAAATGGTATTCATCAATACACCCAAGAAAACGATACGGAAAGATTATCGGCACAGGTTACTTATGTGAATCAACTGACCGACAATAGCATGCTTACCATCAAGCACAGCACTACGAAGTTCGATAGAAAGATCTCCGAACCTGGTTATGTGTTTGAAGGAGAGCAATGGTCCACTTTCTCGGAGGCCTCTTATAACTTTGGGAGACAAGGCTCACAATGGGTTGGTGGTCTGAATGTATATACCGACAGTTTTAGCGAATTCAATAACCCAATTGCAAATAGAGATTATACGCAAAATACATTCGGAGCTTTTATTCAAAATACTACAAAACTCAATGAAAGATTTAGTCTTGAAGCTGGCTTCCGGATGGACTACAATGCAGAATATGGTGCATTCCCCTTACCTAAATTAGCCTTATTGACTAGGGTAAACGAGAAGCTTTCTTTGCGTTTAGGTGGAAGCATGGGCTACAAGCTACCGACCATATTTACTGAAGATGCGGAGAACTTGGCTTTTGAAGGTATTCTACCAATCGACAATGATTTAGAAGTTGAGAAGGCACAAGGAGTAAATTTCGATTTCAATTATGCCAGTGCACTAGGTGGTGATTGGAGCATCAACTGGAACCAGCTTTTCTTTTACACCAACCTTGATCAGTCTTTGGTGCTTGAACCGGCTAGCGGAACTACTTTCCGTTATGCCAATGCCGCAGGACCAGTAACTAGTCAAGGGCTGGAGACCAATATCAAATTAGGCTATAAGGATTTCAAGCTTTTCCTAAACTATACACTCATTGATACTAAGCTTGATTATGCTAACCCTGAACTTCAGAAACCACTAACACCAAAGCATAATGCTGGCTTTGTATTGGTCTATGAACAACATGGAAAATGGCGCATCGGCTATGAGCTCTACTATACAGGCGAACAGATACGTGAAGATCTATCTAAAACTTCTGACTATTGGGTTATGGGCTTCATGATGATGCGAAAGTTTAAAAGCATTGGGCTCTATGTCAACTTTGAAAACTTTACAGATACACGCCAGCATAAAATGGAATCATTCGATATCAATGATCACTTAAAACCAAACTTCCCAGACATTTGGGCTCCGGTAGATGGCTTTATCGTGAACGGTGGTGTAATTCTGGAGTTCTAAATACATAATTGGAGATACTGGCACTAAAACATCTAATGAAATGCAACAATGTTGCATTTCATTAGATTTAGTTTCTACTTTGAAAGAAATTCAAAAGGTATGAAAATCAAGCAACTCTTAATCATTGTTTTAGTAGGCACATTAACATCATGTGGAAACGGAAGTAGTCACGATAAAGAGCTTCTGTCGAAGGCACACGAAAAACAGAAAGAGGTCATAGCACTTTTGGGGGAGTTGGAGGAGCGTATTTCAAATTCCGAATTCTCTGCCAAAGACAGTCTTTTATCTGTTATTGAAGAACATGAAGAAAATGTATTCGAGATTCCTGGTTATCATTTGGAATTACCTGGGCACGAAGGACATGATCATAGCCATGCTGAGGTTGAGCTCACAGATCAAGAGATTTATGATGTCCAAATTGAAATGCTAAAAGAATTAAAAGGTCTTCAGCAATTTATAGAAGCGCAATAGGCAGCAATCATATGAAAAGCTGAGCGATAACGGCCATTCCCGCACCTAAAACAGAAATACTGAATTTTTGCCAGTCGAGCTTATGATTAGGGTCAGACTCAATGAAAATGGTCGTAGAGATCTGAAGAAAACTACCAGCCACGACAGCGAAGAATATCTCGAGGTACTCAGCATTGATTATCTCGCGATGACTGAGGGTGTCTGAGACAATTAGCCCTAAGGGAGAAGCCAAAGCAAAAATAATCAGCAATATGAATGCCTTGGTCTTTGATTTAACCATGGCAGTGAGTAAAGCCATCAATGCAACAGCTGCAGGAATCTTGTGCATAACAATTCCTAATAAGATCTTTGATGAACTACTAGCAACATCACCTTCTAGATCGGTATGATGAGCGTGTAGCGAGTCTGTCATAATACTTCCTTCTAAAAAGGAATGAATACTTAAGGCAACAAGCAAATAAGTGACTGTTACACTATTTCCATGAACATGTACGTGGCCATGCTCTACACCGCTGGTAAAATTTTCAAGCACCTTCTGAAGAAAGAATCCTAGTAAGATCCAAAGTCCAATCGAAAATGGGTCTAGGTCTGTTAAAAACAGATCAGGAATGAGGTGAATGACCGTCATTGCAAACAAATAGGCACCTGCAAACACCAAGAAAAGAGAAGTTCTCTTCGGAGAAAGCCTTATTTGCGAACTGAGAATGAATCCAGGAACGACTACACTCAGAAAAAGAATTAGCGAATTAATGATCATTTAAAAGCCCACTTTTTGCAACAAGATTGCAAATATCGAAAAGAAAATGAGAAATCCTTAAAAATGGTTCCCAAGACTTAGTCTTCCCCTAATGTCTTCTCTTTTAAACCACTTGAAATATAGGCGTCAATCTCCCCAGCCTCATTAACATAAATAAAATATGCCTCTAAGTCAGGGTCATTTGCGATAAGGGCCTTACTCGATTCTAAGCCTAAAACCATACAAGCAGTTGCGAAAGCATCAGCATACATGCAGTTCGGAGCAAGAACAGTTGCGCTAAGGAGTGTCTGCATTTTAGGGAATCCTGACTTAGGATCAATTGTATGTGCGACCTTCTGTCCGTCTATTATTCGATAGTTCCTGTAATTTCCGGAGGTTGCCATTCCCTGATTTTCTAATTGAATAGCATCAAAAAGCCCTCCTACTCTCGATTCATCTGGTGTTTCTATTCCAATTACCCAAAGTTCTTTGTTCAAGTTTTTACCCATGGTTCTCACTTCACCACCAATCTCCACCATATAGTTTTCAATTCCTTGGGAGGAGAGCCAATCCCCTACAACATCAATAGCTTGACCTTTAGCGATAGCAGAAAAATTCAGTTTCATACCCTGCCGTGCAGAAGACACACCCTTTGAATCGAAAGTAATTTTGTCAAAACCAACATACTGTAAGAGCGAATCTACTTGAAGAGAATCGGGCCCAATTAATTCACCATCTCCAAAGCCCCAAGCATCTATTAATGGACCTACCGTAGGGTCAAATGCACCATCCGTTTCATTGTAAATTTCTTTGCTTGCCTTAAGAACATCGTAGAAATAAGGGTAATTAAAATTGGCTGCCCCTTTCTTATTAAACATTGAAATATCTGAGTTCGGAATATAAGTAGAGAGCGATTGGTTAAAATCTACCAACAGAGAATCGATCTGCCTTTTGAAAGATCGCTTGTCTTTATCGAGGTATTTTATGTTGTAAGCGATTGTACCCATTGTCGTTCCTCGCACAGTTATTTCTTGTGGTTGGTTTTGGCGATAAGTGTAAACAACAAAAATGGCTACCACTAGAACGATTAAATAGATTCTCGACTTCTTATTCCTGTCCATTCGCTTAATTTTGAGCAAAGATAATTGAGTGTTTCATCATTTGTCTATTGAAAGCTTATCTTGTAAAAAATTCGATCTATGCGGGAAGACTATCTTGATGCCAGTGGAGAAGAAATGGACTCAACAGAGAAGGACATTGAAAGAGCCCTTCGACCGTTAAGTTTTGAAGATTTTTCTGGGCAAGATAAGGTGGTTGAGAATATCAAAGTGTTTGTGCTGGCGGCCAAACAGCGGCAAGAGCCGCTTGACCATGTATTACTACATGGTCCGCCCGGTTTGGGCAAAACCACCCTTTCGCATATCATCGCCAATGAACTCGAATCAGATATCAAAGTCACATCTGGACCTGTTCTAGACAAACCGAGCGATTTGGCCGGACTCCTCACGAACTTAGAAGAGGGAGATGTGCTTTTCATTGATGAGATCCATCGATTGAACCCAATAGTCGAAGAATACTTGTATTCCGCAATGGAGGATTACAAAATTGACATTATGCTCGATTCAGGTCCAAACGCTAGAACAGTTCAAATTGGATTGAATCCATTTACCTTGGTTGGCGCTACGACCAGGTCTGGTTTGTTGACCTCACCCCTTCGTGCAAGGTTTGGTATTAATGCCCGACTTGAATACTATGATTCTAAATTATTAACTAGGATCATACAGCGTTCTTCAGAAATTCTGAATACGCCAATTAATGATGATGCTGCATTTGAAATTGCTAGAAGAAGCAGAGGAACCCCGCGTATTGCTAATAACTTACTCAGAAGAACTAGAGATTTTGCTCAAGTAAAAGGCACGGGTACGATCACACAGGACATAAGCGAATTGGCTTTGAATGCCTTGGATGTTGATGCACATGGCCTTGACGAAATGGATAATCGAATTCTAACGACCATCATCGATAAGTTTAAAGGAGGACCTGTTGGCATTTCGACCATAGCAACAGCCGTTGGAGAAGAAGCCGAAACCATCGAAGAAGTCTACGAACCATTCTTGATTCAGGAAGGCTTCCTTAAAAGAACTTCAAGAGGAAGAGAAGCTACTCATCTCGCCTATGACCATTTAAAGGTCAAGAAACCTGGTCAAACTGGCTCACTGTTTGGCTGAGAAGAGCTGGTGCATTTATGGAACACCGAAACTCACATAACACCAAGATAGTAAAGGAAACAGCCAAATCACTTGGATTCGACTTCTGTGGCATATCAAAAGCAGAAAAGCTAGATAAAGAAGAACCGAGACTTGAGGCTTGGCTTAAAAATGGTGCGCATGGCAAAATGAGCTACATGGAGAATCATTTTGATAAGCGCTTAGACCCCACCAAACTTGTACCCGGTGCAAAATCAGTAGTCTCACTGCTCTATAATTATTACCCAGCACAGGACCTATCAGATCAAAAACCAGGCAACCATAAGCTTGCGAAATATGCTTATGGAAAGGACTATCATTTTGTCATTAAAGACAAGCTCAAAGAATTTATGACTATTCTTCAGTCGGAAATAGGTCATATCGAAGGACGCGTTTTCGTAGATTCTGCTCCAGTCATGGAAAGACAATGGGCGGAAAAGTCAGGTCTTGGCTGGGTTGGTAAAAACACACTTTTGATCAATAAGGAACAAGGCAGTTTCTTCTTTTTAGCAGAATTGATCATTGACCTTGATTTGACATCAGATGGCCCAATCAAAGATTATTGCGGAACTTGCACACGTTGTATAAACGCCTGTCCTACAGATGCCATCACTCCTTACGAACTCGATGCAAAGAAGTGTATTTCATACTTGACTATTGAGCTGAAAGAAGAGCTTCCTCAGGAGTTTAAATCTCAAATGGAAGGCTGGGCCTTTGGTTGTGATATTTGCCAAGACGTTTGTCCTTGGAACCGTTTTTCTAAAAGACATAGAGAAGAGAATTTTGATCCGAACCCGGGTCTTCAAGAGCTTTTTAACAATAATTGGGAAGATTTAACAAAGGAAGTTTTCAACAAAGTATTCAAAGGCTCTGCTGTGAAGCGAACTAAATTTGAAGGGCTTAAGCGAAATTTAGAATTCCTCAGAAACAATTAAGCCCGTCCAAAGAACGGGCTGATGATACAAATTTTTTAATGTGCGAGTACGAACTGCCGGTCGATTACCGGTCCGTAGATTTGGCCATACTGCTCGTAGCACCACTTTTTAAGTTCCTCCAGATCTTTGTTTACTAGAGATTTTATGGCCTTTCTTAACTCTTTTTCAAATAGTCGTCTGTCAAAGCTTACCTTCGAGAGGATGATTTTGAAGTATTCCAACATGTTAAGAACGTTTAGGGTTATGAATCTATTTAAAGAATCGGTCGTAACGTTATACGAACGTTCACATAAACAGGTTATTTCCTTTTTAAAAATAGAATCTATATTTGACTCTCTTCCTTAAAAAGGTTGATGAATATACAAAACTTTGATGAGAAATTCCAGTAGAATTCTAGGCTTGCTAATCGGTATACTGACGCTATGTCAAGCGGCATTTGCTCAAGATATTTCAGTAGAACTTGGCAAAGATCAGGTCGGATTGAACGAGCTATTTACCATTACAGTAACCGTTCAGAATGGGTCGATCAAAAGTTATAGCACTTTTCCAGAAATTGATGGTTTTGCGAAAAGAGGAACTTCATCTTCGAGTAAGACCAATATCGTCAATGGACAGATCAACTCAACACAAAGCATTATTCAAAGATACCTACCGCTAGAAGAAGGTACTTTTACCCTTCAGCCTTTCAGCATTGATGTCAATGGAACAACGCTTCAATCGCAAGGAAAAAGCATCACGGTAACAGAGCCCGTTGAGCGTCAGCGAAATTCGAGGAGAAGAAGATATGATCCTTTTGATGATTTATTCGGTGACCGAAACGAGCCGGAGTTTGTCGATGTCAAAGAGGATGCCTTTTTAGCCCTTACTACCGACAAAGACGAAGTATTTGTTGGTGAAGGGTTCACAACCACTTTTGCGTTTTACGTGGCAGACGCCAATCGAGCTCCACTTCAATTTCACGAAGCAGGTAAACAACTCTCTGAAGTTTTGAAGAAAATTAGACCTGAAAATTGTTGGGAAGAAAACTTTAACATAGAAAATATCTATGGTGAAAGGGTGAGAATCAAAGGAAAAACTTACACTCGATACAAGATCTACCAGGCTACCTACTACCCGCTTAATGTAGAACCTGTTGAGTTTCCTTCGGTGCCTTTTGAAATGATCAAATACAGAGTGGCAAAATCTCCATCTTTCTTTGGTCGAGATCGACAAGAAGATTTCAAGACCTTCTACAGTACTAAAAAAACCGTGAATGTACGACCTCTACCTCCCCATCCACTAAAAGATCAAGTGGCAGTTGGTGATTTTGAACTTGACGAGCAAATTGACAAGGTAAGTGTTGCCACGGGAGAGAGTTTTCAATACGGATTTAACATTATCGGTGAGGGAAATATTGCAGGAATCAAAGACCCTGAAATACCTGAAAACAAGAATTTGGACATCTTCCCTCCAAACATTGCACAAGACATCAACCGTGGGGGCGGAAGAGTCACCGGGTCTAAAAACTATAGCTATTTCGGTATACCTAATGAACCAGGTAAATACGATTTAAAAGACTATTTCAGCTGGGTATACTTCGACCCAGACAGAGAGGTTTATGATACATTAAAGGCAACAGTATCATTAGATGTTACTGGAGAAAGCAAGAAAAATGTATCAATATCGTCAACAGATCTAGGCTCATTCTATGACAATATTGAAACTACACCAAACGAATTAAGAAGCTTGGCAAACAATAATACTCAGCTCATCCTTGCCAATATTCTTTTATTGGCTATGTTAGGTGCCGCAGGTTTCTTTTACTTTAAAAAATAATGGGCAGTTCTTTCGGTAAACTATTCAAGATCCATACTTATGGAGAATCGCATGGCGCAGCAATCGGTGTGATCATCGATGGGTGCCCAGCGGGCTTAGCTATTGACGAAGCATTTATTCAACACGAGCTCGATAGAAGAAAACCTGGCCAGTCCAAAATCACAACCCAAAGGAAGGAATCTGATTCATTTGAAATTCTATCGGGCGTATTCGAAGGTAAATCGACCGGTACACCGATTAGCATTTTGATTAGAAATGAAGATCAGCGCAGTAAGGATTATTCGCACATAGCAGATAAATTCAGGCCCTCACATGCAGACTATACTTTTCAAGCTAAATATGGTCATCGCGATTATAGAGGTGGTGGTAGAAGCTCTGCTCGAGAGACCGCAGCTAGAGTTGCGGCCGGTGCTATCGCGAAATTGTTCCTGAAACACTATGGGATAAGCTGCCAGTCTTATGTGTCTCAAGTTGGCACAATGCAGTTAGACAAAACCTATCTAGAGCTTGATTTAAACAAAATTGACAACAACATCCTTCGTTGCCCTGATGAAACTAAGGCTGAAGAAATGATTGCGTTAATCGATAAAACAAGAAAAAACCGGGATACGATAGGTGGAGTAATTACTGGTGTCATTCAAGGTGTTCCAGCTGGATTGGGTGAACCAGTCTTTGATAAACTACATGCCGAAATTGGTAAAGCCATGCTTAGTATCAATGCAGTAAAAGGTTTTGAATACGGTAGTGGTTTTGAAGGAGTAAAAATGAATGGTTCTGAGCACAACGATGCTTTTTATGCTGAAGGAGACGAAGTCAAAACCAGATCTAATCATTCTGGGGGCATTCAAGGTGGCATTAGCAATGGTCAAGACATTTACTTTAATGTAGCCTTCAAACCCGTAGCCACAATTATGGACGATCAAGAAAGCATTAATGAAGCTGGAGAGAGCGTTACGGTTAGCGGAAAGGGCCGACATGACCCTTGCGTAGTGCCTAGAGCCGTGCCTATCGTTGATGCCATGTCAGCTTTGGTTATTGCCGATTATTTGCTAATTAGCAAGACAAATCGACTATAAGAAATCCCGATTTTTTATGAAAAAGCTCCCATTGCATATCAAGATTATGCTAGGCCTTGTGGCCGGTGTCATCTGGGCATTTGTATCTAGTTATTTAGGCTGGAACCAATTTACGATCGATTGGATAGACCCTTTCGGGCAGATATTCATCAGAATGCTAAAATACATAGCAGTGCCTTTGGTGCTCTTCTCGATCATTAGCGGGGTATCTAGCCTTAAAGACATGTCGCAGCTAGGAAGAATGGGCGGTAAAACTTTGGGCTTCTATTTAGTAACAACCGTAACTGCAGTTGGTGTAGGCCTTCTTTTGGTGAATGTGCTCCAACCTGGAAAATTCATCAACGAAGAATCTAGAATTAAAAATAGGTTGGCTTACGAACAATGGGTAGCTGCTACAGATGGCGTTGAAATTCTTGATGGTAAGAACTACTCAAATGACCCTCGATACAGTGGAATAGAAGCAGAGGAAATGGAGCTCGATGACAAGACCAAGGCTGATCTTCAGTCGAAAATGGAAGCTGCAGCAAAGAATCAGGGAGCAGGTCCTTTACAATTTATTGTAGACATGGTACCTGAAAATATTGTGCTTTCTTTATCCAGCCAGCAACTCATGCTTCAGGTTATTTTCTTCGCCATTTTCTTTGGTATTACGATGGCCATGTTACCTGAAGAAAAAGTTAGTGGACTTGCAGGGTTTATAAATGGTGCCAATGAGGTGTTTCTAAAAATGGTTGATCTCGTCATGAAAGCTGCACCTTTCTTTGTTTTTGCATTGCTTGCCGGAATAATTGCTAAGATGGCAGACACCCCTGGTGAAGTAATAGAAATCTTCAAGGGTCTAGCTAGTTACTCTGGTACACTTGTACTTGGTCTTTTGTTCTTAGTCTTTGTATTCTATCCGATTATCATAAAACTAGTAGTTAAAATGGGCTACAAGACCTTCTTTAAAAACATGGGTCCAGCTCAACTCATGGCATTCTCTACAAGCTCTAGTGCTGCTACCCTTCCTGTAACAATGGAGTGTGTGGAAGAGAATATGGGCGTTTCAAAAAAGGTAGCCAGCTTTGTACTACCAGTCGGTGCAACTGTCAATATGGATGGAACAAGCCTTTATCAGGCTGTGGCGGTTGTTTTCCTTGCACAGATGCACATGGTTGATCTAACGGCTACGCAACAGTTGACCATCGTTTTAACAGCAACACTAGCTTCTATTGGTTCTGCCGCTGTACCAAGTGCAGGCTTGATCATGATGATTCTTGTATTGCAGTCTGTGGGTCTTAACCCAGCTTGGGTAGCCATACTTTTTCCTGTTGACAGACCACTCGACATGCTGAGAACGGTGGTTAATGTTACTGGTGACGCATCAGTCTCTACTATCGTAGCAAAAACAGAGGGAGAATTAGCTACTAGCTAAGAACTATTCACTTACCTTTGCGGTTGTTCAAGAAATTCAGAGGTTATGAGAGCAGTGAATATTTATATGGAAGCGAATCCCAACCCAAACTCAATGAAGTTTGTGGCAAATTTTATGCTTCTACAAGACGGAATTAGCTTTGATTTTCCAGATAAAGTCGCAGCAGAAAAATCTGCTTTAGCTACAGAGTTGTTTAATCTTCCAAATGTTGAGCGTGTGTTCTTCATGAGCAATTTTGTAACAGTCACAAAATCCGAAGAAGTGGAGTGGCTGGAAGTTCAAGATGCCATTAGAGAAACTATTAAAACATATTTAGAGGCAGAAAAACCTTTGATAGATCAAGAGTTAGACAAGGACCCTCTTTTTGATGAAAATGACTCTGAGGTTGTTAAAAAGATCAAAGGAATTTTAGATGAATACATTAGACCTGCTGTAGAGCAAGATGGAGGAGCAATTACATTTGCCGCTTTTGAAGAAGGCACTGTTAAGGTAGAGCTACAGGGTTCATGTTCTGGCTGTCCAGCCTCAACTATAACACTTAAGCAGGGTATTGAAAATTTATTAAAGACGATGCTTCCTGGAGAAGTCAACGAAGTTGTTGCTGAAGGCGTATAAGTATCTTCGGGTCACAAGACTATTGAAAGCCAACCTGACAGGTTGGCTTTTTTTATGCAACAATCGTTTGCTCTATTATACTAGAATGGCCTTAGCAATATTGTGAGTTAAAAGATTATTTTTGACACTATAATCATCACTTATGGCAACTGAAATTAACAGGATTGGTGTTCTAACATCAGGTGGCGATGCACCTGGAATGAATGCAGCAGTTAGGGCGGTAGTAAGGGCGTGTATCTACTACGATATCGATGTATTTGGTATCTACAAGGGTTATGATGGCCTTATCGCAGACAATATTGAGCAGCTATATGTACGTTCTGTTTCAAATATTTTGAGTAGAGGCGGCACATTTTTACTCTCTGCTCGCTCTCAAGAATTTAGAACTGAAGAAGGACGTAAGAAGGCTTACAATAATTTCAGGAAACATGGCCTAGATGCCTTGGTCGTCATTGGAGGTGATGGATCATTTACTGGTGCCTCTATTTTTAGCAAAGAGTTCGGTGTTCCAGTCATTGGTATTCCAGGTACAATCGATAATGACTTAGCGGGAACAGATTTTACAATTGGATTTGACTCAGCATGCAATACAGCAAGAGAAGCCATTGATAAAATTAGAGATACTGCCTCTTCGCATGACAGGCTTTTCTTCGTGGAAGTGATGGGGCGTGATGCGGGTTTCATTGCGGTCAATTCAGCAATTGGTGGTGGTGCCGTAGCAATGATCGTTCCCGAGCACAGCTGGAGCCTTGAAGCATTGATCAAAAGACTAAGAAAGGGTGCCGCAAATCAAAAGGCATCTAACGTTGTCATAGTGGCCGAAGGTTGCCAGTTAGGCTCAGCATATGACATAGCATCCCAAGTAAAAGAACACCTTGATTACTTCGATATAAGAGTGACAGTTTTAGGACACTTACAAAGAGGTGGTTCGCCAACGACCCTTGATCGAGTGCTTGCTAGTCGCATGGGAGTAGCTGCCGTTGAAGGACTCAGAAATGGACTTTCTGATGTAATGGTAGGTGTGATCAACAACAAAATTGAGTACACGCCTATTCATGAAGCCATAAAAATTGAAAAGCGATTGGATGATGAAGAATTTCGAATCGCTAAAATTCTATCGATATAAAAAAAGGAGGCAATTGCCTCCTTTTTCGTTCTATTGCTAATCGCTTAATTTCTATTGATACAGTTAAGCTCTTCAAAAGCTCTTTCCAATCTTGTAACGATTGATTCCTCAGCTTTTCTGAACCACGCTCTTGGGTCATAGAACTTTTTGTTAGGAGAATCCTCTCCCTCTGGGTTACCAATCTGACCTTGTAAGTAGTCTTTTTTGTCCTTGTAATAGTTGTGAACACCATCCCAACAAGCCCACTGCACATCTGTATCGATATTCATTTTGATAGAACCGTACTGAGTCGCTTGTTTGATTTTTTCAGGCTCTGAACCTGAACCACCGTGGAATACAAACCACACCGGTTTTTCTTCCGTACCATACTTTTCTTGAATATACTCTTGTGAGTTTTTCAAGATCTCCGGTCTTAGTTCAACATTACCTGGCTTATAAACACCGTGAACATTACCAAAAGAAGCAGCTACAGTAAAAATCTTACCTACTTTTCTTAATGCATCCCATGCTTCAGCAACCTCCTCAGGCTGTGTATATAGCCTAGATGAATCAACATCAGTGTTATCAACACCATCCTCTTCACCACCGGTAATACCCAGTTCAATTTCAATGCCCATTTCCATAGCGTTCATACGCTCAAAATACTTGGCACTGATTTCAATATTTTCCTCTAAAGTCTCTTCAGAAAGGTCAAGCATGTGCGTACTGAAAAGTGGCTGACCATGCTCTTTGTAATATTTCTCACCTGCATCAAGTAGACCGTCAATCCAAGGAAGGAGCTTCTTGGCTGCATGATCCGTATGCAAGATCACAGGTACATCATAATACTCTGCGAGTAAATGTACATGCTGAGCGCCTGCTATCGCTCCTGCAATTGAAGCTTTGTATCCGTCATTATTCAATGACTTACCTGCATAAAACGCAGCTCCACTTACCGAGAACTGAACAATGACAGGTGAATTAACTTTTTTTGCTGTCTCAAGAACAGAGTTTATAGTAGTTGTTCCTACCACATTAACTGCCGGAATAGCAAACTCATTTTCTTTTGCGTAGTTCAGACAATCAATCAGTTCTTGACCGTACAAAACTCCGCTTCTAAATTTTCCCATTATTTGTTGATTTAGGTCGATTAATCGATTTGTAAAGAAAGTAAAATTAATGCCCTTTTGGAAAGCCGATAATTATAAATCCCTATAAAGACTTATAGCGCTTTAAAAGCGCTATAAGCAAAGTAAACTATAATAGAAATGGAGGAAATTACCGTCTATTGAAACGCCTTTTAAAAAGCGTTTTTGTCAAAAGACCTTGCCAAAGTAGCCATTAGTAAAATAATATTCAATCCTACTTGCTTATGTACGTACTTGTAAGCAACTTTTGCAAACGTTTGAAACTGCCCAAATAATAAAATTTCGAAGAAAATATTTTTTCTAAAAAATTTTGACATTGAGTAGAAATTCGAAAGAATTTCGCAGCTTTCGAACTGCAATACAGTAGATTCTTTTAGGGACGGATATGAAGAAAAGCGGACAGGTTACGATCAAGGATTTAGCGAAGGAATTAAATATTTCATGCTCAACAGTTTCTAGAGCATTAAAAGACTTTCCAGGAATTAGCCCAGCAACAAAAAAAGCAGTTACCGAACTTGCTGATAAATATAATTACCGCCCCAATGCCATAGCCCTTAGTTTAAGAAACCAAAAGACCAACGTCATAGGTGTGGTCATTCCTGAAACTGTTCACTTCTTTTTCTCCACAGTAATTAGTGGTATTGAAGATGAAGCCATGAAAGATGGCTATAACGTCATGATCTGCCAATCCAACGAAAAATACGAGAGAGAAGCAGACTGTATTGATGCGCTAATGAGTGCAAGAGTTGATGGAATTCTCGTATCGATTTCTAGAGAAACCGAAGACCTGGCTCATCTACAAAAAGTAGTTGAAGAAGGAACACCAATGGTTTTCTTCGATCGCTTAGTCGAGGGCATGAATGCACCGAGTGTGATCGTTGATGACTACCAAGGTGCTTATGATGCTGTAGAACACCTAATCGAACAAGACAGTAAGCATATAGTCCACCTTTCCGGACCAGATAATTTAATTATTAGCAGAAAAAGAACTGAAGGTTATATTTCCGCTCTTGAAGATCATCAAATACCTGTAAAGCAAGAATACATTATTGAATGTAGAAATGGCACCGCAGAAGAGGCTGAAGTAGCCATGACGAAGATCTTAGAAAGTGGTATGGCCATTGACGGAGTTTTTGCCAACAATGACATGGCAGCCCTCGGAGCATTAAAGGCCGTGCAAAAAGCAGGTTTAACTCCACCAAAAGATGTAGCGATTATTGGTTTTAGTAATTGGCAATTCTCATCATTGGTAAACCCAGGATTGAGCAGTGTGTCACAGCCTGGTTATGAAATTGGCCGTGAAGCAGCACGACTCATGTTGGACCAGATCAATAACGAAAACAAAAACAAGGGAGAAGTCAGTATTTTAGATACTGAGCTTGTGATTAGAGAGTCTTCTCAAAGGCTGCCTGTTACGGTGGCATAATGCAAACGTTTGGGGTTTGATGCTCATTTAATTTGAGTAATATAGTCGGTCCAAAACCCCATCGGCATGAATCTTAGGAATCAATCAATAGGTAAAGTTTTAAGTATCCAAGAAAACGCAAATGCAGTCATTGGAAAGACTGAAAATGCGCAATTCGCAATCACTGCATATACGGATGAAATCATTAGAGTTCAAGTTTCACAAGAAGATGATTTTGAAAACTACCCATACTCAGTAATATTAACACCTCAAGAGGTGACAACTAATACGGCTAGCAGCGAAGGTGCTCTTACATTAAAGACAAAATCTGTAGTTGTTCAAATTAAGAAAGATCCTTTTAGAATATCATTCTTAAACAATAATGGCGAGTTTCTCAATGCAGACGATACAGACTTTGGTATCAGTTGGCAGGGACACAAAGTCACTAATTATAAAAGCTTAGCGCAGGATGAAATTTTTCTTGGGCTTGGCGAGAAAGGTGGCGGACTGAATCGAAGAGGGAGCTCTTATGACAATTGGAATTCGGATGCCTTTGGTTTTAATAATGACACTGATCCGCTTTATGTGTCAACACCATTTTTTATTGGTGTAAGAGAAGGAAGACCTTACGGCATTTTCCTAGACAACACCCACAAAAGTCACTTCAATTTTGGGTCTTCGAATAACGATCGATTTAGCTATTTCAGCGCAGATGCTGGAGACCTTAATTACTACTTTATATATGGCGCCACAGTAGCAGAGGTCATTATGAATTATGCTAAACTCACTGGCACAATACAGATGCCCCCCAAATGGAGCTTAGGTTTCCAACAGTGTAGATTTAGTTACTACCCTGATCATGAGATTAAAAATATTGCCGACACTTTCAGAGAAAAACAGATTCCTGCAGACGTCATCTATTTCGACATTCACTACATGAAGGATTACAAGGCCTTCACATTTGACAAAGAGCGTTTTCCAAATCCAAAGGAGACCATCAAAAGGTTAGAAGATCAAGGGTTCAAAGTTGTGGTAATACTTGACCCAGGAATTGCTACTGAAGCAGGTTATGGCACTTACGACAGAGGTATCGAGAAGGATGTCTTTATCAAATACCCTGATGGAAGTCGCTATGAAGCTAGCGTTTGGCCTGGCAACAGTCATTTCACTGATTTCACTAGTAAAGAAGGTCGAGATTGGTGGGGTGATGAATTAAAATTCTACACAGACCTTGGATTAGAAGGGTTCTGGAACGACATGAACGAACCTGCCTGTTGGGGTCAAGACATTCCAGATATGGTTGAATTCGATTATGAGGGTCAACAAGTATCTCATTTAAAAGCAAGGAATGTTTACGGCTACCAAATGGTAAGAGCCACATACGAAGGAGCAAGAAAGCAAATTGGAAACAAGCGACCTTTTACACTAACCAGAGCAGGATTCAGTGGTGTTCAACGCTACTCGGCCGTTTGGACTGGCGATAATGTTGCCGGTGAAGACCATATGCTTTTAGGCGTTCGGTTAGTCAATTCCCTAGGAATGACTGGTGTACCGGTTGGTGGTTATGACATTGGAGGATTTGTCGATGAGTGTTCTCCTGCCCTATTTGCTCGTTGGCTAGCTGTAGCAGCATTTGCTCCGTTTTTCAGAGTACATAGCATGGTAAATTCTAGAGATTCTGAACCTTGGGCATATGGTGAAGAAGTTGAAGAAATCTCAAGAAACTACATCAACCTTCGATACAAACTGATGCCATACCTTTATACTGCATTCTACGAAGCGCATAAAACGGGTATGCCCATCAATCGTTCATTGGCTGTAGACTATTACAATGACCATAATATTTACGGAGGCAATGCCCAAAACGCGTTTACCTTAGGAGAGTGGTTATTGGTTAACCCAACTGTAAGCACGCAAGAATACGCAGAATTGTATCTTCCTGAAGGTAAATGGTTCAACTTCTTCACAGACGAAATTTTTGAAGGGGGAAAGCATCATATCGTTCACACTGGAATGGAAGATCTACCCGTTTTTGCAAAAGAAGGTGCCATTATTCCAATGCAAAGTCTAGTACAAAGTACAAGTGAAAATCATGATGGAGAGTTAAAACTTCATATCTACAACGGATCCGTGCAAACCGCTCAGCAACTCTATGAAGATGACGGAAGTACTTTCAATTTTGAAGATGGTCAATCAGCCTTAAGAACGATACAGTTCGATGGAGAAGCGAAGGAATTAAATATCTCCGGAGTGCAAGGAGCATTCGAGTCGAGCTTCAAGCAGGTTAAAGTTTACCTACATGGATTTGCAACTCAAGAATTCAAAGTAAACGGTGAAACGATTGAAGTCGAAACAGAAGACATCCGATTGATTGAACCTGTTACAGAGTTTGACCCACTCCCACAAAGAGAAAAGAAAAACTATCTTATCACTGATTTAAAGTGTATAAACACTATTTTGACAAATCAACCTCTAAAAATTACTTGGCAATGATTAACAAAAAGCAACTATTCGCTGTAGTGAGCCTATTGGCAGTCCTTACCATTTTCAGTTGTTCTTCAGATAAAAAGGAATCTGATGAGCAAACAACCACTGCAAGTCTGAGCTCTAGTGTAAAGCATCCGAGCTGGAGTAAAAAAGCAGTCATTTATGAAGTGAATATTCGTCAGCATACGCAAGAAGGAACGTTTAAGGCTTTCGAAAATGACATACCCCGATTAAAGAAAATGGGGATTGATATTTTATGGCTAATGCCAATCAACCCAGTTGGTGAGGAAAACAGGAAAGGGACATTGGGTAGCTACTATGCAGTTAAAGATTACATGGCTGTAAACCCGGAATTTGGTACAGAAGAAGACCTCAAAAGTTTAATTAAAACTGCCCATGACAACGGCATGAAAGTACTTCTTGATTGGGTCGCTAACCATACCGCTTGGGACCATGTGTGGACTGAAAAACACAAAGATTGGTATACGCTTTCAGAAGCTGGTGAGTTTGTTCCACCAGTTGAAGATTGGTCTGATGTGATCGACCTCGATTATATGAATTCAGACATGCGTGAGGCAATGCTCGATGCAATGAAATACTGGGTAGAGGAGTTTGATATTGACGGCTATCGTTGTGATGTGGCTGAAATGGTTCCGATGGATTTTTGGGACAACGTGAGAAAGGAACTCGATGCAATAAAACCTGTTTTTATGCTTGCTGAAGGTGAAGACCCAGAATTGCATATAAATGCCTTCGACATGTCTTATGGATGGGAATTGATGCACCTGATGCGAGGTGTAGCTTCGGGTGAAAAAGAGATCTCAGATATAAAAGATATGTATGAAAGGGATTTTGCCAGATTCCCAGAAGGATACATCAAAATGAATGTGATCACCAACCATGATGAAAACTCATGGAATGGTACGGCAGAGGAGTTTTTTGGCCCAGCTCAACAAGCTTGGACAGTATTTGCCGCCACAACCTATGGTATGCCCTTGGTGTACTCAGGACAAGAAGCGAACAACAAAAAGCGACTTGAATTCTTCGAAAAAGACCCAATTGATTGGTCAGGAGGCTATGTGTTTGAATACTTGATGAAAACCCTCTTCATCCTAAAATCTCAAAATTCGGCACTATGGAATGGTCAAGGAAGCCTTGAGTGGATTTCCACAGCCCATGACGACAAACTCATTGTTTTCAGACGTGCATACGATGACAATGAAGTTTTGGTAATGATCAATACTTCAGGAGAAGAATTGACTTTTGAGTTAGACCGAGAATACCCTGCAATGATCAGGGCATTCGGAGGTGGTATTGTGACGCTTCAGCCAGAGCAAAAAATTGCGCCATATGGCTATAAAGTATTTTCTAAATAATTAAAAGATGAAACAGAGACCTCGCCTTAGTTTTCTCGAAATCTGGAACATGAGTTTCGGGTTTCTGGGTATCCAAATGGGTTTTGCCTTACAAAATGCCAATGCAAGTAGAATACTGCAGATCTTTGGTGCCGATGTAGAAGAGCTGTCTTGGTTTTGGATCGTTGCCCCGCTGACGGGGATGATCGTGCAACCGATTATTGGGCATTACAGTGATAAAACCTGGACTAAACTTGGTCGAAGAAGACCTTACTTTTTAACAGGTGCCTTATTGGCATCAATAGGTCTAATCTTGATGCCGAGAGCAGATATTTTTGTTGCCTTTTTACCCGCCCTTTGGGTAGGAGCAGGTTTCTTGATGATCATGGATGCCAGTTTCAATGTGGCTATGGAGCCATTTAGAGCCCTAGTTGCAGATAAGCTCCCATCTGATCAAAGGACCCTTGGTTTTAGTATTCAAACCGTATTAATCGGTATTGGAGCCGTAATTGGTTCTTGGTTACCATGGGCAGTAACCAACTGGTTCGGTGTCGAAAATACAGCAGCAGCAGGTTCTGTCCCTCCTAGTTTGATCATTTCCTTTGTTGTAGGTGCCGTGGTGCTTACCACCACCATTATTTTAACAGTAACCACAACCAAAGAATACAGCCCAGAAGAGATGGCTGAATTCGAGGAACCGGATGAACTGGAGGTAGAAGAGAGTGAAGGAAAGAGCAAAGGACTCCTTCAGATAGTTGACGATTTTATTGCCATGCCTAAGACCATGAAACAACTAGGCTTGGTTCAATTCTTCTCATGGTTTGCCTTGTTTGGCATGTGGGTTTTTTCAACTCCAGCCATTGCACACCATATCTACGGCTTACCCACTACAGACACCTCTTCTCAAACCTTCCAAGATGCAGGTGATTGGGTGGGCATCATATTCGGAGTCTATAATTTAGTCTCTGCTATTTATGCATTTTTCTTACCAGCCATTGCTAAGAAATTAGGTAGAAAACAAACTCATGCCATGTCATTGATCATTGGTGGCGCAGGTTTGATCTCCATGTATTTCGCCCCAACTCCAGAATTCCTAATCGTTTCCATGATCGGTGTTGGTGTGGCTTGGGCAAGTATTCTGGCCATGCCATATGCCATTCTTGCTGGTTCAATACCTGCCAAGAAAATGGGGATTTACATGGGTATCTTCAACTTCTTTATTGTAGCACCGCAGATACTTAATGCACTTATTGGCGGGCCTATTGTTAAAAGTCTTTACGGGGGCAATGCCATGCTTGCCATCGTTACTTCAGGTGTATTTATGATCATTGCTGCGCTTTCACTGAGATTTGTGAATGACTCCGATGATGCTCCCACCGCTTAAAAGAATATCAAATCACTAGTATAAAAGCAGCTTTAAGGCTGCTTTTATATTTTCAACTTACTACTAACTATGAAAACGATAAGACTATTTTTTGCCCTCAGTTTGTTGGCACTTTTTTCTTGTGAACAAGAGAAAAGCTTGAATGAAGTTTTTCAAGCGATTGATGAAGAAGTTAAAGCCAATACAAGGGCATATGAAACACTTGGAGAAGCCACTTCAACTATAGGGCATAGACTGACAGGATCTGAAAATGGTGCAAAAGCAGAGACCTACACCCATGACCTACTGGAATCATTTGGGCTTGATGTAACATATTTTCCATTCGAAGTAGAAACATGGATGCGTGGTGATATTGAAGTGAAAATTGGGAATATCAATAAGCGTGGATACGAGACTTATTCAGCAGTGAGTCTAGCACATTCACCAGTTTCATCAAATATTGATCTAGAGATCGTAGATATGGGCAATGGGTTGGAAGCTGATTATGCAGCAAACCCTAATGCAGTAAAAGGAAAAATTGCTTTGGTCTATATTGGCATCTTACCCGGTTCTCCAGAAGGTTTGACCAACCTGCATAGATCAGAAAAAACTGCTCTGGCCACAGAAAATGGGGCTGAGGGCATCATTATCATAAATCAAGTAGACGGTGGTGTCTTACTTACAGGAACGGCATCTGTTACTGGCGGACTCATTGACATCCCCGCTGTTTGCATCGGAAAAGAAGATGGCATGGCACTGAAAGAGACTTTGAAATCTCAAAAGAAACGAGCTAGTATTAACATGACCAATACTTCTAATGTCATCAAGGCTCGAAATGTCATCGCTACTATCAAAGGATCTGAGTTGCCAGATGAGAAAATCATTGTTGGCGGACATTTAGACTCATGGGACTTAGCGACAGGTGCTATTGATAATGGAATAGGTTCCTTTGCTGTTTTAGATATGGCTAGAACTTTTAGCGCACTTGACCTTAAGCCTAAGCGCACGATTGAATTTGTTATGTGGATGGGAGAAGAACAAGGCCTTTTGGGGTCAAGAGCATATGTCGATGCAGCGGTTGCCGATGGCAGCATTGAGTCTATCAAATATGTAATGAACCAAGACATGTCAGGAAACCCGGTGGGTTATAATGCCGCTGGTAGACCTGAAGCCGTTGCTTTTTTCGACAATATAGGGTCTGAGATCATGAAGGTTGATTCTACTACTTTTAAAAATAGCAATAGAAATGGAGCTGGCCTCCACAGCGACCACCAGCCTTTTATGCTCCAGGGTATTCCCTATACTTCTTCAGCTTCAAACTTAGAAAGACATATTTACGGCTGTTACCATTCAGACTGTGACGATTTTAACCTAGTGAACAAAGAACACATGGAAAACAATGTGCGCTTTAGTTCTATGATGCTTTACGCATTGGCAGATGCTGAGCAATTACCAGCTAAAAAGCTGAACGATTCCGAAACCAAAGAATTTTTAGAAGGTAATGGCCTCAAGCTCAAATTGAGAATTGGTGGTGATTGGAGATGGGAAGATTAGAAATGAACCATTAAAAATGAGAGGTCTTTAGCTTCTCATTTTTAGTTTATTTTGGTTCTCAAAATCGGGAATTTCTGCAGCATTTCTTGGCGCATAGTTTTAGTAATTACCGCTTCATAGGGGCCCATATACACCGTATTACCATTGATCTTGTGCACATGAGCACTGTTGACCAAGTATTTTCGAGAGATTCTTAGAAATGAATCATCTTTCAATTGTGCTTCAAAGTTCTTCAAATTGGAAGACAGCTGATAGCGCTTCTCCTTGGTGAAGATCTTGATATATGAACCATCAGCCTCCACCATGAAAATATCTTCTTTTTTGATACGAATAAAGGTTTGCTGATCTGGAATAAAGATGGCATCATGCACCACTTTCGAATCGGTCTTCTGTACGTCTTCCAATCCCATTTCTTGAAAATTGTGCATGGCTAGGTCTATATTGATCGCGAACTCCGAGATCTTAAAAGGCTTGACCATATAGGCAGCAGGGTGCGTTTTCATTGCCTTCTTGACAGTAGCCATCTCACTGTTTCCAGTCAGATAAATGATAGGCAGCTTTTTCTGTTGAAGGATTTCATCTACAATCTCAATACCGTTTTCTTCACCGAGCATAATATCGCTAATGATCAAATCGGGCCATGTAGTATTCAATAGCTCAAAAGTTTCCTTGCGATCACTTGCGATGCCTAGAATTTCATAGCCGAGGTCTTCAAGCTGCATTGCCATGTCCTCTGCAATCAAAAGCTGATCTTCTATGATCAGAATTTTGTGAGCCATAATCAGTATTCAGTAAATAGTTAAGTAGAAAATAAATTAAAAAAATGAATCGCCTTAGCCAAACAAGAGCTAAGATGTATTCAATACTTTTAATTCATTTAATTATGAATTAAAAACCAGCTTTAATTCAAAATGATCTGAAGACTTGATCTCTAAGTTAGCCTTGAGCTGTTTGGCCTGTAGTTCGATGAGCTTCTTGCCAAATGACTTTGATTGCTCATAGGCAGCCAAATCAAATTCTTTGTTATTGTCTGAGTATTTCAGTGCCCAACCCTGACTTTCTTCAGTAATACCGAGGTAAAAACCAGTACTTTCAGATGTATTATGCTTGATGGAATTGACAATGAGCTCATTAATGATCAAACCTAAACTGGTGGCCTTATCGATGTCAATATCTATTTCAGGCACCTCAATTGTATGCACAACATGCTGGTCAGTAATTGAGTTGATCACGTCTTCAGCCAATTCCTCTATGTATTGATTGAGCTTGACCCTACTGATGTTTTTTTGCTCATAAAGGGCCCTATTGAGCAGTGAAATGGCCTGAATTCTAGTTTGACTTCTTTTAAGAACATCTTTGCTTTGCTCATCTTTCAACCTTCCAGCTTGTAAGCTCAACAGGCTATTGATCATTTGGAGGTTGTTCTTTACCCTATGGTTCTGCTCTCGGACCAGTAGTTCATTACGATCGCTTAGTAAACGCATTCTTTTACTAATGAAAGCGAAATAATAAACCAAAACACCAAGCGCAAGAAGCCCAATACCCATTAAAATATTAGCATTTCTACGCTTTGAAAGTGCCCCTTGCTGTTCTAATTGAATCCTTTCTGCACGTGCATTATCTAAATTGCGTTGTGCTTCGATAGCACTTATTCTTCCCTCAGCAAGTAATTTCTTATCCAATGAATCCTTTTTGAGCCTCCAAAAATCGAAGCTCTCAGGAGTACCCCTGACTGCTGCCAAACGCATACTTAAATCATAAAACTGCTGATATTCTGCCTGATCGAATTGCTCATTTAACTCCAATTCCAATTCATCCAATAGTGATTGAGCATAATTGTAGTCTTTAGACTTAATTGCATAAAGCGCCAAATCATTTTTCAAATTGGCTAAGTCGAACTGATCGCTCTTAAAATAGACTGCTGCAGTGTCCATGTAGGCTTTTGCAAGCGCAAGTTCATCCATGGCTAACAGCCCTTCGGCTAATGAATTCATACGATAAGCAATGGCCATAGTATCGCTAAGGTACTGACTTGTTCTTTCTTTCTCGTCTCTATAATCGTCCCTCGAAATATTATAAATTGTCTCTGCTTTCTGATGTTGGAGTGCTTTATTATAGTTTTCTACGGCTTTCTCAAATTGCCCTAATGCTAGGTACACATCAGCATACTGCTTATAAGGCTCATACGCGATTGTGCCATCAGGTAAAATAGAAGAATCTAATTGCTCTAAAGCACGTTTTGTATCACCAATTTCTAAATGGAAATCTACAATTGAGCGCTGCATGGCCATGTATGCATTGGAGTCTCCCCTATCAAGAATATTATTGCTGATATAATTAAAGCCACGCTCAAATATCTTCAAGGCTTCGGTACGATTACCTCTCCTTTTGAATGCAACCGCTCTATCTCTATATACCTGTGAAAGCCTACCATTATCGCTGGATGATTGGTAATTGTCAACAGCCTGATTAAATAACTCCAATGAGAGTTCGGGGTCAGAGTCAATTAAACTAAGACTCAAAAAATTAGCAGTTCTTCCTTTCCAATAAGATGGCCCTTCAACAGTATTAGCAATCTCTGCAGCTCTCTCAAAATAATAGATCGCACTATCATAATTTGAATCACTATAAAATTCAATTCCTTTTTCAAACATGGTAGTGACACCATCCTGAGCAGATAGATGAGAAACGACTACAGTAAAAACTATGAGAAAAATAAAACTCCGCAGCATACCTAATTATAAGCAAGGCTGCGGAATATTGAAACTGCTATTTTATAAGCCTCCCATATTAGATGAATCTCTATCATCTCCATTACCATATCTGATATCATCTATACCTTCTTGGTCCAAAACCTCTTGTAAATCCATGTCGGGCATTGTCTCTGCATCTTCAGCACAACTAGCCAGCAACACACACAAACAAAAACCAGCAAAAACCATTTTTATACGCTTATCCACTCTAAAACACCCCCTTTCAGTGGGATTTAGGTATGCTTTTACATACCAGATTAGAGGCGGGTTTTACAAGCAAGGCCACTCAGCGACCGCCAAATACACTGGACGCCTTACTTGTTTGCATGAAGAGTACTTTTACTGATATAAAGAGAATGAATATTGATAGGGATTCTATCAGTGGAAAAGAGGAGAAAAAAAAATAGTGGTTTTCAGCTAGACACTAAAAAAGGCAATGGAAACCGTTGCCTTTTTAAATGAGATAATTGCTAAAATTTCTAATACGCAATTACAAACTCTAATAAATCTTTAGCTCAGTCAACTCTTAACTGAACAAATGATATCTGTTAAATAAAAGAATGACAATAAAAAAACTCCGAAGCACACCTAATAAGAAGCACATCTGCGGAATTCTCAAATGAAATTATTTTCCTCCATTTCCTCTTATAGTATCATTGCCATTGCCATTACCATATCTGATATCATCAATACCTTCTTGGTCCAATATTTCCTGCAAATCAGGCACTGGTTGCGTGTCTACGTCATCGGTGCAAGCCAAAGCCAGAGTAAACAATAGCGTTAAGCCTGCTAAAAAGCTAAAAGTGCGTTTCATGTTCTTCATGTCTATTTATTTTAATGATCTAATAACCAATAAGATAACAATAATTACTCGGTTGAACTTTACCGTTTAAATGAAATTACTGTAGCTTCAAACCAAGAATTTTCTAGTGGAATACCTTATCGAATTACTGGTTCTTTTTGCCGTTGGCATTGTTGCAGGAGTCATCAATACCCTAGCCGGAGGTGGTTCTATGCTCACTCTCCCAGCGTTAATTTTTTTGGGCCTACCTCCTACAGTGGCAAATGCAACGAGTAGAGTTGGTGTAATTTTCAATGCCTTTTTAGCATGGCAGGGTTATCGCTCAAAAGGCTTGAGTTTTGGTAAGTACGAGATTTGGCTAGGGCTGTCTGCCCTTGTGGGTGCAGCTTTGGGTACGCTCATAGCAGTGGACATCGATGGTGACACATTCAATAGAATTCTTGCTTTGGTCATAGTAATGATCATCGCCTATATGCTTTTTGGAAGAAGCAAAAAAGAAGGTGCGGGAGAGACCATCACAAAAAAGTCAAAGGTCATTGGGCTAATCGCTTTCTTTTTCATTGGTATCTACGGAGGATTCATTCAAGCTGGAGTCGGATATCTTATCATTTCAGCACTTTCGTTCATTCATCATTTTGGCATTGTCAAAATCAATATGATCAAGTCAATCACTGTATTGATCTACAGCCTTTCCGCAATTGCTATTTTCATCTATCACGACCTAGTCAATTGGCCGCTTGGTTTGGCACTTGCCGCAGGCAATGGTGCAGGAGGTTGGTTTACGAGCCGATGGTCAGTCGGCATTGATGAAAAATGGATCAAATACTTCGTGATGCTTACCGCCATTGGTTTTGCAATCAAATTGATGGTTGGATAAGAGAAAACGAGGTTTTTAAATAGCCATTACTCCTCGTCAAGCATTTTATTTAAATTCAATTGTGCACGGAATCTTCAAGAAACAAATTCAGAGATATGTTGAACCCACTCCTGAAGAGTGGGCAGATTTCATTTCATATTGGCAGCCTTTCTCGGTTGAAAAAAATGTCGTCATTACCGAAATAGGACAAGTGGAGAAGTATTTCTACTTCATAAATGAGGGCCTTTTAAGAGGCTACTTTCTGAAAGATGGAGAAGAATACAATATTGGTTTTTCATATCAAGGTGACCCAAGCGGGGTATATGACTCTTTCCATCAACAGGCACCTGCTCAATGGGCACTCGAAACACTCATGCCAACCAGAGGGCTAAAAATCACCCATGCAGACCTAATGAGGCTCTTTGAGAAGCACAAGGTATTTGAACGCTGGGGCAGAATGTTCTTTACCGATGTGTCAATTGGCCTGGGTGTATTTATTCGAAGCTTGATCTCTGACACTGCTGAGGAAAAATTTCGTAAACTCATGGAACGCAGTCCGCATGTAATACAGTTAATTCCACAAAAGCATTTGGCATCTTATCTGGGAATGACTCCAGAAACATTTTCTAGAATGCGCAAAAAGTGGATGGAATGATTTCTTGATCTGTATCAAGTGTAAATTGAAAACCATAAGCTTACTTTGAAAAAAAGTCAAACAAATGATCATCAACGCAAGCCAACTTATTCAACAACTACATGCAGACCTCTCAGAAGTAATCAAAGAGGTAAATCAGCGTGTAGAAAGTGTAAAAGACCTTGAGCACCTGAACCTTCCGGAAGCAGATCGAAAATGGTCGATGCTACAGTGTGTTGCGCACATGACACTTGCAGCCCAAGTTTATGTTGACAATACTGATAAGGCTTTTGGGAAGCATGAAAAAAGAGATCCGAATTATGAATTTCGATCTCATTGGAGAAGCGACTTTTTTACCAATCGAATTGCCCCAGATGCAAATGCGATCATTAAAAATCGCATACGTACCATCAAGTCAATGTATCCTAAAGAGATTTTGGATAAAGAGCAAACGCTCAATGAATTCAATGATTTACACAATAGAATGCTGAACCAATTAGAGATCGCAAGAAACTACGACTTGAATAAAATCAAGATTCCTTCCGCAGTTGGCCCTATTTTGAAGTTCAGATTAGGTGATGGCTTTCGTTTTGTAATCGCGCATGCGCAGAGACACATCGTACAACTCAAAAGAATTCACCAAAACCTTCCTGCCCACGCTTAATTACCTAACTTGCCTATATGAGCAAAAAGGAACCGACCCGACCGCGCGGATTAGGAATAGGTACAGGTATCGCTATCGGTGCTGGTATTGGTATTGCCATGGGCAATTTAGCGATTGGTATAGGTGTCGGTATTGCAATGGGTTTCGGCTTTGAGCTCATTAATCGGCAGCGAAATAAATAACAGACTCCTAGAAAACATTCATATGTTCAGATTGAATGTTGTATTCCTTTGAATTTTAAGCTGTGACAAACGACAATTTCTTTGATTCTTACTGCTCTTTTTTGCACTTTTAAAGTGTGAAAAAGCTAATTGCCTTATTCTTATTTGCTTTTGCCCTCAACATCGCAACCGAATTAAATGCGCAAGATGATGTAAAGATCGTCACGCTCAATTTGCGTTATGGTACCCCTGCGGATCGTGAAAACTCATGGAAAGAAAGGAGAAAGCGTATTCAGGCAGTTTTCAAGAGCTACAGCGATGGTATTATCGCTACTCAAGAAGCACTCCCACTTCAGATTAAAGACATTCTAAAAGCTGTTCCTCGTTTGGATGTTGTTTATAGAAGCAGAACCCATGCACAAGATGGTGGTCCAGCAAATGCATTTTTTTATGACAAAAGAAAATGGAAAGTAGTCTCTCATGATACCTTCTGGTTTTCAGATACACCTGAGGTTCCTGCCTCTAAGAGCTGGGGGAATTCTTTACCGCGTACAGGAAACCTAACCATTTTTGAAGACAAGAATACCGGTAAGCAAATCAAGATCATGAATGTGCACTTAGACCACAGGTCTGAGAACAGTAGAGAACAAACCGTAGAATTGGTTCTGAGAAAGCTTATCGCTGAAGCTGACCCAATGCCAATTTTCGTAGTTGGGGACTTCAATGTTCGCCCAACAAACCCTGTGATCAAACGGATGGAACAATTCTTTGTGGATAGCTTTGAGGGTGACCCGCTTGAAGGTTGCACCTATCACGATTACCATGGAGGCAGTCATTGCCCGCGCTACGATTACATCTTCTATTTAGATGATCACGGAGTGGTTAAAAATGAATACAAGATCGATAAATGGAGTTCAAAAGGACTCTTTCCTCAAGATCACTATCCAGTCGTAGCTACCTTTCACTTCGGGGAAGCCAACTGAGTTTTCTTTTTGCGATTCGTAATAAAAACACCTAAGAGTATGGTAGCTATACCAATCAGCTGACCATTATTGAGCGTTTCTCCATCCCAAATACCCCAAGCTAAAGCCACTATTGGAATCAAATAGGTCACTGTACTTGAAAAGATTGGAGTTGTGATCTGAACCAACTTGTTGAATATCATAAGTGCCAAGGCTGTCCCCATTATTCCTAATAAACAGACATAGCCAAAGGCCGCTAAAGCACCATCAACCTCAACCAACTTTTGATCAAAATCTGTTACTGTAAGCAAATAGATTCCAGCAAAAGGGCCGACTAATAAAACACTCACACTAGTGATCACCACGGCATTCAGATCAGCCAAATATTGCTTGATCACATTGAGGTTAGTTCCATAGCAAATGGTTGCTAATACTATGAAAAAGGCATAAAAATTCACTGCACCTAAGCTACCATCACTTCCAGCCATTAGCAATACTGTTGTACCAATAAATGCCAGGGCGATGCCTATATAATTTCCCTTCGTAAATTTTTGACTAAAGAAAAGACCACCAATGATCAAGGTGAAAATCGGTGTTAGGCCATTTAAAACTCCCGTAATACCACTATCTAATCTAGTTTGGCCATAGGCAAATAGAAATGCAGGAATAAATGTACCAACTAGGCCAATTAGAAAAAGTAGCTTAATATGCTTAGCACTTAGTTTTCTGAGCTTAGGAATACTCACAGGAACCAAGAACAAACAGGCCGCAAGAATCCTAATGGCACCCACCTCTCCTGCCGAAAACACTTCTAATCCTCTTTTTATCAGGATAAAGCTACTCCCCCAAACAAGAGCAAGTATGATAAGTATTCCCCAAGCAAGTGCATTGTTGTTTTTCATCGGTTTAAGAAAAGCCCAAAGGTAGAAGAATTAATGACTCTTTAAGCCATTTCAAAGGCATCAACAAAGACTTCTCCGATCTCGTTCAATAGGTCGAAAAGGAATTGTGGATCTTCAGACTCAACCAACTGTGTGCGGTAAGGCTTAAAGTTTGGTATACCTCTGAAATAATTGGTGTAGTGCCTTCTCATCTCATAGATTCCTTGACGCTCACCCTTCCATTCCAATGAGAATTCAAGGTGGCGCTTTGCAACATCTACGCGTTCGTGCATTGCTGGTGGTGGAAGAATCTCGCCTGTATTCATGTAGTGCTTGATCTCTTTGAAGATCCAAGGATAACCAATTGAAGCACGACCTATCATGATGCCATCTACACCGTACTTCTCTTTGTATTCAACAGCTTTTTCAGGAGAGTCGATGTCACCATTTCCAAATATTGGAATATGTATATCTGGATGATTTTTGACTTCCGCGATCTTTGTCCAGTCTGCAACACCCTTATACATCTGCTGACGGGTTCTGCCATGAATGGTGAGTGCTTTAATACCTACATCTTGAAGCCTCTTTGCAACCTCAACTATTCTTATGGTACTATCATCCCAACCCAAACGCGTTTTCACTGTAACCGGCAAGCTTACTTGCTTGACAATTTCAGCGGTCATCTCCTGCATTTTAGGAATATCAAGTAGAATTCCAGCTCCAGCACCTTTGCAAGCTACTTTTTTAACTGGGCAGCCGTAATTGATATCTATGATCTCCGGCTGAGCCTCTTCAGCTATAGAAGCTGCTTGACGCATAGATTCAATCTTATCACCGAAAATCTGGATGCCGATTGGACGTTCATAGTCATAAATATCAAGCTTCTGAACACTTTTGGCCGCATTACGGATCAAGCCCTCAGAAGAGATAAATTCAGTATACATCAGATCTGCCCCGTTCTCTTTACATACCGCGCGGAACGGTGGATCACTAACATCCTCCATTGGTGCAAGCAAAAGCGGGAAATCCGTGGTTTCTATGTTTCCTATTTTAACCAAAGCTGTCTCAAAAATTCGCGTAAATTTACGCCATTATGTTGAGAATTGATAACGGCATTGACTTATCAGGCGGTAGGTCTCCAAAAGCTACCTTTTTGGTAGTGATTGGATTTGTACTTGTAGGCCTTTTTGTAGGTCAGCTCATTGCTTCAATCGCCACTGGCGTTATGGCGGTTTTAAATGGCCTGAGCATGGAGGAGTTCATGGAAAACCCAAGTTTACTCTATGACTATCTGGATTTAGGTGAAGTACTCGGAGGGCAGTCGTTATACACTTTGTTCTTTACATTTTTTGTCCCTTGGTTCTACCTGAAAAACTTTGCAAAGAAGAGTATTGGCGATTTGAGCATTAATAAGGAAACAACTCCTTTGCTAGTCGCAGTTGCCTTTTTAGCTACATTCTCATTTATGCCATTGAATTCCTATATCGCTGAGTGGAATCAGGCATGGACATTCCCTGAATTCATGAGTGGATTCGAAGATTGGGCAAGGTCTTTAGAAGATGATTTAGCAGAAACAACGGAGAAGTTTACCAATTTTCAAACCTTTGGTCAGTTCATTTTAGGGCTTGTCGTTATTTCAATTCTTCCTGGCATTGGGGAAGAATTACTCTTTAGAGGCATTGTTCAAAATAGCTTACACCGTTGGACCAAAAATCATCATGTTGCCATATGGGTAGGAGCTTTTCTATTTAGTTTCATACACTTTCAATTCTTTGGACTAGTTCCTAGAATGGTTTTAGGTGCCATATTCGGCTATCTCTATGTGTGGTCAGGAAATATCTGGTATCCAATTGTTGCGCACATGGCAAATAATGGAATTAGTGTGCTATTAGTTTACCTATTGAACATTGGCGTATTTAGCGAAGACATGGAAAGCACCGAGCAACTTCCTCTTGTTTATGCAGGGATTGCACTTGTCGCTTTTGTTGCATTTATGCTAATTTTCAAAAAGCAATTCTCAAAGCAAACCTTACCTAGTGAGTAACTGGCAAACCGTTTTTACATCTAAAGACGCCCATAGGGCTGAAATTGTAAAAGATATTTTAGGCAACGCAAATATTCAGGCCATGGTAGTCAATTTAAAAGACAGTGCTTACCATTTAGGCAACCTAGAAGTAAGAGTAGCTCATGATTCGGTACTCAGAGCAATCAAGATCATAAAAGAAGAAATCAAGTTCGATAATGAATAATCTGGCAGCTCGGTTAATAACAGCACTCATTGGTGTAGGCATCTTATTGGCGGCAATATTATATGATCAGATCACATTCTTGATCGTCTTCCTATTGATCAGCTTGTTTTCCATTTATGAATTTTACCAAATCGGCAAAAATTCTGGTAAAAGACCCTTCGTGGTCTGGGGAATGTTGGTCACTGCTGTCCTCTTTTGTTTGACTTATTTATTAAAGGTCGGTAATGAAGTATATACTAATGCATTACTAGGAGCCCTTATCGCTTTGATTCCTTCTCTTTTTATTCTGGCCGTATTCCGCAAGAACAAGGAGGATATTGTGAACTGCATGTCGTATAGTGCATTGGGTGTCTTCTACATTGCCATCCCACTCTCCTTGTTAAATTTTATAGCCTTCAACCAAGGAGAATATAGATTTGACCTGATCATAGCATTGCTATTCAGCTTATGGGCAAATGATACCGGGGCCTATTTTGCGGGCAAAGCATTAGGTAAGCACAAACTGTATGAAAGTATTTCACCAAATAAGACAATTGAAGGTACCGTAGGTGGTTTGGTTTTGAGCTTACTTATTGCCGTTGGTCTTTCATTTTTAGGATTCGACCTGACTATAGCACAGTTGCTTGGACTGGCTGCGATCGTTTCGATATTTGGCAGTATTGGCGACTTAGCGGAGTCTTTACTGAAAAGAAATCTGGCGATTAAAGATTCTGGAAGCATACTTCCTGGCCATGGTGGATTCTTAGATCGCTTTGATGGTTTATTCCTTGCTTTACCGTTCGCAACACTTTACATTCACCTCGTAATTTGAGAATGAAATAAGGCAACTTTATTTGTCCTTTATGGCTTAAATTTTGCTTAATTTTGGCAAATCTTAAAACAACAGATTCCCTATGGGTTACATTGAACCGGCTCCTATAACGGACAAGGCAAATCCGTTCGAGTCAATGATGTCCAGATTTAATATTGCTGCAGAGGCTTTAGGTCTGGATGAACAAGTTTATAACGTACTCAAATCTCCCTCAAAACAAGTATCGGTCTCTCTCCCTATCACCATGGATGATGGTTCGATCAAAGTATTTGAAGGTCACCGTGTCATTCACTCAAATATCTTAGGCCCCTCTAAGGGTGGTGTGCGATATGCGATGGATGTGCATATTGATGAGGTCAAAGCTTTAGCGGCTTGGATGACCTGGAAGTGTGCTGTAGTTGATATTCCTTACGGTGGTGCCAAAGGTGGTATCAGATGTAATCCAAGAGAAATGTCAGCCGGAGAAATGGAAAGATTGACTAGAGCTTATACCCAGGCAATGCTTGGTGTATTTGGTCCAGATCGAGATATTCCGGCACCTGATATGGGTACAGGTCCAAGAGAAATGGCTTGGATGATGGATGAATACTCTAGGTCGCAAGGTACTACAGTAAATGCTGTCGTAACTGGTAAACCACTTGTACTTGGAGGTTCATTAGGTAGAGTTGAAGCAACCGGACGTGGTGTAATGGTTTCAGCTTTAGCAGCTATGGAGAAGCTAAAGATCAATCCTTATCATGCTACCGTTGCCGTTCAAGGCTTTGGTAATGTAGGCTCTTATGCGGCTAAATTGTTGGCTGAAAGAGGTTGCACCATTGTATCTGTAAGTGACATTAGTGGAGCTTACTACAATGAAAATGGAATTGATATTGACAAGGCCATCGGCTATAGAAACAATAACAATGGCACCATGGAAGGATTCGATGGGGCGACACTTATGGATGACCCAAGTGATATATTGACTTTGGACATCGATGTTTTGGTACCAGCGGCTGTTGAAGACGTAATTCATAGCGGAAACGTAAATGATGTGAAGGCTAAGCTGATAGTTGAAGGTGCCAATGGACCTACATCAGCAGAAGCAGATGCCATCATCAATGAAAAAGGCATCATGGTAGCTCCAGACATCTTGGCTAACGCGGGTGGAGTTACGGTTTCATATTTCGAGTGGGTGCAGAACAGGCTTGGTTATAAGTGGACTCGAGAGCGTGTTAATCGTAGATCTGATAGAATCATGAAAGATGCATTCGACAAGGTGTATAATGCCTCTCAGAAATATAAAGTACCAATGAGAATTGCAGCTTACATTGTTGCTATAGACAAAGTGGCTGAAACATATAAATTTAGAGGAGGATTCTAATCAAGACCTCATGATCAAAATTCATAAAGAAGGAAGAGTATTTTTAAGTGTACTCTTCCTTCTATTTTTAGGACTAAATACGGCATTATACTTCTTGAATGTCGAAATGCTGTGGTTCAATCTAACGATTGCTGCTACAACAATTATTTTTTTATTCTTTCTCCAATTCTTTCGCAACCCGACTCGTGCGATTGAGCTCAATGACAAACAGATCATTGCCCCTTGCGATGGCAAAGTGGTTGTGATAGAAAAGACGACTGAAGGAGAATATTTCAAAGGTGAAGAACGAATTCAGGTATCGATTTTCATGTCACCACTAAATGTGCATGTGAATAGAAACCCTGTTACTGGTCTTATCAAATACTTCAAATATCACCCTGGTAAATATTTAGTGGCTTGGCATCCAAAATCAAGCACTGAAAATGAAAGAACCACTGTTGTTTATGAAGTGCATAAAGGAGTTGAAATACTCATCAGACAAATTGCAGGTGCGGCCGCAAGAAGAATCAAATGGTATATTGATGAAGGCCAAAGCGTAATTCAAGGCAAAGAATTTGGCTTTATCAAGTTTGGATCTAGGGTTGACCTTTTTCTTCCGCTAGATGCAAAGATTACCGTGGAGAATGGTCAAGTAACCAAAGGAGGCCAGACCGTAATCGCAGAAATTGCTGACTAGAGCATCCGCTCAATCACAGACATCAGCTCCTCTAAGTATTTTTGATCTGTCGCATCAAAATCATTGAGCTGATCTGAATCGACATCGAGCACTAGGGCGACTTCTTCATCTTTGAAAGCAGGTAAGACTATTTCTGATTTAGAATCAGAACTACATGCTATATGTCCAGGGAACTCATCGACATTTGGAACAATAATGGTTTCGCCTTTGGCCCATGTAGTACCGCAAACACCTTTTCCTTTGGCTATACGCGTACAAGCAATTGGTCCTTGAAAGGGCCCAAGGATCATTTCTTCTCCTTTTACTAGGTAGAAGCCTACCCAGAAGAAATCCATTCCATATTTCAATGCGGCAGCAATGTTAGCCAGGTTAGCTGTCAAATCATCTTCGCCAGTTACCAACGCTTCGATCTGAGGAATTAAGGATTTATACTTTTCCTCTTTAGTTGCGGTATTCTCTATGATCAACTCTTCTGCCATGGAAATGAATTAAAGTGCAAAGGTAACCAAGGTGGTTGGTTTAGGGTTCAAAGTTGAAAGTTTTTCGTGTTTGGTGTTTCGATCTATTAGATAAAAATTAATTCTTAGTTCTTCACTATTCACTGTTCACTATAAAAAACCTCAAGTTTATCTTTTCCGAGATGCGATCTTGAAGAAGCTGACCCTTGAATAGCAGGTGCTTTTATACCCTCATCAAAGGCTCTTTCTGAAGTAAAAACTCGTGCCTCATCCCAAAGATCGTTTTCAATGAAAGCATTCAAAATAGCGGCACCACCTTCTATGATGATAGATTGAATCTTTCTTTTACTTAAATCTGAAAGCAACTCATCTAAAAAGTTTGCACTATCCAATTTCACATAAGTTACCCCATCTCGCTCCTCATTTTTTTGAAGGTTGTAGATTATGGTTGGCTGACTTCCATCAAAAAGGTTAAGGTCATTCGATACAGATAAATGTCTATCGATAAGAACTCGAATTGGATCTTTCCCTTCCAAACCTCTTACATTCAATCTTGGATTGTCATATTTGGCCGTATTGGGGCCAACTAGAATGGCGTCTTCATCTGCTCTCCATTGATGAACAAGTTTCCTAGATTGCTCATTACTGATCCATTTAGAGTCAAAGTTCTTTCGTGCTACAAAGCCATCTGCAGTTTGAGCCCATTTGAGAATCACATAGGGTCTATGTTCTTCAATCGACTTAAAAAACCTAACGTTAATAGACCTGCAGGCCTCTGCCAATACACCCGCTTGTACTTCTACGCCCGCCTGCTCAAGCTTAGAAATACCCTTGCCTGCAACTAGAGGATTGGAATCAAGCGCACCAATAACCACTTTCTTGACATTGTGTCTTGCAAGCATATCTGCGCAGGGCGGAGTTCTGCCATGGTGCGAACAAGGCTCAAGGGTAACATAAACAGTTGATTCAGTCAAAAGCGACTTGTCTTTAACAGCATCAACCGCATTCACCTCAGCATGCGCTTCTCCATATTTTTGATGGTAGCCTTCCCCAATCACCTTGCCTTCATGTACGATCACACAACCAACCATGGGATTTGGGCTTACATGGCCCCTCCCCAATTGGGCAAGCTCTAGTGCTCTTAGCATATAAGCTTCATCTGATATTTGCTTACTTTGTGACATGTCTGAAGTCAGGGCTAAAGATTTATTGCGCCAAGTTATTAATGAATTGGCAAACTTATACGATGATGGCGAGGCAATGGCAATTGCCGTGCGCTATGTGCATGATCGTTTTCATTCAGATAGAATGAAAGTAGCCTTGAACACACCCATTCACATAGATGAGCGCTTGTTAAAACACGATCTCGAGCTTTTAAAAATCGGCACACCTCTTCAACACGTTGTGGGTTTTACTGAATTCTACGGTCACAGGTTTAAATGTGACCCCAATGCATTGATTCCAAGACCTGAAACCGAAGAACTTGTGGATTGGATAATTGAATCTATTAGGGACGCTAAACTCAATGAGAAGCATTCAATTCTAGATATTGGCACAGGTACAGGTTGTATTCCAATAAGCCTATCATTAGCTCATCCTCAACCCCAATTTTTTGGATTTGATGTTTCTGAGGAAGCACTCACTTTAGCAAAAGAGAACAGCCGCACTTTAAAATCGAATACTAGGTTTGAACAACATGACATCTTAGCTGAAGACTTGAAGAGCAATGGATTTGATGTCATTGTAAGCAATCCACCATACATCCCATGGAAGGAAAAAGCTGAAATGCACACCAATGTAGTTGCGCACGACCCAGAACTAGCTTTGTTCGTTCCAGATGATGACCCCTTACTCTTCTATCGCGTTATCGCTGAAAAAGCCAAGGTTGGTTTGAAAGCAAATGGACTCCTTTTCTTTGAAATACATGAAGGGTATGGAAAGCAAGTAGTCGACCTACTCAATATGATGGGATTCAACGAAATCATATTAAGACAGGATCTGAACGGGAAAGATAGAATGATTAAATGCACATACGATGAATGACCTTATACTACTGCATGGCGCCATGGGTAGCTCTGATTCACTAGAAGATCTAAAACAAGTACTATCCACCTCATTCAACTGCCATAGCTTCAATTTTGGTGGGCATGGTAAAGAGGCTTTTAATAAAGAAGGCTTTGGAATCGAATATTTTGCTAATGAACTCAAGGAATTTATTGAAGTAAAACACTTGAATAAGCCACATATTTTCGGCTACAGCATGGGAGGTTATGTGGCACTCTACTTGGCCAGTCAAGAGCCAAATTCCTTAGGGAAAATCGTAACCCTAGGCACCAAGTTTGGGTGGTCGCCTGAAGCAGCCGAAAAAGAAACTAGCAGAATGAACCCAGATGTAATGGAAGAAAAGATACCTGCCTATACCCAGAAACTAGAACAGGTACATGGTCAGCAATGGAAAGAACTGGTCTGGCAAACAGGTGCTATGATGATTGAACTAGGGGAAGCACCTTTGCTAAATATTGATTCTTTGAATAAGGTAGGAAACCGAACGCTGGTCATGAGAGGTTCAGAAGACCAAATGGTCGATGATGTAGAAAGCAAATGGGCAGTAGCCCACCTCCCAAAAGGGCAATTCAAGTTGTTAGAAGGCCAACCGCACCCTATTGAAAAGTTGGATCTCCAGTTACTATCTGAATCTCTCATCCACTTTCTTTAATTCCGCATCAGTGACTACTTACTATTTTTATAGTAATTCCTACTAATTTATTAGTTTTAATTACTATGTTTATAGTATGAAAACGTTGACCAAGGCTGAAGAGCAGGTAATGCAGATTCTTTGGGGTTTAGAAAAAGCCTTTACAAAAGAGGTAATAGCAGAATTCAAAGATAAAAAACCGAGCTATACAACAGTGGCTACAGTATTGACTGTACTTGAGAAGAAAGGCTTTGTTAGTCAAGAAATGATAGGCAATGCCAAACGATACACTCCAATTGTATCAAAAGACAGCTACGGTCAGCAAGCTGCGCAGGGCCTTTTGACCAAATACTTTGACGGTTCACTGTCGAGCCTTGTCTCCTACTTCAGCGAAAAAGGCAAAGTCGATATCGGTGAAGTTGATGAGATCATTGATGCATTGAAAAAGCATAAAGAGTAGGCCAATGAACACACTTATAGAACACAGCATAGCTTCAAGTACTATCCTCATTATACTTTTCCTTGTTTACAGGCTACTATTCTCAAAGAATTCGTTTTTCAAAACAAGAAGATTCGTGCTTTTGGCAATTCTTGTGGTAAGTATACTAGCTCCGCTTGTAGAGATTGAACAACCAGCATCTCTCTCAAGTACTTTGCCGGATCTACCCTCTTTTTCTCAATTGGTTATAACCCCTGAATCATCGCCACTTTCAGCTGATCCGATTCTCTCAAAGACGACCGAATACACATCAAAACCCATTAATTGGCTACTAACCATTTTCATTTCTGGGCTTGGTATATCTATTCTCCTTACTCTAAAGGAACTAAGTGCTTCAATGAAATGGATCAAAAGAAGTTCACATAAGAGAGTTAACTATTTGGAAGAAGTAAAAGCACCTTTCAGCTTATTTAATAAAGTGTTTTTACCACAGGCCTTGATCAACTCTGACAAGGGTGAAGTAATTATCGCACATGAAGAATTCCATTGTAATCAGAGGCATACATTAGACATTTTAATTGCAAAGGTGGTCGGCTCTTTCTTTTGGTACAATCCTGTGAACTACTTGCTAATCAAAGAATTGAAGCTAGTCCATGAAGCAATGGCTGATCAGCACGTAACGCATTCTTTCGGTCAAAGAAAATACCTAGAAGTGCTATTGGCGGTTAGGCTCTCAAGTTTTGACTTAACTCTTCAAAACACATTTAATTCTCAAATATCACAACGACTTAAACTTATGAATACTCCGAAAAGCTCAAAGGTCAAAACAGCTATGGGTCTAATGGTACTTGCCATAATTCCCATGCTATTTATTGGTATGCAAAGTGCCCAGGCACAAAAAGAAGGCAGCATTGAATCATCCTTTTATCAAGACAGGTCAGCGCTTGACTCGATGTTGGCCAATCCAAATAGACTCATGGTTCCTGTGGTTACCTCTGGCAGAACAAACAACATTCCGGATGCTTTAGCCATTAAGGTTAAAAAACTTCAAGAGAAAAAACCAAATGTCAATATTCGGTATGTAATGGTGAATGATGCTTACAGTTATTTGGCGAAAAGCGGAAGTCGCCCTATGTACATTACCGAATTGACAGATGCAGATCGAGCTGAGGTCTACGAAAAGATGAGGCTAGACACTGCTCGCTTCTTCTTTGATGCAGACATCAAGAAATCCCTATTTGTCACTTATGGAGAAAGTATACCTGAGCTCAAAAGCCTCATTGATGAGAATTACAGATACTTTGTAGTCTATGAGTTTAAGAATGCGATTTTTCATGGAGAAGAGTTCATTTTTACCGCTGATGAGGTAGATCAACCAGCAGAAGTATTTGGAGGAATTGAAGCATTTCAAAATGCCATTGCACTGGACTCTCGAATCCCTAAAAATCTAGATAAATCAAGACTCCCAAAAACAATTGATTTTGAGTTTGTCGTAAGAGGAGCAAGCAATATCTCCAACATTGAGTTGCTCACTGAGCTAGATGGATCAGATAAAAAGACTCTACCCTATTACAGGTTTTTTGGCCAAGTGCATGACACAATGAAAGATAAGATTGCTCGCTACTACCACTGGAAAAGAGCGGTGAAAGATGGAAAAGAAGTGCTTATGAAAGTGCGTATCTCAATTCCTACCGACATTATGGATAGTGAGTAAACGTTGGTCTATAGAGAGATATAATCATTTATAGACGTCTGTTTCAACCGCTTCAATTACCCAAAATGGTTTTTGATTGGTTTCAATAGTCACTTTGCCTGAAGTTTCGGCAACGAGCTCATCGGGTTCTACAAAGGGTTCATCAGTTTTCTCAATATAAAATCCAGAGGTTTTGATAAAAGTATTGTCCGCGACAGGGTGAATACCCAAGACATGCCCACTATTCACCCATTTTTTAAAGTAACCATTGAAAGTATAGACCCACTTTTGGTTGCTGTAGAATAGCACGATATCCATTTCACGCGCCAGCTCTCTAATTTGGTCAAGCACCTGTGTTTGGTAAATATCAGCCATTACATTGGCTGCTTTTCTTCCCATATCAAGTAAAAAGACGAAACCAGCACTTAAAAGGTCTTTTGATTCAAAGGCATAAAGATCAATAGGTTGCTGGTCTTTTAGCCGAGGTTTAATGGCATCAACTTGAGAAGTATGCGCCAGAACAGTGTCAATTTTTATTCCCCAATGAAGCACTTCATCGAGCGCATTGGCCGTAACGATCACCGTAGGCGACCATTCAAGCAAAAGCTCAACATACTCTAATTGTAATGCAAATGGGTCATCGATCAAGAGCGCAGGTTCTTGTTCATCGCGCACGACATGATGAGAAGACATTAGGCCATCACCTTTGACTGCTGCGGAACGCTGATGCGATCAGAGTGAGCAATTTCGCTCCATACCAAGGCGCTAGCACCAAGCACCGCGGCATTCTTGTCCATAAGGTCTGATAGCTGTATTTTGATTTTGCCCTTATATCCTGGATAAAGGTGCTTTTCAAAAGCTTTGCGTGTTGCATCTACCAAAATATCGCCTGCCTTAGCCAAACCACCGAAAAGGAAAATGCACTCTGGGCTGGTCACGGCTGCTGCATCTGCCAACTTCAAACCAAGAATATCTGAAGTGTATTCATAGGCCTCAAGCGCTATTGGGTCTCCCTCTAATGCCATTTCTGTGATCTTCTTAGCTGAAAGAGATTCGTATGTGTAATTTCTTAAAGGCGTTTCCACTTTATTGGTCGCCAAAAGCTTAAATACTGTTCTTTTGATACCCGAAGCAGAAGCATAAGTTTCTAAACAACCTCTTTTGCCGCAATTACACTCTCGACCATCAGGAGCAACATTGATATGACCCAGCTCGCCTGCCAAGCCATCATGACCGTAGATAAGCTTACCTCTTGTTACGATCCCCGAACCGAGCCCGGTACCAAGCGTCACTACAATGAAATGGTTCATGTCTTTTGCGCCACCAAATACTTTTTCCCCTATTGCTGCTGCATTAGCGTCATTTGTCATGATCATAGGAAGATCAAAGTATTCTGTGAACAGCTCAATGAATGGTATAATACCTTTCCAATGGAGATTAGGCGCATGCTCAATGGTACCGTTGTAGTAGTTGCCATTTGGAGCACCTATACCAATACCTATGATATCTATAGGCTCAGTAATGTTGTCGAGGCTCTCTCTGATCGCCTCACTTAGGGCGTCTAAATAATCTCTAATCTCCTTATGTGTATAGGTCGGTATAGAACCTTCCATCAATATATTACCATCGATGTCACTGAGGCCGAACTTGGTAAAAGTTCCTCCAATATCTATCCCTAGTGCAGTTTGCTTCATAGTCGATGCCCTCTATTTGGCTTTAAAGAATAGGGTGCTCAAGCCCTAAAATTTAAAAATACCCTACAATATCCTGAATTTGAAGTATTGTAGTGCTGATGGGTTAAACTAAGTCTGAAATCGATTGCATTAATTTCCAAAAGAAAAGGGGCTTGCGCCCCTTCTGATTAAAATCTTAAACCTAGACTTACTAGGAAATTGGTTCCGGCTTGTGGATAGAAATAATTCTCTCTGACCTCGAAATCTGACCCTCCAAAGTAGCCAAAAGTATAGCCATTCGACTCGTACATTTCATTGAATACATTATTGACCAACACACTCAAGTTCATTCCCTTAATTCCTTTAACAGGGAAATCATAATTCACTCTAATGTCATTGGTAAAGAATGCATCAATTTTTCTGTCGTCATTCGATGTATTGTCCAAATATTGCTCACCAACATATTTAGACAGTAAAGCAATTTCAAAACCTTCAAAAGGGGAAAAACTCAACTGACTACCCATGATCAAACTTGGTGAGAAAGAAATATCGGTATCCTCGTATTGATTCCTGATCAAATTGAACTCATCGAAGTTTGTACCATAATCAATGATAACCTCCTCGAATGAATTGATTCTGTTTTGGCTTACAGTAGCATTTACATTCCAATTCACTTTGTCTGAAATGCTCCAAAGTGCGGCAGCCTCAAGTCCCATTCTATAGCTATCAGGCACATTGGTTCGAATTGAGGCACCAACATCATTTACATCACCAGTCAATACCAATTGATTGTTGTAATCCATGTAATAGTAATTCAATTCAAAAGCCAGACTCTCCATGCTTTTTCTCAACCCGACCTCTAGGTTATTAAGTGTCTCGTGTTCTGGAGTAGTTCCAACAGGTGCATCAATGATATCAGATCGGTTTGGCTCTTTATTACCAATTGCAAAAGAGGCATACAATTGGGTAGACTCATTTGCCTGATAGATCGCACCGAATTTAGGGTTGAAGAATGTCCAGTTTTCATCAAAATCGATCGCTCTTAGGTCATTATCTCTACCAAAGCCATTGTAAGAAACAGTTCTCACTTGCAGATCACCATATACGTTCAGCTTATCTGATAGCTGGTAGTTTAGCTTAGCGTAAGAGTTGAAGTCTGTCTTTTCTGAAGTACTCTCATACCATCTGTATCTGATGTCACTATTGCTGGCAAATTCTGCCCAAATGATCTCACCAAAGTGATCTCCCTCATATCTATTGAATGCGCCTCCCCAGGTAAATAGTACCTTATCGTCAGCATAGTTGAGGTCGAATGTTGTACCATAAAAGTCATTATCCAACCATCTTCTTCTTATCAGATCAGTAGACTCAATAGTTTGTCCACCAATGGTAACATTATCTAAGCCATAATCTGCAAAATCCTCATCGTCTCTAAATTCTTCAAAGTAACCCTGACCTTTTGTGTAGTGCAGTGCGGCATTTAGTGACCAAGCACTGTTGAATGTGTGACCTAAATGCAACTGATAATGGTCCTGACCATAGTTATCTGTTTGATTGTCATATAGGTAGTAATTGAATGTTCTTCCACTGTTCAACAAGTTATCGGCTTGCTCTTGGGAATAACCATTGTTCGCTATAACCTCTTGCATACCGGCAACATCATTATTCAATCTAGCTTCTGGTGTACCCCACCACGACTGATAAGTTTGCTCCTCACCACTGAAAGTGATGAATTTTACGGTTGTTTTCTTACCGTAATATCCGCCCGCAGCATACCATGAAGTCAAATCAGAGAAGGCTCTGTCGATATAACCATCTGATTTGATTTGAGATAATCTTGCTTCAAAAGCAAAATTATTGGACAGCAAGCCTGTTGAGAAGATTCCGTTAACCCTTCTTGTATTGAATGAACCTGCGCCAATATTGATCTGGCCACCAGCTTCATTAGATATACCATCAGTTAATATGTTCAAGGAAGCACCAAAAGCTCCGGCACCATTTGTTGATGTACCGACACCTCTTTGGATCTGAATATCAGATACTGAAGAAGAGAAGTCAGGCATATTTACCCAAAACACACCTTGAGATTCTGGGTCATTCAATGGAATACCATTGATGGTCACATTAATTCTAGTTGGGTCACTGCCTCTAATTCTGATCCCCGTATAGCCTATACCTGCACCAGCATCAGAAGTTGTCACTACTGAAGGTGTAAAGTTCAAGAGTACAGGAAGATCCTGACCTAGGTTTTGTTTTTGAATCTCTTCTTTAGAAACATTTTGATAGGTTGTAGGTGATTTTTCATTCGCCCTAGTACCAGTAACGATCACATCGTTCAATCCAATAACAGACTCCGTAAGTCGAATATCTAAAGTTCGGTTTCCTGTTAATTCTAAACTTTGCTCATAAGAATTATAACCTACAAAAGACACTTTAAGCTTGTATACTGCAGAAGACACATCGCTAAACACAAACTGTCCATTAGCGTCAGTTTGTACTCCTTTTTTCACATCAGCATTTGTTAGGAGAACAGTTGCTCCTGCTACTGTAACTCCAGATTGCTGATCATAAACAACTCCTTTCACTTGGAATTGCGCCCATGCAGAAAATGCGCCTAGCGCCATCAGCATGATCATTAACATTTTTCTCATTAGTATTATTAAATGGTCTAACATCAGGTCGCCAAAGGGGCAGCTCCCTGTTCAATAGTTTTACCATACCTCCCTGCGACAGCATTACCTGCATCAGGTTCAATGGGTATAATCTCAGCCTGTTTTTCATTCCGATTACTCAGAAAAAGGCACCCCTTTATTAATTCGGTTGCAAAAGTAACAACCTAAACTTTAACTCCTAACCAAATCTATCCTATGTTGTTTATGGCAGCTATGGCTTGAGACAACCGTTCTTCCCGACTTCCCTTGATCACCTTATAATTAGCCCCAATTGTCTTCAGCTCATTTTCATAGACTTTAAAAAGCTCAGGTCTATCATTTGGGTTTTCCCTTAAAGGATCATCCTCATAAGGAATATCTGTATCTGTAAGCAGATAAAGGTCAGCAAGGTTGGCTTCCCATTCATTAGCAATCACTGGATCAACACGGCCATATTTAAATAATGCCCAAACTTTCATGACGAGCAGGTCTGTATCAAATAATACAAGATCACCTCCTTGGCCTATGGCTTCGAGTTGGCTCTTCAACTGTCCTTGGGTTATAGCCACAAGGTCCTCTTCAATGTAAGGTCTATCAAGATTCGTTAAGAAAACCCTTGAATATTCCCGAACCCAGTCAATACCGTAGTGTTCTGCTAATACTTGTGTCAATTCAGACTTGCCAGTACTTTCTGGTCCGACTACAGCTACTTTGATCATCAATTCGTTTTTAATGATTTCTTCCAAGCGAGATAACCAGCTACGGCCATTCCGATATACAAGAGGTATAAGACAGCATAGAAATACAACTCCTTGTAGAAATAAATCCCAGTTGCCAAAACATCTACAACGAACCAGTAATACCAATTATCAATCTTCTTACGCGCTTGTAACCAAATACCGGTAACACTGAGCATAGAAGTAGTACTATCCCAGTAGGGTAATGAAGGTGGGTCTACTCCTTCAAAAATAGATGGTATGTAAATCAGGAATTTTGCAAAAAGGAATATTAATATCCCAGTCAAAGCAAGGGTGCGTACAGCTTGGGTGACATTCAACTGAGTTACGGGTAATTCTTCTTTTCCCGCACCTTTTACCCAATGCACCCAACCATAGATATTTAACACCAAAAAGACCACATGCAATAAAAAGTCACCATAAAGGCGAGCTTCCCAGAAGACCACAAATGAGACTAAGACATAGGCGATCCCGAAGGGCCAAGTGAGCATTTGCTGTCTGATCAAAAATATTACGGCAAGGATACCCGTTATCAGACCAATTAATTCCCAAGCATTGATGTGGGTCAGGTAATTGACTGCTTCTGACCAAATCTCATTCCATTGCATGGCGCCAAAGATACATTTTAATGATATATTCGTAGGCCTATGGACATCCTGAAAGCGATAATTATACTCACCATTCTAATGGTCATTTTTCCTTTAGCAACTAGTGCTCAGGAAAAAGTCTATAATAACGAAACAGAAAGCGTTTCTGAGCATGTGGACAAAATCCTTAATGGCCCCATCACAAAAGAAGGCCTTCAAAAGATGCCCTATAAAACATGGTTCAACACCAATTTTAAAACCTATCTGGTTGACGAAAAGAGCTTGAAAAAAATCAAAAAAAGAAAGCTTAAGGACCTGAAGATACTAGCCTTTATGGGCACTTGGTGCCATGATAGCAACAGAGAAATTCCAAGACTAATGCGGGTCATGGAAGAACTCGGTGCTGCCGACAAACTAGAGCTCTATGGTGTAGATGTAAATAAGAAAAGCTTGTTTGGCAGAGAAGAAGGCTATGGCATAAGAAATACGCCAACCATCATTTTCTTTCTAGATGGAGAAGAAATTGGGCGCGTAATTGAGGAACCAGAAGTTTCTTTTGAGGCTTATTTAGCTGAAATCTTACAATAATGCTCGACAACCAAAGCCAGCTCTTCAATCTTCCAGAAGACATCACTTATCTCAACTGTAGCTACATGTCGCCAATGCTCAAGAGTGTTGCAAAAGTAGGTATGCAAGGTATTTATGGCAAGGAAGACCCTACATCGGTAAAGCCAACCGACTTCTTCGACAATACACTCGCCTTGAGAAGTGAATTTGCCAAACTCATCAATACCACAGCTGCACATTGTGCCATTGTACCATCTGTTTCTTATGGCATGGCCAATGTTGCCAAAAATGTCGAAGCAGGTAAAGGAGATAATATTGTGGTGGCCGATGAGCAATTCCCGAGTAATATCTATGCTTGGATGGCTTTGAGAGAGGAAAAAGGAGTAGAAATAAAATTTGTAGCCCCACCTGCTATAGCCGAAGGAAGAGGCAGAAAATGGAATGAGCAGATCCTTGATGCAATTGACTCAAACACCAAGTTGGTGTCAACGGGTCACGTACATTGGGCTGACGGCACATTATTCGATTTAGAAGCAATTCGAGCTAGAACAAAAGAAGTGGGTGCATTAATGGTAATAGACGGAACCCAGTCTATTGGTGCACTTCCATTTGATGTAGCTAGATTTCAACCTGATGCCGTGGTTGCCTCGGGCTATAAATGGATGATGGGACCTTACTCAACCGCCATGGCTTACTATGGTGATTATTTCAATGATGGTCGGCCAATAGAAAACAACTGGATGAATCGCTTGCACAGTGAAGACTTTGGCAATCTCATCAATTATCAAGAGGCCTATCAGCCGGGAATGGTTAGATATGAAGTAGGTGAAAGCGCCAATTTCATTCTAACGCCAATGCTAACAGAAGCCATCAGGCAAATCAATGAATGGGGCACACAAAATATCCAAGATTATTGTCAGCAATTAGCAGCGCCATTTATTCAAGAATTAAGAGAGCTAGGAGTTCAAGTTGCCCCTGAAGAAGAAAGAGGACATCACCTCTTTGGACTAAGGTTGTCCGATGCATTTGACATGGGAAGAGTAAAAAATACATTTGCTGAAAGAAAGATCTTTGTATCCGTAAGAGGAGACTCAATTCGCGTTTCTCCTAACCTCTACAATTCTGAAAAGGATTTGTACAACTTAGTGGACTCCTTCAAAGTGCTTGCAAATGCTTAATAAAACAATTGCAGCCTTTTTTGCACGTGTTCTATTGGGCATCATCTTTTTGATGCAAGGTTTTGGTAAAGTTTTCACTTGGGGCATGGACAATGTTTATAATAGCTTCCAACCTTACGAAGAGACCTTCTTACCTAAGTTTATTGTAGTATTTGCAGCCTACTTCACTTCTTATACGGAGTTAATTGGTGGCTTTTTACTCGTGATTGGCCTATTTAGAAACTATGCGCTATATGCGCTAGCAGCTGTGCTGTTGATCGTGTCATTCGGCCATGGCTTAAGCTCTCCTATTTGGGACTTACACCATGTGATGTGGCGTGCTGCGCTGCTGATCTTCTTATTAGTCATACCGAAAGAATGGGATAAAAGGCATTTGGATAGCCTTTTGAAGAAAGGATGACCCAGTCTGTTGACCACAGAACGTTACTTTTGGAGCTTCCTAACGAAATTATTTTTACGGATATGTTTTTTAGCTGAGTGCATCTCCGTACTTTTGTCCGGCAAATAAACCCTGTTATTTATTTGCTATGGCACTCAATACAGAAAAATTCCTCTTCGAAGCACTGACATACGATGATGTCCTCCTGCTTCCTGGTTACTCAGAAGTACTACCCCGCGACACAGTTACGAAAACTTTATTAACGCGCAATATTGAGCTCAATATTCCATTGGTTTCAGCAGCGATGGATACCGTAACTGAATCTCAATTGGCCATTGCGATGGCTTTGGAAGGTGGTTTAGGCTTCATTCACAAGAACATGACGGTAGAACAACAAGCCCTTCAAGTAAGAAAGGTGAAGCGTTCTCAAAGTGGAATGATCTTAGACCCGATCACGCTCAATATCAATAGCACAGCTAGAGAGGCTGAGAATATTATGCGTGAAAACAAGATCGGTGGAATTCCTGTGGTTGATGGCGACAAGAACTTGATCGGAATTGTCACCAATCGTGATATGCGTTTCATCAAGGATTTTGACACACCTGTTGAAACCATCATGACTAAAGAGAATTTGATCACAGCACAGATGGGGATCAGCCTTGACGGTGCTGAAGATGTATTGAAGCAGCATAAAATCGAGAAACTGCCAATCGTTGACGATAAAGGAAAGCTTACAGGGCTTATTACTTACAAGGATATTCTGAAGAACCGCAACAGACCAAACGCATGTAAAGATGAGTACGGTCGTTTACGTGTAGGTGCTGCTGTTGGTGTTACACCAGATATCGAGCAAAGAATTGAAGCATTGAAAAATGCTGGGGTTGATGTGGTAAGTATCGATACCGCACACGGCCATTCTAAAGGTGTGATTGACACTGCCAAGCGCATTAAAAATATGTACAGCGACCTTGATGTGATCGTTGGAAACATTGCAACTGCTGAAGCTGCAAAAGCATTGGTAGACGCAGGAGCAGATGGCATCAAAGTAGGTGTAGGACCAGGCTCTATTTGTACAACAAGAATCATTGCAGGTGTGGGTATGCCACAGCTATCTGCAGTTTATGAGTCTGCAAAAGCCATTAAAGGGTCTGGCGTACCGGTGATTGCTGATGGAGGTATCCGTTACTCTGGTGATGTAGTAAAAGCAATTGCTGCTGGTGCCAACACTATCATGATCGGTTCATTACTAGCTGGTACTGAAGAAGCGCCAGGTGAAGTAATTCTTTACGAAGGAAGAAAATTCAAGTCTTACCGAGGTATGGGCTCAGTTGAAGCCATGGAAGATGGATCTAAAGACCGTTACTTCCAAGACGCTGAGGATGACATCAAGAAATTGGTACCAGAAGGTATCGTAGGTCGTGTACCATACAAAGGTTTGGTGCAAGAAGTACTTTACCAGATCACAGGTGGTTTACAGGCTGGTATGGGTTACTGTGGTGCAGGTACCATTGAAGAGTTGAAGAACGCCAAGTTTGTGAAGATCACCAATGCAGGTTCAAGAGAGAGCCATCCGCATGATATTCACATTACGCGTGAGGCGCCAAACTATAGTAGATAATAGAAAGTAGCTCAATGAGCTTCTTTTTTTGACTCTCCCCCTTCCCCTCTCTTGAAAGAGAGGGGTGCCGCAGGTGGGGTGAGTTGAAATCTAAGCGTAGTTTACAACTACACTTTACTATCCAATCAGATATTATGGTGTAGATACAATCCACTCCTAGTTGAGATTAGCTTGCTACTGAAAGTCAATCTTCAATTTTCTCTACCTGTCGCACTTTTACCTTTTCCCATTTACCATCTACTTGCCTAAGGACATAGACACTTCGAAATAAATTGTACAGGGCGAAGTATTTCGGACGACCATCCTCGCTCATCCAATACTTATCTTGAACAAAACCATCATAGAACTCCGCATAGTAATTGCTCAACCATTCAGTATTCTTGGCTTTAGCAAGTTCTGATTGACTTACCTGCGAATCAATCTTAACAAATTGAAGATAGAAAGGATCGTAAAATCTCTTGATGGAATCTACTTGCTGAGCACGCCTCAAATCAAGAACAAACATATTTGGTGTGTTCGACTGCTTATAGTTCAAACCAACAGGATTATTCAAAAAGAACTCATCATGCATTAGATATAGATCTTCTTCTTGACCAAAAAGTGAGTTGATTGAAATGCAAAACAGAAAGAACAGTAAAGCTTTATTCATTCTAAAAAATCTAATACTTAATATAATCAATCGTCAAACTCCTTCCTAAGTGTAGTTTTAAACTGCACTTAAATATCTATTGTGTAGATACAATCTACACCTAGTTGGGTGACTTTTTTGATGGCTCAAACGAAGGGAAAAACTCTTAGTATTCAGATATCAAATAATACTTCTTTCGCGATTTGAGATCAATTAGGTACTTTCTTCCATCCTTTTCTTTTCTCTGGAGAACTCTTTTTCCTACTTCTTTATCTTCTTTGTCTTGAGTGTTTTCTGACAACAACACCTTTAATATTGATACACATTTGCAGGTTTCAGAAAGACTTGCTTTTAGCCCTTGAAAACCCAAAAAGAAAACACTTATCTCGGATAGTTTTTCATCCTGCTCAATTATAAACCTCCCTTCTACATCTGTCTGACCTATAGCTTCCACTCCATTCACACTGATCATAGCTCCTTCCAACGGCTCTCCCGATTTATCAGTCACTAATACCTCTTTGATCCTGGATTCTTGAAGAGTTTCTGAAGATTCTGATTGCGGTTCAATTACATAAGAAGATTTAGACTGGCTAAAGCCTTGAAGGTAGATTGTAATTAAATCTCCTTCTTCTCTAAAAACACCATCATTTCTATAGGCATAATGCCACTCTAGAAAGCCTTTATATCTCCTAAATTCGTTACCCTCAAAAAAATAAATGCGCTCTGAGCTATTCGTTTTTTCATTGAAGTACCTCCACTTAGAAATCAGCTCTTGAGCCTCCACAAAACATGTATTAAGGAGTAAAAATGCGATTAGAAATGTCCTTGCCATATTCTAATCGCCTAAGCCTTGAACTAAGAATATTTCCGTGATGATCTGAGGAAAGAACACCAGAAAGGCTAGAAATGCGAAACCCAATATCCAACCCACTGCTTTTCTCCAGCCTGCTAGTTGGTAATACTTGATCAGCTTAGCCAAGAAGTATAATGAATGCAGTACTTGAAACCCATACACTGCCAAACTCAAATCTGTTCCATTTGCTGTACTTGTATCAATGCCAAAAGGGCCATTGATCAAAAAAGACACGATATAAACAGTTGCGTATTGATAGATCAAAAAGCCAATAAATACTCTCGAATCACCTGTCTGAAAATTGAGCAGTACTTTCCATAGCCACATCAATCCAATAAAAACAAAGAGCAAGGCCACAAAGAACATGAAGAATACGATCTGCTCTATCCAATGCTCCGTGCTAGCATGAGCTGCTGTTTCTTCAATGACTAGAAAAGTGAGCGAAAGCATGAAAATGCTTTTAATGAGATTGAAGTCTGTAAAAAACCTGATCTTCTTACCTGCTCCTTTTAAAGCAAGGTTTTCTTTCTCCACTTCTCTTACATTCAGACTAGTAGGTTTTTTGAACCAAGACCAAACCGTTTTGATCACAGCAAAGAACAATCCGAAATCACCAAAAACAGAATTCCCCAAACCAAGAACAGTATTCTTTACCTCTTCGATAAAGCTGTCTTTGGCTTCGATCAATTCTTCTTTGACATCATCAATGAAATTGTCAGGCTCCTCTTCAACCTGATGCCCAAGTGGTTTTACAGGATCCATTTCTTGAGGGCTCATATGTTTATCGTTTACTCATAATTTAGGTATATCCTGACATATATCAGCTCATGCTTAGGAATTTGTCCTTAATCTTAGGACATTAAAAAGTACATATGGGCGATCTGAATGTACGTGTTGTCAATACCCAAAAGCAGCTCAACGACTTTACAAAAAATCTGCTTCGCGATGTTTATTTGCTTGAGCAAATGCTCGAGGAGAACTGGTTTGATACCGAACAAATGCATATCGGTGCCGAACAGGAGATCTGTTTGATCGACAAGCATGGCAAACCGATCGGTTTAGCTATGGAAGTGCTCAACGACCTTAGCCACCCCGACTTTACCACAGAGCTAGCCAAATTCAACCTAGAGTGCAATATGAAACCAAAGCCCTTCAGCGGGCATTGCTTTAGAGACCTAGAAAGCGAGGTACGAGACCTTCTTGCCAAATTGAATACCGTCTGTGACCAATATGATATTGATTTCCTTCTGACCGGAATCTTACCAACCCTTCGCAAATTTGACCTTGATATAGAGAACCTCACTCCTCTCAAGCGTTACGAGTCACTTGGTAAAGCCATCATGAAATTGAGAGGCAAAGAATATGAATTGAGGTTGAGTGGCTATGACGAGTTGAATTTGAAATTCGATTCTGTAATGCTTGAAGCCTGTAATACCAGTTTTCAGGTACACCTTCAAGTAACACCTGATGACTTTGTAACGAAGTACAATAGCTCGCTCTTTTTGGCAGCACCTACCATGGCCATTTCGTCCAACAGTCCTTTACTCTTCGGCAAGCGCCTTTGGCATGAAACACGCATTGCTCTTTTTGAGCAATCGGTAGATACTAGAATAACGAGCGAGCACTTAAGGGACCGATCGCCTAGGGTCATGTTTGGAAACCACTGGCTAAAAAATTCTGTAGTCGACTTGTTTAAAGAAGATATCAGCCGCTTTAGGGTGATGTTAATGACGACAGGCACTGACGAATGCGAAGAACTTTTCAAAAAAGGAAAAGCGCCTAAACTGAAAGCCCTCAACATCCACAACTCTACAGTGTATAGATGGATGCGACCTTGTTATGGCATTAGCCCAAATGGCAAACCTCACTTACGCATTGAGAATAGGATCATTCCATCAGGGCCAACTGTTGTAGATGAAATCGCCAATTCTGCATTTTGGCTAGGCGCCATGAATGCTTTTGATGATCACTATGAGAACATCACTGAGTTGATAGAATTCGACCAGGTAAAGTCTAACTTTTATAATGCTGCTCGCAACAGCTTGAATGCCAAGTTCAGATGGATAGATGGTAAAAAGTATCCGATCATAGACATGATCAAGCAAGAGTTTATTCCACTCGCTCGTGAAGGCCTGCGTATGAATAATGTCAGCGAAGATGATATTTCGAAATACATCGGCATTGTTCAAGACAGAGTAGAAGCCAATAGAAACGGCACTTATTGGACACTGGATTCTTTTAATAAGCTCATTAAAGAATCGAACAAAGAAGAGACCTTACTTTCAATTGCCACTAGTATGGAAAGTAGAATGAAATCAGGTTTGCCTGTACACTTATGGAAATTGGCCGACCATGAAGGCATTAAGAAGATCCACCCTTCCACCATATTGGTAGAAGAGTTCATGACCACAGACCTCTTCACTGTAAGAAAAGAAGACATCTTAGAGTTTGTTGCAGACATGATGGATTGGCAGCGCATCCGTTTCACTCCTGTTGAAGATGACAAAGGACATTTACTTGGGCTGGTCAGTTCTCGAATGATCTTAAGGCATTTCCGCAAGAACATAGGCCGGAAAGAAGGAGAAACTACTGTGGCCGATATCATGATCAAAGAACCTGTGACTGTAGCTCCAGAGCGTTCGATCTGGGAAGCCATGCGATTAATGAAAGAGAACAGAGTAAGCTGTTTGCCTGTTGTTAAAAATGACAAGTTGATCGGGATCGTCAGCGAGGGTGATTTCTTGGAGATCACTCAAACACTTATCAAAATATTGAATTCCACTTCGGGAGAACATGAATAGAATTATTGGGGAAAGGCAGGGAGAATCGGATGATGTTCTTCTGGTGTTGATTGGAGCAATTCATGGCAATGAAATAGCAGGCATTAGAGCCATCAACAATATCATTCAAACCATAGATGATGATGGACTCAAACTCAATGGAAAACTTATTGGTATTGCAGGAAACCTTAATGCCATAAAAGCGAAGAAGAGATTCATCAACCAAGACCTGAATAGGCTCTGGCATAATGATAACATTAACCGGATCAAGCAAAGCAGTTCAGGTGATCTAGACCCAGAAGAACAAGAGGCGCTTGAACTAATTCATATTCTTGAGGAGCTGAGTACACAGCCTTACAAAAAGAAAGTGCTCATTGACCTGCATACAACATCTGCAGACAATGGAAACTTCCTGGTTTACCCGGGTAATGCGCAGCTAGACCCTATTGTACAATCTTTGAAATTGCCAGTTGTAGTGAACCTTGAAACTTACATTCAAGGTACTTTGATGCTCCACAGCTGGCACATGGGCTTCAATGCCATCGTCTTTGAAGGCGGACTCATCGGTTCTGAAAAATCTGTTGAGCTGCACACCTATGGCTTGTGGCAAGTACTAACTAGTTCATGTTTGATTGATGAGCCCCATGACATTGGTATGCACTTACACTATGAAGAATTAGTTGGTTCGCTACATGCGCACATGCCAAAGACAGTCCGTGTACTGCATAGACATGAGATCGGTGCTAAAGACTATTTTCATATGAAACCTGGGTTTGAAAACTTTCAAAGAGTTGAGCGAGGTCAATTATTGGCGGAAGACAAAAAAGGCCTAATTCACTGCCCAATGAATGGTTACATCTTTATGCCGCTCTACCAAAACTCAGGAAATGATGGCTTCTTTATAGTTGAGGAAATCTAAAGTCCTTCTCGGCAACCTTGTCTTGAAGGCCAGGAAAATGAGAAATCAATCCGTAAAGAGAAAGAGTCAATATTGAATTAATAAATTGATTCATAGAAAGCCTATGAACCCCCTCAGTCTCGTTAAAATTAAACAAGACTTCCTCATTAACTTCAAATCTATCAGACTTCTTAAAGTTGGATTGGAAAAATCCCAGGACTTCTAAATCTTTCGTGTCTAAATAGTACATCAGTGTCTTTTGATTAAAACTATCTGTAGTGTGACACACGAAAAATTGGTTGTATTCTACTTATTAGTGATTTCAAAAGCCAAAAGTCACCCAAAACAGAAAAGTTTTTAAAAAAAATTATTGATGAATCTCTTGACAATAAAAATCTGTCTTAAAATCCTGGCAGTGGACAATTATTGATGGAAGACAAAAAAAGGCCTAATCCACTGCCCAATGAATGGTTACATCTTTATGCCGCTGTACCAAAATTCTGGCAATGATGGGTTTTTTATTGTAGAAGAAGTATAGTCTTTTTAGTGGAAATAAGTCAATCGTAAATTGCAAAGGCAATAAAACAATCTCTAAACCAATCACCATCTTTATTCTTAGTAAGGACATCTAAACTGTCACCATCTCCAATTTGAATAGAAATAATCGCCAGAGTATCATTTAGAATTACAATATCAGAAGCTCTAAAGCGCTCTTTTGACCAAATACCTCTATTCACTTTTCTGACCATCTTCTTACTAAAGGAAGAAGTATCAATTTTATCAAGGCTCATTTGATAAAAAGGAATAGTTAAATCTCGTACGTGCAAATTTTTGTGACTGATGCAAGGCATAACTTCAGTACCCAATTCCTTGTACTGCTCAAGATCGTATCTTACAAAATTGAACTTCTCTGAAGTTAATCTCGCTCTATATTGTTTAGCAATATCCCTGAGTAATTTTTCGTAGGGATCATTGTTCAAAGAGACACTGAGAACACTTATAGAAATAAGAACAATAGCAGACTTTTAATGATTGGATCATTGTACTATGTAGACAACTCAAAAGTAGATAAACCATTACTAAAAAAAGCCACCCCAATAATGGAGTGGCTTATATCTATATACTAAGTACTTATAATCAAATACTAATTACGCCTGCTGAGCAGTAGCTTCTGCTTTCGCAGCAGCTTTAGCTCTTGCGCTTGCTTGCTCTTTATCAGCAGCAGCATCAAGTGATTTTCTAGTTAAGTCAACTACTGTAGGCGTTGCAATGAATACTGAAGAATAAGTACCCACCAAAATACCGATCAATAATGCGAATGAGAATCCTCTCAATACTTCACCACCGAATAAGAACAATACCAATACCACGATGAAAGTGGTCATCGATGTGATCAATGTACGGCTGATAGTAGAGTTGATTGACTCATTGAACGTGCCGATCAGATCTTTAGAACCTTTCAATTGAAGATTTTCTCTGATACGGTCAAACACTACCACGGTATCGTTTATTGAGTAACCAATAATGGTCAGCAATGCTGCAATAAATACTTGATCGATCTCGAAGCTAATGCCAAATACACCAGCAATAGCAAAGGCAGAAAGCACGATAACTGAATCGTGAATCAATGCCAAGATTGCACCCAGTGAGAATTGCCATCTTCTAAATCTAATTAGGATGTACAAGAAGATCGCTACGATAGAAAGACCAAACGCCTTAATCGAAGAATTCTTGATATCATCTGCAATTGTCGCACCTACTTTAGATGAACCTGTGATGGTAAACTGACCATCACCTAGATCCAAAGTACCATCTACGAAGGTCTTTCCAGTTGCTTGTGTCAAACCATCAACCAAGGCACCTCTCACTTGATCATCAGCCTCTTGAGACTCTTGCTCAACCAAATAAGAAGTTGTGATCTTCAATACATTACTTGCATTGTATTCTTTTACTTCCACACCAGACTCGCTAAATGCACCGCCTGAAAGTGAAGTCTTCACATCAGAAGCAACCATTGGCTGATCGAACTGAACAACGTAAGAACGACCACCTTTGAAGTCAACACCAAGTCTTAGCCCTGAAGTGGCTAAAGAAGCAATACCTACAACAATCACAATTGTTGAAATCAAGTATGCCAATCTTCTTTTACCCAAGAAGTCGATGTTCAAGTTTTGAAGCTTGCCTTTTGCTAAACCAGTCTCGAAAGACATGTTGCTTTCGTTTCCTTTCTTGGTCATCCAAGTAACAATTACTCTTGTAATGAATACTGCAGAGAAGAATGAACAGATAATACCGATCATCAATGTGATGGCAAAACCTTTCACAGGACCTTGACCTAAGAAGTAAAGGATCAGACCCGTTAGGAAAGTCGTAACGTTCGCATCTATAATTGAACTGTATGCTTTCTTATAACCCGAGTTAATTGCTTGAAGCAATGGCACATCATTGCGAAGCTCTTCTCTGATTCTTTCGAAGATCAGTACGTTGGCATCAATTGACATACCGATAGTCAATACAATACCTGCAATACCTGGCAGTGTTAATGCCGCATTAAGGTTGGCTAAAATTCCTAGAATGAAGAAGATGTTGAATAACAAAGCAACGTTTGCTACAACTCCACCTTTCGCGTAGTAAGCGATCATGAATAAAACCACAATCACCAAACCAGCAAGGATTGAAGTTACCCCTTGCTTCTGAGCTTCAATACCCAATGTAGGTCCAACTACTGCTTCTTCAACAATTCTTGTAGGAGCTGGTAATGAACCTGCTTTAAGAATATTTGCCAAATCCTGCGCTTCCTCTACAGAGAAGTCACCGCTAATGATAGAGCTACCATTAGGAATCTCTTGGTTTACATTCGGAGCGGAGTATACGTAGTTGTCAAGTACAACTGCAATTCTTCTATTGATATTCTGACCAGTAATATTCTTCCATTTTTTGGCACCGATAGCGTTCATGTTCATGCTTACTGCCGGTCTAGCTCTATCATCTAAGCTCTGACGAGCATCTGTGATCACTTCACCTGTTAATGGCGCTTCGCCACCTCTTGCAATTCTAATCGGGAACAATTGAAGCAACTCTGTATTCTCTTCAGGCTTAACTCCCCACTTGAAATCAAGGTTAGCTGGAATCAGTCTTTGAATTCTCTCATTGCTAAGCGCTCTGTTGATTTTTGAAGTATCAGCCAAGTTATAGTAGAAACCGAAAGTAGGTCCTTGCTGCTGTAATGCGATAAAGCTAGATACACCTGAAGTCTCTAAAGAAGTAGAATCAGTTGCAGTTGAATCCGTCTGCGCTAATTGCACCTCGAGAGAATTACCTGCTTCTGATTCAGTGCTTTGAGAGTTTGCGCTCGCCATTGCTTCTTTCTCAGCATTTTCAATTTTCAATAACTCACTATTGATACCGCTCAATACCTGACCAATCTCTTGTGGTTCGTGAACTTCCCAGAACTCAAGTTTTGCAACACCAGAAAGTAATTTTCTTACTCTTGCCGGGTTATCTACACCAGGTAATTCTATTTGAATTCTTCCTGTACCTTGTAGTCTTTGGATGTTTGGTTGAGAAGTACCGAAACGGTCAACCCTTGTTCTTAAGATCTGGAATGCACGATCAATCGAAAGTTCTACTTCCTCATTGATCATTTCCATTACCTCTGCGTTGGTAGACTCAAAACTTACTCTACCTCTATTGGCAGCATTGGCAAAAATTCTGCTTAGCTGACCGTTATCACTTACCTCATTATACGCCTCCTCAAAAAGCGTAGTGAATGTAGCCTGTGAATTTACTTGGCGTTGTCTAGCCAATTCTATCGCCTGTAAGAAGTCAGCATTCTGGCTATTTGCCGAAAGGCCTTTGATAATTTCTACTGGAGAAACCTCAAGCGTAACGTGCATACCACCTTGCAAGTCAAGACCAAGGTTCAGCTCAATCTCTTTGATGTCTTTGTATGTAAACTCAGCACCAAAAATGTTTAGTACTGGCTCCATCCATATAGAGTCCAAATAAGCCTGCTTTTTAGGCTGATCTACGATACCTGATGAGTCTTTCGCATACTCAATAGCATCGCTTTGAATACCTCTTGAAAAGAAGGTAATCGACAAGTAGTAAAGACACAATGCCGTGACCACTACAGTCAGTAAAATAATAGTATTCTTGTTTTTCATTGATTTATAGGTTGCTGCGCGACAAGCACAGACTAATTGAATAATAATTTGATTTTAAAGACGGAAGCAGTCCCTGAACTAGGGCGCGTTTGGCGATTGGATTTGCCTAAAAAGTGTCTTAAAGAAATGAGAATCTTGAAGAGGAACATCTGCAATAAATGGTAGCGTCTCTTCAGACTCAACAAATAATTCACGAATGAAAATGGCCTCAAATGGCTCTATCTCTGTAGTAGTAGAAGGGAGCATTTGCTGTACCAAAGCTTGAACTACTTCAGGCTCATCATTTTGCTCATCTCCTTTATCCTGCTCTTCAGTGATCTCTGATGCTAATATCTCACACTGATAATCACAAACTTGTTCAGTCACTACAAATGCAGCTACTAACAGCCCCATGAGTATCAAAAGGCTTTTTCTGAATTGCGATATTTTGGTGATCAGTTGCATTAAGGCCGTCAAATGTAGCAAAAGGATTGAATAAATAACACTAATCCTCTTGTATTTTGACCTTTGCGAATGCCTTTACAACATCCAAGGCCTTATTGAAATCTAAATTGTTGGGGATAATCAAATCAGCTACCTCTTTGTGCGGTTCGATGTACTTCTGATAAGAAGGCATGATATGATTTTCGTATTTATACAGAACGTCATCTGCATCATAGCCGCGTTCTTCTCTGTCACGCTTTAACCTTCTTTTCAATTTTACATGTTCTCGAGCCTCAATGAAAATTTTAAGATCTATCAGGGCGTTCACTTTGGCATAGTGGAATATAAAGATCCCTTCAACCAAAATTACTTTAGCAGGTTTTCTAATAATCACTTTTGGCTTAGCCTCAGGATTATTGAATGTATACTCTTGTTTTGTTACTGAGCGGCCCTCACTCAATTCCTTGAGGTCTGAAGCGAAATGCTCGAAATCAATAGACTCTGGTCTATCGAAATTGAATTCACCATTCTTATCAACCAATTGGTGTTCACGTGGTAAGTAATAATCATCTTGAGAGATGCACGTGATCTCAGTAGGTTCAAAACTCTCAAGTAGCTCTTTTAGAAAAAGGGTTTTACCGGAACCTGACCCACCGGTGATACCAATAATGTATGGTTTCATTTGTAACAGATTGAATTACTGGGGCAAAAATAGAAAGCCTTGAGATAATTAGTCCAAAGAATTCAAGAAATCAGCTAATTTTTCAGCTGCCCTCTTGCGATGGCTCATTGTATTTTTAAGTTCATCACTCATTTGAGCAAATGTGGTGTCGTAGCCTTGAGGAATAAAAATAGGATCATAGCCGAAGCCATCTTCACCGGTCTTTTCCATGGCAATCTTTCCATTCACAATACCTTCAAATTGTGCTTGATGATTTCCGTTTATGAAAGTCATCACAGCTTTAAAACGAGCCCCTCTAGTTTCAATGCCTTGAAGTTCTCCCAATACTTTGTCCATATTGGCTATTGCATCACGACTTCCTGAATAATGAGCTGTATGTACTCCTGGTCTTCCGTCCAAGGCTTCGATCTCTAAGCCTGAATCATCGGAAAAAATCGGAATTTTTATCTTATCAAAAACGAACTGAGCCTTCTCGAGTGAGTTTTCTTCAATGGTCTCATGCGTCTCTGGAATCTCGCCTTTGAAGCCAGTCTCCTCAAGTGAAAGAATCTGAAATCTATCACCTAGAATCTGCTTTATTTCTTCAAGTTTATGGGCGTTGTTCGTAGCGAAGCAAATCTTCATAGACTAGCGAACGTCTAATACATTAACCTCGAAAACAAGTACGGCATTGGGGATGATTCCTGTTGGTGGTCTATTTCCGTAACCTAAACCAGACGGCAAGAAAAAAGTAGCTCTTCCACCTTTACCCAACTCTTTAAAAGCGATGTTCCAACCTTGCAAAACCCTTCCACCATCTACAATGAATTCAAAACCATCTCCTGTTTCGTTTGAATCAAACTCGGTACCGTCAAGATAGTACCCTCTGTAATAAGTGAAAACCGATGAACCAAAATCAGCCTTTGGATCTTCTCCCGGATCATCTATAATAATTCTGATTTCACTTGGCAACAGTGTATCTGCTTCCAAATTATTCTCATCTAAAAAGTCTTCGATTAAGATAATGTCTGTCTCTAATTGAGCATCCTCGTTAAAGATCTGATCCTCTCCACAAGATGTCAGTAAAAAACCTAACACCAATCCAATCACTAAACTGCTCTTCTTCATTTATTCAAATCTAAAATCTCAATATCATATACTACAGTGGTATTTGGAGCAATTGAACCTGAAATACCATTTACTCCAAAAGCATACCTAGAAGGTATAAACAGTGTTCCTGAACCACCTTCTCTCAGTTTTGGAACTCCAATTCTCCAACCCTCAAGAGACCTGTCTCTTGTTAAAGTAAACTCGTATGGGCCATATTCCCTACCTTCTGTATGTAGACCGTTTGACCGATTGATTTCTTCATCTGTTGAAGCCAAAACACGGCCATCCAAAAGTCTTAAAGTGAAATAAGACGAAACATTGTCTTTTTCTGACACAAAGTCACCATCACCTTGGCGCGAAATTATATAATAAACACCTTCTTCTGTACGCTCGGCCTCTAAATTATTGTTAATCAGATATCTTTCAATTTGCTCGATTTCATAATTAAGCTGATCGTTGACCATTTTCTCAATTAGCTTCGCTTCATCATCAACATCCAGCACTCTTATACTCATCAATACCACAGCAGAAGAATCTCTTAGCGCAGTACTTCTTCCTTCTAATTTTGCATATTGAGCCAATGACATTCTCACTTGAATAGAATCTCCTTTACCAACTCTTCGTAGCACGTCTTTGAAATCTGGCCACATGTTATTCATAGCCAATCGTCTACCTATTGGATATAATTCTCTTGAATCAATTACTAAGGAATCATCTATCGCAATATTCATGTGTACACTGATTGCCTCTGCATCTTTAGGCGCATCCCCACCTTTTGATTCAATCTTTCTTAGTTCAAATCCAGACGCTAACTGTTTGAAATCAGAACCACAGCTGCTTATCAATACCAAGGAAACACAAAAAACTAACAGCTTCTTCAACCTCATCATCTCACCTCTTTTTGTAATTGCGCTTTGTACTCAACTAGAATGGACTTGAATTTTTCAATAGTATCTTCCAAGCTATCGAAAACTCTACCACCAGCAGCATTTCTATGACCTCCTCCATTGAAATACTTTGAAGCGATTTCATTGGCAGGAAATTCACCTGTTGACCGGAGAGAGATCTTTACCCCTTCATCTGATTCTTTAAACAAAGCTCCGAGCGTAATTCCTTCTATAGACAAAGCATAGTTCACTAGTCCTTCAGTATCACCAGTTTTAGATTGAAATCTCTTGAGGTCATCCTCTTTCAAAGCAAAGAATGCTGTTCGATATTCATCGATCACTTCCAGATTCTGACCCAATGCGAAACCTAAAAAGCGCAGTCTGTTCAAAGTGCTTTTGTCGTAAATATTTTTAGAAACTTGGCTATTGTCAGCGCCAAGCTTGATCAGCTTAGCAACCACCTCATGTACATTCTGGGTAGTATTCGGGTGCCTAAAGCCCCCAGTGTCCGTCATGATTCCGGCATAGAGACAGTTGGCAATATCCTTATCAATCAATTCTTCATCACCCAAAGCAACGATCAATTCGTAACAGAGCTCGCAGGTTGCTGCTGCTTTAGTATTCCAAAGCTGGAAGTCAGCAAAATCTTCAGGTGCCAAGTGATGATCAACGTTCACCTTAAAGCCAGAAGCTGCTCTTACCATCTCACCCATTTCATTGATTCGACTGAGCACAGAAAAATCAAGTGTGATGATCAATTCAGCATTTGTGATATACTCCGCAACTTGAGCTTGAGTTTCATTAGAAAAGATCAACACATCATCATTGCCCTTCATCCACTTTAAAAAGTCAGGATAGTCAGATGGAGTGATCACTTGAACATGATGTCCTTTCTTGACCAGGTAATTGGCCATACCCAAAGATGAGCCTAATGCATCGGCATCGGGCTTGTGATGAGTAGTGATTACAATTTTCTTGGGCTGTTCAAGTTGAGCCTTAAATAAGTCTAAGTTTTGCATGCAATGGCACCAGCAGGTGCTTAGATCAAGTCGCAAATTTGTCAAGAAAAGAATTAGAAAGCAATGAATGGTGATTGAATCAACAAAGCCGATCACCGCATAAAAGATTCATATTCAGGCAACATTGGTTTCAAAATATCTGCTAATTTTGCACCCGCATTTGAGCAAAAGAACATTTTACGATAAAAGATATGGCTACAAATAGAACTTTTACAATGATCAAACCTGATGCTGTTCAAGACGGTAATTCAGGTGCAATATTGAAGATGATCGAGGAAGCAGGCTTTAAGATCATTGCAATGAAATACACTAGACTAACTCCTGAGTTGGCTGGTAAATTCTATGAAGTACACAAAGAAAGACCTTTCTACGGTGAGCTTTGCGAGTATATGTCTTCAGGACCGATCTTCGCTGCTATTCTTGAGAAAGACAACGCTGTGGCTGACTTCAGAACTTTGATCGGTGCTACTAACCCAGCTGAAGCTGCAGAAGGAACGATCAGAAAATTATATGCTAAATCAATTGGTGAAAACGCTGTTCACGGATCTGATTCTGATGAGAATGCTGCTATTGAGGGTAACTTCTACTTCTCAATGCAAGAGAGATTCTAAGGAGTTATTTTTCTGTTTAAAAAAAGGTCATTTCAATCAATTGAAATGACCTTTTTTATTTTAACTTCCAAGGAGGTAATATTTCTGGCCCTTCTCAACATCTTTTAAGAAAATACCTTCCGAGTCTTCTCTCCTAACAAATATTATCCTTTGCGGTGCTGTATTAACTTTCGCATTTGGCTCCTTCTCAAGCCAGACATATATATCAAAATCAAACTGAGTCTGTTTTATACTTTCACCATCAATTGTAAAAGGTGCATAGGTGAATAACTTTCTAACACCAATACTTGAATTATTGATAACGCGATTGATTACGGTCATACCATTCTCATCTGAAGTATAAAAACTCTTCAACCCAATTAGAGTGATTAATGCCCCCTCTACTGGTATGTTTTCTAAATTTGAAACATAAACATGCTTCAATTTTGGTTTACTTTTTCTCTCCGAAGAATCAAGTAAAATTCTAAATCCAGCATGCGATTCGACACCATAAAGGTCTACAATCATGGTATCTCCTTTTAATGAGCTTTTACCAACATTCTCAATTAAGAAGTGTGCCTCTGGACTAGCTGATTGATAAACTACTGTACCGTCAGAGTTTATAATTAAGTAATCATTTATAAGGCTTTCAGATCTATTATGAACCCATTTTGATTGTGCTGAAAGTGTTATATTAAATATTAAACTGACTACCAATGTCAGCTTAACAAGAAGGTACATTTCCAGCTTGGTCTTTTTTGATTCCATTTTCATCTTCTCCTTTAAGTTCAATAGAAATTCTATCTAAAATTCTTTGTCTATCAGCAAATTCCAAAGCTCAGCTAGCGCGCATTTGTATGGCGTATTCTATTAAAAATATTTATTAATCTAGAGGATAAGTCCCAGAAATATTTATTTCTTCCTTTTCAACCACATCGGAAGGATGATCGCCCCAACCAGTAGATAAGGATAATAGGTAATCATTCGCCAAATAATACTAGTGGCGAAAGCAAATGTACCCAGCTGATCGCCATAGAAGGCTGGAAAGACAAACTCTGCCGTACCCGCGTTGCCAGGGCTTGGAGACACAAGCAGCGTTACCCACATCACTAAATGCTTACCAATGCTCATCAGCTGGTCTTCGAAACTCAGTGCAACATAACCCGAAGCCAAGGCGCCTACAATTCCATATTTCAAAATCCAGATCACAGAAGTGAGCCCAATGAGCTTGAGCCAAAAACCGAGTTTCTGTCCTCTTAGGATCTTAGAAGCAATCAGCAGCTGCTTGCCTTGCTCTAAAATGGTAGCCTCAAACCTTTTCAAGAATTTGATCTTGACCAATTCAGTTAATAGTCTAAAAATTAGCTTGGGCATTAGCACAATAGCCGAGAGCATAAATGAAGTGTAGCCTATTATCATGGTATAACTCAGCCAAAAAAGGTATTCTACTTTGGTGTCGGGTTGGTCGGCAATAAGTACTGCATCTGGAATAATCGCACCATCAGACCACCAAATTGCCAGCGGTGTGGCAAGCAGAAAGAATAGATTATCTAGCGAAGCCGCAAGCATGGCATATGCCAATGCCTTCCCAAAAGGCACACCTTCTTTGAAAAGGATAAAGATTAATACCGTAGTAGCACCCATCAAAGGAGGAGCAACTGCAACAGTAAACTCCCAAAACAATACAATGTAAAAGGCAGATTTTAGGTCGATCTCACCATGGCTCATGAACCTAAAGCGTGACATATTCAGAAAGTCTTTGGCTAGCAATAGCAAAAGGGCTAGAAGCACACCACCAACGGCAATTCCTGCAATGGCAGTTAAACTTTCTGCATTGAGTTGGTCGTCACGCCAAAACATGACAGCAAGGATTCCGAAAGAAATTAAAACGGGGAGAATGGCACTTTTAGAGTTGAGCGTCTTGAGCGCTTTTTGTTCTTCCATTATTGCTCAACCAGTTCTTCGTCTACTTTTTCGATCCAAAAATTATTGAAGCCCTCACCCAAATGCATGGAAATCTTCCGCATTTGTAAAAGGTCTAGAATGGAGAGGAAGTTGAAGATCACAGCGATCTTATTGGTATCGATCTCGATCAATTCTGTAAAGCTCAAGCGCTTTACTTCAGATAGCTTATTGAGCACAAAAGTACGCTGGGCCGAAATCGTATATGGATATTGTACAACTTCATGCTTCGGCTTATTCTTTTCAAGTTCATAGCGCGAAAGTACATTTTGATACACCTTAAGCAATTTGTAGAGATCAACATTCTGTAGCTCGGCCTCTACATTATTGGTTTCGGCAATCTTACGAATCTCTTTGACAATATTCCCCCTCTTTTCCTTCATCAAGCGGTCAGATTCCATCTGACTCAGCTCATCGATGACGGACTTATACTTCTTGTACTCAAGCAAATGCCTTACAAGTTCTTCTCTAGGGTCTATCTCATTTCCCTCTTCATCTAATACCGGTCTAGGCAAAAGCATTTTGGCCTTAATGCGCATCAATGTGGCGGCTACCAAAATAAATTCGCTTGCCACCTCTACATTCATTTGCTCTAAATGATGCAGGTATTCTAAGAAGTCTTTAGTGATCTGGTTGATAGGAATATCATGAATATCGAGCTCATCTCTTTGGATAAAGAAGAGCAATAGGTCAAAAGGACCTTCAAAGAGCGGTAATCTGATCTCGAAATTCTCTTGCATAAACGCTTATGTTCAAATATAAGAGTTTGATAATTTTAAGGACGAGACTGTTTAATTTTTTACCTTTGGCCCTTGTTCTTAGAACTCTTAAAACATTTGACAATTCTTGGAGTTCTTTAGGCATTAGTTTTAGATAGAAATGTTAATCGAAGCAGGACCACTTTTAAAGAACATAAATTCTCCCGAGGACCTAAAAAAGCTCAATCAAGACCAGCTCACTCAAGTCTGTGATGAATTAAGACAGTTCATCGTAGACAACGTATCTGTGTATGGTGGTCATTTTGGTGCTTCATTGGGGGTTGTAGAATTAACAGTAGCGCTTCATTACATTTTTGACACACCAAAAGACCAACTGGTCTGGGACGTAGGACACCAAGCCTACGGTCATAAGATCTTAACGGGTAGAAAAGAGCAATTCCATACCAATAGAATGTATGGAGGTCTTTCAGGCTTCCCGAAAAGAAAAGAAAGTGAGTATGACACATTTGGTGTTGGTCACTCTTCTACTTCTATTTCAGGAGCATTGGGAATGGCGATTGCCAACCAATATAAAAAAGACGATCGTCAGCATATTGCCGTAATCGGTGATGGTGCAATGACGGGAGGCTTGGCTTTCGAAGGCATGAACCATGCAGGTGACACTAATGCAAATCTGCTGATCATCTTGAATGACAACTGCATGTCGATCGACCCAAATGTGGGTGCACTCAAAGATTACTTAACAGATGTAACAACTTCTCACACCTACAATAAGGTGAAAGAAGATGTATGGAACATGCTGAGCAAGTTCTCTAAGTTTGGAAAGAGTGCTCAAGAGGTAATTTCGAAAGTAGAACATTCGATGAAGTCCATGCTTTTGAAGCAGAGTAACTTATTCGAATCTTTAAATCTTAGATATTTCGGTCCTGTTGATGGCCATGATGTTCACCATTTGACTCATGTGCTCAATGACCTTAAAGATATTCCTGGCCCAAAAATCCTTCACTGTGTAACAGTTAAAGGAAAGGGTTATAAGCCAGCAGAAGAAGGTAACGCTACCAAGTGGCACGCCCCTGGTAAATTCGATAAAGTAACTGGTGAGGTTTTCAAGAAAACTCATGACAAACCGCAACCACCAAAGTACCAAGATGTGTTTGGTCATACCCTTGTTGAATTAGCCGAAAAAAATGACAAGATCATGGGCATTACGCCTGCCATGCCATCAGGTTCTTCAATGAACATCATGATGAAGGCAATGCCTGACCGCGCTTTTGATGTAGGTATAGCTGAGCAGCATGCCGTTACATTCTCAGCTGGCTTGGCTACCCAAGGGTTGATTCCATTCTGTAACATCTACAGTACTTTCATGCAACGTGCATTCGACCAAGTCATTCACGATGTATGTATCCAAGACCTTCCGGTAACCTTCTGCCTTGATAGAGCAGGTTTTGCTGGTGCTGATGGTCCCACACACCATGGCGCTTATGATATCGCGTACATGCGAAGCATTCCGAATATGATCGTGGCAGCTCCAATGAACGAAGCTGAATTACGTAACATGATGTACACTTCTCAATTGCCAAGAGAAGGACAAGCATTTACTATACGATACCCTCGTGGTCAAGGTGTTATGCCTGAATGGAGAACTGAGATGCAAAAAATGACCATTGGAACAGGTCGTAAGATTTCAGATGGCGAGGATGTAGCGATCCTGACCATTGGACATATTGGTAATTACGTTTTCGATGCGAAAGAGCAGCTCGCAAAAGAAGGATTGAATCCAGCTCATTATGACATGCGCTTTGTCAAGCCTCTCGATGAAGAATTACTTCATGACATCTTTAGGAACTTCAAAAATGTAGTGACTGTAGAAGATGGCTGTCTGCCAGGTGGATTTGGTTCTGCGATTATCGAATTCATGGCCGACAATCAGTACACTGCAAAAGTGACTAGATTGGGAATTCCTGACAGAATCGTTGAACATGGCACGCAAGAAGAATTACATGCTGAATGTAACTTCGATGCCAAGGGCATTGCAAATGCAGTAAAAGAATTGGTAGGCGTAAAATCTACTAGTTCAGTTTCACACTAGATTTCTTGTTGAATCATTTTGGTGAGATCTCTTTTGGTCATCACCCCAGCTTTATTGGCTTTAATCTGACCGTTTTTGAATAAGATCAGGCTTGGAATGGACCTAACGCCAAAACGTTGGGCAATCGGCTGGTTCTTATCTACATCCACCTTTATGATCTTTACCTTATCACCAAACTCCGCAGCAACCTCTTTCAATACAGGTGCCATCATTTGACAAGGTCCACACCAGTCTGCATAAAAGTCGACCAAAACAGGCTTATCTTGTGATATTAGCTCTTGAAACTTTCCTTTCATGTTACTTTCTAAATCAATTTAGAAACAAGTCTTATTTTTAAAATGTTCCTAATTCAGAATTATAATGGAGCAATACGACTTTACCGATCCCATCACTTTCACCGCATTAACCGGACTCATGTTCCTAACCGTGGTATTTCGCTATGTAGTGATTGCAGGTATTTTCTATGTGGTCTTTTACATCATTGACCCTAAGGATTTTAGAAGACGAAAAATTTTCAATGGACCAAAGAACACTGGACAGTACCGGAAAGAGTTTCTTTGGTCAGTTTTCACTTCTATACTTTTCGCACTTGCCGGAGGAGGTATGGTTGTTTTATGGCAACTAGGCTACACTGCCATTTATGAGGACATAAACGATTATCCACTCTGGTGGATCCCACTTAGTTTTTTGATCGCAGCATTTATTCACGAGACTTACTACTACTGGTTGCATCGCTGGATGCACCAACCTAAAGTGTATGCACTCATTCATAAGGTTCATCACGATAGCCATATCACTTCTCCATGGACCAGTTTCTCATTTCACCCAGGAGAAGGTATTTTGCAATCTTTGATCATTCCGGTGATCGTTTTATTTCTTCCTATGCACTATTGGACAATAGTAGCCTTGCTCACCTTTATGACCCTAACAAGTGCTATTAACCATTCCAATGTAGAAGTCTACCCTAAGGGCTTTTACAAACACTGGTTGGGCAAGTGGTTTATTAGTGCAACACACCATAGCCTTCATCACACTCAATACAAGCGTAACTACGGATTGTATTTCACATTTTGGGACAAATGGATGAAAACCGAAAGTGAGAAGTATGCTCCTAATTTTGAGAAGCATACCTCCTAGTTCTTATTCGTACCTCAATGAATCTACTGGATTTGCTCCGGCAGCTTTAGAAGTCTGGATACTAACAGTTCCTATTGCGATCAAGAATACTAGAACAGCAGGCAGTACAAATACATACCATTGCAGGTCAATTCTGAAAGCAAAACCATTTAGCCACTCATTCATTCCATAATAAGCCAAAGGAATAGCCAACACCACCGATACAGCAATTAGCTTTAAAAAGTCTGTAGACAGTAATTGCAATATGCTAGGGACTGATGCACCCAATACTTTACGAATGCCGATCTCTTTGATGCGTTTTGTTGTCATGAATGCAGCTAAACCAAATAAACCCAAACAGGCCACAAAAATGGCCAACCCAGAAAAGATGGTAAATACGGTTCCGAATTGCTTATCGGCTTTGTACTGCTCTTCATAACGATCTTCTAAAAAGAAGTATTCAAAAGGGTTTCCTGGAAAGAATTTAGCCCAATTCTCTTCTGCCGCTAAAACAACTTGTTGTGTATTTGAGCCGCTATATTTCACTGAATAAAAGCCATCGGCATTCGGAATCATTCTAAAGATCAACTCGTCATAATTCTCTTTAAGTGAAGTATGATGATAGTCTTCTAAAACCCCTACGAGCGTGTATACATCTCCCCAGAAATAGATCTTTTTCCCTAAAGCATCCTCTGGGTTTTCGAAGCCAAGCCTTTTGGCAGCAGAGCGTGAGAATATGATATTTTCTTCTTCTGTACCATATGATTCATCAAATGAACGACCGGCAATCAATTCAAGATCATAAGTTTCTATAAACTCGTAACCTATACCTAAGACCCTAAACTGCACAGCTTCATTTTCAGGTGCACTTTCCAATCGGATTCCGCCAGCATTCCAACTTACACCTCTTCCAGGCACTCCAGTGCTCATGACAACATTTTCAATGCTAGAATTGGTTTTAAGTACATCGGTAAAGGCAGTTAGTTTTTCTGAATACGTAGAATCGGTAACACTTGGCCCTTTAATGACCATGGTCCTATTAATATCTACACCAAGGTCTTGGTTACGCATAAATGATACTTGCTCATAAACCACGTATGTACCAATGATCAAACCTACTGAAGCCATAAACTGAAAGATGACTAGCCCTTTTCTCAATAAACTACCTCCCTTTGAAGTGTAATTACTCCCTTTCAAAGTGGCAATAGGTTTGTGCGATGAAAGTACAAAAGCCGGATAAAGACCAGATAAGAATGTTCCTACTAAGAACAACGCTCCTAAACTGAGCCAAAAGCCCTGCTGCATAAAAAGATCAAACGTTAATGGTTGGTCGGCAAGTTTGGCAAATGGCGGTAGCACCAAAATCACGATCACAAAAGCGAGTAAAACGGCCAATAGATTCACTATAAAAGCCTCTGTCATAAACTGGCTGATCAATTGACCTTTTTGCGAACCCATGACTTTTCTTAAGCCCACTTCCTTTGCCCTCTCTAGTAATTTTGCGGTGGCTAGGTTGATATAATTAACCCACGCAATAATTATGATAAAGAAGCTTATACCAAAAAGTGCATAAACTGCATCGCCATCACCATTTACTTCAGCCTCACCGATAAAGTTGGAATACAAATGGATGTCTGAAATAGGTTGAAACTCGAAATCCATCCAACTATCTGAACTCCGCATGTCTTCTCCCCATTGGTTATCTACAAACTCTTCAACCTTTGTTTGAAAAGCCTCAAAATCCGTTCCTTCCGCCAAAACGATATAATTGAAATAGCCATCCCAATACCAAACTGTATTCATTTCTGTACCTCTATCTCCTTGAGAAATAGTTGCCCAAGAGATCAATAAATCGAATTTCATATGCGCATTGTCTGGCAAATCTTTGTAAACAGCGGTTACCTGAGCATCTCTTCTGCGGTTGTATTGCAGGGTTTCTCCAATTACATCCGTCTTCCCAAAATATTTCAAAGCCGTAGATTCTGAAATAGCCGTCTTGAACACCTCGTCCAGTGCATTTTCAGGGTTACCATGAAGTATTTCTAAATCAAAGACCTCAAATACTGAATTATTTGCAAAGTAGATTCTGTCTTCCTTAAACTCCTTATCACCATAAGACATTACTCCACTGGTATTCGTCAATCGGGCATAATCTACAACTTCAGGTAAGTTTTCGTTTAATAAATGGCCTATAGAAACCACTCCTGATGCCCACTCAGTACTGAGTTCACCTTTATCATAGCGATTTGTCTTTATTCGATAGGTACGATCTGCAGCCTCATAGAACTGATCATAGCTCAATTCATAATTGACATATTGAAAAATGAGCAGACTGGCGGCAATACCTAAGGCGAGACCGGTAATATTTATAAACGAAAAAGCCTTGTTCTTGAGCAAAGAACGGAAAGCTATCTTTAGATAGTTTCTGACCATGGTGTTGAGTTTTTGGTTAGACTTTAATTTATGTAAATGGTTACAAGCAAGACGCAACTCTTGACTGATTCATTACATAAGATGTAGTGAATCAACGTATTAATGACATTAAAATTGGATCGAGGTTGCTTTAATAGAAAGGGGTATAAAATAAAAGAGTCACTCCCGTTGGAGCGACTCCCTTTCACCTAAACACCTGGGTAACTAACTACTCATAGTGAACCTTTCGGTTCCTACACCCAGACTTATCTTTAATCGCGAATGCGATGTTTTATCTTGAGGAAAGAGGCCCTTTTAACCTCTCTTGAATTCAAATTTAATAGGATTTTTCATAAAAAGAAATTTCAGCATCTTTTATTCAATAATTTCCAAATCCTCCACTTAGAAATAAGAGTTGCACTTTCAAATACAATTTAATGCTGTTTAAATACAATTAGAGTTTCACGCAGACATTCTTCCTTTCTGTAAAAAAACTAAGAGCGTCCCATCCGCCTTCTCTTCCAATTCCACTGCTTTTCACTCCTCCAAAAGGGGTTCTTAAGTCACGATAAAGCCAAGTATTTACCCAAACAATCCCAGCTTTCAACGACCTTGAAACTTCGTTCGCCTTTGCCAGATCATTCGTCCAAACCGTAGCTGAAAGACCATATTGGGTTGAGTTGGCCATTTCTATTACTTCTTCAACGTTGTCGAAGGGCATAATTGTTACAACAGGTCCAAAAATTTCTTCCTGATTGGTTCTACAGTCATGACTAAGGCCTTCAATTATGGTAGGTCCAATAAAGAATCCATTGGAATTGGCCCCATCAAGTAACTTTCTTTGGCCTCCTGTAAGTACAGTTCCTCCCTCCTCTTTGGCGAGCTCAATATACCCAAGCACTTTATTCATATGAGATTCAGAGACCACTGCTCCTAATTGCGTTTTTTCATCTTCAGGAGCTCCAACTTTCATTTGCGAAACTTTGTCGACAAAGGCAGTTTTAAACTTTTCGTAAACAGATCGCTCCACAAATATTCTCGAGCCGCACAAACAAATTTGACCTTGGTTAGCAAAACTAGAATGAACAGTAGTTTTCAAGGCTGCCTCAAAATCACAATCAGCGAAGATGATATTGGGGTTTTTGCCTCCTAACTCAAGCGAAAGCTTTTTGAACATTGGAGCAGCAGTTGCTGCTATTTGCTTTCCAGTGGCCGTGCCTCCAGTAAATGAGATCGCTTTAATTTTCGGATGCTCAGACATGGCCTGACCTACCTTTGGCCCTAAACCATGGACTATATTTAGTACGCCTTCAGGAAGACCGGCTTCAATACACAGCTCAGATAGCAAAAATGCCGTCATGGGCGTGACTTCCGATGGTTTGGCCACAACCGTATTCCCTGCTGCTAAAGCAGGTGCTATTTTCCATGTAAAAAGGTACAGAGGCAAATTCCAGGGAGAAATACATCCAACAACCCCAAGAGGAGATCTTAGGGTCATGTTTATGGCTTCTTGATCAGACTCATGCAACTCACTAGATTCATGCAGAATAGCTGTTGCAAAAAACCTAAAGTTCGCTGAAGCTCTTGGGATATCTACCCGCTTGGCGAGTTTCAAAGGTTTACCATTGTCTTTAGATTCTGCCTGTGCGAGGCGCTCGTGGTTTTGATCAATGAGGCTGGCTATTTTAAGTAGCACTTCAGAACGCTTGGCCCTTGAAGTCTGAGACCATTCTCCGAATGAATTTTCGGCAGCCTCCACAGCCTTTTCAATATCTGATTGATCTGAATCTGGAATTTGGCTATAAACTTTTCCGGTGGCGGGCTCAATATTATCTAAGTATGCCTGAGACTCAGGTGAAACCAGCTCACCAGCGATATAATTCTGAATTCTTATCATTATAAAGAAGGGGTTCTTCCGCCATCTACAGGCACATTAATACCATTGATATATGAAGCCGCAGGAGAAGCCAGAAATGCAGCAGCTGCAGCAACTTCATCTGCCGAAGCAAACCTTTTAGCTGGAATATCAGCCTTCATCTTTTCTTCAACCTCCTCAACTGACTTACCTAATTTATTCGCTTTATTCTCAATAATAGAACTAAGTCTTTGCGTGGCAGTTGCTCCTGGCAAGACGTTATTCACAGTAATTCCAAATTGCCCGAGCTCATTTGCGAGAGTTTTTGACCAATTACCTACCGCCCCACGCACGGTATTTGAAACCCCTAACCCTTGAAGAGGTGCTTTAACAGAGGTCGATATCACATTAATAATTCTCCCATAGCCTTGCTCTTTCATAAATGGAGTAGTGGCTTGAGCCAAAATCTGGTTACAGATCAAATGCTGATTGAAAGCAATTCTAAAGGCTTCTAAGTCTGCATCTATGGCTTGACCGCCCGGAGGGCCTCCCGTGTTATTGATCAAAATGTGATATTGATTCTGCTTGATGTGTTCATCAATCACTGATTTCAACTCATTCGGTTTAGCGAAATCTGCAACAAGCGTTTTATGATTTTGACCAGAGCCATGAAAAAGGTCATTCCTTACCTCTTCGAGCTTTTCTTTGTTTCTGGCTAACAAAGTGACACTAGCTCCTAAATTGGCCAATTCTGTTGCAATGGCTTTTCCAATGCCCTGTGTACTACCAGAGACTAAAGCCGACTTTCCTTTTAAATTTAAATCCATAGGTCTTTACCGTTGAGGTAAAGTTATAAAAAACAGATTTAGCTCTTTTTCGAATTTCTGTAATTTAGAGGAGTAAACTTTTTAGCTATGGCCATTCGCAAACCATTCAATCTCACTCAATGGATAGAAGAGAATAGAGATCTCTTAAAACCTCCAGTCGGAAACAAAAACCTGTATCCGGAAGGTACAGACTACATCGTTATGATTGTGGCGGGTCCAAATGCTAGAAAAGACTACCATTACAATGAAACAGAAGAGCTCTTCTATCAACTTGAAGGAAACATTACGGTAAAAATCCAAGAAGATGGAAAAGCTGTTGATGTGCCACTTGGTCCTGGTGACATGTACCTGCACCCACCTAAGGTTCCACATTCCCCAATTCGTTCTGAAGGCTCACTAGGACTAGTAATTGAACGAGTAAGAAAACCAGAGCACAAAGATGGGCTCATGTGGTTTTGCGATAATTGCAACAACAAACTGCATGACACTTACTTCCCTTTGACCAATATCGAAAAAGACTTTTTACCTCGATTTAAAGAGTTCTACGCTTCAGAAGAATTGAGAACATGTAAGAATTGCGGACATGTGATGGAAGCTGACCCAAGGTTCGTAGGATAGTAATCAGAAAGAGGAAATCAGTTGACCCGTTTTCCGATTTACCAATAACCGATAACTGAATGTTAAAAATCGATATGCATACCCACATCATTCCGGAGCATCTGCCCAAGTGGACAGAGAAGTTCGGTTATGGTGATTTTATTCACTTGCAGCACCATAAGGAAGGAGCCGCCATGATGATGAAGGGAACAAAGTTCTTTCGTGAAATCCAAGCCAATTGCTGGGACCCTGCCATACGGATCGAAGAGTATAAAAAGCATGAAACTCAGGTTCAGGTCATCAGTACCATACCAGTTATGTTCTCTTATGATGCCAAGCCAAAGGATGGATTGGAAGTATCGGAATATTTGAATGATCATGTAGCAGACATATGCGCTAAATACCCTAAAAACTATATCGGTTTAGGTACTGTGCCCATGCAAGATGAGGAGCTTGCTATTCAAGAATTACATCGCCTAAAAGAATTGAATATTCCTGGTATTCAGATCGGATCGAATATCAACGACAAAAATCTCAGCTCAGATCGCTTCTTTCCAATTTTTCAAGCTTGCCAAGAATTAGATATTGCCATCATGATCCACCCATGGAATATGATGGGCTTTCATTCTATGGAGCGCTATTGGTTACCATGGCTAGTAGGTATGCCTGCAGAAACTTCACGAGCAGCCTGCTCTTTGATCTTTGGTGGAGTGCTCGAGCGACTTCCAAAACTCAGAGTGAATTTTTCTCATGCCGGGGGTGCTTTTATTCCTACACTCGGAAGAATAGAACATGGGTTTAACTGTAGACCCGACTTAGTTGCCATAGATAACCCAGTTAATCCAAGAGAATATTTAGGCAAGTTTTGGGTAGATTCAATCACCCATGACCCTGTACTTCTAAAGTTCATTTTGGAGCATCAAGGAAGTAATAGAATTACTCTTGGTTCAGACTACCCCTTTCCCCTAGGTGACCTTGAAATTGGTGCATACATAGAAGAAATGGAACTTGAAGAAAAAGTAGTTGAAGACATCTTCTGCAATGCTACCTTAGAATGGTTGAACCTCGATAAAAGCCAATTTGAAAATTGATCAATTCAGCCATTACTTTTCTTGAAACACCTATTGGTACACTGAAAATTGTAGGTGACCAGCATGCGATTAAATGGGTGGGATTTACGGAAGAAGGAGAACGCTCTACGGATGGAAAAGTCCCAAAGGTTGTACGAACTGCCAAACAGCAACTGAAAGAGTATTTCGAAGGAAAAAGGCAATCATTTGATATAGCTGTTGACCCAGAAGGTACAGACTTTCAAAAATCCGTTTGGAAAAAGCTTGATGAAATTCCTTTTGGAGAAACCTCCACTTACGCAAAGCAGGCAATAAAAATGGGTGACATTAAAAAGATTAGAGCAGTAGGCGGAGCCAATGGCAAAAACCCAATTGCTATCATTATTCCGTGCCATAGAATAATAGGAACGGACGGCAGTCTGACAGGATATGCTAGTGGAATTAAAAGAAAAGAATGGTTGCTCAAACATGAAGGCTCATTGCCCGGTTACAACCAACTACAACTATTCAGATGAACTACCAAAACAACTTGGCTTTCGCCAAAGACTTAGACGCGAAAGACCCACTAAACAAATGGAGGAATGAATTCCATCTTCCAGTAATCAATGGAAAAGAGGCATATTACTTCACAGGAAACTCTTTAGGCTGTCAGCCAAAAAGAACCAGAGCATTTGTTGAAGCAGAGATGCAGAAATGGCAGGATTATGGTGTTGAAGGGCACTTTGTCCCAAAAGACAAGCCTTGGATGCACTACCATAAAGTCACTAAAGATGCACTGGCCAAAATCGTTGGAGCAAAGCCAATTGAAGTGGTTTCGATGAACAATCTGACGGTCAATCTTCACCTGTTGATGGTCTCTTTTTACCAACCGACCAAGAGCAGATTCAAGATCATCTGTGAGGCGGGTGCATTCCCTTCAGATCAATATATGTTCGAGACACAGCTCAAACATCACGGTCTTGATGCAAAAGATGCATTGATAGAATTAAAACCTCGGGAAGGGGAATACACATTGCACACTGAAGATATTGTAAGCACTATTGAAGAGACGGGCGATGAACTAGCATTGATTCTTATAGGAGGACTGCAATATTATACTGGTCAGCTTTTCGATATGAAAACCATTACTGAAGCCGGACACAAAGTAGGCGCAAAAGTTGGTTTTGATCTTGCTCATGGTATAGGCAATGCTATTCTGAATCTTCATGACTGGAATGTTGACTTTGCCACTTGGTGCTCTTATAAATATTTGAATTCAGGACCTGGAAATGTCTCTGGCATCTTTGTACATGAGCGACATGCTTATGACAACGACATTAATCGTTTTGCAGGTTGGTGGGGACATGACGAAGGTGAACGCTTTTTGATGAAAAAAGGCTTCAAACCAATGCCAGGGGCCGATGGCTGGCAGCTAAGTAATTCAAATGTCTTAGCTTCCGCAGCGCATGCTGCATCTTTAGAAATTTTCGAGGAAGTTGGCATGGAAGCACTGCGCAAAAAGAGTGATCAACTAACTGCATATCTTGAATTCATCACCGATGAATTAAACGCGACTTATGGCGGCTTTGAGATCATTACCCCAAGAGATCCAAAACATCGAGCAGCTCAATTGTCTATTTTCTTCCACAACAATGGGAAAATGCTCTTTGACCACTTGGTAAAAAACGGAGTAATTGGAGACTGGCGTGAGCCAAATGTAATCAGGGTTGCCCCTGTTCCGCTCTACAATAGCTTTGAAGATGTCTACCATTTCGGTAGATTGCTCAAAGAAGCTTTAGAAGAGCAATAATACTTTTTAAACTATGAGTGGAGAAAAGGTCACCATTTTAGGGGCCGGTTTGGTCGGCTCTCTACTATCAATTTTTTTAGCTAAAAAAGGCTATCAAGTCACAATCTTTGAAGGACGCTCAGACATGCGCAAAGCAGGAGCTGAAGGCGGTCGTTCAATCAATTTGGCGCTGAGCAGAAGAGGATTGAAGGCCTTAGCCGCTGTCGGCTTGGAAGAAAAGATTCAAAAAGCATGTATCCCTATGCATGGCCGCATGATTCACGACCTCGAGGGTAATCAGCAGCTCCAGCCTTATGGGAAAGAAGGTGAGTACATCAACTCAGTATCACGTTCTGGATTGAATATGCTCCTTATGGACGCAGCTGAAGAATGGGGCGTAAAAATTCTCTTTAACAAAAGGTGCCTCAAAGTAGATCTTGAGCAAACGGTCGCTCATTTTGAGGATGAAAAGATTCCTTCAGATTGGATAATTGGGGCAGATGGCGCTTTTTCTGCATTGAGAAATACCTTCTTAAAAACTCCGCTCTTCAATTATTCTCAAAATTATATTACAGCCGGCTACAAGGAATTATGTATTCCACCTACAGCGAATAACGACTTTGCTATCGAACCAAATGCCTTGCATATCTGGCCTCGAGGAGAATACATGCTAATCGCCTTGCCAAACCTAGACAAGAGCTTTACCTGTACCCTCTTTTACCCTATGAAAGGTGAAAGATCTTTTGAGCAGCTAAAAGATGATGAAGCAGTAAAAGATCTTTTCAATAATGCCTTTCCAGACACAGTAGAAATGATGCCTTCTTTGATGGAAGACTTTTTCTCTAACCCCACATCGGGATTGGTGACTGTACGATGTGCTCCTTGGGTCAAAGGCAAAACTGCATTGATCGGTGATGCTGCCCATGCTTTGGTGCCATTTTATGGTCAAGGGATGAACGCGGGCTTTGAAGACTGCTATGTCTTTGACCAGCTTTTAGATGAGTATGGACGGATTAGCGAAGAGATGCTGCTCCAATATGATACAATGCGCAAACCTGATGCTGATGCCATTGCCGATTTAGCACTTTACAATTTCATTGAGATGCGCGACAAGGTGGCTGACCCGAAATTTGTTTTGCAGAAGAAGATCGAGAAAAAATTAAATCAGCTTTATCCTGACAAATGGGTCCCTCTATATTCCATGGTTACCTTCTCTGATTATCGCTATTCTGAAGCATTGCAAGTAGGCTTGAAACAACAGAGCATTATGGATCAAGTAATGGAACAAGAAGGCATTGAAGAGAATTGGGAATCCTTAGACTTCGAGCAAATCGTCTCTCAACTGTAATTCGACAGAACCTTATTTCTGAATTCGCGAGGCTTAAAATTCTTCAACCTCTTAAACTGCCGATTGAAATTTGAAAGGTTAGTAAAACCTACCTCAAAGGCCACATTGGCTATAGATTTATCAGGATCAGCTAATAGCCCACATGCCTTCTGAATTCTATACTCATTCAAAAAGTCAATATAGCTTTTCCGGGTGTGCTGTTTAAAGTATCTGCAAAAGGAGGACTTGTTCATATTGGCCACCTCTGCTATTTCATCAATACTAATTGTCCTTTGATAATTAGATAGTGTGTAGGAAAAAATGTCATCCAAGCGCTTCCCATCCTGTTCTTTCACTGATCTTCCTACTTGTTCCAATAGTGGTTGCCAAAGGGTATTCTGTGCAAGCTCATTTAACAAGCGTAAAAATTCCAAAAGCCTGTCAAATTCGTTCATCTTAAAAAAACTTTCAACCCTACCCCCAACTTCTAGCCTCAAAGTACCCGCTGCTTTGCCACCTAGTATTGCTTTATTCATAAAAGAACCTACCTCAGATAATTCAGGAAAATTCATTAATAAGACATTGATCTGATCAGCATTGAAAAATATTGAAATTGAATGGGCAGTTTTATCTTCTTTATAATAAGACTCATCACAGCGAAAGACATGAGGTACATTAGAGCCCATCAAGAAAACATCGCCCATCTCAAATGGACCTACATACTCGCCATGCACTAGAGAACCTGTGCCCGAGATGATGACTGTTAATTGAAATTCTTCATGCTGATGAAGCTTATCATAAAAATAAGGCTCCTTATCTACCTGCAAGATCAATGAAGCAGCTGTTGTCTTCGGAATTTTGAACGGAAGGGCCTTTTTTTGTACCATTTTCTCCTCATCAGGATTTTCAATCCACAAATATGCAAATATTGTATTAGTTTTTGAATAAATCTGCAAAGACTTGAGCTAATGAAGCCCCTACCTTAGCATCAAATACAATCATTATGAATATCAATTGGGCGGGTGTTTACCCCGCAGTAACAACAAAATTCACTACAGACGACAAGCTTGATCTTGACATGTGCGCACACAACGTCAAAGCACAACTAGCTGCAGGTGTTGATGGAATCATACTAGGAGGAACATTGGGTGAAGCCAGTTCTCTTATGGATGATGAGAAAGATGTATTAGTAAAAGCTACAGTAGAAATGGTGGAAGGAAAAGTCCCTGTAGTGATGAACATTGCTGAGCAAACGACAAAAGGAGCGATCATCGCAGCCGAAAAAGCCAAAAATAATGGCGCTTCTGGCTTGATGATGCTTCCTCCCATGCGATATAAGGCTGATGATGCGGAGACTGTGGCTTATTACAAAGCTGTGGCCAACTCAACCGACCTGCCTATAATGGTTTACAACAATCCAGTAGACTATAAGATCGAAGTAACACTAGACATGTTTGCAGAATTAGCAGAGTGCGCGAACATTCAGGCCGTAAAAGAATCGACTCGAGACATTTCAAATGTTACTCGAATGATAAATCGATTTGGAGACAGATTCAAAATTTTGAGTGGCGTAGACACCTTAGCTTTGGAAAGTATGCTAATGGGTGCTGACGGCTGGGTAGCTGGTTTAGTTTGTGCATTCCCTGCAGAAACTGTCGCAATCTATAGGCTTCAAAAAGCAGGCAGAATCAAAGAAGCTGTTGAGATCTACAGATGGTTCTTGCCATTGCTCGAATTAGATATCAATCCAAAATTGGTTCAAAACATCAAATTGGCTGAAGTGGCTACAGGCTTGGGCACCGAAACTGTCAGAGCACCTCGTTTACCTCTTGCTGGAAAAGAAAGAGAAGAAGTACTTGACATCATCAACGAGGGTGTAGCCAATAGGCCGACTCTACCTGATTACTTAAATTTATAAGATGATCACAGGAAAGAATTATATCGGCAAAAAAGCAGTTTCAAGTGGCGACCAAAGATTGGTTTCATTTAACCCAGCAACAAACGAATCGCATGGCGAAGACTTTGTGGCTGCCGCTGAAAATGAAGTGGGCGAAGCACTAGCGCTCGCAACTTCAGCATTCAAAGCCTATAGAGAAAAGTCTGCTTCTGAAAGAGCAAATTTTCTTAGAGCGATCGCTCAAAAGATAATGGACCTAGACCAAGAATTGGTTGAAAGGGCCATGGCCGAAACTGGTTTACCCGAAGCAAGGATAAAAGGAGAGCGCGGCAGAACTTGCAATCAAATGAGAGCATTCGCTGACATCATCGAAGAAGGTTCTTGGGTAAATGCAAGAATCGATACAGCCATACCTGATCGTGCACCTGCACCAAAGCCTGATCTGAGAAAAATGGAAATGGCCATTGGTCCTGTTGCTGTCTTTGGGGCAAGCAACTTCCCTTTGGCTTACTCGACAGCTGGAGGTGATACAGCTTCAGCTTTAGCAGCTGGAAACCCAGTGGTTGTTAAGGGTCATGAATCGCATTTAGGTACGAATGACCTCGTAACGCAGGCCATTTTAAAAGCTGCTGAAGAAACTGGAATGCCTGATGGTGTCTTTTCGATGGTTAATGGAGGAATAGCTGTTGGTCAGCAACTGGTGAAAGATGAGCGCATTAAAGCAGTTGGCTTTACAGGATCTTTAAGAGGAGGTAGAGCCCTAATGGATAGTGCTGCTGCGCGCAAAACACCTATTCCTGTTTATGCCGAAATGGGGAGTACAAACCCAGTAATTTTCTTTCCTGAAAAACTAGATAAAGAAAGTAGTTCTTTGGCACAAACTTTAGCCAGTTCAGTGACATTAGGCGTTGGTCAATTCTGTACCAGCCCTGGTTTATTGCTAGGTATAAAATCTGATTCACTTGATCAATTCAAAAATGAATTAGAGGCAGCAATGTCTGCCGCTTCAAAAGGTGTAATGCTCAATGAAGGTATTGGCAAAGCTTATGTAAACAACGCCAACAAAGTACAAGAACACAATGCAGTGACCTCAAATATTGCGATTGAAGACTCAGGCGTACCTGCTTCAGTTAGTGTTTCTGCTGCTGACTTTATCGCAAACCCAGAATTACATCACGAGGTGTTCGGCCCATTCACTATTGTTATTGAATGCGCTGATAAAGCGGAATTATTGGCTGCAGTTGAAGCAATTGAAGGTCAATTGACAGGTTCGTTTATGGCGACTGAAAATGATATCGCCAACTATGCTGAAGTAATTGATGCACTCCGTGAAAGAGTAGGTAGAATCATTTGCAATGGGGTGCCAACTGGTGTAGAAGTTTGCCCTTCTATGCATCATGGTGGACCTTACCCTTCAAGTAGCAACGGCCGATATACATCTGTAGGATATGATGCATTAGTTCGGTTCACAAGACCTGTGGCTTTCCAAAGCTATCCAAATAGCAGCTTGCCAGATGAATTGAAAAACGAAAATCCAAAAGGGATCTTTAGATTGGTAAATAGTAAACTGACAAAAAGCACAGTTTAATGATGCAAGTTTCGGCAGAAATGATAGAATCTCTTTGGGAGTACAATGAATTCATTCCTCAGCTGAAACGAGCATTTCAATCTGACATTATTGTTCCTCCGAGACAACATTATGACTACGAAAGTGGTCAAGGCTCAACAAAGTCCACTCTGCTGATTATGCCAGCTTGGTCGAATAAAGAATATGTTGGCATCAAGATGGTTACTGTTTCACCACATAATGGTGAGCTTGATCTCCCTTCGATTCAAGGAAACTACACATTGATTGAGGCCAAAAACGGATCTGTCAGAGCCCAGATTGATGCTAAAAAATTGACGGTAAAACGCACAGCTGCAACTTCCGCATTGGCTTCGAGTTATTTGAGTAAAGTAAACAGCAAAACGCTTTTAGTTGTAGGAACAGGAGCATTATGCCCAGAATTAATCAAAGCCCATTGTGCTGTTAGACCCATCGAGCATGTATTCATTTGGGGCAGATCATTTGAAAAGGCCTGTACCCTTGCAAAAGAGTTAAAAAACAAGGACTACAGGATAACTGCGATTGAACCTCTCGAAGAAGGAGTATCACAGGTTGACATTATAAGTGTAGCCACACTTAGTTCTGAACCACTAGTTTTTGGCAAATGGCTTCAACCTGGTCAACACTTAGATTTGGTCGGTTCTTACCGGCCTGACATGCGAGAGGCAGACGATGAATGCTTGATGAAGGCATCGATCCATATTGATACTGAGAGCGCATTAAAAGAATCGGGTGATTTAGCCATTCCTCTTGCTAAAAAAGTGATCTCTAAAACAGATATTCTGTCAGACCTTTTTGAACTTACTCGAACCGAAGCAACAAAGAGAATTTCAGATGATGAGATCACATTATTCAAATCTGTTGGACATGCCCTCGAAGACCTGTCTGCAGCCACCTACCTTATAAATAGAATTGAAAATGAGTAAACGGTTTTTCTGTATTGACGCACATACCTGCGGTAACCCTGTCAGATTGGTAGCTGGAGGCGGGCCCTTACTATCAGGTGCCAATATGAGCGAAAAAAGGCAGCATTTTCTTAAGGAATTTGATTGGATCCGTAAAGGACTCATGTTCGAACCCCGAGGTCATGATATGATGTCTGGAAGTATATTATACCCGCCATCTGATCCCAACAATGATATCGGAGTGCTCTTTATCGAAACAAGTGGGTGCTTGCCTATGTGCGGACATGGCACTATTGGAACTGTAACAATCATGATTGAAGAAGGCCTAGTTGCACCAAAGCATCCTGGTCAACTCAGGCTAGAGACGCCCGCTGGATTGGTTTTAATTGACTATAGGCAAAAAGGTAAAAAAGTCTCTTCAGTAAAGCTGACTAACGTACCTGCTTACCTCGCTGAGGAAGGTATTAAAGTTGAATGTCCAGACTTAGGGGAGCTTTCTATTGATGTGGCTTATGGTGGTAATTATTATGCAATTGTCGATAGTCAAGAAAACTTCCATGACATGGCGGATTATACGGCTAGTCAATTGATCGGCTGGAGTAAAACTCTCCGTGACCGAATAAATGCGAAGCATTCTTTCAAGCACCCTGAAAATGATACAATCGGTGGTTTAAGTCACATCCTTTGGACGGGAAAGCCTACTCAACCCAATTCTACAGCTCGAAATGCTGTATTCTATGGTGATAAAGCGATTGATCGATCACCATGTGGTACAGGCACCTCTGCTCGAATGGCTCAATGGGCAGCAAAAGGTAAGTTGAATGAAGGAGATGAGTTTGTCCATGAAAGCATTATAGGCAGCCAATTCGTGGGTCGAGTAGAGAAAAAAGTCTCTCTTGGCTCTCATGATGCCATAGTTCCAAGTATTGAAGGCTGGGCAAAAATAACGGGCTATAATACAATATTAATCGATGAAGAGGATGATCCATATGCTTATGGGTTTCAAGTGATATAGATGAAAACTAAAAAAGTCATTATAGTTGGAGCAGGCATTGTTGGCTATTGTACTGCATACTATCTCAATAAAGCAGGACTTGACGTTACCATCATTGATCAAACTGATGGTTCTGATAATTGCTCTTTCGGTAATGCGGGTTATGTATCCCCTAGTCACATGGTACCTTTAGCCTCGCCCGGAATTATAAGCCAAGGACTGAAGTGGATGCTTAACAGCAAGAGTCCCTTTTACATCCAACCAAGACTGAATTTAGACCTCATTAAATGGGGGCTGTTATTTAAGAAAGCTGCAACAGAGAAACGAGTAAAAGAAGCAATTCCAGTACTTTATGAAATGACCGTAAAGAGCCAGCAGCTTTATGAAGAAATACTAACAAATGAGGGGATAGAAGCAGGCTACAATAAACCAGGTCTATTGATGGTCTGTCAGACCAAAGAAGCGCTGCATCATGAAGAAGAAGTGGTAAAAATAGCACAGTCATTTGGTTTAGATGCTTCAACTCTTTCAAGAGAGGAAACTGAAAAACTTGAACCAAATGTAAAATATGATATGGCTGGCTCGGTTTACTTTGGTTGCGATGCTTGGATGACTCCAAATACTTTTATGGATCGCTTTAAACCGCTCTTGTTGCAAAATGGTGTAAAAATACTATTCAATACCGAGTTAACTGATTTTGAAGTTGAGCATGGTAGGATCAAATCAATCAAAACACAGCATGATAGGTTCGAAGCTGATGAATTCATTGTTACTGCTGGAGCATGGTCCCCTTTGCTGATGAAGAAACTCGGTATTTCAATGCCATTACAGGCAGGAAAAGGATACAGTTTCACAATTGAAAACCCACCTGCCATGCCCAAGCTTCCTTCAATTTTGGTAGAAGGAAGAATAGCCACCTCCCCTATGCTTCATGGCCTTAGAGTTGCCGGTACAATGGAATTGACAGGCATAAACCATCACATAAATCAAAATAGGATTCAGGGAATTATCGATTCAGTCAAAGAAGCAATGCCAAGCATGAGAGACTATGACTTTTCCTCTATAAAACCATGGGCCGGCTTAAGGCCCTGTACACCAGATGGATTACCCTACATAGGCGGTGTTTCTTCAATAAGTAATTTGCGAATTGGCACTGGCCATGCCATGCTAGGTTGGACACTAGGCCCTGTTACAGGAAAAATTTTAGCCGAAGATATGTTGGATCAAAAGGTCTCAATAACATCGAGCTTGCTCGAAGTTGAAAGGTATAATTGATCATGGAAAAGGTCTATCAAAATATATTGAGGAAAACAGCATTCGATGTTCCACACGATTGGCTCAGAATAAGAACGATCGATATGCATACTGGGGGAGAACCCCTGAGGGTTATCCTAGGTGGTTTACCTGAACTTGAAGGTAACTCTGTTTTGGAGTATAGGCGATATATGAAGGAGAATCTTGACCAACTGAGAACTTCACTCATGTTTGAGCCCCGAGGCCACGCAGATATGTATGGCTGTATTCTTCTGCCACCCAATAATGATAGTGCTGATTTTGGTATTCTTTTTATTCATAATGAAGGATACAGCACTATGTGTGGTCATGCGATCATTGCTATCTCGAGGTTAGCTGTTGATATGTGTTGGATTAAAAAAACGCACCCACAAACCAAACTAGAAATCGATGCCCCTTGTGGCCGTATCACTTCTTGGGTCAACCTTAATGAACAAGAAAAATATTTAAGCACCGAATTCCATTGCGTTCCTTCTTTTGTAGTTGGCCTTGATTATGAGGTGGAAGTTAAGGGTACCGGGAAAGTCAAATATGACCTTGCCTATGGAGGGGCTTTCTATGCTTATGTAGATGCAGATGCATTAGGACTTGAGCTTTCTGAGGATAATTATAGAGCGTTGATCGAAAAAGGCATGGACATCAAACATGCTGTCATGAATACCAATGACAAAATCTTGCACCCTTTCGAAGATGACCTCAGTTTTTTATATGGCACCATTTTCATCAGTAAAAAAGCCCAAAATGGAGGGGATGATAGAAACGTATGCATCTTTGCCGATGGAGAGGTTGATCGTTCCCCTACTGGTTCAGGCGTATCAGGCAGAATGGCAATACATGCTGCTAGACAAGAAATGAAAGTCGGAAGTCAGCCTAGGGTCATTGAAAGTATTCTCGGTACGAAATTCGAAGCTTCCATTGATAAAGAAGTTGACTTTGGCCATTTCAAAGCTGTGATACCCAAAGTTAAAGGCACAGCACATATCGTTGGTCAAAACGAATGGCTAATAGATCCTGAAGATGATTTAAAAAGTGGTTTTATTTTAAGGTAAAGCCATCTTTAATCAAGCTTATAAGGAAGGTTCTGGATGATTTATTATAAAAGTGTTTATACTACTGCATTTTAAAAACAACCTTTACTCTGACACTGTTCTCTTTTAAATGGGCAAATCAATCGTAATTATAGGCTCTGGAATAGCTGGCATAGCTTCTTCTATAAGACTTGCAAGCGCAGGGCATCAGGTCACAGTACTTGAATCGAATAGCTACCCTGGAGGTAAGCTAACTGAGTTCAAATTGGGCCCATATCGATTTGATGCCGGACCCTCACTATTTACTTTACCTGAATTAGTTGTTGAGCTCTTTGAGCTATGCGGGGAAAAGGCCTCAGATCATTTTGAATATCAAGAATTAGAAGAGACCTGTAAATATTTCTACCCTGACGGAACTGAGTTAACTGCCTTTGCCGACAAGGAAGAGCTTTTCAATGAATTTGAAGAGAAGCTAGATGAACCAAGAGGAAATTTAGAAAAGGCACTCAAAAAGAGTGAATTCCTTTATAAAGAATTGTCTCCACTGTTTATGCATAAGTCTTTGCACAAAGTAGGGACATGGCTAGGGTCTTCAGCATTTCGTGCCTACACCAACTTGAATAAATTCGATTTTAATCGGACGATGAATAAGGCAAATGAGAGTCTTTTCAAAAACCCAAAAACGGTTCAGTTATTCAATAGATATGCCACTTACAATGGTTCAGACCCTTACCAAACTCCAGCTACCTTAAATATCATTCCCCACTTAGAATTTGGAATTGGTGCTTTCTTCCCCAAGAAAGGCATGTATGCGATTACAGACAGTCTTTACCAACTTGCGCTTAGACAAGGTGTCAAATTTATTTTCGATGAAAAGGTCAAAGAAATAGCCGTCCAAGCAGGAGTAGCTCATGGAGTTGAAACAAAAAACGGTTTTCATAAAGCTGATAGAGTAATCAGTAATATGGATGTGATGGGTACATACAAGACACTTCTGAAAGGCCAGAAGCAGCCAAGGAAGATTCTGAACCAACCCAGATCTAGTTCTGCACTAATCTTCTACTGGGGGGTGAAAAAGGACTTTGACCAATTGTCTCTGCACAACATTTTCTTTTCGGATAATTACAAAGCTGAATTTGAGCACATCTTTAAGAAGAATGACTTATACCATGACCCCACTGTATATTTAAACATTACTTCCACTCAGAACACAGGAGATGCCCCTTCAGGCTGTCAGAACTGGTTTACGATGATCAATGTACCCAATAATAAGGGTCAAAACTGGGATCAACTGATTCAGGAAGCAAAAGCTGCTATCATAAAGAGGCTATCCAATCAATTAGGAGAAGATATTGAACCCCTCATTGAATTAGAGGAAGTACTTGATCCTCGTCTTATCGAATCACGTACAAGTTCTATTGGTGGTTCTTTATATGGTAATAGTTCTAATAGTAAGTTTGCCGCTTTTATGAGGCATGCCAATTTCTCTTCTGACATCAAAAACTTATACTTTGTTGGAGGAAGTGTTCACCCGGGCGGAGGCATTCCGCTTTGCCTGCTTTCTGCAAAAGTGATGACAGAGCTGTTTGATTAAAGTGAGGTTATTTCCTCACTCGTTTTGTCTGGCTCAAAGAAATTCTGATACTCTTCGTACCGCTCAAGAATCTCCTTCACATAATTGGTAGGTTCTATACCCTTACAATAGCCAAATCTAACAACAGGGTCTTTGTAATACTTTGGGTTAGACTTAAGCAACAAATACTTCTCTACGCTACCATACCAAACGTTAGGGTCATCTCCATATCTTTTTGCTAGCCTTCTAGCGTCACTCACATGTCCATGGCCTGTGTTGTAAGAAGCAAGAATGAATTTCTTCAATTCATCTGGATCGGTAATCTCATCGACCCAATACTTTTCTAACCAAAGCAAATGGCTTACACCAGCCTCAATATTGGCAGTTGGATTGAACGGCTGTTTAAGCCCATACTCTTTTTGTGTGTTTTTTGTCAGCTGCATGAGACCTTCAGCACCAGCCCAAGAAACCGTTTTCGGATCAAATTTTGATTCTTGATAGATTTGAGCAGCAAGGAGTCTCCAATCCCATTCTATTCGCTGAGATTCCTTTTTTATAAGTTCATCATAAGGTGATATACCGCCACCACTATTTGAAGAATATTCGCTCTGCGATCTCTTTCTTTGGCTTTTGGCATACTTAAAATAACGGTCATAAATAGTTTGAAAGTCTGCAGTTTTCTTAAGCTTAGCTATCTCATCGTTCACTGCTTTTTTTAACTCAGGCGACTCTTTTCTAATGGCCCAGGCGATGCGCTGAGGAAAACTTACGGCTAGTTCAACATCTAAATCAGGATGATAAGACTTATTGATCCTTGCTAAGTCCTCATCGGCTACCGTATAAGCGATTTCACCATTCAACACTTGTTCGATAAGGAACTCCGAGCTTGCGTCCTCAACCTCTACAACATTTATTTCCTCACCAATCTCCTCAGAAAGATTATTTAAACGATCAGCAAAAGCTGAACCCTTTCTCACATGAATTTCTTTACCTCCCAACTCACCGACATCACGGATTAATGTCTTTTCTATAACATGGAGCTTCATTTTTCTCCAATTTTGAGGCTTTCGCTGAACCAATACCTGCCTGATTTGGGTATGCGGTGTAGTAAAATCAAAGCGATCTCTTCGGGCGAGTGTCACCGTTAAATGATACGCCAGTAAGTCTGCGGTTCCATCCTCTAGTAGTTCAAAAGCCTCTTCAATATTTTCAGTTACTTTAATTTTTAGATCTAAGCCTAACGCCTCACTTAGTCTTTGAAGGAGCTCATATTCAAAGCCCATTCTTCTGCCTTTGTAGATAAAATAGCTTGTTGAGCTATTGTCCACAACCACCCTGAGCTCACCTCTTTCTTTTATTTCTTTTAGATCTATTGAAGGTTCACTGGCTTTTTCGAAAACCTCATCATCATGAAAATCAGGTTCCCCATCATTTACAGGTTGGACAGATACTGTTTCAGTCTCTTCTACAGTATCTTTTTTTCCTCCACATCCAGAAATTAGTGCTAATGAAAAGGTAAAAACTATTAAAACTTGAAGTATCCTAGTCTGCATTTGACTAGTTAATATAGAGAATTGCGTGGAAAGTTATTGCGAATTGCTATGGATGAATCTGATAGCTAGATCGTTGAAAGTGTCAGGCTGCTCAACATTACACACATGACCACAATTAGGAATTACGCTTAATGAAGAAGTATCATGGATTTTTACGAGCTTCATTACTTGGGGAAGGAACATATAATCTTCATCACCCATCAAATAAAGTGTAGGAAGCTTTGTATCATTCTCATTGAAATACTTGAGAATTGGGTTGAGTTTATAAGTGAGATTAAACCACTTTATAAATTCTGTTTGACATAGTTTTTTAGCCTGCTCAGCAAATAGGACCCTAGATTCAGCATTGCGCTTTCTCGGCATGATAATCCATGCGAAAAGTTTGTAAAGCCACATATAGGGCACAAACTTCTTAGTGGCATTTCCTAGTGCCACAAGAACTTTAGACCGAATATTCATTCGTGTTACTGCCCCTCCCATTGTCAAAGATTTGACTCTTTCTGGAGCAATTTCACAAATTGTTCTCATGAGAATAGTGCCTAGAGAAATACCAACGAAATGTGTTTTCTCAATCTTCAAATGATCTAAAACCTCAATGATATCAATTGAGATATTCTCGAAATTGTATTCGTTGGTAAAATACCTCTCGAACATTTCTTGCGACCTGCCATGACCTCTTAAGTCAATAAGCAAAACATTGAAATTACTCTTGAATGCCTTTATCTGTTTAAACCATATGGACGAACTTCCTCCGGCGCCATGAATGAAGGTGACCCACTCTTTGGATGATTCATGTTCATATGTTTTGTAGTACAGCATGCTATAGGCTAACTGAAAATAATAAAATTGGTTCACAAAAAAAGCCCATCCGAGGATGGGCTTCAAAATTAGTTATTTATTCCTTAGAAGTTAATTCTAAGTGTTGCATTCCAAGTAGTACCGAAACCGAACCAAACAAAGTTTCTATCATCAAGACCTTCGTAAGTTCCAGTAGTAGTATCAGACATATTGATGTTTGAATTAGATTCAGCAATGTATACGGTGTTGAATACATTGTTCACATTCAATCTGAAAGATGAAGTGTTACCACCTAATGGGAAGTTGATGGTCGCACCCGCGTCAACTAAACCATATGAAGGCAATTTCAACGCACCTGGGTTATCTGGCTGTAAGAAGTCAGAATTGTTGATTGAGTAATCAGCATAAAGACCATCTACAAATCTATATCCAACATCAAAGTTGAACATACCTACTTTATAGTCAGCCTCAACATAAGCAGTTGTTTGCGCTGCATCACCAACCTTAGCATCTTTCACATAAAGTGTTACATCCTCACCTGGTACTGGATTGTTCTGATCATCAAATACATTTGCATCAAAGTCTTCAGTATATCTCCAGTCACCTAATGAAAGCATCGCTCTGAACTTCAATGCAGAACTGTAACGGTAATCTGCTTCGATTTCAATTCCTTGGTGAAGAACAGAAATATCATCAAACTGTGCAGTACCATCAATACCACCTGTCAAGGTTACACCTCTTGAGATGAATCTGTTACCCCAGCTAGTAGAATATGCATTAACATTCACTTTCAAATTGTTAGTTACATAACCGTAACCTAGCTCAAAAGAAGTAATTTCTTCATTCTGAAGGTTAGGGTTGATGTCATTTGCGAATCCTGGGAATACGGCATCAAACAATGGTTGTCTCGAAATGAAACCAGCATTGAAGAACACGTTCATCGTAGAGCTGAAGTTCCAGTTAGCACCACCTTTGATATAACCACCACCTTGGTTTTGCTTTTCAGAGATTGGATTGTTTACCTGAGCAAAGAAATCTTCTCTTCTGAATGACTGGTTAGAGTAACCTGCTTGAAGTACCGCAGTCCAAGTTGAGTTGTCATTGTACTCAATCAAACCGTTAACACCTTGCCATCCTACAATACCAGTATTGAAGTAGGCGATCTTTGGTCTTTCAAGACCAGTGTTTCTGAAAGGATTTGCACTAATAGTAACATTCTGGATGTTACCTGCAGAGTTATCATTACCAGTAGAATAGTAACCGTCAAGTCCCATAAGGTTCTCAAGAGATCTGTAGTGGTAACCCACATATCTTCTTAAGTCGATACCGATAGAGTATCTAAATTTTCCTTTAGTGTAATCAAGTGTAGAAATACCACCGAACCAGTTGTGAGAGTTCATAGAAGCTCTTCTAACCAATACTGCTCTATTTACATTATCAGCATTAAACCCGTTTGAACCGATCAATTGGTCTTGATAATCAGCGATAGCACCTGTGTAAGGGCTTGTTGTATTCTGGTTTACAGCAATTACATTGTCGAAGTTGATTGAACCATCAGGGTTTCTAGAGGCAGCACCTCTTCCATCTTCTAATAAGTGCTCAGTCAAATCCGTCCTGAAAGGATAAAGGTTGATATCGTTATTTCTAAAGTTATTACCTCTTGGACCAGTTCCTCCACCTCTACCGGCAGAACCGTATAGTGACGTTGCTAAGCTTAAGTTTTCATTGATCTGGAAATCCCAGTTGAAAGTAGCGAGAGGCTTGTTGTAGAAGTTTCTTCTCATGTTGAATTCTTCGCCATTCAAAGTACCACCATTAGTGTTCCATCTTCTATCTACACCTTCATCACCGAAGTTGATATAATCTCTGATTGAAACTTCAGCAGATCTCTGGTGGTGCCACTGAGCAGCGCCTAAGATTGAGAAGTTGAAAGCACTTCTTGAACCTTCTGGAGCATAACCAATTGAAGTGAAGTATGTCCAACCTGCACCTTTAGTGAAGTCAACATAACCATCACCAGACCAACGGCTCAACAAGAATGAAGCAGCCCAACCGTTTTCACTTTTACCTGTGTTGTAAGCAACACCTGTTTTGTTGTAACCATCGTTACCAACACCAACAGTAACAGTACCACCTTGCTCAACTTCAGCAGCTTTAGTGAAGATAGACACAGTACCACCTACAGAAGGTACAGCCAATCTTGAAGCACCAAGACCTCTTTGAAGCTGAATACCTGAAGCAACATCAGTAAGACCTTGCCAGTTTGACCAGTAAACCCAGCCATTCTCCATGTCGTTTACAGGCTGACCATTGATCAAGAAAGAAGTATTTCTTTGATCGAAACCTCTTAATGAAATTCTAGAGTCACCATAACCACCACCTTGCTTAGTTGCATATACACCAGGTGTTTTGTTCATGATCTCTGGAAATTCTTGGTTACCCACCTTTAGCGAAATCTCAGCAGGAGTAATTGTTGAGATTGCCACTGGAGTTTCTCTTTCACGAGCAACGTCAATTATATTAGAAGTAATTACGATCTCACCTAAAGAGTTAACCTGAGGCTTCATTGAAATCACCATATCGTTAGAAGCAGCAATTTCAACTGTTTCATAACTAACGAAAGTGATAACCAACATATCACCTGCAGAAGCGTTGATAGTAAAAGTACCATCGTAGCCAGTAATAGCACCATTAGTGGTACCTTTTACAAGAACTGTTGCTCCCGGAAGTGGAGCATTAGCTTCAGCATCCATTACCTTACCGGAAATTTGAGCAAAAGCTGTCATTGATGTTAACAACAACACCAAAGAACATACTATTCTTTTCATAGTAAAATTGTTAAGTAGATTAGATTTTAGAATTTTCATTTTAAGGCGCGCTATGAACGCTTAATTGTCAACAAAATTAGAGCTTAGAGAGGTCGACATTGCGTTACATATGTTATGTTTCCGCAAAGATTGAGGTGCAGGGTTAACCTCTTGTTAACAAACGTTAATTTCTGAGGCTCTTCTCGTTGACGAAAAACACCAACTCTATTCTTGTCAAGTATAATTTACAAAAATTTACTAATTATTTTTTACTAAAAAAATCAAGAAGTGGACCTTTATCCCCCACTTAAAGGCCTTCAATTTTTTGATTCTTTCGTAATACCTATATTAAGCCTGCTTAATTCGAATACAGAATGAAAAAAATTTTAATGGCAGCCTCTTTTTTGCTGCTTTCTCACGGGATTATCCAAGCGCAAATCGATCTCACCTATTATTTGCCAGGAAATGTATCATATGACCCAGCAATACCTAAACCAATAGATGTGATTGGTCATGAGGTTGGCGAGTGGCATATTACACACGACAAGCTCACGTACTACATGTTGGCACTTGCCGATGCATCAGACCGTATTAGTATTGAAAAGATAGGAACCTCTCATGAGGATAGACCCCAGTACATATTGACCATAACGCATCCTGATAACTTGGCCAATATTGACAAACTCAGAAGCGACCATGTATGGCTTACCTACCCCAACGAAGCGGATAAATTTGACGTAGAAAAGATGCCTGTTGTGACTTACATGGGCTTCAGTATTCACGGAAATGAGCCAAGTGGCTCTAATGCGGCTTTATTAGCAGCATACCATTTAGCTGCAGCTCAAGGTCCAGAAATTGAAAATTCGCTACGCAATAGTATCATCTTGTTGGACCCATCATTAAATCCTGATGGTTTAACAAGGTTTAGCACTTGGGCAAATATGCACAAGAGTGATAATATTAATCCTGACCCTAATGATCGAGAGTACAGCGAAGTATGGCCGGGCGGTCGAACGAATCATTATTGGTTTGACCTAAACAGAGATTGGTTGCCAGTTCAACAACCAGAATCTAAAAACCGTATAGCTGTTTATCACAAGTGGAAACCAAATATTCTTACTGATCACCATGAAATGGGCACTAGCTCTACATTCTTCTTTCAGCCAGGTGTTCCTTCAAGAACGCATCCTTTAACACCAGAATTAAATCAGGAATTAACCGGGAAAATAGGGGAATTCCATGCCGCAGCACTCGATAGCATTGGATCGCTTTATTATACCAAAGAAGGATATGACGATTTCTATTATGGTAAAGGCTCAACATTTCCTGACATCAACGGAGGTGTAGGAATTCTATTTGAGCAAGCGAGTTCAAGGGGCCATGCACAAGAAAGCGATCATGGCGTTTTGACTTTTCCTTTTACTATTCGCAATCAGTTCAATGCCATACTTTCAACTTGGAAAGCTGCCGTTAGCATGCGGGTTGAATTGCTTGAATATCAAAGAGATTTCTACAAAAAGGCTGTAAGAGAAGCAAATAGCGATGGTACACAAGCTTACATTTTTAAGGCAGAAAAGGACGAAGCTAGAGCTTATCATTTAGCAGAAATACTTTTCCAACAGGAAATAGATTTCTATAGACCTTCTCGAGATATAGAATTGGATGGTGAAGAGTATACGCCAGAAAACAGTTATATCATTCCTGTAAGACAAAGGAATTATAAATTGGTAAAAGGCATGTTTGAGAGAAGGACTTCCTTTGAAGACAGTCTTTTCTATGACATATCTGGTTGGACTTACCCTATGGCATTTAATATGGAATATGCCGAAATGTCTAACCGTGATTACGGAAGAAGCCAGCTAGGGGAAAAAGTAGAGGAATTATCCTTTCCACAAGGCCAAGTTTATGGTGGTCAGAGCCCGTATGCCTATGTATTTGAATGGCATGGCTATTATGCACCAAGAGCTGCTCAGCGACTCATGGACAAAGGATTGAGAATTAAAGTGGCTACATCTAAATTCAGCACTTCTGAAACGCAAGAGTTTGATAGAGGAAGTATCCTTATACCTGTAGAGGGTCAGATCCTTAATAAAACTGAGATTTTCCAAGAAATGCTAGACATCTCACAAAGGGATGGTATTGATGTTTATGCAATGAATACTGGAATGACCGAAGGAGTATCTCTGGGAAGCCGAACCTTCACGACATTACAAAAGCCAAGTGTCGCACTCGTTGTTGAAGGCGGAAGCTCTTATGACGCTGGTGAAGTATGGCACCTTCTAGACACTCGAATGAATATGAAAGTGACCAAACTACGTCAAAATAGGCTTGCTTCAACAAGTATCGACAGGTACAATGTAATTATCATTACAGGTAGTCTGAATCTTTCGGATGGCCAAATGAATAACCTGAAAAGATGGGTTAGAAATGGAGGAACATTGATAGGTACAACATCTGCCGTTGCCTGGATGGCAAGAAATGATTTCTCGAATCTAGAACTTGTCAACGTTGAAAGACCTGACGCCAGTGAAATCACCTATGACAACCTAACAAATTACCAAAGAGGACAGTACATTCCTGGAGGAGTCTACATGTCAAAATTAGAACTTAGTCATCCACTGGCATTTGGTTATTACAGAGAGAATCTACCGACTTTCCGAAGAGGAAATGTTATGATAGAGCCTGCCGAGGCACTTTATTCAAATCCGGGTGTTTATACAGACCAACCCTTGGTAAGTGGTTGGATTTCAAGCGCAAACCTTGAAGCTCTGAAAAACACATCAACCATTAGAGCAAGTGCTTTTGGTCAAGGAAGGGTGATCTCGTTGGTTGATAATCCGAACTTTAGAGCCTTTTGGTATGGAACCAATAAATTAATGATGAACGCAATTTTCTTTGGGAACATCATCAGCGGTTCAGCAGCAAGATAATTTTATCGGGAGTCAAAAAAAGGCTCCCGTTTTCCCTAAACACTATTTTTAGCTAACTTTGACAAACCCTAAGCGGCTTGGACAATAGACTTTTCCTTTTAGATAAGAATTACCTTCTCAAACAGGTACAGACAGATCTTCGATTAGAACTGCAAGCCGGTTTGATCGGAAAGATCAAAGATGGGTATTTCCAGCTCTTTAATCCTTTGAGATTGATTGATGAGAAAAGCACGCAAATCGAAAACTTTCAACCCATACACTTTTCATTCTTTGACGAGCTCTACAAAATTCTTTGCGGTATTTACAGGTACCAAATAGGCGACAATCAATTGGAACTGCTATTCGATGGAAGAAGTCACTATGACAAATATGTTGAAGATTGGAAAGAAGCCTTTATTGGGTACTCTAATGAACTCATACAAAAAAAGAACTTCATTCTGGCAGGTTTAGAACTGTCGGTTTTCCATTCGCCAGACAACCGAATTGAACTTGCTCAAAACAGAATGAAAGTGTGTATTTATGAGCACTTTGGACTTAAGGTATACAAGTACAAAGGCATTCAAAAGTACAAGACAAAGCAGGCTTAGATACTCTGTCGAAATTCTTCAATAATCTGAACTCCGGCAGAAACACCAAGACGATCAGCTCCAGCATCAATCATTGCCTTTGCTGTGTTATAGTCTCTAATACCACCTGATGCTTTTACCCCAACGTTGGAAGGGGAATGGGCTCTCATTAATTGGACATGCTCCGTCTTAGCCCCTTCAGAAGCAAAACCTGTCGAGGTTTTCACAAAATCGGCTCCAGCATCTGCTACCAACTTACATGCATTAATAATTTCTGATTCATTCAAATAAGCTGTTTCAATGATCACCTTGAGCATGGCTTCACCATCATGCGCAAGTTTAGCGCACTTTGCCAATTCTATTTTGGTCCAAGGCATTCCTGTTTTGAATGCAGAGACATTCATGACTACATCAAGCTCATTAGCACCGTCATCAATTGCCTTTTCAATTTCTAAGAGCTTTGATTCGGTTCTTTGATAACCCAAAGGAAAACCAATTACAGTTACCAATTGAATATCCTCATCACAAATTTCTCTAGCTGCTCTTTTGACCCAAAAAGAAGGAAGACAGACGCCTACGAATTGATACTCTTTTGCCTCTGCGACAAGTATGTCAATGTCCTTGTCAACTAGAGTTGGTTTGAGATTCGTTTGCTCTATGAATCGATTAATTTCCATCGACATAGTCTTGTAGGTAGGCAAAATACTGGGTTAGTTCCCCATTTTCTGTAATGGTTGCTCTTTCGATCACCTGATCAACATCCTCGCCCAACAAGTTTGGAAGAATACTTTTCAAAAACTCCTTACCAAAGTCCTCAGAAGCATTCCGTGGCAGCTCACATGGTAAGTTATCTACCGCCATAACCGAGATATTTCCTTCATCGGCAAAGGCGGGCTCTACTCTATCATTGCTCGGGTTATAATCATACACCGGGTCATCAATTGTGCTTGGCTGCTTAGTCGATGGAATTGAACCTTCGATATCGCATGTAATATCAGCGATCACCTTTACTTTAAAGTCATTCTTTAAGGCATCCTCTTTAGTGAAAAGAACCGGTGCCTCAGGTGCCCAAAACGCACCTGCGATCAAAAGGTCAGCCTTTCGTGCATATTTCAAGAAATCAGATTCGTAGTTTTTTGGGTCGGCATAGAATTCATCTCTATCAAATCCTCCATCGTCAGCTCTTCTATTGTAATCCCTAGTATTCAACTGAGTAAACACAGCTTCACTAAAGCTTTCATTCAGGAATTCTGCTGGGCTGACTTTTCTAATGCCCATTCCAAAAAGGACTTCCATTGCCCCTTTTGCTACTCTACCTCCACCGGTTAGTACAATCTTAATTGGTGGTAAATTGACCTTGGCATATTCTTGTGCCATATCATCCATATCAAAACATGCATGAGCTGGTCTTAGATTAAATAGGTTATAGCGCTTGCCAAAAGTGAGCACTCCATTATAGGCACCAACAATACCTGCATATCGGCCAAAAGCGATAAGTCTACGACTCTCTTTATCTGTTAGCACTTCCCAGTCAATCAATCTGATCTTTTTCTTAATGATCTCTTGAAGGAGGCCCTGGTTATAATCTTGTTTTTTAATAGTGTGAGAAAAAAAGAAATGTGTTTTGCCCTCAGCCAACATATTGATCGGAACTTCTTTGACACCAAGAATAATGTCACAATCCGAAACATCGTCAACTAAAACAGCACCCGCTTTTTCGTATTCAGCATCTTGGAAACACCTGATCTCTGACCTCTGACAATATACTTTTACTTCTTTGTAAGAATCTAAAACCTCTCTTACCTGTGGTGGTGTCACGGGTACTCGCCTATCTACAGGAACCTTACCCTCTTTAATGATGCCGATCTTAACTGTTGCCATAAGGCAAAAATAATCATTCAGGCGTTCTTTGAATTGAAATCCTGAATCAATTCTTTGGTGAGTATTTCGACATATGAGCCTGTGTTCTTCATGGCGTCTTCTATGTTTTCCGCTTTGTTCATTACTTGATATATTGGTAAATCATTCCAACTGTTCAATGTTGAAATTCCGCAAACAATAGCCATTGGTTTTTGATGTAATTGGCAAAGCTCCTGCAGCCCTGCAATTACTTTTCCCTGTAGAGACTGTTCGTCAACACTTCCTTCACCTGTAATGACCAAATCAGCATTTCTCACTTTCTCCTCCATTTCAGTCAGATCCAGCATAAAATTGATACCTGAAACTACCTTAGCGTTAAGGAATGACATAGCACCATAGCCCAAACCGCCTGCGGCTCCTGCCCCATTAATTTTTTCCTTGCCATTGGCTAAAACCTCAACTAGATTTTTTGCTCCATTTTCTAGCATTTCAATCATTTCTAAGTCTGCACCTTTTTGCGCTGCATAAACATGCGCTGCACCTTCTTCACCAAGCAATGGGTTTTGCACATCAGTCAATACATTGAATTGACATTTAGAGATACTAGATTCGATATCTTCTTGCGAAAAACTCGCGACCCTTTCTAAATCTGCCCCTGTGCCTTCAAGTACTTGTTGGTCCTTATCGAAAAATTGAAAGCCTAAGGCCTTTGCCATGCCCAGACCGCAGTCATTGGTGGCGCTACCTCCAATCAAAAGATTGATCTCTCTACAACCAGACTTTAGCGCATGCCTGATCAGCTCTCCTGTACCGAAGGTAGAAGTATTCATTGGGTTGCGCTCATTTTCAGACAAAAGCAAAAGCCCTGAAGCTGCTGCCATTTCAATGAAAGCACGCTTATCATCTGTAAGGTAAAATGTACTAATTGGCCGAAACAAGGGATCATTGACTGTAAGCTCAATCCGTTTAAGCCCCAAAGTCTCTTCGAGAATTTCTAATGACCCTTCTCCACCATCAGCCAACCGTTGAGATTCAATTTGAGCCTCAGGATAAGCCCTTTTCACACCATTGGTAATGGCTTCTATTACCTCTAAACTTGATAGAGAACCTTTAAACTTATCTGGTGCAATTAGAATTATCATTTATTATTACTTTCTCCTAAAATTAACATCCACAATCAATTTTATAGTGCTCAATAAAGGGTTCATCAGAAATAGTTATCACCTCAGTAAACTCGAAACTTATACATTTCTGGCCTATTGGGCTGTCTTGTCATTAACCCTGTACCTTCTTTTTATATACATAACAGAGGGCTTAGCATTTAGCATTAAAAATTTCTATTTCTCCGTAGCTCGAAAAGACGATTCATTAAAAATCTTCTCTGTTTTTTATGCCAGTCTCTCTGTCAGCTTAGCTTTTGGGTTTACAAGTCTCTTGTTCTTAAGATTTTATAGTTCAAATGTTAAAGGCATAAAGAGAGCTTTTAATTCAAAAATCATACAATCCCAAATAGGATTTAACAATTGGGGGACCCTTGCTTTTGTTGGAAGGTTATTGTCTGTTATTGCAATCTTTTTTGCCGCATTAGACATGGAGTATTCACAAGTCAATACCGGGTATACGACTACTTTAATTCTTTACATTACCCCTCTAGTTCTTTATTTGAATTCATGGCTTGGCTTTTATCGTCTTCTAGGCCGCTATTATTTTAAGTATATGATCAGGGCAGCTATAGCGTCATTAATAATGATAAGCTGCCTATTTATAATTAAGCCATTAAGGCATGCTGAACTTGATGCGAAAATTAGAGCCTATTCATTGATTGAGAATTATGGCTTTCAGTTACCCAAAATGGAATCGAGTTATTACTTAAACCAAACTTATGAGGACCAATTTATAGTTGCCAAATCTCCAGATTCAAGTCTTGTATATTATAAAAACCAATATGGCCTAATTGCTCTCCCAAATCAATATTCTTTGATTGATGAAATAGATTCTATGGGCTGGGCGATCAATCTATACGTTGATAAAGACGTTAGCTATGGAGAGTTCAACCTACTGCAAAACCAAATTTGGGACAGTAGTAAAAAATCTAGAATCAATGTTCATGTAAACACAACTGATTATCATAGTAAGAATCCATTTGAGTCGGCAAGAGGTCAGCAATATTATAGATTATCCGGTTGTAAAAAAGAGTCAGAATTTATAGATGAACTCGTTTCTAAAAACATTTCACCTTCTCGAGTAAGATGGCCAAAGGATGATTATTGCTACCGAATTGTTGAATTAAAAAGATATAATCGGATAATTATTGAAGCTGATACCAATTCTCTAACCTTAAATGGGCAAAGTCTAAACGACAATCAGCTTATGCAAACCATATTCCAGTACTTTTCAAAGTACAAGGCAACAGCTACGGTATTATTCAAACCCAGCCAAGAACTTACTTTGGATAGATATTTTGAGATTATGGACTTAATGAGATTGCCAATTATTGAACTTAGAAGGCAAAACTCTTCAACGACTTATGACTACAAGAATATTAATTTTAGACATGGAAGAAGTTATCCTATTGATTCAGTTTATCCATTGAATATTATTGAACTAAAAGGTATCGATCTCAAGTTGTACGATTATCTTTTTAGAACCAGTTTGGAAGATTAACCGATATAAGAACGATCAAAACAAAGAAACCAAGTAGTATATAAACACTTCTCTGTCTAAAGTTTATTGGTTCAATCTGCACCATTCCTTTGGACTCTTTAGATGGCTGAATAGCGCTGAGCACTAAAGCAATCACCAGAGTTACAGCGGCTCCAATAGCATTCCACCAGAACCAGAAAATTTGAGGAACAAATAGCCACATGTAAACATTTACCGCTACTCCTGCGAGCAAGCCAATATTTACCGCTTGGGTGTTCACTCTTTTAAATAAAAGTGCCAATACAAACGTGGCCAATATCGGTCCAAAAGAAACAGAACCTACTTTATTGATTGCCTCGATTACTGTATCAGCTATATCGCCAACGAAGAAGGCAATCACCACACATACTACTCCCCAAAACAGGGCGGTCATATGTGAATATCTTGTGTATTCCTTTTCAGAAATATCTTTACCTCGCGCGAAAAGGTCTTCGACTGAAGCAGCGGAAAGCGAATTGATAGCTGAGCTTAAAGAAGACATGGCTGCTGAAAATATTGCTACTATCAATAGCCCGACTACACCGTTAGGTAAAAAGTCTCTAATAAATATTGGGATCAATCGATCGGGCTGACCATCAGGAATTTGAGACATTAGTCCTGTGTTTGAAAATGCCAGCGTACCTAATACCAAGCCCATGATACAATAGGCAAAAGTGATAGGGAAACGCATTAAACCATTACAAACTAGTGTTTGCCTCATGGTCTTTAAACTGCTGGCTGATAATAAGCGCTGTACCTGGCTCTGATCGGTGCCATAATAGGCTGCATAAAGAAAGAAGCCTCCAATTAACATTGGCCAAAAGCCAAATTCGTCATTGCTGAAACCTAGCTTGCTAAAGTCAACGGCTACGAGCCTTTCGGGATCTACCTTCTCAACAAAACTACCCCATCCACCAATTTCATTTAAGCCGAAACCGAAGCAAATGATGATTCCAACAAAGAGGATAATCATCTGAATCATATCTCCGTAAACCACGGCCTTCATTCCTCCCTGATACGAATAGATCATCGTCACAATTCCGATTAGGATGATACTTTGCCACATTGGTATCTCCATTACACTTTCAAGGATAATGGCCACCGTGTAGATCATCACACCTGTTCCAAAAGCTCTTGAGATTTGAAAGACGATACTCAATAGCACTCTTGTACTCGGTCCGAATCTTCTTTCCAAAAATTCGTATACACTGACTATCCCAGACTTATAAAAGGTTGGGACCAACACTACCATTAAGAAAATCATTGCCAGTGGTACGGCAAATTCGTAGGTGAGCCAGATCATTCCTCCACCTTCTTTCAATCCTACGAAAGCAGGAGCTGAAATGAAGCTGACTGCAGAAAGCTGAGTAGCAGCAGTACTCATGGCCAAAGGAAACCAACCGAAACTACGGCCTCCGAGATAGTAATCGTCTTTGCTAGTTTGGTTTTTAAATCGGTAACCTAGGTATAGGAACCCTCCGATATAGAGGACAATTATTGAGTAATCTAGAATGTTCATTAATCAGAAATAAGGTCTAACACAACTGCTGCTGTCCATGAGAATCGGTCTCCTCCATAACCGTGTTCTAACTTATCAGCAACCGATCTGCGTGGATCGAAGTATTCGTGAAAACCCAATTTATCAACTAAATCTAGAAAATCCCATTTGAGTTTATTAGCGGTACCATGAAAGCCATATCGCCTTAATCCTTGGTAAAGGAGCCAATTCATTTGTGGCCAAACAGGGCCTTTCCAATATTTCTTCGGGTCGAAGATCCAATGGTCGGGATCAAAACTCGGCATTACCCTAAAACCATCTTCTCTATCTGCTAAAGTTTCAACTTGATTTCTCAAAAGCCTCGCTCTTTTAACATTGGGGATATTGGCTATCAAAGAAGTATAGGCACCAATCTCTTTCATTTTGATGTGTTTCTCATTTCTGAGGTCATATGGGGTATAGAGCCCGAGTTCCTCTACCCACAGCTTTTCGTCAAACTGTTTTTTGCTCTGGGCCTGCCACTCCTCCAGTTGAGCTACGTCAAAACCAATCTCTTCACCCAAATTGATCAGCGCTTCATTTGACCTGATCAGCATCGCGTTAAAAAGCGTGTCTTGTACCACAAATGGAGACTCTTCAGCTATGGCTTTACCATCATACTGATGGCGTTTACCCAATTCCATCAGGTAAACATATATGTCATAATCGCGATCCGAAGGACGCTCTGATGGATCAGCTTTTAGATTATCATACCTTTTGTAGGGAGGGATCTCTCCTTCTTTGATCGGAATGGTTTTTACTAAATCATCCCATAAGGGAGAGTTGTCTCTACCTGAAGCCCAAGGGTGAAATATGAAGACTAAACCTTCCTTTTTTGGATCACGAAACTCATAATAGTATTGATGAAGTTTCAGCACTTTTGGGTAAAAAGCTTTTATAAAGTCTCTTACCTCTTCTGAATTGGGGTATTGGTTAAAAAGCCTTTCCAATATAAACCCATGTACAGGAGGTTGTGTAATTCCGGAAGTGGCAACTTTTTGTGAAGCACCCGGGACTAAGTCAGATCGCCAGTAGGCGGGACCTGGAAAATACCCTTCCCGCTTTTTACTATGAAAGACGATATGAGGCAACATGCCATTCTCCCATTGTCCTTCAAAAAGGCTTTCCATTTCTTTAATTGCTCGTGGAATGTCAAAATGAGCAAAGCCCATGGCCACGAAACCCGAATCCCAGTTCCATTGATATGGATACAAATTGGCACTAGGAACAGTATACCTACCTTCCCATGTATTGCATTTTAAGATGTCTTTTGCTTGATCAATAAGCGATTGCTCATCTACAATTGGCTTTTGTCCTATATCCATGCTTGTGATTAAGCCAGTGAAAATAGCCAAGCCATAGCAAATAAAAAAAGCCCTAAAAGGGCTTTAATTTATGCAATCGAATACCGAAGAATGGTTTTAAGCTTATCGGTAGGGGTTTTAGATGGGTCATTTAAATAGATCTCGTGATGTCTACCAGCAATCACAAATCCTTCTTTTTCTATGTAATGAAATAGTTTATCCAGTGATTCTTGTTCCTGATCATATGATCCATGGTGAAGAATTTGGGCTGAAAGACCTTCATGAATTTCTTCGAACTTAAGCTTGTCTCTATCTCCTAATTCAAGACCTGTCTTTAATTCTTCAAATTCAGTTTTACCCACAAAATCAGGCATTCTGATCATAATTTGCCAGAACCATTCTTCTCGTGGAGTTTCATCAAATGGTATCCCTGACTCAACCCACCAAAAAGCCTCCATCTTTGGTACCACAAAGTCAAATTCTTGTTTTCTGAGTACCTTCTTCATTCCAAAAGCTCCCTTATACAATAAGCCAATGGCATCTATAAACTCGAGTGCCTCTGGGGCAGACTGGCCTGAAATATTTAAATAATAGTAAGGTTCCAAGTTGACCATAGCTGGTTTCAAACTTGCCTTATAATACTCCGGATAAGTCTTGGTTAGGTTTAGTTTTTCCGTTTTCATGGGACTAGTTTAAAGTGATCAAAGAATTCAACTTTCTCGAATGTGGCCATCATGTCTTGCATTTCATCAGACTTACTCAGCTCATCCATTTTAGCAACAGCCGCTTCAGCATTCTCCAAAGAATCCCAACTAACAAAGTCAACAAATACATCGGGCTGTTTAATTGATCGGAAACTTATATGCCTCTGCATGCCTGGTTGGTTACTGGCGAATGTCCTTAAGCCTTCAATGCCCTCTTGGGCAAATGACTCGGCTTGGTCAGGTTTCACTCTGTAGATGATCACCTCCTTTACTTCTTGATTGTTTTCACTCATAACTTTTAATTTTTAAGCAATTAAAAGGCAGCAAGTGACAGCCCTATGTCAGTAGGCTTTGAGAAATTTAATTTGAGTAGTTGTGGTTTAACTCTTCAATGCGAAGAAGCACTTGCTCTTTCAATGAATTTGGCGAAAGAGACTTAATAGAATTGCCAAGTGAGACCACCCAACGAGAAAAGTAATCAATACTCGGCACTAAAAAATTCATCTTTATTCCGTTCTTAACTTCAATCTCATCGACAAAACCTTGATAGATCTTTTGCTCCGAGATATAGGAGGCAATTTGTTTGTCTATGACAAAAGACACTTTTATAAGCTCTGTACCATGGACGAGATTTGAGAGAAATTCTTCAAAGCTTTTGTTCTCATATGGTTTAAACCTTTCTTCAAGCATTTCGAGCTTAACTAGCCGATCAACTCGAAAGTCTCTAGGCGCTTGTCTCAACCTACAATAGGCAAGCAAGTGCCATCGGCTACCATAATATACCAGCCCTTTTGGCTCAACTTCTCTTTCGGTATAGTCACTGTTGTAGTTGGAATAATACTTAAAGCTTAGCACTTTAGATTGCACCAAGGCATTTTGTATGGTTGAAATAAAATTGTTGGGAAAATCCTCATTGATCAAAGGCTGTGGATTTGTCACCGCTATTTGATTCTCTAGCTGGGCTAGATTCTCTTTATCCTCCTCGTCTAAAACTGACCTAATTTTAAACATGGCCGAAGCAAAATTCTCTTTTATTGATTTATCCGTCTGGTGCTCAATCAATTTGGCACCGAGAATCAATGCATTTGCTTCCTCTTGTGTAAAGACAACTGGAGGTAAATGAAATCCTTCTGTTAAAAAATAGCCTAAACCTGCCTCTGCGCCAACTGGAATTCCCGCCTCCTCTAAAGCCCGAATATCTCGGTATACGGTCCTGAGGCTAATTTCAAATCGATCAGCAATTTCGCTAGCTTTCACCACCTTCTTAGTTTGCAATTGAATGAGAATTGCAGACAAACGATCGATTCTGTTCATGCCTAAACATAAAAAATATTCATATCATTGCCCCAATGATACTGGAGCACGTCATACTATTCTTCGCGTGGATTTTCTACTACCTATTACATAGCGTGTTCGCTAGTAATCAAATCAAATCGTGGACCGGACTTAAACCAAAGACCTATCGGTTGCTTTACAGTTTGATTGCCACAGTTTTACTTTTTATTGTCTTGCTGTATGGTGCAACCATTTATAGCGTCTTGCTTTATGCCCCTAATAATACTTCAACTTATACTGGGCTAATGCTTAGCGCAGTGGGTATTTTTATCATTAAACGCTCTTTTAGAAAATACAGCTTCAGAGAATTTGTTGGGTTAAAAAAAGAAGAGAATACTCATTTGGTAGTCGATGGTATTCAAAAGCACATCAGGCATCCCTTGTACACAGGAACATTGATGATCTTTGTAGGATACTTCGTTTTTAATCCCCAAGCCTCTAACCTGATTATGCTTTTCAGTCTAATCATATATTTGCCCTTTGGTATTAAATCAGAAGAAAGAAAACTTATTGAGCATTTTGGGGAGGCCTACATTGGCTATAAAGAAAGCACACCCGCATTATTTCCAAAATTCAGAGGGAAGTATAAATGAGAAAGATCACAGGAATTTTTGCTGTTATTGGAATCACGATAGTGATCGCAAGCATGTTATCGCGCTATCTGAATATAATTCCAGATCGAGAAAGAAATATAGCCCTAGTATCAGGTTTCACGATTATGTTTCTCGCGACTATTTGGCGAGTTGTCACGGACATGAATGAACCAGAAAAGGAAGATTAACTACTCTTCTTCAGAATTACCTTTGATCTCATCAAGGTCATCACGATCTCTCAGTTTTTTATCATCAACATTCTGATTTAAAAACTCATTGATCTTATCTATTGAGAGCGTATTATGTATTTCACCGAAAGAGTCTACATTGAGCTCCAAGCCATCAAGTTCTTTTGCAACTTTAGGTTTTTGGCCTTCTGTACCTTTCTTTTTTCTCTTTGCCATATTATTCAATTGTAAGGGTTTGAATAGCACCTTCAATTCTTGCTACAACTTCACTTGGTCCAAGAATTGAAATGATCTCCATCAAGTCAGGTCCACCACCTTGTCCGGTTAAGGCCAATCTCAAAGCTGGCATTACACGCCCGAACGGAGTTTCATCCTTGGCCAAGAAACTAGAAAATAGCTCTTTAGCTTGTTCAGCACTAAGACTATCGAAGTTAGCGATTTCCTGAGCAAATCCATTCAATTTCTCGACCGCGAGCTCATTCCATTTCTTGCGAACAGTCTTCTCATCATAAGTAGTTGGTCTTTCGAAATAGAACCTTCCTGCCTCAACCATTTCGTTGATGAATGTGACTCTTTCTTTAAGGTTTGCAACAACTCTTTCAGCAATTTCAATGGATACTTCAGTATCCAAAAGTGTCATGAATTCTTGAGCTAGCTCTTGATTTGATCTGTTTTTAAGGTATTGCTGGTTGAACCATTTGGCTTTCTCAATATCAAACTTGGCTCCTGCTTTATTGATCTTTTCGAGGCTAAAAAGCTCAATTAGATCAGACATTGCAAAAAGCTCCCTTTCGCCTCCAGGATTCCAGCCTAGAAGCGCTAAGAAATTAATAAATGCATCAGGTAAATAGCCAGTTTCTTTAAACCCAACTGATAGCTCTTCATTCACTGGGTCGGTCCAATTCAAAGGGAAAATTGGAAAGCCAAGCTTGTCTGCAGCTCGCTTACTCAGTTTTCCATTTCCGTCAGGTTTTAATAATAACGGCAAGTGTGCGAATTGTGGAGCTTCCCAGCCTAGTGCTTCATACAGCATCACATGCAAAGGAGCAGATGGCAGCCACTCTTCGCCACGAATTACATGGCTAATCTTCATCAAATGATCGTCAACAATATTTGCCAAATGATAAGTTGGCATACCGTCAGACTTCATTAAAATTTTATCATCTAGTGTAGTGGTATTCACCACAACCCATCCGCGAACAATATCTTCAAACCTGATATCCTCATTCTTTGGCATTTTGAATCGAATGACATGAGGCGTTCCTGCATCTATCAATGCTTTGACTTCATCTTCAGATAAGGTCAAAGAATTCTTCATTTGAGTTCTTGTCACTGCATTGTACTGGGGGTTAGCAATGCGGTTTTCTTTGAGTCGCTCACGCATCTCATCGAGCTCTTCTGGCGTATCGAAGGCGTAGTAGGCCTTTCCTTCGTCAATTAATTTTTGGGCATACTCCGCGTAAAGTGCCTTCCTTTCAGACTGTTTATATGGTCCGAATTCGCCTCCTTCTATAACACCTTCATCCGGTGTAATGCCTGCCCAAGTCAAAGATTCACGGATATACTCTTCTGCTCCTTCTACAAAGCGAGTCTGATCTGTGTCTTCTATTCTCAGAACAAATTGTCCCCCTTGCTTTTTAGCAAAAAGATAATTGTAAAGTGCAGTTCTAACCCCTCCAATATGTAAAGCTCCAGTTGGACTAGGAGCAAATCTTACGCGAACACTCATTAATTCAATATTTGGGCGCAAATATAAAAATACTTAAGGCATTAGCCTCTTAATCTATTCAACAGCAATGCAAGAGATCTCCACATTTACGTCTTTTGGCAGTCTCGCCACTTCAACGCATTCACGAGCGGGAGGTTGGTGTTTGAAATACATCGCATAAGCTTCATTCACAGTAGTAAACTGTCCAAGGTCTTTCAAGAAGATCGAGCATTTGACGACATTGCTGAACGACATACCTGCCTCGGAAAGGACCGCCTCGATATTTTTCATCACCTGGTGTGTCTCTTCTGTGATATTTTCATTGATCATTTCACCGGTGAGCTGATCGAATGGAATTTGACCTGAAATATACAGTGTATTTCCAGCTTTAATTGCTTGACTGTATGGCCCTATTGGAGCTGGTGCCTGGTCGCTATTTACAACTGTTTTCGACATGTTGATATGGTTAAAGATTATTCAATAGTTTTGTTACAAATTTAGAAATATGAACATCGCTATTGTTGCTAACACTGCTGAATTTAATGAGTTCCAAGAAAAATTTGGAGAGCTGCATCATTGTACTCAATTCTTGGATCATGATTTTCTATCAGAAAGTGAAAATTATGAAGTGATCTTCGATTTCAGCATTAGCGATAATCCTGAAAACTTTTCATTCTATGACGGGATTGAGACTTCTGTATTTCTAAATACTGTGAAAATGACATTGAGCGAGTTGGCTGTCTACTATCCATTCAATGACGATCAGTTCTTCGGCTTTAATGGCTTGCTCTCATTTATCAATAGAGATGTACTGGAGGTAACGACCCTTTCAAATGAACCAAACCTTGAAATATTTGAATCATTGTCTACTGATTTCCAAATAGTAGCAGATAGAGTTGGAATGGTGACTCCAAGAATCATTTGTATGATCATTAATGAGGCTTTCTATACCGTTCAAGAAGGTACTGCAAGTCCAGAAGACATTGACCTCGGTATGAAGCTCGGGACTAATTATCCAATGGGTCCTTTTGAGTGGCTTGGAAAGATTGGCGTTTCAAATGTTTACGAATTGTTGGAAGCTCTTTACGAAGACACAAAAGAAGAGCGCTACATAATATCTGCAGCGCTCAAACAAGAATATCTAAAGGACCAAAGGGTTACTCAACAGTAACTGATTTGGCCAAGTTTCTAGGCTGATCAACATTACATCCTCTCATCACAGCAATGTGATACGAAAGTAATTGTAATGGAATAACTGATACCAAAGGCATCAAAGTCTCATGTACATGAGGTACTTCAATAATATGGTCTGCCATTGGCGGTATTTCCTTATCTCCTTCTGTAACAATAGCAATTACCTGCCCTTTTCTTGCTTTAACCTCTTGAATGTTTGAAACGATCTTTTCGTATGAACTATCCTTAGTTGCGATGAAAACAACTGGCATGTTCTCATCTATCAAAGCGATTGGACCGTGTTTCATTTCTGCTGCAGGATATCCCTCGGCATGGATATATGAAATCTCTTTCAGTTTCAAGGCACCTTCGAGAGCTACAGGGAAATTATAGCCTCTACCTAGGTATAGAAAGTTTGCAGCATCTTTGAATTTCTCTGAGATCAGCTCGATTTGAGGATTTAAATCAAGGCATTTTGCCACCTTATCAGGAATTGAATCTAGCTCGTGTAGCAATGATCTATACTCGCTTTCTTTCAGTGTTCCTTTTTGCCTAGCCAACATCAATGCCATCATTGAAAGGACGGAAATCTGAGCTGTAAAGGCTTTAGTACTTGCAACCCCAATCTCCGGTCCGGCATGCGTGTAACTACCTGCGTGTGTAGTTCTAGGTATAGAAGAACCAACAACATTACAAACACCGAGAATAGTTGCTCCTTTAGACTTGGCTAGCTCAATAGCGGCTAATGTATCAGCCGTTTCACCAGACTGTGAAATAGCAATCACCACATCTTTTTCACCAACCACCGGATTTCTGTAACGGAACTCAGAAGCATATTCAACCTCTACAGGTACTCTGCAGAATTCCTCAAACATGTACTCAGCTACTAATCCTGCATGCCATGAAGTACCACAAGCAATGATTAAAGTTCGATCTGCGTTAGCAATTTTATTAATATAGTCAGAAATACCGCCAAGGTTCAAAGTACCCTCGCTCGCTCTTAGTCTACCTCTTAGGCAATCACCAATCGACTTTGGCTGTTCGAAGATCTCCTTTAGCATGAAATGCTCATAACCACCTTTTTCTATTGCTTCCAGTTCGATATTTACTGTCTGCACATAAGGGGTCATTTGAACATCATCAATGTTTTTTATTGTGAAGTTTCCATCTTTGATGATGGCTATTTCTTTATCATCTAGATAAACTACTTCATTGGTATATTCAATGATCGGTGTAGCATCAGATGCCAAGAAGAATTCGTCCTTTCCTAAACCTATAACTAATGGACTACCTTTTCTTGCAGCAATCATTAGGTCAGGCTCATCGAGAGATACAATACCGATAGCATATGCGCCAACCACTTTAGTCAATGCAAGTCTCACTGCCTCTGCTAGAGAAACTTTACTATTGAGATAAATGTCTTCAATAAAATTGATGAAAACCTCAGTATCAGTCTCTGATTTGAATTGATAGCATTTCTTTTCAAGATCCGTTCTTAAAGAAGCATAATTCTCAATAATACCATTGTGAATGATCGCTAACTTTCCAGATTGACTGACGTGAGGGTGGGCGTTCGTATCATTTGGCTCACCATGGGTAGCCCAACGTGTGTGTCCAATACCGATATTTGATGATTTATCTTCTTTTTCAGCAAAGCTTACCAGATCCGCTACTTTACCTTGCTTTTTATATACTTTAAGATCGCCATTTAATAATGCAACACCTGCACTATCATAACCACGATACTCTAATCTTTGTAATCCTTTTATGATTATTGGATAAGCTTCTCTCGGCCCGATATATCCTACTATTCCACACATACTTTGAGTTCTTTTTTCGAAAGTATAAAGAATATACTTGCTATCTCAGTTGAGAATAGAAAATCTTGAGTTTTATGTCGTCTGGCGACACTTCAAAACCATTGGCAGACAGATTCATGTCAATTGGATATAAAAGGACAAAATCTCTCCTGAATATATCATTGTAATAGTTTTGGACATAAGAAGTAATTGAGTTCTTGTAAGTCCGTGTTTCTGCGTCATATGACAATCTAACTGGAAACTGACTATTCAATACATTCACACCATCCTGCTGAATTCCTCTAACTCTTCCATTATCAGGAATTAGTGTATTCTGGTCATCTGTGAAATATAGAAAAAGACCTTGTGGTGGGTTTGTACCATCCTCCAACTCATCAATTGGTCCAACTGTGAACTCAACCAAGTTAACAATTGAGTTAGGTTCAGCATCTGTAAAATCTTTTAGCCCGCTGATATTGATTTTAGAAACAACACCGGCTCCATTGTGTACCAAAAGCTTATCTGATACAGGATACTCTACCGCAGGGGTTTGGACATTGCTGTAAGCTGTACTACTTCTATCTGAATCAAGGCTGTAAAAACTTGGCGAGAATTGACCATTGAAAAATATTTCACGATTCACAGTTAGTCCACTACCATCACTTGCAGGTTCACTGAAGTAAAAACGAATTTCTAATAATTCTCCAGTAGCAATACCCATCAAATTGTTAAAAGGATCATCTGACTGGAATACGAGACCAGGAAAATAATTTCTGAAGTTCTCCAAACTCTCGAAAATGTCTAAATCTTCATCAATGAGCAGTCCAAATGTCAGGTTCGCCCAATCTTGGTTGACTTCTAAACTGTAAACGGAATCAATTGAATTGACTTGCAGATCACCACTAGCAATTACTAAATCACTTGCTGGTAGGCTACTACTATTTACATACAATGTATCAGGAAACTCTCCTTCAATTTGATAAGCCTTCAGATTGAAGTCATTGTTCTCTTCTTTTGAATCAAACCTGTAATTGAATCGCAGATTTAACTTTACAGAATCCAAAACTGCCTCATCATCGGGCCTGTCTAAGGTATTTGTATTGATGTAGAAGGCCGAATATGCCTTTGCAATCATATCACCAAAATTGGCAGATCTATCACCAGTTAATATGGTTCCAGTCCCTCCCGTGATGATTGAATCAACAAGCACAATACCACTAGAAGTATTCACTTCTGTAGTTAAAAATTCTAATGGGGCAATATCATCTTCACCTAAGCCAAATGGCCCCAATTCTTCACATGAAAAAAGTAAAAAGAGGCCCAAAAACAGGGCCCCAATAGATTTAGTCTTAACCGACAAGCTCATTATAAAGATTGTAATAAGAGTCTAGGAAGTTCTCATCTTTTTCAATCGTACTGATTGTCTTCTCCTGCTCTATTTCTCCCAACAATTTATTCAAACTCTCATTTACATCTTCTTCTGCTCTTATCACTGCATCAGCATATTGAGCACCAGTTTTAATGAAGCCACTGAAGTCTGCAGTTTTTAAGTTTTCAAGCATACTGTCATCGATATCCATCATTTTCACTTTATCTAGCAAACCATTGTCGAATTGGTGTGCAAAAACATTGTTGTAAATGGTAAATACTGATTTCGTATTCTGGAAAATAGGATCGTTTTTATAAGTAGTTTTTAGGTAAAGAGGGATTAAGCTTGTCACCCAATCATTACAATGAACGATATCTGGTGCCCAACCTAATTTCTTAACCGTTTCCAATACTCCTTTACAGAAGAAAATTGCTCTCTCGTCATTATCCTCATAGAAGTTATCTTCCTTATCGTGGAAAACTGACTTTCTATGGAAATAATCCTCATTGTCTATGAAGTAAACCTGCAGCTTAGCATTTGGAATAGAAGCTACTTTGATCACTAATGGTTTTTCTTCATCACCTACTGCGATGTTGATACCAGAAAGCCTTACAACCTCGTGCAATCTATTTTTTCTTTCGTTGATCAACCCGAAACGAGGAACCAATATTCTAATCTCCATACCTCTCTCTTGCATAGCCTGAGGAAGTTTTCTAACAAAGTCAGAAACAGCTGAAGTCTCTAAGAATGGTTGGATCTCACTCGCAACGTACAGAATTCTCAATTTTGACATATTTAATGGAATTTAATGAAACCTTTGCTCTCGTAAAAAGAAGCACAAAAGTACGACCTTTTTGTCAAAAATCCTTCAATTTTAAAGAAAAACCCCTTGGTTTGCAGTTCACTACGCGTTAATTCTCGTTAAAGACCAATGGAAGTTTTCCATCATATAAATACCCTAAGGGCTTTCCTTTCCAGCCGAAGAGACACCAATAAAGTAGGCCTTGTTCCTACCATGGGTGCTCTCCATGAGGGACATCTAAAGCTAGTAAACGAAGCACTGGACAATACCGACATAGTTGTTACTTCAATTTTCGTTAACCCTACTCAATTCAACAAAAAAGAAGACTTAGACAATTATCCTTCTACTCTTGAAAGCGACCTTGAGAAACTTCAAATGACCGGGTGTCATGTAGCATTTGTACCTACGGTTGACGAAATGTACCCTAGCAAACCAGAACTGAGTATGAAATTTGGTCTAATCGAAGATGCCCTAGAAGGAGAATTTCGAGAAGGTCACTTTTCAGGCGTTGGCTTAGTGGTATCCAAATTATTTAACATTGTTCAGCCTCATGAGGCTTTTTTTGGACAAAAAGACCTTCAGCAGTTTTTTGTCATCAAAAAAATGGTGGACCAGTTAAACGTCCCGATAAAATTACATCGAGTTCCCACGATGCGTTCTAAAGAAGGCCTTGCCCTTTCTTCTCGGAATATGAGACTTTCTGAAACCGATCTTGAAGAAGCTCTGTTATTAATTCGTTCACTGGAAGATGCCAAAGAGCTATTGTTGGCTAACCAGAGAATTGAAGACGTAAAATCAGAAATTGAAAGAAGGTTTGAGACTGCTAAGCTTTTAGAACTCGAGTATTTTGAAATTATTGAAACTGATAATTTCCAACCTATTTCCAAGATTGAAGAGAAAAGTAAAACTGCACTATGTATTGCAGCTCATCTCAACAATGTGAGGTTGATAGATAACTTGCTTTTAATTTCTTAGATTTGCGCCCGATTTGATAGAGGAGTAATGCAGATAGAGGTATTTAAATCAAAGATTCATAGGGCTAAAGTAACTCAAGCAGAGTTACACTATGTAGGCAGTATTACGTTAGATCAAGATCTAATGGATGCAGCGAATATCCTAGAAAATGAAAAGGTCCAAATCGTCAATGTCAATAATGGCGAACGCTTTGAAACCTACGTGATCAAAGGCGATAGAGGATCTGGAACAGTTTGCCTCAATGGACCAGCTGCTCGCAAAGTACAAGTGGGAGATGTCATAATTATTGTATCTTATGCTTTAATGGACTTCAATGAGGTAAAAGCCCATGAACCTACGGTAATCTTCCCAGATGACAATAATCAAATTAGCTAATTGAAATTCAAGCCAAAAGAGATCATTAAGCTGTTAGTTCTTTTTGGAATAACAGCAGTCATTATTTGGTATCTCTTTCGAGACATCCCCTGGATGGATGTTGTTGAAACAGTTAAAGGTTTCAACTATTGGTGGATCGGCCTAAGTATGTTCCTAGGTATTCTTAGTCACTTTCTACGTGCATGGAGATGGAAACTCATGCTTGACGCTAGCAACAAGAATGTGTGGCTTTGGAATAGCTTTTTTGCAGTAATGATAGGCTATCTCGCCAACTCCGTGATTCCCCGCCTAGGTGAAATCACAAGATGCGGTGTTATGAATCGTAAAGAGAAGGTATCCGTGCCTTATGCTTTAGGAACAGTTATCACCGAGCGACTTATCGATTTGGTAATGCTAGGTATAGTTACTGCGATTACTATTCTTTCTCAGCTTGGTTTACTTGGCGATTTCTTCAAAGAAAAGGCTGAGAGTGTTACTGCATTTTTAAGCTCAAATTGGTGGCTTCTTGTAGTATGCGGTTTAATTTTCATCGGTGCTATATGGTTCTGGAGAAGCGATAAATTCAAAGAGTCTGCTTTCTTTTCTAAAATAAGAGACCTAATAAGTCAAGGAATTGATGGTCTGAGAAGTGTTCAAAGAACTAAAAACCCAACCGGCTTTTGGCTTTCTACTCTAGGCATTTGGGTCCTTTATTTCGTTATGTTGTGGGTAATCACTCTAGGCTCTCCAGAGACCAAAGATCTTGGACCATTGGCTGGGCTATCAATTTTAGTCATGGGCACTTTCGGAATGGCATCTCCTACACCAAACGGATTAGGCACTTTCCATTTTTTTGTTGCAAGCGTGCTAGTGCTTTATGGTTTAGAATATGAGAAAGGAGTAATTATTGCTACAGTCATGCATACATCTCAGTTCATCACTATATTGATCTGGGGAAGCTTGAGTTTACTATTGGTCAATTACCTAAAACCAAAAGTCAATGGCGACACAGGAGAAAATAAAGGATAGAGAATCATTAAAACTTTGGGTAGAACAAGAATACTCTAAAGGTGGAAAGGTTGTTTTCACCAATGGTTGCTTTGATATTTTGCATTTGGGTCACATCGATTATCTAGAAAAAGCACATTCATTAGGCACTAAGTTAGTTGTCGGTTTAAATTCAGACGACTCCGTTTGTAGGCTAAAAGGACCAGAAAGACCGATTAACAAAGAGTATGCTAGAGCCAGAATGATTGCAGCATTAGAATTTGTTGATGCAGTTTGTGTCTTTGAAGAGGACACCCCTAAAGAACTTATTGAAACCATTAATCCTCAAATTCTCGTTAAAGGAGGTGACTACTCCATAGAAACAATTGTAGGCGCTGAATTTGTGATGAAGCAAGGAGGAGAAGTCAGGACCATAGACTTGGTCGATGGATATTCAACAACTGGAATTATTGAGAAATTAAAAGATTAAAAATATGACATATTGGGTACTTATTATCGGGATTATGATTGTCAGCTTTGTTGTTCAACAAAGATTGAAAGGCAAGTTCAATAAATACTCGAAAGTAGGTCTACAAATGGGACTTACTGGTAAAGAAGTGGCAGAATTGATGCTCAGTGACAATGGCATACACGATGTTCAAGTAGTATCGGTTCAAGGTAGATTAACAGACCATTACAATCCAGCAGATAAAACTGTCAACCTCAGCCCAGAGGTATATACAGGTAGGTCTGTAATGGCCGCTGCTGTTGCAGCACACGAATGTGGCCATGCCATTCAGCATGCGCAGGCTTACAGACCATTAGAAATGAGATCTTCATTAGTTCCATTACAAAATGCCAGTGGGCGAGTAATGAATATGATTTTTATGGGTTTGCTGATCGGTACTTTCGTTCTACCAGGTGTCATTACCTTTCAAGCTGCTCTTCCAATCATTATTGGTGCATATACGATATTCACTTTGTTTGCATTCATTACACTACCTGTAGAGTACGATGCAACAAAAAGAGCCTTGGCTTGGGTAGACCAGAGAAATATTACAAATGGTGAAGAACATGCCATGGCAAAAGATGCGTTAAATGCTGCAGCCAACACCTATTTAGTAGCTGCATTAGGTTCGCTCGCCATGCTTCTCTATTACGTAATGGCATTCTTAGGAAACGACTAGTTTTTCAAGGTAAATTCACTACTTTTGCCTAACAAACGTTAGTTAAGAATTTACCTATGAATTTCGAGTTGACAGAAGAGCAAATGGCAGTTCGCGATGCTGCTAGAGATTTTGCACAAAATGAGCTCCTTCCAGGAGTAATTGAGAGAGACGAAAAACAGCAATTTCCTGCTGAGCAAATGAAAACCATGGGCCAATTAGGCTTTATGGGTATGATGGTAGATCCAAAATATGGAGGAGGTGGAATGGACACCGTTTCATATGTTTTGGCAATGGAGGAAATCTCTAAGATAGATGCTTCAGCCAGTGTTTGTATGTCAGTAAACAACAGTTTGGTTTGCTGGGGTCTCGAAAAATTTGGTACAGAAGAGCAAAAGCAAAAGTATTTAGTGCCACTAGCTACAGGTGAAAAGATTGGCGCATTTTGCCTTTCTGAACCAGAAGCTGGTTCTGATGCCACTTCTCAGAAAACTACTGCCGAAGACAAAGGAGACCATTACCTATTAAATGGCACAAAGAACTGGATCACCAATGGAAATAGCGCTTCTATTTACCTAGTTATCGCTCAAACTGATAAGGAAAAAGGACATAGAGGTATCAACTGCCTGATCGTTGAAAAAGAAATGGAAGGCTTCGTTGTTGGTAAAAAAGAAGATAAACTCGGTATTAGAGGTTCTGATACCCACTCTTTGATGTTTACTGACGTAAAGGTGCCTAAAGAGAATAGAGTTGGTGATGACGGATTTGGATTTAAGTTTGCCATGTCAACTTTAAGTGGAGGCAGAATCGGTATTGCCGCTCAAGCATTAGGAATTGCATCAGGTGCATATGAGCTGGCTTTGGCTTATTCTAAAGAGAGAAAGGCATTCGGAAAGCCAATCAATCAGCATCAGGCAATTCAGTTCAAGCTAGCTGATATGGCTACAGAGATTGATGCAGCAAGACTTCTATGCTTAAAAGCAGCTTACTTAAAAGACCAGAAAAAAGACTTTGGTAAGGAAAGTGCAATGGCTAAACTATATGCTTCAAAGGTTGCAATGGATGTTACTGTTGAAGCCGTACAAGTTCACGGGGGCTACGGATATGTTAAAGAATACCACGTTGAACGCTTAATGAGAGATGCGAAAATCACTCAGATCTACGAAGGAACATCAGAAATTCAAAAGATTGTTATCTCGAGAGAGTTAATTAAATAATTGAAATAATTCAATTCATATGACCATTGGTATAAAAATTATTACCAATGGTCATTTTTTTTGAGCAGTTACCTCTTATATCATAATTTTGCATGGTACTTTTTCAACTGTCTCAAAACATAATATGGAAGATTATAACAAGATTATTGAATCGCTAGGGGTTCGATACATCAAAAGCAGAAATATGAAGGTGGTTAAGCCTGTAACCATCGAGAATTTCTATGATGTGGAAAACACTATTATCGTAGTGAATAACGGAGATATCTACTTTGGTGAGGACCAAGAAAAGGTGAGTGAAGGAGATATGCTTTTTATACCAGGAGGCAAGCCCATTCAAATCACTTTTGGCTCTTTAACTGCACATAAGATCAACAATGAAGACTTCATTTCTAACAAGAAAAAATATCTTCAGAACGCATCAGATTCAGAAGTAAATGACTTTGACATCAATGGATTTAGTCAAGTCATGTTCGAAGCAAAAGTCTTTGACTCAGTGAACTTCTTCTCTTCACTGAATATCACACCATTTGCCATCAGACAGTCTTCTCACATCTCTGAATTGATAAGATTAATCATAGACGAAGACAATTCGACTAAAGCTGGTAAAGGAAGAGTTATAAAGAACAATACCGATTACCTAGTAGTAGAAATTATCAGATACATACTTGATAATAGGCTATTTGTAGAGCAGTTAGTAACTAACAGCACCTATTTCAAAGACCCTCGACTCATTGACATATTCAATTATATCAAAGAGAACCTTGGCGGAGATTTATCCAATAAAGTTTTGGCAAGAGTAGCGAATGTTTCCGAGGATTATGTAGGTCAGTATTTTAAAATGCTCACGGGAATCAACCCTCAAGATTATATTGAATATCAAAGAATGGAAGCGGCAGTGGATCTACTAAGAACTACTAAGAAAAGCATTCGTGATATTGGACACGAGGTAGGCTACAAAGACACTGCTTATTTCTGTCGAAGATTTAAAATGATGTTTGGAATTCCTGCCGGAAAAATGAGAAGAAGAGAGAGCTTAATTAACGTTTAATGGCTCATTGATCAAATGAATTAACTCCGAAACCTCAGTTAAAAAGCTGAGGTTTTTTTGTGCTCCATTCCCTACTACAATGATATCGGCCCCTGCCTGTAATGCTTCTCGCGCTTTAGAAATTTGATTGATACCTCCTCCTACAATCAATGGACAGTCTATGTTCTTTCTCACAGCTCGAATAACCTTAGTTGAAACAGGAGAATCAGCACCACTACCAGCATCCATGTAAATCATTTTCATTCCTAACATTTCTCCAGCCAATGCTGTGCTAGCCGCTATACTCGGCTTATCGTTGGGAATAGGCATAGAATGGCTGATGTAAGATGCGCTTGTGGCTTTACCAGAATTCACAAGCATATAACCCGTTGAGATGACCTCAACATTAGTTCTTTTAAGGATAGGAGCCGCAATGACATGCTGACCTATTAGAAGCTCAGGGTTTCTACCCGAAATCAAGCTCAAGAATAAAATTGCATCGGCATTACCATCTACTTGAATTACATTTCCGGGGAAAATGACGCATGGGATATTTGTAAATGATTTTATATGGCCAATTATATGACTCATCCGATCTGTGGTTACTAAACTCCCGCCTACAAAAATGAAGTCTACCTTATTCTCAATAGCATTATTCAAAGCAGCTTGCAATTCCTGATCGTTTAAATCATCGGGATCAATTAAAAAGGCCAGCCCTTTTTTTCTGTTCTGCCTGATTTGTGAAAACTTTTCGAAAACGCTACTTCCCATCTTTCTCAACCGTTTCTAAAAATGATTCAAGTCTTTTTGAAGCAAGCTTGAGCGCTTCTACACTCGCCTTTTCTGTAACCTCTTCTGATAGAAAATCATTGGTCTTTTTTACCTGCTTAAATTTCTTTTTCTTCTTATCGTCAGAGAAAAATGCCCTTTGCAGCAAATTTGCCGCAAACGCCAAGGAGCCTGCAATTAAAGCGTTTCTAGCTATTCTAATGAGCTCAGCCTGGGCTTGATCCATTTCCTGCTTGAGTTCAGCTTGATAAGATTCATTTTTTGCCAAAAGTTCTTCTCTATTCTTGCTCATGCTCATTCTCTTTTTTAGCATTTAGTCCTTCTAAAACAGAAGTATAGATGGTCTCTCTTCTTGTATAAGCGATCACACAGATGAGCAGATAAACCAATGCCATTATCCAAAAACCTAAGTATTGGCTATCTAATAAATCGTTCAAAAAATTCGCTAAGCCCACAGAGATCAAGAATACGACTAAGCTCGCAGTCATTCCGATGAATACAATAATGACTCCTTTTGCAATGATCTTTTTTACTTCATTTTCAACATCCAATTTTACTAGCTCAACTTTGGTTTCAATAAACCCAGTAAGCGAAACCATTAACTTGTCGAAATCGAATATTTTCAAGAGGAAAGTGTTTGCCTATAAAAATAAAGCAAAATTATTTGATGGCAACCAGCTGAGTACTTTGAACCATTTTATTTTGCTGGTCATAGATCACCTCTCTAACAAGCACCTTATTCTCAGGGTCAAAAAGATAGTCCTTACGAGTGCCATCGCTTTTGATCACCTCAAACATGGACAAAGAAGTCAATAAAACATCTCCTACTCTATACTCTCGGTTTAACTGCCTGCTTTTTATCGTATCCTCTCCTTGGACCATATCACTGTCTAGGTCATAGTAAACCACGTCATGAGGCGTACTGAAAGCGGCTGTCGTTTTAGGCATTAGAAAAGATGTATCAGGTACAGAAATACTGCCATCATCATTAATTCTATTGTAGATCAAAAATCTTTTGTCTGCATTTACTCCTTCTGCGTTGAATGCAATTACTCCTCTATGCCCGCTATCTGATGGTGTCACAATTTGATAAGTGTAAGTCTTACGCTGTGCATCATCTTTGTTAATGTAAATCAGCGTAAAAGGCATTAAGAAGAAAGTGAAAATGATATAAGAGAAACCAATGATTCTGGAGTCAAGTGTTAAGGCTCCGAACCTGTAAGCAACTAAAACAGGTAACCTTCTTAAAAAAGGAAAGGGAAGAAAAACAAGCACCCCAATCAAATTGAAAAGCAAATGAACAAATGCCAAACTTATAGCAGCTTCTGATTGACTAAATGCGGCAATCAAGGCTGTCAGTGTTGTACCAATGTTAGCCCCGAGTATAAAAGGGAAACTTCGTTTTAGAGTAACCCTTCCCGATGCCACTAGCGGGACAATTAATGAGGTAGTAATAGAACTTGACTGAATACCAGCTGTAATCAGCGTACCCCAACCAAAGGATTTATAAGGGCTTGCGAAAATAAACTTTCTTAATCTGTCTTTAGAGGAACCAATAACCCTATCTGAAATGGTTTTAGATATCAGCTTTATACTAACAAATAGCAGTATAAGGGCAAAAATTAAGGCAACAACCGCATTTGGCAGGAAGGCCATAAGCCATTCTGACACTTGATCTAATCCAAATCCTGAATTACCAAATTTATTGTTTGCGTTTAGCGCACTTCCGAATATACTTGTCAGGTAATTAGCAGCACCTGAAAGTATTCCGTAATAGTATTCAAGAGGAAAAAGAAGGATTACAGTGAATATATTGAAGAAATCGTGAACCGATCCAGCAGAAATTGCCTTTCTGAATTCATTTTTATTCGTAATAAATCCCAAGGAAACTAATGTACTCGTGAGCGTAGTACCAATATTAGCACCCATCACAACAGGTATAGCACTACCTAAAGACAAGTAGCCCGTAGAAACCACAGCAACTGTCATAGCCGTGACCGTAGAGCTACTTTGTATTAACGCTGTAGCCAAAAGGCCAATAAAAAGACCAATAAAAGGGTTAGATGTGGCCAAAAGGACACCTCTCGCAGTTTCTTGACCGAGAGAAGATACGGCTTCGCCAACCAAATTTATGGAAAGTAAAAAAAGTACAATCTCAGGTAGAAATACCAAAATGGTGCTATACCATTTCAATGAATTCTTACCAGTTGCTAACTCTTTTACCAAACCAATTTCTAATTAAAGTGACCCTGAATTTAATCAGCCGCAAAATTAATGATATGCCTACCCAAAAAAGAGTTTATATGTAAAGGTTGTGTTAACAAATCAAAGCCTGGAGCAATAAAAGCTGATTTTTTAATCACCTGTATTTCAAGTTTTTATAACATTGAAGGGTCAACCTCTCTTTACTTCTCTCTACACACTTTTTTGAGCCTATTCTGATTATTCAAAAAGAGTTATACTTTTGTGTTTCTTACATAGAATTAAACAATGATTCGACTGTTCACAACAACCTGATTATGTCATTTGAAATAATCTTGAACATCATCAAAATTTTCGGTGCGCTGGGCCTCTTCATTTATGGAATGAAGGTCATGAGCGAGGGTATCCAAAAAGTAGCTGGAAATAAATTACGTTCCGGCCTCTCCTCTTTGACGAACAACAGGTTTGGAGGTGTTTTAACTGGCTTTTTAACGACTTCTGTTATCCAGAGTTCTTCTGCGACAACAGTAATGATCGTAAGCTTTGTTAATGCCGGGCTATTAAGCCTCAGACAAGCCATAGGGGTAATCATGGGTGCAAATATTGGTACTACTGTTACAGCCTTGATCATCGTTATCTTCGGCTTCAAGTTCAAAATCACTGAATTCGCACTTCCTGTACTTGCCATCGCTATCCCATTAATGTTCTCTAGAAAGGATCGATTCAAGTTTCTCGGAGAATTCTTGGTAGGTTTTGCAATCTTGTTCATTGGATTAGGAGCACTTAAAGAACTAGTACCTAGTGAACTTCCCGAGGAGACTCAAGCATTTATTGGGCAGCTCGGCTCTTATGGATTTTTGTCAACAATATTAATGGTAGTTGTAGGCACATTGGTGACTATAGTGGTTCAATCATCCAGTGCTGCCATTGCCATAACACTCACACTGTGTAACAAAGGAATTATACCATTTGAAATGGCAGCCGCCATCGTTTTAGGTGAAAATATTGGTACGACCATTACAGCCAATATTGCGGCAATGGTAGGTAATACGCATGCCAAAAGAGCAGCTAGAGCGCATTTGATTTTCAATATCATAGGGATCGTTTGGATGCTGATCGTATTCAACCCCTTCTTAAAACTGATAGATCAATTGGTAATAAACCTCGGTTTAGGCTCGCCTTTCAACGAGGTCGCATCAATTGAGGATGGCCTTACTGCCTTTCATATGTCATTCAACATAATCAATACACTATTGCTTATTTGGTTTGTTGATTTCATAGCGAAAATCGTAACGAGAATGGTTCCTTCTTCCACTGATGAGGAAGAGATATTTAAGTTAAAACACATCAGCTCTAGAATTGTAAAAACTCCACAATTGTCGCTTCAAGAAGCAAAATTGGAAATGAAGCAGTTCGGAGGTATTCTTAAAGGATTGGCCAAAGCAGGTCGTGAATTACTCCAAAGTAATGACGCAAAAAAGACAGCTAAATATCATGCTAGACTAGTCGAACTTGAAGAAGTGACGGATCGTTTCAATGAAGAAGTAAGTGCTTTTGTAATTCAAGTGGCAAGCGAAGAAATTGGTAATACTAATTCTCATGAAATAAGGGATATCATTGGTATATGTGCTGCCTTTGAAGAGATTGGTGATGAGTTTGTTAGGTTGTCTAGAAATCATCAAAAGCTTGAGGACAAAAACATTCCTCTTGACGACAAGCAGCTTACTGACTTAATGAGCCTTTATTCCCTACTTGAGGAGTCTATAAAAATAACTGCAGACAACTTAAATAAAGACTTCAATAATATCAGTGACCAAAAGTCGATTGAAATTGAAAACAAGATCAACCAGAAGGTCATTAAACTTCATAAAAAGAACTTGAAAGGAATTGAAGCAGGTGATTATCAAGTAAAGACAGCAATGATCTTCAAGGATCTAATTGCAACAATTGAAGTCATTGGCGATCATCTACTGAATATCAACCAAGGAGCTTTAGGCAAGTATAGCGAAGAGGACGAAGTTTAGTCTAGCGCTTTTAAAGCGTTCCAAGCCATAAAACCTATTCCTAATTCAATGGCATCTTCATCTACGTTGAACCTAGGGGTATGTGCTCCAAAAGTGGTCTCTTTAGCCTCGTTACCTGTACCTAATCGATAAAAGCATGATGGGACTACCTGACTGTAATAGGCGAAATCTTCGGCACCTAGCCATAGATCAAGGTCTACAATATTTTCTTCTCCCACATACTCAACTGCATTAGCTCGTGCATTCTTGGCCAACTCCTCATCATTTTGTAAGAAAGGATAGCCCACATCAATGTTTACATGGCATGAACCTCCCATACCTTCTGCAATATTTTGAGCCATTTTCGTAATGAGCTCATGCGCCTTAAATCGCCACTCTTCGTCTAGTGCCCTAAAGGTCCCTCCAAGCTTTACTTCATCGGGAATGATGTTTTGAGCAGTCCCTCCATGAATTGTCCCGAAGGTCAATACAGTTGGAGTTTTTGGGTCTGCGTTCCTACTGATCACTTGCTGCAATGCAGTGATAATGTGCGAAGCAATTACAATTGGATCGACAGTCTTATCTGGAAGAGCTGCATGCCCGCCTTTGCCTTTAACAGTGAGGTAAACCTCATCGGCACTAGCCATGTATTTACCTCCTCTGAAACCCAATTTACCCGTAGGAATGTATGGCAAAACATGTTGACCAAAAACAGCCTCGGTCTTTGGGTTTTCCAATGCTCCTGCTTTGATCATGAGGGAAGCACCGCCCGGGTTTTTTTCTTCACCCGGCTGAAAGATCAATTTTATTGTTCCTTCAAATTCTTCTCTTAATTCGTTCAGTATTAATGCAGCACCCAGCAAACAAGATGTATGCACGTCATGACCACAAGCATGCATTACCCCCTCATTCTTAGACTTATAAGGCACATCATTCTCTTCAAGAATTGGAAGAGCGTCCATATCTCCTCTGAGTGCAATTACTTTATTATCTGGGTTTTTTCCTTTAATGAGAGCTGTAACGCCCGTTTCTGCCACTCCTTCAACTGGTTCAATTCCCATGGCTCTCAGCTCTTCTGCAACATACTTGGCAGTTTCATACTCTTGGTATGAGAGTTCAGGATTGGCATGGATATGCCTCCGCATTTCAACTGTTTTTTCGAAGTACTTCGAAGCCAGCTGTTTAATTCTCTCCGGATTCATCTTTAATGATTGGGAATTTTTCAGGTACTATAGCTGCTGAAGGATATGTCTCTTGAATCATTTCTAATAGAGGAGCTGCCTCCAATTGTTGGAAGTACTGACCAACCTTTACGAAATAAGTGGGAAGCTTGTATGTGAATTTAGCCTCTTGGTCAGGTACCATATCAAAAAGCCTATTCCTCACTTTACCGGCCTCAGTTCTGTCGTTACCCGAATAAACTAAGATTGTATAACCATCATAAACACCTATGGAATCATTTCTGGTATACATGCTATCAACTATCGCCTCCAGGGCTTCATCGATATTATATTCACCTAGGATGGCCTTATTTTGAATTACCTCATCCCGTTGAGAAGCAGTAGTATCTACCGATGATTTAATCTGCGGCCTGTAGTTCGCAGGATCGTCAGTGTAAGAGTAATCCTCCACTGTCTGAACTGTCTGAGGAACAGAGCTTACAGCACAACTCAACCATAGTGAAGTGCTCAAAGCGAACAAAAAGGCCATATTTAGATTTCGTTTATTCATCAATTACCACGCAGCGACTGTTTTTAATGTCTTCTTCTACTTGTTTAAATTTAACGTCTTTCTTGACAGTTCCGTCTGTATACTGAACCGAAACCCGATCATTTCTTCCATAAACCTTCTCAGATTTGATTGGAGCTGCTTTTTCAGCAGGTGGCCTATTTCGAGTATCTTGTCTTCCTGCAAGTGCACTTTGAGATTCTTCTTTAGACTCATTATATGACTGTCTTCTAGAAGTTCTTGCTTCTTGTACCCTATTCGGATCCTCAGTTGGGATCATCGCTCTTGATAAGAACGACACTGTTTCTTCATTCACTTTCGATAAGAAGCCTTTGAACATTTCGAATGCCTCGAACTTATAGATCAGCAATGGATCTTTCTGCTCATAAACTGCATTCTGTACCGACTGCTTCAAGTCGTCCATCTCACGTAAATGTTCTTTCCAAGTCATGTCAATCACACCTAAAGTGATGGCTTTTTCCATTGACTTGATCATTTCTGCATTTTCCGTTTCGATAGTCTTATCTAAGTTAACCGCCACACCGATCTGGCGCTTACCATCAGTAAATGGCAATAGAATATTCTCGACAGTTGCCCCACGCTCCTTCTTGACATGCTTCATCAATGGAAGTGTCGCTTGAGCAATGCTATTGTTTTTATTCTTATACGATTCTAATAGTTCTTCATAAAGATCATTGGTCAATGAATTTTCATCACCTGACGTAAATGCATCTTCATCAATTTTGGTATCCAACGATAAGGTACTAATGCAATTCAACTTGAAAGCGTCATAGTCAACCGCTCCTTTTGAGCTGGTCACTATATCCTCACAAGTATCATAGAGCATATTCATGATATCGAGCTCAAGTCGTTCACCATTCAATGCGTTCTTTCTACGATCGTAAATTACCGTTCTTTGCTGGTTCATTACATCATCGTATTCAAGCAATCGCTTTCTGATCCCGAAGTTGTTCTCCTCAACTTTTTTCTGAGCTCTTTCGATAGACTTAGTAATCATCGAGTGCTGAATCATTTCACCTTCTTTCAAGCCCATGCGGTCCATCAATTTGGCTACTCTGTCTGAGCCAAAGAGTCTCATTAGGTTATCTTCCAAGGAAACAAAGAACTGCGAAGAACCTGGGTCTCCTTGACGACCTGCACGACCTCTCAGCTGACGGTCAACACGTCTAGACTCATGTCTTTCTGTACCAATAATTGCCAAACCACCTGCAGCTTTTGAGTCTGGGTGAAGTTTGATATCTGTACCACGACCAGCCATGTTGGTTGCAATGGTTACAGTACCTGGCTTACCCGCTTCGGCTACTACATCAGCTTCTTTAGCGTGTTGCTTTGCATTAAGCACTTGGTGTTTGATCTTTTTCAGATTAAGCATTCTACTCAGTACCTCAGAGATCTCAACCGAAGTTGTACCTACTAGCACTGGTCTTCCAGCCTCAGTAAGTGTGACAATCTCATCAACTACTGCGTTGAATTTTTCTCGCACAGTTTTGAAAACCATGTCTTGCCTGTCATCTCTAGCAATTCCCCTGTTAGTCGGAATTACTACTGTATCCAATTCGTAGATCTCCCAGAATTCGCCTGCTTCGGTTTCTGCAGTACCTGTCATACCGGCAAGCTTGTGGTACATTCTGAAATAGTTCTGAAGTGTAATGGTCGCGTAGGTCTGTGTAGCATCCTCAACCTTTACATTCTCTTTTGCCTCAATCGCTTGGTGAAGGCCATCTGAATATCTTCGACCATCCATCACGCGACCAGTCTGCTCATCAACGATCTTTACTTTATTGCTATCTACGATATATTCCGTGTCCTTTTCGAACATGGTATATGCTTTCAACAATTGGTTTACTGTATGAATACGTTGCGCTTTGACACTGTAATCAGCAATGGCTTCGTCTTTTTTCTTAAGCTTCTCTTCGTCTGAAGTAGTCTCATCTTTCTCAAGGTTCGCAACGACCTCTCCGATATCTGTAAGGATAAAGAAGTTAGGATCTTCACCTTCTCCTGTAATGAGCTCAGTACCTTTTTCTGTAAGGTTTACAGCATTTGTCTTTTCATCAATCGTAAAGAACAATGGCTCATCGGCCTTCGGCATGTTCTTCTGATTGTCCTGCAGATAGAAGTTCTCCGTCTTTTGCATGGTCACCTTCATACCCGGCTCAGAAAGGAATTTGATTAATGGCTTGTACTTAGGCAAACCTCTAAATGCTCTGAACAATGCCAATCCACCGTCTTCATCATTGCCTTCTTTGAGCTGACGCTTCGCATCATTCAGGTATTGAGCACATAATTTTCTTTGTGCATCAACAAGCTTTTGAATCCTTGGCTTCAACTCATAGAATTCATGCTCATCACCTTTAGGTACCGGACCAGAAATGATCAATGGGGTTCTCGCTTCATCAATAAGCACTGAATCGACCTCATCCACCATGGCATAATGGTGCTTGCGCTGAACAAGCTCATTCTCATCTCGCGCCATGTTGTCACGGAGGTAATCAAAGCCAAATTCGTTGTTGGTTCCGTAGGTAATATCTGCTTTATAAGCGTTTCTTCTTTCTTCTGAATTAGGCTGATGTTTATCGATACAATCGATAGTTAATCCATGGAACTGGAATAGTGGTGCCATCCACTCAGAGTCACGTGTCGCCAAATAGTTGTTAACAGTAACAACATGCACACCTCTACCAGGTAGTGCATTTAGGTAAGCAGGCAAAGTAGCTACAAGCGTTTTACCTTCACCTGTTGCCATCTCAGCGATCTTACCTTGGTGTAAAGTGATACCACCGATCAACTGCACATCATAATGCAACATCTCCCAAGTGATCTCATTACCCGCTGCGATCCATTTGTTGTGCCAAGTAGCAGTTTCCCCGCTGATCTCAACATGATCTCCAGTTGTTGCGATCTGCTTATCCAGCATAGTAGCCGAAACAGTCATTTTGTGATTCTCTTTGAATCTCCTAGCTGTCTCCTTTACAACAGCAAAGGCTTCAGGAAGGATCTCCATCAATACAACTTCAAGCTGTTTATTTCTGTCTTCTTCAAGTTTATCTATTCCCTCGAAAACAGCTTCTTTCTCGCTAATACTTAGCTCTGTATTTTCCGCAACAGTCTTGTGCGCTTCTTCAAGTTGCGCATCTATATCTTTAAGAAACTCGGCAATTCTGTCTTTGAATTCCAAGGTCTTGTTTCTCAAGTCATCATCGCTGATACTTTTCAGGCTTTCGTAAACTGTATTGATCTCCTTCACAAGAGGCATCACCTCTTTTATATCCCTATCTGATTTGCTTCCGAAAAGCTTTGCAAGCCCTTTTGTAAGTATGCTCATATCAAAATTTTAATCCGCTAAAGTTATATGGTACGCTGCTAAATAAGAAGGTAAGTCTGTAATTATTAGACCTCTATATCTCCTTCAAAAACAAGTTGTGCAGGACCTATTAAATAAATCTCTTTAAAGTGGTCGCCATCTTTCTTGAAACTAACCTCAAGATCGCCTCCCACCGCTTTTAATTTTACATTTTGAGTGTTGTGCGATAAGCCAAATGCCAGTGCTGCAGCCGTACATCCGGTACCACAAGAGTAGGTCTCGCCCTCCACTCCTCTTTCATATGTTCTGATCTTCAAAACATTGGCTGATTCCTCAATTAAATTCACATTGACACCGACCTCAGCAAAACGGTCAGAATAGCGAATGGCTCTACCTTCAGCAACCATATCCTTGCCATCCAATTCAGTCACGTATTTGATGTAGTGAGGAGAACCTGTGTCAATTAAAAAGTCATCACCGATTTGCTCAAACTTATCCACATCATGCATGAGTAAATGCACACGCTCTTCTTTGATGAAAGCTTTATGAATGCCATCAATGGCCAAGAATTGCGTATCATTTTCAATAATGCCGAGCTGCCTCGCGAACATCACAGCACATCGACTACCATTGCCACAAAGCGATTGCGATCCATCAGGATTATAATACACCATTTCAAAGTCTGCATCAGCGGCATTTTCTATAAGAATTACACCGTCAGCACCAATGCCAAATCTTCTGTCACAGAGTTTGGTGATTAGATTCAAGTCGCCTTTAGCAAAAACATTCTCCCTATTATCGACCATAACAAAATCATTGCCTGTACCTTGATACTTAAAGAATTGGATGCTTTGCATATAAAAGATTTGACGCTCTGATTGCAATTTACGCGCCTAAAGTAAAATGGTGACAAAATGGCGGAATTAACTACTTATCCTTTTTCTTGAACATCCACCTTATTCCTATTGACCCCATGGTATAAGTATCAAGGTCTGAGAGACCAACTGAGGCTTCAGCATTAATCCCAAACTGTGGTAAATCTTTGATCGGCTTGACTATAAAACCAAAGGCCGGCATTAAAGTAAATGATTCGAATCGGTCGCCAACTCCAAGGCCCGCATACATATTGAAGTACTGCCCTCTTTTCAAATTATAATTCAATTGAAGTTGTCCATCTAAAGATTGAACATCGAGACCTAGTCTAAATTCTCCCCAAAGTCTTTTTTCGAGATTTGTACTTATACTGAAAGTACTTTGTACATCTGAATGTAAATAACCTAGACCGATTTGAGCTTGAGCGAATTGAGCGATTGTGATAAAGGAAATGATAAATAAGAATTTGCGCATAGTTTTTTGAGTTTGACACTAAAGAAGCAAATTCTTGGCCACAAAAAAACCCAGACGTTGCCGACTGGGTTCTCAATGTTTTTAGCGAGTGCTGAATTAGATTTTCTCTTTGATTCTAGCTGCTTTACCTTGTCTACCTCTTAAGTAGTACAATTTCGCTCTTCTTACTTTACCTTTTCTCAATACTTCGATCTTGTCGATGTTTGGAGAAAGCAATGGGAAAATTCTTTCTACACCAACTCCACCAGAGATCTTTCTTACTGAGAAAGTCTCACCGTTAGTACCAGCATTCTTTCTTTGAATAACTGTACCTTGGAATTGCTGAATTCTTTCCTTGTTACCCTCTTTGATCTTAACGTGAACATTGACGGTATCGCCAGGATTAAAAGAAGGAAGTTGAGCTCTTCTTTCGTTGTTTTCCTCTTCTATAAATTTGATCAGATCGCTCATGATTTCTTAATGTCTTTTCCAGTCCTTGAAAACGGACTGCAAATATAGGGATTACTTTTTGATTTACAGCAGCCTAGTAAAAAATTATTCATCTAAAATATCAGGTCTTCTAGCTTTGGTCCTTTCAACCGACTGTTCATGCCTCCATTCTTCGATTTTACCCGCATGACCACTCAATAATACATCTGGTACTTTTAGATCTTTGTACTCTGCGGGCCTTGTATAAACTGGTGGCGCCAACAGATTATCCTGAAAAGAATCAGTAAGTGCTGAAGTTTCGTCAGACAATACACCTGGAATCAAACGGATTAAAGCATCAGTGAGTATGGCTGCAGCTAATTCTCCACCCGATAGCACATAATCCCCAACACTGATCTCTCTAGTAATAAAAGCATCACGCACTCTTTGATCCACTCCTTTATAATGACCACACAGAATGATGATGTTCTTTTTTAAAGAGATCTCATTACAAATGCCTTGGTTCAGCTGCTCACCATCAGGCGTCATATAGATCACCTCATCGTATTCGCGCTCTGCTTTTAGCTGACTAATGCAATTATCGATTGGCTCGATCATCATCACCATACCGGCACCACCACCATAGGCATAATCATCGAGTTGGCGCTGCTTGCCCAAACCGAATTCTCTCAGATCATGCACATGCACTTCCGCCAGGCCTTTGTCTTGAGCACGTTGTAAGATGGAGTGCGAAAAAGGACTCTCTAGCAACTTTGGCAAACATGTAATGATATCAACCCTCATTGTCACTTAAATATAAGTCCACCAAACCATCTGCTATCTTCAGAAGAAGAGTCTTCTGTTCTTTGTCCAAACTGACTTTTAACTCCTCAGTAAAGGGAATCAACAATTCTTTTCCAGAGCTATGCACTACAACCAAAGTCAATTGAGGCCCCATCTCCAATACATTGTTGATCTCGCCCAACTCCTGCTCATCACTATCATCAATTAATTTAAAGCCTATAAGATCATGGAGATAGAATTCATCTCCCTTGAGTTCAGGCAGCACTGCAAGTGGCAAGAATAACTTTAGACCTTTTAATGGAGCGGCTTGTTCTATTGAATGAATGTCCTCAAAAGCAACAATGGCTTTTTCAGACCTAAGTGAAATGGATTCAATAAAAAAAGGAACCAGCTGCTGTCCTTGTTGGACAAAAACTGATTCCAAATTTTGATATGCTTGAGGATTGTCCGAGTCGATTAAGACTTGAACTTCTCCTTTTAAACCATGCGGCTTGACTATGTATCCGAGTTGATAACAATCATCAACATGCATGGCCTTAAATTTTTAGCCTTCTTTAGACTCTTCTTCAGAAGCCTCTTCTGCAGGTGCTTCTTCAGCAGCAGGAGTTTCTTCAACTGCAGCTTCAGGAGCTTCTTCAGTTGCCTCAGCAGCAGGTGCTTCAGCTACATCTTCAGCCGCTTCTTCTACTTCCTCTTCAGGAGCGTTAGCTGCTTCTTCCTCTGCTTTCTTCGCTGCCAAAGCCTCAGCTCTAGCTGCACTTACTTTTGCTTCAGCCTCTAGCTTAGCTTTCTTAGCATCAGCTTTCGCTTTTGCCAATTCTTCTGTTTTGCCAGTGATCTTAGCTTCCTTATCAGCAACCCAAGCTTCCCATTTCTTGTCAGCTTCTTCTTGCTTCAATGCGCCTTTGATCACACCAATTTGAAGGTGTTTTTTCAACATCAAACCTCTGTAAGACAACATAGCCTTTACAGTGTCTGTTGGTTGCGCACCATCCATCAACCACTTAAATGCTCTATCATTATCAATGTTGATAGCTGCTGGGTCAACGTTAGGATTGTAAGTACCAATTTTCTCAATAAAGCGACCATCACGTGGTGCTCTAGCGTCAGCGATTACTACATCGTACATCGCTCTTTTCTTACGGCCTCTTCTGGCCAATCTGATTTTTACTGCCATTTTCTTTTATATGGTTAATTGAGGATCTCGTCCTCGCTTCTTCTGGGAGCACGTCCCGAAAAAGGACTGCAAAGATAATTGAATTTTTAATTACAAGCTAAAGTGGCTTAAATAATTTCCACTCAACCTTTTATGCCCAATTCTGTTAGTTGTTAATAAATGATTGAAAAATCTATAAATTGTATAATCGTATATACGATTATTTTATTAAAAACAATCCATATACATTTGTATGTATAAATAGTTCGTGACACTTATGGACAACTTCACTTACATCAGCAATGCTGATCCAAAGGCAATAGAGTCGCTATACCAGCAATATTTGTCTGATCCCAATTCGGTAGAAGAAGGATGGAAAAAATTCTTCCAAGGATTTGATTTTGCGCAAGAGCAATTTCCTATGCTTCCTAATGGAGAAACCGCTGCACCTATTTCAGGTGGGCTTTCTGCTAAAGAGGTACAGGTTCAGAAATTGATTCATGCTTACCGTTCAAGGGCACACCTTCGCTCTAAGACCAATCCTGTCAGAGAAAGAAAAGACAGAAAGCCAATTCTTGAGCTAGAAGACTTTGGCCTTTCAAAAGCTGACTTGGATACAGAATTTCAAGCAGGTAATGAGATCGGTATTGGCAAAGCAAGCTTAAAAAAAATCATAGAGTCTCTTAAGTACATCTACGAAGGCACTGTAGGATTCGAATACTTATATGTAAGAGACCCTGAAAAACTTGCTTGGCTAAAAAGTAAGATCGAAAAGGATGCCCTTCAGTTCAATCCTAGCCACGAACAGAGAGAAAGAATTCTAACTAAGCTCAATGAAGCTGTAGTTTTCGAGAACTTCTTGCACACCAAATATTTGGGGCAAAAGAGATTCTCATTAGAAGGTGGTGAAACGACTATTCCTGCCTTAGATGCTATTATTAATAAAGGAGCGGAGCTTGGTGTTGAGGAAGTAATGATCGGAATGGCCCACAGAGGTCGTCTTAATGTGCTTGCCAACATCATGGGTAAAACCTACGAGCAGATTTTTAACGAATTTGAAGGCAACGCAAAACCTGACCTTACCATGGGTGATGGTGATGTGAAGTACCACTTGGGTTTTTCAAGCCAAATTGAAACTACTTCAGGTAAATCTGTAGAACTCAAGCTTGCCCCAAACCCGTCACACCTCGAAGCTGTAAACCCTGTTGTTGAAGGCTTCGTCCGTGCAAAAGGAGACGAAGAGTACGCAAGAGACAGATCAAAAGTACTTCCAATCCTTATTCATGGTGATGCTGCATTGGCAGGACAAGGTGTCGTATATGAAGTGGTTCAGATGAGCCAACTAGAAGGATATAAGACTGGTGGTACCATTCACTTTGTAATCAATAACCAAGTTGGTTTCACGACAGATTTTGATGATGCTAGATCAGCAATTTACAGTACTGATGTAGCCAAAATGATCGATGCACCTGTACTCCATGTCAATGGTGATGATCCAGAAGCCGTAGTATTCTGTGTACAGTTTGCAACAGAATACAGACAGAAATTTGGAGACGACATTTTCGTGGACATGGTTTGTTATAGACGACATGGACACAATGAAAGTGATGAACCGAAATTCACACAACCTTCACTTTACAATTTAATCTCAAAGCATCCGAACCCAAGAGAGGTTTATAATAAGCAACTTATTGAGAAGGGTGAAGTAACTGCTCAATTGGCCAAAAACATGGACAAAGAGTTCCGTGGCTTACTCCAAGATCGATTGAATATGGTGAGGCAAAATCCTCTGCCATATAAATACCAACCATTAGAAGAAGAATGGAGAAGCTTGAGAAGATCTACTCCAAAAGATTTCGATAAATCTCCAGCAACAGGAATTAGTCAAGAGTCAGTAGATAAGGTAGCAGAAGTATTAACAACAGTACCTCAAGGATTCAAGCCTATTAAGCAGATCGAGAAACAGTTAAAGCAGCGTAAGGACATGTTCTTTGAGGACAAAATGCTTAACTGGGCGGCTGGTGAACTATTGGCTTATGGTTCTTTGATGCTCGATGGAAAAAAAGTAAGACTTTCTGGCCAAGATGTTCAACGAGGTACATTCTCCCACAGACATGCTGTCTTGAGAGATGCCAACACCAACGAGGCATTCAATAGCTTGAATGCACTCGATAGTAAATATCCTTTTGAGATTTATAATTCATTGCTTTCTGAATTTGGCGTGATGGGCTTTGAGTTTGGTTATGCCATGGCCAACCCTAATGCGCTGACGATCTGGGAAGCACAATTTGGTGATTTTGCCAATGGTGCTCAGGTAATGGTAGATCAGTTCTTGTCATGTTCTGAAACGAAATGGCAGCGAATGAATGGACTTGTACTACTCCTTCCACATGGTTACGAAGGGCAAGGACCAGAGCACTCAAATGCACGTCCTGAAAGGTATTTACAGCTTTGTGCTGAATACAACATGACTGTGGCAAACATCACAACCCCAGCCAACTTATTCCATGCATTGAGAAGACAGTTGACTTGGGAGTTCAGAAAACCATTAGTCATTATGTCGCCTAAATCCTTGTTGAGACATCCTAAAGTAGTCTCTCCTGTAAGCGACTTTACTTCAGGTAGCTTTAGCGAGATCATTGTAGACAATGCTACAGCTAAAGATGTAAAGAAAGTGATCCTTTGTTCAGGTAAGATTTACTATGACCTGTTAGAGAAGAAGGAAAAGGATAAGAGAAAAGATGTATCGATTCTAAGAATTGAGCAATTACATCCATTCCCAACCGCTCAAGTGAATAAGGTATTAGACAAATACAAAAATGCTGAGTTGATCTGGTGTCAAGAAGAACCAGAGAACATGGGCTATTGGAGTTATATCGAAAGAGCTTATAAAGAGAAAGATTTGAAATTGATCTCGAGAAAAGCTAGTGCATCACCTGCTACAGGTTATGCCAAAGTACACATTCAAGAACAAGAAGAAATTATTAATAACGCTTTCGCGTAAATCAGTAAAACTATGAGTTTGGAAATCAAAGTACCAGCAGTAGGCGAATCGATCACTGAAGTGACGATTGCTCAGTGGTTCAAACAAGAAGGTGACCAAGTAGAAATGGATGAAGTCATTTGTGAGCTTGAATCTGATAAAGCCACTTTTGAATTGAACGCGGAGGCAGCAGGAACACTTCAAATCAAAGCACAAGAAGGAGATACCCTTCAAATTGGCGAAGTGATTTGCCTAATAGATGAATCTGCAGCACCTACTCCAGAAAAAGCAGAAGCTCCGGCTGAAACAGCTTCATCTGAACCAAAAGCAACCGGACAAGTACACGATATGATCGTTCCGACTGTGGGCGAGTCGATCACGGAAGTAACGCTGTCCAGTTGGATGAAAGAAGATGGTGACTACGTTGAATTAGACGAAGTTATCGCTGAGGTAGATTCAGATAAGGCCACTTTTGAATTGCCAGCCGAGGCCAATGGGATCCTAAGAATTGTAGCCCAAGAAGACGAAACACTAGAGATCGGTGCATTGATTTGTAAGATCGAAGTAATGGAAGGCGGAGCACCAGCTCCTACTGCAGAAACCACTGCAACACCTTCAGCTGCTACCAACACCGCACCAAGTGGCAATGAAACCTATGCGACAGGTCATGCTTCTCCAGCAGCAGCAAAGATCCTTGCTGAAAAAGGCATTGATCCTAATACCGTTTCAGGAACAGGTAAGGATGGTAGAATTACTAAAGAAGATGCTGAGAAGGCTCAGAAACCTGCCCCTGCTCCAAGCGCTGCTAAAGCGGCTCCAGCTCAAGAAGAAGCACCAGCCATTGTAGTTCCAGGAAGCAGAAACGAGCGCAAAGAAAAAATGTCTGCGTTGAGAAAGACTGTTTCTAGAAGACTAGTCTCTGTTAAGAACGAAACGGCCATGTTAACAACCTTTAATGAGGTAAACATGAAGCCGATCATGGATTTAAGAAAGAAATACAAAGAGCGCTTCAAAGACAAGTATGAGGTGAATCTTGGCTTTATGTCATTCTTTACAAAAGCTGTAACCATGGCATTAGCCGAATGGCCTGCGGTAAATGCAAGAATTGAAGGAAACGAGATCGTATATAACGACTTTGCCGACATTTCAATCGCTGTATCAGCGCCAAAAGGCCTAATGGTACCTGTGATCAGAAATGCAGAGTCTATGAGTTTTGATCAGGTGGAAAAAGAGATCATCAGATTAGCCACTAAAGCTAGAGATGGTAAACTTTCTATTGATGAAATGACTGGAGGAACTTTCACCATCACCAATGGTGGAATCTTTGGTTCAATGCTATCAACTCCGATCATTAATGCGCCTCAATCGGCCATTTTAGGTATGCACAACATTGTGGAAAGACCAATGGCTGTAAATGGTGAAGTTCAGATCTTACCTATTATGTATGTAGCACTGTCTTATGACCACAGAATTATTGATGGTCGTGAGTCTGTAAGCTTCTTGGTAAGAGTTAAGGAATTGTTAGAGGATCCGACTAGACTATTATTAGGTATCTAATCGTGGTACGCATTTCGCACTACTAAATACGAAACATATGAAATATGACGTAACAGTAATAGGTTCTGGCCCTGGTGGATATGTTGCCGCCATCCGTTGTGCTCAATTGGGCATGAAAACGGCCATTGTTGAAAAATATGATACCCTTGGAGGCACTTGTCTCAATGTAGGCTGTATTCCATCTAAAGCATTACTTGATTCTTCAGAGCATTACCATAATGCAGCTCATACATTTGAGACGCACGGTATAGAGTTGAAAGACCTCAAAGTGAATTTGGAACAAATGATCGAGCGTAAGCGCGGTGTTGTGACAGATAATGTGAATGGTATTGCCTTCTTAATGAAAAAGAACAAGATCGATGTCCATACAGGCATGGGTTCTTTTATTGATAAACATAACATTAAGGTCACTGATTCTACCGGAAAAGAGACTCAGATCGAAACTGATAAAGTGATCATTGCAACAGGTTCGAAGCCTGCCTCTCTTCCATTTATCAACATTGATAAAAAGAGAGTGATCACTTCAACTGAAGCTTTAGAGCTGAAAGAAGTACCTAAGCATATGATCGTCATAGGCGGAGGTGTCATCGGTATGGAATTGGGTTCTGTTTATGCTAGACTTGGTGCTGAAGTTTCTGTAGTGGAATTCATGGATGACTTGATTCCGTCTATGGATAAAACCATGGGTAAAGAACTTAAGAAGTCATTGAAGAAATTAGGTTTCAATTTCTACTTAGGTCATAAAGTAACTGAAGTCAAGGGCACAGCTAAAACGGTAACCGTTAAGGCAGAGAACAAAAAAGGTGAGCTAGTTGAGATCAAGGGAGACTACTGCCTTGTATCTATTGGTAGAAAGCCTTACACTGAAGGTTTAGGACTAGAAAATGTAGGGATCAAAACTGACGACAGAGGCAGAATTGAAGTTGATGCTCATTTGAGAACTGAAGTAGATAATATCTATGCCATAGGTGATGTAATCAAAGGCGCAATGCTAGCACACAAGGCTGAAGAAGAAGGTTCTTTTGTAGCAGAAGTGATGGCAGGTCAAAAGCCTCATATCGATTACAACTTGATCCCAGGTGTGGTTTACACATGGCCGGAAGTAGCGGCAGTCGGACAAACCGAGGAGCAATTGAAAGCTGCTGGCATAGCTTATAAAACTGGTTCATTCCCATTCAAAGCTTCTGGTAGAGCAAGAGCTTCGATGGATACAGATGGTGTTGTAAAAGTACTAGCCGACAAGAATACTGACGAAATATTAGGTGTTCATATGATTGGACCTAGAACGGCTGATATGATCGCAGAAGCAGTAGTGGCCATGGAGTATAGAGCAAGTGCAGAAGACATTGCAAGAATGTCACATGCTCACCCAACCTATACCGAGGCATTCAAAGAGGCTTGTTTGGCAGCCTCTGACAATAGAGCTTTACACATTTAAGAAGATTCGAAAACATCAAAAAAGGAGGCGCAAAATTGTTCCTCCTTTTTTATTCCCAATACGGGAACACACACTTGATTTGAGACTTCTTTTGTTTCAAAAACAAGCATTTTAATCCATCAAACACACTTTTTGTAATGGCACATAAATAGCGATAGAAACGGCATCACAAATCATTAAACAAATGAATGCCAAGTCTAACATTACAAAAGTCCTTTCATTGATAGCAGTCGCATTTGCTTTTAATGCATGCCAAGAAAATGTTGAACCATTCCCTGAGAATGAAAACGAAAGGTTAGTCATCTCAAATGATGCCATAACTCTTTCTGAAAGAGTGGTACAAAAAGGCGAAACAGTAGAAATTCATAAAGTCAATTCAACTTTAACCATGAGTGCAGCTCAAGATGGTTTGAATAAAGGCTTAGAAACTGAAAATTTCACTTTGCTAGCAGAAATAGAGAGTCCATTTATTAATGGAGAAAAGTCGTCAGCAAGCCATGTGAAAATAATTGGTAATAAAGCTTATATCACCTATCACTTAAGAGGAGAAGAGTATGGTGGTGGTTTTGATATCATTGATCTTGCTAATCCAGATAATATAATGGTCTCTAGCGCTGCAGTCTTCAAAGATTCGGACTTTAACGCTTTAGACATAGAAGAATCGGGAAGCGATGGTATTGTATATCTAGCTGGTGCAAATGGCAATGGTGCATTGATCCAAAAAATAAAAGTTGAAAATGGATACTTAACCAATCAGACAGATTCCATTCAGTTAGATGGGTATAATGCCAATGGAGTGGCCATTTCTAAACACCAATTGTACGCATCGGTTGGTGGTAGTGCTTACTCAGGCTTTTATGCGCTTGATATTAGAAATGAAAACAAGATGTGGGAAATCAATGAGTTTAGAGAAGCCAATTATGCCAAAGATGTAGCTTTAAGTTCGACTGATTTGAATAGTGATCTCGTATTACTTGCGGGTGGTCCTTCTGCATCAGTATTAACTGGACGAATTATGAGCAAAGGCATTGGCGGTGTGAACAATCACCCTGCAGGAGTAATGCAAACACTGGATGGTAAAAATTCAGTGGTCATAGACCAAGGTTATATCTACACTGCCTTGAGTGACATTGGACTAAGTGTATACCATAAAGATATTTTAGGCGAGTTATACAACATTCCTTCAAGCGAATTCGGTGGTGGGCTTACCAATGGAGTGTCTGTAGATGATGAATACCTTTACATTGCCAATGGCACATCAGGTGTCTTTTTAGCCAAGAAACCAACTTCTGGTTCGCATGAATTGATAGGTGTACTGAATATGGATGGCTCGGCAAACTATGTAGCTTCAAATGAAGGATACCTAGTTGTAGCAAATGGTACTGGCGGTGTTAAGATCTTACAAAAGTCAAAAGGAGAAAATGAGATTAGTGCATGTAGAGATGGTGACAATTGGAATGTAGATACTTCAGGTTCATTCACTATCAAAAAGAACGAAGTGCTAGTAAAGGCTGGTAGCGTTTCATTTAAAAACGACTTAACTATTCATGGTGAATTATACAATTGTGGAACCGTTCAAGTTGGCACTAATTTAAATATTCAAAACGGAGGTAAAATGGATGTTTATGGCTCAATTGTAGCGAATAAGGATTTGAGTTTGAATAACAATTCGACTCTTGTAATAGAGGGCTCAGTAGTTGTTGTAGGTAATTTAAATTTTGGAGGCAAAATCATATTCAAAGGAACTGGGTCCAGTCTCATGGTTTACGGAAACATCAATAACAATGGTGGAACCTATGAGGGAATCAATATAGGCACTCCACTTCCTTAAAGGAACAAACACTAAGTACTAAGGCCACTTTCTTCAGTAATTGAGAAGGTGGCCTTTTATTTTTTATCCCAAAGCTGTGATCATTCGTCCTCCATTAGTCGCAACTAATCGAAGCTCCTCTTCACTCATTCTAGAATAAAAGACCTTTGGTTAATTAAAAAATTAAACAAAGAGAAAATGAGATCTATTATAAATGTATCAGCAGTAATTGGTTTGATCCTTGGAATGTTAGTGGTGATTATGGCATAAAAACAAAAGGCAATAAAAAAGCCCTGAAAATCATTTCAGGACTTATATTCATACAATCTTTAAAAAGTTATTTACTCACCCGATTTCCTTCAATAGGAAATGCATCTTCACCTAAATAGACAGCACCTGAGAATGAGTCATCCTCAAAAGTGACTTCGATATCTGCACTCATGCCCATTACTTCAATTGAAGCGTTCATATTTTGATCAACAATATCTAAGCCCATCAATTCAAGATCACCGAACTGATCTGTTGACAACACTCCTGTATATGCACCTGGTGCTCCGCTAATTGTCATCGTTCCACCATTGCCTCCATCAGGGGTTTCTACCACGTACTCCCACTTTCCTGTTGGATCATATTCTTTCTTTTTAGCTGCAGCTGAAGTACTGCCAGAGCCAGTAGCAGCGCAACTCGCGACAAAGAACAAAACAGCTAGAAAAAGTAGTCCAGGTTTTAGTTGATTAAGTCCTTTCATTTAATTCTGTTTTTGAAGTGATTAAGGGAATTAAAGTAAACATTTTTTCTCGAATTAGAGCGGATAATTTTCTGAAAAACAAAGTTTTCGAAAGCTCGAACCAAATAAGAAAGATTAGGTTTTGATTATACACAATTCGGTATAATTTTGTGCCAATTTGTACCTAAGTCAATTAAGTCGTTCTTCTTATTTCAAGTATGCCAAAAGACAATAGCATTAAGTCCGTCCTTATTATCGGTAGCGGACCTATCATTATCGGACAAGCTTGTGAGTTTGATTACTCGGGATCACAAGCATCAAGATCATTAAGAGAAGAGGGTATCGAGGTTACCTTGATAAACTCTAACCCAGCCACCATTATGACCGACCCGGTTACTGCGGATAACGTTTATCTGAAACCGCTGACTAAAAAGTCGATCATAGAAATTCTAAAAAATCATGACATCGATGCAGTGCTACCTACAATGGGTGGACAAACTGCCTTGAACCTTGCCATCGACTGTGATAAAGCAGGGATTTGGGAAAAATTCGGTGTTAGAATTATTGGAGTGGACATCAACGCCATCGAGACGACCGAAGATCGCGAGAAATTCAGGCAGAAAATGATCGAGATCGGGGTAAACGTGTGTAAAGGTGAAACGGCCACCTCTTTCTTAAAAGGAAAAGAAATTGCTCAAGAGATTGGATTCCCTCTAGTAATCAGACCATCATTTACACTTGGTGGTTATGGTGGTGGTTTCGTAAACTCTGCTGACGAATTTGACATTGCACTAGAACGAGGCTTAGAAGCTTCTCCTATTCACGAAGTACTTGTAGAGCAAAGTATTCTGGGTTGGAAAGAATACGAGGTAGAGCTGATTCGCGACAACATTGGAAATGTCATCATCATCTGTTCTATCGAGAACTTCGATCCTATGGGGGTTCACACGGGAGACTCAATTACAGTTGCTCCTGCAATGACACTACCTGATACTGTCTATCAAGAAATGAGAGACCTCTCAATCAGAATGATCAATGGCATCGGTCAGTTTGCAGGTGGTTGTAACGTACAGTTTGCCGTAAATCCTGAGAACGATGAAATCATTGGTATCGAAATCAACCCTCGTGTATCAAGATCTTCAGCATTGGCATCTAAAGCAACAGGTTATCCTATTGCTAAGATTGCTGCTAAGTTGGCTATTGGTTACAACTTAGATGAGTTGAAGAATCAGATCACTAAAACCACTTCGGCTTTCTTTGAGCCTGCATTGGATTATGTGATCGTAAAAGTACCGAGATGGAACTTTGACAAATTCAAAGGTTCAGAAAGAAAGCTTGGTCTACAAATGAAATCTGTGGGTGAGGCCATGGGTATTGGAAGAAACTTCCAGGAAGCACTTCAAAAAGCTTGTCAATCACTAGAGATCAAGCGAAATGGTTTGGGTGCTGACGGTAAGGAATTAAAAGACCAAGCAGCTTTGTTGCATAGTCTTGAAAACCCAAGTTGGAATAGACTTTTCCATATCTATGATGCTTTCAAACTAGGTATTCCATTCAAAACCATTCAGAATAAGACGAAGATCGATAAATGGTTCTTGCAGCAAATTGAAGATTTAATTGCGCTAGAAGCAAGAATTGAAACGCACAACATTGACACGATCGATGAGCCTTTGATGCGCGAAGCCAAAGAGAAAGGTTACGCTGATAGACAGATAGCTCATTTATTAGGATGCTTAGAAAGTAAGGTATTCGATAAGCGTCATGACTTAGGTGTAAAAAGAGTTTACAAATTGGTGGATACTTGTGCAGCTGAATTCGAAGCACAAACGCCATACTATTACTCTACTTTCGATCAAGAGAACGAATCAGAAAGCTCAGATAATAAGAAGATCATTGTATTGGGTTCAGGACCTAACCGTGTTGGCCAAGGAATTGAATTCGATTACTGTTGTGTCCATGGTTTGTATGCTGCTAAAGAATGTGGCTACGAAACCATCATGATCAACTGTAACCCAGAAACAGTTTCTACTGACTTTGACACTGCAGATAAGCTTTACTTCGAGCCTGTATTCTGGGAGCACATTTATGACATCATCCTTCATGAAAAACCAGAAGGTGTAATTGTGCAGCTTGGTGGACAAACTGCATTGAAGCTTGCTGAAAAACTTGACCGTTACGGTATTAAGATTATTGGAACAAGCTACGAAGCACTTGATCTTGCAGAGGATAGAGGAAGATTCTCAACACTCTTGGCAGAGAATGACATTCCTTATCCAAAATTCGGAGTGATCGAAGATGCTGAGGAAGCCATCACACTTTCAAAAGAGCTTGGCTTCCCACTACTGGTAAGACCATCTTACGTATTGGGTGGACAAAGCATGAAGATTGTGATCAATGAGCAAGAACTCGAAGAGCACGTAGTCAACATTCTTAGAGACATTCCTGGGAATAGAGTTTTACTTGACCACTTCTTAGAAGATGCGATTGAAGCTGAAGCAGATGCCATCTGTGATGGAGAAGATGTTTACATCATCGGTATTATGGAGCATGTGGAACCGGCAGGTATTCACTCTGGTGATTCTTATGCGGTGCTACCTCCATATAGCTTGGGAGACTTCGTAATTCAGCAGATTGAAGCCCATACTAAGAAAATTGCACTGGCCTTAAAGACCGTTGGTCTGATTAATATACAGTTCGCCATAAAAGACGATAAAGTTTATATCATTGAGGCTAACCCAAGGGCGTCTCGTACCGTTCCTTTCATAGGTAAGGCTTATCAGGAACCTTATGTGAACTACGCTACCAAGATCATGTTGGGCGAAAAGAAATTGAAAGATTTCGATTTCAACCCAGTGAAAAAGGGCTACGCGATTAAGGAACCTGTATTCTCATTCCACAAATTCCCGAATGTAAATAAGGAGTTAGGACCTGAGATGAAGTCTACCGGGGAAGCGATCTATTACATAGATGACCTGATGGATGATTACTTCCTCGACATTTATTCGAAGAGGAATCTGTATTTAAGTAGATAATGGGAATATTAATTAAGATAGCATTATTCGTATTTGTTGCCGGCTGGCTACTAAGAGGTGTTGCTAGGTTCTTTTTAGGGAACTTAGTGAAGCAGGCCCAGCGTCAACAACAATTTCATCAGCAAAGACAAACTTCATATAGCCGTCCGAAGGATGGCAATGTTAATGTACAAGTAGCTCCTAAAAAGAAGAGTAAAAAGTCTTCTGAGAACTTTAAAGGAGGCGACTATGTTGACTATGAAGAAGTTGATTAGGAATTGCCAATACTAACAAAAAGAAAAGCCACTCGTTTGAGTGGCTTTTCTTTTTATAAACCAAAATCAACAATTGTTACATTTCAAATACCATCGCATTGATGTGCATACCCGCCCCAACTGAAGCAAAGATCACTTTGTCTCCTTTGTTGATCTCATGTCCTTCTAATTCACCTTTTTTAATCAGGTCTAACATGGTCGGTATGGTAGCAACAGAACTGTTGCCTAGTTTTTCGATGGTCATAGGCATAATTTCAAAAGGGTCAGCCTGAATCCCGTAAATCTTAAATAGTTTCAGCAAAATTGCTTCATCCATTTTTGCATTTGCTTGGTGAATCAAAACCTTGCTAATGTCTTGAATACCTAAGCCTGCCCTATCAATAGCACACTTGATGGCTGCAGCCACTTCAGTAAGTGCATATTCATAGATTTTTCTTCCCTTCATTTTAATAAAACGGCCTTTTGTATTGGCAACTTCAGGGTTGAATGAAGGACCCATTGCTAAATAAGATAGCTCTTGGTTAGCGTCAGTTCTCGAACATTGCGACAAGTAACCATTCTCCGAATCAGATGCTTTGAAAATAGTTGCGCCTGCACCATCAGAGAAGATCATCTGATCGCGATCATATTTGTCAATTACGTTTGAAAGCGTCTCGGCACCAATCACCATGACAGCTTTTGCATCACCACACCTGATCATTTGAGTTGCTTGAATAGCTCCTTGTAGCCATCCAGGACAACCGAAGATCACATCATAGCAAGTGACACCAGGGTTGTTTATCTCAAGTTTGTGCTTTACTCTAGCGGCCAAGCTTGGCATCATATCCGTACGGTTATCATCCCAACTGATATTTCCAAAGTTGTGCGCCAGTATGATGTAATCGAGATCTTCAGGGTCTATAGAACTGTTGGCTAATGCATCTTGAGCCGCCAACGCAGCCAAGTCAGAACATGTCTGCCCATCTTCCGCATATCTTCTCTCCTTAATCCCAGTGATCTTTTCAAATTTTCGAATGATCACATCATTCGCATCTGGAAAACGTTCGCCATTCTCCATATAGAATTCAGTACTCAGGAAGTCTTCATTCTTCACCACTTTAGGCGGCACATAGCTGCCCACTCCATCAATTACTACTCCTGTCATAATTTATTCTTTATATGCTACTGCGTCCCAACACGCTTCTGCAGCTTGGTCAATTCTTGCCTGTGTAAGTGTTTGATTGTTGTCGATATGCAACTTTGAAAGGGACACAATTGGCCCATACAAAAGAGAAATGATTGTATACAAAGGCAATTCCTTCATGGCCTTCGCTCTTTTCGATTCAATAAAAAATTGCATGATTGGCGCTAGGATGATGAATGTCTCTTCGCGAGTAGAGTTCTTCATAAAAGGCGCATATCGGTATTGTTCCACAAAGTGGAATTCCTTAGGGTTGGCAATACAATAGTTCACCAAGTTCATCCAAAGGTGTTTGAAGCGCTCTTTGTAAGTGCCTTCTTCACGATAATCGCTCAGCATGGCTTTGATCACCCTACGCTTGATCTCAGTGAATAACTCGTTAATGAGATCTTCTTTGTTTTGGAAATAACGATAAATGGTACCTGCACCTACTCCAGCTCTGTCAGCAATTAAGGAAATAGGTGTACCATGAAAGCCATGCTCTCCCAATAGCTCAAGCGTAGCCTCTAGTATTATCGTTCTTTTGTTTTGTTTAAGGTCGACCATGTCTGATCTTTTTCATGCGGAATGAACGTTCATTCCGCTACTAATTAACACATGGATTCTCGCTATTTCAAGTGATGTAGAGAAATTTTGAAGTTTTTAACATCCTACTACTAATTATTCATCTTGGCAGATGAAAAGTTTTGACCTATTTTTGCCAACTACTTAGCCGAAAAATATGAGTTGGTTTCAGAGAAAAGTAAAAGGTATTACTACCCCTACAGATCAGAAAAAGGATGCTCCTGATGGTCTATGGTACAAAACACCAGGTGGTACTATCGTACATACAAGAGAATTGAAAAACAACGCTTATGTGAGTCCGGAAGATGGTTTTCATGTAAGAATTGGTTCTAAAGAATATTTCGAGATACTATTTGACAACAACAAATTCACTGAACTAGACGCTGGCATGAGCTCTGGTGACCCATTGAACTTTGTTGACTCTAAGCCTTACCCAAAAAGAATTAAGGCGACAACTGCCAAAACCAAACTCAATGATGCTGTAAGAACTGCTTATGGCAAAATGAATGGCATCGACATTACGATCTCATGTATGGACTTCGCATTTATTGGTGGTTCTATGGGATCTGTTGTAGGTGAAAAGATAGCTAGAGGAATTGATCATGCAAGAAAGACAAAGACACCTTTCATGATGATCTCAAAATCTGGTGGTGCCAGAATGATGGAAGCTGGTTATTCGCTTATGCAAATGGCAAAAACGTCAGCAAAGCTTGCCTTGCTCAAAGAAGAAGGCCTTCCGTACATCTCCTTATTGACCGACCCTACCACTGGTGGAGTGACAGCCTCTTACGCTATGCTTGGCGATTTTAACATTGCTGAACCAGGTGCATTGATCGGTTTTGCTGGCCCAAGAGTAATTAGAGACACTGTTGGAAAAGACCTTCCTAAAGGTTTCCAAAGCTCTGAATTTGTGTTGGACCACGGTTTCCTAGACTTCATTGTTGACAGAAGAAACCTCAAAAAGAAATTGACCACATTATTGACGATGATTCAATAATTGTTGAAAAGTATTTGAATCTTAAGATTCAGCCGCTACGTTTGTAGCATCAAGTCATTCCTCACCGAGGAATCGATTTATAAAGAAGCGTGGAGAGACAGGCTCTTTGAAGCGCTAGCAACCATGCCGATACATCGGCAAAGGTGCTAAATCCTGATCCCTATTGGGTGCCGAGTGGCATTCGGGAGAATATAAATTGATTATCATGCGAATTACAAACAGAATTTCGTCAGATCATCTACAGGTTGCTAGCCGTTGCTAAGCATTTGATCCATTGCATCTAAGGCTTTAGAAGTCATAGCGCAATCCCTTATTCCTTTTTTCAAGATTTTAAGATTTTCAAATGCTTACAACAAATGCATTTGTTGCTGCAGAAGCTGAGCGCACTGCAGGCAACAGCTTACAATATTATTACTACAAACCTTTTGAACTAGAATCGGGCGCGACTTTACCCGAGGTGCGCATTGCTTATCAAACTTTTGGTGAGCTCAACGCAGCCAAGTCTAATGTCGTATGGTTATTTCATGCCCTTACGGCCAATTCTGATCCACTAGATTGGTGGAAAGGACTGATCGGTAACAATGACCTGATCAATCCTGAAGAATATTTCATCGTTTGTGCCAACATCTTGGGCTCATGCTACGGCTCTACTGGACCTCTAGATTTTGATCCTCAAACAGGAGAACGCTATCTCAATGAATTTCCTCTGATCACGATTAGAGATATCGTTAAAGCGCAGCAATTGCTCCGCGATCATTTGGGCATCGACCAGGTTTACCTAGGTTTAGGTGGTTCTATGGGCGGCCAGCAGCTTTTAGAATGGGCTGTGCAAGAACCAAGCTTCTTCAAAAACATCTGTGCTATTGCTTGTGGTGCCAAAAGCTCGAGCTGGGGAATTGGCATCAGAGCCGCTCAACGCATGGCTATCGAATCTGACCCATCATTCTACTCTTCTTCTCCAAAAGGTGGTTGGAAAGGGCTAGAAGCAGCACGTGCTATGGCTATGGTCACTTACAGATCAAAGACCAGTTTTGATAAATCTCAAATCGATGAACAAGACAAGCTAAACGACTACCAGGCAGAAAGTTATCAGCGCTACCAGGGAGCTAAGCTCAATGGAAGGTTCAATGCACGGACTTACTACACGCTCAACAAGGCAATGGACACCCATGACCTGGGTCGCGGACGTGGTTCAGTAGAAGCTGCATTAAATAAAATCGAATCCGAAGCATTGATCATCGGCATCGATAGCGACTTACTTTTCGATGCTGCTGAAATCAGAGAATTCAGCTCATTGATTCCAAAAGCGGAATTTGAACTCATCAACTCTGACTATGGCCACGATGGTTTTTTGATCGAAACCAAAAGCATCACTTCTCATCTCAAACACTTTTTAAACAAGCACTAAAATGAAACATATCAATATCGGACTCTTTGGTTTTGGCTGCGTTGGCCAGGGCCTTTATGAAACAATCAATAACTCGAACAACTTTTCTGGAGAGATCAAAAAGATTTGTATTAAGCACCCAGAAAAGCATCGTTCTTTGCCTAAGCAATTGTTTACAACTAATTCGGAAGAGATCATTGATGATCCTGAAATTGACATCATCGTAGAATTGATCGATGATGCGGATGCGGCAAAAAGCATACTGGTAAAGTCACTTGAAAGTGGAAAGTCAGTGGTAACAGCCAACAAAAAAATGATCGCAGAAAACCTGGAAGAAATCGTGGCGCTGCAAGAAAAGACCGGCAAAGCAGTGCTTTATGAGGGTGCAGTATGCGGAAGTATTCCCGTAATCAGAACACTCGAGGAGTACTTTGGACATGAACCTTTGAAAGAAATCAAGGGGATTTTTAATGGCTCAACCAATTACATTCTAACTCAAATCTTTGAGCAGCAATTGCCTTATTCGGTTGCTTTAGAGAAAGCCCAAGCGCTTGGTTTTGCAGAATCTGACCCTACTTTAGACGTGCAAGGATTCGATGCTAAATTCAAGTTGAGCATTCTTCTCACACATGCTTTTGGCCAATTCGTGAAACCAGCTGACGTCCTTAACATTGGTATTGATCGAATAAACTCTGCCGATCTTGAATATGCTAGAGAGCACAACTTAGAGATCAAGCTTTTAGCCACCGCAACAAAAGTGGGTGAAAAGATCTTCGCTTTCGTGCTTCCGCAATTTGTTAATGGCGCGCATGGGCTTAAAAATGTAAAAAACGAATTTAATGCCGTTAGCCTTACTGGTGAGTTTTGCGATGAGCAGCGATTTATTGGCAAAGGTGCAGGGAGCTTGCCTACTGGGGCCGCGGTTCTTTCCGACATATCAGCCTTAAGCTATGACTATCGCTATGAGTACAAAAAGATCGATCAGGCCTCAACTCTTAAGTTTTCAAATCAATCATTGGTAGAAGCTTATGTGAGCTTTAAAAACCCTGAGCAAATTGATCTTGACCTTTTTGAGCATATCAATGAGCGCTATTTCAGCTTCGATCATAGCTATATAGTCGGTGAAATTTGTCTAGAAAGATTATTAGAAAGCAATACCATAAACAATGCTGATATCAACATCGTTCTGACGGCAAAAGAACCACAAGAGACACTTGGCCGATTGAGTCCAAGTTTGCTCAATGCAGAAGTTTTAGAGCTTAAAAAGGGCAAGGAGATTCTGGAGAAGATCAGTGTTTAATCTGTTTTTGTCAGACCTTACTTTTTTTAGGCTTCTCTTACTGATTTAAGCATTTAGTAAATATATTTGTAGCCCAAAGAAAAGACCTGATTTTCAGGTCGCATTGTCTGAAAAAAACTAGTATTGATGACAGGTGTAATTATTACTTCAGTTGTAGCCTTCGCGGTAGTCATTCTATTGTTGGTATTGATCTTATTATACGCTCAGTCTAAGCTTGTGCAGTCTGGTGATGTAAAGATCGTTGTGAATGGAGATACGGACAATCCGATCGTTACTGCAGCAGGTTCGACATTATTGAACACGCTTTCTGCGCAAAAGATTTTTTTACCGTCAGCATGCGGTGGTGGTGGTACTTGTGCCATGTGTAAGTGTACTGTTAACGAAGGTGGCGGAGACGTTCTTCCTACCGAGGTCGGTCACTTGAGCAGAGCTGAGCAGAAAGATGGCGTAAGACTTACTTGCCAAGTAAAAGTGAAAAACGATATGGAGATCACTATTCCAGAGGAGATCTTCGGTATCAAGAAATGGGAATGCGAAGTGGTTTCGAACTACAACGTAGCCTCATTTATCAAAGAATTTGTAGTTAAGCTTCCTGAAGGTGAAACTTTAGATTTCGAAGCTGGTGGATATATTCAGGTTGATGTACCTGCTATCACTTGTGAGTTCAAAGACATGAACATTGAGCCGCATCCAAGTGATCCTGCTGGTCCTGAAAAATTCAAAGAAGACTGGGATAAATTCGGTCTTTGGGACTTGAAGATGGTCAACAAAGAGCCAATCTTCCGTGCCTACTCAATGGCCAACCACCCTGCAGAAGGTAATATCGTAATGTTGAATATTCGTATTGCTACCCCACCATGGGATAGAGCGAATAACAAGTGGATGGATGTGAATCCTGGTATTTGTTCTTCTTACGTATTCACTAGAAAACCTGGTGACAAAGTAACGATCTCAGGACCTTACGGTGAGTTCTTCATCAAACCTACTGATGCTGAAATGCTTTACATCGGTGGTGGTGCAGGAATGGCGCCTATGCGTTCTCACTTATTCCACCTTTTCCACACATTGAAGACCGGTAGAAAAGTAACCTACTGGTATGGAGGTAGATCTAAAAGAGAGCTTTTCTATCTTGATGATTTCCAGAAGATTCAGGATGAGTTCCCGAACTTCAAATTCTACCTAGTGCTTTCTGAGCCAATGGAAGAAGACAATTGGGTAGAAAAGAAAGATGTTAATGACCCTGATGGTGATGGATTCTTAGGCTTCGTACACCAAGCGGTGATCGATCAATACCTAAGCAAGCACGATGCGCCTGAGGACATTGAATTCTACTTCTGTGGACCTCCTATGATGAACGCAGCTGTATTGAAAATGTGTGATGATTGGGGTGTGCCAGATGAGAATGTATCATTTGATGACTTCGGAGGATAATCATCCTTTTAAGATAATATCAAAGCCATTCGGAAACGGATGGCTTTTTTTATGCCTTGCCAATTCAACCAATCAATCTATCTTTAAACTATGAACCTCAAACTCTTTTTTAAAGCCCCACTAAACATAGAGGGCTTATCTCAATCTGCACTTGGCAACAGCATTAAATCATTGACGGATGAAAGTCTAGAAATTGAGAAAATGGACCTTGCTATTGTAGGGCTTACAGAAGATCGAGGTACTCAAGTGAACCTAGGCGTTTCAGAAGGAGCTGACAGAATCAGAGAAAAATTCTACAGATTAAAGAAGAGCGGAGTTCAATTAAAACTTGCCGACTTGGGCAATCTTCAAAAAGGAGAAAGCTACGAAGACACCTTAGCTCGACTAAAGGAAGTATGTGAATATTTGATGGCCAACAAAGTAATCCCAATTATCATTGGGGGTACACATGACCTTTGCATGGGTCAATACCTTGCCTATGAAAGTGGAGATGAGTTGATCTCCGTTTTAAATGTTGATGCCAGAATGGATGTTGAAGTTCAAGGAGATCATAATGAGACCTTCCTATCCAAATTGATCACTCATAAACCTAACTTTCTCTTTAGCTACAACCACTTAGGTCATCAGCAATATCTAGTCGAAGCTGACGCCCTATCTGCACTTCAAAAACTCTATTTCGAAGCTTTAAGACTAGGTGAAATACGAGAGAATGTAAAACTGGCAGAGCCTGTCATTCGCATGGCCAATATGCTAAGTTTTGATGTGTCGGCCATTAGAAGCGCGGATGCTCCGGGCAATGCAAAAGCAGAACCATTTGGCCTGACAGGTGAAGAAGCTTGCCAAGTGATGTGGTATGCGGGCATGAATGAAAAAATGAGCTCCGTGAGTTTAATGGAGTACAATCCAACATTAGATGATCAGCATGAAAAAACTGCTGCTATTCTTGGTACTATGGTCTGGTATTTCATTGAAGGCTTTTATAACCGCAAGGACACAGGTCAATTCAACTCTGATAACTACACCAAATACACAGTGAGTTTCGAGGGTAGTGACGATACCATGACTTTTTATAAGAGTAACAGATCGGAGAAGTGGTGGATGCTGGTGAACTATGGAGAAGGCATGTTAGACAGGGCTTATATTCCATGCAGCTATGAAGACTATACTGCTGCCACTCATGGTGATTTTCCTGAAAGATGGATCAAAGCCCAAGGCAAACTGATCTAACGAAAAAGCCCTCAACACCGTACGCGTAAAGGGCTTCTCAACTGGGTCATTAATAAATGATATTTTCTAGTATTACTAACTAACACTACTAATACACAGCTATTTAGCTAAACCCTACTTTTGGTTTGGGAATTTTTTCAATGCTACTCGTCCCATGGTGCCTTTTTCGTAAATAGCAATGAGTGCCTGATCAAATGCAGAAGAATATGGTGGGTCGCTCAGTTGAATAGTTTCGGGTATTAATGAGCCTTGAAGAAAGAAGTACACCTCGGTCGTTCCGAGCTTAGCGTATGGCATCATGTTTCCGTATTGCTCTAGATCAGACCAAATAGTATCTGAAATCGAAACTAAATACCTCCGCTTTACAGGACCAGTATTGTTCTCATTGCGCGCTAAGTCTAACTCTACAAATTGAACATCTAAGTCATCAGGTCCTGGTTGGTCAAAAGCCGTCCACATGACTAAAGCCACAATGACAACCACTACCGAAAATCCTAATGTCCTTTTGCTCATATCAACCCTCTTGCTTTAAGTTCTAAATATTTGTTGATGGTATTGACAGAAAGATCTTGAGGTCTTGTTAGCACGGATTGAATGCCATGCGCCTTCAGTTCTTTTACGATGAGTTTCTTCTCATAAACGAGCTGCTCAGCAATGCCTTTTGTATATACCTCTTCAACATCATTTGCGGGAGAATTGATCAAATCATCTACTTCAGTATTCTCGAAAAAGATACAGACCAATAAATGCTGCTTAGCGATCTTCTGGAGAGAAGGCAATTGCCGCTGCATAGAAGAAAGTGATTCGAAATTGGTATAAAGCAAGACCAAAGAACGTTGGTTGAGCTTTCTTCTCAATGTGCCATACAAACGACCAAAATCAGACTCTTTGTAGGCTGTCTTTTGCTTATAAAGATGCTCAAGAATCAGATTGAGCTGCATATTTCTAGATGAAGAAGGCAATAGCGAATTGACCTTTTGTTGAAAGGTGATCACTCCAGCTTTATCTCCTTTTTTCAAAGCAATATTGCTAATCGCCAAAGTAGCGTTGATAGAATAATCAAGTAAACTCAAGCCCTCAAAGGGCTGCTGCATCATTCTGCCTTTATCAATGACGCTGTATACATGCTGAGACTTCTCTTCTTGGTACTGATTAACCATCAACAGATTCTTTCGTGCAGTCGCCTTCCAATTGACTTTGCGGTAATCATCCCCACTGACATAGTTTTTGATCTGTTCGAACTCCATATTGTTGCCAATGCGTCTGATCTTTTTTACACCAAAATCTTTGAGTTGATTAGAGATAGCCAATAACTCGTATTTGCGCATTTGCACATAGGACGGGTAGACTGCCACTTGAAAGTCATGCCCTTCTTGAAAGCGCCTTTGTACCAATCCCAGTTTGGTGTTTGCAAGAATATTAATGACCCCAAAAGCATATGCTCCACGTTTTACCGGTCTCAACTCATAATGAAATGTAAGAGGTTTAAAGGGCTCAAGGATTCCTTTGAAAGACTGATCCCGTAGTTGGAACTGGTCAGGTAATTCATCAATCAACTTGACGTGAATTGGAAAATTATAAGCACTCTCAACGACTATTTTAACTGGATTTTCATCGCCATTTGAGAACTTCTCAGCGCATGATCGCTCCGCAGAGATCATGTTCTTTTTGATAAAAAGTATTACCGAATCACCTAACACAGCAACGATCAGCAAATAACTCAATATCTCAGCAGGAAAGAACAACCACGGTATACCATAGGAAAGTAAAAACAATCCCACCAGAGCCCCGAGAACCTTATAAAACCTTTCGGTTAGAAAATATGACCTTAAAAATCTTCTCAACGAGGCACCTCAGTTTTAGCCACCAATTGGTTAATCACCTCTTCTGCCGTTGAACCTTCCATTTCTTTTTCTGGTGTGAGCATAATTCTATGCTTCAAAACAGACGGGGCTATAAATTTAACATCATCAGGAGTTACAAAATCTCTGCCTTGAATAGCAGCAAATGCTCGAGAACCATTCAACAATGCGATTGAGGCCCTAGGCGAAGCCCCTAGGTAGATATTCTTATCGTGTCTTGTCTGATGAACGATCTCAGCCATGTATTGTAATAGCTTATCATCTACTAAAATGTCTTTGACATTCTCTCTGTAGGCCTTGATTTCTTTAGCACTCAACACAGCGGCTACTTCATCAACTGAAGCACTCTTTCTTGATGCTTCCCTCACCAAAATTTCAACTTCATTTTCAAGCGTGGGATAATCTACTTCGATCTTAAATAAGAATCTATCAAGCTGCGCCTCAGGCAGCCTGTATGTTCCTTCTTGCTCAATAGGGTTTTGGGTAGCCAACACTATGTACGGAGCTTCCATTTGGTAGCGATTACCATCAACAGTGACTTGGCGTTCTTCCATCACCTCAAATAGCGCAGCTTGAGTCTTTGCAGGAGCTCTATTGATCTCATCAATGAGGACAATATTTGAGAAGATAGGACCTCTCTTGAACTCAAACTCAGAAGTTTTGAGGTTGAAAACGCTTGTTCCTAATACATCAGAGGGCATCAGATCTGGTGTAAACTGCACCCTTGAATAATCAACTGCCAAGCTCTTCGACACAAGTTTTGAAGCCAATGTTTTGGCAACACCAGGTACACCTTCTAAGAGAATATGCCCATCAGCTAAAATTGCAGTCAATATCAAGTCGACCATTTTTTCCTGCCCCACTATTACTTTAGCAATCTCAGCTTTGATCTTTTCTACACCTTCCTTAAGCTGGCTTAGATCTACCCTGTTTTCAAACGCTTGGTTTGTCGATTCATTCTCATTCGATTCCATAGAATTCATTTAATTCCTTTTCAAATTGCAGTAGCAAACTCGCAGATACTTCTTGATCTGTCTCTACCGTGTTGATATACCTTACCAACACTTTAATATTCTCTTTAGACCTGCCAGACTTTTTAGATAATTCATCTATAAACTCCTCATCTAATTTGGCAGTGGGTAAATTGTAATGATTACGTACAAACTCCTTCCAATACAACACTCTTTTATGGCTCAGGTTACTGTGATCACTCTGTCTGTAATAAAGCCGTCCGAGTGTTCTCACAAACTCAAGCGTTAAATTGCTCAAAGGTGTGATCACAGGAATGATTCTTTGCTCCCGTTTTGATTGAATGACAAAGAAGACCAGTACCCCAAGCAATACAAGGTAAAGCGCCCACCTTAAGGAATCATTGGATAGAAGAACTCTGAAAGGCGTACCAGACTCTAAACGGCCCAAATGGTAATATTGATTTCTAATTAATGGCTCATCTTGAGGTATCAACATCAATTGTGCTTCAGTAAGAGCAGTGGTCTCTTCCAAAAGAGTAAAATAGTTGGTAAAGGAAAGCGGCAAGGTGCTAAGTATGAGTTGGCCGTTGTTTTTATAACGCACTAAAACTGGCCTGTCCTCATCATTATAAGCAAGCACTTCCAAACTATCGGATTCAAAAGGTTCAAACGAATTTGTAGCACCCAGTGCTGGGTAAGCAACAGAAAAACGCTTTCCATCAGCATCAAACGTAACCCTGGTAGTTGTTTCACCGCTTAAGTCAGCCTCAATTTGTTCAGGTGTTTTTAAACCCAGTGGATCTTCAAACATTGATTCCAGTCCAAAAGTATCTGCCAAAACACCCCCATAGCCTAAGGCACTCATAAAGATCGTTCTTCCCTTTTCCACTTGATTCAAAATGAGTTCAGTGTCATCTTCGTCAAAACCAATACCCGCAGCAAGGATTAAGTTATTGGCCTGTAAACTGTCTTCTTCATAGAGTTCGTAGAGTGTTTTATAGGCATTTGTGATTTCGCTAGAAAACATCGGGGCCATCAATTGCTGCATTGCTTCGGCTCCAAAAGGTTCGGTGGACTCATGATGGAACGTTAGTGACCAGTCTTCAGGAGTTGGCCTATTTACCTCATACCAGACATATACGACCAACAGCAGGACAAGGGCTATGATGAATTTCCTGTCACCCATTGGCACCTCCACTTCCTATTTGACTGATCTCGCTGGTCAGATGCTTTGCCTTGTCTACTAACTCCTGATTGGCCTCAAAATGGCCATACCAAGTGTAATCGAAAATATAACTTAGGCTTTTGAACTGGCTCTCAATTGGCCCACCTTTTAGATCATATAAATACTCATGATTTGTTTTACCCTGAGCGAGTTTCACCCAATCCGCATCAGAGGCTTGCTTGAGAGCCATCAGGTAATAGAGTCGTATGACTAATCGTAAATTATTGGCGCGTTTGGCTTGTGCGATCTCTTCTGAGAAGTTGATCTCTTTTAAGCTCTCTTCATCAATTTCATAATCAAGATTGACCTGCTTCTTCGAAGCCCTAAAAAACCCATCAATATCTCCTCCGAGTACTTTTATGGCAAAATAGACGAATGCTCCAGCCAGTAACAATTTGAAAATGATATCTAAGGCACTTCTGGAGCCCTCACTTCCAAAAAGACCCCAAAACCAATCAGTAAACCTTTTCCATAACCGAGAAAAGAAGCCTTCAGGCTCCGGTTTTACCACCTCATACTGGTAATCAGAATCCTGCCTGAGCTCTTGTAATAATTCTTGGTCAAAACCTTTTTGGTCTTGCCCTAAAGCCAAGTCACTGTGGTTTATTAAAATGAAAAAAAGAAGAAAGAGCCTAATATACTTCGTCATCCTCCTCTTCCTGCTGTTCATCAATACTTTCAATTTGCGACATCAACCCTCTAGACTCCTTTCTTTCAACCAAATTGAAATATTGGAAAGCCAGTGCAATAAAAAGAAGCGAGTTGGATATGATCGTTCCAAATGTTTCAAAAACCGAAAACAAGATATTTAATGCTTGCTCTCCACTAGTCATTTCAACGATCTGCGAGAAATCACCACCTTCTTCAAAAGAAGTAAAGGCTTTGATGCCGAAAAGAATGGCCCTAGGCAAGCCGAATAATTGATTGATGATTGCTCCCAAGATCGCCATCACAACCATTAGACCAAAAGTACTCCACCATTTGCCCGCGATAAGCTTGAAACATCGGCCTATCGCATCGATCGGGTTATTGTCTTCAAAAACAATAACTGATGGGCCTAATGACATGGTTACAATAATGTATGTCAGCAAACAGAAGGTCACAATCACGAAAATGACAACCAAGAAAACCGAAGCATTTGCAGTGATTCCGATGATAAATGATAGCACGAAAGCAACCAAAGCAAGAACAATTGTAGCTAGGATGTTAAAGCCGATGATATTGAAAATTTTAGATCCAAGACCAGAAGTAATATCATTGTTGGTGATCATATTGGGTTCTGTCGTCTGGTATTTATTCATGTATCCATAGATCACAGAGGGCATCACCGCACCTGTGATAATTCCACTAATGACCAAAAGACCATAAAGCTTCACAAAACGCATGATATCGCTAGCGGTGAAGTCTTGCTCTGCGAAGCCCATTCCCATAAAATCAAAAGAGAATTGATTGATAATGATGGTGATCAACAATAAAATGGGACCAGCAACTAATAGCTGCGCTTTGAAAAAAGGCTTAGAGTTTTCTCTAATGAAAACAAAAGTCGCGTTTAGCTTATCTCCAAATGGACGTTTCTTAAAAAACTCAATCTGTGGTATGTAACTCATGGTTGAATAGTTGTCTTGGATAAATAATGATGTACCAGACCATAAAGGCGAGTGAAAGCAAGATAATCATTGCCTTTAAGAAATCGGGCATATCAAAGAGTCGTGTTACATAAGATTCTATAAAGCCTGCTGTTATAAACATGGGTATCAATCCTAACATGACTTTGGCACCGGTCTTGGCTCCGTTCTTTAATGAGGCCATTCGACTGTATGTACCAGGAAAAACCCAGGAATTACCCATAATTATACCTGCCCCTCCCGCCATGACAATGGACAGGATCTCAATGGTACCGTGTAGCCAGATAGTAAGCAATGAGGTAAGTAAAAGCCCTTTGCTGTAAAAGAAATATTGAAAAGAGCCCAGCATGATTCCATTCCTTAATAATATGAAACCGGTAAGCACAGCAGTACCTATACCCGTAGCAAAGGCAATAAATGAAACCCTAATGTTATTAAAAGTGATGTACAGAAACATGGGGAATTGATCCATCTGTGCATAAACACCAAGCGGAGTCCCTTGCTCAATATTTCTTAAGGTCATATTGACGTATGCATCTCCAAGAATCAACCTCACGAAACTATCGTCTTGGGCAGCAGAAAAAGCCCCAATAACACAAGAGACAATAAAAACTAGCAATGAGTAACCGAACTCTTTCCTATGATTCCAGAAGATTTCTGGCAATTCTCTCTTCCAGAACTGAGCAAAACGATTGGTCTGCTCTTTCTTATTTCGGTAGATATATTGATGAACCTTAGTGGAGAGGTTGTTCAAGTAAACGGAAACATCGGCCTTTGGATAATTTGTTCTTGCATAGGCAAGGTCATCCGTTAATTGAATGAACAGATCTGCCAATTCATCGGGGTCTTTATGTCCACCAGCTTGAATTAAGCTTTCGAACTTTTCCCATTTATTTATATTTGCCTTGACGAAAGCAGATTCCCTCATTCGATCTTCTTATCTCAACCAAAAATTATTGAATCAAGCGGTTTATGCAAGCGGTAAATATCCGAACTACTCAAAATGTTCAATTAGAATATCCATTAGCGGGCATAGGTGAACGTTTATTGGCTTATGCGATTGACCTATTTATTACAGCGAGCTTTTATTTCGTTGTCATGTTCACCTTGAACCTCGGTGGACAAGACATTTCCCTTTCACTTTACTTGATCATTGCTATCATAGCTTATTTATATCGTTTTGTCATGGAAATAAGTTTCAACGGCCAAACAGTGGGAAAAATGGCACTAAACATCAAAGTGGTTAAGCTAGATGGCAGCGCACCTTCAGTTGCTGCCTATCTGCTCAGGTGGCTGCTTGAGCCTATAGACTTTTTGATAACTGGTGTAGCTGTTGTTTCAATTATTCTAACCCGAAATGGACAAAGAATTGGAGATCTTTTAGCTGGCACAACAGTGATAAAAATTAAAAAGATCAGTAGGGTCAATATTCAAAATAAGGTCATCATGCAGAAGGTTGAGGAAGGTTATGTACCTACCTTCTCTGAAGCTGCAAATCTTACTGACTATGAGATCAGGGTGATCAAGGCATGCCTTAAAGCTTTTAAGGAAGACGCGAAGGCACAGCCGACTGTTTTGTTAGAAGATAAGCTCAAAGAGAAATATGAGATCACTTCCGATATGACCACCATAAAATTTCTCTATACACTCATGAGAGATCACGCCTATTATGTAAGCCAATGAAAAGCTATTCCAAATCTCAGCTGGCATTAAGAAATGGACAAGACCGTGAAGAGATCTGGGTGGCCTATCAGGGTAAAATATATGATGTTACCGCATCAAGGCTATGGAAAAATGGCAAGCATTATGAACATTGGGCAGGTCAAGATTTGACTGACGAACTGCCCGATGCTCCACATACCGAAAAAGTCTTTGAGAAGTTTTCCATTATCGGAGAATTGAAAGAGCTCAAGTAATCTTTGTTTTGATTTAACTAGACTTGATACTGAGTTTTTTTGCCTTAGTGTGAATAATCAGTCCACCAATCAATGCGGTCAATAGGCTTGCCAGCATTACTGCCCACCAGAAGTAAGCCATATTGAGCATTCTAGTGCCTACTTCAGACCAAAAAGCGCAATACAAGCCAACCACCGACCAGCTCATAAAATAATAATGACGATAGAACCAACCTTTACTCTTTTTCAAAACAGGATATATACCTGCAAAAAGCGTAACCAAACTAAATATGGCAAATCCATGAAAGAGAGAGAATCCGCCAAAATTGTAAATTCCAAAAGCCGTCCCATTCATGAATACCATGCTCCAGAAATAGAGATACCCTAGTCGTTTATGAAAGATGGTTCCCTTGGGTTTCAAAAGGACAATGCTTCCAAAAACCATGGCCAATATGGCCAAAATGGTATGAATCAAGCCTAATCCAGAATGGACAATATTGAATTTTGTGATCCAATCCATTATTGTCGATTTAAAGTCATCTCCATAATTGGCCACCATTGCTTGCCATCCATGCTGAATGCACCTTTTTCAATCCAAATATCGCCATCAATGGTAATTGTGTACTGTATTTGACCTCCGGGCACTTCAAAACCCCAAACGAAATTCCCTGTGTCGTCAATCTTAGCAGTGGCTAATGTTGTCATTCCCTCTTTAATGATGGAATGGAATTCATAGCGCTCGTTGTCCAAGTTGTAATAAATCATACCAATGGCATGGTGACCTTCCTTGCCATTTTTACCAAGACCAACACCTTCAACCATCAAGGCCATACCATCAATCTTAGATTCAACGGTTTCCTCAACCGTAAACTCAATTCGTTCTCTGGACTCTGTCATTTGCCACCCTTCTCCTTTCCAAGAACCTACCCAATGAGAGAGTTTGTTCATATGCTCTTTAGACAAGCGACCATCTTGTGCTTGAGCACTATTTGTTAACATGGTACCAATTAGCATATACACTAAGGCAATCAATAATCCTGTTAATGTGTCTTTAAGTTTTTTCATTTTATTATGTTAAACTAGTTTATATTATAAACTTGATTTTCAAATTTTTTTATGGTTTTAGATACTGTTGAATATTCTTTACATAGGCATCGAATGCATCTATTCCTTGCCGAGTCACTTTGCATGTAGTTTTAGGCTTTTTCCCTTCAAAACCTTTCGTAACCGAAATGTAACCAGCATTGGAAAGTTTGTCGATCTGAACACTCAAATTGCCTGCAGTCGCACCAGTTTGCTCCTTGATATATACAAAATCAGCTCGCTCTACGCTGATCAACAAGGACATGATTGCCAGCCTCAGCTGCGAGTGCAATAAAGGGTCTAGCGATTTATACAAGCTTATTCTTCTTATTGTTAAACTTCATGATGTAGCCAGGTAATAGATAGCCTACTGCTATTCCTGCAGCCATTGCCGGTAACTGATCTATTTCATTGAGCTGAAACGTGAATATAGACATTGCCCATAGACAAACTGCCCCAAATTGCAATACTTTGAACTTCATCATTGCTCCCGAAAAGAAAGTACCTACCCCGGCCAACATCAACATTAAAGGAACAATTTGAAAATTCATGTATTGGCCATTAATGATTACAATAAGCATAGCAATACCCAAACTGAGCCAAAGCCAACCATAAAGTTTATCAGTAAAATGAACCACCTTCGCTCTTTTTCCTTGATTGCGTCCATACACCATAGAAACTACCGCCCCCGCAAACATTAAGAACCACGCCATAGAAGGCTCATGTATAATTTCATATACCGCAAACACGTAATGGGCTGTACATGCCGCAATGACTAGCCAACCCCACAAAAGAAAATAAAAACTATTATCAGTATAGCGTTGTCTTGCCTTGCCAATCATACCATTGATCAGGCTCAAACTCTCTTCAGGTGATAACTCTTTGTCTTCCATTATCAATAATTTTCTGTAATTATAAAGTAGTTTATTTTATAAACCTAATTTGAAGAACGGAAATTTTTCAAAGACGGTTTCAATCCTTTCACTATTTTTGAACTTATGGCAAGAATACTGATCGCTGATAGCGGTTTTACGAAAACAGACTGGCGTTTAATCAAAACAGACGGAAGTATTGAGCAAACTCGGACCTTAGGCATTAATCCTTATTATCAAACTGCTGAAGAAATCCAGGATGTCGTTCAAGACCTCTACAGCCAAATGCCCGAGTTAATGGACAAGATCTACTTTTATGGGACTGGATGTTCTTCGGGTACCAACCGGGAGAAAATTGCCAACATCCTCAGCAAGTACTACCCTTCAGCAGAAATAGATGTGAACCATGACCTGCTTGCCGCAGCACGCTCATTATGTGGCAAAGAGCCTGGTATAGCTTGTATAATTGGAACAGGTACTAACTCTTGTTTATACAACGGTGATAAAATAACACACAACGTACCTTCTCTTGGTTGGGCAATCGCTGACGAAGGTGGAGGTACCTATCTTGGTAAAACACTTGTTACAGATTATTATCGCAAGGATATGCCCAAGGATTTACGCGTACTTTTCAAGGATACCTTTGGCCTAACAAAAGACGATTTTCTTACACACATCTATCAAGAACCCATGCCTGGTAGATTTCTTTCCACTTTTGCCAAATTTATCGGTGAACACATCAAGAACCCTTACATGTACCAGCTGGTAGCCAATGGATTCGACACCTTTTTAACTAAAAATGTAATGAAGTATGAAGGCCATAATGAGCTCCCGGTACACTTCACTGGTTCGGTAGCGTTTCATTTTGGAACGATATTGAGGTCTGTGGCACAAGACAAAGGTATTTATGTCAAACACATTTCAGAACACCCTATTGCGGGCCTTACGCTCTTTCATCAGTAGTGTTTAACGCGGTAACTTTTTATCTGCTTTAGGGTGCTTGACAGTAAAGCTCTCCAATATCTTTTGTCCTATTTCCCAGTATTTATCAGAGCCCGATCTCAAGCAGATCAAGGTTAAAACATAGGCATTACCATTTTCAACCAGATAGTTCTGAATCATTCTCAAGTCATAGCCATTCTGTTCGATATTAAAAACAACCTCATGTCTTGCGGGATTCTGAAATGTCGTGCTTTTCAATATTTCCGCGCCAGCTCCCTCGAGTTCAGGAATAGACACCTCAGCATAATCTGCGAGCGTAACATCAAAAGCGCTTATATCTTGAACGATCAGATTGACATTTTCTCTAAACATGTCATCCGCGTCATCAGGCATACTTAAGACCGTAATTAATGAGCCAGTAGCTCCAGAATCGTCAAACTCCCAATCGCTTGGATATTTAAAAGTAAAATCCTTGTTCTCAAACTTTGTCAATTCTAGTGTTTGGCCACAAACTGCATGAGTTGATATGAAAAGGATAAGTATTAATAACACTTCTTTGAGTTTTATCAAAAAAGAAATATTTCTAGCTACAGAGAAAGTCTTATTCTTGGACATAAACATTATGTTTGGAAACAATTCAATCCTTTTCAATTGAATCAAAAATGAGCGTTACAGAATCCTCCTCAAACCACGACCATCTTGAACAAATGTCTGTCAATGAACTCCTGACTAATATTAATCGTGAGGACCAGACCGTGGCAACAGCAGTTGAAAAAGTAATTCCCCAAGTAGAAGCACTCGTCAAAGAAATCGTACCTAGAATGCAAAAAGGTGGGCGTCTGTTCTATATCGGAGCAGGAACAAGTGGCAGACTTGGAGTAGTCGATGCCTCAGAATGCCCTCCTACTTATGGCATTGAGCATGGTATAGTCGTTGGCCTTATTGCTGGGGGAGACTCAGCAATTCGCAAAGCCGTTGAGTTTGCAGAAGATGACGAGCATCAAGCTTGGAAGGACCTTAAAGAATACATGATCAATCACAAAGACACAGTAATTGGTATTGCCGCTTCTGGAAGAACACCTTATGTGATCGGTGGCATAAAGGCTGCAAAAGAGAATGGTATCCTAACAGGCTGTATCACTTGCAACCCTAACACTAAACTTGCCTGGGAAGCCGAATACCCGATTGAACCGATAGTAGGACCAGAATTCGTTACTGGAAGTACGAGAATGAAAGCAGGAACTGCTCAAAAACTTGTGCTGAACATGATCTCCACTGCTGTCATGATTCAACTAGGTAGAGTAAAAGGAAATCGCATGGTTGACATGCAGCTCTCTAACAATAAACTAGTGGATAGAGGCACTAAAATGGTGATGGAAATGCTTCAAGTGGAGTACGAAGTGGCAGAATCACTACTCAAGAAACACGGTTCTGTCAGAGGTGTAATTGATGCCATTAAAAACTCCTAATGCATAATATTGAACCATATTATCGTTGGCTGAGTGCCTATAATGTTGCGGAAGACCCCAACTCACCATACGATGGTAAAGAGTACAATTTCGACCTCTATTCGGAAAATATTTACGGTTATTACATAGACCCTCATTGGGACTTTATGGGTTCTGAAACCCTCTACATCAAAATTCTATGGGTAGACTATGACCGTGGCTATATCGTAATCGAATTCATTGGTGAATGGAATGATGCGGTCAACAACGACATCATGTATTTGAAGAGAAACATCATTGATCACTTCAATAACTTCGGCATCAATAAATATATCTTAATAGGAGAGAATATTCTCAATTTTCATGGTAGCGATGACAGCTATTACGAAGAGTGGTTTGAGGACATGGAAGAAGGTTGGATCACCGCACTGAATTTTCGAGATTTCGTTCTTGAGGAAATGCAAAACTTCAATATTGATAGCTATATCAATTCAGGAGGTGAACTAGACGTGGTCAATTGGCGAACCTTGAAACCCCAAGTTCTCTGCAATAGAATTAATCAGGTGATCAGTAAAAGAATTGATCTCATTTAAACATGCTGTATAACAGACACTTCTGCTATCATTGAGATCAAATAGCGTTTTTGATTAGTCAAATCGAGACAAAGCGCGCGAGTTCTCTTCTTTTCAATCAGGCTAAAGCTTCTACCCCTTAATTGGAAAACGTCACCAATATTTAGATCAATAATTCGAGTACTGGAGTTATTCACATCATACTTTGAAATTGACTGAAACAATACCGGATCTGAGGCGGTACTGGCTTTCGGATTTTTCATGTGCCGAGCCAATGGTCTCAAAATATCATCTGGAAATACTTGATCATTCATCAAAGGCAATAACAAGCTCTTGAACTCATTCTTCCAATGTGATCCGTGAGGTTTCAATCTCCTTTTAGGGTCATGCACCCTACTATGCGCCACTTCATGCACATATGTGATCAAAAACTGATAAGGATTAAGATTACTGTTAACTGTAACTTGATGAACTTTGGTCCTAGGGTCAAATCGAAAATCACCAAGTTTTGATGCCCTATTTCTGGCTAGCTTAAATCGAAAAGGTTGTTCCTGCCAAAGCTGAATACAGTATTCTAGCGCAGCATCAGGGATTCTTCCTGAAAGAGCAGATTCGATTACTGACACTATTTCTTTCTGAATACAAGCTTTACGGGTACCCCTTCAAAATCAAAATTGTCTCTGATCTTGTTCTCTAAAAAGCGCTCATAAGGCTCTTTGATGTATTGAGGCAGGTTACAGAAAAATGCTATGGTAGGCGTATGAACAGGAAGCTGGGTAATGTATTTGATCTTGATATACTTCCCTTTGAGTGCCGGTGGTGGATATCTTTCGATCTCAGGCAATAAGGCATCATTGAGCTCAGAAGTAGTCACCTTTCTAATTCGGTTTTCATACACCTTCACAGCCATTTCTATGGCTTGGAATATTCGCTTTTTATCGGTTACAGAAGTAAAGATCTTCGGAATCCAGTTCAAGGTACCGAGCTTCTCATCGAGTTCCTTTTTAAAGGCCTGCATGGTGTTGGTCTCTTTCTCTATCAGATCCCATTTATTCATCATTAGCATCACACCCTTCTTGTACTTCAATGCTAAACTGATGATGTTCATGTCTTGCGCTTCCAAGCCTCTTGTTGAATCTATCATTACCACACAAACGTCAGAATCTTGCAAAGCCTGCAAGGCACGCATCACAGAGTAAAACTCTATGTCTTCATGCACTTTAGACTTCTTGCGAATCCCTGCTGTATCGGTCAAGATAAAATCTTGTCCAAAGAGTTTATAGCGCGAGTTAATGGTATCTCTAGTAGTACCAGCAACATCAGTTACAATAGTTCTTTCTTTACCCAAAAGCGCATTTACAAAAGAAGATTTACCAGCGTTTGGTCTTCCAAGAATTGCAATACGCGGGATGCCATCTTCGGGGTTGCCTTCACCATCATCTTCGAAATGTTTCACTACCTCATCGAGGAGCTCACCAGTACCCGAACCACTGGCAGAGGAGATCGGATAAACTTCACCAATACCCAAACCGTAAAACTCAGCAGATTGATAAGACCATTCTGCAGTATCTGCTTTATTCGCTACAACCAAAACAGGCTTTTTCAAACCCCTCACCACTCTTGCAAACTCTTTATCCAATGGGGTTAATCCGTCATGACAATCGGCCATAAAAAGAATAACTGATGCTTCTTCCATAGCCTCCACAACTTGCTCGCGGATTGCGCCTTCAAAAACATCATCGGAACCAGTAACATAACCACCGGTATCAATTACAGTAAAGTGCTTACCGATCCACTCTGCATAACCATAATGTCTGTCGCGAGTTACACCAGACTCATTATCCATAATCGCTTGGCGTCTCTCAACTAATCGATTAAAAAGAGTCGATTTACCAACATTTGGTCTTCCTACTATCGCTACGATGTTTGCCATTTCAGCTTTGAGTTTTGAGTTTTGACCTACGAGGAATAGCCAAAACCTTTAAGTTTTAATTCTTTCTTTCTCCAGTCTTGTTCCACCTTTACAAAGGTCTCCAGATGCACCTGCTTGCCAAAGAATTTTTCAAGCTCTTCACGTGCAGCTATACCCACCTTTTTGATTGCTTCGCCTTTATGACCTATGATAATTCCTTTCTGACTTTTTCTCTCTACATAGATGTCAGCCATAATTCTGATGATCTTCTCATCTTCCTTGAATTCCTTGGTTACCACTTGGGTACTGTAAGGCACCTCTTTCTTATAATTTAAGAAGATCTTTTCTCTAATGATCTCATCAACAAAAAACCTTTCTGGTTTATCTGTCAACTCATCTTTTGGGAAGTAAGCCGGATGCTCAGGTAAAGCTTCTATGATCATTTCAAAAAGCTCTTCCGTATGCAATTTCTCTAGTGCAGAAACTTTGATCACTCCATCAAAGTCGATCATTTCTTTCCAGTAATCGATTTTATCATCTGCTTGTGAACCCTTCGTCAGATCGATCTTATTCATTACCAGGATCACGGGAATATTGAACTCCTTTAAAAAATCAATCTGCTTTTCATCAGCATATTTCTCATAAAGGTCTGTCACGAAAAGTATAACATCTGCATCTTCATAAGAACTATTGACAAAGCTCATCATGTTCTCATGAAGCTTATACTCAGGCTTGAGAATACCAGGTGTATCAGAATAAATGATCTGGAAATCATCTCCACTTAAGATCCCCATAATGCGATGCCTAGTCGTTTGGGCTTTCGATGTAATAATCGAGAGTCTTTCACCCACCAAGGCATTCATTAGGGTAGATTTACCAACATTGGGTTTTCCAACGATGGCAACGTATCCGGCTTTATGTGGCTTTTCAGTCATTTCTTGAATTATTTGCAAAGGTACTTGTTTAGATTTGATTTATCATCTACTTTTGTAGCCCATTCAGAAACGACTGAATGTGTAGACATCGCGGGATGGAGCAGTTGGTAGCTCGTCGGGCTCATAACCCGAAGGTCGCAGGTTCGAGTCCTGCTCCCGCTACAGATGAAGCCTAAGCATTTTGCTTAGGCTTTTTTTATTTATTTACTCTGAAAAATTGGTCGAAATCTAGACTAATTACCTGATCCATAGCTTATACCTATTGGTCTGGTCACCATTTCTTATCACGACCATATACAGGCCTGGGAGCAGATTACCAGTTCTCAATATTGCTTTACCTCTGACATCAACTTCCGAAATTAGTTTCTCCTTAATCCCTGAAGAGTTATACAGTCCAATGGAGAATAAACTAGGATCTCCTTTGGTTTCTATAAACACCTTATCTCCTCTTCTCACAGGGTTTGGATACATCCTTTTGATCAGTTCAGGATATTTGAACTCTACCATGATTGTTGCACTATAGTCTTCATTTGCGTGGAAATCAACATCGACAAGCCTGTAATAATTTATTCCCTCATGTGGTTGCTTATCAGTGAATAAATAATGGTTAATGGCACTTGATGTTCCACTGCCGTCTACCATTCCAATTCTTTCAAAATCGAAGCCATTATTACTTCTTTCAACAATCATATGACTATTGTCTACTTCATCTGAGGTTGACCAGTTGAGTTCAACCCCATGATCTTTAGCATCACCATCGAAAGAGATCAGTGTTATAGGAAGGGCACCTACCTCAGAAGACGCTAAGGTAAAGGACCAACCATCCGTAAAGTTGTGCTGGAAGACCACTTTTCCATCATCGGCTACTACAAAAGACTGACTAATAAGCTGAGCCCCAGAAGAAAAATCACCATCCTCGTCAACTAGAAGAACGATCTGGCTTTCGTCACTGGTTCCCACCATATTATCTGGTCCAAGTAAACCGCCAACATCAAACTCAATTGTTACAGTACCAGTCTCTCCAGTTTCCTGCACTTTCCATTCTCTGTTTAATCTTGCATTGACTTGATTAGGGTCATACTCTGTTTCTGCAATAGAGCCTGGCCCTCCATCGATATCAGCATTATCATGCCCCCAAACCAATGCTGTTGTATTGAAATCAAATGTACCGTCATTGTCCACGTTACTTGATTCCAATCCATTCCCTATATCAAGTCCTATTGTGACTATTGCGTCAGGATTACTACTCTTAGATTGTTTTTGCTCAAGGAATGAGACATCATCTCTAAAAATTCCTGCTACATTGTTGTGATGTGAAGCATTATCCGTAGAATTCCAAATAGTTGTACCATCTACTGCTACATAATCTCCATCACCAATAGGGTTATTATTTAATGTAATGCCATATTTAAGAGCCAAGTAGGATTGTACTTTTTTAAAGTTTGAGGCATTCAATATTTCACAAAAAACAATTACTTCTGCTATACGACCATCGAACCTTGTACCAGCTCCCCCTCTAGCACCAATTTCCAAGTCATTTGAAGTTTCAGAGCCATGATTCGAAGTAAAAGTCTGTTCAAGCTCTCCATCAACATAAACAAATGAGCCATTGACAGCATCCTCATCGAATATGACTGCAGTCAAAGATGGACTATTGGCCCTAAATACATCAGGCACTTCGGCTTCAACCCCTGTACCATTTGTTACTGTTGAATTAGAAAGCCATCTATCTGTACTGCCATCGGTTTCACCCCAAACTGAACCAGCTTCCTCGATATCAGGAACGTAAACGGCAAAAATGGTTGCGTCAGGAATTAAATCAGAATTAATACTTAGGTCAGAATCATAGTACCCTCCTACAAAATCATTAGCAGCATTAAAATTCAACAGTGCACCGCTCGATATACTTCCACTTTGGGTCGCTGTAATATTGTTATCAGAAAAAGAAGTCCAAGAAGTACCTCCTTTGTCTGCTCTCAACCACAAAGAAATACATGCATCAACTCCCCCAGGCGTATTTCGTGTGTCATCTCGGTAGTCAACATCTCCTCCAAATTCAACATCATTATCCTCATCAGCTAAGTCATCTTTTGGTGAATTGATATCTCCATCCGGATCAGTATAGTCGTCCTGCTGTTCTAGCGTATCATCTAGTCCATTATTACCAACCGTTCCATCAGTTCTTCCATCATTATTGGCATCAGTAAGTCCACTGCCCGATTCATCAATATCATCAATCCCGTCATCATCGGAATCTAAGTCTAAGTAATCAGGATCTCCTATTCCGTCCGTGTTAACTGGGCTACTACTCAGGGTTCCTCCGCTATCAGGGTCAAAAGCATTGTCAATTCCATCACCATCAGCATCTGTACCGGTGATTCCTATATATCCTAATGTAGATTGGGCTTCCACCACATCTGGAATTCCATCATTATCACTATCTAAATCAATTCTATCCTCAAGACCATCGCTGTCCGAGTCAGGATCAGGGTGAGCTGTGCCTCCATTATCAGAATCAAACACATTAGACCATCCGTCTTCATCAGTATCAGTAAAAGTACCATCAACAATACCATTGCCATCACTATCCGTTCCTCCCGCCTCTACGATATCAGGAATTCCATCATTGTCACTATCGAGGTCATATTGGTCGATGATACCATCAAGATCAGTATCGTATCTGTCATCTACCCCATCATTATTTGAATCTACAAATCCAGTGGCGTCCGAATCCAGGTAGTCGAATGTTCCATCCAAGTCTTGATCATTCAATGGATCAGACAAGCCATTGTTCTCCACAGAGTCTAATATCCCATCATTGTCATCATCAATATCTTGCTCATCAAACTCGCCATCGCCATCCGAGTCAATACCATCAATATTATCTCGCCAGTCCACATCGCCTCCTAAGAGTACATCACCATCATCATCTGGCCAGTTAGCAGTTTGATCATCCCCAAAGTTTCCATTTACATCGTTGTAAGTACCATCAGAAAGGTTTGTATCTAAACCATTTGGACCAATTACTCCACCAAGAATAATTCCTCCCTCCGTGGTATCATTTCCTGTTTTATTATCGGAGTTAAGGTCGAGATAATCGACCGTGCCATCTCCATCGGTATCCACTGGCACCAAGGTGGTTCCACCTTCAGAAATATCATATATATCGTTTAAACCATCATTATCAACATCGGCATATACACCTGGAGAAATGTATCCTAGTGTAGTTTGTGCTTCAATATTGTCAGGAATTCCATCCCCATCTGAATCCAGATCTAGCCTATTGACTATACCATCTCCATCAGTATCTACATCACCTTCTACAACGTCTAATATGCCGTCATTGTCATCATCTATGTCAATGTCATCTAAGATTCCATCACCATCCGAATCAGCTCCAACAATAGCGTCTCGCCAATCAACATCACCTCCAGCACCAAAATCCCCATCTGTGTCTTCAAATTCACCTGCTGGTGTATTGTCATAATCAGGACCATTTACATCAGAATAACTTGAACTTCCTCCATAATTAATACCTAAACCATTGGGTTCAATATTCCCAGGAACTCCCAAATCATTTGGAGAGACTCGTGCCTCCGTATTGTCATCTGCGCCTTCATCGTCAGAATTGGTATCGCGGTAATCGGGCGTCATGTCTCCATCCGTATCAACTGCAGTTAGACCACCATTATAGGCTTCATCTACACCATTCGAATCAAAAACTCCGCTCGGCTGAATATATCCTGCAGTACTTTGCGCTTCTATATTATCTGTAATACCATCATTATCGGAATCAAGGTCCCAATAATCAGGTACTCCATCCATATCAGTATCTGTGGCATTAGACGGCACACATGCAGCTGCAGTAAATTGAACTTGCTGTATATAAGGAGACCACCCATAATTACCACTAATTCCATAGATGCGATAATATTCATATGAGGTCGTATTCGAACTTAGATCAAATATCCTGTCATTGGTAGCGGTATTTCCTGTTGAAGTTAAAGTACCAGTAAGGTCTGTATAACTCATATTATCATTTGATCCTTCTACCCTAAAAGTTGAGGCATTTTCCAAAAATGGATCAACTCTATCTTTGACAACCCTTAACTCTGTTATGGTCAGAGCCTGAGAAAATTGAAATAGGAAAATGGTTTCACCTGCAATTGAACCATGGTTGGCCCCGTCTCCGAAATAGAATATATCATCGCAAGTTCCGCTTGTATTATCAACTAACACTGAAAATGGTGTGTTTCCACAATTGGCATTTTCATATCGCTCGTCTAAAGTCGAAGTAAGGTTAACTATTTCCTCTACTTGAGAACAAGATCCTTCACCTTCATCAACATCTAGAATACCATCATTGTCATCATCAAGGTCAATATCATCGGCTATCAGGTCTCCGTCTCTGTCATCGATACAGAAAACCGAGAGCTCAGTTGCCTCAATATAATCGAGCTTGGCTTTAGCATTTTTTCCATCGCCCTCTTGATAAATAGTCAAATACTCCCATGCTGCTGAAGGTGTAACTGAAGTAATTCCATCATCAATTGCATTGAATGGATCGAAAGAATCAACAACATTATTACTCGCATCAAAAAACTCAATTCTTAAATCGCTATCATTTTTTACTTCTCCCCAATAAAAGGTAACTGCATATCCTGCACCAGCAGCATTTGTCAAGTTAAGCGTCAACTCATCCTCGTTTCCACTTACCTCTTTGATCTCCGCAAATTCACCATCTTCTCCACCAACAGCTCTATCAGGGTTCTTTCCACCACTGGCAGATGTAGCATTGACCGTTGTAGGGTTACCAAGCGCTATACTCTTAAAATCTCCGGTACAGGTAATAGGAGGTGCTTCAACAGTAACGGTGATCGTTGCTACGTTACTGGTTAAGTTGGTTGCATCACTGACTTGGTATTTTAATGTTACTGTCCCAGTAAAGCCTGCTGCAGGAACAAAAGTGATATTGCCATTACCATTATCAATAAATTCACCATCTGCAGTTACCAAAGATGGGTTAGGCAACTCAGTTATCGGATCTAGTAAAACGACTGAAGAAGCATCGATATCTTCATTAGGGTCGGTATCATTACTCAAAATATTAAATGATACTGGCTGCTCCTCGTAAGTAGTGTAGTTATCATCAACAGCTGTTGGAGCGGTAGGATTCGCTAAAACCGTAATATTCCATTTCAAAATAGAAACTCTACCACAATCATCTTGAGCAACTGCCGTAACAATAGCGGTGATGTCTTCTGTTATATTATTTGGTGTTGTAAAAGTCGCTGTTCCATTAACAAATGCTGTTCCTCCACCAGTCAAATTCGAAACAATTGAACCATCAGTATTAGACACCCAAATAATGTCTTGCATTACGATCAAACCATTGGGAAATGCTTCTGCATCAACTTCAAACGAAATATCTTGATTTTGACCTGCCACTACAGGTACCTCGAATGAATTATCGACAAAGGCTGGGGCTTTGTTTTGAGGAGCATCAAAAGAAAAATTCAAGAAGGCACGGATCGCAGCAATATTTTCTTGTTCTGTTCCATTGTCTAATTTGTGCCCTGCTTCATACATGACCTGGCCTCTATCTCCGTCTCCGAAGGCATATCCGTATGCAATGAGTGCAGCTGCATCCTTTTCAGCTGCAGAATTACCTAGTGTATTATCTAAAGCACCAATTCGGGTGGTCGATCTCCAATCTTGAGTAAGCAAAGGAATATATAATTGCTCGGAACCTCCAGCATGCGCACCAGATGTGATGCCCATAAATTGCATAAATGGGTCTGTGGGGTAATTTTTTTCATAATTCGCAGCACCTGAGGCGTCAAGAGGGTTTTTAAATACTAAGCCATTCGAAAGGAAATTCATTGTACGATTGGCATCATCAGGATCAACCAAGCTTTCCATAACAGAAACAGCATGACAACCCGCCCAGATCCAACCGACATCTCCACCATTGGCGTCTGAATTATTCCAGTCAAATAGGTTTTCATGAGTAGCCCAAGTAGGATCAGCATGGGGCATAACATAAAGGTCATTACAAAAACTGAGGTCAGCTGGGTCTACGAAATCATAAGCTGAGGCAGGAATACCAGCATCATTTAAATAACCTACAGCAATATCACCGTTCTCGGCATCTAGAGCCCATTGCGCGAAATATTCCAATTCACGGTATAATGGCAATAGTTGTGAACTCTGTGTAGTATATGTCACAACACCTTGAGCTTCCCATGCAGCGATTTCGGTAAGTACGTCAGAAGTCAGGTAATCTTTAGGAACTATAAAAGGGCCTCCGCTAAAATCTTGACCATCAATTGTAAAATCCACCCCATCAGCTACTTTACTAGGATTGATCGACCAAAGAACTGGTGTATAATAATTAGCAATGAGAGAATAAACGAGACCATATGGCTTTAGTGCATTGCCTGTGGTTTGGGGCATTACCCCCATGTCTATGATTATAGACCCCTCTTTGACAAGAGCGGTCTGGCCCACAGTGCTTTGCGAAAGCACAACGGTCAAAATAGATACAATGATCCAATAGTTTAGGGAAAGACACTTTTTAAACACGACACTACACACTTAAGTCGTTCGATACCAATTGATAGCAATAAGCTCGTTCGATTATGTCTAGTAGTCGTAAAACCCGTTTACACTACACAATTACACGACAGTATAATTGAATTAATGAAAGACAAACATTTGGTTGAATGGCGTTAAAGCCCCAATTAAGGGAGGTTAACAAAACAAGATTAACAATTTAATTCATATGAAACAAATTACATATGTCATTTATAATGTTATTCACAACTATTTTTCAGCTATTCACAACATTTTTTTCCAAGCCCCCCCTTCATAGCGGCTATTTCATGATTGAAATCATCTCAAGTGGTGATGGCCATCAGGCAATATCATTATGTCTTAAAATATCTTCATTCAAGGGATTTAAAGAGCTCCCAATCAATTAAAAAGGAGGTTACCATGAAAAAGATTTTAGTACCTGTAGACTTTTCTGATTGTTCGAGAAGTGCATTGAAAAATGCGATCAAAATTGCAGAGAGAATGCAAATGGAGCTATTGCCTTATCATTCTGTTGTGGTTCCTGTAGGGTTTGCTGAAGGTGCTCCAGCGGGTGGTATGGACATGGGCTTTGAAGAAATGGAAGAGCAATGCAAAAAAGACCTGAAATCCTTGATTTCAGAATTTCCACTTTTAGAAAAAATTCCGTTTAAAGAGATCATTCAATATGGTTCATTATCAGATGCAATCAATGAATTGCTCGTGAAAGAGAACGTAGGTCTAATCGTAATGGGTACCCATGGGGCAAGTGGCTTAAGTGGTGCATTGTTAGGGTCTAATGCATACCATGTGATGAAACATGTTGATGTGCCAGTTATTGCTTTACCAGACAATGCAGATATCAGTAGAATGAAGCACATTGCTTTGGCCGGAGATTATTTAAGCATACCACAACCCGAGCTATTGCAAATGGTCATTGACATGGCCAAAGCATTTTTTGCTCAAATCCATATCATCCATATCGATAAGGGTCACGTGGTAGTGAAAGATCAGATCGATATTGCTCGATCTATGGAGAGATATCTCAAAAATACTAATCACTCTTTCCACTTCAGAAACTTCGAAAATATAGAAGAAGGACTAATGGAGTTTGCCAATGAAATGAATATTGAATTGCTGGTGATGATTGCGAAAAACCACAATTTCTTTGATAGACTGAGAAATGGAAGTCATACCAAAAGAATGATGATGGATATACCCATGCCGCTGATGGTGTTGCATGAATAGTGTTTGGTTGTTTTATGAAAAGCCGGTTTTGCAACCGGCTTTTTTTGTGACGTATCAGATAACTTATTTGAAGTAAACTTGAATATTATCTCGCCTTTTCATCTAGTCCCTTTTGTCTAAATTAGATTTAAATAGAGACAAGGCGTGAATCCACAAAACCCAATTATCAGAGGCTTCAATCCTGACCCATCGATAATCAGAGTTGGTGATGATTATTACATCGCCACTTCTACCTTTGAGTGGTTTCCGGGCGTGCAAATACACCACTCTAAAGACCTAGTCAATTGGGAGCTAGTTGCTCATCCACTCAACCGTACATCTCAGTTAGATATGATTGGTGTACCTGATAGCTGTGGCGTTTGGGCACCATGCCTGAGCTATGATAATGGAACATTCTATCTAGTTTATAGCAATGTCAAATCATTTGATGGCGTATGGAAAGACACACCAAATTACTTGATCACTACCAATGACATTTTGGGCGATTGGTCAGACCCTACCTACCTAGCTAGTTATGGTTTTGATGGTTCACTCTTTCATGCTCCAGATGGAAAAAAGTGGTTCTTAGGCATGCTAGTCGACCATAGAAAGGGTAAATTCTTTGGTGGAATAGTTGTCCAAGAATTTGATTTAGAAAAGCAAAAACTAATTGGCAAAGCCCATCATATTTTTGAAGGAACTGACTTGGGTAAAACTGAAGGTCCTCATTTATATTATCGTAGTGGCTTTTACTATTTGATTACTGCCGAAGGAGGCACAGAATATGGACATGCTATTAGCCTTGCTAGGTCAAAAGATATTTTAGGCCCTTATGAGGTACACCCCGATAATCCTATTATATCAGCCAAAGATTCGCCTGAAAATGCCCTGCAGAAGTCGGGGCATGGAGATCTGGTAGAAACGGCCAATGGCAGAATTTTCTGTACTTATTTAGTGGGCAGGCCTCTAAGCACACTTGGCAGGTGCACCCTAGGTAGAGAAACGGCCATAACCGAAATGGAATGGAGAGCAGATAATTGGCTTTATGCCAAAAAAAGTAGAATACCGTCTCTAGATATCCCATTTTCAATTGAACAAAAACAAGACAATTCTAAACACTACACTTTTGAAAATAGAATAGATATCAACTTTCAAGCATTGCGCAGACCAATTGAAGACAGTTGGGCCCAAATAATTGGTAAAAGACTTAGGTTGATTGGCCAAGAATCTCTTAGCAGTCTGCATTTCCAAAGTCTTTTGGCACATAGGGTTCAATCTCATCATGTTGAAGTAGATACCAAGCTTGAGTTTGAGCCCAAGTCTTTTCAGCAGATAGCAGGCATAGTTTGCTACTACAATAGCTACCATTGGATCTATCTAAATGTATCCACCAATGAACTCGGTATTAGGGCACTCAACATCAGCTTATGTGACAAACACCTAATCTCAGAACCACTTGAAAAAGGAATTGAAATTGAAGATGGAGCAATTGAACTGAAAGTCTCTTTCAATAGAGATAAGATTCAATTTTTCTACAGGCAATCGGACGATTGGCATACGATTGGGCCAGCCTTAGATGGAAGTATTCTCTCTGACGATTATGTGAGGGACGAAGAAAACAGGTACCGACCAGCATTTACTGGTGCCTTTATCGGCTTGTGTTGTCAAGACCTTACTGGGGGGCAAATCCCAGCAGATTTTGAATATTTCAATTACCAAGAATTAAAGGAATGAAAACTAATTTTTTGATAGCACTACTGGCTATACTCGTAATGGCTTGCGGTCAAAAACCGACAGAATCACCTGCTATGGAACAGTCGGAAAGGGCAAAATTTGAGCCTGCAGAAGGAGAAGTAATTCTTTTCGTTGGACAAGAGATGGAGGCTATAGGTGGATTAGAGGAGTATAACGATGGCTACCTGAATCATTTTGAGACACCTGCGGGTTTCACCATGTACACCAAATTAAGACCCGGTGATGAAGAATTTGGCTTTACTTATTCTGGCTTGGCAGGTATTAATTCAACAGACGATTGGGGAGATAGTCCCAGCAATATGTCTTTACAATTGGCCGATCCAGATTTTAAACACATGGTATTGGCTATAGGCTTTGAAATGGTGAATCATGAATGTGCAATTGCCAGAGGCGAGAGAGATAGTTTAGTGCATGCTTTCGGTAACTGGATGAAGAGCTTAGGTGACCGTCCGATATTCTTAAGAATAGGCTACGAATTTGCTGGTTCATGGAATCATTACAAAAGAGAAGATTATATAGCTGCTTACAAATACATGAAAGACACCTATGACTCGATGGGAATCGAAAATGTTGCTTATGTGTGGCAGTCTCATGGCTTTGATGAGCCTTTGGAGCATTTAGAGGAATGGTATCCTGGTGATGACTACGTGGATTGGTGTGGCTATTCCTTTTTCGCAAGAGGTGATGAGGCCAACATGATAGAATTCGCTCGTCAAAAAGGTAAACCTGTTTTCATTGCGGAAGCAACCCCAACACTTGGTACTAAGACGGTAAAAACAAATGGCCAAACAATAAAGCTTCATCTAAAAGATCAAGCCGATGCAGAAAAGGCCTGGGAGGAATGGTTCATCCCTTTCTTTAAGACCATTGATGATAATCCTGATGTCGTTAAGGCCATCAGCTATATCAACTGCTATTGGACGAGCCATATAATGTGGAAGAACAACCCAACATTTCAGTACTTGGATGCCCGTCTGCAAACCAATCCTTGGATCATCGAAAAGTGGAACGAGGTTACGAGCAATGACAAATACCTGAAAGCTTCAGAAGACTTATTTGAAAAGTTGAATAATTAGAACAGACGCACACCAAAGGTCAATTGCCATGACTCTGCAGCGCTTAAAATTTTTAGGTCTTTTCGATTATTGAGAGCATCAATATTACAAGTCATCGGTTCTATGGCCAAGGACCTCTGGTCATCCGGTGTATAGACTTGCAAATACCCAAATTCCACATCTTGCCAGATCTCGATTGTCCTACTTTTATTTAATTCAAGGACTGTTTTATGAATACCTGGAGATTCAAAAGAAAAGCAGGTATCCAATTGATAACCTGATATGGACTTCATCATGTCAAATGAACAATAAGGCCTTTCTAATTGAGTAGGAATTAAATTTTCGTCTACCTCGATCTGACGAACAGGTTCCATTTGAAGTTTTGACTGATCAAAACCATTCACTTTAAAATAAGGGTGCCACCCAAAGCCACAAGGCATTGAATTAGCTCCTCTATTTGTGATATGCACTGCCATTTTAAGCTCCTCCTCGAACAATAAATAGTCAATTGAGAGTGTAAAAGGAAAGGGATAATAAGACTCATCAGCATTGTAATCAAAAGTACATCTGAGCCCTCCTTCTATCTGTTGAACATCAAAAAGCTTATCTGCTAAAAAACCATGAAGGGCATTAGGTCTTCCAAAATCATTTAAGGGAAATTCAAATATTTGCCCATTATGCTCAAACCGACCTCCTTTTAATCGATTTGGAAATGGAAACAATAGAGAAGATTGATAATGAACTCCTTCTTGAACTTCTATTATTTGGACACCATTCAAGACTAATTCATCAATGGCCGCCCCCTTATTAGGGTCAATGATTATTCGGCTATTTCCAAATTTATATTCCACAAGGCTTCGTTTTAGTCGAGCCGCAAGGTGGAAAATTATTGGTTACATTCAAAAGCTCTTCACCGACTGAGATATTAGATATATTGGTGCACAATGTTCTCGAATAGCTCTTGCTTTCCAGACCTTTGCTTTGGTTCGCCATTGGCATGCGCCTGAGCATGAAGATCCGCCAACGTGAGCTTACCGTCTTCAAAGTCCTTGCCTGCGCCAGCATTGAATGATGCATATCGATCAGCCATTAGCTCTGTGTATTTACTTTCGGACAGAATTCTATCTGCAATTTCAAGTGACCTTGCAAAGGCGTCCATACCACCTATATGCGCATGGAAAATGTCTTCCAAATCAGTAGAGTTTCTTCTTGCTTTAGCATCGAAGTTAATCCCTCCACCTTGTAAGCCGCCAGATCTCAAAAAGACCAGCATCATATTCGTAAGTTCATTAAGGTCGGTAGGGAATTGATCAGTATCCCAACCGTTTTGATAGTCTCCTCGATTGGCATCCATACTACCAAGTAGACCAGCATTTGCAGCTACTTGCATTTCATGCTCCATCGTGTGCTGTGCAAGCGTTGCATGATTTACTTCAAGGTTCAATTTGAAGTCATTCATCAAGTCATACTCTCTTAAGAAACCTATTACAGTTGCTGCGTCAAAATCATATTGGTGCTTAGAAGGTTCAGCGGGTTTAGGTTCAATAAAGAATGTGCCTTTAAAACCTTGGCTACGTGCATAATCTTTAGCCATGTGTAAGAATCGCGCCATATGGTCGAGCTCAGCTTTCATATTGGTATTCAGCAAAGACATATAGCCTTCTCTTCCACCCCAGAACACATAATTCTCGCCACCCAGCTTAATGGTTACATCTAATGCATTTTTCACTTGAGCACCAGCGAAGGCCACAACATCCATATCGGGGTTTGTGGAGGCACCATTCATATACCTTGGATTAGAAAACAGATTTGCTGTACCCCAAAGCACCTTTACTCCTGAAGCCTTTTGTTTCTCAAGTGCATAGTCAGAGATAGCATCCAACCTAGCTTCAGATTCTTTCAAAGTTGCTCCTTCATCGACCAAATCGAAATCGTGAAAACAATAAAATGGAGCACCTATCTTAGTGATGAATTCAAAACCCGCATCCATTTTATCTTTTGCTCTTTCGATGGCGTCAGCCTTTTGATTCCATGGGAATATTTTAGTTCCTGGACCGAAAGGATCTCCACCAGTTCCACAGAGGGTATGCCACCAAGCAATGGCAAACCTGAAGTGCTCCTCCATAGTTTTACCCGCAACTACTTTTTTCGCATCATAATATTTGAATGCAAACGGATTGTCTGATTGCTTACCTTCAAATTCAACCTTTCCGATTCCCTCGAAATATTCTTTATCCCCTGTAATGATACTCATGACTATATACTTTTTCTCTTTTTGAATTTAATACATTTTGAAGTTCTGATTTCCAGGTGCCGTAGCCAGCTATATGTTGGCTTGCATCTGCACTTGGAGCATAAGTGTGTACTACTGTTTGCGCACCTACAGCCTCTTCTATTTTTTGGAAAATACCTGCTCCGACAGCACCTGCTTTAGCCGCCCCAACAGCACCTGTCGCATTTAGCATTTCAATTTCGCAGCCAAGTACAGATGAGATGGTTTTTGCAAAAACATTGGATTGGAATAAGTTATCGTTACCCACTTTGATCTTCGACACATCCATTCCGATTTCCTTCAATATTTCGATCCCATAAATAAATGAAAATGCAATTCCCTCTAATGAAGCCCTAAACATATGGCCTTTGCCATGCCTGTTTAGATTGAGATGTGTTACTCTGGACCCTATGTCTTGGTTTTGAAACATTCTTTCAGCCCCATTACCAAATGGAAAAACCATTAATCCATCTGAATTAATAGGGACAGATGATATCATCCTTTCCAAGTCATTATAGGAAGTTTCTGAACCAGCAAGCATTTGCCTCATCCAACTGTATTGAATACCTGCTCCATTGATACAAAGTAAAATACCAACCCTTGGATCAAGGGCCCGATGGTTCACATGAGCAAAGCCATTGACCCTAGATTCATTATCATAGATCAGTTCATCAGTCACCCCGAAAACAACTCCCGATGTACCGCCAGTTGCAGCAATCTCACCAGGTTTCAAAACATTTAACGATAGTGCATTATTGGGTTGATCACCTGCCCGATAACCGACTGGTGTCCCCTTCTTTAATCCTAATTGTTCTGCTGCCTGAGCAGAGAGTTGGCCTTGAAGACCGATGGTTTCAACAATGTTAGGAATCAGACTACAATCGAAACCATAAAAGTCCATCAGCGACTTGCTGATCTCATTATTTTTAAAATCCCAGAAAACGCCCTCTGAAAGACCTGAAACCGTTGTATTCAGTTCGCCTGTTAATTTGAAATTGATAAAGTCTCCCGGAAGCAAAACACTATCAATCTGTTCATAGAGTTCTGGTTCGTGGTCTTTTACCCACTTCAGTTTGGAGGCTGTGAAATTGCCGGGTGAATTGAGCAAGTTTCGAAGGCAGTATTCTGAACCTAAATCATCAAAGGCTTGATTGCCGATACCCACAGCTCTACTATCGCACCAAATAATGGCCGGCCTCAAAACATGCTGCTCTTTGTCAAGCAGTATTAGGCCATGCATTTGATATGAAATACCTATTGAGACTACTTCTTGCTTATTGATTTTAGATTTATCAAAAAGCTTGTTAGTGGCATGGATCAAATTCCCCCACCATACTTCAGGCTGTTGCTCAGCCCAACCGGATTGACGAGCAATAATATCCATTTCCGTTTCCGGGTAATGAACGACCTCCACAGTAGCCAGATTTGACGCATCTACTAGTGCCGCTTTTATCGAACTGCTCCCAATATCATAGCCTAAGAAGTACATAGCTAGAATTTTATTGAACGAAGATAGGGCACTTAACAGCCCTAGAAGGGATCTAGTCTTCGTCATGCATTCGCCAAAGCACTTCGCTCATACTTCACCTCTTTAGAGTTGCTCTAAAAACTCTTCGAGGCTCTTCTCTTTAGGTAAATCCAACTTTTTTCGAAGGCGATACCTCTTGGTTTCTACACCTCTAACAGAAAGATTCAATTGATCGGCAATCTCTTTAGATGACATATTCATTTTCAAAAGTGTACATAATCTCGCCTCTGGTAAAGTGATCTTAGGATGTACCACCTTGAGTTTTTTGAAAAAATCATTGTGAACAAAATCAAAATGCTCTTGAAAAGACTTCCAATTTCTCTCTTGGTTAACTGTGTCATCAATTTTGTTGACTATGCCTCTAATTGCTCTTTTCTGTTCATCACTTGAAGCTAGTTCTTTGAGTAAAGATTTAGCTTCCATCAACAAATCGTCTTTTGAGACCATAGCCATATCGCGTTGAGCCAACTCTTGGGTTTTCTCTTCCACCAAGGCCATCAAATCTCTATTTCTATTTCTCAGGTCAGCATCTGCTTTATTATCCTTCGAAGGCTCAAGCATTCTTTCTAAATGAATTAACCATTTTTGATAAGCCAATTGGCATTTCGAAAAATTCAGGTCTGGCTGGTGAATTATACTAGGTTCAATAGATTTTAGTGCGGTTTGCAAATCATCATATATCCCTACCGCTACTCCAGCTGCTCTTGCTGCTCCATAAGCACCTGTTGTATCTACTACTTCAATTTGACAATTGAGCAGGGTAGCGATTGTCTTAGAAAAAATTTCTGATTGGAACATGTTGTCATTTCCAACCCTCATGATGTCAACATCGATGCCCATTTCTTTGAGAATATTGACTCCATAAACAAACGAAAATGCCACCCCTTCTAATGCGGCTCGATACAAATGCCCTCTGTTGTGCCTATTGAACTCTAAACCAAAAATATGCGAGCCTATATTCTTATTCTCAAAAATACGCTCTGCCCCATTTCCGAAAGGAAGAATACAAACTCCGTCCGAACCTATAGGTACAGTTGAAGCCATCCTTTCCATATCTGTATAGTTCCTATCTGAACGCGCAATCTGGTTCTTCAACCAACTGTATTGAATACCAGCTCCGTTAATACACAGCAGAATTCCTATCCGATCTTTTCTTTCTTCATAGTTTACATGCGTGAAGGCATTCACACGTGAAAGTCGATCGTAGCTCGGTTTATTGACAATGCCATAAACAACACCCGAGGTACCACTCGTTGCCGCAATCTCTCCAGGGTTCAATACATTTAAGGATAAAGCATTATTGGGTTGATCACCTGCTCTATATGACACTGGAATGCCTGGGTTCAAACCTAAGAAGTCGGCCGTAAACTTTGATAATTCTCCATGAAGACCCGTTGTAGGCACTAGCTCAGGAAGCAAATGCTCGTCAATGTCATAGTATTCGAGCAAATCTTTACTTGTTTCTTTTTTAGAGTAATCCCAAAATATCCCTTCAGATAAACCCGAAATGGTTGTATTGATCTTACCTGTCAATTTCATGGCAATGAAATCACCTGGTAACATCGCCTTGTATATCTGCTCATAGATATCGGGTTCATTGTCTTTGACCCACTTGAGCTTTGAAGCGGTAAAATTTCCCGGGGAGTTTAATAGATTAATCAAACACTTGTCCTCGCCCAATTCTTCAAAGGCTTTATCTCCAATATTAACTGCTCGGCTATCGCACCAAATTATTGAAGGCCTCAAGACGTGCTGATCTTTATCGACTAAGACCAGGCCATGCATTTGATATGAAATACCGATAGCTTTAATATCAGCAGCATGGATTTCATTTTCCGAAATAAGTTTACGCGTAGCATAAGAGAGGTTCTGCCACCACAGTTCGGGCTGTTGTTCTGCCCAGCCACTCTGTCGGCTAAACATTTCCATTTCCCGCTCAGGGTAGCTTACAACAGCAATTTGCTCGCCTGTTTTAGCGTCAACTAAGCCTGCTTTGATCGATGAAGACCCAATATCATATCCTAATAAATACATAGAGGTACGTCAATAGTACTTCAAATGTATTCTATAAATTAAAAATTGCTAGTACCACTAATCACTTATTCCCACCAAGGGAGAGGCAATTCTAGATTAGCTATTGAATCAATAATCATATCGGGTTTAAAGGGATAGTTATTGAGGTCTTCTCTTTTACTCATACCGGAGAGGGTAAGGATGGTATTATAGCCAACCTGAACACCCCCTTGAATATCAGTGGCCAGGGTATCTCCAATGACAGTAGCCTCATCAGTCGCGAGTCCAATGTGCTTTCTTGCCTGCCTCATCATTACCGGACTTGGCTTGCCAACTGAGAAGGCTGTTTTTCCCGTTGCAGCTTCAATCATTGCCACTACTGAGGCGATTCCAAGGTTATTCCAGCCAGTCTTTCTTGGCGAAGGGTCAAGGTTTGTCGCAATCAATTTTGCGCCATCAAGGATAAAATCGATGGCTTTGCGCACCATCTCAAGTGTAAAATTGATGCCCTCACCGACAACCACAAAGTCGGGATCGTTTTGCACCAAAGTGAACCCATGCTCGTGAAGACTTGAGATGAGGCCTCCTTCGCCCAATACAAAGGCAGTACCATTTGGAAATTGTGAGCCCATGAAATGAGCCGTAGCCATGGCAGAAGTGTAAACATTCTCAGGTTCAACAGTAATTCCCATTTTATGGAGTTTTCTTACCGCGTCAAGAGGCGATCGCTGACTGTTATTAGTCATAAAAGTGAACGGAATATCTTCTTTCTGAAGTCTTTTTATGAATTTATCAGCTCCGGGAATCATCTGATTCTCTACATAAATTACTCCGTCTTGATCGATTAAAAATCCTTTTGGCATGTCATTTATTTTTACTTGAAGATGGTTGATAGAATGCTCTCAACCAATCTAGCGCTCATTAAACTATCATTAAGTGTAAACAAAGGGCTTTCCGATTTACCCTCTTTCACACACTTTACTACTTCTTCAATTTCATGGACATAGCCATTACCCTTATAGGGTAACTCAAACTGCTCGAGATCATCACCTTTGACAATTTCGAAACGCTCACCTTTCCAAAACATCGGCATTCGAATAAACCCATTCGTTCCATAAATACAGGCTTCCTTATTGGTATGCAACCCAATACTTCCTAATAGTTGTGCCATTTGACCCTGCTCAAAATTGAATTGCATTTGAATAGTTTCGTCTACACCTGTATCAGACAACTGAGCTGAGGCATTGAAAGACGAAGGCTCCCAACCGAAAAGGTCTGACATGATTGTTAGCGGATAAACACCAACATCGAACAAAGCTCCACCCGCTAAATCAGGATTGAGTAGGCGCCCATCTTTTGTCAGCTTATCTTCTGACCTAAAACCAAAGCTTGCTGTCATGTATTTGATTTCACCAACCGTCCCTGACTTAGCCCTTGCAATTGCCTCTCTATAGGTTGGCAAAAATCGCATCCACATGGCTTCCATTAGAAATCTATCCGACTCCTTGGCTACTTCTTTCATCTTCATTATTTCGTCAGATGAAATACCCATTGGCTTTTCGCATAGTACATGCTTACCTGCTCGAAGGGAATCGACCACATTTTGGCAGTGAAAATTATGTGTAGTTGAAATGTAAACAACATCCACTTTTGGATCTTCCAAAAGAGCTTTATAGCTATCATACACGACTACATCTGGAAACTCTTCCTGTAAGTTCGTTGCATTAGACCTTGAAGCAAATGCATAAGGTGTTTCACCATCAACAGTATCCAGACTTTCTAAAAATTTTCGCGCAATTCTTCCGAATCCAAGAAATCCCCAATTCATAACTAAAGATGAACAATCAACGAATGTCAGGGTAGAGTTTTGCCAACTTTTTTGAGGACACCCCCCAGCCCCAGCCTGTGCATATGGCTATATAAATGAAATGTGCTTTCAAAACACCCCATTCAACAACCCTCCTGTCTGAAGAATAAACCTTTTGGTTCAATTGTCTTATCCTTCCAAGCTTATTCATTCTTAGACAAAAAGCAGCCTCCTCCATTACCTCCTCTTCTAAATCAAAACCTCCTGAGTTCAAATAATCTTGTTTTCGGCAAAACATTACTTGATCTCCAAAAAGGAGACGAAGGCCTTTAAACAGGGTTTTGTAAGGATTGAAAAAGAAAGGAGCATAATACGTCTTTATGTAATTATGAGCGCTGATTACCCTCCTCACCTTTTTACCTTTCATTATTGACCTGAATGCCCCCAGCACAACTCCTTCGTCTTTTAAAGTTTCTACAACTAAAGGAACCAAATCCTGGTGAGGCTTAGTATCTGCATGTAAAAAACAGAGTACATCTCCCTTTGCCTTTCTTGCCGCAAAATCCAGTTGGTTGGCACGACCCTTTGTTGGGCATTCAAAAATGATACAATCAAAATCTCGAGCAATATTTAAGGTTTTGTCAGTGCTTCCACCATCCACAACAATTACTTCTAGAGGCCTCTCTTTAAGTGCATCCAGCTGGATTAAGCAATCCTCAATGGCTTGCTCTTCATTGAATACAGGAATGATAACTGACACACTCATATTGAGTAGTCAAATTATTCATAACAGACTAAAGCAAAAACTATTTTCAGTCTGAGTTATTCGTATTTCAATGATTTAATTGGATTACTCATCGCTGCTTTGATCGACTGGTAACTGACTGTAAGAATGGAGATCAATACTGAAAAACCCGCTGCGATCACAAAGACTGTCCATTGAATAGTTGTTCTTTCTGCGAAGCTATCTAGCCAACCATCCATAAAGAAGTATGCCAAAGGCGCTGCCAAAAGGAATGACACAAGAACGAGTTTTACAAAATTGCTACTCAATAAGACCACAAGACCACTGACCGATGCTCCCAATACTTTTCTTACTCCAATTTCTTTGATCTTTTGCTCTGCAGTAAATGATGCCAAACCATAAAGACCCAAACAAGCAATAAGGATTGCGATTACTGAGAAAGTGGTAAATACGGAGCTAAAACGTTCCTCATTTCTATACTGCTCATCAAAATTTTGATCTAGGAAATAGAATTCAAATATTCTATTGGGCATCACATCAATAAATGCGGATTCAATTCTATTAATCACATTGTCGAAGTTGGCCGTTTCAACGCTAACCGTGAGGTAACCGGGAGAACGGTCTCCCTGCAAGAGCATAATAAATGGTTCCACTTCATTCTGAACCGACATGAAGTAGAAATCTTTGAGTACACCAATTACTCTACCCCTTCTATTTTGCCAGCGCAACTGTTGACCAATAGCTGCTTCTGCAGATTCAAACCCTAGCCTTTGAACACCCGATTCATTCAATATAAATGCTTCTGCTTCATCTGTACCAAATGACTCATCAAAGCTTCTTCCAGCAATTAGCTCGACCTTGTACTGCTCAACAAAGTTATAATCTACCGTCAGGAACCTCATGTCACTCCAATCAGCAGAATCATCCCAACCTTTGCGAACAACATTATTACCCATGTCAAGCCCTGGTACTCTTGAGCTCAATGTAGCACCTCTCACTTCTGGGAATTGCTCAAGCCTATCTTTAAGTACCTCGAAAGTTTCCGCAGTACCTTGACCATATCGAGTTGGGATATAGATCATTCGTTCTTTCTGAAAGCCCAATTCCATGTCGCGCATAAAATTGAGCTGATCGAATACCACCATGGTGCAAATGATCAAAGAGATTGAAATTAGGAATTGCACGATCACAAGACCCTTCCGTAAAACTGCTCCTTTAGATGACGTTTGGAAGCTCCCTTTTAAGGTTTGGGTAGGTCTGAAAGAAGAAAGCACCATAGCTGGGTAACTACCTGCAAGCACACCGACAATCAAAGTGATTCCAATTAAAACCAAAGCCAGTTTCGGGTCGCTTATGGGATCAAAAACCATCGCCTTTTCACTGAAGGCATTGAGGGCAGGCAACAAGAGAAGTATGAGGCCAACAGAAAGCACCATGGCAACAATAGCCATAAATACTGACTCGCTTAAAAACTGAGTTACCAAGTGTTTTTTGAATGCTCCAACAACCTTTCTGACACCCACTTCTTTTGCTCTTTTAACAGAACGAGCAGTAGCTAGATTCATAAAATTGATACAAGCAATAACAAGAATGAAAATACCAATTATTGAGAAAATGTAGACATAGGCCTCATTGCCACCTGGGGCAAACTCAGCCCTGAAATTAGATTTCAAATGAATATCTCTGAGAGGAGTCAAATAATACTCTTGTCTATAACCCGACCCTGTTTCTTGTTCTAGAATGTAGTTGGCTGAAATTCTTTTGATCTTCGCTTCCAAAGCTACTGGGTCAGTACCCGGACTCACTTCTAGATATAAATGTGAATTGAAACTCCACCAGTTATCAGCCACTTCATTTGTGACCCTTAGGGTTTCATAAGAGACCAAAAAGTCGAATTTTAAATGTGAATTAGCCTGAATAGGCTCTAGGATTCCAGTAATGGTTATTTGATAGTTATTATCTGGTAGCTCCAAAACCTGACCAAGTGGATCGGCTTTTCCAAAATACTTCGCAGCCATTTCTTCCGTAATTACCGCGGTATATGGCTGCTTTAATGCCTGTAGTTCTGACCCTCTTTTTAAAGGAAAGTCAAAGAGTTGAAAGACATTCGAATCGCCATAAACAATGGTCTCATAGTACCTTTCTATTCCATTGGGCTTTTGAACAACAACGTTCTGATTCCTACAAAATCGGACTGAAGACAGAATCTCAGGGTAATCTTTGACCATGTATTGCGGGACAATATCTGAAGCTGTTGCCCACTTTTCGCTGCCCCCATCATTTGGCAGGTAATATTCGCAGGCCACTCTGTATATGTTATCTGCATTGGAATGCTGGGCATCAAATGTCAATTCATCATTAACGAAGAGGTAAATCAGAAAAGAACATGTGATTCCGATGGTGAGGCCAAGAATATTTAATAAAGCATAAACCTTGTGCTTCATTAGTGACCGAAGGGCGATTTTGATGTAGTTTTTGAGCATTGGGCTAAATTTTGAGGTGACCTTTGAATTAGTAGACTTCTAGTTAGCCAAATCGTTACACGCTTCAAATCAAATGTTCGTGAGCCGTAATATTCTTCTACTGAATCGGACAATGGCCGTAACCAACTGATTTTTAATCATTTTGGATTTATATGAAAAAAATTCATCCGGTTTTAAAACCAAATGCCCTCAAATTGATTTTACCAATAGATAAGTAAGTAGAGTTAATTGAATTGTCTTTCTGAGGCAATTCTTTTAGAATTTAAAAAGGCCCGCTCAATGAGAAGGCCTTTAATTTTATAGTTGATTTTTCTTTTATCCGTTCATAGAGATAAGGAACTCCTCGTTGTTTCTTGTTCCCTTCATTTTATCAAGTAAGAACTCCATCGCCTCTACAGAGTTCATATCACTCATGTATTTACGCAAGATCCAAACTCTTTGAAGCTCTTCTTTGCTCATCAATAGATCTTCTCTTCTTGTACCAGAAGCCGGAACATCGATAGCAGGATAAACACGCTTGTTAGAAAGTTTTCTGTCTAACTGAAGTTCCATGTTACCCGTACCTTTGAATTCTTCAAAGATCACTTCGTCCATTTTAGATCCTGTTTCGATCAACGCTGTGGCGATAATTGAAAGTGAACCTCCATTCTCAACGTTACGAGCTGCACCAAAGAATCTTTTCGGCTTATGAAGTGCATTGGCATCAACTCCACCTGAAAGAATCTTTCCTGATGAAGGTACTACTGTATTGTAAGCTCTAGCTAATCGCGTAATTGAATCAAGAAGGATCACAACATCATGACCACATTCTACCATTCTCTTTGCTTTTTCAAGAACAATATTAGACACCTTAACATGTCTGTCAGCCTGCTCATCAAAAGTTGAACTGATCACCTCAGCTTTTACGCTTCTGGCCATATCAGTTACTTCCTCAGGTCTTTCATCAATCAGCAAAATGATCAAGTAGATCTCAGGATGGTTTTCTGCGATAGCATTCGCCACATCCTTCAAAAGAACAGTCTTACCTGTTTTTGGCTGTGCAACGATCATACCCCTTTGTCCCTTACCAATTGGTGCGAACATGTCTAAGATTCGAGTAGACATGTTGCTTGGCTTAGTCGTTAACTTGATCTGCTCATCAGGGAATAGTGGAGTTAAATATTCGAATGCCACTCTGTCTCTGATCTCCTCAGTAGTCTTTCCGTTTACTGATTCAACTCTCAATAGTGCGAAGTACTTTTCACCTTCTTTCGGAGGTCTGATCTGGCCTTTAACTGTATCTCCTGTTTTCAAACCAAATAGTTTGATCTGAGAAGGAGAAACATAAATATCGTCTGGTGAAGCAAGGTAGTTGTAGTCAGAAGATCTCAAGAAGCCATAGCCATCTTGCATGATCTCAAGTACACCTTCGTTTTCGATCAATCCATCAAAATCTTTGATGTTTTGATTGTACTGTTGCTTTTGTTGCTTGCGATCGCGGTCACCATTTCTTCTGTCATTTCTATCATTGCGATCACCACGGTCTCTTCTCTTATCACCGTTGTTATTATCGCCTTCTTTTTGCTTGCCTTCAGCCTCAGCTGCTGGTGCTTTTTCGTCAGAAGATTCTGCTTTCTCTTTTACGTTTTCTCTTTTCTTGCGTCTAGGCTTCTCTTCAGATTCACCTTCTGCTGCAGGTTTGTCCTGCTTCTTAGGAGCACGTGTTTTCTTTGGTTTTTCTTCCTTAGGCTCATCAGATTTGGCATCATCAGATTTCTTAGTAGGAAGTTGGTCTTCTGGAGTGATTGCTTGCTGATCAAGAATAGCATAAATGAGGTCTTGCTTTGCCAGCTTTTTGTAGTTCTTTACACTCAAAGACTCTGCAATTTCTTTTAATTCAGACAGTAGTCTGATCTTTAATTCGTCAATAGTATACATGATTATTGAGTAAGGGTTCTCCCAATGGAGAGGGAAGTAAATCTATTTTTGTTTACGATTTTCTAGGTATAGAAGATGATGTGAGAAATGCTTCTGAATCATCTAGGACATTGCAATAATAGACCAAACATTTGAATTCGCCAACAAAGAAGGGCTAATTTTGCGTTTATAGAGCCTTCGAGACCCTTTTTTTGTTTTGAATTGACTTAATTTGCCATCCTAAATTTTTACCTATGCTTCAGGTTCAAAATATCGTTCAGAACAAAGGCGCATATGCGCAGGCATTAGCCAAAAGAAATATTAAAGATGCAGAAACGCAGCTAGATGCTGTTATCGCTCTTGATGAAAAACGTAAAAAGACAAAACAGACCTTAGACACCAACCTAGCCGAAGCGAATGGCTTAGCAAAGCAGATCGGTGGTTTGATGAAGGAAGGAAAAAGAGAAGAGGCTGAAGCAATTAAATCGAAAACTGCAAATTTAAAAAGCAGTAACAAAGCACTCAATGAAGAGCTCAACGCAATTCAGGAAGAGCTTAAAGTTGCACTCTACAATATTCCTAATATCCCACATGATAGCGTACCTGAAGGAAATTCAGATGAAGACAATGTAGAGATCAATAGAGTTGGTGATTTACCAGTACTTCCCGACAAGGCCAAAGCGCATTGGGACCTAATTAAAGATTTAGACATTATTGATTTTGATCTGGGAATTAAGATCACTGGTGCGGGCTTTCCTGTTTACAAAGGTAAAGGGGCAAGACTACAACGTGCTCTTGTAAATTTCTTTTTAGATGAAGCCGTAAAAGCTGGCTATGCAGAAGTTCAGCCTCCAATAGTTGTTAATGAAGCCTCAGGGTATGCCACTGGGCAGCTACCTGATAAGGAAGGGCAAATGTATCATGCCCAGGCAGATGACCTCTATTTGATTCCAACAGCCGAAGTGCCAATTACGAATCTATACAGAGATGTAATTCTCAAGGAAGATCAATTACCAGTCAAGCATGTCGGTTTCACTCCTTGTTTCAGAAGAGAAGCAGGTAGCTGGGGTGCACATGTTAGAGGCCTTAACAGACTTCATCAGTTTGATAAAGTCGAGATCGTTCAGGTCCAAAAGCCTGAGAACTCCTACGAAGCGTTACAACAAATGTGCGACCACGTAGCAGGCCTATTGAAAAAATTAGAATTGCCTTATCGAATCTTAAGGCTTTGCGGTGGAGATCTAGGTTTTACTTCTGCCCTTACTTTCGATTTCGAAGTATTTTCAGCTGCGCAAGAAAAATGGCTTGAAGTAAGCTCTGTCTCAAACTTCGAAACCTATCAGGCCAATAGATTAAAACTGAGATATAAGGACGAGAACAAGAAGAGCATTTTACTGCATACATTGAATGGAAGTGCCTTAGCATTGCCAAGAATAATTGCTTGTTTACTTGAGAATAACCAAGATGGTGATGGTATCAAAATACCGGAAGTACTTAGACCATATACTGGGTTCGACCGAATCTAAAATACAATTTGGCATGCCGCGTGGTATTGCTTAGGTTTCCGCCAAAGGATGGACAAGTTGAAAGGCATAACTTTGTATTTAGTTGCCTTGTCATTTTTAATGACACTGACCAGTACTGCCAATGCTCAAAATTTAGAGGTCCAGGCATTAGACGCCATTTGCCAAATCCCTGGTCAAGCTTTAGCCCTTTCCGACATCGTCTATATTGAAGGTCCCGAAACTAATGTACTTGAAGGAGTTCAGGTCTCTATTACTAACAATTACGACAGGGCTAACGACTCATTCACTTATACATTTGCAGATAACATTCAAGGTCAATTCGACTCACAAAATGGTATTTTCACACTAAGTGGTCAAGCTACAATTGCCAAATATCGTTTAGCGCTAGAAAGGTTGTTCTTCAATAATTCTCCTAACATTGATGAATCAAAAACGATCAACATAACCCTTTCTGGAGTAGACTTTTTAGTGGAAACAGGTCATTTCTACCAATTTTTTTCAGCCCAAGGCATCAGTTGGTCAGATGCTAAAGAAGAAGCAGAGAGCAAAGAGCTTTTTGGGTTACAGGGCTATTTGACTACCATCACATCAGCAGCTGAAAATCAATTCATTTTAGACAGAGTAAGCGGAACAGCCTGGCTAGGTGCTAGTGATGCAGAAACGGAAGGCGTCTGGAAATGGGTTACGGGCCCAGAGAACGGAACGATATTTTGGGAAGGTCTAATGAACGGAACTCCTTTTGGCTATCACAATTGGCAGCCTCCGAGCGCAACAAGTGGCGGAGAACCGAATCAATCGGGAAATGAAGATTATGCTCACATGATGAGTTGGACTACTCCCAGCGGCCAATGGAATGACCTCCCAGATGAAGGAGGAGGCGGTAATTACGAACCCACAGGCTTCATTGTTGAATATGGTGGTCTACCTGGCGACCCTGATATCTTAGCTCAGATTTCTGGTAATAGCATAATCGATTGGCAGAAAGAAATTGATTTGACGGGCGCCACCTCGGTTTGTCCAAACATTCAAGGTGTACCTTATAACGCAACTGCTCTAGATGCTCATTCTTATAGTTGGACCGTTGAAGGTGGAACCATCGTTAGTGGACAAGCAACAGATGAGATCATTGTCAATTGGGGAAATACGAATGATGCAGCTAAAGTCTCTGTAGAAGTCAGCTCTGATCTAGCCTGTTTATATAATGAAGAGCTACTTGTTAAAATCAATGAAAAGTTGGAGCCTCCATTGCCTGTTGGAAACGACATGGTCTGCTTTACAGATATTAATACACCCGTTGTTTATAGCACACCTTTTACACCAGGTTCTTCTTACACTTGGAAACCCACTAACGGGACAGTAGTAAGTGGTCAAGGTACGAACGAAGTTCAAATTTTATGGCACGGACCTGGAGTAGGAAGCCTATTTTTTACCGAGTCCACAAGCACAGCAACTGATATTTGTGATGGTGACTCTCCTATTTTGACAATTGACCTGAGGTCTGAAATTATCCCAAATTTTACCATTGCAAACGTAAAATGTTACGGGGGAAATGATGGGTCCGTTGAAATAGAAATTACCTCTGGCAGCACCTTAATTACCTATGATTGGATAGTACCAACGTCAGCAACTACAACCGATAATAAGGTTGAAAACCTCTCGGTAGGATTATACGCAGTAATTGTCACTGTAGACGATTGTAGCGTGGAATTTCCATTTGAAATAACCGAACCTGAAGAATTATCTGGGAGCACAGATATTGCCAATGTTCGCTGTTTCGGAGAAAGTAATGGCCAAGCCAACGCTTTTATTACCGGAGGCACAGGAAGTTATAGATATGACTGGAGTCATGATCCTACTCAGTCAAACGCCAGTGTTAGCAATCTCCCAGCGGGTAATCATAGTGTTAGAATTTTAGATGATAATGATTGTGAACTTGTATTGAATTTTGTCATTACTGAACCTGATTTATTAGTGATAGATGAGATCATCGCAACTTTGGTTTCTTGTCCTGGTGGCTCAGATGGCACCTTAGAAGCATTTGTTTCAGGTGGTACTGCTCCTTATACATTTGAATGGCAAGACAATTCATCATCAGGTAGTACCGCTGAAGGTTATTCAAAAGGCAACTATTCTTTGAAAGTGATTGATGCAAACGGATGTGAAGCAATGGCTTCTCAAGAAATTGAAGAAGCTATTCCTAGGGTGGTTCTACCAAATGCTTTTTCTCCGAATGGTGATGGTACAAACGATTTTTTCGGGCCAACAACTCCTTGTGAAATAACTTTTAAAATGGAGGTATACAATCGCTGGGGGCAAGTAATCTTTAGCACAGAGTCAGCGAATGTAAAGTGGGATGGAACTTTCAAAGGTGGCAGCCTAGCTTCTGGTAAATATACTTTCGCTGCATCATGGATAATTGAAGCCAACGGACTGGTGATTGAGGACAGCCAAAGAGGAGAAATTCAGCTAATTAAATAAAATCAATATGCTCATTAGAAAAGGCCAAAAAGAAGATCTCAAAGCAGTTTTTGAATTGATCATGGAGTTAGCTGTTTATGAAAAAGCTCCCGAAGAAGTAGAGAACTCTGTAGAGAGAATGCTCGAAGATGGTTTTGGTGAGCGCAAAGTTTTTGACTTTTTCGTTGCTGAAATTGACAAACAGATTGTTGGCACTGCCATTTATTACTTTCGATATTCTACCTGGAAAGGCAAAGCGCTATATCTCGAAGATTTAGTGGTAAGCGAAAGTTTTAGGGGCAAAGGTTATGGGAAAGCGCTACTTGATGCGATAGTCCTTCAAGCCAAAAAAGACAATTGCAAGCAAGTGAGATGGCAGGTGCTTGATTGGAACGAACCTGCCATTCAATTCTATAAAAGTATAGGTGCGGACCTTGATCCTGAATGGATCAATTGCACTTTAAACGAAAACCAAATTAAAAATTACTAAACCGACTCGAGGAGCGTTCGAAACGCTGCTTGCTTATCTCCCCATTTAAGCATAGACTTTTGTTGTAATTCGGGAGCGAAAGCAGCCATATACATCTGAATATTCTTCATGCTCTCTGCAAAATATTGTACAGAATAAGATGTGCTCTGTGGATCTTCAGTATTAAGTACTTTGAAAATCTTATGTGATTCAAATTGATTGGTTTCCATCACTTCAGGAATATGGATATTCTTCATCCAGATCAGCCACTCTTGTTCAACCTTCTTATCTATAGCAACGGTTACATTATATAAGATCATCCTTCTAAATTTGGAGCAAATTTAAAGCTTTGACCACAAACAATTCTAACAGCAGCAGGTTTTTGACGGGTATGTTAAAGAAGATAGACGAGCTGCCATTTGTGAATGAACGCAATGCGTTTCTACTGCTTGTTGCTATGCATACAGCCGGCATCATAGGGCTGAGTATTGAAAGCACAAAAAGTCTTTTTCAGATGCTAACCCCTTTTAACCTATTAGCAACTGCTGCCATTCTTTTACATTTCGAAAAGAATAAAACACCACGATATTTCATTTTCATCTTAGCCACATTTGTCCTTGGCTACGGTTTTGAGGTTTTTGGTGTTCATACAGGCTTGTTGTTTGGTGAATACGCCTATGGAGCAACGCTAGGTTTTAAAGTATTTGAGGTACCCTTAGTGATTGGGCTTAATTGGGTGGTTCTGATTTACATCACGCGTGGAGTTGCAGAGAAAATCTTTAGCAAAGAAATCTTTACAATTCTTTTCTCAAGTATACTCATGGTGTTACTTGACTTACTTATTGAACCAGTAGCTATAAAATTGGATTTTTGGCAGTGGTCATCAGATAATATTCCTTTGCAAAACTACCTTGGCTGGTTTTTATTAAGTGTTTTAATACAGTATGTTGGCTTTAAGATTCTGCCTGCTTTAAACAATAAGCTTTGTCTAAGGCTTTTATTAATACAGTTTGTATTTTTTCTAGTTCTAAATTTATTTTAAAAAAATAAAAACAAACTAGAAGACAACTAGTTAACGGTGTAAAATCAGATGGGGATATTGTGGATTTTAGTAGGATTTATATCCATGGAGTTATTCTCTTGGTTCATTCATAAATACGTTATGCATGGTCCTTTATGGAAGATTCATAAAACTCATCACGTACATTCAAAAGGCTTTTTTGAGCTCAATGATTTGTTTACGTTATTATTTGGTAGCATCGCAATCGTGCTAATCTTCTTGGGAGTTTCAGCATTTGATTACAGGTTTTGGATCGGGTGTGGTATCTCTTTATATGGAATGTCATATTTTGTATTGCATGATGTGTTGATCCACAAAAGGTTGAAATGGCTAGGAAGGCCTAAAGGAAGATTCTTAGAAGGAATCACGAAGGCACATAGAGCGCACCACAGCACAAATACGAAAGATGATGCAGTCTCTTTTGGTTTGTTTTGGGTGCCCAAAGAATATTTTAGAAAGAAGGAGTAAGGAAAGTGGCAAACTATTCGATTAAAGATCTGGAACACCTTTCGGGGATTAAAGCCCATACGTTGCGTATTTGGGAACAGAGATATAGTCTCATTAACCCAAAGCGTACAGACACGAATATTCGTTACTACGATCAGGATGATCTGAAGCTAGTACTTAACATCTCCCTCCTTAAAGACAATGGCTATAAGATTTCGAAAATCGCCAAAATGTCGAAGGAAGAACTCTTCGAAGCAGTTCGTAGTGTTTCTGAAAGAGCGACAAGTTTCGCAGATCAGATCTATGGCCTGACTCTGTCCATGATTGATCTGGATGAAGCACGCTTCGAAAAAATAATAGCAAGCAGCACTTTAAAATTGGGTTTTGAGCGTACAATGCTCAATATCATTTATCCTTTCCTGAACAAAATTGGTATCATGTGGATGACCGATTCTATAAACCCAGCTCAGGAACACTTTATCTCTAATTTGATTCGACAAAAAGTAATCGCTGCTATTGATGGGCAATACAATGATTACGAACTCCTAGAAAACTCGAAGAAATATATGCTCTTTCTTCCCGAAGGAGAATTGCACGAGCTTAGTCTTTTATTCGCGAATTACCTTATCCAAGCACGTAAAAATAAAGTCGTGTACCTCGGTCAAAACATGCCATTCTTTGATCTCAAAGCTGCCAACGAGGTATATAACCCAGACTTCTTGTTCACTGTGATCACAAGCAAGCCAAATGATTGCACAGCCTTGGAGTATCTAGAAACACTGTCTAATGAATTCCCTGAAAAGCCGATTTTAGTTTCTGGCTCGCAGGTAATTGGAGAAGATTTGGAGTTGCCTGAAAATGTCATGCCTATCTCAAATCCTAACCAACTCATGAGTTTTGTTCAAGAGCAGAACAAAGTTCCTTACAATTCTTAATTAATTCTCAGTTAAGTATTCCTTTTGGAGCTACATTTTAGCTTTATTTTGTTTAACTTATTAGTCTATTGAGTGAAACTATAATGTATTTATACATTTTATATGTATCTACATTTGTTGACCTCATTGTTTAAGTTTAATGAACTTAATTGTTGATTTTCAGTATTTTATGTGTGATTGAGTCATTTTTGTTTAATGTTTTTCTTAAAAGATTACACAAATATTTCTTGACTTACGTTTAATCTTTTAGAATATTTGTTAAACAAACTTATTTATCATGACAGCTCTCGAATTTAGTTACACACTTACCCAAATGACCAAATCGTTGCAGCCGTTTGCAATGAAGTTGACGAAAGACAGTGAGGAGGCAAACGACCTACTGCAAGAAACACTACTTAAAGCGTACACCAATAGAGAGAAATTCTCAGAGGGAACAAACTTAAAAGCTTGGTTGTACACTATAATGAAAAACACATTTATCACCAACTATCAAAGAATGGTGAGACGTGGAACCTTCATCGATACTACCGATAACTTACACTTCATCAATTCATCTGATTCGAAAATTGAGAACAGAGCCTATGGAGACTTTGCTCTAAAAGATATCAATAGCGCTATCGAAGATTTGGATGATGTATATAAAACTCCTTTCATGATGTACTTCAGAGGATTTAAGTACCATGAGATCGCTGATAGATTGGAAATTCCGATCGGAACCGTAAAAAACAGAATCCACATTGCCCGTAAACAATTAAAAGATAGATTGAGGGTATATAGAGGCTAATTAATTAGCATATAGATTTATGATGAATAAGAAAGCCCTGGTAATAGGGTCTGGATTCGCAGGACTATCAGTTGCCACCTCATTGGCAAGTAAAGGTTTTGAGACAACGATTCTAGAAAAAAATTCCTCCATAGGAGGCAGAGCCCGACAGTTTAGCGAGTCGGGCTTTACTTTTGATATGGGCCCTAGTTGGTACTGGATGCCCGATGTTTTCGAAAATTACTTCAATCGTTTTGGTAAGTCTGTTTCTGACTACTACGACCTTATCAGGTTAGACCCATCTTATCAGGTGGTCTATGGAGTTAATGAGGGCATGCCTATTCCGGCAAACATGAAAGAACTTGAAGGTCTATTTGACTCTCTAGAAAAAGGAGCTGGACTTCAACTAAGAGAATTTTTAAAACAAGCTGCCTATAAATACGAAGCTGGTATCAACAAGCTGGTGTACAAACCTGGCCGCTCTGTTTTGGAGTTCGCAAGCCTCAAACTTCTCATAGATGTGATCAGAATGGACGTTTTTCAAAGCATGGCTAAACACGTCCGTAAATTCTTTAAACACCCGAAACTGATACAATTAATGGAGTTTCCGATCCTATTCCTCGGAGCTCTCCCTGAAAACACTCCTGCTCTCTACAGTTTGATGAACTATGCCGACATGTCATTAGGTACATGGTATCCTAAAGGCGGAATGCATAAGATCGTGGAAGGAATGGGCAGTTTGGCAAAAGAAATGGGTGTCAAAATTTTGACAGACCATGCTGTGGAAAAAATAATATCGAAAAACGGAAAAGTAGAGACCGTAATTACCAACCAAGGTGAGTTTACCGCTGACGTTGTGGCGGCTGGAGCAGATTATCACCATGTTGAAACAAAGCTTTTAGACCCAAAAGATCGCAATTACTCAGATCAATATTGGGACAAAAGAGTTATGGCACCATCTTCCCTACTTTACTATGTCGGCTTGAACAAAAGAATAGATGGTCTATTACATCATAACCTCTTTTTTGATACAGATTTTACACCACACGCTCACAATATATATACGGATCCTAAATGGCCAGATGATCCACTTTTTTATGCTTCACTGACTTCTAAAACAGATGCTCATGTTGCACCTGAAGGTCACGAGAATTTATTCTTACTAATTCCAGTTGCCCCAGGTTTAGAAGAGAATGAAGAAATAAGAACTCAGTATTTTGACATGATCATGACCAGAATGGAGAACTATACAGGTCAGTCATTAAAGGAGCATGTCGTCTATTACCGAAGTTATGCACACAAAGATTTTGTGAGCGACTATAACTCTTTCAAGGGCAATGCATACGGTTTGGCAAATACGCTAAGACAAACAGCAATACTGAAACCATCATTGAAGTCTAAAAAACTCAGTAATCTTTATTTCACTGGCCAATTGACTACTCCAGGACCGGGTGTTCCGCCAAGCCTAATATCTGGTTTGGTCGTTGCGGATGAGGTTGCAAAAGAGTTTCAATAAACCCTGAGGCATTTAATTAGTTATCTTTGAATGATGGAACTCTATGACCAAACAACTTTTGAATGTAGCAAGCTCATTACGCAGCGCTACAGCACTTCGTTCACTTTGGGCATTAAAACACTAGATAAAAAGTTCCATTTACCGATTTACGCGATCTATGGTTTTGTGCGATATGCTGATGAGATCGTTGATACTTTCTATGAAAACGATCAAGCAGATCTTTTAAAAAGATTCAAAGCAGATACCTATAAAGCAATAGAGGAAAAAATCAGTCTAAACCCTGTCTTGCACTCTTTCCAATTGGTCGTTAATCAATTCAAGATTCCTTTAGACCTAATCGAAGCATTTCTTCACAGTATGGAAATGGACCTCGATGACCGCACATATGACGATAGCCAGTACAATGAATACATTTACGGTTCGGCAGAAGTAGTAGGGCTAATGTGTTTGAAAGTTTTCTGTGAAGGCGATGAAGCAGAGTATCAGAAGCTTCTTCCTCCTGCAAGAAAACTAGGCGCTGCGTTTCAAAAGGTAAACTTTATAAGAGATATCAAAAGCGACTACGAAGACAGAGGAAGAGTTTATTTTCCTGGAGTTGATTTTAATGACTTCACAAAATCTGCTAAAGAGATGATCGAGGAAGACATTCAAAATGATTTTGATGAAGCACTGGAAGGCATAAAACAACTTCCTAAAGGCGCTAAGATGGGCGTATTTCTCGCATATCAATATTATCAGAAGCTCTTTAACAAGATCAAACGCTGCCCGCCTTCTAAAATTAAAGAAGAGAGAATCAGGATTCCCGATATCCGCAAAATGGTTATCCTCATGACTAGCTATTTACAACACAGTATGAAGGCGATTTAAAGCCATTCGCACTAAGATTTACTCACTTCATCTACAAAATCTACAGTAAACCAAACATATCAGAGATTCTGAGGTTTCTTATTTGTGTTTAACCTGAATGTTCAGATCGACCTTAATTCCGGATTTTGCTTTGGAGTGGTTTATGCCATTGAGATGGCAGAAGACATTCTTGCTGAAGAAGGAAAGCTTTATTGCCTTGGAGATATTGTTCACAATGACGAGGAGGTAAGCCGGCTCGAGCGTAAAGGTTTACGAATCATCAATCATGCACAATTAGAAGAGCTCCGTGATGAGAAAGTACTCATCAGGGCGCATGGAGAACCCCCCTCAACTTACCAGTTAGCACTAGCTAATAATCTCCAGCTGATTGATGCGTCATGCCCTGTTGTATTAAAATTGCAGAATAGAATAAAGAACTCTTACGACAAGCAAGAAGACATTTACATTTATGGAAAGCACGGTCATGCAGAAGTTGTTGGTCTATTGGGGCAAACCAATAACAATGCAGTTGTCTTTCAAGATCTAGAAGAACTTGACATTGACTCCTTGCCAAAAGAGATCACCTTATATAGTCAAACAACTAAGAGTACAGACAAATTCTACGAGATCAATGAGGTGCTTGCCAAAAATGGCATTACAGTCAAAACGAATGATACCATCTGCCGTCAGGTAAGTAATCGCGATAAAGAACTGAGAGATTTTGCTCAGAACTTTGATATCATAGTTTTTGTGAGCGGCACTAAATCTTCCAATGGCAAAGTGCTCTACAAAGTTTGCAAGGAACAGAATGAAAGAACTTATTTCGTTTCCTCCTTGGCAGACGTAAAAAGCGAATGGTTTGGAAAAGGTGAAAGTGTAGGTATCTGCGGAGCCACATCAACTCCTATGTGGCTGATGGAAGAAGTGAAAGAGCATCTTCAAAAGCTATAATTCCCTAATTTTACATATGGCTATTTCAAAGTCAAATAAAGGCATATGGTATGCACTGGTGATTCATCTCCTTTGGTGGACTTGCCTCGTATATGGTATGTCCATTCCCTTCGAGTGGGACTCGCCAATGGTGTATGTTGTCATTCTTTTACAAACCCATCTGTACACAGGACTTTTTATCACAGCGCACGATGCCATGCATGGTACTGTTTCATCTAATAAGCAATTGAACAAGGCCATTGGAACGATTTCAGCACTCCTATTCTCTTATAATTTTTATAATAAACTGAATAAGAAACATCATGAGCATCACCGCTTTGTAGCTACTGAAAAAGACCCAGATTATCACAGTGGTCATCCAGGGTTTTGGCCTTGGTATTTCAGCTTTGTAAAACAGTATGTTAGCATTTGGCAGATTTTGATGATGGCGATATCCTACAATATTCTAAAACTTTGGCTACCGAATTTAAACCTTATATTCATCTGGATGGCGCCAGCCATTCTGTCGACCTTCCAGCTGTTCTATTTTGGCACATACCTTCCGCATCGTGGAGAACACAGCCAGGCGAATACTCAAAAATCAAGAAGCCAGAAACTTAACCATGCCTGGGCATTTCTGAGTTGTTATTTCTTTGGCTACCATTATGAACACCATATTTCGCCAAATACCCCATGGTGGAAGCTTTATAAAAAGAAAGAAGAGTACGAGCAGAAAGGATATCCTGCATAAAAAAGCCGCTAAAAGCGGCTTATCATTTATTTTCTCTCATCACTGTCAATGGCCCCATCTACAAGCCTGATGGTTCGACTACCATATGATGCGTTCTCCTTTGAGTGCGTTACTTGAACAATTGTCATCCCCTCTTGATTGAGTTTTTGGAACAACTCCATGATCTCCTCTGCCTGATCTGAGTGCAAATTTCCAGTTGGTTCATCAGCCAAAAGAAGTTTAGGTTCTCCAATTAGGGCTCTCGCTACACCCACCAGCTGCTGCTGACCACCTGAAAGCTGCTCTGGAAAAAGGTCTTTCTTCGCAACCATTTGAAAACGATCAAGCATTTCAGCTACCATACTTTTTCTTTCTTTCGACTTGACTCCTTTATAAAGCAACGGTGTTTCTATGTTCTCATAGACTGTTAGTTCATCAATAAGATGATAAGCTTGGAAAACGAAACCAATGTGATGCTTATGCATATCTGAGCGCTTGCGCTCTTTCATTCTATGGATAGGCTCATCATAGAAGTAGTATTCTCCTTGAGAAGGTTCGTCCAGCATACCGATGATATTCATTAAAGTAGACTTTCCTGCTCCACTCGGCCCCATGATGGTGACAAATTCGCCTTGCTCGATGTCAAGATCAATGCCTTTTAATATAAATGTTCTCTGATATTTTGAATCAACGTATTTGTCGATGTCGCGAAGTTTGATCATTTGTTTGAATTATAATTTGACCCTTGGCACTTTTCAATTGTTGTGCCAATGACGAATATATTCATTTTACTCAATGCAAGGTACTTAGTCGGTTTAAATGTGCACGATTATGTACACATTTGTTCGAATATGACACGCTATTCAAACCTCAATGCCTTCACTGGGTTTGACCTTGCTGCTATATAGGTCTTATAACCTACTGTTAGTAATGCTACTAACATTGCCATCACACCAGAAAGAATAAAAGTCAAAACTGACATACCCACTGAGAAAGCGAAATTCTGTAGCCACCAATTACTTAGGTAATATGCACCAGGAGCTGCAATGACAAAAGCAATTAAAATCAAGAGCATAAAATCTCTAGTCAATAAATAAAGTACTTGTGGAATAGACGCACCTAAAACCTTTCTTACTCCCACCTCTTTGATGCGCTGCTCTGCCGAGAAAGAAGCCAATCCGAATAAACCCAAACAAGCTATCAAGACAGCTAATAATGCGAAGTAAATGACAATCTGACTAAGTTCCTCCTCCGAATTATACATGGCATTTAAATCATCTTCCAGAAAGGAATACTCAAAGGGTTGATCAGGTGCAAACTCACTCCAAACATTTTCAACATAGTTTATTACTTCTTGATCTTGCTGACCATCTAATCGAATAAAAACGTGCTGGAGAATAGGAAGAAAATAAGCGTAGTAGCAAGACTCGGTGTTTCTCTGAAGAGGCTCAAAATTGATATTGTCAATTAATCCGATGACTCTTTTTCTATCCCAGCCCCCTTGAAAATTTCGTATTTCTATCATTTTACCTACGGCATCATCCTCCATATTCAGCTCTTGTGCAGCCTTCTTATTAATGATGATGGCATTGGTTGAATCACTTGGTTGTTTGGGATCAAAGAATCGACCATCCAACAATGAAATTTTCATTGTTTCAAAATAATCCAAGTCCACGTTGATACCCGCCAAATTAAGCCCTTGTACCTCATCAGGTACTGTTTCAGATTTTACAAACATGATAGGTCTTAGGCCACCTGGTTTACTCAAGGTCGCTGAGATACTTTCAATATTTGGGTGTTGAAGAAGCTCATTTTTGAAAGTTTGAAGTTGGGGGACCAAAGTTTTGCTCGTATTCGCTACTACCAGAATATCTTCCTTTTGAAAACCCAATGGCTTATTCTTCATAAAATTGAGCTGATTATAGACTATACTTGTTCCAATGATCATGACTATTGAAATAACGAATTGAAATACAACTAGTGCTTTACGGAAAACACCAGAGCTTCCCATTCCTGGTATCAATTTCCCCTTAAGAACGATAACAGGTTTAAATGCGGATAGAAACAAAGCCGGATACATTCCAGAGCCAAATCCAATAATGAGTATCACCACAAGTAGGCTTCCTATAATTACTGGCTCCATTAGCATTGCAGCACTAAGTGGCCTGCTCAAATAAGCACCAAATGGCTCCATAACTAAAACAACAATAACTATGGAGAGAGCTGCCGAAACAATTGCCAAGACCAAAGACTCGCCTAAAAACTGACTGATCAATTGCTCTTTATAAGCTCCAAGCACTTTTCTAATACCTACTTCTTGCGCACGCTTGGCAGAACGGGCGGTAGCCAAATTCATATAATTGATGGCCGCTATGACAAGAATAAATAAGGCTACAGCAGCAAAAATATAGACAAAGTCCATACTGCCATTTGGCACAATCTCATTCCTCAGATTAGACTTAAGGTGAATATCCTCAAACTTGACCAGTGAGGGATTAAACATGTTTGCCCTTTCCTCAGGGACATTCAATGTCTTCATTTCAGCCATTTTAGCCTCTATAGGCGCCAAATTGTCTGGATCATTCACTTTGATATAGCTGTAGAAACCATCTCCCTGCCAATTATTGTCAATGGTTTGACCATTATTGTTGGCCTGGTTTCTAAAAGTCTCCATGCTGAAAAGCGTGCTAAATTGAATGTGTGAATTATCTGGTAGGTCTGCCATTAAACCTGTGATGGTATAGCTTGAGTTTTGATTATCCTGTACTTTTAATGTTTTACCAATCACATCTTCGGTTCCAAAATACCTCAAAGCTGCAGATTGAGTCATTACGGCAGTATTTGGAGCTTCTAACACTTGGTTTTTCTGACCTCTGAGTAGCTCAAAATCAAAGAAGTCAAAGAAATTCTTTTCAGCATAAAAGAGGTCTTCTTCACGATATAAGTCAGGTTCAACCTCAATGATCAATGACTGACCGCCACCAGACAACCGAGTAAAGTCTGTCACCTCTGGCATTTGTTCGGTCAAAGCAAAGGCTAAGGCAGATGTACAAGTTGGATAACGGTAATTTCCACTGGATAACTGAAGTTCATTGTTGATCCTTACAATCTTATCTGAATCCCTGTGAAACTTATCAAAGCTCAGTTCAAATTGAACAACCAATAGAATAAGTAAAAAGGAGGTTATTCCTAAAGTAAGCCCAAAGATATTTACCCCAGCATAGCCTGGATTTTTAACTATGGTTCTGAGTGCAATAGTGATGTAGTTTTTTAGCATGACTCAAAAAATGTATAAGTCAAGCTAAGGAAATTTTAAAAGGTATAAAAGCCAGTTTGTTCGCCCGGTGGATACATCATCATAGCGATAACAAAAGCTACAATAGAGAGAACAAAACCGATCATAAAGGTGGTGTAGCAAAGCCTCAAGAGCCTATATTTCTTACCCAACACTACTCCTAGAAAGTAAATATCCTTTATCAAACTACCATAAAGGTATTCACCATCCTTCATCATTTCCTTCATGCCCCATTCATAATGGTCTAGATCCATTTTATGAAAGTTGCCAAAGAATAGCAGGTTCGTCCGTTTGCTTATCACATCATCATCCGTGAACATTCCCGTGGACACGTTTGGCCTGGTGGCGAGTATGGCTAATACAATAGTGGTCAAACATACAGCAACTAGCATGATTGTAGGAACCACTAAATTAGGATACTCATAGAGCTTTCTTATTAAGACAGAAACGACCACCGTAAGAATAATAGTGTTTACGGAAATCATAATATTGGCCTTATTATCGGCCATTGCACTTAATTCGAGATGGTTTTTAGAGGTTGTTCGAAACATAGTTTCTATACCTCTATCGGGACGCCCTTGCAGTTTAGTCTCAAGCTTAGCAACCTTCTTTTCAAGCTCTTTTAAGTATTTAGTGTCCTTCTTTTTTTTCTTTTTGGCTTCCTTAATGGCAGCCATGTTTTTTTCTTTTATGGGCTGCAGTGTCTCTTTGGCATAAGGAGTAAAGTACTCATGGTCGCTGAAGAATGAATAATTCATTTCATTCCACAACTCAGGAGTAATTTTCTTACCGTTTACCTCCTCAATTTCTCGATGCATTTTTGAGGACATTTCACTGTAGTCATCGCAGGCTAAGTGGTGCAAATCTGCATCACAAAGCACCTCTTCCATCAAATTTGTAGGACTTTGAGGCATTCGTGTAGCCATGATGCAGCCTTCGATTTTCTTAATGTCTTCTTCTGGAAATGACTTAGATTCTAGAAACTCCCTTGCGATTTGCGCACTCGACAGTTCATGATTATCACAACCGTTCTTATATCCAGTATCGTGAAACCAAGCAGCTAACTGAACAAGATCAATTTCATGTTGATCTAGATTAGAAGCTTTCCCAATCTCAATTGAAGCTTGTACTACTCTTTCTGTATGATAGCTATCATGATAAATAAACTTATCAGCAATCTGCTCAGTAAGGATCTTACCGGCTAGATCTTTTGCTTCAGTCAGTATTGTATTTGTATCAATAGCCATGTTATGGTCTGCTAGCTGCATTGTAATTTACACATGTTGAACAACATAGAACAAATAATAATTCATTGCTTTGATTAACGGCTTAAAGCATGCCTTTATTTGGTCTTTAAGTGTTAATCCATGTTAAGAGTAAAAAACCGATACTTTGACGACCTTTAAACGTTATTAATTGGACTGCTTCTTAGTATATTTATTAATATCTACCTAAAAGTAATAACATGTTCAGAATCCTTTGCTCAGTATTTTGTCTGTTTCTAGTTTTCAATAGCTCCGCGCAGGAAAGAATTCAAGCGGGAAAGTTATACAAAGGCGGGGATTACCTTTATGCTCCTTTGACCGGTACTTCACTGACTATACCAGAACACTGGCGAGGTTATGGTACTAGAGAAACAGAAATGCTCACCTTGAGCTCTGATACTTCTAATGCTACCTTAAGAATCTTCTCAGTAAAAGATAATTTGGTTTCCATTAAAAGCAGGATGCAAAATGGTTTTGAGATAACTCCAGGAGTAGAAATTCTACCCGTTGGTGATGCCAAGTTTGAAGACAATATTCTTTCAACAGAGCTCACCATGAGCAACGACAAAAATATTAGTGGATACTATTTTGTTAAATGTGGTGAGTATGGCAATTGTGTAGGGTTCTTGTTCGGAACGCAGACCAAAACCCATGCCTCATATTTTGACGGCCTTTACGAAATGCTTCATGAAGTTACGCTTGAGGAGCCAAAAATAGTAGAACCAGGAGGAGATTATGATTGGGCGAAAGAGCTTAACGGAAAGCATCTTTTCCACTATGAGTCAAGTCGCTCAGGAACACTTGGAAACCAACTTTGGCTTTGTGATGATGGAACTTTTACTGCCAAATTGAAAAGAAAGGGTATGTTCAATCAAGGCAACCAACGCAAAATAAAAGGTAATCATAGCGGTACCTATAGGTTTGAAGGAGTCGGAACAGAAGGTGTGCTCGCATTGACATTTACGAGCAGAGATGGCTTTGAAATGGTTTTAAAGGCCACTTGGAAAGCTGGCGACATTTACTTTAATGGTGTAAAGTACTACAAAGCTGTACACCAAAAATGCAGATAATAGAATTTTTTAGACTTAGATTTTGTTTGGCTCAATTATGAGAAAATCTCTATTGCTGATAGTAGCATTATTTTTTTGGCAGCAAGCTTTTCCTCAGCAGAACCTCAACTACAATCTGGAAGAGCCTGATGAAGTTTTTAAACTCCCTGAATATCTTGAAGAGGTTTCAGCTTTGACTTTTTACGAAACCAACAAGCTAGCCATGCTCAATGACGAATTAGGTCGGATGTTCGTTTTTGATGTAGAGGAGAAAGAAATTACACAAAGAGTTCGATTTAAAGGCAATGGCGACTTTGAGGGAATCGAACGAATAGGGGATTATATTTACGCTGTTGAAAGTAAGGGTAACCTTTATAAGTTCAAAGTAAATATGGAGGGTGTTGTTGAAAAAATTGAGACACCTTTTAATAAGTCAAACAATCTTGAAGGCATAGGCTATGATCCATTCAAAAACAGGCTTCTCTTTGCTTTAAAAGACGATGGCGATGTCGGCAACTTTAGTGTGAAAGGGCGTGCTATATATGCTTATGATTTATCATCAGAAGAGTTTATAGAAGAACCAATTATTGCGATTCTGAATGATGATATAGATCGGGTTGTCGGTAAAAACTTCAGATTTAAACCATCAGGTATAGCTGTTCACCCAAGAACAGGTGAAGTATTTGTTTTATCCGCTTCGGATAGGGCTATTATAGTATTTAATGCAGATGGTACTCCGAAGAATCTGACATTGCTAAAAAGAAATAACTTCCCTCAACCAGAAGGCATTGCTTTCTTTCCGGATGGCACCTTATTCATCTCAAATGAAAAAGATGATGAAGGAGGAACAATCTTAATGTTTAAAGAATTGAGTTCTAAATAGTAGTTTTGAACAGTAATGAAAGCTTTCAGCCTTTTTAGAAAGCCATGGAAATTTGGCCTCGTTTTACTCTTCTTTTTTAATACTTCATTGTTATTAGGTCAAGACAGCCTAGTTCACAGTATTTTTCTTATCGGTGATGCAGGCGAGCCCTACAAAAACCCTGTACTGGATCTTCTTAAAGCTGAAAGTGAAAATATTGGTAAGAAAGGAACCGTAGTCTTCTTAGGTGATAATATTTATCCAAAAGGCTTACCTCCAGAAGGCCATAAACTAAGAGCAGAAGCGGAAATAGCCATAAATCAACAAATTGCGACAGTTAAAGATTTTGAGGGACACAAAATATTTATCCCTGGTAATCATGACTGGGCAAGAAGTGGGTCTGAAGGTCTCCAATGGCTAGGACTCCAGGAACAATATGTGGAGAATGCCTTAGATACTACTGATGTGTGGTTACCCTCTAAAGGTTGCCCTGGGCCAGTAGAAGTCAATGTAGATGAAAAGATCACTGTGATCATTATGGATACGCAATGGTTTCTTCACAGGCATAATAAACCAAGATTGGGTTCTGATTGTAATGCTTCAACCTCCGAAGAAATTGCGGCACGTTTTCAAGATGCAGTTAGGAGAAACGAGAACAAGAAAGTCTTAGTAGTTTCTCATCATCCCATGTATTCTTACGGTATTCACGGTGGCGTATTCAGTTTCAAAGACCACATGTTTCCACTGACGGCATCTAAAAGCTTAAAGAACTTTTATTTACCACTTCCGATCATAGGTTCAATCTACCCGCTGTACAGAAAGTGGTTTGGAAACCCACAGGACATTGCACATCCAACTTACCGTCAATTTAGAGACCCTATGGTCCGAATCATGAAACAGCATGATGACATTATTCACGCAGCGGGCCATGAACACGCACTTGAACATATTGTAAAAGAGGACAAACACTATATAGTTAGTGGTGCGGGCTCAAAAAACAATGCCCATGTAAAACAGAAAGATGATGCACTCTTCGCGGAGAACACGAGAGGTTTCGCTAGGCTGGATTACTACGAAAGTGGTCGAGTTGAGCTCAGTTTTCATTCACCTGAAAATATCGAACCACTTTATTCGAACGTAGTTTCAGAAAAGCCATTCGGACCTTCTGATGAAGACCTCATGGCAAAGTACAAGAACATCAGTTATGCAGGTCGTGATACTACTTTCTCGGCAAGTCAAAAATATAACGGTAGAAGTAGTTTTCATGAATGGTTTTTTGGAAAGAATTACCGCGAAGAATGGGCTACAGAACTCACCTTTCCGATGTTCGATATTGGCACTGAAAAAGGAGGCTTAAAAATCATCAAAAAGGGAGGCGGCCATCAGACGATTTCGCTTAGGCTAGAAGCTGAAGACGGCAGGCAGTATGTGATCAGATCAATGGACAAAAACCCTGCCCTCACATTACCACCTGATTTGAGAAAATCTTTTATTAAGGCTATCGTGCAAGATGGTATCTCCTCCTCGCACCCTTATGCACCTCTTGTGGTACCTACAATGGCTGATGCTGCTGGTATCTATCATGCAAACCCTAAGATCTTTTTTATTCCCGATGACCCGCGATTTGGTATTTACCAAGAAGACTTTGCCAACTCGCTAGTCCTATTCGAAGAACGAGCCAACAAAGATCAAATTGATCAGGAGTTTTTTGGCGCTGGAGATGATGTAGAGTCAAGTCCAGCACTTTACGAAAAACTCATGAAAGACAATGACAACCATGTCGATCAAGAGTTTGTCGTCAGAAACAGGCTATTCGATATGTGGCTTGGCGATTGGGACAGGCATGATGATCAATGGCGCTGGGTTGAGTTCGACAAAAAAGATGATGAGAATATTTATAGACCTATTCCTCGAGATCGAGATCAAGTTTTCTTCTCAGGAGATGGCGCATTTAAAAGTGTTGCAGCATCAAAGTGGGCCCAGCCTTCATTAAAAGGTTTTGAAGACGACATCTCATATACCCCTTCATATGGTTTCTACCGAATAAGATGGTTTGATAGGTATTTCATGACTGAACCTGACTTAGATGCCTGGCTCACACAAGCCAAAGAACTACAAGAAGCATTGACAGATGAAGTAATCGATGAAGCATTTACCAATTGGCCAGAAGAAATATATGCTTTAAGAGGCGATGAAATTGTACAGAAGCTCAGAAATAGAAGGGATAACCTACAGCGCTATGCGGAAGATTATTACAACTTTTTGAGTAAAAGAGTGAGTGTCTTAGGCAGTAACAAGAGGGAATATTTCTTGGTGGAGCGCCTAAACGATGAGCAAACAAAAGTCACTGCCTTCAAAATCTCTAAAAAGGGAAAAAGAGATAAAGTCTTATATGAAAGAGTATTCGAAAGAAGCGTAACTGATGAGATAAGACTTTATGCCATGGCAGGTGAAGACGAAATCGAAATTAAAGGAGATGTAAAAAAAGGTATTCTTATTCGTGTCATTGGTGGCGAAGGAGATGATGTAATCATTAATAGTGGTACAGTTGGCGGATTAGGAAAGAAAACCATTGTCTATGACACAAAAACTGGTACCACATTAGAAGAAGGTTCAGATACGAGAGACCGTACTACCGACAAAGATCCTGATGTCAACCTCTATGACATGGAAGAGTATGATTTTGATATTCGAATGCCCCTTCTTGATGCAACATATAATCCTGATGATGGAATTTTCATAGGCGGAGGATTAATGTGGAAAAATGACGGATTTAGAAGGTCTCCATATGCCACCAAACAATCTGTTACAGCCGTATATGCTTTTGCTACAAATTCATTTGGTATAACCTACGAAGGTGAGTTTTTAAAAGTCCTTGGTAAAGCAAATCTTGAGTTAGACGCTGCAATTCTCTCCCCCAATTTTGTGAACAACTTCTTTGGTCTTGGTAATGACACTAAGTTTGAAGAAGAAAGAGGTTTAGATTATTACAGAACTAGGTTTGAGGCATACCTATTTCACCCGAGAGCAGTTTTTGAAATTGGTGAGTACAGTAAATTTAAACTGGGTCTGAGATTTTATGGGGTAGACTTGGAAGAGAGTGAAGGAAGGTTCATTACTGATTTCCCAAATAATGGATTAGATCCTGAAGGTTTGTTTAATTTAAAAGTATACTCTGGTCCGGAAGTGAGTTTTGAAACAGAAACACAACCGGATGATGTCAACCCTAAAAATGGGATAACTTTTAACTTCCTATATCGATACGCTCATGGGGTAAACTCTAATTCTGACAATTCTTCCAAGCTAATGACAAACTTTGCATTCAGGTATACACCAATACCATTTGGAAGAACAACATTCGCAGCAAGAGTCGGATATGAAAAGGCCTTTGGAGATTTCGAATTCTTCCAATCAAGCCGTCTTGATGGTTTTAATACATTGAGAGGTTACAGAAGGTTTAGATTTGCAGGAGAAAGCAGCTTTTACACTCAATTCGATGTGCGAACTGAAATCGCCCAATGGCAAAACTATATTCTTCCTACAACAGTGGGTCTCATCTTTTTCAGTGATCTAGGCCGCGTTTGGTTTGATGAAGAAGATTCTAATACTTGGCACCATGGCTGGGGGGGTGGTTTTTACCTTACTCCATATAGCAGATTTGCGTTCAACTTCTTATTGGCTAACTCTAAAGAAGGTCTACTTCCTTTGATCAAACTAGGCTTCTACTTCTAACCTCGGAATAGTAACAATGAATTCCGATCCTTTACCAGCCCCAGAGTTTAAGCTAATGGCACCGTTGTGCATTTGAATAAACTGCTTTACGATCACTAGCCCTAGACCAGTTCCTTCAATATCTCCGACATTTGAAGCTCGGCTAAAAGATTCAAACAATTCGGGCTGATCCTTTTTAGGGATCCCTATACCATTGTCTTTTACTTTAACCTGAACCTCATTCTTGCCATAGCTAATGGTAATTATAGGATCTGCTTTACCCTCAGAATATTTTAAAGCATTATTGGCCAAGTTGGAGATCGCATGAGAAACTAACTGACTGTCGAGTGACATTTGCACCTCTTTGCCTTCTACGACCAATTGAATGCTTCTACCAGGGTAAGGGATTTTTAATTCAAGAATCACCTGTCTTACTACATTAACAAGTGAGGTGTACTCTTTATTGAGTTTGGTTTTACCAACATCTAAACGACCGAGAGTAAATACGTCTTTAAGCAGTGAATTTAAGCGCTCTAATTCTGACCTTATCCTACCCACATGCTTTGCCAATTTCTGGTCTGCAGGATTCTCAGAATGATCTAGATACATACTGATGAGCTCATTACTAGACTGAATAGTTGTCAATGGCGTTCTAAACTCATGAGAAGCCATTGAAATAAAACTCGACTTCAATTTGTTGAGCTGTTTTTCTTTATCAAGAGCTTCAATTCTTTCAGAAATATCTCGCGTAGAACTTTGAAGCAGATCGACTTTTTCATTTCTGTTTAGAATTGCTGTCAAGGAGGTTTCAACCCAAAGCCATCGACCATCTTTGGCTTGAATTTCGTAAGTCATTTTTACATCCTTACCCCTATTGACGGCCGTTTGCTCTATTGTATGGGTGATGACATCTCTATGTTCTGGTCTGATCAGGTCAAGCGGGTTCGTTCCTTGCAATTCGGATTCTGAATATCCAATTAAACGAACACAAGAAGGAGAAACGAATAGTAATTCACCACCAAGCTTGTGTAGCCCAATTACATCACCTGAATTTTCTGAAACGAGTTTATATTTCTCTTCTTGTGCCTTAAGCTTTTCTTCTGTTTTTAACTTTTCAGTCACATCAAGTTTATTCGCCCTGATGTATATAGGGTTACCCTCATCATCAACAATAACACCACCACTAGCTTCGATCCAACGATACTCTCCATTCTGATGACGCCAACGAAAAGTCGCAATACCGTCTTTCATCTTCACATCAACAGTTGCTGCAAAACCCTCTTGCACCAATTGTCGATCAACCGGGTGAATAAACTCCATGGTATTCTTACCGATGATATCTATTGGGTCGTACCCAAATACATCTTTAACTGAAGGTGTGATAAAGACATAGTTTCCTTCTAGGTCCATTAAAGAAACAACATCATGAGAATTCTCAGTAATGAGTTTATATCGTTCTTCACTCTCTTTGAGTTTCTCTTCTGCAAGAATTCTTTCTGTTACGTTTCGCGTGGAAGTTTGAAGATAAAGGACATCACCGGTATCATTGAATATGGCTCCTCCGGTAGATTCAAGCCAAACCATATAACCATCTTTGTGGCGTGCCTCATACACAATGGTAATACTGCTTTGCTCATTCTTGATCACCTTAAGCATCGCATCGCTTACCTTTTTCAAGAATTTATCTGTAATGATATCGCGCAACCTAAGACTTAGTATTTCAGTAGGATCATAGCCCAGAATATCAACAGATGATGGACTGACAAACACAAACTCTCCAGAAACTGACTGGAGACAAATACAATCTTTAGAGTGCTCTGAAATTAGTTTATACTTGGCTTCACTTTCCCTTAATTTCGATTGAGCTAGTTTCAGAGATGTAATATTAGAAACTGAACCAACCACTCTGACAGGTTCTTTAGCTCTGTTATAAAGGAGCTTCCCTTTGACAAGGACGTAGATGATCTTACCGTTTTTTGCCATCAACCTCGACTCAGTTGTAAAGTCAGAAGCACCTTCTTCAATTTTACTCTTATATAAATTAACAAAGCTGACGTAGTCTTCAGGATGAAGGTATTTTACTAAAAGCTCTCTGTCTAAAGGATTTTGAACTGATTCAAGCTCCATGATCTCCCAGAATTGGGGAGAGAGGTAAGATGTATTCCTAATAAAATCGTATTCCCAAATGACATCATTAGTTCCTTCTACAGCCAGCTGATATCTTTCATTTGACTGCTGTAACTCACTCTCAAGCTCCTTTCGAACCGTAATATCTTGTAAGATGGTTATGTAGCATTCATTATCATTGAATTCTAAGGGCATGGTGGAAGCACTCACCCAAAACTCTTCCTCCTTTTTATTTTTGAGTACGAGTTCATGGTTTTGTACATGTCCTTCGTCTTGGAGCCTCTTGATATAGCTCTTTCTACTTGCAAAGTTTTGGTAGAACTGAATTAGTTTCTGACCCAAAAAATCTTCAGGAGTCATTCCAAATACTGAGAATAAGACCTCATTGGCAAATATGATCTTACCAGTATTTCTTTCAGAAATAAAAACCGGATCTGGCAGGGCATCTACAATACTCTTCAGCCTTTGCTGGCTCATTTCCAGGTGCATCCTATTTCTTCTGATCACATCAATATCAATAGTGATTCCATGTAGTTTAATAGGCTGACTATCTAAGTACTCTACTCGAAGTCTATCTCGAAAGAAGTGATATGAGCCATCTTTCTTTTTTAATCTATAGGCATATCCACCTTTACCGTTGCTTAATGTATTAACGAATTCTTCGAGCACTCTATCCCGATCATCCGGGTGCATTCTTTGCTGCCACTCTTCTATCGTTCTTGGAAAAGTGCCAAATTCCTGACCTCTTCCATCTCGACCTTTTGGATCGTTATGATAGGTGATTTGATACGGTTCTTGAGTGAGATCTGTTGACCACACCAATTCCGAAAGATTCTTAACAACCGACTCTAAATCAGCGGAATCACCATTCACACTAACTATTCTGTCTATGGTATCTTTAAAACTGTTATCCATCACCTAAATGCCTTAAATAGCTCGAATTGAGTATTTTTAAATTACAATTTTCGTACTTTTCGCCAAAGAATCTTTATAAACTGAAGTTCACCTAAAAACTAATTTTACTTCCATGGAATCTTCATATCGTAATACTCCGAGAATATTAATTGTAGAAGACGAACCATTTATTGCTGAGAATCTTCAAGAAATGCTAAGCATTTTCGGCTATGAAGATACGGAAATAGCTAACTCTGCAAACCAAGCTATCAAAGCAATAAAGATTTCTCGACCTGATCTTGTGCTTTTAGATGTAAAAATAAAAGGTGACCAAGACGGTATCGAATTAGGAGGTATTATTAAAGAGCAATATCAGTTGCCTTTCGTTTATATCACATCTTATTCAGACAAGGAAACTGTAAATAGAGCAAAGCATACTCAGCCACTAGGTTTTATTGTGAAGCCCTTTACCAAAGATGATGTTTATGCCGCTATAGAAGTTGCTCTATTCAATAAGAATCGAATTGCTGCCAAAGGCGGTCCTTCAAATGTGCTAGCTGCCGAAAATCCTACTACATATAACAACGACTCCATCTTCATCAAGAAGAAAGGAATGCTTGAAAAAGTGAAGTATGAAGACCTGATTTGGATTGAAGCAGATGGAAACCACATTACGATCAATGTAAATGATGGAAGAACTTACACCATTAGAAAATCCTTAAAGGAGATCACCGATAAACTGCCAAAGGATAGGTTCTTAAGGGTTCATAAATCTTTTGTGGTTTTGGTGGATGCTGTTTCCGCTATTGACACAAGCTTTGTGTATTTGGGCGACAAGCAAATTCCAATAGGGAGATCGTACTACAACGCATTTACAGCAACCTTGAATACAATTAGCGCAAGTTAATTGCGGTTATATTCTAAAACTTCGACTTCTGAAGCATTCCCAATTTCACTCAGGGTAAAGTAGCCGGTGCCGTTCGCTTTCCAGGCAATCGCTTCTCCTTGAGGTTCTTGAATGTAATCAAGTCTTATGGCTGGAGTTGCCAAGAGTTCCTCAATGGTCTCGTTCCCTGATTTTTGCCAATAGTAAACGTTTTGGTAGTTTTTGATAAGCACTTCACTTCCATCAAGACTAATGTCACCAGCTGTAATGAACGTATAAGGGATCACCGCAACCCTTATTGCAGTATCTGTTTCAATGGTATTTTGGGGAAAAGGCAACTTGTATAGAATTACACTCGGTTCCCGCTTAGTGATAATGAATATGTCCTTCGTAGTGGGGTCAACCATCAGTGCTTCTGCATCTCTTGCTCCATCCTCATATCTATAATTGATGACTTCAATATTCCCCAATGTTGTATCGGCTGGTAAGTCTATTTGTACCTGCCTTTGTTGGCTTCCAATAGTAACCGTCCTAAAACGGAAAGACACATTTGGCTCAGGAGTTCTATAGATCGAAAGGCTTTCTCTCGTGGCCCGATTGTCACCAATATCTGCAGCATAGAGATAATTAACTCCGTCAATGGGCCCAGCACCTATTGCCATATCCTCCCAATCAATATTTTGTGTGCCATCCAATTGATAACGGCCTGAATCAGCACCAGCCGTTGTCAACAAGTAAAGCGTTGGATCACCACCGCTATCATTATGCGACCATAAAAATTCGGGGTTTGACCTACTATTGGCAAGACCAGAGGCCTCGTCTAAACCCTCCACCTCTAAAACACCTCTAGATACGCCAGGGCCAAATGCTGCAGATACGGTGGCATTGTCTTGTTGTGGGTTTGGATTCACAGAACTGTCCTTACAACCTTGCATGGTTAAAGCAAATGATAGCACTATTCCAAAACAGGCTTTTATTCTATCTGCTTTCAAAAGGACATTCATAACATAATAACTCCTAACCCTTGTCTTTTATTTTAGTGAAGCTCTCACCTTAGCAACTCTAGCTTTGGTTAAAGTCTCTTCAGCTTTGTTGCCCCAAGAATTCATCACGAAATTCAAGACGTCTGCTATTTGCTGATCATCATAACCGGACTCAGGCATTACTTGATCATATTTGACACCATTCACTTCAATCTCCCCCTGCAGTCCATTGATCAAAGTCTGAATTGCTCTATCCGTATCAGCCATCAAATAATCAGACTTGGCAAGCGGAGGAAATATACCAGTCATACCTTGACCTTCATTCATATGACAAGTTGAGCAATAGCCTTCATACTCTCCTTTACCCCTTTTCATGCTAGCTTTAAGTGCATCATCTTGAGTAGTGAAAGCTGTTGAAACTAAGAAAATGGCAATAAGCCCGACAGTTAATTTTAGGTTTTTCATATTTGAGTGATATTGGGTTTAATCTAATTCAATTTCTATTTGATTCTTCAAAAGATCGTCAAACTCTTCTCTTTTTCTGATCAGATGAGCTTCACCTTTGAAAATCAATACTTCGGCAGGCCTTAGTCTAGAATTATAATTTGATGCCATACTGAAAGCATAAGCTCCAGCATTTTTAAATGCTAGTATATCTCCTTCTTTGACTTCATCAAGCTTCCTGTCTAAACCGAAAGTGTCAGTTTCACAGATATAACCTACCACAGTATAAACACGCTTAGTACCCGAAGGATTTGAAACGTTGAAAATTTCATGGTAAGCATCATACATCATCGGTCTAATCAGATGGTTTAAACCTGAATTTACACCAACAAATGCCGTAGCGGGTGTAGTCTTCACTACATTAGTTCTCACCAAGAAGTGGCCTGATTCACTAACTAAAAACTTACCAGGCTCAAACCACATTTCTAATTCCTTGCCATAATCCTTACAAAAGGATTTAAATGCAGAACCGAGCTTTTCTCCTAACTCGTCTATATCTGTTGTGATATCTCCTTCTTTGTAAGCGACCTTGAACCCACTTCCAAAATCTATGAATTCTAAAGCATCAAAATGCTTTGCGGCATCAAAGAGTATATTGGCTGCTCTTAAAAATACTTCCGCATCAAGAATATCTGAACCCGTGTGCATATGCAATCCAGTAACATGCAGGCCATAGGTCTTAACCACTTTCTCTATGTGGCCCATTTGGTAAATAGAAATACCAAATTTTGAATCTGCATGCCCTGTGGAGATCTTTTTATTTCCTCCGGCCATGATATGTGGATTCAAACGTATACATACAGGGACTGTGTCATGATATTCATTCCCAAATTGTTCTAACAATGAAATATTATCAAGGTTGATCATTACCCCTAGAGCTACTCCTTGTTTGACTTCATCAAAATCAACACAATTTGGTGTATAAAGAATTTGATTAGGCTTAAAGCCTGCTTTAAGTCCCATCTTCACTTCTTCAATGGAGACGCAATCCAATTCAGAACCGTAAGTTCTCAATAACTTCAAAATGGAAACATTGGTCAATGACTTACATGCGTACTTCACCTTCATGTTGATACCCTTGAAGGCTGATTTCAGCTTATTCAATTGGCTTTCAATCTTTTCAGCGTCATACACATATAATGGAGCGTCATATGTTTTTACTAAGTCTAAAACATCGATGCCCTGAATTTCATATTTATTATTGACCAGATTCATCTGTAAAATTTTAAGAGGCCAAATATACGCCTATGAACATAAAAAAAGGGAAGTATCTGAAATACTTCCCTGATAACTGTATGAAAATGATTTACTTATTCTACTATGATTCTTTTTGTTAAGGCTTTTCCATTTTGAATAACCTTTAATATATATAAGCCCTTGCCTTCACTTGTCAGGTCAATACGCTTTTCAACCCAGCCATTGCTTGGGGTAGTTAGTTTATTGTAAACTTCGCTACCGTTCTTATCCACAATTACCAATTGTACAGGATCATTACTGACAGTATTTAATTCGAGGTCAAAACGTCCATCGCTTGGGTTTGGATAGAAACTTAAATCATTCAATTGCAAGGTTTCCATATCCTCAGTTCCCGCTATTTCTTTATCCTCATCCCTCGCTGTTCTGATATAAACTTTAGCTCTCGTGATAACTCTAACATCACCATCCTTATCGTGCCAAGTACTAAAACCTCCTCCATCGAAATCATCAAAATCGAAATCAAAATGGAAATTATCGAATTGATCTTTGAGTGCTTCTTGAAGAGAATCTAGGTCCATTACCTCTTCACCATTAAAGAAGAATCTTCCATTGTCATTTCTAAACTGAAACCTTCGCATTAGGCTATCAATATCCATGAAATTATCATCATCGAAGAAAAAACCTGAGCTACCAAAGCTCATCCCCATGTCTTCCATTTTCTTGCGAAGCTCTTCCATTTCGGCCTCGAAAGCCTTATCGTCCCAGAACTGACCTCCAGGTCCGCTGTGAAAGAAGAATTTAGGTGATCCATTTGAACCAAATCCTTGGCTTTGAAAGCCTAGATCTATTCCGTATTTCTCAAGATCAGGATCGTTATACATTTCATCATGGGAACCATAGGTCTTCTCAAAGGTAGTTTCATCATTTCCTTTTTTCATGACCACTTTCAGTTGAACCTTACCCTCAGCTGTGGTAGATATACTTACCGATTTGCTCTCTCGAACTTCTTCGGTCTGCGCTTGTAAGCTAGGCGAAACAACAATAGTTGCAACTAAAAAAAATACGCCTATCAGATGTTTTGGTATAATCATTGACCTTTTCATTTTATTGAGTTTTGATGACTATGTGAAAGTAGGTTGATCGTGGCAAAATCACTGTTAAAGCGTGGTTAAAGGATGTTAATTAATGTTAAGCACTAAAATGGAGGGTACTTTTTCACGTACTTTTGAGCGATGGGAAAACTGAGAATTCGATACTTGATCGGCCTGATGAGCATAGCGCTTTTAGGCCTAATCGTTTTTCAGTTCTACTGGATCACAGAGGTTACCGCTGCTAACAATGATCGTTTTGCGCAAACAGTGCAGAATGCTTTGAATGCCGTAACCACAAAGCTTGCCATGCAGAGTGATAATAATTTCTTGCAGCAAGACCAAAATAGAGCGATGCCTTACAGACAGGCCAGGCTCGAGGCCATTCGCGATACCTTGAGAAATATTGATGCGAGAGCCATGAATAACCCTGGCCCATCAATGGAGAGCCAGATGGAGTATGTGAACAGCATTTTCACCTTTACTCTTGACGAAAGCACTGGACAGTGGGCCATAGATGTGAATTTTGAAGCTTTCATGAATCAACCTCCGCCCGGCTTTGGTCCACAGCAAGGATTTAATGATGAATATTCACGGCAATTGGCATTGGAAAGCCGCATGAACGATAGACTTGAAATGCTCAAAAGAAGTTGGGCTTCTCACCTCATTGGAAGTGACAATGTTTTTGAAAGAGTCGACCTCGCCCAGTTAGACGCGTTCCTAAATCAAGAATTGAAAAATCGTGGAATTGAAATTAACTATAACTACGGCATCGTTCAGAAAAATGCGAAAAGAGTTCGTTTTAAAAACACTTCAGCCATAGACGATGACGAGGCATTAATCAATTCACCTCTTGAAGTGACACTCTTCCCTATGGATTTGACGCCAAAAGATTATTCACTCAGCATAGACTTTCCGAAAAAGCAGAATTATCTAATCAAACAAGCACTGGTACCCTTATCCGCTTCGGGTTTCTTAATGTTGGTTGTTATCGGCTGTTTTGGGTACGCAGTAAAGGTCATTTTACAACAAAAGAAGATCTCAGATGTGAAAAACGATTTCATCAATAACATGACTCATGAATTCAAAACTCCTATTGCTACAGTTTCCTTGGCAACAGAAGCTCTGCAAGACAAGGACTTGAGGCAAAATGAATCAATTGTTGACCGTTATGTTGATGTAATTCGTGAAGAAAATAAGCGCTTAGGTATGCAAGTTGAAAAGGTGCTTCAAATTGCCTCGCTCGATAAGAAAGATTTCAAGCTCAAAATTGAAGAGACTGATGTGCATGAAGTTATAGAGAAAGCACTCACGAATATCAAATTGGCAATTGAGAAAAGAGGTGGGAAACTTTCCAGTCAGTTGAACGCCTCTAAATCACTAGTGAAAGCAGATAAAGTTCACTTGACGAACATCATTTACAACTTAGCTGACAATGCCAACAAATATTCCCCTGATGTGCCGGAGATCAATATCCGTACGGAAAACATTTCATCTGGTATAATCATCCGTATTTCTGACAAAGGAATGGGAATGAGTAAAGAGGCTGTTGATAGAATTTTCGATAAATTCTTTAGAGTGTCAACTGGCAATCGCCATGACGTAAAGGGTTTTGGCCTAGGATTGGCCTATGTTAAAGATATTGTTGACATGCACAAAGGCGAGATTAGTGTAAAAAGCGAGCTCGGCAAAGGCAGTACATTTAAAATTTATTTACCTTATCAATATGGCTAGTTTTAAAATTTTATTGGTAGAAGATGATCCGAACCTAGGTCAAATTCTGAACGAGTACCTGACTGTTAAAGGTTATGAAACCAAACTATGCCGTGACGGTGAAGAAGGAATCTTGGCGTTTAAGCAAGAAGCTTTTGACCTCTGCTTGTTTGACGTGATGCTTCCCAAAAAAGATGGCTTCTCTATGGCCAAAGAGGTAAGAAAAACTGACTCCGTCACACCAATAATCTTCTTGACTGCTAAATCTATGAAAGAGGATACCATAGAAGGCTTCAAAATTGGAGGTGATGACTATATCACGAAGCCATTTAGCATGGAAGAACTCTTGCTAAGGATTCAAGCCATACTACGAAGAACTGCCGAACACAACCCTCAAATCTCAGATCAGAAAGTATTTGAATTCGGTAAGTTTCATTACGACTACGACAAGCAGTTGCTTAGCATAGGAGGTGACAGCACCAAGCTTACCTCTAAAGAGTCTGAGCTACTACGTTTATTATGTTTGCACATCAATCAACCCCTAGACCGTTCAACGGCACTTAAAATCATTTGGAGAGATGATAGCTACTTCAATGCAAGAAGTATGGATGTTTATATTGCCAAATTGCGGAAGCACTTGAAAGCTGACGAAACTGTGCAGATCATGACTCTTCATGGATCAGGATTTAAGCTCATCACAGACGCCCAAACTGAATAACAAAAATCTTTGAGTCTACGGCAGTTTTTAGTATATTATTAAGCTGCACATATAACAAATATTTAATTATTGCGCTGCAGTAACTGATACTTTTATCGCTATTTTTGGCCGCGAAACCCATTGACCTATGATTCAAATTATACCCTCTATCACTATTATTGACGGAAAGCTGACTCGCCTAAAACAAGGTGATTACTCAAGTGAAACCGTCTATAAGGATAGTCCGGTTGACATTGCACGTCAATTCGAAGAATATGGGGTAAAAAAGATTCATTTGATAGACCTTGATGGAGCCAAAAGAGGGTCTCCCGTAAACTACCACATACTCGAATCAATATCAGGCTACACAAATCTTCAAATAGATTTTGGTGGCGGTATTTCGACTGATGGCGATATCAGCAAAGCCTATGAATACGGTGCTACTTCGATAACTTCTTCTTCTATCGCTGTACTTAAAAAAGAGTTATTTTCTTCTTGGTTACTTTCTTATGGTAGAGATAAGGTGACCTTAGCTGCAGACGTCAAGAAAGGGAAGATTACAATAAGAGGTTGGCAGAAAAACACTAACACCAATATTGACGACCACATTGATTACTATTACATGCGCGGAATAAAGCTTGTAAAGAGTACTGATGTTGAAAAAGATGGTATTCAAGAAGGACCCGCTTTTGAACACTACGAAAGGTTAGTGAAGAAATTCCCTGAAATACATTTCATGGCAAGTGGTGGAGTAAGAGATGTTGATGACATCAAAAGATTAGAGGACATCGGTGTAAAGAGTGTGATTTTTGGCAGGGCTTATTATGAAGGAAACCTCAGCCTTAAAGACATTGAGTCACTATTGAAGTAATCAGAAATTAAAGTTGACCCTAAGGTTGACATTGGTCCCCAGCTCATCTGCGAAATACCTAAATCGATTTAAGTAATTACGGTATCGGGTATTGAATAAATTATCAATAGAAAGGAAGAAGTCCATACTGTTGTTGTTAACAGGTATACTAAATCCTCCACTAATATTCATTAAGAAATAGGCATCAGGCACCTCCAGAATATCGAAGATGCTCATATCATCTTCAAAAAGGTCTTCATCATTTCTTTGAGCTTCCAATATTTCTGAGATGGTAATCACCCGAGGTGCATTGTGCTGTTTTGCTACATAAGTGGCGTTGATACCTACAAAAGGGTTCTGTAATCTCGAAGAGCTAAATTTCTTTTCAAAGCCAACCTCAACCTGACCAGGAGGAATATTTATCAAAGGTGCATCAGTTACTTGATCCATTGCTCTCAAAAGTGAAAGTTTAGAATTGAACTGAATGTCTTTAGTGAGTTGGTAATTATAGTCCACATCCAAGCCTATGAAAGAGGCGTTGGTCTGTCTATACCTCGCAACAGGAAATGCTCCTCTGATTGTAAGTGTCACTCCTTCGGGTCTTAGGTAAATGTAGTCTTTGATGTAATTGTAATAAGCAGAAAATTCAAATTTAGACCTGCCTGTTTCTTTACTCAGTGTAGTGATCCATTTAATGGCTTTCTCACTTTTCAAGCTATCATTGCCTTCCTCAATGGCTGCAGCACCATGATGTAACCCTTCACTATACAATTCATTGACATGAGGTGCTCGCCATGCTGTACCAATATTAGACCTCAAAGTCCAGGCGTCTTGAAGCGTTAGAAATGCACCGACTGAAGCAGTAACATTGTTAAAATCGAACTCTGGCTTTTGCAAAACATCATTTTCATCAAAGCGCTTCACTAAATAATGCTTGTAGTCATATCGAATACCTGCTTCAAGTTCATATTGCGGTTGAACATATCGCATTATGGCATGAGCCCCAGCAGTCAAATTTTCAAAATCTGGAATCAAAGGCCTGACGCCTGTTTCAGGGTCGTTTTCATTATTCTGGTACATAAAACTGGCACCCACATCTCCTCGCCAGGCACTAGAAGTAAGAAGTTCTAGGTCAAGTTCAACAATATGCGTATACAAATCGAGTGATAAACTCGGTATTGAAGACCTTCCGCCTCTTCGAATATCAAATTCCTCGCGGTTATTGAACTGAAAACCATATTGGGCTTCAAACTCTCCTAACCCATCTATATCAATATGTCCATTGATTTTTGCCAATTGATGATTGACTTTCTGATAAGGGTTATTGATATCATAGCTAAAGGGCCCAATGATAAGTGGCTCATCTGCACCAATAGCATTTTCTAAATCAGTGAGGCTACCCAAGTGAGAACTTCGAAGAATGGCATACTCAGCATTAAAAGCACTATAATAGGCCTCAATTCCCATATCATCTTTATGGTATCCAAGACCCAAGGAATAGTTAAATTCTTTCATACCTGTATTGGTAAGACGGTAGTCAGGAGCTTTGGCATCTCCCGCTCTTTTATAAGTTCCTTGGACTCTCCAACCAAAACCATTTGAGCCCCCTTGAATGATTCCTGACCCAGCATAAAGCTTGTTATTACTTGCTCCAATAGCACTGATTTTACCTGAGATTGGTGCATTTCGAGGCAAGTCGTCAGGGTTGACCAGAATAACACCACCAATAGCATCGGAACCGTATTTTACGGCTGCAGCTCCCTTGATCAATTCAAGGTTATTTGCCATAAATGGATCAATTTCTGGTGCATGCTCTTGTCCCCATTGTTGCCCTTCTTGTCGAATGCCATTGTTCAAGATCAGCACCCGGTTACTATGCATACCATGAATGATAGGCTTAGTAATGGTAGGCCCTGTTTGGAGCATATTGACTCCCGTAAAATCGGTTAATACCTCACCCAGCGTCTTGGCGGGAATCTTGTTCAAAGTCAACGCATTAATTGTACCTACCTTTAAACTTGCAATGGCTTTAGCCTTGTTCGCTTCAATAGTTACCTCAGCAAGTTCTTGAGATTCTACAACTAAACTGATGGATACAAATTCTTCTGAGGTACTGAGATCGATCGACTGCTCATAAGTTTGAAAACCCAAATATCTAACTCGAACCCTTAATTCACTTTTACAAAGATCAGAGATTACAAACTCTCCATCTTCATTTGTGACTGTTGTTTTGTTCTGATTGAGTAGCTCTACAGTAGCCAGTGGTAGTGAACTACCATTGTCAGATGACAATACCTTTCCCCTGAATGATAAATCACACTGCGCTTGAAGCAATTGAACTGCGCCAAAAAAAAGTAAAAGAATCAATCGGACCCTCATGAAGTTGCAACATTATTGCAATTATTCGGGAAATCAAATAAGTAAATGATTAAAGGACTATTCGTCCGCGTTGTCGACCTTCCTAAACTTGTAGAACAAGTAGTATAGAAAATTGTAAGATAGCTTCTTTGGCTCTTCCTTTTCAGTAAGTGTTGATGCTCTGTCTTCACCAGAAGGCATCAAAGTTGTATTAAACCTTATATCAGTTCTGAGAGGAGTTACGTTCTTAGGTATAGCCTTGTTTTGATCAGGAAGTACTGAAGAATTAGCAGAATCCATTTCATGCTCAAGGATTACCTCGCTTTTTGTGCTTTCCTCAGGATCAATAGGATCACCCTCTTGAGCATAGGCGCCAAAAGCTACGAATGAGAGGATAAAAAGAAAGGTTAGTTTTTGAGTCATTTTCCCTGTAAGGGCTTAAAAGTAATAAAATTTTTGTTATCAGAGAACCACTTAGATTATATTTTGTTCAACTTATCTTTTACAATCCTCAACAAAGCCGAAATATAGAAATGCAAAATGAAAATATAATTAGCTGGAAAGACTTTGAAAAAGTACAAATTTCAGTGGGTACCATTACTAAGGTTGAACCCTTTCCACAAGCGAGAAATCCATCGTACATTCTACATGTAGATCTAGGTGAATTGGGTTTGAAAAAATCAAGTGCACAGATCACTGTTCATTATTCTATGGAAGAACTCATAGGAAAACAAGTGGTTTGTGTTACTAATTTTCCCTCAAAACAAATCGGTCCAATTATGTCTGAAGTATTGGTCACGGGGTTTCCAGATGAAGATGGAAATGTGGTACTTTGCACACCAGACAAGGCGGTAAAAAACGGAGTCAAACTTTATTAAATCATTAATGAGAATTAAGCTTTCCAGAGCGCTAAATGAAAATTATTTCATCCTAGACAACCTTGGGTCGTCAAAGGATAACTTTGAAGAAATTTTGAATTTTGCCGAAATCCAAAGTAGACTCAAATCAGTAGCTATTGTACTGGATATTAATGTATGGAATGATTTGGATTCAGCTACTAGAGCAATTATTGAAACTAGAGATGTCGATTTGATCATTTTGATCGGTGAGAAAGAAATCATTACTGAAAGTCAATTAGAGGTACTTCAATTTGCCGATGAGGAAGCGTTTATCAATTCTGGATACTTAGATGCGCAGCATGATAAGTATATTGTACTCAAGTCCTCTGGTAAATTTAATTTCAATAAGACTGTCACTTATTGCTCATGGAGGTCACATAATACAGTTTTAAAAGTTGATCTCAACGCCATTACTCATAATACCATCACCTACAAAAAAGAACTCAATAGCGACACCAAATTGATGGTAATGGTCAAAGCCTTTGCATATGGTGCAGGTATTCATGAGGTTTCTAAATGGCTGCAGCATTTAATGGTAGACTACTTTGGTGTAGCATTTATTGACGAAGGAATTGAGCTGAGGCAAAACGGCATAGAAGCTCCCATTATGGTTATGAGTCCAGGCCCGGATGATTCTGCCATGTTAATAAAGTATGATCTGGAACCAGAGGTTTATGAGATGGAGCAGCTTAAAAGCTATTTAGCTGCCTATCAAAAAGCGAATAAGATTTTGCCTGCTCACATCATGCTGAATACCGGTATGAATAGATTGGGCTTTGACCATTCAGAAATAACTGCATTAATTGAAGTCATTTCTTCAAACAAGGAAAGTATTGAAGTAAAAAGTCTGCAAACACATTTAGCAGCCGCTGATGAAGTGCAACATAATGAGTTTACTGAGAAGCAAATTTCGAGCTTTGATTCCATGGCCGAAACCTTAAAAAAAGCGCTCAATATTGACCCTCTCATGCACAATTTGAATTCGGCAGGCATTGCAAATTTCTCAAAGCATCAAATGGGAATGGTTCGACTAGGAATTGGTCTGCATGGAGTGGATTCCAGTAAAAAACTAGATCTCAAATTCCCCTCGCAGCTTAAAACCACTTTGACGCAGATTCGAAAAGTCGGAAAAGGAGAATCGATCGGTTATGGAAGAAAAGGAAAAGCTGAAAAAGATTTGACCATAGCGACAATACCTATTGGTTATGCTGATGGTTATTTGCGAGCCTATGGGAATGGAAAGGCTTACGTGACCATAAATGGCAGAAAAGCTCCTACAATCGGTAATGTTTGCATGGACATGACCATGATTGACATAACAGGAATCTCTGCAAAGGTAAATGATGACGTAACACTATTTGGTGAGCACCCTACAATCGAAGATCTAGCTGGGTGGTCAAATACCATTTCATACGAAGTATTGACCAATATAAGCTCAAGAGTTCAACGCGAATATTTTATCTGATCACCCCCCGCACCCTAAATTTCTTTTGAGGTCTACGTCTTTTGGAAAACCGCCAAAGTCAAAACTATCAGTTTCAGTTTCTAATTGATCCTTGTCGCTTTTATCTTTTGGCTCAGGAACTTTTATCTTATTTGACTTTTTGGCTCTTTGCTTTTCCATAAAATATGAACAAAATTTACTGTTTATAGATTCAAAAAACCATTGCTACGCTTATTAAATAAACAGTTCGAACAGGTAGATAATTCTCCCCTTGTTCTTTTCAGGGTAGCCTTCGGGGTTCTTATAATGGCCGAATCCTTTGGAGCAATACTGACTGGCTGGGTAAGAAGGGCAATGGTTGAACCAGATTTCAACTTTACACTTATAGGTTTCGAATGGATGCAGCCATTTGAAGGAAACGGTATGTACTACTATTTCTCGATCATGGGTGTACTTGGCTTATTTATCGCCATTGGCTTCTACTATAAGATCAGTCTACTATCATTCACAGTCATGTGGTCCATAGTTTATTGGATGCAGAAGTCTTTTTACAATAACCACTATTACCTGTTGATTCTACTTTGCTTATTCATGCTGATCGTACCAGCAAATGCATATTTCAGTGTAGATGCTAAACTCAAAAATTCGATTCGTTCACTAACATGCAGACGCTGGTGCCTCAATGTTTTCATCGTTCAACTTCTTATCGTTTACACTTATGCTTCATTGCATAAATTTTATCCAGGATGGTTGGAGGGAGATTTTATCAGCATCGCTTTTTCAGCAAAACGCAACTATTGGTTAATTGGAGGTTGGCTGCAAAATGAATTACTGCAGAAAGTAGTCATTTATGGCGGAATCATATTTGATGGAACGATAATCATTCTCCTTTTGATTCCATATACAAGAAAAGCTGCCTTTGTCGTATCTATTTTCTTTCACCTTTTTAATTCGGTTGTATTTCAGATCGGAATATTTCCTTACCTGATGATTGCGACTTCTTTATTCTTTTTTCCTCCAGAAAAGATCAAAGGAATTTTTTTTAAGAGAAAACCTGCCATGCCAAACTACAGCCCTGTTGAGCAATTAAGTATTGCACAGCAGGTCACGCTGTTCGCCTTTTTTGCCTTTTTCTGTATTCAAATCTATTTGCCTCTTAGACATCATCTGTACAAAGGAGATGTATTTTATACTGAGGAAGGTCATCGCTTAGCTTGGCGTATGATGTTAAGGACAAAATCAGGCAACCTATCGTATGAAGTCAAAAATTTAAAGAATGACTCTACATGGATGGTTCAACCACGAGATTTCTTAACACGAAAGCAGTCAAGAGCAATAACTTCTAAGCCTGATATGATCTGGCAATTCGCCCAATACTTAGAAGAGCAGTATCAGAAAGAAGGAATTGAAGATGTATCTATAAAAGCTATTTCTAAAGTGAGACTCAACTCAGGGCCCTCTCACCAATTAATTGACCCTAATATTGACCTGACTGAAGTTAAATGGCAACCGCTTAAACATTCTGACTGGATCTTGAGTCCTAAATAGTGATTAACCTTTGTTTTATTAGCAGCGCAGCGTAAATTGCGTTCTTTATAATGAATCTAAATAAGGATTGAGGAAATTAAGTGACCTTAGTGTAAAAGAAACTGGAATCATTCAAGGCTTTGATAATGAAGACCTATCAATAAAGCTTATAGAAATGGGTTGTACACCTGGTACCCCTGTTACTATCCAAATGATTGCCCCTTTTGGAGATCCGATTGCGGTAGGAGTTGCTGACTATTGTCTTTCGATAAGAAAGAAAGACGCTCAACACGTCCTCATCCAAGACTAACCCCATTGCTTTGTCTGATATAAAAGTAGCCCTTATTGGTAACCCTAACTCAGGTAAGACCACCCTTTTCAATCTTTTAACAGGCTTAAATCAAAAGACAGGTAATTTCCCGGGGGTCACAGTAGATAAAAAATCAGGATCTTTCAAGCTTACGGACGACCGGAAAGTAGAATTGGTTGACCTACCGGGTTGCTATAGCATTTACCCAAAAACACTCGATGAACAGGTAGTTCAAGAAGTAATTTTAAATGAAAAGCACCCTCAGCATCCTGACTTAGCTTTGGTGGTAGCAGATGCCACCAATTTGAAGCGAAACCTACTCCTATTCACTCAAATTCGAGACTTAGGCATTCCCACTGTTCTGGTGCTCAATATGATCGATGTAGCCGAGAAAAGAGGTTTAAAATTTGATATCAGGAATTTACAGATCGACTTAGGTACGCAAATCATTACAACAAATGCACGCACCAAAGCGAATCTAGCAGAAATAAAAGCAGCTATTGAAAATGGAGGAAAAGCATCTAAGTCTCTTTTCCATGATCCTGAAATGCTATGCCCGGGGTTGGTCTCATCTGTCACAACCATTACGGATGTAAAACACCCATATAGAGCTTATCAGCTTGTTCAACACTTAGAATACATCAATTTTTTGCCAGAGAGTAAAATTGATGAATTGAGCAAAGCTATCGAAGAAAGGCACTTTAATAGAATACAGGCACAAAAAACAGAATCTGAGGAGCGTTATACAAAAATTGAGGAGATCATTCAGCGCAACCAAAAAGCTGAAAAGCCAAAAGATTTCATCAATGAAAAGATTGATAAAATAATCACTCACCCAATCCTAGGATATGCCATCTTTCTGGGAATCATCTTATTGATCTTTCAAGCCATTTTTGCATGGGCCGATCTTCCTATGACGTGGATCGAAAATGGCTTTGCATCATTAGGCAATTTTACAAAAAATGCACTCCCTGAAGGTGTGCTCAACGATTTGATCACAGACGGAGTTATAGCAGGGCTCGCTGGGGTATTAGTATTTATACCGCAGATATCAATTTTATTCGCTTTTATAGCCCTTTTGGAAGAAACAGGTTATATGTCTCGTGCTGTTTTCCTTATGGACCGAATCATGCGCAACTTTGGTCTTAATGGCAAAAGTGTAGTCCCTTTGGTTTCTGGAATGGCTTGTGCAATTCCCGCGATCATGGCGACCCGTTCGATTGAGAGCTGGAAGGATAGAATGATCACAATTTTTGTGACACCATTTATGTCTTGTTCAGCAAGATTACCAGTTTACACAATACTCATTGGTTTAATTATACCTGAAGATGCAAGCGTTGGTTTTTTCAATGCACAGGGTCTGGCCTTAACAGGAATGTATTTGCTTGGTTTTATTGCTGCAGTAGCATCAGCAGCGCTTCTGAGGTTTTTGGTAAAAGCAAAGCATGCAAATTACTTTGTTATGGAGCTGCCTGCCTATAAATGGCCAAACTGGAAAAATGTAGGGCTAACCATCTATGATAAAACTTTGACTTTTGTTGTAGAGGCGGGAAAAGTAATTGTTGCCATATCCATAATCTTATGGGCCATGGCGTCTTATGGCTTCAATGATGAATTCAAAAATGCAGAGCGCATTGTTGAAGCATCAATGCCTACTAATTTCACTGAACAAGAATATGAAAGCCAACTTGCCTCATTTAAGCTAGAGCACTCTCTGGCTGGGAGATTTGGAAAAGCAATTGAACCTGCCATTGAACCTCTCGGATATGATTGGAAGATCGGGATCGCCTTGATCACCTCATTTGCAGCTCGGGAAGTATTTGTTGGTACGATCAATACTATCTATAGTATTGGAGCAGATGAAGAAGATGAATTAACTATCAGAGAGCGTTTGAGGAAAGAAGTAAATCCGACAACGGGCATGCCTGTTTATACTACTGCAGTAGGATTATCTCTTATGGTTTTCTATGCCTTTGCTATGCAATGTATGAGTACACTTGCGGTGGTTTATCGCGAGACTAAAGGATGGAAATGGCCTCTACTTCAACTTGCTTACATGACTGTAGTTGCTTACGGTTCAGCATTTTTGGTTTACCAAATCTACTCCTGACCAGGTTTGTAATTCAAAGGAACCATATCCGAAAACGCTCCCCAACGCCACCAACCACCAATATAAAAGGCGCTACCATCTGTAAACTGACCTGGATATAAAATCTTCAGCTCTTTCTTCTCAAAGAAGATTATTGACTTTTGGAAAAGCTCTACTTCTGTTAAATCCATGCCCATCACCTGATAACTATTCACACTCTGGTCACCAATTGCAATTGATGATCTAGATTTTTTATCAGTGTATTTATAATTACCACTTCTTGAAGCACTTCTATAGAGCTTCTTATACTTATCATCCTCATAGCCATTTGTATAGGTCACCTCAATGTCAGAAGTTGTTGTAAAGTTGTACACAAAAGGATTGTCAGTTGGTTCAACTTTTATGATTTCTTCAACAGGTGGTGGGTTCAGCGGGGTAGTATATTCTGAAGTTACAGAATCATACTGGATAATATTGACTAAAAAACCCTCCTCAAAAAGCCTATCCTCAATAAGTGAATTTAAAAAGTGCTGAAGAGAGCCCCTATAGGCCTCCTCACGAGCTGCTGTCCATCTTCTATATTGTCTGCGCGAGCGCGGTTCCATTTCTTCGAATTTCGCATTGCCAACGAGCATTTTTTGACCATTAACAAACCTGAACTCATCTAACAAATAACCTATTCGATAACCCAGTGCATTATTTTCAACATAAAGTATCTCATCTGCCGTCACCGAATAATTCTTTTCATCATCTAGCACCTCTACATTTAGAATCTGAGGATTTACGATTACACAATCATCTGCATTATCAGATCTGCCAATAAACTCATCTTTAAAATTTCTGAAGGATTTACGTTCGTCACGACTAAATTTTCTCCTGCTCTTGCCCACTACTTGAATACTTTCCAGGGCTATTGCATCCAACTTCAGTTCTATTGTAATTTCACTTAGCCTTTGGCCTTCGATATAATCAACCCTGACCGTTCTACTTTTGTAACCAACATAGGAGACAACAACATCGACTGTGCTATTCGGCACGTTCTCTATTTCGAACATGCCCTCTTTGTTTGTCGCATTTCCTAGTGTAGAGTTATCAATCCAAACATTCGCATAAATCAGTGGTACTCTGCTATCTACATCAATGACTCTCCCAACTATCTTTCTATCACTGAACTCCTCTTTTAGTACGAAGATTGTATTCTTAAACTCGCGGTAATAAAGGTCAACTCCTTCAAATACATCATCCAAAATGGCTCGAACTTCCGTATTCTGATAAGATCTATTGAATTTCTGGTCTTTGGGTATAATTCTCGTATTGTATGAAAAGCTAATCTTGGCTTGACGATTTAACTGCCTTAAAATGGTTGGTAGATTCGCGTTATTAAAGTCAATAGATATCTGTTTGTCTAAGACAGTGGAATTGTCTTGAGCGAATAGAGATAGGCAATTGAAAAGAAAAAATGTTACCAGGAAATTCCTGAGCATGCACCAATTTAATTGTTACATGCCGTTCCTTCTAATTTTATGGAAGAATCTTTGATATCGACTTTCGTGATATTTGAAAATTGGAATTGTAAAGCCTCTAAGGCATCGTTGAGTGTATAATTTTCAAGAATTGTGCCCCACTTACAATTACCTAGTGATGCATCATATTCAATATTGACATGATAGGTCTTTTCAAGGTCCTTGAAAACTTCATCTAATGTTGCGTCTTCAAAAACCAATCGCTTAGTCCACCACGCTGCATAGTTTTCGTTCTTGCGAGTAGTCTTAGTAAGCTCCATGCCATCTGCGGTCAACAGTCCTCTTTCACCAGCTGTGAAAAGATCTTCCTTTTCAGCAATCTTAGAGGCAAATCTAACCTTACCCTCTGCAACGTTTAGTTCAATGTCTTTTTCAGGATAAGCATGTACTTCAAAAACAGTACCTATAACCTCCACGCTTCCATTACTTGCGTTAATCACAAAAGGAAGGTTCTCATTTGAAGTAACCTCAAAGTTAGCCGCTCCGGTAAGTGTAACTATCCTGTTGCTCTCACCAAAACCTTCCGTTAACTCCAAGTGCGAATTAGCATTTAATCTGACAATTGTTCCATCTGGTAATTCGAAGGAATCAATCCTTGCCTGAGTAGAATAGATTAAAGATTCCTTTTCACCAGAGTAGTCAAATTGTTGGGTAATGAAGTAACCCGCTGCAATGACAATAAGTAGAGTTGCCGCTATTTTTAAGAAACTAAAGCTATTCCTCTTAGGTAATATACGAATCTTACTATCTAACTGAGGTTTGACCTTTTTGAATGCTCTTTCAGTATTGAAAGATCTATTGTCTTTTGATGTGATTTGAAGCAATTGCATCTGGGCAAAAACCTCCTTTTGTAGAGATGAATCCTCTACTAAAAGGCTCTCAAATTCGAGTCTTTCGTCATTTTCCAGTTCACCGGCCAAGTATTTGGCTATCTTCTCGTGCATTCTATTGCTTTATCTACTTTAAATGTAACAATCCTCTCATCAGTTACCCTTATACAAATAATAACAAAGGAAGAAAAATTGTTAAATAGTCTTTTAATGATGCTCTTAACAGCTTCAGTGCTTTACCCATGTGTACCTCTACTGTCTTTACAGATATCTCTAATTCCTCTGCTATTTCATGATACTTTAAGCCTTCCTCTCTACTCATTCTAAATACCCTTTGGCATTGGGGTGGTAAAGACTCAAGAGCATCGGCAATTCGCTTTTGGAGCTCAAAGTCAGGTTGATGACTGACATAACTCTTTTTGACAACAGTGAAATTCTCTTGCTGTCGATTCACATAAGTGGCTACTACCTTTTTATGTTTTAAATAATTTAAAGCGGTATTGTAGGCCGATCGGAATAAATACGATTTGAAAGTAACGTCATCGCTTATCAACTCTCTTTTCTCCCAAATATTTACAAAAGTCGCTTGCACGATCTCTTCCGTTGTATCATCATCACGAATTAATCGTATGATATAACGACAGGCTTCCTCGTAGTGCATGGAAAATAGTTTTCCAAATGCCTCTTGGTCTCCTTTTAAAAAATCAGAAAGTAACTTTGAGTCGTTTTCTCCCACAAATTATAGTCTCTGTATAGCGAAAGATATTAAAGAAAATCCAAATTGTATGCTTGTCTGAAATCGCTAGTTTCGTGACTAAGCAATAGGTTTAATTCTTAATTAGTAAACTAATTTATCATTGAAAGATACCAAAGGAATCTTTGAAAAAAGGTCAGCTATTTACCTCGAAAAAGTTGCAGAATTAAAGACCCGCTCTAAACAGCTGAGTGCCACGCGAATCTTCACCTTTATTTTTGGAACAATACTCATTGTTCAGTTTGCCAACACTGGGCAATCCAGCCTTTTCCTAGTGTCGTCCCTCATTTTTGTAGTGGCTTTTATATGGCTACTCAAAAGACATAATGGCGTAAGAAATGAACTTAATTTCCAAATGGCATTACTTGAGGTCAATAAAGAGGAGATTGATCGCAAAGATTTGAATTTAAAAGAGCTTGAGTCTGGAAACGAATTCTACGATGCGCAACACCCATATCACGAGGACCTTGACGTGTTTGGAAAACACTCTCTCTTTCAATTCATTAATAGGTCTGCAACCAATGATGGAAAGAATAGACTCGCCAATTGGTTGAGCCAACCTGCTGATCAAGATACAATTCTTAGTCGGCAACATGCTGTTAAAGAACTGATAGATAAGATAGACTTTCGCCAAAATTTTCAAGCATATGGGAAGGTCAGCGAGGACGAGAAAGGTTCAAAAGAAAAATTCTTGCAATGGCTCAAAAATGAAGATAAACTTCCAAAAGCATTATTCTTTAGGGCAGTGCTCCTTATTTTTCCTGCATTTACAATTATTGCTTTTGCTGCCTATGCCCTTGACTATCTACCCATTGGGTGGGGATTTTTAGTTGTTGTTTTCAATATGGCAATACTTGGGGTTGCATTCAACCCACTCAATGATATAGGGAGTCAAACTCAGAATGGATACTTATCGGTCGGAGTATTAAAAGACCTCATTGAACTCGTTGAGAAGGAGTCTTTCGAAAATGAGGGCCTAGTCAAACTTCAAGGGAGTATGAGCCATAAGTCTCAAAGCGCGGCCAAGACATTAACACAACTCAAATTCTTACTTGACACCATACATAATAGGGCAAACATGATGTACATCATCTTCGATTTACTTCTGATTCTAGACGTTTATTGGCTTGTCAGGATCTATCGTTGGAAGGAACAAAACAAACTTGAGCTCCAGCAATGGTTCGATGTAATGGCGGAATTTGATGCACTAAATAGTTTGGCGGGTTATGCTTTCGCCAACCCAGAAAGTACTTTCCCTAAAATGAACAATGACGACTTTAATATCTCTGCAACTCAATTAGGGCACCCGCTCATCCACGCATCAAAAAGAGTAAATAATGACTTTAATTTTCAAGGCAGAGGTGGGATTTGCTTGATCACAGGTTCCAACATGAGCGGTAAGAGTACTTTTTTAAGAACCCTCGGTATTAACATGATACTGGCTCAGGCCGGAGCACCGGTAATTGCAACGGACATGGCCTTCAGCAGAACAAATGTTTTTACAAGCATGCGTACTACAGACGAGCTCGAAGAAAATGTTTCTTCCTTCTATGCCGAACTTCAAAGACTGAAGAAGTTACTTGAAAGTATTTCTACAGATCGACCAACATTATTTATGATTGATGAAGTTTTAAAAGGCACCAACTCTGAAGATAGACATAAGGGAGCCATTGCTTTGATCAAACAATTGAATAAAGCTCATGCCTTCGGTTTGGTCTCTACTCACGATTTAGTTCTGGGAAACTTAGCAAACCAGCTCAATGGCGTTAAGAATTATAGCTTTAACAGTGTGATTAAAGGAGATGAAATCATTTTTGACTACACTTTAACCGAGGGCATTTGCAAAAGTTTCAATGCCACTAAACTAATGCAAAACATGGGTATCGAAATAGATTAAACATGATCTGTTCGAGAGAAAATAATACCTTTGCGCTCAAGAATTTCGCATATGGCTTTTGATTCAACTCTTCGTTTAGGCGTGCTTGGTGGTGGGCAGTTAGGAAGAATGCTGATACAATCAGCGATCGACTTCAACTTACAAGTTCATATACTTGACCCCGATAAAAACGCACCTTGTAAAGACATCGCTACAACATTCACTGTAGGCCCATTAACAGACTATGACACCGTCATGGCATTTGGTGCTGATAAGGATGTGATAACCATTGAAATTGAAAATGTAAATACTGCTGCATTAAAGGCGTTAGAAGCTCAGGGAAAACGTGTTTTTCCTCAACCACATATCATTGAATTGATTCAAAACAAGCTTCACCAGAAGCAATTCTATTTGGAGCATGGTATTCCAACTGCTGAATTCATCGAAACAGCCAATGCTGAAGAAGTAAAGTCAAAATCAGACTTCTTACCTTTCGTCAACAAGCTGGCCACAGAAGGCTATGACGGACGAGGAGTCCAAGTAATCAAAACTGAAGCTGATCTAGCTAAGGCATTTGATAAACCCGGCTTTGTCGAGAAAATGGTAGACTTCGAAAAGGAGCTTGCCGTTATAGTGGCAAAAAATGAAAATGGGGATATTACCACTTTCCCTACAGTTGAGATGGTTTTCCATCCAGTTCACAACTTGGTTGAATACCTCATCTCCCCTGCGGCCATTACCCAAGAAATTGAAGAAAAGGCTCAATCTCTCGCAAAAGAAGTAATCAACAAGCTGGACATGGTTGGACTTTTGGCAATTGAGATGTTCTTGACAAAAGATGGAAGGGTCTTAGTAAATGAGGTTGCGCCAAGGACTCACAACAGCGGTCATCAAACAATCGAAGGCAATGTTACTTCTCAATTTGAGCAGCATTTGAGAGCCATTATGAATTGGCCATTAGGCGATACGGACACCTTAAGACCTGCTGCTATGGTCAACCTACTGGGAGAAGACGGGTTTACGGGAGAAGCCAAATACGAAGGCATGGACAAAGTGCTTTCAAAAGCTGGGGTTCATGTACATTTATATGGCAAGAAATTGACCAAACCTTTCCGAAAAATGGGTCATGCGACAATCAGCGATACAAACATCGACCTATTGAAAGAAAAAATTAAATTCGTAAAAGACACTTTAAAGATCAAAGCATGAGCAACGTACGAGTAGGCATAATCATGGGAAGTAAATCGGACTTACCAATAATGAAACAAGCTGCTGAGGTGCTTGAAGAACTTGGCGTTGGATGCGAAGTAACCATAGTTTCGGCACATAGAACTCCAGACCGAATGTTTGATTATGCCAAAAGCGCCAAAGACAAAGGCATTAAAGTGATCATAGCAGGAGCTGGAGGTGCGGCTCATTTACCTGGTATGGTAGCTTCTTTGACCTCTCTTCCCGTTATTGGCGTACCTGTAAAATCAAGAAACTCAATTGATGGCTGGGATTCTGTTCTTTCCATTTTGCAAATGCCAGGAGGAGTACCTGTTGCAACAGTTGCTTTGGATGGAGCCCAAAATGCTGGAATTCTTGCTGCTCAAATAGTTGGGGCCTTTGACAACGAAGTCGGGCAAAATATTGCTAACTATAAAGAGCAATTGAAGGACAAAGTGCTCAACGCTGTGGATGACTTAAAGACCAACGGCTGGAAGTAGTCAGACATCGAAGTCCGACTCCCATCTTTAGGAGAATTGATAATCAAACCAATACTCATACTCGCTGTACTGAACAGCATCTTGAACATTCCCAGATGCTGTGCTAAGGCTTATGACTGAAGTCATTGGCAACCAAGATCTAAGCTTATTCGCCTGATCAAAAGGAAGCCTAGATAGCTGGATATAACCAGTGCCTAAATCGATGTGTGGATTTACTTTCGCCATATTTATTGCAAACTTATTTGCTAGACGATCGGAAAGCCAAGTTGTTGATTTAAGACTGTCTTAATTTTTTAATTTCCTGATTTTTTTTGGCCCATACCATAACCAAAGACCCGAACAGACTAAGAACAACAGACCTAGCCCAAGAATATTCATTGATGTTATTTTGAATAACTCAGATATGATTGAGCCATCATGCAATTGCTCTATCCAATCCGAATGGCGCTTGGCGACCGATAAAACTTCTAGCGTTTTAGCATCTATCTGAACCTCCCAATTACCCGTATCAAAAATAGCCTTTGCAATTCCCTTTGTGGCTCTATACTCAAGCCTATCTAAATTGGAAGTCGACAGCCCTAAACTGTCAACAGCAAGAGCGGCTTTCTCAACCATTTGGTCAACAGGAGCATATAATGAAGCATCTGTAGTCTCTCCTTTTAAGGTAGGCGGCTGAATAACATCAGATTGCTTTTTCCAAGCGAGCAAGATACCAGTAACCGCACTAATCACTAAAATTATACCTAGAGAAAGCCCTATATATTTATGTAGGCTCCTATAGCCTCTTACTGATTTTGCTACTTTTCTCGTACTCATAAAATTTGGCGCAATAAGCCTAAAAAAGTGTAAGCACACAAGTCCAATTATATATTACGCTCAGATTAATTTAATGTGTTTTTAAATCCAAAAACCTCCGTTTGGTAACACTTACTTTACATTATTTGCTTTTATGTTAACTTAATGTTACCTTAGATTTATGTACTCAAACTTAAGGTGTGAGTATTGGGAGATTTTTATTAAGTGATGAGGGGCAATAACACATTTAAAATACTGCTAATTCTATGCGCACTTTTGGTGCTGCCCAGCCCTTCTATTGCCCAAAACGGAGTTCATCTAAAAGGTAAAATTGCTGAGTTTTATTTTGAACATGATGCTTTAATTACTGACACGCATTACAAGCGATTTGACAAGCTAGTCGCCTCTTTAGAAAAGAAAAGAGATAGACAGTCTGATGATAAGAGGTTCCTAAGAACTTTATTTCACAAAACTCACAATAAGCTATTGACCCGTTACAACAGTTTGGCCTCAATGGATGAAACCATTAAAGATGGTACATATGGATGTTTAACGGGTACTATTATATATGCCCTCCTTCTCGATCACTTTGGCTTTGATTTCGATATAATCGAGCTACCTAACCATGTTTTTATAAAAGTGAATACAAATGAAAGCGAGGTTTATTTCGAATCAACTATGCCTACTGAAGGCTTTATCACCGACCCAAGGAAGGTAAGATTGGCTGAAGCTTCTTATAGAAATATACGCAATAGCTCTCTTCAAATAGTATCACAAGAAGGGAGTAACCTCACCAATATAGAAGACTATAAAATAATAGGGTTAAAAGAACTTAATGCCCTTCAGCATTTTAATGAATCAGTTAAACTTTTCAAGCTTGCCAACTATGAAGAGAGCATTACACACGCTGTTAAGGCATTTGAGTTTTATCCAACTGATAAGAACAAGATGCTGATGAAATTAGTGATCAATAAGATTATGAATAACCAAGAGATTGAGGCTGATGAAAGAGAACGGCTAATTCACGTCTACAGAAGTCATCATAAAAAGGACAGTCGGGACAGATTGATCTCTATTCAAGCTTCAAAATTGTAAATTCGACCCTTCTATTTAGCGCCCGGCCCGACCTAGTTCTATTACTTGCAATAGGCACAGTTTCACCATACCAAACGAATCTCAGCCTGTCTTCATCAATACCCAAAGAGACAATTCCTTTTTTAACAGCTTCCACTCTCCTCATTGAGAGATCTACATTGTAATCATCAGTACCATAACTATCTGTGTGCCCTGCCAATTCCACAATAGCATTTGGATAGTCGTTCATGAACTTAACCAAGTTTCGAATCTCAATCCATGATTGCTCCTTGAGTAAATCTTTATCGAAATCAAAAAACACGTTTCTAATGATAAAACTTGCTCCAGCTGCCGCCAAAACTACCGGTGCATTGACATTATTAATGACAGGAGAACTTACCCCGCTGACTATTGCATTTTCACTTATTCGAGGTAACCCGAGTTCCTCTCTCTGAGCATTTAGTATTTCAAAAGTATCTCTTTTCAGTTCTGGTAAACTCAATGAAATTGCAACAGCCTTCATTACATCTTGTGGTATGGCAATTGGCTCACCTTGGGCAATTTGAGTACTATCAATCTCCAATCTGTCTAGTGAAACTGCATAGACATTTAGATCATCCACATCCAATAGGTCAATTGTTGCTCCTACCGGAATATATCCAGGTATTTCCGCCCTGTACGTATATATCTCATCAGCTGGTAACTCTATACAATAGTTTCCTCCAGCGTCTGTTCTCACCCTGCCTACTTCTACACCATCGCGAAGTCTTGAGAAAACAACTTCCGCGTCCAAAGGAAGAAGCGTCTCAGGATCTTCAATTTTACCACAAAGTGTAACCAGTCTGATCTGTCTGGTGACTAAAGGCAATGTAAAGGAGTGAATGTCTAAATCGTTTCCTTGAACTTCACGACAGAAATATCCAAAAGATCCATCCAAAGGAATGAAAAGAAACATGTCATCTACCTCGGAGTTAATAATTGGACCTAGGTTTTCTGGCTCCGTCCAACTCTGCCAGGTATTGTCAAGTCTTCTGGTCATAAAAAGGTCTTTACCGCCATAGCCACTATGACCATTTGAACTAAAAAAGAGTGTTTTCTTATCTGGCATCAAAAATGGACTTTCCTCCTCACCCGCAGTATTGATCGTTGTATTGAGATGAAGGGGCTCTGTCCAGACTCCGTCTTTTTGGAGAAAACTTACATAGAGATCTCTCAACCCTTCTGTTCCTCGGCCTTCTTCTGAAATGACAAGTACCTCATCATCTCTAGTCAACCAAAAGTTCACACTCTCATGTACATTGAGATCGTTATATATATCCATGTTCTGCGGAAATGTCCAAGACGACCTACCAGTCCTCAGACTTTTGGATATACCATAACGCATTTGTTGACCATCTACTTGATACTCATTTCCTAAAATGATGTACTCTTGGTCTTCTTGAAGGAAGGAACTGATAAAATTTGGGTCTTCATTATTTAGCGGCCTTCCAATGTTGCTGGCCAAATTCCAGTCCTGCGTGGACGAGTCAAAATCACTGAACCAGATATCTTCCAGGTCTTCCAAACCTCCAACATTCTCTGGATGACCTCTTCTTGAAAAGTAAAGTGTTCGTTTATCTTTTGTCAAAAGCGGTTTGTTCTCTCTGGCTTCACTATTCACTAGATCATTCAATCTATAAACTTGAATCCTCGTATTGACATTAGGCATTAAATTAATGCCCGCCTCAATGGGTTCTGTCGAATTTGAAACACCTATACAATCAATTTCTGAAAAGCCATCGACCATTCTATTATCCAATTCTATCTTGAGGGCTTTGACATTAAATGGTGTCTCGTCAATAAACACTCGAAACATCCGCCATTGCTCTCTTACAGGGCCGGCTTTCTTTTCAAAAATAAGCTCTTCGGTGTCTCCTTCATCGTAGGCAAAAATTCTACTTATTGCTCCAGGGTTAAATGTTTCGCCAACAGCTATCTGTTTGATGGGCATTGCAATGTCGAATGACACCTTGATGTATTCTAATTGATCTGGTTTATACGGTCTCCAAGCATTTGGATTACTACCACCAGCAGGTAAGACATTCGGTTTTCTCAATACTTGACGTGCAGAATGCTCTAACTCAGTAAGTTCAGAGGAAACTTCAGTTACAGTTGAGGCCCACTGAATTGTGGTCTGTGATACAGATTGAAAACAAAGGAAAGATGATATAAAAATTAGGGCGAACCAGCGTCTCATCGGTGAAAGCCTATAACTCTTTAAAAATAGTCAAAAAAGCTAAAGTTGTATTCTGAGAATCTGATTTAAAATAGAAATACTAAGTGTCTCTAATTTGAGCTTGCAGAATAAGTCTCGTCAGGAGAACTACCTTGAATATCGTTCAACCTTTTATTGATAAATTTCATCTCCGTCTCAAACTTCAAAAGGTGCTCTTCTGCTAGTGGCTCTTCTGCCGGGAGTTTTTCATTCAGAAAGTCAACTTGAACGCCTCTTTTCCAAAATCTAAAGCAAAGATGATAACCAGTAGCTAAACCTGTTTTGCCAACATAGCCGATTACTTCACCTTTTTTCACACGTTGGCCAACTTTGAATTTGCCAAACTTATTCATGTGAAGGTAGCCCGTGGTATAAGTACCATTATGTTTGATTTTGACATAATTGCCATTGCCGTTAGTCCACCCTCTAGCAACAACTAAACCATCACCTGCTGCCTTGATCGGTGTATTAATCGCAGCGGCATAGTCAGTTCCTAAATGCGGTCTTGTTCTTTTTAATACTGGATGGAATCTTCTCGGATTATACCTTGAAGAAATCCTTGAGTATTCCACAGGATATCTCAGAAATGCTTTTTGCAAACTTTCACCCGTCTCGTCATAATAGTTCAGGCCGGTGCCATCATCGAAGGCATAAGCCATGTAGGAATTATTGATATGATTGAATTCAGCTCCGATTATCTCACCTACACCAATTGATTCACCATCAACCATTCGCTCTTCGTAGATGAGCTTGAACCAGTCTCCTCTTCTCAATCCACGCATGTCGAGCTGCCAGCCATACAAGTCGGCCATGGCATTGACTAATGCGGCAGAACCACCTTCTTCTCTAATGGCTTGGTCTAATGACTCTCGGATCACGCCAGACATTGTTTTCTCAATGATACTAACCTCTCTTTCATGTCGGTAGACCGCAAGCGTGTCAATCAATTGATAAACTATATATTCTGTAGCATTAGGCTCATAAACGAAGTAAGCTGCTTTTTTAAGTGAATCCTCCTTATAAAAAAGTGCATATTCTTTTCGAGGCACAAGTTTTCGTACACTATGCACTTGATCAGAAATTCGATCAATAGTAAAAATATCCTGAAGGTTAGTATTATACGGGTTTACTATGTCAGCAAAAGTTTGATTTCGCTTGATTTTACCCTTAACTAGTTTGTATTCATCTAGTGAAATTCCAAAAAGGAATTCTGGCTCAACAACCTCTTCCTCAACTACTAATTCCATCTCCTCCTCTAAAGGCTCTTCCTTTTCAACATTGGCATTGAAGTAGCCAATACTCAAGGCTACCGTAAGCACAACAAGAACAATGATGGATACTAGTTTTTTATTCATGGATTTTCTTTCTCCTACAACGGCAAAAATAAGGTTTTAAGATGCCAAAGCCGAATAATTATATTTTACAACTCAATTAACTGATTTAAAGTTACTTAGTGATGACTCCAAAAACTCCAAAAACTTCTCCGCATCAGGCTCATAAGCTACAGGCTCATTCAATAGATTTTCATCATTATCCAACAAGACATAATAAGGCTGGGCGTTTCCATTGAACTTCACAATCTGAAAATCAAAATTCTGTTTACCTACAGTTCTCTTTTCTCTGCCATCGAATTCAGAGACATACCATTCTTCTTGAGGTAATTCAGTTTTATCATCTACATATAAAGCTACAATTACATACTCTTCTCTTAGAAGTTTTAATACCCTTGGATCAGACCATACGTTTTGCTCCATTTTTCGGCAATTCACACAACCATGGCCTGTAAAATCAATAAATAGCGGTTTGTTTACTTTTCGAGCAAAGTCCAATGCTTGGTCATAATCGAAAAACCCTTTTAGATCATGCGGGAGTTCAAGAGGAATATCCGCATGCCGAACTACACCATTGAATCCATCTGGCGCTACTTCTGACCGCTCAGGTGGCTCCTTCATTCCTAATGCTACTTGGAAAGAGAAGTCCGTTTGTTTAATTGGAGGGAGATAGCCAGCCAGAGCATTTAACTTGCCCTCATTGAATCCGCCAAACAAATAAACTGCAAAAGCTAATGAAGCAACGGCCAAAGACAGTCGTCCTAAACCCAATGATGTCTTTTTATCGTCATGAGGAAATTTGATAATTCCCAATAAATAGAGACCCAAACCTATCGCTAGCAAAAACCAAATGGCAATGAATATTTCTCTATCCAATAAGCCCCAGTGATATGCTTGATCTGCTATACTCAAAAACTTAAATCCTAGAGCCAGCTCAACAAAGCCTAGTACAACTTTGACTGTATTTAGCCATCCACCAGACTTTGGCAACCCTCTTAATAGCCCCGGGAAAAAGGCAAAGATTGTAAAGGGAATGGCAAAAGCTGAAGAGAAACCCAACATGCCTACCACAGGTTTTATGACTTCACCTTGAAAAGATTGAATGAGCACGGTTCCGACAATTGGCCCAGTGCATGAAAAGCTTACGAGCACAAGTGTAAATGCCATAAAGAAGACACCGACCAAGCCTCCTTTTGCTGCTTTCTTATCCATCCGATTTATGAAGCCATTGGGCAGATTGATTTCGAAATAGCCAAAAAATGATATGGCAAAAATTACAAAGACAGTAAAAAATATAATGTTTGGTATCGCCCCTGTGGCAAGGTCATTGGCAAGACCAACACCAAAGAAACTGGTAAACACGAGCCCTATGAGTATGTAAATGGCAATAATTGAAAAGCCATAGAACGCAGCCTTAAATCTAGCTTGAGACTTAGATTGTTGATCATTGGTAAAAAAAGCGACAGTCATGGGAATCATGGGAAAAACACATGGTGTCAAAAGTGCCGCCAAACCAAATAAAAAGGCTCCTAGAAAGAAGCCCCAAAGTGATTCACCGCTATTACTCGGTTTAATATTCTTTCTAAAAGCAGGTTTTGAATCATCATTTGATGTTGAAGCTTCATCCTGTTGATTTTCTGAGCCACCAACCGTGATCATATCAAAAGAAATATCTTCTTCGTAAAGAACACATAGCCCTGTTATATCTGAGCAAGTTTGAAACTCTAAGGTCCCTTTGATATCGAGGTTAGGCTTCAAAACCTTAATGGTCTGCCTGAACTGACCTGATGTTTTAAAGTATTGAACAGTATCGCCCCAAATATTATCGTATTTATACTTCGGGTCAACTGCGTAAAAGTCGCCTACTAGCTCATAAGAATCGTTCTCTTTAAATATTGGAGAGGCAGGAATAGCCATTACACTTTCCTTTTGCACTGGTCCATAGATGTACCAGTCTTTAATAATGCTCACATTAAAAATAAGCTCTACCTCTTCACCAACTTCTGCACTTTTCGGTAGTGCATCATAGGTCCAACTTGTGGTGATTTTCACTTGAGCATTTACAGTGGCAACCGTAAAAACTAGCAATAGAAAAAAGTAAAGCTTTCTTTTCATATGGCTATATCCAACGCAGGCTAGAGCAGAATGATTCAAAAAAATTAAGACGACATTTCTGCAAAGTTCTTGAAGAAATGCGGTATGGTTTCAATGCCTTTAAAATAATTGAAAACACCATAATGCTCATTTGGAGAATGAATTGCATCTGTGTCCAGACCAAAGCCCATAAGAACTGTTTTACAATCTAAAACTTGTTCGAAAAGCGCAACAATGGGAATACTTCCTCCTCCCCTAAATGGTATGGGATCTTTTCCAAATGTTGTATTCATAGCTTTAGCAGCTGCTTTATAAGCTATAGAGTCAGTAGGTGTAACAGCAGGCTGCCCTCCATGATGAGGAGTAACTTTAACCGAAACAGAATCTGGTGCAATAGATTCGAAATGCTCTTGGAATAATTTGGTGATCTTATCTGGATCTTGGTTTGGCACTAATCGCATAGAAATTTTTGCATAGGCCTTAGAGGCAATTACCGTTTTTGCGCCCTCGCCTGTATAGCCACCCCAGATTCCGTTCACATCTAACGTTGGACGAATAGACGTTCTTTCAAGTATAGTAAATCCTTTTTCTCCCTCAACATCAGATAATCCGATCGACTTCTTGTAGTCTTCAAGTTCGAAAGGCACCTTGTTCAGATCAACTCTTTCCTCTGGGCTTAACTCCATGACATCATTGTAAAACCCTGGAATGTTGATTGCCTGATTATCATCTTTCAAAGACGCGATCATTTCGGCCAAAATGTTAATTGGATTTGGCACGGCACCACCATAAAGACCAGAATGAAGATCTCTATTTGGTCCAGTAACTTCAACTTCTACGTAGCTCAAACCACGAAGACCGACAGTTATAGAAGGATCTTCATTACTAACCATATCAGTATCTGAGACCAAAACAATGTCAGATTTTAACATCTCCTTGTTCTCAGCTAAAAAACCCTCCAAGTTGTCAGAACCAACTTCTTCTTCTCCTTCGATGATGAATTTGACATTACATGCTAGCTCTTCCTCATGCATCATAGCCTCGAAAGCTTTGATATGCATATACATTTGGCCTTTATCATCGGCCGAACCACGTGCGAAAATTGCCCCTTGCGGGTGTAAATCAGTTTCTTTGATCACAGGCTCAAAAGGAGGCGAATCCCATAGATCTAACGGGTCAGGTGGCTGAACATCGTAGTGTCCATAGACCAAGACTGTAGGGAGATTATCATTGATCAATTTCTCTCCATATACGATTGGATGACCCTTAGTCTCACATATTTCAACTCTGTCGGCACCAGCTGAAACCAATTTAGCCTGGATATATTCCGCAGCTTTTCGTACATCAGATTGAAATTTGCTATCGGCACTTACCGAAGGTATTCTTAGCAACTCAAAAAGCTCTTCTAAAAAGCGCTCTTTATTACTTTCAATGTATTGATCAATATTTCCCATAGGATTCGATTTAGGGCGAATTTAATTGATAAAAGCTGCAAATTAAAAGAATGAATAAGGCTATTTAAAATTCTAGAATTGCTTAGAATCCGTCTCCTTCAACAGCACCTCTCTTTTTAAGTCTTTGGTTGGAATCACCCGCCATTAAAAGTCGGTAAGGCTCATCGATTCCATAGTAGAGTTTTCTATAGTCTGTTACCCACTGTATCACTTCAGCTTGAGAAATCAATAAGGTGTTGAAGTTTCCTGCTTTGTATTTACCTGTATTGAATGTACTGACCATTGCATTGTAAGCTTCATTTGAAGAAAATGTAGCCATTGTGTAGCCATCGTAACTGAAATAGTACCAAGTTCCATCTGTCAATTCTATAAGCAATGTATAAATGTCGCCTTCGCTCGTTTTTCTTACTTCAATGAAACCATCGACAACCTGATCAAGCTTGACATTAGAGATGTTCGAGAGACTGATCTTTCCTTCACTGTAAAAGGCCCTCAATTGCTTTGACCATTTCAGTTTGGCATCGGTGATGACAATATCTTTTTGAAGTTCTAAGCCAGAGGACGCCTCAAAAAGTGCCATTGGAACAGTTCTATAAGACATATCCCATTTCCGTGTTGCTTCATCTCCGATGAATTCGGCCACTCGATAAACCAATTCTGAGCGATCTTCCAAGGCACGTGGCACGCCTACATTGTCACCAATATTCTTTAGATCTTTGGCCATTTCACCTAAACCTTCAGGCGATAGACCAAAAGACAGAGCGAACATCGCATCAATTTCATAGGTGGCAGAATCTAAATTACCTTTTCCTTTACCTGCCGCTTGAATGTTGGTGCCTCGTGGTCCTCCTAAGAAGCTAAGTTTTCCTTCGAAGGTTACATCTTGGGTAACTTCGTCATAAGAGAACATACTCCCTGCATAGTTATTATTTGGGTTAGCCTGTTTCAATGGATTATCAATCCTGAATGCACCAAAACTTGGATCGAAATACAGATTTCCTCCTTTTGGAACGAAGAAATCATAATCCATATAATCTTGCTTCTCTGTAATGAATGACATGTAAATATCCCCTCTTGCATTAAAATGCAAGCCTGCATTAAGAGGTTGACCTTGACGCGTGAGTGCTTCATCAAAAGGAACTACTACCTCAGAGATATCGTCATTTGAGCTATACTCGATCCATATATTCCGATCAGAAAGTCGAGCTAAATCAAGTTTTACTGCACCATTTAATGCCAATGCTTTTTTATAAGCCGACATGACAATTTCTCCTTCAAAAATAAAACCTGAAGAAACCTTTACACCTTGGTTCCCACTCACATATCCACTTGCTCTAGTATGAGCCGGAATTCCATTCTTTTCATCGGCAGGAACAGGTACAAATTCATTGAACTCGATGGCGAACGTATCTTTGAGTGCATTCACAAGCTCATAGGTGGCTTTCCCTCTAAAGACATTCCTTGAAATGATATCAATATTGGCGTCAAACAGCTTATGGAAATTATTGGCTGTATCGAACTCAATTTTGGCATTGTAAAGCCTATCGATTTTCGAATTCTCTAATATGATCAGCGAGTCTCCTTCAGGAATAATTCTCGCATCAGAAACAGCTATGTACGGAATCCCTTTTACTGTAAGCTTGCTTGATTCAATATCGTACTGCGCATTGGTGGCATTAAAAACCAAGGAGTCCAACTCAGTATTTGTCGAATAGAAAAATGAATCATTCAATGGCGTTGAATCGGGCTTAGACATGATGATTGTATTCCCTTCTATATCCCACTTCGCGGTAGGTATCGATGTTTTGAATTGTGCATATGGAAACTCCAAAGCGGCAACACCAGCCACTTCAGGCTCTATTGTCGCTTCTTGAATTTCCAGGTCATAATCAACAAATACATCTTTGGAGCTCAGAATTGGTCTGGCAGATTGGGCCGCTTTTAAACTGAAATCTGAATGCTGCGATTGAAAACTTAGTGTTTGGAATGTAATGGAATCAGAAACTAGATTAGATGCACCCAAATCCATTTCTCCCGCCCCGATAAGCCCAGTGGTACCCAAGATCATATCTCCTTTGAGAGTCGCTAACTCATTAAAAAGTTGGAATGGTTTGGCTTCGTTCTTATTGGTAAGAATCATGGAATCAGATCTAGCGAGCCAATTCATAGAGAATTCCTCCATCTGAACATCAGGGTAAGAAACACCTGCACTATCACTTGCTCCAATGGTCGCTTTCAAACCACTCTCGGCTACTAGTGAATCGAGGAAAAATACTGACCGTTCCAGTTCAAATTCTCCTGTTAGGTATTTAATATATCCTGTACTGGTTATTCCTTCTTTATCCAGCTTAATATCACCAATAATACGGGCTGAAGTTTCATACATTTTAAACCCTTCTAAGGGCGTTGGTTCGATAAAACCAAAGCTGTTATCGGGCATCGCTTTCAAGGCTGCATCGAAATCTGGTAGGATCCCATTTGAATAGAATGTTCCAGCAAAAGTATACTTGGTTGGGTCTGCATCGGCCAAACTATCAAGCTCAAATGGTGGGACATCAAAATAAACTGTACTGTCATAAGCTCCATTAAGTACATCTTCCTTATCAAAAGAAACATTGGCTTGTTTCTGCGATTTAAAAATTGGATAGGTAGGAATAGACCTCAAGGCAGATTTATTGGTAGGATCATTGATCCAAAGTGTACCAGAAGTATTAGTCAGCTGATTACTCAAGGCTTCTCTTTGACCTTGTTCAAGCTCAACTGCCAATTCAATGTTATCAATCCTGTTCAGGTCAATTCTAAAACTATCGTAATCAAAAACTGAGCGTGTACCATTGAACTTAAAATTACCTGCATTTAAAGACCCATTAAAAGCAATGTTCCGGTTTTCAAGCAATTGTATCTCACCGTTGTCTGGTGTGATGACCACATCAAGAGAATCACTAATTACAAAATCATCAACACCACGCACTGTCATGGTTCCATTATCAAAATTGATGGTTGCATTAGGCCTATTACCAATGATTGATGGAATCAACAAATCATCGTAGTCATAGCCATCTTCAAGAACTTGAGTAGAATAAGCTCTGTAGTAATGAATCGCCTTAGGCAAAACCGTCACCTCGTTCATGATCTCATCAAACTCTACAAAACCATTGGCCTTAAGAAACTTCATTGTACGCCTAACCAAATCAGGTCTAAGCCTATATCTATCTGACATCTGTTTGACGAAGAATTTATAACCAGCTTTAGGAGCCATCTCAACTGCCAATGTCAGTGGGTGGAAACCAAAAAGTTGAGACAGGTCGCGATATCTCTGACTACTAAAGAACTCTTTTGATTCTATGGTAAGTGGAATTTCTCTTTTAGCCGCTACAATGTTGAGGTCAAGTGAATCGGTTTTGACATCCCAGGCCAAGCGGTCGCCCATAACTTGCACATCAAAGTAAGAAGACCTGAATGGTGAGTTTCTAAAACCTTCTACATCCGTGTCTGCTACCAAATACTCGTTTACGTAGTCATAAGAAAAGTTTACCGCTGAATTGACAATTGAATCATTGCCATGATACAAAACAACATTAGCATTTGCGGCTGTGACAGTACCCTTGCTATCATTGAATGAGAAGTTATTGCTGATGGCTTTGAAGAGCTTCGTTCCGTCCTTAGTCCCAATCAATTCTGAGGCCTGTTCGAACTTCGTATTGGTTAAAGTACTCTTTCCTTTTATGTGTAGACCACCTGTAAATTGTAAGTTATCATTGCCGAGACCGGCTACCCTATTTCTTGCTGCATAAGAAATGAATTGAGGATAAGACTCTTGCGCATTTTGCGATAAAGAGAGCACAATGCTTAAATCACCGTTTGCCGGTTCTTCGAGCATGTTTCTATCCATAAAATAGACATTCGTGAAGTTGATCTCTTTACTCCTAATGGGAAATTCATAAGTGTTCAGCCTAGCAAAGCGAGTTTCGGCAGAGTAATCTCTATTTTCCCAAGTCAAACGTCCATCTTGGCCTTTTAACAAACCTTCTTGAATGAGGTAATAGCCCTCAGTTCCTCTAATAGCAAAAGTATCGATGTAATTGGCGATCATTAAATCGGCACTTTCGATGTGCACCACAACCCCCAACTCTTCATACATTTCGTACATCGGTCGTTCCAGCGGACCCTGTGGCACCGTATTTCGATTTGAAGAAGTTGATGGAGCAACGTACTCGGTGACGTGTCTTCCCGTATATACCTCAGGTTTATTAAGCTCTATATTGAACTTTGCATTGGTCAAATAAACCGTTCCTGTTCTTTCATTAGAAATCACTCCATCGAGTAACATTCCGAGCTGAGAAAGGTATCCGTTAAATCTAGTTCTAGATTCTGTAACCCCGAGCTCACCTATTACCTGAATCAGATCATCAAGCTTTTTAAAGTCGTAATCGTATTCTTCTTTTGCTTTTGAGAGTAAGCCAAAAATATTTTTAAAATCTAATTCAGGTCTAAAACCCTTGCCTTCTAGCCTACTTAAAACAGAAACCAAGGTGTCATAACCTACTGGAGGGAAATTTTTTGCTTCCTTAAAGAAGAACTCATATTCTGGCTGAAATTTTGAATGGTCAGTGGCATCAATAAGGGCCTGCACACCAGCACTAACCACCACTGAGTCTTGATGGGGGGCTGCCATCTGTGCCGAAATTGATGCTACATTAAAAAGCATCAATATCAATCCTATACTGATCAGTCTCGACATGAATATAAATAACGTTCTAAAGCTGCTTTTCTTGAGCTTAGCTGCCTTTTTCTAGCACAATTGCACACCAATTGTTCTTTTGAGAGCTATTGACTGCCTTCAAACCTAGTGATTCAGCCTTTTCTAACACCTTTGATTTGTCAAAATCATAGAAGCCACTCATGACCAAAAAGGCGTTTGGACTCATTAGGCCAACATACTCCTTCATTTCACCTAGCAATACGTTGGTGTTTATATTGGCAATAACTATGTCATAATTACCTCCAAGCTCCAACTCTTCTACAGTTCCCTTTTTTACGAATTCAGGTTTGACATTGTTTAGTTCAAAATTCTCAAGAGAGTTCTCAATACACCAGTCATCAATGTCCGTAGCGGCTACTTTGGCAGCTCCAAGTTTATCAGCCATTATGGCCAATATCCCGGTTCCACTTCCAATGTCAATCACATTTTTATCCTTGTGATCTAAAGTCAATTGTAAGGCCAAGATCTGAGAAGTAGTCTCGTGATGACCTGTTCCGAAAGACATTTTCGGATTGATGATTATTTCATGGGGAAATGAATTTTTGGGCTCATGAAAATCTGCCCTCACATAGATTTGGTCTTCTACCTCAATAGGTTCATAGTTCTTTTCCCACTCTTCATTCCAGTTTTCCTTTTTGATCTTCTTCAATTCATACCATATACGTGTTTGATCTCGGTACTTGTTGAACAAAATCTGAACAGGAGGATGTTCAAATTTATCCTCAGCAATGTATGCTTCAAAACCTACTTCTGTTTCAACAAAAGAATCGAATTCTAATAATCCCATCTCAGCGATAAGAATATCTCTGAAAGGTTCATCACAATGTACATTGATGAGGATATAATGCATTAGTAGGATTTAGCGATATCTACAAAGTCTCTCGACTTCAATGAAGCACCACCAATCAGGCCTCCATCAACATCAGGTTGAGCCAATAATTCTTGTGCATTAGCTGGCTTCATACTTCCACCATAAAGTATAGAAATTCCATCTGCAACTTCAGAACCAAATTTGCCTGCTAAGGTATTTCTAATACTCGCATGCATTTCCTGTGCTTGTTCAGAAGATGCCGTCACTCCTGTTCCAATCGCCCAAATTGGCTCATAGGCGATAACCACCTTACTCATTTCTTCATTTGAAAGTTCGAATAAGCTTTCTTCCAATTGCTTATGCACGAAAGATTCGTGATCGCCTGCTTCTCGTACTTCAAGTGCTTCACCGCAACAGAAAATTGGAGTAAGGCCTTTATTTAAAGCTAACTTTACTCTGTCGGCTAATTGTGCGTTTGTCTCAAAATGATACTCCCTTCTTTCACTATGACCAAGAATCACATAAGCGGCTCCACAAGAAATCGCCATCTCTGCTGAAATATCACCGGTATAAGCACCAGACTCATGTTCGGAGATGTTTTGTGCACCAAGAGCTACTTTACCCGAAATGAGTGAATTAACCGCACTCATGTGTATAGCTGGCGTGCATAATACCAACTGCACATCATCAGTCAATTCATCTTTAGCAATATTATTCACTTCAGAGGCGAGTGATTTACCAGCAGTAAGGTCCAAATTCATTTTCCAATTGCCGGCTATGATTTTCTTTCTCATCATTCAATTTTTAATAATCAAATATACTTTTATCCATTGATTCTTTGTGGAATTAAAGGGAAGAAAGCCCTGCAATCGATGGATGTTTATATTTGAGTAATGCCATTCGAATACGAAAAGAAAAAAAGAGCTCCCTTAGACTATAAATCAGCCTTGCAAAAGGCTGCCGATTATTGCGCTTATCAAGAGCGCTCTCAGCAGCAAGTGAGAGACAAGCTCTATGAATATGGCCTGCATCAAGAACAGGTAGAAGAAGCACTTTCTGAACTCATTGTTCAGGGCTTTATCAATGAAGAGCGCTTTGCGAAAGCTTATGCTGGAGGAAAATTCAGAATGAAAGGCTGGGGAAAACGCAAGATCATGCAGGGCCTTAAGCAGCATAGAATCTCTGATTATTGTATTCGCAAAGGGATGAGTGAGATAGACCCTGAAGCCTATTATGAGTCTCTTCTCTTGCAGACTGAAAAGAAGGTAAATAGCGCAAAAGGTGATTCGACCTATATCATTAAAGGAAAAACCACGCAGTATCTAATGAACAGGGGGTTTGAATCAGACTTGATAAGAGAAGCAATAGAAGAAGTGCTTGCTAAGCTTTAAGGAGCCCTTTTTGCCACAAGAATACATATCGGAAAGTGAACATGAGCATCATTGGAAGCAATGCCACATTGAATACTTGAAACTTGGTAACCCAAACAAGTGTCATTAACACCATTAAAATCACCAAAAATCGGGCATAGACCCTAGTCCATTTAGGTGGAGATTTCTTGAGCATATAGAAAGCAACAACAACATTCGGGGCAAAAGCCCAAAGCACATTAAGATTGTTCACTGTAGTCGTATGGTGTGTTCCGAACCAAAGAAAAAGAATCAAAGCCCCTATCAAGCCAGTAAAAAGGAATAGACCAAAATCAATACTCCTAGTTCTCTTTCCTAGTTTGTAATCTTTGTAAGTGAAGAAGATCACAACAATGGCAATTGCCGCGAATACCATCCATGGCTGTAATTTATCCACTGGCCTTTCCCAAAAATCAGTGATTACTAAATCATTGGTTTGCTTAATGATTGGTATTTCTTGACCATTTCTTTCAATACTGGCATTTGCGTAACCACTAAAAACATAGTCTGGCAAATACATGTGCTCTTCTAAAGTGGCGGTCCGGTCAATGATATTTCCTAGTGCGATGTCAATGCCAAGGTCAATCCAGGGGTGGTTAAAAGAATTTTGATCTACCATTTCGCGCATGGTAAAGAATCTATCTAGGTGATCAGCTTTAAACTGCAACTTATCTCCTAGTACTTCAAGCGGTACATCTCTTAGCTTCGTTGCACAATTATCAAAGAACTGGTCATAGCGATAATAGGCGTTTTCTGGGCGGGCATTATTCTCTAAATATTCGAATATCGCTTGCTTCTCTTCTTGAGTTAGGTCCATCACCTGTTCTTTGACCCAACGGTTTTGTCTTTGATACGAAAGAATAAACCTATCAAAATCGGCCACTCCTAATTTGTAATCCGCAGTACCCAGAGTAAAATCTACATAAAAGCCATCCTCAAAAGAATCATAAGAGCCATAATTATACGCTCTATCCATATTGATCGATGGGTCTATAACCCTGAAAGCATTGTGCCCAAAACAGTCATAAAGGTATTTACCCGGACCTATTGTGATCAGACTCACCTCGGCCTGATCGCTCAAGGTTGGGTATTGCGCCTGCAAACCAAAAGAAATAAACAGTAAAAAAGTTAAGAGCCTGTGCTTCATGGGCTAAAACTAGCGTAATTCTAAAAATCTGAGGTCAAAATATGAATCAAATTTCGTGCAAGTTATTTTCATGCTGTGAATCGTAACTGGAGAGATGGTCTAAACTATGCTAGTAAACTCAATGCTAAGAGGGTTTGGAATATGATTCAATTGGTGTCTAGTTACTGGGTCTCTAAAATTGCTGGCAAACCCATTCATTGGGGAATGCCCACAAGTATCTCGCTTGAACCCACGACTAGCTGCAACCTTCGATGTCCTGAATGTCCCAGCGGGCTTCGAAACTTTACTCGCCCTACGGGTATGCTCACCAATGAAATCTATCAAAAAGTGATTGATGAGCTAGCACCAGCTCTAAGTTACTTGATCTTTTACTTTCAAGGCGAGCCTTACCTTAACCCCAACTTTTTGGCGCAGGTTAATTATGCCGCATCCAAAAAAATCTATACGGCCACATCAACAAACGCCCATTATTTGAATGATGAGCTTGCCCGAAAAACTGTGGAGTCGGGCTTAGACCGATTGATCATTTCAATTGATGGAAGTACGCAAGAAACCTACGAGCAATATCGGGTCGGTGGCAAAATCGATAAGGTAATTGAGGGCACAAAAAATGTTCTCAAATGGAAGAGAGCATTGAACGCTAAGACTCCTCATGTCATTTTTCAGTATTTAGTAGTAAAACCCAATGAGCATCAGTTAAAAGAAATCAAGACTTTGGCAGATGAACTGGGTGTTGACGAAGTAGCTTTTAAGACTGCTCAAATCTATGACTATGAAAATGGCTCAGATCTTATTCCTAGTAACGAAAAATATAGCCGTTACAAACAGTTGCCCAATGGCAAATGGAGCATTAAAAACAAGCTCATCAATCATTGTTGGAAAATGTGGCACTCTTGCGTAATCACTTGGGATGGCAAAGTAGTACCATGCTGCTTTGATAAAGATGCCCATTATCAATTGGGCGAAATGAAATACACCAGTTTCAGATCAATCTGGAAAAATGAAGCTTATCATGGTTTTAGGGCGAGGATTATACGCTCCAGAAGTGAAATTGAAATGTGCAAAAATTGCTCAGAAGGCACTAACGTTTGGGCATGATTAACCCTTCAAATGTCCTGGTAAATGGAAGTCTTTTTTTGTATCGGTTGCACAGGCATTGCAACCAGCAGTTTCACAACCAGTGCCGACTTTGTACTGCTTGTAAATCTTTCTGCCAATAAAGAAGGCAGCTACAGCGACTAATATGATGACAATGAATAATTGCATTTCAGTAGGATACGAGAATTACAAAAATAAGTCTAAAATTTTGAAAGGTCTATTAAAACAAGCGCACCTAAATAACCAATTGCCGCATTCTGACCATCTGGATTGACTGCAAGGCTAAGAGGAAAACTTCCAAACCTACCTAATTCTTTGATTACCTTTCCTTCTGCATCAATTAGCCTTACAGAGCCCCCGCTAAATGTAGCTAAGATCATTGCCTTATTTGGAACCCATTTCGCAGAAAGCACTTTCTCTTCGAATGTAAAACTCTTGGTTGCTTCTCCATCCTCGAAAAATCTTATAGATGGCTTATCACTACTCATAACGTAATAGTCGGTAAGCATTATTTCACCTGATGGGGTCTCTTCTATATTTCTTGGTCCAAGGGGTAATTGGATGCTTTGCCAGTTTGCCTCTTTGTCATTATAAATATGAAGTGCCTCATATGCAGAGCCTACAAACAAAACACCCTCTTTATTAAAATAGAAGGTTTCGAGAATCTCAGGAACCTCTAACTCTTTTTCCTTCTGAAAATCATTGTTGAAATAATAGAGCTTTGAATCGCATGACATTACAAAGCCTTCTTTTTTTGGATTAAAAGCTATTTCCGAGGTGTATTTACAGTCTTTTTCTTCTATACTCTTGATTAGTTCCCCATTTACTGCCCAGATCTGAACCTTCGAGCCTGTACCAGAAGAAGTATAAAGAAAATCGCCTGATGGGAACCATCCTCCTTTAGCTACTGAACTTTCAATACCAGGTAGTGAAATTACCACATCGCCTGTACGAGCATCTCTGATCTCAGCCCTATTAGTACTGATACCACTCCCTGTTAACAACCAATTTCCATCAGACGAAAAAGAAACGTGATGTACGCCATTGGCATAACCCTCTAACTTTTTTATCTCCTGGGTAAACCCTTTTACAACTAACAAGGAGAAAAAGAGAAATATAAGTACTCTCATTTTTGCCAATATTTCTGAATGATCTTGAGCATTTCTCCTTGTGTTACATTACCTGCCACTATTTCTCGTCCAAAAAGAAAGTCTGTACCTCCTTTGAAATCTGTGACTTTACCTCCCGCTTCCTCTACAATTAAAGCACCAGCAGCGACATCCCAAGCATTCAAATTATATTCAAAGAATCCTTCAAATCTACCGCAGGCTGTATAAACAAGGTCAATCGCAGCACTCCCCATCCTGCGAAGGCCGTGCGTGTTTTGCATGAACTCATTTAACACAGTAAGGTACTGTTGCATTTGCTTAAAGTCGTAGTAAGGAAAGCCTGTCGCTAGCAAAGCCTTATCAAGGCTCATTACTTCCGAAACTTTTATTGGCACATGATTTAAGAATGCACCATTTCCCTTTGTGGCATGAAAGCATTCATCTTTCATCACATCATAAACTACACCAAGGCTCAACTCATTGCGCTTGATCAATGCAACTGAGATAGCAAAAACAGGCAAGCCGTGGGTGAAATTAGTCGTACCATCTAATGGGTCAATAATCCAGTTATAAGTATCTGACTTGTGTGTAGAAGTACCTTCTTCGGCAATAAACCCAGAACCAGTTAACAATTCGGAAAGACCTTTTACTAATCTCTTTTCTGCCTCTTTGTCCACATAAGAGACAAGGTCATTCTTGCCTTTATAAACGATCTTCGATTCATCAAAACTCTGTGATTCCGTTCTGATGAATTCACCAACCTCTTTTACCAAAACGATTACTTCTTGAAGCAGCTGTTGCATAGCATTGACTTAAGCCACAAATATAGAATTCCATTCTCTTCGACTTCAATTAATAATTATCTTATTTCAAAACCCATACTATGGATAGGCGAAGTATTTTGAAAACCGCATTCGCAGGACTAGCTGCGGTTCCATTCAGCAACTCCTTATTAGCTGAATCAATTTCTGATAGAGCTGACAAGACCAAAAGGTTACTAAGTAGCAATGAAAATGATGAAAACTATTGGGAGCTGGTTAAGAAAGAATTTGACTTTGCTGAAGGCCTTACCTATTTCAACAATGCCTCACTTGGGCCTTGCCCCAAGTTAGTAGTAGATGCTACCAATGAATACAGAGCATTGCTAGATGGTTTCCCTTCTAAATACATGTGGGGAGCATGGCAAAAAGAAATAGAGCAGACAAGAGCGAAGGTTGCAGATATGTTCTCGGTTGACAAAGAAGAGATCGCACTGATCCATAATACCACAGAGGGTATGAATTTGATTGCGCACAGCATGGATTTAAAAGAAGGTGATGAGGTGATTCTTGCCAATCACGAGCACACCAGTGGTACCGCTTGCTGGCAATATTGGCAGGAACAAGCCAATGGAGTCAAACTTGTGCGACCGAAACTTCCTTTACTGCCAGCATCTGAAGATGAGATTGTGGAGATCTATAAAAAACCAATTACTTCTAAAACCAAGGTCATTTCAATGGTACATGGCACCAATACAAACGGTATGATTCTGCCTGTCAAAAAGATATCTAAAATGGCGCACGAGAAGGGCATTATGGTGGCAGTAGATGGCGCACAAACAGCGGGTACATTCAAATTTGACCTGCATGATTTAGACTGCGATTTTTATGCGGCAAGTGCTCACAAATTTATGTTTGCGCCAAAAGGGATGGGTGTCTTCTATGCTAAGAAGAATTCTCAAAAACACCTTAAAGCACTTATCGTGGCAAAAGGCTGGAAAGATAAATCCATAAGACGATTGGAGAATTACAATACGCGAAACCTACCTGAATTGCTCGGTTTGGGTATGGCAGTAGATTACTATAACCTGATTGGCCCTGAAAAGAGAGAGGACAGAATGAGAGAGCTGAAAGAATACTTTAGGTCTGCATTGGAAGATGATGATCGTTTTGCATTTAAAACACCAGCCAACTCTGAGCTTTCATGCGCCATTCAAAACGTAGAGGTTGTTGGAATGAAGGTTGGAGATGTAAAAAAGCAACTAGCTGATGAATTTGGTATCGACTGCCGACCCATGAGTTCGCATGATATCAATGGAGTACGCATTTCACTTTCGGTATTCACAACAAAAAAAGATGTAGACTATTTGGTAAGTGCACTGAAAAAGATTGCTGGTTAAGCTTTCCCAGCCAATACAATCACAAACTCTCCTTTTACCCCTTTTTGACTGAAATAGTCGATAAGCTCAGTCAATGAGCCGCGTGCGGTCTCTTCAAATAACTTCGTCAATTCTCGAGAAACCGAAGCTTGTCTGTCTCCACAAAACTCTCGAAGTTGTTCAAGGCACTTGATCAGACGATGTGGTGATTCGTAAAGAATAACCGTCCTTTCTTCTTCAGCTAGAATCTTTAGCCTAGTCTGTCTGCCTTTTTTGTGAGGAAGAAATCCCTCAAAAACGAATTTATCTGTGGGCAAGCCGGAGTTCACTAAAGCAGGAACAAAAGCGGTAGCCCCTGGCAGACAGTTCACATCTATTTCGGCAGCTATTGCCTCTCTTACCAATAAAAAGCCAGGATCAGAGATTGCAGGTGTACCTGCGTCAGAAATTAGAGCAAAAGTTTCACCGTTTTCCATACGACCTACCAATTGCTCTACAGCCTTATGTTCATTGTGGATGTGGTAGCTTTGTAGTGGCTTACTGATATTGAGGTGCTTGAGCAGTTTACCCGATTTGCGAGTGTCTTCCGCTAAAATGACATCTACCTCCTCAAGTACTTTGATTGCTCGAAGTGTGATATCATCGAGATTGCCTATTGGCGTTGGCACCAAGAATAGTCGGCAATTATCCATTAAAGCAATTCATCAATTTTAGCCGCCAAGACTCGATCTTTTTCGGTTACCACATTACCTGCATCGTGTGTGGTCAACTCTATTTTGACCGTATTCCAAACATTAGACCAATTCGGATGATGATCTTGTTTTTCGGCATGAATGGCCACTTTGGTCATGAAGGCAAAAGCCTCTGTAAAATCTTTGAACTGAAACTCTCTAACTAACTTATTGTCTTTCTCTTCCCACATAAGTTTACTTTTTTGCTGTGATGATGTATTGATATTTCAAGCGATCAACATCTACTTTAATATCTCGTAGATTAATAGCCCTCAGTTCAGCAACAACATCGCCCGGATCTTGTTTGAAAGTATCAGATGGCCCCACAGGAATGTCACCTTCTTTAAAGTCAATAATCACCAATTGAGCACCATCTTTCATACCATCCCTTAAACGAACCAGGTACTTCACTTTATCCGGTAAGAAGGCATAAGTATTTACAATAAGCACCTTGTCCGCCTCTTCTGGCAATAAATTGGGTACGTCAGGCGGTGTAAGTCTAGCTTCAATGTTTGATGACCACTCTCCAACAACAACCTTTTGCTCATTGATGTATTCAAGAGCTTTTGGATCCACATCAAGAGCTATGACCTTTTCAGCACTTTTGGCAAGCTTAAATGAAAAGTAACCTGACCCTGCTCCGATATCAGCAACTGTTTTTCCTGAGAGGTCTCCCAATAAGGAAAGTACAAGCTCTGGGTTTTGCCAATCCGTTCTAAGCTTATCTTCTTCCTGAACTTGCGGAGCGCTTTGCTCAGGTAGTTCTATCTTTTTAGGGCTGACTTGCTCATTGGCAGGTGGTTTCTTGCCACAAGCGACTATCACTATTAAAATCAATATGATTGCCCAAGCTTTTTTCATCACAGAGCAATAAGTCCTTTGATCTGACTTGCTTCTTTATAGATCTGAATCACCTTATCGCTAGAAGGCATCATTACCTTAGCTGTGACACTTACATATTTTCCTTTACTGGAAGGCTTTAGCTCTAACTCATTTTTTGGAAAAAGCCCTTCTACTTCAGCGGTTTTATCTTCAGTTACAATGAACTTGAACATGTAGACGGTGGGAAACTGATGTACCTCGTCTAGCTTTTGCTTGAACTCTTCGGTTGTAAACTTGCTCATAACCTAATGATGTAATAAAAAAATAAAAAAAAATCGGCCATTTGGCCGATTCTCTTTAGTAGTATTTATATCGTTCGTCCGTGATATCGACCTTTTCAATCACTGATTCACTCAGTGCATTCTGTGCTCTTTGTGTGGCGTCTCTCACAATCTGATTTTCATATATAGAGTAATCACCGATTTCAACTGCCTCTGATTTAGACTTTAGTTGAAGCATAACTACACCATCTTGTGCAGCATAAGCGGCTGTCCAATCCCCTACGTTTTGAAGTGCAAATGCAGCACCAATTGCCTCAGGAGCTTGACCTCTTCCTTGGATAGATGAATCACCTAGCTTCAATGAAGGTATATTACTTTGTACGGCTTCAGGACCATAAGCGGCTGCTACCTCAGCAGCACTTCCAGAAGCAGCGCTCAATTTAGATTTAATGAAATCAGTTTTCTTCTTTTCAATAAGGATGCCTTCAATCTCAGCTCTTACAGACTCGAATGATTGTACACCAGCATCTTTTCTTTCTGAGTACACCGCAACAACGTATTCATCTGTAAGCTCAAAGTCTTTTACATCGCCCATTTCAGCTTCTCCATACAACCATGAAACCACTTGACGAGCTTCTGTCAATCGACCAACGGCAATTGCATTTTTGTTGATGTCTGATCCAGAGAAAACAGAGTAACCGGCTTCGGCAGCCTTATTTCTGAATTCTTCAGGTCCGTAAACTGCTGTGGCAAACTCGCCTGCATTTCTATAAGCTGCATTCTGTGTTTCGTAAGAAGGTGTCATCTCTACAATGACCTGTGCAATCTTATAGCGATTTTTCATCTTTGCTTCATCCACTCTAATGATGAAGATATTGTTATCAGACTCGATCAACTTGTTGATCAATCCTTTTCTAGTTCTCGCGAAAACGTCAGTAGCAAATTCAGCAATTTGGCTTTCTCCATTTTTAACCCAGCCCATGTCTCCGCCAGCATTCGCATAAGCACCTTCTGAGTTATCTCTTGCCAACTGAGCAAAATCACCACCGTTTCTTAACTGTCTCAAAACTCCGTTTGCCTTGGTTCTGACACCAGCAACATCTGAAGGAGCTAATCCTGCTTTATTGAATGAGATCATGCTGATTTTAGCAAACTCATCATCAGTAGGAACAATATCTACGATCTTGTGAACTGTATAGATCCCTTCAGTTAGGTCTGGGCCAATGATCTGGCCTTTTGTAACGTTTGGTAAAAGCTCTTGTACAGCAATTGGTAATGCAGTAGCATCATAAGTTGAGAAACCTAAGCCTTGCTCTGTGATACTCATTGAATACGTAGAGTCATTGTTTTCAGGATCATTGAACCTGTTAACTACATCTTGCATTTGCACCTCATAAGCAGCAGAGTCTTCTGCAGATGGAACTACAGGGAATGAGATGAAATCAATTGAACGCGACTCTTCGATCGTATAGTCCTCTTCGTTTTCACTCAAATAGTTTCTGATCTCCTCATCAGTAACTGCGCCAATTTGTTCGTTGGTCACTGAAGAGAAAGGAACATATACATAATCAATGTTCAAGAATGCCAATTGCTCTTGGTATCTCTTTTTGGCATCTTCTAGAGTAGCATACTCAGTTTTTGCCACCATGTTCAAGAACTTTTGCATCATTCTCTGACTCATGGCCTGCTGCTCAGCATTTGCAAAAATAAACGCCTCATTTGGGTCGAAATCTAAAGACTGCAAATAACCTCTGATCTGGTTAATGTCTGTAGTACCTAGTCTTTGTAAAAAGAAGTTTTGCATTGTTGGCGAAAGGTTCTTGCCTTGAACAATGTCTACTCTTTCATTATTACTGATCTCCAAACCTAGCTCTTCAAGTTTATTGCTAAATGCAATACTGCTCACCAACTGGTTCCAAGCCTGATCTCTGATGAACTGATTAGTACTTTCGTTTGAAGTTGTTATGCCGTATTGACGCTTCAAATTGTCAACAAGCAATGCATATTGCTCTTGTGAAATAGCTTCACCATCGATCTCTCCGACCTCTCTGGCGTTTGTTCCTAAAATAGCAGACTGAGGACCGAGAAGGTCAGTCAGCACAAAGGCCATTATTGATAAACCCACTACGACTACTACGAGTCGTCCCATCTTTTCACGAAGCGTATTGATAATTGCCATCGATTGATTTTTTAAATAGGCGCAAACATAAATCAATTATCCACGAAAATCAAAGGAAAAATGAGACAAAACTGCCTTAAAATCAGTCCTGTTGCCCGACTTTGATGGTAAACATCACGTTATCGATCCTGGTGTCTTCCATTGTGAGAATTTTGATGCTATAATTATCAGCATCTACAACCTGATGAACTTCCGGAATATCTTCAGTTATAGAAAGAACAAAGCCTCCTAAGGTGTCATATTCACCCTCAGGAATCTGCCAGCCATAAGTGTCATTCAAATAGTCTACTTCGTGGCGTGCACTTAAGATGTAGTTGTAATCGTCTACCTTTTGTTCTACCCAATCCTCATCATCGTCATGCTCATCTTGAATCTCTCCAAAAATCTCTTCAATGACATCTTCCATACTGACGATTCCACTTGTACCGCCAAACTCATCCACTACTAAAGCCAAGCTTTTGCCTTCTTGAATAAACTGAATAAGAAGTTCATTGGCCAAAACAGTCTCAGGAACTATAATGATTGGTTTCAATAGGTCACCTATTTCTTTAGGCTTTTTGAAAAGATCCTGTACATGACAAAAACCAATTACATCATCTATACTTCCTTTATAGACCAACACCTTGGAATGCCCACTATCTATGAATTCTTGCTTGAGTTCTTCAATGCTTTCTTCAATATCAACAGCTGATATCTCGGTTCTTGGAATCATACATTCTCTAACCTTTATGGTCTTGAATTCAAGCGCATTGTTAAAGATTTTGGTGTCCAACTCCACTTTGGCCTCTTTGGTATCACGTTCGTCATTTGAGTTTACATAGTTTCCGAGGTCTGTCAAACCAAAGATTTGCTTGTCTTCTGAGAAGGGTTGTCTCAACACATAAATGATGATGAACCTTGACATTTGCTCGATCAGCCAAACCAATGGAAACATGATCGTGAATACCACCAAAAGCGGTAATGAGAAAATGTTAAGCAGGTTATTCGGGTTAATTAGGAAAATACTTTTAGGTGTAAATTCCGCAGTGATCAACACGATTATAGTGGATATAACAGTCTGTATAAGGACAACGGTACTACTATTATTAATAGACTCAGGCAATTTTGAAGCGATCCAAGGTTCTAAAAGCAAAGCCATATAAATACCATATATCACAAGTGCGATGGTATTCCCAACCAGCGCAGTATTGATCAGTCTTGAAGGTTTTTGGGTGAAGAAAGACATGATTCTTCCACCTAACTTACCTTGCTGGCTTTCGAGCTCTACTTGGAGTTTGTTGGCAGAAATGAACGCGATCTCAGTTCCAGAAAAGAATGCTGAGAACAGCAAGGTGGTAATGATAATACCGAGATTGTATGGATCCATTAGCGTTTGCGCTTGCGAGCTTTCGGCTTTTGTTTTTGCGCCTTCTCTTCTTCCTCTTTACGTTTTGCTCGCCTATACCTTACTAAAAATAGCATACTCAACGATAGCATAAAAAAGAAATAGGCAGAAGTAATGCCGTAGGTCATTGTAAGGTGCACACCAATTACGAAGAAGACTACGCACAATGAAAATAGTATGGTATCGCCTAGATTATTCAATTTCTAGTTTTTTCAGGTTGGGTAGGAGTTTCTTTTTCTTCAATAATAAACTCACTGTCTTTTGGATTGATTAATTCGTAAGTAGAAAAGTCTTGAGGAGCCTTGAGTCCTTCTGCCAAAATTAATTCTTCGGTCGTTTCAATAGTCACGAACTTATCTGTGTAGATAGTCTGATCCTCAGGGTTCCAATAAAGCTCTTCCGAACTCAATGTTTTCTTTTCTATGAGATCACGTACTAGAACATCTCCTCTTGCTCTATATACATTTTCTTCAGCTGCCTTGAATCCTTCAAGCGCTGTGATTTCAGTGATAGCTTGACCAGTCTTACTATAGAAGACCACTTTGATGCCTTCAGGAAATTCTAGGTCTCCATTTTTGTGCTGCAACTGCTTATCACCAGTTAATTTGATTTTAAGTACTGTAGAATCACTCATCAATACCTCAACACCTGTTGACTCAAAAGCTGGACCGCTATACTCTTCCATGTCCGCCAACTTCACTTCTTCTCCCCCACAATTCAGGAAGAGTGCAAGAGGAATGATGAATAATATGTAGACTACTTTTTTATTCATAAAAAAACGGTCTTCTCCGATAACGAAGAAGACCACTTTAATGATTTATTAAAATCTTATTGTTCTACTCTTTTAGTAAGAGGCACAGTCTTTTGAATCCAACATCCTACTTTGACTTTATCACCAACCTCTTTGTTGGCAGTAAAGATCGCACTCATAGTTGGGAACTGTTGAGCCGCCTGATTCATTTTAAGTGTGTTTCCAGCCATTCTGTAATAGTCATAAGCTGCGATAAATCTTGCTCTATCATCGATCTCGCTTACTTTACCATCACATTCAGACGAACCGAATACCATGTCACCGATCATCGTGTACATTGATTCTTTCAAAGTTGGATCAACTTCTGCTGCTTCTATTGCATACTTTCTTGCTCCAGCTTTATCACCTTGAATTCTCAAAGTAGTAGCCAATTGCTTTAAAGCTTTTCCTTTATCTGTATTGTCATCAGTCAATTCTACTGACTTCATGAAATACTCTTTTGACTTTTCGTAGTCTTTTTCAGCACCAAATTTGGTACCTAGCATGTAACCAACACCGTAATTAGGGTTGCTATTGAAGACAACTTCAGCAGCGCTTGTAAACCAAGCCTCATCAGTACAACCGCCATCAAAAGCGAAAACGAATATCTTATTAGCCAATTCTGCATCTGCAGGGTTTGCTTCGAATTCCGGAACTAACTTATTCACGATGAAATCACAATCGATCAACTTAAGGTCAGCCAATTTCTTATCAATAAATTCCTTGATTTGATCATAACGCTTAGTAGCTTTTCCAGCAGCTTTCGCTTTACCAATTTGGTAATCGATATGCTCCGTACAACGATCGTAGATTCTTAGAATCTCTTCGTCAGTCATACCAATGTCTCTTGTAAAGGCAATTGCAGCCATGTTCATACTGTATCTCGCTAAACTGTAAATTGCATCGTTACCTTTTAAGTCATAAGCCTTTTCAAATAGATCAAGAACATAACGAGTTTTGTCTTTCTCCTTCAGGTAGTATTGAAAAGCATGATTGGCCTGGCGGTCAATAACTTTCTTTTGCGAAGCAGGATAGTTGGCATATCTAGCCTCATAAAGACTCATCACCTTATCGGCCGCAGCCATTTTTTGGGCTTTGTCTTTTGAGTTCTTAAAGGTTTCATGATAAACCTTGATCGCATTGATATAAAGTGACTCACTTAGGTTAGGGTATTTCTCTAATAATACCTCAAGTGTCTCTTTAGCAGCCTCAAAATCACCTTGCTTGTAATTATCATCAAAGATTGTCCAAAGTTCTTGAGCTTCACTTTTTTTGGCAGGATCTTCCGGCCATATAAATTGAGCTGAAGCCCCAAACCCCACTACCATCAACATCACTATGAATAGAGCTTTCAATTTCATAATTATATTAGTTTTAGTTAAATCTTGATCTTGAGAACCAGGTTACATCCTGTAAACTGAAACCCAAATATACTTTAATATATCTTTCTCTGACTAAACCGTCAGTTATAGCACCTCTTTGCCCTAGAGTTCCCCCTAGATTTACATGACTAAGCCCCCAAACAGCGTTTAATGGCATGGAGAGTCCAAAACTTATGCCAAAGTCATTAACCGTATTATCATCGACCACGTATTGCGTCTGTTCGTAATGCGCACCGAATCTATAAATTACTCTGTTAAAAAATTTGGTAGATTGGAAATCTGGTGATAATTCTCCACCAACGGTAAGTCGGTAACTTTGTCCTAAGTTTTCATTGGGTTGTCCGTCTGACCTCCTGTAAGCCGCCCAATCTTGTGCTTGAAAATCAATACCTACAGCAAGTCTTCGCGTATGCTCGTAGCTAATTCCAAAACCCACTCGCTGAGGAACCTGTAACTGAGTTTCAACATTGTTCACCAAAGTGTCGGTACTGAAAACACCTCCAGCCGCAGTTTGGTTCTCAAGTGTTACGAAAGCCGTTTGTTTCAAATCAAACTTAGGTTGATAAAAACCACCAATATTGATGTATTTAAACTGACCTAATGATTGTTTGTAAACAAAACCCGCAGAACCTGTCACTTGGCTAAAAGTAGCTGTAGCATTTACAACTGAATTTCCAAAAGCCGTCTGCTGGATATCTTCAAGAAAGAAACGGTCTTCTTCTTGAATGGAACCAAATATGTAATCAAATCTTATTCCGAGCATCAAATTGCCCCAAAGTACAGAGTTGTTCAAGCTCAATCGGTCAATACCTCCTCCGCCTGTTACTTCTGTAATAGCAGTCGAACCTTCTGGACCAGGCTCAGAAACTGTAAATCCGTACCCCACATTTGTGTATGGCTGAAGACTTAGCCCCATATTCCATCTTCCAAGAACAATAGGAGCGTTAAAACCAAGATCTTTCAATCCACCTGTTACTCCCAAATAACTTTGGTTTCCGTCCGTGTGGTTTCTTACATCCATTGCAGAACCAATTTGGAATACTGCTTCTAGATTAGAGCTACCTAGCGCAGGGTTGAGGTTATTGAGAAAGTGTCTACCATTGTAAGTGATTCCCATACCGCCCATGCTCGTGTTATGCGAATAACCACCCCAATTGACATCACCCAAACCAAACACAGAATAGGAAGATTGGGCGTTTTGTGCCAAAACATCTTTATATGTAAAAATGCCCACTAAAAGGGCAAAAACTATAGCAACTTTTCTATGCATTCTTCTTCAATACTCCGTTCAATCCCAACAGCACTATTTCGGGGGCTACAAAGATGTCAGATTTTATTTTAGATTCAAATAAATGCGCATCTCCCCCAGTTATAATTACCTCCAAATCAGCATTTTTTAACAATAATTGAGAGATGTAGTGCTCAATTTCACCTACAATTCCATTCAGCACACCGCTATTCATGCTTTCAATTGTCGATTTGCCAATGATTTCTTCCGTTTCAAAGACTTCGACTAGAGGTAAATTTGCTGTGAATTCATTCATCGCTTTGAAGCGCATTTTCAGTCCTGGTGCTATCACTCCTCCTTTGTAAGTTGCTTCTTCTAAAAGGTCGTAGGTGATGCAAGTGCCCAAATCGATGATCAGTGCCCTTTTGCCTTTGTACAACTCATAACCTCCAATTGCAGCGGCTAGTCTGTCCATTCCAAGTGTTTGGGGCGTTTTATAATCTATATTTAATGGAGTTTCAGTCTTACAGGTAAGAAATATGGCGTTTTGTAGTTTGGGAATAGCATCGATCAACTGATCAAAAGAATACTTTACAGAGCAAATGGCAGTTGGCAAACTCCCTTTTTGAATGACAAAGGCCTTTAGCTGATCAAGATTGGCAAACCTCTCAAGTAATATGAGCTCATCTCCTTCAAATAGTCCAGCTTTAATGCTTGTATTCCCAATATCAATCGCCAAATTCATTATTAATCACCTTTGTTGAAATGAGCACAAATTTAACATCAAAATTCAGGGTAATTGGAGCAATGTCTGGGACATCTTTAGATGGCCTAGATCTAGCCCTTGTAGAATTTATCCTTGAAGATGGTATTTGGTCATTCGAATTGGTCGATTCTGAAACGATCAGCTATGGTTCACAGCTGAAAGAAAGGCTAGAAAAATCTATTGTCTTGGCTGCAGGTGAACTAAGTAGCTTAGATCGGGAATTCGGAAAGTTCATTGGCAGCCAAGCGTCACATTTTGCAAATGGACGTCATGTCGATTTCATCTCCTCACACGGACATACAGTTTTTCATCAACCAGAGAAAAATATCACGCTACAAATAGGATCGGGTAAAGAAATTCTAAGAGCGACAGGTATACCTGTAATATTCGATTTTAGATCAAAGGATGTTCGGCTTGGCGGACAGGGTGCTCCCTTGGTACCAATAGGGGACAAACTGCTCTTTGGCAATTATGACGTTTGTCTAAACCTTGGCGGTATTGCTAACTGCTCTTTTGAAAAAGATAATCAAAGAGTGGCCTATGATATTGCACCATTCAATATGGTTTTTAATCGACTGGCCGAAGTATTGGGGAAACCATTTGATGATGGCGGCAAAATAGCCAGAGATGGTAAGCCAATTTCAAACCTCTTGGAAGCACTAAACGATATCCCTTACTACAAGAATGAATTACCGAAGTCGCTTGGGTTAGAGGATTATCAGAAATTCTGGAAGCCGTACTTTCAAAATACTGATTTCGAGGTGAAAGACTTGATGCATACCTATGCCATTCACGTAGCAAAAGTCATTGGTGAAAATTTGAATCAACACTTTAACGAAAGTGCCAACCTTTTGATTACTGGCGGAGGATCTTACAATGAATTTTTCATTGAAAAGTTAAACAATGTCTTTCAAGGAAAAATCGTTATCCCATCCACCGAAATTATTGATTATAAGGAAGCAATCATTTTTGGGTTTATGGGAGTACTCAGGTATCAAGACCGAACCAATTGTTTGGCAAGCGTCACAGGAGCTTCTCAAGATAGTTCAGCGGGTATTATGCTTGGCTTTTAAAGAAAAGATAATAAGGCCTTGTAGATGGTATCAGTGGTATTACTTATCATTGCGCCTGCTATCATTCTGTTTGCCCTTGGATATAAAAGGCAATTTGGTAAATTAAACTACAGATATATTTTAGCAGCTCACTTCAGAGGTTTCATGAGACGCAGCTTATCATTACTTTTTTTGTTTTTGACATTTCTAACGGCAGTCCCGGCAGTGGCAGGTACGTCCGCCTTAGAAATTGTTCAAACAGAGCATCAAGATGAGCATGCATCAAACGATGAGCATCATGAAGAGGACAGTCATTCATCAGATGGGCATGAGGCTGAAGGTGACCACCATGCACCTCCGGGATGGACAGTAATTCCTTTCGTTATTTTACTTGGCATGATTGCTACGGGGCCGCTCTTTTATGAGCACTTCTGGCATAAAAATTACCCGCTGATTGCGGTCATTCTGGCTTGTATTGTGGTCTTGTATTACCTCTTTGTTCTCCATGACACACATGCACCAGTGCATGCTTTGGCAGAATATGTGCAGTTCATTGCATTATTGAGCTCTCTTTATATTGCCTCTGGAGGCATAATGATCAATGTCGACAAGCAGGCAACACCTTTAGCCAATATTACACTGCTATTGATCGGAGCAGTAATCTCCAATTTAATTGGTACTACTGGAGCGTCTATGTTATTGATTCGCCCTTACATCCGATTGAACAAAGGAAGGATCCAACCCTACCATATTATTTTCTTCATATTTATGGTAAGCAACATTGGTGGAGCGCTTACGCCAATCGGTGACCCACCATTATTCTTAGGTTTCTTAAAAGGAGTGCCATTTGAGTGGACGCTGGCCAACAATTTGCTCCCATGGGTTTTCGCACTATCTCTGCTTACAGTGATTTTCTACTTCTTCGATAGAAGAAATAAAGACCTTGATTTTCTTGATGAGGTTCCTGTTTATACAAATAAGACTAGCGTAATAGGAACTAAAAATTTCATCTGGCTAGCCATCATTATTGCAGCAGTATTTATTGATCCAAATGTGATAGAGGGCGTCCCAGCAATCCATTATGACGGTATGAAATTCTCCTTCATTAGAGAATTGATCATGTTCGGGGTAGGATTTTTATCTTTTAAAACTGCCAATAAAGACGCCATTAAAGGAAACGAATTCAACTTTGAACCCATACGAGAAGTTGCTTTCATATTCATTGGCATCTTCGGAACCATGATGCCTGCCTTGGCCCTTGTAAGTGAATTCGCTCAGTCTGAAACTGGCGCTGCACTTATAGGACCTAATTCCCTGTATTGGGGAACAGGTTTTCTTTCAGGTTTCTTGGACAATGCGCCAACATACTTGAATTTCCTTGCAGCAGCCCTAGCTTCCCAAGGAGGAGATATAAACGTTATCACAGATGTTCAGGCCTATGCCGCAGGTGGTACCTACACTGATTCGGTGATTAACCTAACGGCCATTGCTGTTGGGGCAGTATTCTTTGGCGCGATGACCTATATCGGTAATGGACCAAACTTTATGGTAAAATCGATAGCCGAACAAACTGGTATCCATATGCCGTCATTCTTTGGTTATATCTTGAGATACTCGATCCCCATTCTGATTCCAATTTTCATACTGGTCTGGTTGATCTTCTTCGTCTTTTGAGACAACAATTCTTCTTCATTCTTTGTATATTAAAGTAATGAAGAGTTTCTATTGGGATATTTTCTTAATGCTTCTGACTTATGGCATACTCACTTTTCTAAGTATCCGCTTAATGAAAAGCAAAAGGCGCAATGGAGGAGGAAACGACAATGGAGGAAGTGAATTGACCGATCAACCTATTATTCCTCAGTTGCCAGATGGAGTTATTTGGCCAGTTGAAACTCCCGAAGAAGAGCCCGTTTACTAGGCAGCAGCATTACACTTCTTACAAATTCCTCTAATCAGATAATTGGCTTCGTTGAAACTAAAACCATTCGGTAATTTAACATCAGGAATTTGAACATGGTCCAAACAGGTAGTCTCACCACAATTACTGCATTTGAAATGGATATGATCATGATGGTGACCACTTGTGGTGCAGGCATCATCGCAAAGGGCATAATGCATGATACCAGAATCATCTAGTACTTTATGAATCAACCCTTTGTCCAAAAATGATTTCAAAGTTCTGTAGATGGTAACACGGTCATATTTTCCATCAACCTCAGATTCGATATCACTATGCGCTATAGCAACGTTCCTATTTAGGAAAATAGAAATCACATCTGCTCTACTTTGGGTTAAGCGTAAAGAATGGTCTTTTAAAATATGTTTAATATGATCGTTCACTTAGTAAATATAATCGAGGTGCTTGATTTAGCAAAGTGCATTAATGAGTGCTCTTTTTCTTCGCTCTTCCAAACATTCTACCAAGCATTTTCTTTTCAAATGCCCAGAAAAATTTGAACTGCCCAAAGCACCAACCCACAATTGGAAGTGTAAGCTGATACACGGGAAATATTAGTAGTATCCTGATTGGCCAATAAATATAGCCTTGAGTTGTACCTTTCTCTAGGCCAAAGAAACTTGTAACAGGATCTGCTACCCAGGCTGCAAATGAGCCATTGATGGCAAATACCACCAAAATGGCGATTACATCAAGGTTAGATTTGATACCCCATCTTTTCTTCAATTTCTCGAAAAAACTATTCTCTCCCACTCCTCAAATTTTCGACAAAGGTATAAATGCTTTTGTCATAATAAAGGTTCATGGAAAAGTCGTTCATCAAAAAAATAGAATGGGTATAGAATCGGAGCCGATAAATCAATAAATTAAAAGTTCATACTGAACTGCTATGGATAAGCTTGACAAATACTCTAGGATGCTCGTTGGTTTGGACCTGACTGAAATGGACCAGCATGTAGTGCGCTATGCCTGTATGATTGCCAGAACATTCAAAATCAATGCTGTTTACTTTTTGCATGTTACATCCACTTTAGAACTCCCTGACGAGATCGCTGAAAAATATGGCAATTTAATGGCTCCTGTTGATGAAACCTTAGAGAAGGAGATGCAAGAGACAGTCAGTGGTTGTTTTACTAAAATTGAGGGTTGCGAGATAGAAGTAGAGGCTCATGCCGGAGATATTACTGAGGAAGTAATTAAATGGGCTAAAGTAAAAAGAGTGGATATGATCGTTCTAGGCAGAAAGCATGAGCTAACGGGTACTGGTCTTCATTCTAAAAAAGTTGCTCGCGCAGCTTCTTGTTCTGTTATGTTTGTTCCTGAAAAACCACCTTTGAAGCTTGATAAGGTCATGGTGCCTATTGATTATTCAAAATATGCGCAAGTTGCTTTTGAACTAAGTGTTGACCTTCAAAAAGAAACAGGAGCTAAAATTTTAAGTAACCATGTCTACAAGGTGCCAACTGGGTATTATAAATCGGGAAAAAGCTATGAAGAGTTTGCCGAGATCATGCTCGAAAACACCAAAAAGGAATCGAAGAAGTTTTTTGCCAAAATGAATGTAGAGGATGTTGATTTTGATTTCACTTATGCGCTAGATGACGACATTCACCCAGCAGATAAAATCTATATCTCAGCATCAGAAGAGGGAGTTGACCTCATTATGCTAGGATCAAAAGGGAGATCTACAGCTGCAGCTATGCTCATAGGTAGTGTGGCAGAAAAACTGCTCCAAGAAAGTGCCGACATCCCAATCTTTTTGGTGAAGCGAGGCCATGAAAACGTAGGTCTAATAGAAGCTATATTCAGACTCTAGTCTACTACTACTTGTGCCTCAACTTTGAGTTCAAGCCCCTTTTTGAAAAGCATTTCTTCTTTGGTATTTATAGTGAAATGATCTAAGGCTAGCTTCTTTTTGAAATGGTTGAAGTATAGGATGAATTCATTTTCAATACTGTAAACGAAATTTTCATCTGAAGCCAAAATCCTTACAGTAAAGAGTTTTCCATCTCTCACCGAGGTTTCAATCGATTTAACAAATTGCTTGTTATTGACAGCAGAGTGAATGGTCTTTTCAATTCCATCAAAAGCCTGCAATGTTTCTGTTCTATAATTATTTCCTAAACCAACTTTGTTGATGTCTGCTTCATAAAACAATTCCAATTGAGACTTCCACTCTTCTACGGAGTTAAAGCTTAAAGAGACATCTTCTACTTCATTGTTGACCGTTGTTTTCTTATGCAGTCGCGCTCTTTTTTCAACCAAGTCTGTAATGACAATATCTAGTGTACCTTCTAAATCAAAGAATGTATCAATTTTAGCTTGCTCTTCAAGTTTCTGAGTTGAACAAGAGAAGAATGCAGCAGAAATTAGAAGTAGAAGTAGTTTTCTCATAACAACAAATCACCTGTCATCTCAGCAGGAATATCGAGTCCTATCAGTTTCAAAATAGTTGGTGCAAGGTCCCCAAGTTTACCATCTTTCAATTGAGGTCTAAGTTCATTATCCACCAAAATACAAGGCACTAGGTTGGTTGTATGTGCTGTATTAGGAGATCCATCAGGATTGATCATGATATCAGAGTTACCATGGTCCGCTATCACAATAGTCGTGTAATCATTGGCAAGTGCCGCTTCAATCACTGATTGAGAACAGGTATCTACTGTTTCGCAAGCTTTGACGGCAGCATTAAAATCTCCGGTATGGCCGACCATATCTGCATTGGCAAAATTCAAACAAGTAAAGTCAACTTCTCCCTTTTCAAGTTCAGGGATGATGGCATCTCTGATATCTCCTGCACTCATCTCAGGTTTAAGGTCATAGGTCGCCACCTTTGGTGATGCACAAAGTAATCTCTTCTCCCCTGGGAATTCGTCTTCTCGGCCTCCGCTAAAGAAGAACGTGACATGAGGGTATTTTTCTGTTTCCGCTATCCTAATTTGATTTTTACCCGCTTCAGCAAGGACTTCCCCTAGGGTCTTAGCTAAATTATCTTTGTCAAAAATGACATTAACCCCTTCAAAGGTTTCATCATAATTGGTCATGGTAACGTAGTTAAGATCTAGTTTGCTCATGCCAGTTTCTGGAAAATCAGACTGGGTTAAAGCTTCTGTGATTTGTCGACCTCGATCTGTTCTAAAATTGAAGCAGATCACAACATCGCCTTCTTCAATTGTCGCAATAGCCTCTCCATTCTTAGATGCAATGATTGGTTTAATAAATTCATCGGTAACACCTTCCGAATAAGATTCATCTATAGCTGCAAGGACATTATCAGTAGCTTTCCCTTCTCCCTTGACCATCGCATCATAAGCCAATTTCACTCTTTCCCAACGTTTGTCGCGGTCCATGGCAAAATAACGTCCAGTTACCGATGCTAATCTGACACCGCTTTTATCTTCTAAATCTTTTATCTCCTTGATAAACCCTAATCCACTTTTAGGATCAGTATCTCTTCCATCAGTGAAAGCATGAACAAATGCATTTTCAACTTCCAGGTCATGACAAATTTTCATCAAGCCTACTAAATGATCAATATGCGAATGCACACCACCGTCAGACACCAATCCAATTAAGTGCACTTTTTTGTCATTGGATTTTGCATAATTCAGGGCGCCAAGAAGGGTGAGATTCTCGGCCAAAGACCCATCTTCAACGGCCTTATTTATTTTAACCAAGTCTTGGTAAACCACTCTTCCAGCGCCAATATTCATATGGCCTACTTCTGAATTACCCATTTGCCCATCAGGCAAACCCACAGCCAAGCCTGAAGCCTCGAGTTTACTATGGCTATACTTTTCATACAAACTGTCTACAAAAGGAGTGTTTGCTTTGTCAATTGCAGAAACAGATTCATCAAGTGCCAATCCCCAACCATCGAGGATCATCAGAAGTACTTTTTTATTCATGCCGTAAATATAAATATTATGCCATGGTTTGTGCCCGATTGGAGATTGTATTAATTTGAATGATAACAAGGATTCAGCGCAACTTTTGGCACTATTTTCGTTAATTAGAAAGCACCTTGAATCATATGATTTCCTTGAGACCTATCGTACTAATGATCGTTTTGGTATGCGCAGTTAACTATACTGCTGCACAGACTGAAAGCGACTATAAACAATATTTCGAAGATATTGAATCAATTGTACGAGCTAATAGCTCGCGATCTCTGTCAGCTCACCTATTTGAAAAGGTTGAAATCAAGCTTGATGGCAATAGAAAGGAATACAGCAAAAGCCAAGCTGAAGCTGTTTTAAAACAATTTTTTCAACAAAACAGCTCTTCAGAGTTTGAATTTGTTCATGACGGTAAAAACCGTGGTGGTGGAATCATTTATGCTATTGGAGATTATTTGACAAGTTCATCTAATTATAGACTTGTCATGAGAGCCAAAAAATTTGAGGATACATACAAGCTATACCGTATCGAATTCACTAAGCAGCGCTAAGCCTTTTCCTGTTCCAATGATTACTTTTGCGACATGAGACCACCATATGTCACAGATGTCATTATCCAAGATTTTATTGAAAGAGCTTTTGAAGAAGACTTAGGCGATGGAGATCACTCCACTTTAGCAGCTATTCCAGAAAGCTCAACACAGTCGGCATACCTCATCATGAAAGAAGATGGGGTAATAGCAGGTCTCGACCTAGCAATACCTATTTTCAGCAAGCTTGACCCTAATGTAAAAATCGAGGTATTGGTAAATGATGGTGATTCAGTGAAAACTGGTGAAATCATTATGCGATTACATGGAAAAGTACATGCCATCTTGAGTGGAGAACGTCTTTTTTTGAATTGCATCCAACGCATGAGTGGTATTGCTACTAAAACACATCAGCTCAATGAACTCATTAAGCATACCAATGCCAAGCTGCTAGACACTCGAAAAACAACTCCTAATATGCGCATGCTCGAAAAATGGGCTATAGTCATTGGTGGAGGAGTTAACCATCGTTATGGCTTGTATGACATGATCATGCTGAAAGACAATCACAATGACTTTGCCGGAGGCATAACCGCGTCTGTGACCGCAACTAAGCAATACCTGGCTGACAAAAAGAAAAACCTGAAGATCGAAGTGGAAACACGTGATTTGGAAGAAGTGAAAGAAGCACTTGCCGTTGGTGGAGTGCATCGAATTATGCTCGATAACATGAGTAATGATGATATGCGTGCTGCAGTTGAATTGATTGCTGGCCGTTCAGAAACCGAGGCATCCGGTGGCATTACCGAAGAAACCATTAAGGCCGTTGCCGAAACCGGAGTAGACTATATTTCCGTTGGAGCTCTTACCCATTCTATCAAAAGTCTGGATATCAGTTTAAAAGCGGAAAAATAATTGGCCCGAAACAAAAGGAATTTTTTAGTACTCGTTGTGTAAGCCTTCATTTTGATCATTATGTTTGTGTTCCTTTTTAGACACTGTGCTTAGGAATACGAAATTATGATAGTAAAAACGAAGAAATACGCACTTGACAAGAAGGCTTACATGAGAGCCGGGTTGAGAAATGTGTTGAGAGATCAGTGGTGGGTATTTTTAATTGCTGCGGCAATTTCAGCCATGACATTTGCCATTCCATCTAACTGGTGGTGGATAGGGGCATTGATCGCATTAACCCTTTATATCCTTTTCTGGGTAATTCAGTTTGCCGGAGTAACGCAGCTTGAGCAAAGCAAGCAGCTTTTTGAAAAGCTTTCTTACGAAATCGACAGCCGGCAGATATTGATCAAGATCAATTCAAAACAGGGTATGCCACTCAAATGGGAGCAGGTTAAACGCGCTTGGGTAGATAAAGATCAGTTTGTATTAGTCATTAGCAAAGCGCAACTGATGCTTTTCCCGCACAATGTTTTCAAGACCCAAAACGAAATCAAGTTTGTGGAAACCATTCTCAAACGAAAGGGGTTCATCAAAGAATAATTGAAAGACACAGCTCAAAAGGCTGTGTTTTTTGTTAATTGAAACCTTACATTAAAGCACTTGAACAAGCGCTACTATATAGAAGGACTAATGGCCGTTTGCCTTTTTGGCATTACACCCATCTTTATCAAAGAGGTTAGCGCAAACGCCATTACCATAGGAGTTGTGCGCCTGCTTATCGGAGGTACCTTTCTATACTTTTTAGCCACCAATAAAAGGCTTAGGTCGTTAACAAAAAAAGAATGGAAAGCACTCGCCTGGATAGGTACATTATTCGGAGCCCATTGGATCACCTATTTCATTAGCGTAAAACTCTCCACGCCTAGTATGGCAATACTATCCGTATCATCATTTGGCATTCATATGATCTATCTCAATTGGTTGGTGAAAGGACAAAAACCTCAATTGATCAATGTCGCCACAGTGCTGTTTGCCCTGGTTGGTATCTTTCTGATTGTCCCCGAGTTTTCGTTGGAGAACGACCTTACTTCAGGCATATTAGTGGGCTTAGCTAGTGCCTTCTTTTTTGCTCTACTACCTTTTCAGCAACAAAAGCATCAAGAGATCAATTCTATGGTACGTGCTTTCGGACAATATGCTTTTGCTCTTCCGATCTTTTTGATTTTCATTTCTGAATCCAACTGGAATTTAAGTGAGCAAGACTGGTGGTTCTTAGCTATTCTAGGTATTATCTGTACAGTTGGTGCGCACACCCTATGGCTTAGAGCAACCACCTATTTAGATGCAGCGACAACCAGTTTGATCTTTTACCTAGGAACACCTATTGCAATGACCACGAGCTATTTCTTTTTGAATGAAGAAATGAGTACTTCCAAACTCATCGGAGCTGGTTTGATCATTAGCGCAAATGTAGCGGGAGTGATCTTCAAAAAACGGCCTCGACCATCGGTCAATTAAAGTACCTCTGCGAGATATTTTGCCGTATAATTCGTGTCTTTTTCCTTCACCATATCTTCTGGTGTTCCTTCAAAACAGATGTTACCACCTTTATCTCCTCCTTCTGGCCCTAGGTCAATGATCCAATCGGCCATTTTAATCACTTCTGTATTATGCTCAATGATCACTACTGAATTACCTTGCTCTATCAAAGCATTGATCGATTTCATTAGCTTGGCAATATCATGAAAGTGAAGACCCGTAGTCGGTTCATCGAAAATAAATAGGATATGGTCTTTGCTGTTGCTTCTACCTTTACCAAGGAAATAAGCAAGTTTTACTCTTTGCGCCTCACCACCTGAGAGCGAATTTGACGACTGACCAAGACGAATGTAACCAAGCCCTACTTCCTGTAGCGGTAGCAGCTTGCTCACAACAGACTTTTCGTCACCAAAGAATTCAATCGCATCATCAATGGTCATATCCAATACATCAGCGATATTTTTATCCTTGTAAGTGACTTCAAGGATTTCATTCTTAAAACGTTTGCCTTTGCAGCTTTCGCAGGTCAGTAAAATGTCTGCCATAAACTGCATTTCAATTTTCACCACTCCTTCACCTTGGCATGTTTCACAACGTCCACCATCAACGTTAAATGAGAAAAACGCTGGCTTATAGCCTCTTTGCTTGGCTAATGGCTGGTCTGTGAAAAGAGAACGAATTGCATCATACGCTTTCACATAAGTCACAGGATTCGATCGAGAGGACTTTCCAATAGGGTTTTGATCAACAAACTCTATCTGAGTTATTTTCTTGTAGTTCCCGCCAAGGCCGCTCATTTTCCCGGTCTGCTCTCCAACAGTACCTAAGAGTTTTCCCACTGAAGGGTAAAGCAATCGCTTGATCAAAGTTGATTTTCCTGAACCACTTACCCCTGTTACTACTGAAAGAACGCCGAGCGGAAATTTCACGTCAAAGTTTTTGAGATTGTGTTCTCTTGCTCCTTCAATTAGAATTTGATCATTCCATTTTCTTCTGTGTTGCGGCACCTCTAACTGCTCAGTGCCATTTAAATATTTGGCGGTGTAGGTTGCGCCATTAGAAAGCATCTCCTTAAGAGTTCCTTGAAAGACTAACTCACCACCATGAGACCCAGCATCGGGGCCAATATCTATAATTTGATCGGCAGACCGCATTACTTTCTCCTCATGTTCGACCACCACAACCGTATTTCCTAAGTCTCGAAGTGTTTCGAGTACGGAAATCAGTCTGTCAGTATCTCTTGGGTGAAGCCCTATACTCGGTTCATCAAGAATGTACATTGAGCCGACCAAGGCCGAGCCAAGCGAAGTCGATAATTTAATTCTTTGATACTCCCCCCCGGACAAAGTATTAGTGAGACGGTTAAGTGTTAGATAACCCAAGCCAACACGTGTAAGGTATTCCAATCTATTTCTGATCTCCTTCACTAAACGGCCTGCAATCTTTTCTTCATGCTCTGTAAGCTTTAGTTTGGTAAAGAATTGGTGCAAGTCCTCTACTGGCATTAGCACCATATTTGTAATCGACTTTTCGCTCACTTTTACATAAGAAGCGTCTTTCCTTAATCTTGTGCCTTTACAATCAGGGCAGTCTGTTCTTCCACGATAGCGCGAAAGCATTACTCTATATTGGATCTTGTGCGTTTTAGACTCTAGAAATTTGAAGAACTGATTGATCCCCTCAAAATACTCATTCCCGGTCCATAGAAGTTCTTTTTCATCCTCTGTCAACTCATTGAATGGCCTGTGAATAGGGAAATCAAACTCAATGCCATGCTTTAATAAAGGCAGTACCCATTTTCGCATCGTTTCACTACGCCATGGTGCAACAGCTCCTTCATACACAGAAAGTGACTTATCAGGAATTACAAGGTCTGGGTCTATGCCTAAAATCTTACCAAAACCTTCACAACGTTTACATGCTCCATAAGGGTTATTGAAAGTGAAAAGGTTTACGGAAGGCTCTTCAAAGAGCATCCCTTCAGCTTCAAAACGGTCAGAGAAATTCAATCTTCCTTCACCGGGAAACTCAATGATACAGTCGCCTTCACCTTCAAAAAGAGCCGTTTGAACAGAATCTCCAAATCTGAACTGTGTATCCTCATCGTGTTGAACAACACCTCTGTCGATCAATATTTCGATGTTGCCGTCTTTAGGATGCTCACCTTCATTCAATAGATCTTCAATAAAGAATGGTTGTCCATCAACCAGCACCCGGGTATACCCTTTTTGCAAAAGCACATTCAACTCTTGCTCAAAACTGCGATCCTCTTTGTGAATCAGTGGACAAAGGACCATCAGTCGTGTTCCCTCCTCTTTCACCATGATCTGGTCCACTATACTGGTCACACTATCCCTTTGAACTTCTTTTCCAGAAATTGGGGAAATGGTTTTTCCAATTCTTGCGAAAAGCAATTTCAAATAGTCATAAACCTCTGTAGTAGTTCCTACAGTTGAGCGTGGATTTCTGGTAGAAACTTTCTGCTCTATGGCGATAGCAGGAGAAACACCCTTGATATAATCCACTTCTGGCTTTTCCATTCTACCCAAGAACTGTCTTGCGTAAGAACTTAGACTTTCGACATACATCCTTTGCCCCTCTGCAAAAAGTGTATCAAAGGCTAAAGAAGACTTCCCAGAACCAGACAAGCCAGTAACAACCACTAACTTATTCCTTGGAATAGCCACGCTTAAACTCTTTAGGTTGTTAACTTTTGCCCCTTTTATAATGATGAATTCCTTTGGGTCAAGGTCATCAATTGAGGTTTGAGAAGTGAGGGTAGTTGTACTTGCCATAAGCTTGCAAAGATAACGCCATCATCGATGATTTGTTAGTATAGTACAAATTGAAATTTTATCGCCTAACTAGGGGAATACTGGCATTAAAATTGTTAACTATTGGTTGGCGTCAAAGAAAAATTTGATTTGACGTTTTTTGGTTTTTGCATTTAAATATTTGGTTTAGTGGGCAGAAACCATACTTTTGATAAATCAAAACAGAAAATAAAGTCTAATCCTAACCAGCACAATATGATATAAACCTCTACGTTAACCTAACATAACTTACATGAGGAAATATGAAGTGAGCGATAGTCAACTGATCTCGCTCTACAAAAACGGTAACGAAGAGGCATTCTCTACGCTGGTAAATCGTCACAAGAAAAAAATCTACACTACCATTTATTTGATTGTAAAAGATCAATGTCTGGCAGAAGATCTGATGCAAGACACCTTTGTAAAGGTGGTGAAAACCGTAAAGAGTGGCCGCTATAATGAAGAAGGTAAGTTTTTACCATGGGCATCTCGAATCGCTCATAATTTGGCAATAGACCATTTTAGAAAGGCGAAGAGATATCCAACTATTGTCATGGAAGATGGCTCTAACGTATTCAATACGCTCGAATTTTCTGAGCACTCTATTGAATCGAAGCAAATACAACAAGACACTCATGCGCTTTTGAGAGATCTCATTAGAGAGCTGCCAGATTCGCAAAGAGAGGTCTTAATGATGAGACATTATATGCAAATGAGCTTCCAGGAAATTGCTGATGCAACAGGAGTTAGCATCAACACTGCACTGGGCCGTATGCGTTATGCACTCATCAACTTGAGAAAGAAAATGGACAAAAAGAATATTGCCTATGATCAAAACCTTTACCCAAGATGACTTAGTACGATACATTTACAAAGAGACTACGATTGAAGAAAACTTCGAGATCGAGCAAGCTTTAATTTTTGACGAAGCGCTAGCCGATGACTATGCTGCAATGAAAGATGTGGTAAAGTCGCTAGATGCCATTCAAAAAGAGCCTTCTGATCGATCAGTTGAAACTATTTTAAGTTTTTCTAAATCGTATCATTTGCACACTGTTTAGAACAGTTACTGAAAAGCACTATTGTAAGCGACTGTTAGTCGAAAACGTATGAAGAGCAACTCTGAAAAGAGTTGCTTTACTTTTATAGAAGAAACAATTTTTGTGATAGTTTCGAACACTAAATTATACCATCAAGTTGTAGCCACATGCAAATACCTTCACCTGAAAAAATTACCCTGGGAAAAGAGCAAATTCAAAAACTCAGGAAATACACCGAAAAGCACAACGCTAAAGCAATCTTTCAAATCATCACCTCTTTTGGACCTTTTATTTTGCTTTGGTTTTTAATGTATTCGAGCTTAAGCACAAGCTACTGGATCACCTTGGGTCTAGGCGTAATCAATGCCTTTTTCTTGGTTCGCATATTTATCATTCAGCATGACTGCGGACATCAGTCATTTATTAAAAATCGTAAAGCTCAAAAGATTATTGGGCAAGTTTGCAGCTATGTCTCGGCAATTCCATTTAAATACTGGGCGCAATCTCACAACGTTCATCATAAGGTCAATGGACAGCTCGAATTGAGAGACATTGGGGATGTCACAACCTATACAGTAAATGAATTTCAGTCTTTCAGTAAGTCTAAGCGATTCGCTTATCGACTCTACAGGTCACCATTGATCATGTTTGTTTTAGGCCCGGTATATTACATCTTCATCCACAACCGCCTAGCAAAGATCAAATACCCAAGCTTTCAGAAGCTCAAGTCGAGTGTTACTTCTACCAATTTAGTCCTATTAAGTATTTATTGCATTCTTGGATTCGCGCTCGGATGGAAAGAGTTTTTAATCGTTCATTTCACTTCCTTGACCTTATTCTCCATAATCGCTATTTGGTTTTTCTATGTTCAGCACCAACATGAATATGGATATAAGCACTGGAAGAAAAACTGGGATTATATGACCTCAGCACTTAAAGGCAGTACCTACTACAAAATTCCTAAGGTTTTCAATTGGCTAACTGGAAATATCGGTATTCACCACGTGCACCATTTAAACCCTGCAATCCCTAGCTACAACCTTCAAAAATGCATCAAAGAAAACCCATGGCTCAATCAATTTCCTACGATCATAGGCATGAGGGAGAGCTTCTCACTTATCTCAAATAAACTTTGGGACGAGACTCAGGAACGAATGATCAGTTTTAGAGAGTTCTACAGAAGACAGAAACTCGGTTTGATTTAGATACTTTTTAAAACACCTCTACAGGTAGTCAGGCCGATAATTTACTAGGGTTTTTGGTCGTTTAAAGGTAATTACTAAAGAATTCCTTCATCCATCGGCCAATAGGTTAGTGTGTATAATCAGTATTTTCTGCCGATATTATGAATAGAACTGATTAAAAGTGAAAGGTAAGCTCCTTTACATTCATCAATACTTTAAAACTCCACAAGAAGGCGGAGCCATACGATCCTATTATTTAGCCAAAGGTTTGGTCAAGAAAGGCTTTGAGGTTGAGATGATCACAAGCCACAACCAATCTGTCTATACCACAAAAATGATTGATGGCATCAAAGTGCATTATTTACCTGTTCCTTACAGAAACGAAATGGGATTTTTGCAAAGAATCAGGTCATTTATCCTTTTCGTGCAAAAAGCCAAGAAATTGGCTTTTTCGATAGAAGGCGTTGAAAAAGCCTATATCACCTCAACACCTTTAACAGTCGGATCCATTGGTCTTTACCTCAAAAAAAAGAAACACATACCCTTTATTTTCGAAGTCAGAGACTTGTGGCCAAAAGCGCCAATAGAAATGGGCGTTTTTAGAAATCCTTTGATTAAAAAGTGGTTATACGACTACGAAAAAAAGATTTACAAAGCTGCAGATAAAATTGTAGCCCTTTCTCCCGATATGAGAGACTGGGTAAAAGAGGTTGTACCAAATAAAGATGTATTCATGGTTCCGAATATGGCAGACTGTGAATTCTTTCAACCAGAATTAAAAGACCCAAAACTCATAGAATTTTATCATGCCAATGAGCCCTTTGTCATTACGTATTTAGGAAGTATCGGGCAAACCAATCATTTAGAGTTTTTACTAGATATAGCCGAATTAAGTAAAGCAAAAGACCTACATATAAATATCAAAATAGTAGGTCAAGGATCTAGACTCAATCAGATCAAGCTCGCGGCATATGAAAAGCGCCTATCGAATATTGAGTTCATTAGCCATCAAAATAAAGAGGGGGTAAAACGTATTCTCAATGTTACTGATGCAACCTACGTTTCCTTTAAGGACGTATCTGTACTTGGTTCTAATAGCCCAAACAAACTATTTGATAGTCTGGCCTCAGGGAAGCTGACTATTGTGAATACTACTGGATGGACAAAAACGCTGGTAGAGAAATATAAATGTGGCTTTTATGCCAACCCACACAATCCTGAGCATTTTATTGACCTCATTCAACCATTCTTGACCAAAAAAGACCTACTTGAGAAGTATAAGAAGAATGCCCGCTCTATAGCTGAAAAGCTTTATTCCAAGCGATTACAAGTTGAAAAGATCGCGGGAATATTGGATAATGAACATAGTATTAAGGTCAGCGAAGACGAGGTCTATATTTTGACAGCCTAAGAATTTTCTGGGCATCGGTCTCCTCCATAAGTTCTTCAAAACTCACACCTGTTTGCTCGCGATATGCTTTGATAATCTGCCAACCCACCCATTGGCCGATACGCCCTGGACAAATCTTATCAATTTCAGGCACGGAAGGTCTTTCATCAATATATCTAGTTAGCTCAATTGGTTTTTCACTGTAGACAAGCTCATTGTCAAGAAAGTAATTCCAAATAACCGCTTCACTCACATGAGAATCGGCCATTTCTTTAGGCGTATATCCCATGATCAAACTTTCATCGACACAAGGCAGTAGTTCTTGAGCAAATTCCAGCGCTTTGCCGTAATAAATCATCTCATCTAAAAGCGAACGTTTGCCATCGTTTGTCTTATTAAACTTTAATGACATAAACTGCATTACCTGCGGCACTAAATGGTCTGGTGTCAATCTTATTTTGAGATAATCATAGACATTAGGTCTAAGAGAAGCATTCTCACCGAGGTAATAATCAGCACCTATAATGAGGAGCGAATCGGAGATAAAAATGTCTTTTCCGAAACCAGAATAAACTAGTTGGACTTTCGGAACAGTAAAATCTGGATAGGTGTCTTCTAATCGATTAAAGGCTCTATCTAGATCAAATCTCAAACGGCCAGCATCTAAAAGATTATTTGTTTCCTGATAAAGTGTGTCAACATATGGATTTTGTAGTGTGGCGAAATTCTCTTTGTCTAAGCCTTCTTCCGTAACAAAGCCAAAAGCCGTTGCCAGTAGCTCATATTCTTTAGGCCTCTTTTCTAAATAGGCAGCTACACGCTCCAGATCATTGGCATTGGTAATTGTTGACTTCTGAAAAATATCAAACAAGTCATAGAGACTTCTACCTGGCTTTGCAGAAAGATAAGGGTATGCCAGTAGGTCTCGGATATCTCTATGCTGATTGAAAAGTTCTTCAAGCTCTTCAACGCTCTTCGCTTTGTATATCTCTTGAACCTTGGGCGTGGTGACCAAACGTAGCACTTGAGCATGAAATGCAGCCTCTGGCCTTAAGGTATTGTATTCAAAGAATTGGTCTTTGATAATTGGATGCTCAACAAAGAACTGACGCATTTCTTCTTCAGATGAAAGCTCATGGATGGTATGCGTCAGATCTTCAAAATCAATGGTGATCTCAACATCTTTTGCATTTTCGAATTGCTCACATTCATTACTCCCTCCGCATGCGGATAGAAAGAGTATCAACAGTAAAAAGCTAGCCTTTTTCAGCATCTCCATTTTTTAAATGACAAAAGTATTTATTTATTTTATCTGACATGAGAAAAACTACTCTAGCTGTCATTTTCAGCATACTATTCTTCGGACAGCTCAGCGCACAAGACTATAACATTGGAATCAAAATTGGACCTTCACTTTCCTTTACAAGGACTGGAACTGATGGACCAGATACTTCGATCGAAGGCGATGGGACTTCCATAAGAATGCTCTTTGGTGCTTTTGTAGACATTGGCTTTAAAGAAAACTACTACTTCCATACTGGTGTAAATTACGCCTCAAAAAGAACAAATATTGTTGCTTCTCATCCTGGCATCGCCAATGGCTTGACCGAGCAATACTCTCATGAGTATTTACAAATTCCTCTGCTTCTTAAACTCTATACAAATGAGGTATCGCTTGACACAAAAGTATATTTCAACTTTGGAGTAATCCCTGAAATTCGACTCAGTACTTCAAATGATGATGTCAGCGATGTTTTAGTGGAGAATTTTAGAGATTTTGATCTAGCAGGAAATATTGGAGCAGGAGTAGAAAAGAATTTAGGTCCTAGTACACGAATTTTCGGTGGGCTCAACTTCAATATTGGCTTCCTTAATATGGTGAAAGACCAAAATCAAAGCTTTGACGAATTCAATGTTAAAAGTTCTCTTCTTGCTCTTGAATTTGGAGTGAAGTTCTAATTTAAGGACTCAAGGTCAATATCTTCATCCTCATGGCTATAGCCTAATTGTAAATCGGGATGACCTTCTGCGAACAAAGTCATTTGTTCTTTATCATAGTGATTGCCATATACCATTAGATGCTTTAGAGATTTGAGATTTTCCAACTTGTCCATTTCATAGGTCAGTTCAAGTTTATTCAGAGGAATTATCAGAGACTCAAGTCTATCTAAATGCATAATTGAATTAGGTAAAGTCCGCAGCCCAATTTGCACGGCATTTATAGATCTTAAGTTCATTAATGAACCTAAATCTTCTGGTAGGTAGAAAAAGGGCTCCTTAAACTCTATGGTTTGAACATAAGAAAGAGGAGGATATGCCTTCCACTCTTTCTCAGGCTTAGCCATTTGAATGGTCAATTCTTCCACGCGGATCTCCTTCCATAATTTCTTTGGAATTTCGCCAAAGGATAGTTCATCCAACGTGATCGTTAGCTTATTTCCTTCGAAATTAATGCCTTCCATATCATCCTTCTAGATTTCGGCACAATCGACAATCACATCAAAAAAGAGGAGACTGTGTGCGCACTCTTTAAGATAAAAAAACCCTCTCCGAATTCGAAGAGGGTTTTCATTATACTTTTAACTCTATTTCCTCGCCATGCTTGTTGTAGAAGGTATACTCACTTAAGCTCAGCGAACTATCCTTTTCAAGCTTGATCCAGCTGTTGTACTTTCTGTACCATTTCCAGCGGATGGACAAAACCCCTTTGGTGAAGTAGGCATGCAAGAATGGATGCACAGCAATGGTAATGCCTTTCTCATTCTGAGTTTGCATCAAATACTCCAAGTGCTTTTCAATTTGATCAGATACTAAGATGGTCGCACCTACTTTACCCGTACCGCCACAAGTTGGGCAGGTTTCGCGAGTAGTGATATTCATCTCAGGTCTTACTCTCTGACGAGTGATCTGCATCAAACCGAATTTGGTGATAGGGAGTATCGTATTCTTAGCTCGGTCATCTTTCATGATGTCTCGCATGTGCTGATACAATTTTTTCTTGTTCTCAGCTTTGCGCATATCAATAAAGTCGATGACCACTATACCACCCATATCGCGCAAACGCAATTGGCGAGCGATCTCTCTAGCCGCTTCCATGTTGACGGTCAAGGCAGTCGACTCTTGGTCTTCTCCAGCATTTGATTTGTTACCACTGTTCACATCAATGACGTGAAGAGCTTCGGTATGCTCAATAATTAGGTAACCCCCTTTTGGAAGGCTAACGGATTTACCAAACAAAGACTTCACCTGCTTTTCGATTCCAAAGGCTTCAAAGATTTTCGCTTTGCCGTTATAAGGCTTCACAATCTTCTCCTTATCTGCAGCAATCTTTGCTACATAACCTTTGATCTCTTCGTACATCTCTTTGTCGTCTACAACAACGGAGTCGAAAGACTCATTAAGGATGTCGCGAATCAGAGAGGAAGCACGGCTCATTTCACCGATTACTTTTTCTCTAGGCTTGGTTTTGTGTAATTTTTTGATGCCCTCTTTCCAGCCATCGACAAGATTTCTAAGGTCTCTGTCGAGTTCACCCACACTTTTGCCTTTGGCAACAGTACGAATAATGACACCGAAATTTTCAGGCTTAATTGATGAAATCAGACGGACAAGGCGTTTACGCTCTTCGCCATCTGCTATTTTTTTCGAAACGTTGATTGAATTCGAAAACGGCACGAGCACCATGTAGCGCCCAGCCAATGACAACTCACATGTGAGTCGTGGCCCTTTTGTAGAAATTGGTTCTTTTACTACCTGAACAAGTATCTGCTGACCTTTGGTCAACACTTGATTCATCTTGCCCAGTTTATTGATATCAGGTTCTTGCTTGAACTTACCCAAACCGCCAGTAGCATGTTTGTTGGTTTGAGCCTGCTTAGAGTACTTATTAAGAGATCTGATCTGCGGACCTAAATCGAGGTAGTGCAGAAAGGCATCTTTTTCGTAACCAATATCAATGAATGCTGCGTTGAGTCCAGGAACGATTTTCTTAACTGTTCCTAAATAGATATCACCGACTTTGAATTTATTTTCTTCATTGTCGTGATGAAATTCAACGAGGCTTTTGTCCTTTAAAAGGGCTAAACGAGCTCCATCATGAGTCGAATTGATAATTAATTCGTTACTCACTTTGAAAGAAGTTTAGTTTAAGAAATGAACCTTATGCAAAAGCATAAGAAGAAGTGAATTACTTCTTCTTATGTCTGTTCTTTCTTAGTCTCTTCTTTCTTTTGTGCGTTGAAATCTTATGTCTCTTTCTTTTTTTACCGCAAGGCATAACTTTAATTTTTTATGTTTTACTTAATTCTTTCCAAGTACTCATCTGCTGCCGTAATGATCTGCTGAGGAGCACCTAATTCTTTTACTTTTTCAAATTGTGTTTGAGCTTTCACCAATTGGCCTGTCTCATAATAACACAATCCTAAAAAGAAATTTCCTTCTACATTCTCAGGATAATAAGACACAAGGCTCTCAAATCGATCTACTCCATTTTCGAACTGACCTGTCTGAATTGACATACGGCCCATGCTCATCAATGCCTGCTCATTGCTTGGGTCCTTTTCAATGATACCTCTCAGCATCATTATCCCCTGCATTGGTGAACTACTGACAATGAGTGTCATTGCAATATTGTGCTGGACATCATAATTATCAGGTTCGGTTTGAAGTACTTTTTCGTAAGCCTCTCTGGTCTTTAATCCCATCAAACGTACTTTCTGCTCATCCAAGGCAAATGTAAACGCCTCATAATAAGCATCACCGGCCTTCCGCCAATGGTCGACTGTATTAAATTCTGTTGCGAACTGAGCAGCATAAAAAGCCGCACTGTCGTATTTGTTTATACTCTGGAAGACATTCATCAAGGAGTCTAATGCCACTTGATTGCTTGTCATTTTTCCGTTCACAAAAAGCTGGCTTTTCGCTAAACCGATTCGCTCTTGTGCATTATCTGGTATCTCTTCGCTGTGATCAACCACTCCTCCTTGTTCGGATGGGTCGATAAAAGCTCCAGTACCTTGATCATTATCGTTATCAACAACAACTTTTGGCAGGCTGTACAGTCCGACAACTGCCAAAATTGCTACGACCACTAAAACGATCTGTCCTTTATTCATAAAGCCTTCCGGCTTAAATTATTTATTTGCCGCCTTTACGCGATCGCTAGTTTTGATCTGCTCGATAAAAACCTTTGAAGGCTTAAAGCTTGGCACGTAATGCTCGTCAATCACTATTGCAGTGTTCTTGGAAATATTTCTCGCGATTTTCTTCGCTCTCTTTTTATTCACGAAGCTTCCAAATCCTCTTACGTAAATGTTCTCTCCCTCTGCCATTGAATCCTTCACTACCGCGAAAAGTGTTTCAACAGTTGTGGTCACATCAGATCTATCAATCCCTGTCTTGTCCGCTATCTGATTTATAACATCTGCTTTAGTCACGCTTATTAATATTTAGTTAGGTTAAAAATTCGTAAAAAACTTATTCCCAGTTATTTTGGTGCGCAAAATTAAGAGTTCAACTTTAATATTAAAAGTAAACCTTAAAAAATATAGCAGGCGCCAACCTATTGGTTTTCAGAGCGAAATGGAAGAAAACAACCTTAATCAACTATTTACTAACCAACTGCTTCAATGGTACTCCCAAGAAAAAAGAGAGCTACCATGGCGCAATACCAAAGACCCTTACAAGATCTGGCTATCAGAAATCATTCTTCAGCAAACAAGAATTCAACAGGGTATGCCCTACTATCTCAAGTTTGTGGATACTTACCCCACGGTATTTGATTTGGCTAAAGCCAGAGAGGAAGAGCTCCTGAGATTATGGCAAGGTTTGGGCTATTATTCTCGGGCTAGAAACTTGCATGCCTGTGCCAAACAAGTCGTAGACGAATTTGATGGGCAATTCCCAAAGGGGTATGACGAACTATTGAAACTGAAAGGCATCGGCAAGTATACAGCTGCTGCAATTGCGTCATTTGCCTATGATACTCCAACAGCGGTGGTAGATGGCAATGTATTCAGAGTATTGAGTCGGGTATTTGGAATTAGCGATGACATCAGTGACCAAAAATCATTCAAGACTTTCCAAAACAAAGCGAATGCGCTAATCCCTGTAGATGATGCTGCGAATTTCAACCAGGCGATCATGGATTTTGGTGCAATTCAATGTAAGCCGAAAAGCCCTCATTGTGCGCTTTGCCCAGTTTCTGCCAGCTGTTTCGCATTCAACAAAGGGATGATCGATCAACTCCCTGTAAAAACCAAAAAGGTAAAAGTGCGGAAGCGATTCTTCCATTATTTAGTATTCTCGTTTGCTGGTCAATTTTTATTAAAAGCGAGAGGCCCAAAAGACATTTGGCAAGGTTTGAATGATTTCGCATTGATAGAGGAAAAAGAAACTAAATCGACTGAAGAAATTCTCAATCAACTGAACAACTATTCATTAGAGGTAACCTCTATAACAGAACAAGTAAAACATGTATTGACGCACCAGCAGATTTTTGCTCAATTCTATGAGCTAAAGGTGAGAGATTTCGATACATTTGAATTACTAAAATCTGATTTTGGCTGTAAGGCATTTTCAATCGGACAGATAAAAGCCTTACCAAAGCCCATTCTCATCGAGAATTATTTGAGAGAAGCAGTATTTTAAGTAGATTCATTAACGATTTAATACAGCAAAATGGCAGGAGTAAATAAAGTAATATTGGTAGGCAATTTGGGCAAAGACCCAGAAGTGAGACATTTAGACAACGGTAGAGCTGTCGCTAATTTCTCTCTCGCCACTAGCGAAACCTATAAGAATAAAGCTGGTGAGCGTGTAACCAATACCGAGTGGCACAACGTTGTTCTATGGACTCCACTTGCTGAAATTGCTGAACGCTTCTTGAAAAAAGGCGGACAGGTTTACATTGAAGGTAAACTCACTACACGCTCTTGGGACGACCAAGACGGGAATAAAAGATACACTACAGAAGTAGTTGGAAGAGAAATGACACTTCTTGGAAGAAGAGAAGATGGCGAAGGTGGTGGAATGGCCGCTAGTCCAAGTGCTCAAGCTGCAACACCTGCAGCCAGTCCTGTATCGAATATCCCTGAAGATGATTCGGACGATCTGCCGTTCTAATGTTGGACTAACACTGATAATTTGAATTTACCAGACGAACCTGAGCCGAGTTTAGCCATCTTATTCCAGCTTTCTGAGCTTGGCACACCTTATATCATCATCAATGTAGTAGCCTTTGCACTTTTGATCTTGGCAAGTTCGCTTGTTTCAGGCTCTGAGGTAGCCTTCTTTTCATTGACAAATGATCAGCTTTCCGAGCTTGATAAAAATTCTAAGAGAGATAACTCAATTCTAAGTCTTCTTGGAAAGAAAAGGCAGTTGCTCGCCACTATTCTTATCCTTAACAATCTGGTGAATATTGCAATCGTCACCCTCTCTACATTCTTCACTTGGTCGATTGTAGGTGGTAAAACGACTGAAGGACAAGTAGTTGTTATTCTTTCAACTGTGGTCACTTTTGTGATTCTCTTCTTTGGAGAAGTAGTTCCAAAGAATTTTGCCAATCAGCATAATCTGCAATTCGCCAGGTTTACAAGCAGAGCACTATTTGTTTCTGAAAGACTTTTCAAGCCATTTGCATTCATCCTAATCTCCGTGACCAACATCATAGAGAAAAATGTAGAGAAAAAAGGTAGAGATATTACTGTTGACGAATTAAACCAAGCACTTGAGATCACAACTGGTGATGACACTACTGAAGAAGAAAAAGGGATTCTAAAAGGAATCGTAAACTTCAGCACGCTCAGTGTAAAACAAGTGATGCGTTCTCGAATGGATCTTACAGCATTGGATATCGAGTTAGATTTCCATGAGCTGATGGATAAAATCAACAAAAGCGGATTCTCGAGGATACCCATTTTTAGAGAAACAGTGGACAAGATTGAGGGCATCCTATATATCAAAGACTTGATTGGCCACATTGAAGAAGATGAAACATTCGCCTGGCAAGAATTGCTCCGACCTAGCTTCTTTGTTCCAGAAAACAAGAAAGTAGATAGTCTACTCAAAGATTTCCAAGAGCAACGAGTGCATATGGCAATAGTCGTAGATGAATACGGAGGCACGTCAGGTTTAATCACAATGGAAGATATTATAGAAGAAATTGTTGGCGAGATCAACGATGAATATGATGATGAGGAGATCGCATACAATAAGCTCGATCAATCAACATACATCTTCGAAGGTAAAACCAGCCTCAATGATTTCTGTAAAGTCGTAGATATTGAGCCAGCCACTTTTGATGAGGTAAAGGGAGAAAGTGAATCATTAGGTGGATTGTTATTGGAGATCAGCCATAAGCTGCCAAGAGCAGGAGAAAAAATTGAATTCAAACAATTTCTTTTTACCATTGTGGCCGTAGACTTAAGGCGCATCAAACGCGTTAGAGTATTGATCAGACCAAATGCGTAATTCTCAAATCCTTATTTTACTTTCCATAGTCTTCTTAGCGCTTTCATGCGAAGAGGTTTATACTCCTAAACCAAAAGGTTATAACCGCATAGATCTACCAGAACCGGCTTTTCAAGTGCTTCCAGATACTTTCCCATATGCTTTCGAGTACTCAAAACTGGCTCAGCTTGAATCTGCTCAATCTGGTAAGGACGAAAGGTATTGGATCACATTCAACTATACGGACTTTGAGGCCATTGTTCAGATGACTTATAAGGACCTAGAAGATCCCAATATTGAGACAGACATTTTGCTGAATGAGGCATTTGAGTTAACAAAACAGCACCAAGTAAAAGCCTATTCCATTGAGGAGAGTCTTGTGGCTATGCCCAATGGTCAAATCGCAAGTGTGGCAGAATTGGAGGGCGAGGTGCCTACACAGTTTCAATTTTACACCAGTGACAGCACCCATCATTTTTTTAGAGGTGCGCTCTATTTCAATACGGCCATGAAAAATGACTCCTTGGCGCCAGTGATTGAATTCATCAAAGCAGACATCTTGCATATGCTCAATACTTTTGAGTGGAAATATGACTGATCGTCCTTACTTTTAAGCATGCCCTCATTCTTCGATACGAGCATCGAATTTCTGAAAGGTGTTGGTCCTCAAAGAGCAGCTTTAATCCAAAAAGAGCTCGCCATTTTTACCTATGGCGACCTGATTCAGCATTATCCTTTTCGGTATGAAGACAGAACCAAATTCCATCCGATAGCGCAAGTCACTGCAGACATGCCTTTCGTACAAATCAAAGGTAGAATCACCAGAATGGAGACCATCGGAGAAGGCAGAAAGAAAAGATTAGTAGCTCGTTTTTCCGATGGCACTTCAGATATGGAGCTCGTTTGGTTTAAGGGCATTCAATGGGTAAGTAAAAAACTGAAAGCTGGTGTTGACTATGTGGTTTTCGGAAAGCCCGCAGCATTTGGAAAAAAATTGAACATTGCTCATCCCGAGGTTGAGGTGCTGACTACACAAAACGCAAGCGCAGGATACTTGCAGCCCGTATATCATACTAGCGAAAAGCTCAAAGCTAAATTCATAGATAGCAAAGCCATCAGCAAAATGATCCGACAGGTCATGCTTTTAGCAGAAGAGCACATCCATGAAACGCTTCCGTCCCATCTAGTCGATCAATTTGGTCTTATCTCAAAACCACTTGCGCTCTGGCACATACATTTTCCGAGCAATACTGAATTGCTGAAAAAAGCTCAGTATCGCCTGAAATACGAAGAGTTATTCTACATCCAATTACGCCTCTTTAAGCTCAAAATTGCACGCATAGATAAATACAAAGGCCAAGTATTTAGAGACTCTTCTATGCTCACACAATTCTACAATGAGCATTTGCCATTCGATCTTACCGGTGCGCAAAAAAGAGTGATCAAAGAGATCTATCATGATATGAAATCAGGCAAGCAAATGAACCGCTTGCTGCAAGGAGATGTGGGCTCCGGAAAAACCATTGTTGGTTTTATCTGTATGCTTTTGGTGGTTAGCTCTGGTGGACAAGCCTCCATGATGGCCCCTACAGAAATTTTAGCCGACCAGCATTATCAAGGATTAAAAGAATTTGCCGATCTACTAGGGATTAAGATCGCTAAGCTCACTGGCTCTACTAAGACAGTCGCAAGAAGAGAGATCCATGCCGGCTTGCTCGATGGAAGCTTGAAAATACTTGTCGGCACCCATGCATTGATCGAAGATGTTGTGCAATTCAAGAATCTAGGCTTAGCCATTATTGACGAACAACACCGTTTTGGGGTGGCTCAAAGAGCTAAGCTCTGGAGCAAAAACGTCAATCAGTATCCACATATTCTAGTCATGACCGCCACACCAATTCCTAGAACCTTGGCCATGACCCTCTATGGGGATCTTGATGTTTCAATCATCGATGAATTACCTGCCGGTAGAAAGCCCATCAAAACTATTCACCAATACGACTCTAAACGACTAGAGGTATTTGGTTTTATGAAGCAGGAGATCAAAAAAGGTCGACAGATCTATGTGGTTTACCCGCTAATAGATGAGTCAGAAAAACTCGACCTCAAGGACCTGATGGATGGTTATGAAAGTATAGCTCGTGCTTTCCCTGATCAGCATATCAGTATTGTGCATGGTAAAATGAAACCACAAGACAAGGATTTTGAGATGCAACGTTTTGTTCGGCACGAAACGCAGATCATGGTAGCGACAACAGTAATTGAGGTAGGCGTCAATGTACCTAATGCCACTGTAATGGTGATAGAAAATGCGGAGCGTTTCGGGCTGGCGCAACTGCACCAGCTGCGCGGCCGAGTAGGCCGTGGTGCCGAACAGTCTTACTGTGTATTAATGACAGACTTCAAACTAAGCAAGGAAGCTCGTACCCGACTAGAAACCATGGTCAGAACAAACAACGGCTTTGAAATTGCAGATGTAGACCTCAAGTTACGCGGACCAGGTGACATTACCGGAACACAGCAATCTGGAGTACTCGATCTTTTGATCGCGGATATCGCAAAAGATTCTTCCATTTTACAGGCGGCTAGAAATGCTGCCTCAGACCTGTTGGAAAAAGATCCTGAACTGAAAAACCCAGAGAATTATAACATCGCCAGACATATCAATTCGCTGAAAAAGTCAGTGGTGAATTGGGGACGAATCAGTTAGTCTTACCTCCTTTTAAAAAAGTAATTCAACTACAATTCGTTAGCCTTCACGGAATAGGTTTCTTTTTTTGATAAATCGTTAAATTTCATCCCTATGGATATCGAAAAGAATAAATCAAACGCCATCGCCTTTTATAAAATGGCCTATGAAGGAGAGCCTAGAAAAGCGATAGAAAATTATGTTGGTGATGAGTACATTCAGCACAACCCAGATGTAGCCGATGGCTATGAAGGTTTTATCAATTACTTCGAGCGAATGCAGCTTGAATACCCAGATAAATCTATTGAGTTTGTAAGGTGCATAGGACAAGGAGATTTAGTTGCCCTGCACACACATCAGACTTGGCCAGGAAACGACCAGTATGTGACAATGGATTATTTCCGGTTTGATGCAAATGGAAAAATCGTAGAACATTGGGATAGCATTCAGCAGATACCAAAAAAATCTGCGAATCCGAATACCATGTACTAAACCTTTAAATTATAAATAAGAAGATTCCCGAATGCGCGAAAATGAGGAAAGAGGTTCTATTCACCATCAAACCATAGCTTGAAAGCAGCTACTTTTTCACGGCTCACAATGATCTCACGGTCAAAGGCCTGATTAAGGATAATTTTCAATCGGCTATTTGAATAGACCAAAACATCTTTAATGGCATTGATTTCGATAATGAAAGTTCTGTTTGCTCGAAAGAATTTCTTGGGGTCTAGCATTTCTTCTAGCGTTTCAAGTTTATAATCAATGATCAGCCTTCTACCTTCTTTATTGACTATGTAGGCATTCCTTCCTTCGGCATAAAATAGCTCTATCTGATCTGTTGTAACAGACTTGATGTGATCACCGATCTTCACCATGAATCGAGTTTTGTAATCTCTCTTACTGAGCATTTGCAAAGCAGCTTGTAAATCAATCACCGAATCCGCTTCACTTTTTCCATCAGTAGTAAGTCTCTTTTTTAACTTCTTAAACTTGTCTATAGCCTCTGATAATGCATCGAAGCCAATTGGTTTAAGTAAATAATCGATGCTATTGGCCTTGAATGCCTCTATGGCATATTCGTTATAAGCCGTAGTAAAAATCACAGGAATCTCAAGCTCAACGGATTTGAAAATCTCAAAACTCAAACCATCTGTCAGTTGAATATCCATGATCAGAAGGTCTGCATCACCATCCTCATTTACCCATTGGACGGTCTCTTTAACACTCATGGCCCGCCCAACAATTTCAATTTGCTCATCATATCGCTTCAGCAAACGCTCGATCTTCTCAGCAGCAGGAATTTCGTCTTCGATTATAAATACTCTCATGGTCAGGTTAAGCTAATTAACGGAATCTTGACAAAGGCATCACCATAAGCTTTGATTTCAATGACAGGCTGGTCAGTAAAATAGGCATAGGCTTCATGCAGATTCTTTCTACAGTTCTTAATGTAACGTGAGTTACTTAATTTTTCATTTTCCTTATGGCTTATCACCAAATATCCAACTTCGCCTTCACAATCAACAGTGATGTTCATCGGCTGATATTGCGAAATGATACTTCCATTGATTATACAATCTAAGGTCATTGACAATGCACTTGGTACTACCATGACTTGATTGGCCTTATTCTCTAGCACAATATTCAAATCTAACTGCCCAGGGTAACGAGCTTTAAAAAGAAAGATCAGGTCTTTACAAGACTTAAGCTCCTCATTTAACGGAATCAACTCTTTCTTACGATTATCAAGAATTGCTCTATAAAACTGAGCGAGTCGATCAACAAAGTCTTCTGCCTCATCGAGGTTATGGTGTACTAGCGAAATTAGCGTCTCTAAACTCTGAAATAGTAAATCAGGGTTAATTTGATTATTGAATATCTCAACCTGATGTTCTAAGTTTTCTCTTTTCAGGTCCTCCTTCTTTAATTCCGTTTCATTTTTTACAGATAAAAAATACACACTAAGGAAAAATATTGTGTAGAAAATTGCGCTCAATGCATAAACGACCACAAGGGTAAGCAATGTCGATTGAAAAGTCGAAAAATAGATCAGCTCTTCAATTTCTGTGAAATAGAGATAGCCTGCTCCAAATACTATGGCTCCTCCTACCAACAGATTCGTGCTGATCATGGCCAAGAGTGAACCTGCCTTTTTTAACTCTTCCCCAAGTCTCTTTTCAAAGATGATGATGACCAGACGTATGGGTTCAGAAATAAGGTATGCCAGTACAACACAGAGCAAAAGTTCCGAGGTAAAAACCGATTCTGTAAGTGAATAGAGGCTATTATTCACTAGTAGAATCAAGATGTACATCATCAGGCCGTAAAATGGCGGCACCAGAAGTCGGAATAATGGCTGGTCTAATATATTCGATTTCATACGGCCAGCATTGGAAGTTTAACTTCAAAATATTCCTCATCGATTATAGCAATTTCAGCCTTTGTGAAATGCGCATATCGCTTTCTTATGTTATTAAGACCAACTCGATGACTCGGTGTATTTGATGGTGTCTCAGTTTTATTATTCAGCACCCTCAATTCGTCCTCAAAAGCCATCACCTTGATATTCAATGGTTGGCTAGTACTGATGACATTGTGTTTGACGGCATTCTCCACAAGCAATTGAAGCGTAAGCGGAGGAATGGGTCTTTCCTCAAAATCTTTATCAATTTCGATCTTTAGATCTACCGCATCGCTATAACGAATATTCAGTAAATAGCGATAGTCTTTTAATGCTTCAATCTCCTCTTTTAATGACACATACTTTACATCCCGTGTGTGAAGCACATAATTAAAAGTATCAGCTAAGTTTCTAATGAAAGTCTCAGCAACATGTGGGTCACGATACACTAAAGAAGAAATGGTGTTCATGCTATTGAACAAGTAGTGAGGGCTCAACTGACTTTTTAGCGCTTCAAATTGTAACTCCAATTGTTTACGTTCCGCCCGCAATTTCCTGATTTGACCAACAGAATATTCGTTGTAGCTATAGCCGTTAAATTCGACCAAAGTCACTAAAAACAATGTGATGAAAGAAAGAATGGCCAACTTCAGTTCAAGTTGAGTTTCCATCATGTCTTTTGGAAAGAGCTCGTATGAGGTTAGCCCTACTAACTTCGCCAAAAAACCGATCAACACTAAATAAGTACCGAGTACTAAAAAATCGATAATTAAGCCTGCCATGAATCTATTGAATACACTCTTTCTCCATGGTAGCTTCTTGTTCAAAAAAGTATTGATAAGTGAAATGATGAAGCCTGAACTTACAGAAGCAAAAAGCGTGAACCCAAATAAGTTTAAGTTCTCTGAAAGCAGTGGCATTCTTTCATTCTGTGCATAGAACAGATAGTAAAAGAATGAAAAGCCTATGACCAAATAAAAAAGCAGCCTGAGCAGCTTAGACATCTCTAAAGGGTTTGATTGAAGTTAATAAAAATGGTGACGCGAAGGTCACCATTCTAGGATAGAAAACATTAGTCGATACAACGAGCTACTCGCCCATAGTAAGTATCAGACCTAATTCCTTTAGCTACTTTTCTGTAGAGATCTTTAACCTGATCAGTTGAATTTCTCACTTCAGAACATGCACTTCTTAATACTTCTGACTTGTAGTAGTCTGAATCAATTGAATCAGCCACTTCAAGAAGAGCCTTCAACTGCTCCTCTTCCAAATCAGCATCCATTAGTTCTTTGAGAATATTTACTTTATAGTGATCAGAATCAATGTTAGAGATCTTTCTCAATACCTGAGCATACTGCTCATCCGTCAAATCATTTTCTAGGACGTGCGCAAGCATTTGTGTAGCGTAATGATCTGAGTCTACATCATCGATTGTATTTAATAATGAACCCCAATACTCTTCTGAAATTTCATGATCATCGAATAGCTCATTGATCACAACCGTTCTGTAATGATCAGAGTCCATATACTCTAATCTGCTGATGATAGCGGCAACAACTTTGTCCGACACCTCTTTGTCATGAAGCATACTCAAGAAGGATTGCGTTACATAATGATCAGAATCGATATTGGAAACAGCGTCCATCAAATTTTCAAATGCCTCATCAGACAAGTTTGGTCTATCCAATGCATCTGAAATGACAATTGTCGCATAGTGATCTGAGTCAATATCTGAAGAAGCCTTTATAACGGCATCCACCAGTTGATCACTTAAATCTCTTCTATCAAGAACTTCTTTGAGTACATTGGTTTTATAATGATCAGAATCCATAACATCTGCAGCATCAATTACCTTGATTAATGCCTCATCATCCAAATCTTCTCTCAAAGCTCTTGTTAAGATCACAGTGATATAATGATCAGAATCCATTCTGCCGATGGCGTTCAAGAAGGCATTAGTTGTTTCATCATTGGTGAGAAATAGCTCTGCATGATCCTTGAAAACCTCAGTGATGTAGTGATCAGAATCCAATTCTCTTGGAACAAAAGCTGCTACTTTAGCGAGCTCCTGATCATTTAACTCCTGCTCATCAAGTAATACCTGTAGGTAAATGTGCTTGACATGATCACTTCTGATCTCTTCAATTTCTTGCAGCACTCCGTCTACACCTCCTGCTTTGTAAAATCTTTCAACTCTACCTTCGGCACCAATACCCGTAGAACGAATTACCTCAAGAATGATCTCTGCCAAGAACTCTTCCGCTTCTTGGTTCCATTCTTGAACTCTTCTACCAACTCTATATTCATATGAAACAGTATTGTCGCTGTTCGCTTCAGCAAGAATTTCTCTTCTCTGACCAAAAGAAGTTTTTCTTACTAATAGATATCCTCCACGACTAATCGACTTGATCGATTTATCATCATCTGCGAAAACAATCTTCCCATCATACTCAATGTTGAGTTTTTGGCGACCATTCTTCATTTGATACCTCGATACGCCATTGCTATTACTGATCGATACTGATGTGCTTTGAGCAAAGACATCATTAACAGAAAGAAGTAATGCAAAAACGGCAACGAATATGCCTGTGATGAGGTGTGTTCTTTTCATTTCAAGTGTTCTCATTTTTTCCCTTTTTGTGGCCTGTCTTGTGGGAGGACCAATCCCACTTTAACAGTACCTGTTGTTTTTGACCTTTGGTGAATCCATGTCGCCTAGACACGAATTGACAATACAATGATGCAAAGGCTAAAAGCAAGAAAAAACCGAATGGAATTGAACTGTTATGAAAATGGAGTGAACTGTCAAATTATATACATGGCACTTAAAGCACCTGTAATCAACCTTATTCATAGGTGTTGAACATTCTTAAATGGCCGCTGTTCTACAAATGGTATTGTCAAGCGAATGATAAAAACCTAATTTCAAGCCAAAGCTATAACTATGAAAAACCTATCCGCACTAGCCTTAATCTGCCTTAGCCTGTTTCTATTCTCCTGTGGAGGAAATAGTGGAGAAAATACTTTTGTCTACGGAAATCCAGCTGCTGATGGATTTAATGAGGCAGGCTCTGACGCCAAAGCAATTGCGATTGCTGATGAGGTAATGGAAGCCAATGGCGGAAGAGAAGCTTGGGACAATACCCGCTACATCTGCTGGAGTTTCTTTGGAAGAGATGATCTGGTTTGGGATAAATGGAATGGGAATGTGCGTATTGATACGGGTAATGGCATGACACTATTAACTAATATCAACGATGAAACAGGTCGTGCTTTCATGGGTGATAGAGAAATTACTGATGCTGACACCTTGAGTAATATGATGCAAAGAGCAAAAAGCATCTGGATTAACCACTCTTATTGGTTAGTGATGCCTTACAAACTAAAAGATTCTGGGGTCACACTGAAGTTTGTTGGCGAGGAAGCTACCCAAGATGGACGAATGGCAGACAAGCTGAACTTGACTTTTGAAGGTGTGGGTCGTACCCCTCAGAATATGTACTATGTGTGGGTAGACAAAGAAACACGCCTAGTTAGCCAGTGGGCATTCTATCGCAGCGCTTCTGATGAAGAACCTGGTTTCATAAACCCTTGGGTAGAATACAAAAAACATGGCAACATCATGCTTTCTGCAAGTAGAGGCCAAAGAGGAATGGAAGACATTATGGTCTTTGATGAGTTACCGGAAACTGTATTCACCTCTCCAGAGAAGCCGGATCTAGCGGCTATGATGCAATAACAGTAGAACGTCATCCTGAACTTGCTTCAGGATCTTTTTATTTTAAACAGGTTTATGAATAGATGCTGAAACAAGTTCAGCATGACGAATACTTTTTCTATTTTTCGCTCTATGAAAAACCTCCTCCCTTTCCTTTGCCTATTCCTAATCCTCTCTTGTTCTTCTGAAAAAGAAGAGAGAAAAAGTAATCTCACCCCTTATTGGCAGCCCCTTGAATCGGGTGTCACTGCAGGGTTTAGAGGACTGTCTGGAGTATCTGACCAAGTGGCTTGGGCAAGTGGTTCAGGAGGCACCGTAATTCGCACGATCGATGGTGGTGAAACTTGGGAAGACGTTTCTGTCCCTGACACTGATACCATTCAATACAGAGATATAGAGGCTTTTGATGCCAATACAGCTATCGTTTTAAGCGCTGGTTTGCCAGCGGTTATTTATAAAACAACGGATGGAGGTAAGAACTGGGAACAGAAATATTTCAGCATGGCTGATGGGACCTTTTATGATGCCATGGACTTCTGGAATGAAAAAGAAGGTATTGCCTTTGGTGACGCAATAGATGGGAAATTACTAATTCTTAGAACTTTCGATGGTGGAGAAAGTTGGGAAGAACTTCCTTTCGAACAACGCCCAAAGGCGATTGACGGACAAGGCGGCTTCGCAGCAAGCGGCACCTGCCTAAGAACCCATGGTGACAGCCATGTTTGGATCGGACTTGGCGGACTGGAGTCATCAGTACATTATTCAACAGACAAAGGAGAGACGTGGCAAAAGTCTACTGCACCAATTGACTACGGGCCTGCTGCGGGCATTTTCTCAATCCAGTTTAGAGATGACATGAATGGTATTGCCATTGGTGGAGACTATAGAGGTGATTCATTGACCACTAAGAATAGAGTCGCTTTCACCAGAGACGGTGGAGCAACCTGGCAGAGTGTAATGGATGGTATGCAGCCTAATGGCTATCGTTCAGCTATTGATTTCTATGAAGAGTTTGTCTTAGTAGTTGGGCGAGAAAGCGCGGACTTCTATCGTCAAGGAGAGTATGCATATACGCCTATGGAAGGTGCATATTATGCCGTGCACACCGCTAAAGACAAATCGGCAGTTTGGGCCTCTGGACCAAATGGAAAAGTCGCGAAACTTATGTTTCGTACAGAATAATGCGAACAACGAAGTGCGACTGTGTTGATCGAAATTCGAATATCGCTTTACGCTTTTATTCCTGCCCCTTCAATAATTGAATCCACCACTTCAGGGTTTAGCAAAGTTGAAGTATCTCCAAGGTTTGAGATATCCTTGCTAGCAACTTTTCTGAGGATTCTTCTCATGATCTTACCTGAGCGCGTTTTCGGTAATCCAGGAACGATCTGAACGATATCAGGCTTAGCGATCGGACCAATGATATTGCGAACTGTCGCTTTAATCTCTTCTTTCAAGCTCTCCTCAGATCGACCCTCCATATCACAGATGACATAAGCATAGATTCCCTGACCCTTTACATCATGTGGATAACCCACCACAGCAGATTCAACTACTTTTGGATGTTCGTTAATGGCATTCTCCACTTCTGCGGTACCCATTCTATGGCCAGAAACATTAATCACATCATCGACACGGCCTAATATTCTTAGATAACCGTCATGGTCTCTTTTAGCTCCGTCACCTGTGAAATACATGCCTTTATATGCCGAGAAGTAGACGTTTTTGCATTTCTCATGATCACCATAAGTAGTGCGCAACATAGATGGCCAAGGGAATTTGATACAAAGGTTACCCTCCACATTATTTCCTGTTAATTCATTACCCTCGGCATCAACAATAACAGGTTGAATTCCCGGAAGCGGTAGAGATGCGTGTGCTGGTTTATTTGGTGTAATACCTGCCAGAGCGGAGATCATGATTCCACCTGTTTCTGTTTGCCACCATGTATCTACCAAAGGACAATTGCCTTTTCCAACATGAGAATGATACCAGTGCCATGCCTCTTCATTGATCGGCTCTCCCACAGAACCAATCACCTTCAAAGAATCCAAAGAATAAGGCTCAAGCGGTTCTAACCCATAAGCCTGAAGTGCACGAATAGCTGTAGGTGCTGTATAAAACTGGTTGACTTTATACTTATCACAGATTGCCCAGAACCTACCTGCATCGGGGAAGGTCGGCACACCTTCAAACATCAAAGTTGTTGCCCCTGCTAGTAGCGGACCGTAAACGATATAACTATGCCCTGTGATCCAGCCAATATCAGCCGTACACCAGTACACATCTCCTTGGGTATATTGAAATACATTCTCAAAAGAATATTGAGTGTAAACCATATAACCTCCAGTCGTATGCACTACCCCTTTTGGTTTGCCGGTAGAGCCTGAAGTATAAAGGATAAAGAGCATGTCTTCAGCATCCATCTCTTCGGCTTTAAACTCAGCAGACTGACCAGCAATAGCATCATGCCACCAGATATCTCTACCCTCAACCATGGTCACCTGGTCATTGGTGCGCTGGTAAACGATCACTGTTTCTATTGAATCACACTTCTCAATGGCTTCGTCAACAACTGCTTTCACAGGAATTTGCTTTGCGCCTCTAAAATTCCCGTCAGAAGTCAAAACAGCCTTGGCTTGACAATCAATAATTCTATCGGCCAACGCGCTTGATGAGAACCCGGCAAATACCACAGAGTGAATAGCACCTACTCTAGCACAGGCGAGCATTGCCACAGCAGCTTCCGGTACCATAGGCATATAAATGATCACACGGTCGCCCTTCTCAATTCCCTGCGCTTTTAGTGCATTACAGAATTGATTGGTCATTTCATGAAGCTCACGGTAAGTAATCGTTCGACCTTCTTCACTAGGGTCATTAGGTTCCCAAATAATTGCAGGCACATCGCCTTTGGTATGCAAATGACGCTCAAAAATATTCTCGGTAATGTTGAGCTTCGCTCCCTTGAACCATTTGACATCTGGCCCTTCAAAGTCCCATTCTAATGTTTTGTCCCAGGTCTTTTTCCAATGAAAGCTCTCTGCAATTCTTCCCCAAAAAGCTTCTGGCTGAAGCACTGACTTTTGGTACTCGTGAATGTATCCTGAAAGGGTCTGTATTTTATGGCTCATAGGTGCTGAATTTAAAAATGCTCACAAAAGATAAGCGTTAACCTTTCAGCATCAAATGCATTTAGCTCAGAAGCCTCGGACTATCGCTAGATGGTAATGAATTTAGAATATTTCAATCATTATGACCTGAAGCATTCTCCCAAAATGTTGACGAATTCTGCCAGAAGCTCATTTAGACTTAGGGTATCGAATGGATTCAACCATCGTTTTAACTCCTGATGGTACCTTTGGTGTAAATCGAGAAATAATTAGAGAAACTGCGAAATTAATGAGCATTCCAAGCGTACCAATCCCTTCCGGAGAAATACCAAACCAATAACCCTCAGGTGTTCCTGGGCCTCCTAATTGAGGCTTAAAGTAAATGATATAAGCTGTTGTAAAGACTACACCAGCAATCATTCCTGCCACTGCACCTTCTTTGTTCATCTTCTTATCAAAAATGCCCAGAACAATCGCTGGGAAGAAGGAAGACGCGGCCAAACCAAAAGCCAATGCTACTACTTGTGCCACAAAACCTGGAGGATTCATACCAGCGAAACCAGCAGCCAAAACCGCTACTGCAATACTGATTCTAGCAGCCCGTAATTCTCCCTTTTCTGAAATATTGGGTCGAAGGTTTTTCTTTAAAAGATCATGTGAAATGGAAGTTGAGATAACAAGTAACAAACCTGCTGCTGTTGAAAGCGCAGCCGCTAGTCCACCCGCTACAACCAATCCAACAACCCAAGGTGGTAAATTGGCAATCTCTGGATTGGCCAATACGATGATATCCTGATCAATCGTTAGTTCATTGACTTGCTCATCTGCATGATACTGAATTAAGCCGTCACCGTTTTTGTCTGTATAAGTGAGTAGGCCAGTATTTTCCCAATTGGTGAACCATTCGGGCATATCTTCATAAGGCTGTTCTGAAACCGTTGTAATGAGGTTGGTTCTTGCAAAAGCAGCGACAGCTGGTGCTGTCGTATAAAGAATAGCAATTAATAAAAGTGCCCAACCTGCAGAAACTCTCGCATCGCGGACTTTGGGTACTGTGAAGAATCGCACGATCACGTGCGGTAAGCCTGCTGTACCAAACATTAATGCAGCTGTTATGAACAGCATATTGGTCAAATTGCCTTTGTTTACTTTGGTGTATTCGGCAAAACCCAGATCAACAGAAAGCTGATCAAGTTTTTCTAACAGATAGGCTCCGTCCTTTAACTCAGCTCCAAAACCAGCTTGAGGAATTGGATTACCTGTCATTTGAAATGAGATAAAAACTGCCGGTACGGTAAAAGCAAAGATCAAAACACAATACTGAGCGACTTGAGTGTATGTGATTCCCTTCATTCCGCCCAAGACCGCATAGAAGAACACAATGCCAATGCCGATCAAAACACCCGTATTGAACTCAACATCTAAGAATCGAGCAAAGGCAACGCCAACCCCTTTCATTTGACCTACTACATAAGTGAAAGACACAAAAAGTGCACAAATCAAAGCCACGGTTCTCCCCTGCTTTGAGTAGTATCTGTCTCCAATGAAATCAGGTACGGTGAACTTGCCGAACTTCCTCAAATAAGGCGCAAGCAAAAGAGCGAGCAGTACATAACCTCCTGTCCAACCCATAAGGTATTGGGCTCCGCCAAAGCCCATAAATGAGATCAAACCGGCCATTGATAAGAAGGAAGCAGCCGACATCCAGTCTGCCGCTGTGGCCATACCGTTGGCAAGTGGATGAACTCCTCCTCCTGCCACATAAAATTCTTTGGTAGACCCTGCTCGAGACCAAATAGCTACCCCTATATAAAGTAAAAAAGTAAGCCCAACGATAATATATGTCCAGGTTTGCGCGTCCATTAATCTTCGTTAACTCCGTATTTCTTGTCTAGCTTATTCATCAAATAGACATATACAAAAATGAGCACTACAAAAACATAGATGGCTCCCTGCTGAGCAAACCAAAAACCAAGTGGGAAACCTCCTATAGAGAATTGATTGAGGTAATCGGCTAGGAGTATACCAAAGCCAAAAGAAACTAGTAACCAAATACTAAGCAGAATAGCCAGATATTTGAGGTTTGTGGTCCAGTATTTTTTGAGCTGATTATTGGGCATTGGTCAATACCAAAATTCCTATCAAGTTATACTTAATAGGAATTGATGATTTCAAATTACGATTTTCTAGCAAGAGGCAAAAACCCTATTCGTACCTCAAGCTTTTGATTGGGTTGGCATAGGTAGTTTTTAAAGCATGATAGCTCACCGTTAGGATAGTTATGAACATCGAAATAAGAGCAGCAAATACAAAAACCCACAAGCCGATTTCAACTGCATACTCAAATGCTGACAACCAATTCTGCATCAATGAATAGGCTATTGGGGCAGCCAAAACAAAACCGATTCCCATAAGAAGGATAAAACCCCCTGTCATCAAAAAGACTAAACTGAGTGATTTTGCACCAAGAACTTTTCGAACACCGATTTCTTTGATTCGCTGTTCTGCGGAGAAACTTGATAAGCCAAAAACACCCAATAAGGAAATGAAAATGGCGATCCCTGAGAAGTAATTCATTAACTCACCAATAGTAGCTTCTGCCTGATAGATCTCTAAATATGCATCATCAAAAAAATTATATTCGAAGGCATAGCTTGGGTTCAATTCTGTTACCGTCTCGTCTAAATAATTAATTCCCTCTTGTATATTTCTACCGCTAATTTTAACGGTAGCCATCGTAGGATAATCTGGTCTATTCGAAATGATCAATGGTTTGATACTTTCATGAAGTGATTGAAAATGAAAATCCTTGACGATACCAATCACCCTACCCGGTCTACCCCAAAAAGAAACCGCTGTTCCAACTGGCTCGTCTAGCTTCATCAAATTTGCGGTTTGTTGATTGATCACAACATTTAAAGTATCAGTAGCAATGTCTTTGTTGAAAGCTCTTCCTGCTATTATTTCCATTCCATAGGTCTTAAAAAAGGCCTCATCGGTATTGATTATTGCATATTCCATATCAGAATCATCCGATTTACCCTCCCAAGAAAACCCTTCTGCTCTCGTTGAGGCATAAAAATCGATGGGCGACCCAGCCGAAAATGAAATATTTGTAAAAATGGGATTTGAAGATATTCGCTGTTTTAACTGATTTCGATTGGCTTCAGCAAGAAGATCTCCTTCTACAGGAAAAGTGATCAGATGTTCTTTGTCATATCCTAGTTCTTTTTTGGCTATATAGTCCATTTGACTACGCACTACTAAAGTCGACAAAATCAGAACGGAAGAAATGGTGAATTGAAAGACAACCAAGCTTTTCCTCAAGAATGCAGAACCTTGATTATTCTTTGAAAAGCCCTTGAGTGCAACAATGGGTTTGAACCTTGATAAAACTACCGCAGGGTATATTCCTGCTAAGGCACCAACACTCAACCCTATTCCAAGTAGTATTAAAACTTGTCCTTGGTTTAACCATGAAAATTGTAGCGATTTACCAACAAGTTGGTTCAAAGGATCAATCACTAGCATCACAAGAATACTAGCCAATAGAGTTGCTAACAATGACATGATCATTGACTCTATGATGAACTGAATTCTGAGTTGGCTGCGAGATGAACCCAATACCTTTTTAACACCTACCTCTTTCGCTCTTTTTGTAGCTCTCGCAGATGTCAAATTCATAAAGTTGATTGCAGCTATTATCAAAATGAAATAAGCTACTGCACTGAACAGTCTTAAGTACAAGATACGTCCTCCTACGACTTGACCATTCTCGAAGTCACTGTATAAATATCTGTCTTCGAATGCCTGAAGGAAAATGGAAGTACTGTATTCTTCTTTCCCAACCTTATCAGCTAAATATCCTTCAATCTTGCGATTGAATTCATTTATTTGAACTCCTTCGCTTAACTTAACAATACCACTGATCCCACTATTTCTCCAATCTGAAACCCAACCAACAGCATCTGCCCAAAGGACATAAGGCATAATAAATTCAAAGTCTATTGTAGACTCCTCTGGCACATCTTCAAATACTCCCCCTATTTGAAATTGGCCCCAACCATCGACCTCTACAGTTTTATTAAGTGCCACTCTGTCACCAAAAATGCGCTCTTTCAGACTAGTAGAAATAAAAATTTGACTTGGGTCTTTTAGTGCATTTTGCCTTTGACCCTCAATAAATTCTAAATCGAAAACCTGGAAAAATTCTTCGCTAGCCCACCTTCCACTTGTTTTGAAGTTTTGATCATTTGTAGAAAGCAACATTTGATTTAGCCAAGTAAAGGCAGCCATGTGCTCTACTTCAGGCATGTCCTCTTTGAAATAATCTACCAATGGACCTGGGCTTATTGCTGAAGTAATTATGCCCTCTGTCGTTACTTCATTCTCCATGACTTGATAGATGCGATCAATGTCACGATGAAATTGATTGTAGGACTTCTCCGAATTTATGTAGAGTAATAAGAGTAGACTGGAAGCAATGCCAATGGTTAATCCGAGAACATTCATTAAAGAATATCCACGCTCATTTAGAATTGAGCGACTAGCAAATTTGAAGTAGCTTCTATACATGATAATTGTGTTTGAGTTTTGACCTAATTTTTTGATAGCGAAAGGGCGCAAGAAATTCAATACATGGAAAATGAAAACCATGTTTGACCTGAATCTGCTATTCTCTTGCCTTGTCGCCTGATAGTATTCAATTAAGTCTCCCTCAATTTCTTCGAGCAATTCGTCTTTGCAGAACCACGCAAGCAAACGCATGGACCACTTAGGAGGCTCGAAAGTTAGATGTGATTTCATTTAAAGGAGACCTAATAATTCGTTATTCATTACGCAAAGCCAAGGCAGGGTTGGCTTTCGCAGTTCTGATGGAGATGACACTTATGGTTATGAAGATCAATGTCAACAAAGTGATTGTAGTGATTACAAATACAAAAGGACTGATGCCATTCTGGTACGTGAAATTTTCTAACCAACCTCTCATCAAACTGAATGTAACTGGTATGGCTAAAGCCGTTCCAAGACAAGCCACAAGTAAGTACCTCACGTTAATTAATATCAGAATTTGATAAATAGATGCACCAAGTACTTTTCTGATACCAATTTCCTTTACACGCTGCTTTAAAGCGATCATCACAATACCGATCAGCCCGGCAATAGATAAGAAGATTGAAATGGCAGATAACCAAGTAGTGAGAAGTAATGTCTTAGATTCTTCTTCATATAAACTACTGATCTGCTGATCTAAAAAGCTATACTCAAAGTCGACTTCCGGGTAAATTTCAGAATAGGCATTCTCCATGTCGCCCATCACCTTCGACAAGCTTTGAGCATTGAATTTTACCATGAGCTTATTATAACTCTGTGTTCTTATTGTCATGATCAAAGGACGAATAGGCGTATGCAATGACTGATAATGAAAGTCCTTGACTACACCTACAATTTGACCTTTCACTTGGTTCTCGTTGTCGAGCCAAACAATGTCAGTTCCTGCGGCACTTTCAAGACCCAATTCTTTGACTGCTGCTTCATTCACTATGAATGATGTACCTGCCGAGTCTGCCGCCAATGCTTTGTCCAATAACCTTCCTTCTAGAAGCTCTACACCCAAAACTTGGAAAGCTTCATGATCAACAAAAATCTCAGAAGCATCTATTCGGTTATTCGGGTCGTTTTCTGCATAGAAAGGGTGTTGGTTGAATTGACCTCCAGGTGGATTAGAAATGGTAGAAACATCTGCTACGCCAGCAATTTGAAGGAACCTGTTTTTTAAGATCTCAGATCTGTCTTCCCAATTATCAATATCAATAACTACTAAGTTTTCAGCAGAAAAACCGAGGTCTTTATTTTTGATGAATCGAATTTGGTCCGAGATGATCAAGCTACCCGAAATCATTATGACAGCAGCTATAAATTGAACCCCTAAAAGAGCCATTCTGATTTTAGCTCCACCAATCTTCTTACCACCTTGACCTTTTAAGATTTCTCCTGGTTTCAAGGCATTGAGATAAATAGACGGATATGCCGCGGCAAGAACAGCAGTGATTGTCGTAATGAGCACCAAAAAGCCTATCACTTCGAAGGAGAACAATTGTGCAGAATCAATATTCCCTGAGACCAGTTGATTGAAATTTGACTCCAAACCACGGATCAAAAATACAGCTATAACCAATGCCAAATAAGACATCAAAACTGATTCAAAGACAAATTGAGTTAGTAACTCTCCTTTTTTCGCACCGAGCGTCTTTTTAACACCCACCTCTTTGAGTCTTTGTGCAGAACGCGCAGTGCTCAAATTAACGAAGTTGATTATCGAGATAAGTAAAATAAACAAGCCAGAGACCCCATAGATTATCAAATAGGTCATGCTACTATTGCTTTCAAGTTCCCACCTGATATTAGATTTTAAATGAATGTCGGTGATTGGTTGCAAATCAAACCTCGCATCTCCTTGTCTGATATCATTGAGGCCATCTTCAGACCAATTCAAGTATTTAACCACGAATTCTGGGATCTTTGCTTCAACTACCTCTTCTGTTGCACCAGCCCTTAGCTTTACATAATTAAAATGCCCAAAATCATCCCAAGACATCCATGGATCATTAAAACTCATTGATTTGAGCGTCATGTAAGAGATCAAGAAATTGAAGTGAAAATGAGACTCCAAAGGAAAGTCCTCCACGACCGCTACAACTTCTAGCATATCAGTACTAGGTCCAAAGGACAGACGGTTTCCTACCGCCTTCTCATTCAGGAAATATCTATCTGCCATTGATTTTGAAAGCACTATGCCATTGACTGTTTCCAAGGCCGTATTTAGATTTCCTTCAATGAACTTTACATCAAAGACATCGAAGAATGTACTGTCTGCAAAAAAGCCATTAGGTTCTTCGAAGGAAATGTTCGATTTCTCAAGTGTAATAGGAATCGTAACCTTGGTAAGCCCAGGCCCATAAATGGGTGAAAGACTTACAGCCGCTTCGACCTCTGGCATATCAGCTACCATGGCCTGCGCCATTGGGTGTGGCGTGCGCGTTTGAGGATTATCATTGAACCAAGCTACGCGGTAAATGTCTTCAGCACGCTCGTGAAACCTATCATAAGATAGTTCTTGTTTCAAGTGCAAATAAATAAGCCCGCAAACCGTGAAGGCAAGTACTAGGCCGCCAAGGTTGAAAATTGTACTTGTTTTTTTTCGCAGCATACTGCGCACTGCAAATTTGAAATAGCTTCTGTACATAATGAGTTGATTTGAGTTTTGACCGAATTTTTTGAGTGCAAATGGACGAACGAAATTCAAAACATGAAATCGATAAGCCCAATTGGCACGAAACCTTGAATGATCCTCCCTCAAGCATTGATAATGCTCAAAGAGGTCTCCTTCGATTTCCTCTAGTAGCTCATCTTTGATAAGCCACTTAAGCAATCTAGAAGCGAACTTTGGTGTATTATGGAGTTCTTTAAATGCCACTAAGATTCAAACCCTTTAGTGCGATCTCTGGGATCTGATTAAACAAGGAGTTGCGCATTTCGTGGTTGCGCTCTAGCGCTCTTTTGCCTTCAGCAGTAATGTTGAAGAGACGTTTTCTTCTTCCGCCTCTTTCGTGGGTAGCTTCTGCTAAATCTGAGCTGAGGAAGCCCTTCTCTTGAAGCCGACTGAGTGCTGAGTGCACTGCCCCTATGGCCACTTTTCTACCCGACTGCTTGATGATCTCTTCGCGGATGCTTAGACCATAAGCATCTGGATGCAACACACCAACGATCAACAAGACCAGTTCTTCAAATTCACCTAATTGAGTTCCTTTCATTTGATACCAATTTTCGTAAATGTAGAACAAATCTAAAAACAAAATCTACATTTATGAAATTTGATAATAAAAAATTCATCTACCACAAAAAACCCCTCCTTAAAAAGAGGGGAATATATCTATGTAATTAAAATTCTAATGGTTGCTCTCCCCTTTTTAAGGGGAGATGCCTGAAAGGCAGAGGGGTTATCGATAACTCGGAGGTGCGATACCCTTCATCCTTAAGTAGGTGACAATCTGTCCTCTATGGTGTGCATTGTGATCTAAATAAGAAATAATGCCAGCGGTTAAGGCATCATTATTATCCTGAGACAATATCCAATTGTTCATCGAGTCGAATTTTTCATTTGCCCACTTGATGAGTTCCTCTTTTGACTTGGAATTCTCATCTCCAGGTTGCCAGGCAGCATTTCCTCCATTGGCAAAGGCTCTTTCAAAATAGTCCACGCTATAAATAATGTGATATGCCTGCGCAGCAAATGTACGTTGATCTTGACTCGCTTTAAAGTCATATTCACCTTCTGGCATGGCCTCTAACACCTCAATAGTAAACGCTTTCGAAGCATCCAGCCGTTGTTTCAGCCAATCATAGCCTCCATCTTCGGCTTTCTCAACTGATGTAAAAAGTAGAACAACTGCCGCTAAAAAAAAGACCGCGGCAAAGGGAATTGAGTTTTTGATTTTCATGATAAGTAATGATTTAAATTGATAGCAATTATACGTTAGTGCTTACGATTATAAGGGTTAACGGATATCGCCCGAAAAAGAACGTAGCTCGAACATCATTTTTTGATTAATCTCTTATGGAAATAATGGTCTGCCATCATCTCAATTGTATAATAAGAGAACAATAACACATGAAGAGAGCACTAATTATATCCTTGTTATTGGTTTACGGAACTCTTTCGCAAGCCCAAAAATATGATAATCAACTAGATAACTTCTGGACAGAAGTTTATCTATTAGAAAATCTAGGTAAGCTTAAATCTGCCCAAACCAAGGTTGATTCACTCAGACAATTAGAGCGATACGCTGACCTAACTGATCTTCAGGTGAGAGCTTATTTATATAATGCCAAATTCAGATTGCTGCTAGAGGAGGATGCCCGATTAGCTGTTATTCTTGAGCTTGACAGCCTCATCGAACAAGAAACAGCGCCCCAATTTTTTTACCACTACTTAAGGGCCAAATCGCTAAACGACTACCGAAAAAAGAATGGATATAGGATTAGAAACAATGGTGAAATAGGCATAGACACCACTGATTTTAGCTATTGGTCGAGCGCTCGGTTCATCGAAAAAATAGATGCTGACTATTCAACTGCCTTTGATCTTGTTCAGAACGAAAGCATTGAAGAATATGCCTATTTGATTAAACCAGGTGCAGAAAATGAATCATTCAATTTTGACCTTATTGATCTTCTTGGTCAAGAAATGATAAGTTTTTATGAGACCAAGGGAAAACATATACCGGAATTAGAAAAATCAATAATTCAATGGGACAACTTCAAAGCTTCAGACTTCACAGATATAGATGAGTTCAAACGCAAGAAGTTAATCTTACTTCAACGACTCGAGCAAAGAGCTCGGCAAAACGCCAAAAATTCAGTTGCTTCATATTATGCAATTGAACGAACTAAGACCTTTAATTTCTTACAAACCTTTAATCGCTTTAACCGAACTCCAGTATACACCAGCTCAAAAGAATTGGCCAATGACATTGAAGCTTTACTACAGGACGATAAATTAGACAAGAAGCCAGTTCAATTGGCACTTGCCAAGCTTTGGCATGACCGCCTGTACACATATGACAAGGACTCCAATGCAGGAATTTTAGCTCATAAATGGGCAAGTGCTCTTTTAGCAAATGACACCACAAGTTTCGAGTCAATTCAAGCAATCAAAATCATTTCCTCACTTGAAGAGGAAGATGTTGTATTAGAAATGAAAACCTTTGAGCCCTCTCAAACTTTTGTCAAAATCAACCTTTATTACAAGAATTTAGATAGTATTCAATTCAGGATATATCGTAGTAGCCCTGACCAGATAAAACACATCAAAAACTTCGAAGCCCCGCTGAAGGCAAAACTTGCTAAACAAAGGTTGGTGCGCTCATGGTTTGTCAATTTACCTCATACCAATAACTACCTGCACCATAACACGGAAACACTAATAGACCCATTAGCACCTGGTACTTATGTAATTGCCGCATTTTCGTTAGAAACTGATAAAATACTAGCCCATACAAACTTTCAAGTAACTGACCTCAACTTTATGAAAGTGAGGAACGATGACAAGCAAGAAATGCTTATCACACATAGGGTTAATGGAAAAGCACTTAAAGGAGTTGAGGTGATTTTTGATCACGCCAAATTTCAGGGAACCTTTAAAAGTGACGCAAACGGAAAAATCTATCTACCAGCAAATAAATCTTTGTATGATCTAAACCCAATCTTGGTCTATAAAGGAGATACTACCTATTTCAACAAATTCAACATTTCCAATAACTATAATCGTCACTCAGATAAATTAAACATTCAAGTAAACCTACTCACGGACCGGAGTATTTATAGGCCTGGTCAAACTATGTATTTCAAAGGCTATGTGCATAGCTTTTCAAATAATAAAAAGAAAATTGCGGTAGGCGAAGAAGTTTTAATTACGGTTCATGATTCATGACTTTGAAGAAGTATTGGAAAAAGTATACGTGACCAACGAATTTGGTACATTCTCTGACTCACTTACATTACCTAAAAATTCACTCACAGGATCATACTATATCGAGATTGAAGAGGGAGATAAAGACAGTAAGCTTTATGATGAGATTGACGGTTTCTGGACATCATACGCCTCCTTCTACGTGGAAGAATACAAAAGACCTCGCTTTGAAATTGAAGCGCTTCCCATTAAAGAAGCGTACACGATAGGAGATTCCGTTACACTAAGGCAAAAAGCACATCTATTCTTTGGTGGAAACCTAGCTGGAGCGTATGCAAGCTATAGCATTTACTCTTTGGATGATGATGAAGTGATATCAGAAGGTAAGCTCAAAGTTGATCAAAATGGTGAGTTCAAAATCAGTTTTTTAGCCACTTCAAAAGATGAATTAGATACAAGTGCTTTGCCTATTTTGCACTATTCTTTGAATTGTATAGTGACTGACCAAACAGGAGAAAGTAATGAATTCATTAGATATGTTGACGTGGGCTTTCACAAGGCAAATTCTCCTGTTCTAATTGAAGATGAAATCTATCGTAATGATGGAAATGCACAACTTTCAATCACATCCAAAAATCTAAATGATGTAGACTTTGCCATCGCTGGTGAACTTAACGTTTATAAACTCCCAGAATATGAGACTTACCCAATCAAAAGATTGTGGCAAGCACCTGAATTTAAAACAATATCCAAAGACAGCTTCAAAATGCTTTTTCCTTATGAAGCTTATAAAGAAGAGGAAAAGGATAGGACAAAAGAATTGATTGCAAGCATTACTAAGCATAAAGACAGTACCCTATTTGAACTTCCCATTAAAGAATGGAATCGAGGGCGTTATGAAGTAGAATTTATCCCAGACGAACAATATCCGCTAGTAAGCTCCGCATCCTTCACGGTACTAGAAAACATTGGAGATAGACTCGATAAAACATTTTTGAACGTCTATTCAAATCAAAACACTTATAAAGTGGGTAATAAGGCCCGCATCACTTTTGAAACCGATGTAAAAGACATCACAGTGTATGTATTTCCCGATCAATTTGCATACCGCAAACCTGACTTTGTTTTTAAGCTCAGCGAAAACGAGCACACCATTACCCTACCTGTCAAAAAACAAGAGTTAGGCGGGTATGATATTCATTATGTTGCTATTGGGCACAATTATGCCTCATCTGGAAGTCTAAGGTTAAACATTCCGATAATAGAGAGACCTATCAAAATAAAGGCACAAACTTTTAGAGACCTGTTAGAACCTGACCAATCTGAAACATGGAAGTTTACTATTGAAGGCGAAAATGAAGAGGGGCTTTCGGCAGAATTATTAGCCAATATGTACGATACCTCTCTTGACGAGCTTACTCCGCATCAATGGAGATTTGGAAATGAATACATTGAAAAATACGCAAGAAGCAACATCGATATAAGTAATTACCTATTGACTAAGGAAAGCTCTGGGTTTTTGAAATATAGACGCATTTGGTACAATGATAGGGTCAATCCGAGACTCAATTTTTATGGTTTTTCCTTAAATAATGTTGGAGATAGTCAATTTCAATATTTAACTGAGATGTTTCATGAATTCAAGTCCAAGGTTGAAGTAAACTACATGGAGGTAATACCAACAGGTTATATTACTGGCATTGTAAGAGGAACTGATGACGGATTACCCTTACCTGGGGTAAACATACTAAAGAAAGGCACCAATATCGGAACGAGCACTAGCGCAGAGGGCACTTTTACTATTAAGGCCAAACAAGGCGAAACATTGGTAGTGCGTTATCTAGGCTATGTCACCATTGAGCTAACCGTAAGTCAGGGCAATTATTATGAAATTGACTTAGCTCCTGATGCTGTAGCATTGGGTGAAGTAGTAGTGACAGCCCAGGGAATAGCAAGAGGTACAAAAGTACTTGGCTATGCTATCGGAGAAATTGAAAATGAATTTGATGAAGTCTCCGAAGCTTTACAAGGAAGAGTTGGCGGCATTCAAATTCGTGGAAAAAGCAGCTTATCGGACAAGACTCCACTGTTTATTGTCGATGGGGTTCCTATTGCTGGAGGGCAAATTGATATTAAGCCAGAAGATATTGAAGGAGTTTCAAGACTTGAAGGGACTGAGGCAACAGCACTTTATGGAACTCAAGCGGCCAACGGTGTTATAATTGTGACTACAAAAGCGGGTGCTTCTAAAGTTGAAGCCCTACTAGATGGTGTAACAGCAAGATCAAACCTCAAAGAAACTGCATTCTTCTTTCCGCATCTGACCACTGACAAAAAGGGAAATGTTTCTTTCACTTTTAAATCGCCAGAAGCCCTTACTCGTTGGAAGTTGATGTTATTGGCGCATACCAAAGATGTTAGAGTAAAAGAAATGACACGCTTTGTCACCACTCAGAAAAAACTAATGGTTAGCCCGAATTGGCCAAGGTTTTTAAGAGCCGGAGATAAGGTTGATCTCTCTGCTAAAATCATCAACCTGACAGATGCTTCATTAAACACACAAGTTCGCTTACGAATCATAGACCCAGAAACAGAAGAGTTAGTCTCTTCCATAGCGCTCGAAAACAGCAGACAGTCTAAAACAGTAGGAGCTAAATCAAACGCCAATGCCAAGTGGCACTTTACAGTACCCGAAGGAATTGAAGCCCTTAAGTTTTCGATTGTAGGTGCGGCCGATGAATTTAGCGATGGCGAAGCGCAAGTTTTGGCTATCCTTCCTAGCAAAGAGTTAATAACCGAGGCACAACCATTCTGGATTAATGCCAATGAAGAAGTTTCAATTCAAAGGAAGATCAGCAACCAATCTAACTCAGCAGAACCAGAAAAACTGACTTTAGAAATTACTAAGAACCCAATTTGGAACGCTCTTTCTAGCCTGCCCTATTTGATGGAATATCCTTATGAGTGCAGTGAACAAACCTTTTCAAGAATTTTTGCAAATAGCTTAGGCCTCAAATTGATCAACGATTTACCAGAATTAAAGCCCGCGCTTGAAGAAATTGGTAAGGCCAAAAATCCACTTTCAAGAAGGGCCCAAATGCAGCAACTCTTAGTCGAAGAAAGCCCTTGGCGCAATGAAGCCCAAACTCAAGAAGAACGCATGCAGCAGCTTGGTCGCCTTTTGCAATACGACTCCCTTCTTGAGCGAGTATATGCTGACATAGCTATACTCAATGAACGTCAATTGGATAACGGAGCTTTCCCTTGGTTTAATGGAGGCTACGCAAGCCTGTATATCACCAATTATATTGTTCAAGGCTTTAGTAAAATGGAAAATATGGGCATTTCATTAGATGAAATGAACGCCAGTAGGCTCGTAAGGCGAGCGCAAAGATTCTTAAGAAACGAACTGGTTTCGAATTACAACAATGTAATCAAGGAGAAAAATCAAAGGTATTTGCTATACAGCCATTTGGATATTCTTTATACGCTGAGCCTTGATGCTGACTTTTCCTTCGCCCCGCCTCAAAAAGAGGCAGCTCAATATATCATCAATCAAAGTGACAGCATTTGGCTGAAACTTCCACTAGAACTCAAAGCCAAGTTGGCCATGGTTCATCTGCGCTTTAGCGCTAAAGAAAAGGCTCAAATGATCTTTGAATCGTTACAAGAAACTGCCATTCAGGATGAAGAAAAAGGCATGTTCTGGAAGGGCATGTCTGGTCATAGCTGGTACAACCGAAACCTGATTGCGCATAATGCGGTGATGGAGCTTTATCATAAAATGGAGGCTGATGCATTTGAAAAACAGGCTCTTTTTAAATGGCTCATTCACCAAAAACGCAAAACAGACTGGGGCAACACCCGAGCCACTACTCAGGCTATCTATCAGCTGGTCACCTCTGACTATGCCGTATCAGACGGCAGTGGTGACTTAAACATTCAAATAGGGAACCAGAGTATTGCGACCAAGGACGAAGGCCTTTTTGTGAATAAGGAATGGGAAAAGGAAGCAATACCCGAAGCTACTGAACCAATCAAAATCAACAACCAGCAAAACAGCCCGAAATGGGGTAGCATCTATTACCAGTACTATGAAAAATCCGATTCTGTAGTAAGGAGTGGCGATCGACTGCAGATTGAACGTAAACTGTTCGTTCAAAGGGGCAAAGAATTTCAAGCAATAGTAGATTCAACAGTCTTAAATACAGGTGATAGAATTAGAGTCAAACTCCTAATCAATGCAGCGGATGATTTTGATTTCATACACATTAAGGATGGAAGAACTGCTGCCCTTGAGCCAACAGATGTACTTTCTGGTTACAAATCTTTCGGTAATCTATGGGCCTATCAGGTCAATAGAGATGCTAGCATGAACTTCTTTGCAGATCGTTTACCAAGAGGTAGTTACACCATTCAGTATGAGATGCTCGTGAATCAATCAGGCACATATGCAAATGGCTATGCAAATATCCAGAGCATGTATGCGCCTGAATATATCGCCAAGAGCAAAGGTCAAGGATTAAAAATTATTCCAAAAGACTAGTAAGCCCACTGTCAACATTAAAGAAAGAAGAATCAATATTAAGTTCTTCAAAAAATCCGATTGATCTTTCAGGACGAGCATCAGTGATAAAGATCTGACCAAACTGGTCTGAGGCTACCATTTCTATGAGTTTAGCAATTCTGTTATCATCGAGCTTATCAAAGATGTCATCGAGCAATAGAATGGGCTCTTTGCCCTTCTGCTCTTTTAGAAAGTCATAGTTGGCCAACTTCAAGCTGATCAGAAATGATTTTTGCTGGCCCTGCGATCCGAACTTCTTAATCGGTCTTTCTTCCATTAAGAAATCAAAGTCGTCCTTGTGGATCCCAACATTGGTTCTTTTCAGAATCATGTCTTTCTGAAGAGAATCCGTATAGGCTTTGGCCACATCCTTTTCAAAATGCGATTGATAAACAACATCTACTTTTTCTCCATCATCACTAATATTCTCATAGTGGCTTTGTAAAAGTGGCTTGAAGAAATTCAGAGCCTCTTTTCTTCTTTTATGAATATAGGTTCCCAATTCTATGAGCTTCAAGGTGAATGGCTCTAATAGGTCCGCATCGAATGTATTTTGCTCGGCAAAGCGCTTCAATAAGCTATTGCGCTGTTTCAAGGCGTGATTATATGCGATCAGGTTAGACAAATAGACAGCGTCTGTCTGGCTGAGAATGGCATCAAAGAACTTCCTTCTTTCATCACTTGCCCCACGAATGATATCCGTATCATTTGGGGCGATCAATACCACTGGAATTTTACCCACATGCTCGCTGGCCTTTTTATATGGTACCCCATCTAATCGGATAGATTTCTTTTTACCTATTTCCAATGTGCAAAGCACCTCCTCTGATTTCGTACCAAAATTCATCTTGCCCTTAATGGAGAAGAATGTCTCTTGGTGTTTAATGCAAAGCTGGTCTTGACTCTGCTCTGCACTTTTTGTTATGGCCAAATAATAAATGGCATCAAGCAGATTGGTTTTACCACTACCATTAGGCCCCAAAAAGCAGTTGACCTGAGGCGAAAATTCGAGCTGAGCGCTCTCATAATTTTTGAAATTGGCTAGTCTGATGGATTCCAGATGCATTAGTTTCAAAGTTGAACGTTTTTGTCTTATTTTCGCAGTCCAAATTGAATTATTGAATATTCGGGCTTTGCCCTTGAAAATACAAACGTATGGCAGCTACTAAAGCAAAAACCACAAAAGCCAAGGCTACTAAAAAGCCTAAGTTTGATAAAGACCAATACATGTTCTGGTATGAGAACATGTTGCTTCAGAGAAGATTCGAAGAAAAAGCTGGACAGCTTTATGGTCAGCAAAAGATCAAAGGATTCTGTCACCTATACATAGGACAAGAAGCTTGTTCAAGTGGATCTGTTTCCGCTCTGAAAGAAGGTGACAAGTGGATCACAGCTTATCGCGATCATGGGCAACCACTTGCGTTGGGTTCAGACCCAGGAGCAGTGATGGCCGAACTGATGGCAAAAGCTACAGGTATCTCTAAAGGTAAAGGTGGTTCAATGCACATGTTTGACAAAGAGAAAGGCTTCTTTGGTGGACACGGTATTGTGGGTGGCCAGGTTCCGCTAGGTGCAGGTATTGCCTTTGCAGAAAAATTCAATGGTACGGATAACTTATGTATCTGTATGATGGGTGATGGTGCTGTTCGACAAGGTGCTTTCCACGAAGCATTGAACATGGCCATGACTTGGAAACTACCAGTGATCTTCGTGATCGAGAATAATGGTTATGCCATGGGTACTTCGGTTGAAAGAACTTCAAACGTAAGAGAGCTTTACACTTTAGGTGAAGCGTTTGATATGCCTTCAGCGCCAGTAGATGCCATGAACCCTGAAAATGTTCACGTGGCTGTTGAAGAGGCTGCAGACAGAGCAAGAAGAGGTGATGGTCCTACCCTATTGGAATTCAGAACTTATAGATATAAAGGTCACTCAATGTCTGACCCTGCCAAATATAGAACTAAGGAAGAATTGCAGGAATACAAAGACAGAGACCCTATTGAGTATGTAAAGGCGAAACTTGTAAATAATAAGTGGGCTACTGAAGAAGAACTAAAGGAAATCGATAATAAGATCAAGCAGGATGTACTAGGCTACGTGAAGTTTGCAGAAGAGTCTCCTTACCCAGACCCTTCAGAAGCTTACAAGGACGTTTACATGCAAGATGACTATCCTTATATATTAGAATAGGCTTCAACCTATTGTTTTTCAACAATTTCTTTATATTTGCGACCTAATTTTTGAGAGATGGCGGAGAATCAATCTTCAGATAACAAGAAAGCAGGAAATAGCTCTATCAATAAGTTCAAGGAAGAAGTTGGACCAGTTGGTTTCATCGGAGCAATTGTGGGTTTGGTGGTACTTGTTGGTGCAAGTGTGATCTTCTTTTTGAATTTCAGAAATGACCAAAGAAACGAAGAGGCTCAAAATGAGATCTTCCAAGCACAATACTACTACGAGAACGATAGCTTAGACTATGCTTTAAATGGCGATGGAAGAAACCTTGGTTTCGTTCAGATCATTGATATTTATAGTGGTACTGAAGTAGCAAACCTTGCTAGCTTCTATGCTGGTGCTTCTTACTTAAAGCAAAGACAGTACAACGAAGCCATCAGCTATCTTGAAGACTTCTCAACAGGTGAAGAAATTGTAATGGCAAGAGCTCAAAAACTTTTGGGTGATGCTTACATGGAATTGGGTAACTTCTCTGATGCAGCTGACAATTACATGGCTGCTGCAAATACAGTAGACGATCAATTCTTCTCTCCAACATACCTTATCGGTGCTGCTTTGGCATTCGAAAAATCAGGTGATTTAGATGGCGCGATCGATGCTTATGATCAGATCATCGAAAATTATAAAGATGCTGCAGATGCAGTATTGGAGGCACGAAAACAAAAGACACGATTGGAAATCCTTGCCGGTCGTTAATGAATTGAATTAAAACATTAACTATATAAGGTAAGGCATTAGTCTTACCTTTTTTTGTTTAAAAACTATGGCATCAAGTATTAAGAATCTCAGCGAATATTCAGGAAAGAATGTTTTAGACATCAGCAATAAGAAGTTTGGCGTTGTTGTATCAGAATGGAACGAAGAAGTTACGGAAGCACTCTACAATGGTGCATTTGAGACACTTTTAGCCCATGGTGCGAAGAAAGAGCACATTGTCAGAAAATCTGTTCCAGGGTCGTTCGAACTTTCTCTTGGTGGTCAGTGGATGGCACAACAAGAAGACATTGATGCAGTGATCTGCATTGGCTGTGTTGTTCAAGGAGAGACAAAGCATTTCGATTTTATCTGTGATGCTGTTGCTCAGGGAGTCACCAATGTATCATTGAAATACAACAAGCCTGTGATCTTTGGTGTACTAACTCCAAACACACAGAAACAAGCCTTGGACAGAGCTGGTGGAAAGCACGGTAACAAAGGTGATGAGGCAGCGATCACTGCCATTAAAATGTTAGGCTTCTAAGAATTCAAGATGCAAGTATTGAAATTTGGTGGCACTTCGGTCGGCAGACCCGAGCGAATGCATCAGGTAGCGGAGATCATTACTCGAGATGATGAACGCAAAATTGTTGTGCTGTCAGCACTTTCAGGCACAACCAATGCCTTAGTATCAATTGGTGATTCGCTAGCAAGCGATAATAAGCAAGAAGCCAAGGAAAAGATCGATGCGCTCAAATTGCATTATGATGCATTCATAATCGACTTGCTTTCAACAGAGGCAAAACGTGAGGATGCTTCTACAATCATTAGTGAGCATTTCGAATTTTTGAATATCACGCTGAAAATCTCATTCAATGAGGCCCTCAACAGGGACATTTTGGCCCAGGGTGAATTGATGTCCACCAAGCTCTTCACGCTTTACCTTCAAGAGCAAAACATCAATGCTGCACTTTTGCCAGCACTGGAATTTATGCGCACCAATGAAGAAGGAGAACCTGACATTCCTTTTTCTGAAGAGAAATTGAGTAAGATCATTGAAAACCATAAAGGAATAGACCTATTCGTTACTCAAGGCTATATCTGTAAGAATTACAAAGGTGAGATAGACAACTTGCAACGAGGAGGAAGTGATTATACGGCTTCACTTGTAGGTGCCGCAATCAAGGCTACTGAAGTTCAGATCTGGACTGACATAGATGGTATGCACAACAATGATCCACGTGTTGTCGACAAAACCTTCCCTATTGCTGAACTATCATTTGATGAAGCTGCGGAGCTTGCTTATTTCGGTGCTAAAATTCTACACCCTGCATCCATTTGGCCGGCTCAGAAGTACGGTATTCCAGTGAAACTTTTGAACACGATGCAGCCTGATGCGAAAGGTACCGTGATCAGCCAGAGTACGAATTCGGATGATGTAAAAGCCTTGGCAGCCAAGGATGGCATCATTGCCGTGAAGATCAAATCTTCTCGAATGCTTTTGGCCTATGGTTTCTTGAGAAAGGTCTTTGAGATCTTCGAACGCTATAAAACGCCAATCGATATGATCACCACATCTGAGGTGGCTGTTTCTGTAACTATCGATGATGATACCAATCTTGATCGCATTCAAAAAGAATTAGCTTCATTCGGTAAAGTGGAGATCGATCGTAATCAAACCATTGTTTGCGTGGTGGGTAACTTTGTTGCTGAGCGCAAGGGTATTGTCAATAAGATCTTTGAATCATTGACAGACATTCCTATTCGAATGATCTCTTATGGGGGAAGTAGACACAACATCTCTTTATTGACAGACGAAGCCAATAAAGAAACTGCTTTGAAAAAGCTCAATGAGCACTTATTTGGGCTCTAATCGATATGCGTAGTGCGTATTGCGATATACTTTGTCGCTCTACGCACCTCGCGAATCGTTCTACTCTTCATAGAGTTCCATCCAAACTGCGTTGACTGCCCTGGTTTGGTTGCCCTTCCATTCTGAAGCTCCAGGTATTTCTTCTGACTTAGCTAAGGATTCTTTAGTTTTTCCGGCCTCTTTTCCTGATTTCACAAAGTCAATCACTTTGCCCAGGTAGTTCTGGAAAGCCATTAAGTCTTGTCGAGTTCCTGTGATCTCGTATCCGTTACCAGAATGACCAAATACAAATAGGGTATCATCATCAAAAGCCTTGTAACCCTTTTCCATCACTTCAATCCAATTGGCTACATCAGCCCCTGCTGATTTATCGATATATGGCACTCTCCTATTAAACAATAGGTCACCGGTATGAACAACATTGGCATTCTCGAAATGCACGAAAGAATCGCCATTGGTATGGGCAGCACCAAAGTAGTGCAATGTTATTCTTTCATCTCCAACCTTGTTGCGGAGTTTACCCTTTTTATAGGTTGATGTTGGCAAAAGTTGATTTTCAAGGCCACCTCTATTTTCAGCAACTCGCTTTTGGTTAAGCAAAGAATTCTCGTGAGCAACTATATTGTCTACCATGCCCTTGAAAGCAATATTTCCGGCAGAATGATCCCCATGGTGATGCGTATTAACCAAGAGGTCAACTTTTCTATCTGTGTTTTTTCTCAATTCTTCGATCAAATGACCCGCTTGTTCAGGAAACTGACTATCAATCACGGCAAGCCCATCATTACCCATATAAGCGGCTATCGTACCTCCACGTTCTGTGAAAATGTAAACGCCATTTCGCAATTCTTTGAACTGATAATTAGCCTGGAAAAAGGCATTCCAGAAATTATTGGTTGGTAAAAATGAAAGGGTACCAAGCGCACCGGCTTGTTTCAAAAAGTCTCTTCTTTTAGTCATTATCGTTAGAAATTAAGGTCGAGTTAATCACCAGTATTAAACCATTTATGTAATTGAAAGTTCAAAAGCCCACGCCTGCACTTCTTTTTGGTATTTTCGCTAGCAAATTATTCACTATGAAAAGGCCTCTAAACACTTATCAACTGCTAACACTTTTGTTTGCAATCATTTTCCAAGTCAATGTCTCTGCCCAAGAGTCTTGGCCGAGAGAGTTATTGACCAAACCTGAAAGAACCAATTACACCGAAACATCTACTTATGCAGAAGTAATGTCTGTTGTAAATGCAGCCATCAGCGGTAATGATAAAGCTCGCCTGATCAGTATGGGTCAAAGTCTAGAAGGAAAAGACATACCAGTTGTGGTATTGGCCAATCCTATGGTCAACAGCCCGGAAGAAGCTAAAGCCAGTGGCAAGCCAGTGATCTATGTTCAAGGGAATATTCACTCGGGTGAAGTTGAAGGCAAAGAAGCTGTTCAAATCTTAATCAGAGAGATATTAAAAGGAGATAAAGGATATCTACTCGATAATCAAATCATTTTATTTGCGCCCATCTACAATACTGATAGCAATGACAAATTGGAACAAGGCCGTAGACCTTCACAAGAGGACAGCCCAATAAAAGTTGGCATCAGAGCAAATAGTCAAGGTTGGGACCTTAATAGAGATGGAATGAAAATGGAGACGCTCGAAACAAGAGGTCTTTTCTCTAACATCATAGTGCCTTGGGACCCAACCCTCTTCGTTGATTTACATACAACAAATGGTGTTTGGCATGGATACTCGTTGACTTGGGCGCCTAGCTATCACACTGCCGGTGAAAAAGCTCCATATGATTATACATGGAATACGATGCTTCCTGAAATCACCAATGAAGTGGCAACAAAAGACGATGTGCATTTAGGTCCTTATGGATACTATTTTACAAGAAGAGAGGGCTGGCCGATCAAGTCAATTTATACTTATAATCACCACCCGCGCTATTTGGTCAATCAGTTTGGTTTGAGAAATCGTATGGCCATTTTGAGTGAGGCTTTTGCACATGAAAGACTATACCAGCGTATTAATTCTACCTATGCCTTTGTGCGAGAAATTTTAGAGCACACCAACAAAAATGGCAAAGAAATGATGCGCATCAATATGGAAGCTGAACAAGCTGCGATCGACCTAGTGAAAGAACAAGGTGGAAAAATAAGCAAGGGAGTTCGTTTTGAAATGGTGCCTACAGATAAGCCAATTGATTCATACAGGATCTACAACCACATGCAGTCTCAAAATGAGCGTGGACAAGACATTTACATTCGTAAACCAGAGATCATTGCCCTCGAAAACATTACGAACTATTCAGCATTTAATGCGACTGTTGAAGCCGTCTTACCAAAAGGTTATTTAATTCCGGCAGAATTTGAAAACATTGTTGAGCACCTTAGAAGAACAGGTGTAGAAGTTGTGGAGCTCACTAAAAACCAAAGAGCCACTGGTGAGGTATTCATGGCTAGTGAACTAATGCGTTCACAAAGACCATTCGAAAAACACCAAATGGCAACTTTAAAAGGAGAATTTGAACCCGCCAAAAGGCGTTTCAAAAAAGGCGATTACTGGGTTGACCTTGCACAACCATTGGCTAACCTGATCTTTTATATGCTAGAACCTCAATCTGACGATGGTTTGGTCAATTGGAATTTCTTCGATGATTACTTCAATTCGAATGGTATTAAAGAAAAGCCTGTAGAATACCCTATCTTTAAGTACTACGAATTAAGATAAGATGATAAGACTATTTCAATTAACAGTGTTGGCTGCGCTGTTTAGCACTGCCGCATGTGCGCAAAAAACAGATCTTGAGAAGACTGTCGAGACGGTAAAGCAACAGACCATAAAAGACCATATTTTTTACTTGGCTTCTGATGAAATGCGAGGTAGAAACACAGGTTCTCCTGAAATTTTGATCGCAGCAGATTATCTGGCAGAACAACTAGCCAGTTATGGTGCAGAGCAGGTTCCTGGAGCAAATGGATGGTTTCAACCAGTACCTCTTCGTATGAAGACCCCAGCTACTTCAGGCGGTTTATCTGTTGGAGGTAAGGAATTCAATCTGAACGAGGACTTTTTGATTGTTGAGGGTGTTAGTGGAGATTTCAATGGCGAAGTAGTATTTCTAGAATATGGCCTTGAAGCAGATTATAAGGGTAAAGATGTCGCGGGCAAATTCATCTTCGCGAAAGCTGGTGATGGAGAAGTCACAGACAGGAGAAGCATATTGAGACTAAGCCGTGATAAATATGCCTTAGCCCAAGCCAATGGCGCTGCTGGTCTGGTAGAGTTCTATGCCTCACCTGCTACACCATGGGAACAATTGGGTTTCCTTTTCAATCGCGTAGGAGTTTCATTGGATGAAAGCAGTGGTAATGCCCAGATCATACCGCACTTGTGGTTGAAAGACCTAGACAATGCCAATCAAAAATTCATGATGACACGTAGCTTGAAAAGAGCTGAGCTCAGCATTGAGGGCATGACCAATGAGATCACCGGAGACAAAAACGTATTGGCTATGGTTGAGGGTACTGACCCTGAATTGAAAAATGAGTTCATAATGTTCTCGGCCCATTATGATCATGTAGGAGTAGGTCGACCAGATGCCGAAGGAGATTCCATTTATAACGGCACAAGAGATAATGCGATAGGCACCGTAACCGTGCTTTCCGCAGCTGAAAACATCGCAAAATACCCAATGAAACGATCTGCGCTTTTTGTGCTTTATACAGCTGAAGAAAAAGGGCTACTAGGAAGTCGTTATATGGCTAATAATCCAATCATTCCTAACGAAGAGATCGTGTTCTGTTGGAATAGCGACAATGGAGGATATAATGATACCACCATTTCAACTATTATTGGATTAGAAAGAACAACGGCTGCCCAGTACATCAAAGATGCTAATGTGGCTTTTGGTTTAACAGCTATTGATGACCCTGCAGGAGAGCAAGGCCTATTTGACCGATCTGACAATGTAAACTTTGCTAGAAAAGGAATTCCTGCCCCTACTTACAGCTTAGGCTTTAGGGCCTTTGATGCTGAAATTGGAAAATATTACCATCAACCTGGAGATGAGCCCGAATCTGTAGACTATGATTACCTTGAAAAGTTCTTTAAAAGCTATGTATTGGCATCAAGAATGATTGGTAATGCAGCTGAAACCCCATTCTGGGTAGAAGGCGATAAATACTACGAGACTGGCAAGAAGCTTTACGGTAAAGAATAAGACTGACCTTGATTAAGATTTAAAAGTCCTTCAGCGATGGAGGACTTTTTTTATGGTAATTAATTTATCCTTCTAAAAACAAGTTCTTGATCTGCCTCTTTCAAGACCATTTTTGAGAGCGTTTGTGATACAATCGCAAACTGCCGAACTAGACTTAGGTCTTCGGCTTTCAAAAGAGTCAACATGAGCTGGTTCTCTTTCCATTCAAATTGGTAAAAGAGCAAGCCCGTACTGACTGACTCACCTGCGAAAGCAGTAAAATTATCGTAGAAACTATAGGTCAAATCCTCATCAGAATTATTCCATTTGCCCAAGATCTTATCTGGCGGAAGTTCAGATTTCGCCTGTGACCTTATAACTTGATCAAATTCTTCTATTAGCTTTTCGGTGCGTTTCTTGTACAGCGATGCAACAGCACCATCTAGCACTGGGTACCACATAGACCCCTGCAATTCGCCTCTATATATCTGCCCCAAATAGCTGATCTCAGTCTCTAAATAAACTTCCCAAGCTTTTTCCTTTCGGCAAGTGCTGCCTTTCCTTGTTGACTTAAAGCCATATCCAACTGGCCATAAACTACCTTCCTTAAGTTTTGCCATATCTGACCTTCCGCTTGCGCAGCTTGGCGCATTTCTACAGTCGTAACAGCATTCTGGTACTTGGGTGAAAGGTATTGACGGATATTGTTGTACTGAGCATAGGCAGTAACAGATGAGAACAGAAAAAATACAAGTACTAATGATCTCATTCTTAGTCTTTAAACTTTTCCATACGTTTTGGTAGTACCACAAACCTGTAGTACCCCCAAGCAATACCTGCAGGTACAGCAAAGAGCAAATGCAATAGTTTGTTTTCTGGCTCTAATGGCACTTCTTCGTCAAAATAAGGAATACCCACATAAATGATCACCCACAAGGCGACCCCATAAAATACTCCCTTAAGTATCCAGCTTTTATTATTCATTATTGATCAATTCATGAATCAGTCTTAATCCCTCCAATGTCAAATGGCGATCGACTACATCAAACCTATCATGTAAAGGGTGAAGAATTGAGGAAAGTCCTCCTGTCGCTACAACCTTGAACTTGGTACCTAATTCCTTCTCTATTTTATCCAACATTCCTTCAACCATACTCACATACCCCCAAAGCACACCATTTTGAATGGCCATGGTCGTATTTGTTCCAATAACAGATTCAGGTAATTCTAGAGGTACTTCTGGCAATTGGGCTGTTTGACCTACTAGCGCAGTGATAGCCGTTTTAAGCCCAGGAGCAATATTCACTCCTTTAATATTGCCCTCAAGATCAACGATAGTAAAGGTTAAAGCAGTACCAAAATCTACAATAATCACACCGCCCCCATGAATCACCTTACCTGCCATCGCATTACTTATAAGGTCAGTACCAATTTCATGCGGGTTTTGTGTTTTTATAGGTAGTTGTGAATAGATCTGTGGACCTACAAAAAGTGGAGTTTTATCTATTAGAGGCCTACTGAATTCAGTTAAAATGTCTTTCAATTGAGGTACAACAGAAGAAATTACAATACCATTTACATCCTCAAGCTTTAGGTTGGCTTCTAAAAAATTGAGCCTTATGAACATTTCATACTCAACCTGATTTCGAACAGGAAGCGTATTGAATCGCCATTCATGGGTCCATTCGGTTCCATTATGGAGCCCAAAAACTATATTGGTATTACCGGCATCAATGGCTAAGAGCATCTTCGAAGATATCAAATAATTTTTCTCGTCATGCTGAACTTGTTTCAGCATCTTGAATAAAAAGACCTTGAATCAAGTTCAGGGTGACGATTAGTTCGTAATTGTTGATAAACAATAGAGTGTCACTGCGAAGAACGAAGCAGTTTACTTTTTAAGCTTTAAAAGATTGCTTCTCTTGATTCACGAGATCGCAATGACGTTCTAATATAGTTAGTTCAAAAACATCGGAGGATGCTGCTCGTCAAAATCAGTAGCTTCTTGGTATGCTCGCGCTACTGCCAAAATAGTAGCTTCATCGAACAAGTTTCCGATAAATGATATACTCGTTGGCCTGCCCCGACCATCATAACCATTTTTCAAAACTACGCATGGGTGCCCTGTCAGATTGGTGGTCAACAATTGGCTTCCTCCAAAACTGGGTGTCACAATCACGTCATAGTCCTTCATCAATGCATTTACTTTCATGACCAAATCATAGCGGGCTCGATTGGCATTGATATAATCTACAGCTGAAGTAAATCTAGCAGACCGAAATAGGTTCGGCCAAGCGCCAGCATTTTGTCTTGTCAAAAGCGAGTCTTGATCACTTCTAGTTAGTGCATCAAAGGCCGCTGCTGCTTCAGCCATAAGTATGGACTGCATTCCTGGAAAAGGCATATCACTGACCCATTCCACAGGCTGTAAGTCCGCCCCAAGTGATTTTAGCACTTCGAGTACAGTACTGTCCTGGGCTCTGTTATTCCTTCTATTGTTGTCAAAGAAGTCTTTCAAATAACCGACCCTAAGTTGAGAGAGATCAGCAGTTCCTTTATAATTAAAAGGATGATCCTCCACAGTAAGGTCAATGTCATCTGTTCCCCTAATGGCATCGAAAACCAATGCGCAATCAAAAGCATTCCGAGCCATAGGCCCAATCTTATCCATACTCCAGCTCAAGGCCATTGCACCAGCTCTACTCACGCGACCAAAAGTTGGTCTCAGTCCTGTGACACCATTTCTAGTAGATGGCGAAACGATGGACCCCAATGTCTCAGTGCCTATAGCAAATGGAACCAAACCAGCTGATGTTGATGATCCTGAACCAGCAGAAGATCCACTTGAGCCTTGCTGAAGATCCCATGGATTCTTGGTTGTGCCACCATACCAAACATCGCCCATAGCCAAAGCACCCAAAGTCAATTTCGCCACAAGAACTGCCCCAGCCTCATCAAGCTTTTTGATTACCGTACCGAGTTCGTCACCTCTATTTTGCTCCTTGTATGGAACAGCTCCCCATGTGGTTTTATAATTCGGCACAGACAGAAGATCTTTTGCCCCATAAGGAATTCCATGGAGCGGACCGAGATAAGTCCCTTTAGCTAGTAATTCATCAGCTCTTTTGGCACTCGCCATTGCACGCTCAGAGGTCAAAGAAATAACCGATTTTAAGGTATCCCCGTAGGTTTGAAGCCGATCTAAAAAGAACTTGGTCAATTCCACAGAACTGATCTTCTTATCTCTGATCAGTACTGACAATTGAGATACTGTATAAAAGGCCAGGTCATTCTTGTTTGAAGGCAATTCGACATGCCCAGGAAAACCCCAATCAATCATTTCTTGCTTTGTCGGGATTGGCTTACCTCCTTTTGGCGGATTGAACCACAATACTGGAGGCACACTGTTATCAATTTCGTATGCATGGAGCTCTTGGGTTCCTATCAAATTTCGATTTAGGTTCGGAAGAAGCTGCTTGATCTCATCATCATCAAAATTGAGATCTAGAATTCTTTGCGCTCCTTTAACGTCATTAGCATCAATTGCTATGTCTTGAGCAACTTTGAAGCCCGCCAAAAATAAGGCAGAGCCAAGCAGTACAAAAAGGAATATCTTAGGAAGTCTCATAGGGTTATGCTTAGTTTTGGGTGATAAGTTTTCAACTTTAAGCTCATTGAATAAGTTATAAAAACGATGCAGACTCAACAAGCCTTATTCCCTCAATGGATGCGAGGATTTTTATTGATTGCAACAGCTTACAACGCAGGCTGGGGCATCTTCATTAGATGGTTTCCTGATACGTTTTATAGCTACGTTTTAGAAACGCCCGATGCTGTGGCTCCACAACAGATCACCTGGCAAGGATGGGGAGTTTTGATAATGGCTGCTGTTTATTTGGCAATTGCCATTCACCCAGGTAAGTTCTGGTACCTGGCATTTTTTGGGGCATTTACGAAAGTAGCCGGATCGATCTGGTTTTATCTGGCAATTCTTGAACAGCAAGTTGGAGACAAAGCCTTGTTTCATCTCTTAATGAATGATTGGGTTTGGGTGCCATTCTTGATTTGGATAGGTTTTGAAGCATTGAAGTATAAAAAGGCAAAGCATGCATCATCACTTTGAAAGGCTCTATGATTATAATGATTGGGCCAATGACTTATTCTGCCAGAAACTTGCAGAGATTGCATGTAAAGATGGTGAAATCCTCAGGCTTTTGAGCCATGTGCACAACGCACAAACCATTTGGTTGAATAGAATAATGCAGGTGGATAAAACCCACGGAGTATGGGAAATTTATACACTAGAAGAATGTATTGCTCATATTAAATCAAGCAGTCAAGCTTGGAAACTCTGGCTAAAGGATCAGAAAGATTTTGATAGAAAAGTGGCCTACAAAAACTCAATAGGAAAAAGCTACGTGATGGATCTTGCAGATATAGTGATACATGTTGCCAACCATAGTACCCATCATAGAGGCCAAATAGCCACCCTACTAAGGCAACAAAGCATAGACCCACCAAAAGCGGATTTTTATTACTTCGCTTTATTAGAAGAATAGGAATTTTTTGCGTTTGTGAAGAGGCGTCCGTTTTCTGCGCGTTCCTGCTGTACCTGTCTTGCTGCTTCCAAAGCAGTAAGGTTTATCTGAATTCAACTTTAACTTATTGATATTCAAGCTAAAAAATACACCACCCGATTCTGGTTTAGCACTAAATAAAGAGCCTAGACTATGTGTACCTAATGTGATTGGTCCGTAACGAAGAGCTGCACCTAATTCCATATCCCCTTCGAGATTTACATAAACTGGGAAATATGCTCCACTAAATCCTGTTTCGTACCTAGGCGTAATGGTAATGCTATTCGGATAATTTATTCGGTAGTCTGCATTCATTAATTTCGAAAAGTCAAACTGACCTGCAACATTCAAAAACCAATTGTTTCGAAAATTATAGTCATAATTGACGTTTAGTGCCGTTGGCATACTCACCGTATAGCTACCGGTCAGATCAGCAACATCGCTCACTGTTGCTATTGAATCTTGTAGTTCTCTGACACTACTGATTCCAGATAATAGGTTGTCAAAATCTATGGGTGTTGTTTGAGGCAATACATTTAATACATCGAAAGAAGCAGAGCCATAATTGAAAGACATTTTTCCTATGTCTGTAATAGAAACTCCTAAGCGCTGCTCATAACGGATATCAGCATAATAGCTATTACCAGCATCTCTTTGAGGGTCGTCACGAAACAGGGATGTTTCATAAACAACCCCAACATCAACAGCAAGTCTATATCCCGTACCTGGCGGAAATTTAATTGGTTCTGTTCCATCAAATTGCTCAAAATCATTCAAGTTTTCAGAATACGCAACTTGACCTTGCAAATTGGTCACCTCAACCAAACCTGTATCATCACTGGCATAAGAAAGACTTTCGAGTCGAGCCACTGCATTCCCGATAGGGTTGACCAATTTGAAAGTACCCCCTACTTTAACTCTGTAGTAACCATTATCGACCACTAAACCTGCATAAGTAAAACTGAGGTCATGCCATCCCATAGCTGCTGCATCACCCGATTGCCCAACTACACTACTCCCGGCAAATTCTATAGAACCTAACCTACCAAACTGTTCAATGAATTCAGGGGAAATGTCTATACCACTAGCCACAGTACGGAATTGGTATTGAATGCCAATGCTCGCCTTATTTTTGAGTGAGAGCATCACACCCATTGCACCAAGCCTTAGGTCGGAATTTAAGAATCGTTGCTGCCCATCTACATTTCGAATGAAACCTCTATCTCCATCACTTGATTTACCCAAATAGCCAATATTGTTGGTAAAGTAGAAGTTTCCATTCAACAAATTGACATCATACTTGTAAGGACTATTGGCAATCGATGCTGGATTCAAACGGCTGCTTATTATTCCAGAAAAATCTGAATAAATAAATCCATTATGATGCTGAGCAAAACAGATAGGTGTGATAAAAAGAAGGATGATGACAATGCGAAACCTCACAACAACTAGGATAACGATAAGCTAAATAAAAAGGACATTTTTACCTCTATTATTTCAAAATACCCCTCAAGAGGTAAAACCCTACTCTTAGAATGGTTATAATCTTTCTTTGTTCTGTTTTACAACAGATAATTCTAGAGTTGCTGAAATCTGCCAAATAATCGTCTGTTATGAATGGTGTTATTAATTGACATTCTGCGGTTTTTTGTATGTGAACGGTACTATTTGCTGTATGAAGTGCAATTTTCTGTATATTTGTAACACTTTCACAAGCACCAAGTTCTAGTCTTCTTATTACTATCCCGGTCTTCTTTGACCAAAACACTTCAATTTAACTAATCCACTTGTAGCCTGCACTAGACCCATCAGGGTGTGTATGAGTTACTGATCGAACTAAGTAATTCACATATTTATTGCTTTTAGAGTTCCACCGGTTTAATCGAACTAACGGCTGGTGAACTTAGCTATGAGTTGCGAAAGCAGCTTGTGGTGCAGTGGTGCATCGCCCTGATGAACAATCAACAGGAACCGATGAACCTTAAAAGGCGACATAACAATCTATTTTGTTTACTCATCAGCTTTTTGCTGATAGCGACACCCCTTTTATCGAACGACAACATCAATCGAACACTTGGTAAAGCGCAAGCTGCCGAGGACCTTAGACTTTATTTTAAGCTGATCGATGAGCAACATGGTAATCCTTACCAATACGTTTCTCGATCAGCTTTTTTTAATGCAATTGAAGAAACAATCATTCAGCTACCTGAAAGCATTGATATCAAGTCTTTTGAACTTGAACTCTCAAAACTCAACAACTTGATCAGGTGTGGTCATACCACGGTAAACCTTCCTACTGAAGTATTTAAGTATGAAAGCAACCTAGACCAATTCTTTCCAATACCGGTGTCGATAATCGATGGTGAGATTTATGTGGATTTTGATCAGACAAAAATCCCTCACGGGTCTAAGATCATAAGCATTAATAATATTGAACTCAAGCATAGCATTAGGGACTTAACCCAGCTTACAGTTACAGATGGCTTGGGTGACACTAAACCATTAGGAGATTTAGAAAGCCGATTTGGTTATTACTTCTACCTCCAATTCGGAGGTTTCAAAAATTTTAATGTGAAATACCAAAGCCCTGAAGGTGCTCTGAATGAGTTGAGCATTGCAGGTGTAGCGGGACATAAAATGATGGCCAATCATTATTTCAGGCCACTCTATCAGTCTCACGAAAGGTATTATCACTTCACACACCTTGATGCGATCGACTCTCTTCATACAATGGTGCTTACTTTGAATACTTTCCAGGCAAACCCTGACTGGTTTTATCAAAGGATCTCGTCACGTTATGATGAGGAGGCGAAGGTGTTCGACTTCAGCCACCTTGTTTTGGATTTGCGCCAAAATGAAGGGGGCGATCGCAGAATATTAAACTTCCTGTATGAGTTCTTGACAGGAAAAGAACTAGTTGATCCATCTCAATCTTCGACCCGCACCTTATCTATCAAAAGCCCAGAGCTTTTGGAGGGAATTAATGGAAGTCTCAGTTCACGAGGCCTTATCCTGCAGGCTGAACGCTATTTAGCAGAACATTTCGTCCTTCAAAGTGAAGAGGGCTATAAGGCTGAAGAACAAAACTGGCATGAGACTTTTGACGCTGGAATACATTGGGCGGGCGAGGCTTTTGAAGGTCAGATCTACGTATTGACTTCTGGTAAAACCTTTTCTGCAGCGGCTGACTTTACTAGGATTTTAGGCGCTATGGACAACGTATCTATTGTTGGAGAAGAAACTGGTGGTGCCAACGTTGGAAGAACAGCAAATATGTTGCTTAACTACAGTCTTCCAAATACAGGTACAATGGTTCAGATTCCTGTGATCTATGAAGAATTTGTGAACACAAATAAGATTGAAAATGCTGGCAGAGGTACTTTCCCTGACTACTATGTAAAGCAATCTTATACGGATCTACTTGGTCAAAAAGACGCCCCTTTTGACTTCGCTTTAGGACTCATTCAAAACAACTTGCAGCAGGGTTCTAATTAATCCTTTTCTCGTTTTTACCCTTCTTCGGATTATTTACCTTTATGAAATGAGTAAACCGGAAAAGTCTCTCTTTCTGCTCGATGCTATGGCACTCATTTATCGAGCTCATTTCGCTTTCAGCAAGAACCCAAGAATCAACTCAAAAGGACTCAATACTGGAGCCCCATTCGGCTTTACCAATAGCCTTTATGAGATCATCGAAAAGCGAAAGCCGACACATATTGCTGTGGCTTTTGATATGAGTGGTCCAACTTTCAGACATGAACAATTTCCTGAATACAAAGCCAACAGAGAAGAGACCCCTGAAGATATAAAGATCGGTACCCCGATTGTCAAAGACATTGTCAGGGCATTTAACATTCCTGTGCTTGAGCTCCAAGGTTACGAAGCGGATGATATCATTGGCACATTTGCAAAGAAGGCATCAAAAGAGGGCTTTGAAGTCTTTATGATGACTCCCGATAAAGACTATGGGCAACTGGTTGAAGAGCATGTTTACCTCTACAAACCTGCCTTTATGGGCAATGGTGTAGACATCATGGGCATACCTGAAGTACTGGCTAAATGGGACATCGAACGCATCGACCAGGTAATTGATATGCTAGGACTGCAAGGTGACTCAGTAGATAATATTCCGGGTATACCAGGAGTCGGCCCGAAGACTGCAGCCAAACTGCTCAAGCAATACGGAACGGTTGAAGAAATTGTGAAACATGCTCATGAGGTAAAAGGGAAACTAGGTGAGAAGATCGCCACCTTTGGAGAACAAGGAATACTCTCAAAAGAGTTGGCCACCATCAACTTGGAAGTACCTCTAGAATTCGATTCTGAATCTATGAAGTACAACGGGCCAAATGTTGAGGCATTGACCAAGATCTTCGAAGAGCTCGAGTTCAGAACCACATTAAAAAGGATCTTAGGAGGCGGCTCTTCTCCTTCTTCAAAACCGAAGCCAGTTGTGGCAGAACAGATGGGGCTTTTTGGTGATGCTCCAGCTGCTGCACCATCTGCCATTGAAGAGGAAGAGCAACCAGCTGAAAAGAATAACATTGCCAATACGGAGCACGATTATCAATTGATCGATACGCCTGAGTTGAGAAAGCGATTGGTCAAATACCTTTTGGTACAGGATGAGATCTGCTTTGATACGGAGACGGATAATATTGAAGCCAATGAGGCCAACCTTGTAGGGCTTGCCTTCTCGTATAAAAAGAGAGAGGCATTTTACGTACCAACGCCTCAAGATAGAGCAAAGGGACAAGCAATAGCGGATGAATTCAAACCTGTATTTGAGAAAGAAGATTTAACCATCATCGCGCAGAATGCGAAGTACGACATTCAGGTGATGATGAATTACGGAATCGAGATCAAAGCCAAGATCTTTGATACGATGTTAGCGCATTATCTGATCGACCCCGATACTCGCCATAACATGGATGTGTTGGCAGAGAATTACTTGAACTATACGCCAGTTTCAATCACTGAACTCATTGGTAAAAAAGGTGTAAAGCAAGGCAACATGAAAGATGTTGATGTCAATAAAGTGGTAGAATATGCTGGTGAGGATGCTGACATCACGCTTCAGCTCAAGCATAAACTGGCACCTATGCTGAAGGACAGCAACCTAGAACCACTGTTCAATGATGTTGAGATTCCATTGATGCATGTACTTGCAGACATTGAGAACAATGGGGTAAGGATCGATACAGAGGCCTTGTCGAAAATGTCGAAAGAGCTAGAAGAGGAAAGTGCTAAGGCACAAGCTGAGATATTCGAAATGGCCGGAGAGGAATTCAATGTGGCTTCACCCAAACAACTCGGTATCATTCTTTTTGAGAAGATGAAGCTGGTGGATAAGCCCAAGAAGACAAAGACTGGCCAATACGCAACAGGTGAAGATATTCTTAGCAAATTGGCCAATGAACATGACATTGCGAAAAGGATTCTTGAATTCAGAGAGTATCAAAAACTCAAGTCTACCTATGTAGATGCTCTACCAACCATGATCAGTCCTGTCGATGGTTTGGTTCATACAGACTACAGACAAGCAGTGGCTGCAACTGGCCGTTTGAGCTCAAATAATCCGAACCTTCAGAACATCCCGATCAGGACAGAGAAAGGTCGTGAGATCAGAAAGGCCTTTATTCCTCGAGATGAAGACCATGTACTCATGGCTGCGGATTACTCTCAAATAGAATTGAGAATTGTGGCAGCCTTTGCTGAAGATCAAAGTATGATCGAAGCATTTAAGTCTGGAAGAGATATCCATGCAACGACTGCTTCTAAGGTCTTTAATATTCCATTGGAAGAAGTTGACAGAGAAATGAGAGGCAAAGCCAAAGGCGTCAACTTTGGTTTGATCTATGGTATTTCAGCCTTTGGTTTAGCACAGAACATTAACATTTCTAGAACCGAAGCACAAGAGATCATTTCTGCTTATTTCAATGAATTCCCTGGCGTGAAAAAGTACATGGACGATCAGGTGAATAAGGCACGCGAACTGACCTATGTAGAGACAATTCTTGGCAGAAGAAGATATTTGAGAGATATCCACTCTAAGAACATGACCGTTCGAGGTCATGCAGAAAGAAATGCCATCAATGCGCCAATTCAAGGTTCGGCAGCAGACATGATCAAGATCGCGATGATCAACATCCACAAATGGATGAAGGAAGAAGGGCTCAAATCAAAAATGATCATGCAGGTACATGATGAATTGGTATTTGATGTGCACAAATCAGAACTAGAGATCATGAAAACGAAGATCCCTGAGTTGATGATGGGCGCCATCAAATTAGATGTGCCTATGGATGTTGAAGTAGGTATTGGTGAAAACTGGCTGATCGCACACTAATGGGATTTAAAGTAACTCAACAAGACATTACCGATGCGCATGAGCGCATCAAAAGCTATATCCATCGCACACCGATTCTAACTTCTGAATCTGTCAATGAGATCGCAGGTTGTGAGCTCTATTTCAAGTGTGAGAATTTTCAGAAAATTGGTGCTTTTAAGGCCAGAGGCGGAGTCAACGCTGTTCTTTCTTTGCCGGAAGAACAACGCAAAAACGGTGTAGTTACGCACAGTTCAGGTAACCATGCACAAGCCATTGCTCTAGCAGCTAAAATGGCAGATGTTCCAGCTTATATCGTTATGCCAAAAACTGCACCCGAGGTCAAGAAAAAGGCAGTTCTTGGTTACGGTGCTAAAGTGACTTTTTGCGAACCTACCCAGCAATCTAGAGAAGAAAATGCGGCCCGAATTCAAAAAGAAACCGGCGCAACCTTTATCTCTCCTTATAACGACTATTCCGTTATCACTGGTCAAGCCACCTGTGCCAAGGAGTTATTAGAAGATCAAGGTGACTTGGATATGGTCATTGCGCCAGTGGGTGGTGGAGGCCTGTTGGCAGGTACGGCACTTACGGTGCATTACTATCAACCACAAATTGAAGTTTTTGCCGGAGAACCAGAGGGCGCGCAAGACACCTATCTCTCCATGCAGTCCGGTGTCCTCACCAAAGTTGATTCTCCTAAAACCATAGCCGATGGCCTCTTGGCTACAATGGGAGATAAGAACTTTGAAATCATTAAAGAATTGGTGAAAGAAGTATTCCCTGTTAATGATGAAGAGATCGTAGAAGCCATGCGATTGATCTGGGAGCGAATGAAGATCATCATTGAACCTAGCTGTGCTGTTCCGGTGGCTGCCATTTTAAAGAACAAAGAAGTCTTCTCAGATAAAAAGGTAGGCGTTATTCTGACCGGTGGAAATGTGGATGTTGGAAAGTTGCCTTTCTAAACCTGCGAGACTCCTTACTTGATCTGCGCGTAGGGATTGATCTCACGCAGCTTTTCTTCTAAAGCCCGAAGGTCTTTGAGGCGCATCCAGCTGACCTTGATCTTGTGCTTTTGCATGTGGTCTTTTTCATCCAACACATTTAAGCCAATATGCAGGTGATCGGTCTCGTAGTAACTATCGAAATTGTATTTATTGACCATCAAGTTCTTTTGCTTTTTAGAGAAGAGTCTTTTGGTTTTGATCAATAAACCATCATTCACCTCAGTGGCTTGTAAATGAACAGGCCAATTGACAATCGAAGACATAAAACCAAAGATCGGAGCAAATGCAGCCAGCAAGATCAGGTTGGGTAGTTCTGGAGCGATAATGAACTTATAACCAAAAATAACAAGCACAAAAAGGCCATAAAAATACAGTAAGTACTTAAAGCGATTTACTCTCCCTCTGTTGTCGATGTCTTTCATTAATTGAATTTAATCTTTTTCACTAAGTCCCATAGTACTACGCCAATGCTGACAGAAATGTTGAGAGAATGTTTAGTACCAAATTGCGGAATCTCCAAACAGCCATCCGCCTGTTGAACGATCTCTTCCTCCACACCAAAAACTTCATTTCCGAATACTAAAGCTATTTTTTGACCTTCGACAACTTGAAAATCTTCCAATGAAGTAGATTCATCGGCCTGCTCAATAGCGTAAATAGAATACCCTTGCTTTTTCAATTCTACCACAGCCTCATTGGTACTGGCATAATGAATCCAATCAACTGTATCAGTTGCACCAAGTGCGGTTTTGTGAATCTCACGATGAGGAGGTTGGGCTGTAATGCCACAAAGCGCAATTTGATCAACAGCAAAGGCATCACCCGTACGAAAAGCTGAACCTACATTGTGCATACTTCGAACATTGTCTAAGACTATGGCGATGGGCAATTTATCTGCCGACTTAAATTCTTCATTGGTCATGCGACCTAGCTCCTCATTCTTCAGTTTGCGCATGGTGCAAAAATAGCAAAACAAAAAAAGCACCCACCATTTCTGATGGGTACCCCCTTTACCCACTCCGACTTATTCGAAATGAGTTACAACACCAATCAACATTTATGTCTTTTTAGAGATCACCAAGTATTGTGAGATCTGCCAGAATGCATCAGGGTTTGTGATCTCTAAGATCTTTTCTTCTTCAGTTTCACCAGGCAGGATGCTGTAAGAATCAGAAGGATGCTCGCTGACAAGTGAAAGCTTAGTCGCTTCAATTCTCAGTCTATTTACGTCTCGTTTGTCTACTGTCATGAACTGCTTGAGATCTGCATCCTCCTGAAGGGCCATTTTTCTTCCGAGTAGGCCAAGAAAGCCACCTTCTTTATCTACCACACCTTTTTCTTTCAACTCATTGAAGGTGCCAATCACTAAATAGCCTTTATTTAATTCTTTATTAAGTGCTTGCAGCTGGCCTATTTCAAAGTCTTGTTTGCCAATGGTTGCCACATATTCATTGATAGATGAATTGAGCGAGTCGGTCTGCTGAACTAAGAAAGCCAGCGCTTCATCTTTAGCGACCAACTCAGCCTTAAGCGTGGTGACTTGTTCGACACGGTCTTTGAGGTCAGCTTGTAATCCGTTGATCTTCTTCTGGAAAATTCCAAGTCTTAATTCTGACGCACGCACCTTATCATTCATTGACTGAATGTCTTCCGCACTTCGGATGATCAAGTCATCAATCATCTGCAGCTCGGTGACCAATTTGCTTTTATCATCTTGGCCGAACTGTTCAGCACTCTGCCCTACGATTAAATTCTCTCTTTTCACGATCTCATCAATTTGTGTCTCTACATCATCTATCATTCCCACCATTTCCTCAAAGATCAATTCTTTTTGAAGTGCTCTTTTTTCTAGTCTCTCCACATCCTCCGTTAGGAGTTCCTTTTTTTTGTTGATTGACGACATGCCAAACCACATTGCCAAAGTCAGAGCGCCAAGTAGCACCACACCGATTTTCATTGTCTGTTTCATTTTTCTACTGTTAGGGTTATACAATAATTCTAAAGCCAAGAGGCTAAAATGAGGTGGTATAGTTGGTGGTTGTTGTGGAGGAGTTTTCCGGTCTGCTCGATTGTATAACGAAAACTTTAGTTGTTATTGTAGGCGATAGAAAAATATTTTCAGAAAGGGCTTTTTTGGCCTTTTCTGCCTAGGCATTTTTAGTATTTTTGACAATTACCTATCACATTTTTTGAGCATGGCGAAGACGAAGGCAGCGAAGGAAACTCCCTTGATGAAACAGTACAATGCGATCAAAGCAAAGCACCCTGGTGCCTTGTTGCTTTTTCGCGTGGGAGACTTCTATGAAACCTTCGGTGAAGACGCCATCAAGGCAAGTAAAGTCCTCGACATTGTCTTGACCAAAAGAGCGAATGGAGCGGCAAGTCATATTGAACTGGCCGGCTTTCCACACCACTCTCTTGACACTTATTTACCAAAGCTCGTCAGAGCCGGTAATCGCGTTGCCATTTGCGATCAGTTGGAAGACCCTAAATCTGTAAAGGGAATTGTGAAAAGAGGAGTTACAGAATTGGTTACTCCTGGTCTATCCTTTAATGATAATGTGCTAGAGCAGAAGCGAAACAACTATCTCGCTTCTCTCAATTTTGGCAAGGACGAAATCGGAGCTTCTTTTCTCGATCTCTCAACGGGTGAATTTCTCTGTGCACAAGGTAATCCTGCCTATATCGACAAATTGATCCAAGGATTGAACCCCTCTGAGATCATTTTCTCTAAAGGAGATCGCAGTCGATTTGACGAGCAGTATCCCGACAACCTCAACACTTATCATATCGATGAGTGGGTATATGCCTATGACTATGCTTATGAAAGGCTGAATGGGCATTTTAAAACAAAGAACTTAAAAGGATTTGGTATCGAAGAGATGCCTTTGGCCATCATTGCTGCTGGTGGAATTCTCTACTACCTAGAAGATACTGAGCACAAAGAGCTGGGACATATCTCAGCTATTAGTCGAATTGAAGAAGACAAGTATGTTTGGCTCGATAAGTTTACCATCCGCAACTTAGAATTGGTTTACCCTCAGCACGAAGGTGGTGTGCCTTTGATCGATGTGCTAGACCAAACCTTGACACCGATGGGTTCTCGAACATTGAAAAGGTGGATGGTTCTACCATTAAAAGAGAAGGCAAGAATAGATGAAAGATTGGCTATTGTTGATGCCTTCTATGAAAATGAGGAGCTTAAAGACGAGATCTCGGAGCACCTCAGACATATCAATGACTTAGAGCGATTGATCTCTAAAGTGGCGGTGGGAAGAATCAACCCACGTGAAATGCTTCAGCTGAAAAAAGCATTGGAAAATACAGCACCTGTTAAAGCTTACTTAGAGAATTCTGGTAACAAGGCATTAAAGCATTTAGGTGATCAACTGAATAACTGCACTCAACTACTAGAAAAGATCTCGAGTGAGTTGAAGGACGATGCTCCTCTACTTGTTCACCAAGGAGGAATCATTGCAGATGGCGTAGATGAAGAATTGGATGAGCTTAGGAAGATCGCCTTTAGCGGAAAAGATTTTCTGGTTCAGATCCAGCAGAGAGAGATAGAAGCTACTGGCATCACTTCTTTGAAGATCGCTTATAACAAAGTATTTGGGTACTATCTCGAGGTAAGCAATACACACAAAGACAAAGTGCCTCAGGAATGGATCCGAAAGCAAACCTTGGTAAATGCTGAACGCTATATCACCGAAGAGTTAAAGACCTACGAGGACAAGATCATTAATGCTGAAGACCAGTATAAGGTCATAGAGCAAAGACTCTTTAATGAATTAATTGTTTTTGCTTCTGATTATGTAGCGCAGATTCAGCAAAACGCTCGAATTATTGGTATGCTCGACTGCTTGATCTCATTCGCTACCATTGCTCAGCTCAATAATTATTGCCGACCTGAAATCAATGAGAAAATGCTCATCGATATTCAAGATGGGCGCCACCCGGTGATTGAAAAGCAATTGGCAGCTGGTGAATCTTATGTACCAAATGACGTACTGCTAGACGATCAAACGCATCAGATCCTGATCATCACCGGACCCAATATGGCCGGTAAGTCTGCTCTGTTGAGACAAACAGCCTTGATCGTGATCATGGCGCAAATGGGATGTTATGTGCCTGCCACAAAGGCCCTATTGGGCATCACGGATAAAGTTTTTACGCGTGTTGGCGCCTCAGATAACCTCTCGAAAGGCGAATCAACCTTTATGGTAGAGATGACAGAAACGGCCAGTATTTTGAATAACCTCTCTGAAAGAAGCTTAGTCCTCATGGATGAGATCGGTCGTGGAACAAGTACTTATGACGGTATTTCTATCGCTTGGTCGATTGTTGAGTTTCTTCAAAACCATGAAAAATTCAGGCCTAAGACACTCTTTGCAACCCATTATCATGAGCTGAATCAATTAGAAGAGGATTTTCCTGGTATCAAGAACTTTAATGTGTCAGTTAAAGAAGTTGGCAATAAGGTCATCTTCATGCGCAAACTAAAGAAAGGTGGTTCTGAGCATAGCTTTGGTATTCATGTAGCGCAAATGGCTGGGATGCCAAACCCTGTTGTCATACGTGCGGCTGAGATCATGCACCATTTAGAAAAGGACAAGATCAGGAATCAAACAGAAGAAAAACTGAAGGATGTTCCCAAAAACAACTTCCAGCTCAACCTCTTTGAAGCCGACCCAACATTTAATGAGATCAAAGATATCCTTGAAACCTTAGACATCAATACGATCTCACCTGTTGAAGCTTTGTTGAAATTGAACGAGATCAAAGGAAAATTAAAAGAGTAAAAATTTTTCTAATAGGCGTTGTTTATTAAAAGCCCTTCATTAAATTTGCACTCCCATTCGCAATAAGAGCGGATGTTGAAACTTAAAAATTGCGAGAGTAGCTCTCCCGATAGCTATCGGGAGGTAGAGCACAAAAGCTCAAGTTCTCAGCAAATTGCGAGAGTAGCTCAGCTGGTAGAGCACAACCTTGCCAAGGTTGGGGTCGCGGGTTCGAATCCCGTCTCCCGCTCAAAAGCTAAAAAGCGTGAAATTCACGCTTTTTTAGTTTAACGCCATACAGACTATCTGATAGTCTAAGCCGGAGTGGTGGAATTGGTAGACACGTCAGACTTAAAATCTGATGACCTTTTGGTCGTGCGGGTTCAAGTCCCGCCTCTGGTACAAAAGCCTTAGCGTAAGCTGAGGCTTTTTTGTTTATATGAATTTTCCCTAGAAGTAGTGATTGCAGCTTAGAAAGATGCCATTTACATTTGTTTATAATTAATCTAAATAAAAATAGATGTGTCAGACTAACCCAAAAACGCTTTTCCATGGAGGGCACTATAATATAACCACTTGTCTCGGCTGTAGGACAGTTGGATTATTCTATAACAACATCCTTTCAAGCTTTGAACATGATCAGTTCGTGCAATTCGCAGATTCTGTTTCATCCTTGAAATTCCAAGATGTCTGTGTGCCTTTCCCCGATGGGCAAGCGAGGGTAATTCTCAAAACCTGCCACAGAGATATTCAATTTTGTTTCAATTACCCTGAATTTGTTGAATTCCAAGTAGGACTTTCTGAGTCACTTGTTCTGCTCGAAATTCAAGATGTACTCAATCAAAAAACGACCTGAGATGCACCACGAAATCATAATGCTTAATCAGACCTCATCTGGTCAGTTTTATAAGTGCGCATGCTGTAATAGGTATAACCTGAATTACAAAAACCTTTTTCTTCACTTCAATAAAAAGGAGCTCAGAATCTTCTTGAAAACACTGAATACTTTAGAAGAAAAGCACTTCAGTCAATTCCACCCCGAAGGATATAAAGCTGTAATCTCCAAGCGTCAAAATCCAATAGGCATTGGATTCACCAAAATGGAAGTCTTCGAGGTTGTGACTTTAATAGAGCAAGCTCTTGTAATGGAACAAGCTAAAGCAGTAGTCAACAGTTAAAAGTATTAAGTCCTTGATGGTTAATCTCAATCACAACTCTTCAAAAAATTCATCCGTCATGAACGTGTTTGCAACCATTCAAGGCACAAATCAAAAAGAGTTGAAATATTTCGACTCTATGTCCGACAAGGTCATTAGCGCTCTATTAGATCCTAAAATCAAGGTTACGCGGAAGATGATGCAAATCATCGAAGCAACAGATTGCCCTCATTTAATAGAAATGATGAAGGAAAAGATGAAAAAGGAAAAAAGGTGAATTAAACTCATACGTTAAAAATGAAAAAGATAGGATTATTCTACGGTTCGGATACCGGTTCTACAGAATTTGCAAAAGACCTTGTGATTAAGGCCTTCGGAGAGCATGTCATAGAGGTTAAAGACGTTTATAAAGCAAAAAAGGAAGATTTTTTCCCTTATGATCTATTGATTCTTGGCCTTTCTACTTGGTTTGATGGCGACCTTCAGAGCGATTGGGAAGACTTCTTTGATGACTTTCAAACAATAGATTTCACTGGAAAAAAAGTAGCAATCTTCGGACTTGGTGACCAAGTGGGCTATGGTGAATTCTTTATTGATGGTGTAGGCATTTTAGGAGAAGCTATTGCCAACAATGGTGGTGAAATTGTTGGAGTTTGGTCTACTGACGGCTATGACTACCTTGAATCAAAGGCAGAGTTTGAGCCTGGTTGGTTTATGGGTTTAGCCTTGGATGAAGACAATCAAAGAGATTTAACAGAAAATAGAATTCAAGAATGGGTCGCACAGATCAAAGAAGAATTTGAACTAGTTTCTGAAGGTATTTTACTCTGATTCATACAGTTTGTTTTAGTAGTACGATTCGAATTCAATTCTTAACAATTCGAATGAAAGGAGCTCCGGCTCCTTTCTGCTTTATATAAGGTCTTCCATCCCTTCTGCATTAAACCATTCTTGCTCCCAAGCAGTCTCCAACACTTCTCTTGTCCTTTTTTCGTAGACCGCCTGTAATCCATTCTCCTTGATAAATGTCACTGCCTGCTCAAAGGAATTGAACATACTCTTATAAAATGCTTCTTGGTTAACCCGCTTCTTGGCATTAAATCGCTGAGCGGTTTCTAGGTTGAAAAGCATGACATCCGCCAGCATTGCTGGGTCAAGTTCTAGGAGCATAAATTGCTTGATATACTTCTGAGCAACAGACCTTCTCGCCCTTGCTCTTTTTCTCCTCACTGGGAAATACTCGTTGGCAATTTTAAATTTAGCCTCCTCAACCAGCTTATCTTCCTTTGGGTTAAAGACAAAATTGTAATAGTCTTTGACCGGCTTAAAACGGGTATAAAGATCTAAAACCTGATCTTCTAATTCGCTTTTATCAAGGCTCTGTAAGTATTTGGTCAAGGCTCTTTTGCTCATACACTAAGATAGATTTTCTGCTTTGCATCTTTTAATTAATACGGCTTATCTGCAACTTACTTTATGTCAGAACTATCAGACAATCATAAAAGAGTAATTGGTTTCGAGCGTCAAGCTCACTGAGAAGCGTCTTGTGCAGATGACTCAAGTCTTAAATAGGATCAATGATAACGAGATCCAAACAACTCAAAACATAGATATTGACTTGGATCAGCAGACAATGGATAAGGTGAGGTCACAGCTCTACAAGCTCAATATTGAACTCCTTCAGCTTAAAGAATTATTTGAGTTACCGTCTGGTCAACTCAACATCAGGCATATGATTCACAGCTATGCTACAATGGTTTGGGAAGAACTACTTAATACAACCAGTCAAAACCTAAGAGGCTATGGTAAAATGGAAGAATCAAACGCCAAAAAACTAGATGGACAAGTCCAAAAAATGGTAGAGATAGTAGAGCAAATTATTCAAGCTACTAAGTAGCTATACCCATTGGCAAGTGCACATTGGCTGGCTATTTATCCAAGCTTACTTCCCCGTCTAACTGTAATGCAATTACCGTTACTTGGTCATCCAGTACATCTTCAGGTAAATCTATGTAAAGCAGACCTGCTTTATTACTCCAATAAGGTTTGTTGTGAATTTTACTTTTGAGTTTCGTACCATTCCCCACCACTCTTATGCGGTCGACCTTGTTCTTTAGGCCTCTCACAACTATAGGCCCATTAGGCTTATGACTTACAAAAAGATAAAGTGTCTTTCTGTCTTTTGATAGTGTGCTTGGTCCATAATAATAGTTTGCAGGAATACCCGATTCTGTTCCGTAAATGGCTTCTTTGTGCTTCGCAGTCCATCGACCAAGTTCATTCAGTATATCCACCTGCTCTTCTGGAATAGTGCCATCTGCTTTTGGGCCAATGTCCAGCAACATATTACCTCCAAGACTGATACAGTCAGCAAAGATTCTTATGATCTCGTTGGCAGTTTTGTAATTCAGATCATTGCCTTGAAAACCCCAAGAATCGTTCATGGTGATGCAAAGCTCCCAATAAGTAGATTCAAGTTTGGATAATGGAACACTCTGCTCAGGGGTTTCATAGTCGCCATTTCCTTTCATTCTGGAGTTGATGATCACATCCTGATTAGCATCTAATAACATCTTTCGAGTCTCTTCGGCACGCCACTCCTCTGCACTATGCTCCCAATCGCCATCAAACCACCAGAGGTCCGGGTTATATTGATCGATTAGTTCACCCAATTGACCTTGATAGTATTTCATAAAGCGCTCCCATCTATCAGAGTCCTCAGAAATCTGATATCGCTTCTTACTTTTTGTGAAGTGGGTGTAATCCTCACTTGACCAATCAGGTAAAGAGTAATACAAGCCCAGTTTCAAATCTCTTTTTCTAACGGCCTCCACAAATGGTGTCAATAGATCGCGACCAGCAGCAGAATGTTCTTCTGCGTTGAGTGCTCCATATTCAGATGGCCAAAGAGAAAAACCATCATGATGGCGGGTAGTAATGACAGTATATTTTGCTCCTGAATTTGCAATCAAATCTGCCCACTTATTAGGGTCATAATATTCAGCTGTAAACCTGTCTGTTTGCTTGAGGTAATCTTCATGAGAAATGTATTCATTATAAAATGACCAAGATTCATCTATTCCATTGACCGCATAAATTCCCCAATGAATAAAGATACCCAACTTGGCAACCTTGAACCATTCCATTTTTATGTCTGTGCTATCAGTTTTTGGTTCTTGTGCTTTTGTCAGTTTTGGGTTTAACAGACAAGACACAAATACTACTAAAAGAATTGAATATTTGATGCGCATTAAAAAGTCTTTGCTGAATTTAATTAAAGAATACGAATCAAAAAGGAGCCTTTTATTTCATTAAACATATTTTTATGTCAAGCTTCTTATACATTGCAATATGGAATCTGTTGAATTGATCAATGAAGACTTTGTCCAGATGTTTGTGCTTTTTGGCATCAATCTATTTTTTACAAGCATCATTATCCGACAGCTTTATTATCGATATGCACATAGAACAGACTTTGTATTTACCTATTACATGGTAAGTATTGTCTTGTTTTTCCTTTGTTTCACCTTAAAGAAATTCACGCTAGACCTGGGGATGGCATTGGGGCTTTTTGCCATTTTTGGCATCATACGATACAGAACGCAGACCATCGATGTGAAAGAGATGACTTATTTATTCGTCATTATCGGTGTTTCTGTAATCAATGCTTTGTTCAATACCAATATGTCTGTAGCCGAAGTGATAGGCGCAAATGTAGCCATCGTATTGGGCATACTCATTATAGAGAGATTTGTCATTCAAAAGGTAACTGTAAAGGAAAGGCAAGTAATCTATGCCAATTTGGAGAACCTGAAACCCGAAAATGAAGCACTCTTATACCAAGACCTCTCAGAAAAAACAGGGCTTCAGATCACTTCGGTATCTGTTGTAAAGATTGATTATGCCAATCAAATGGCCACCATCAAAATCCTCTTCAAAAAATGAATCACAAGCGTCTATTTTTATCAGTTATAGTACTTGGGGTTTTTGTCACTAGTTTGGATTTAAATGCCCAAGACGGAAGATTAAATGACTTTGAGCTCTGGGCAAAATTGGCTGCGGAAGGTGATATCGGCCAAAGGATCAAACTAGGGTTGGAAGAACAAATCAGGTTCGATGAAAATAGCTCTGAAGTGAAAAATTACTTTACTGAACTTGCTTTAAATTATCGACTGTCTGACAATTTTGCTCTTTTGGGTCGAGCCCGATTTTTAACTCGAAATGATAACAGCGGGGGAGACCAAGGCAAGAAAAACTACTTTAGGTATCAGCTTGGTTTTAGGTTAAAGCATCAAACGGGGCAATTTCGTTTTAATCATAGGTTCCTTTACCAAAGAAGAGACCGATTCAATTTGACACCTGAAGAAGGTGATATAATCGTCAAATATGCTCGTTATCGATTCAAGACAGAATACAAGATCAAAAAATGGAAATACGACCCCATTTTTACTGCTGAGTATTTTTTAGCGCTTGATAATGATATTGAAGAACTACCAAATGCATTTCGACTGGGGATAGGAACAGAAAGGAAATACGAAGGATTTGGTACACTCGGGCTATTCTATCGCTACGAATGGACAACAAACTTCATTTACCCAGAAGGTAATTTCATTTTGGCCCTAGCCTATACTTATACTTTTTAGTTTACCAAGAGCGAATCTGCTGATTCATCCAGACCTGGCGCTGTACAATCCAATTCGAGAGATACTCGATTTCGTCCGCATAAGACTGCCCTACAAAACTATTGAATGGAAGTGGTTGACCCAACACTGGCCATCTATCATAATTTCTATCCACAGCTCCGTTTGAGGTTAGATACTCTGACCATTGATCGATAATATCTAAGACATTGTTCAACCCTAATCTTCCATTTGTGTGTAAAAACCATCTTTCTTTTACAACAGATCTGAAATAAGGGTCCTGTAACAGCTTATCCCACCAAAAGTGTATAAGCCAAAGATCACCCGGATAATTTTGATTGTATTGATAAATCCAGCCATTGGTTCTACTTCTACCGTCATTGCCAAATGCCAAATTAAAATCCCAAATAGGTCCCATCTTCAATTTGCCACCACGCTCTTTATGCATATAGGTACTTAACCTGTAGCCGTCAGGGTTGGCGCTGAGCTCATTCAAAATAAAGTAATCAGCAAAGCTGTTTACATCAATATATTCAGTGTAAGGTCTATCCTCATCATTGAAGTCTTCCTCTATCAATGCCTCTTCAAAAGCACGAATGTAATTTGTGATATATGTTTTTTGAGCAGCTGAAATATCGTCTCTGTCAGGATATTCATACAAGAAATAAGTCTCCTCTCCTCTTTTATCTCCAAAAGCAGGGTAATCAAGCTCATTTGAGTATGCGCTGTAATTCGACCGAAAGCCAAGTCGCTCAGAATAAAGTGCATCACCCGACCAGTCTGAATCGCCAGAATCGCCACTGGTCTTGTCAATTTTTAGAATATATCCGCCTGTGATCGCTTCGCTATCCGTCACAAAAGGATTAAGCGATTCTAAAGGAAGCCTTTCTTCACCTCTTTTGATTTTCTCAATCAAAGCATAAACTCCTAAATATTCTCCTTCTACTTCAACCTCCACGAATTGCGTTTCAGGGGCATAAACACCAATTTGATTGGACAGCAAATAGATAAGCGAATTACGCATAAAAGTCTTGTCACTATAAGGACCATATAATACCCAATCCTCTTCTTCGCCAAAACCGAAAATATCGAAATCACGATCTTCTCCATTGATTTCTTTCAGTTCGATAGCATAAGACTTTTTAGGGAACAGTCGCCTCGAAGTGGAACCTCTATACTCTATACCCATTCGAGATTTCAGAAGCTCTTTTCGCTCAGAGTAAATGAAAATTTCACCAGGAACCTTCGGCTCATCTACAATCTCTGCGTCTGTTGAAAATGATATGTAAGGAAGTTGACTGCTGTCAAAGCCAGTTCCCATTGTTCTGCTAGGTGCAAGCTTATTATTGTCACAGCTCAATGAAAATATGAGCAAAGCCATTATTATTATCCGTCCCCTCATGATACAAATATACTCCTCAAGGCATTTAATGCCCTAATTTTAAGAATATGTGAAAAAATTTTGCCTCAAGTGAACCAATTGTAATTAGAAAACGTCTTAAATTAGTAAGTGACTACTCACTTTCATTATGACGGAAAAGCAGGAGAAGATATTAGAGGCGGCATTAGCACTTTTTGCACAGGAAGGTTACAAAGCGACTTCTACAAGTAAGGTGGCCAAAAAAGCAGGAGTTTCAGAAGGGTTGATCTTTCGTCATTACGGTAATAAAGAAGGACTATTAACCGCAATTATGAAATTAGGAGAAGAACGTGCTCAGGTGCTTTTCGCAGATGTAGTATTAGAGCAAGATCCGAAAGAGACATTAAGAAAAACCCTAAACATTGGCACCAACATGGCAGGTAATGCTGAAGCCGTTAGCTTCTGGAAACTACAATACAAGGTAAAATGGGAAATGGAAGAATATGGTGAGCATAAAATAATCGCACTTGAAAATGCATTGACAGCTGCCTTCAAAGCTTTGGGCTATAAACAACCTCATGAAGAGGCACATTCATTTTTGCTTTGGATGGACGGCCTAGCCACTCGTTTTTATTTACAAAAGAATTACGACATGACTCCTCAGGTGGAGTTTATGCGTAACAAATACGAATTATAAAAATTTTTACTCAAAATGAGTAAGTACTCACAATCTATATGAAAGTTATTATTACAGGAGCTACGGGGATGGTTGGTAAAGCTGTTCTTCTTGAAGCCCTAAAAGACGAAAGAATTGAAAAAATTCTCTTGATCAATAGAAAACCAACTGGTGTCACAGACCCTAAAATGACCGAAGTCCTACACTCCGACTTTTTAAATCTTTCAGCAAGAAAAGAATCATTGATCGGCTATGATGCCGTATTCCATTGCATAGGTGTTTCTGCCGTAGGCATGAAAGAAGAAGACTATACACGTCTGACACTTGATTTGACCAAACATTGGGCAGATACCCTAATCGAAATCAACCCAGAAATTGTCTTCAACTACGTTTCCGGTGCGGGTACGGACAGCTCAGAAAAAGGTAGACAAATGTGGGCCAGAGTCAAAGGAAAAACCGAGAATTACCTATTGAACAAAGGGTTCAAAGATGCCTATATGTTCAGACCTGGAGGCATACTTTTCGAAAAAGGGATAACAGCTTCTAAAGCCTCCATGAGTCGAGTTTACAATTTACTAAGACCGCTCATTTGGCTTTTAAGAAATACGAAATACATCACCACAGGAAAGCATATCGGAAAGGCAATGATCAATTCGGTCGATAAGACTTTAAGCATTAAGGTGCTTGAGAATAATGACATTGATCAATTAGCCACCACCTAGCTAATTAATTCATAAATTCAACCAACGACCCTTATGAAAACATCACGAATAGTTCTACCAAGCATATTAGTGTTTATCGCACTCGCTTCTTTTTACATCACTCGAGGTGATGAAGACATCAAGAAGAGCCTTGGTATAGATGAGGTCAACCTCAATGAGAGCGAGGTCGCATTCAACCAAATGATGGATGTACTCACGCACCAACGCTGCATGAACTGCCATCCTTCTGATCAGAAACCCAAGCAGGGAGAGGACAGTCACCCACACTTCTTTGGCATTGGCAGGGCAAATGTGGCAACAGCTACCAACTGCAATACCTGCCATCAAGCCTCAAATAATGATTTTGCTGGAGTGCCAGGAGCACCAGATTGGAGCTTGGCTCCTCATAGCATGCGCTGGGAAGGACTCACTAGAACTGAAATTGCAACTTCTATGGTGGACTCTTTAAGGAATGGAGGCAGGTCTGCGGAAGATATCATGCACCATTTAACAGAGCATGAGCTGGTACTATGGGCCTGGGAGCCGGGTATTGATGCATCTGGTAAACCAAGAGAGCTACCTACTGTTTCTAAAGATGAATACATAGAAGCAGTGAAGACTTGGATCGAGCACGGAGCTATTATTCCTAAAGACTAAAACCCAAACGAAATTCTATGGAAATCACATTTAAAATCAACGGTCAACCACAAACAGTAGATGTTGACGGAGACACACCACTAGTTTGGGTCATCAGAGATGTGCTCAACTTAAAAGGAACGAAGTATGGATGCGGAAAAGCCGCTTGTGGTGCTTGCACCATTAATATTGATGGCAATGCAATTCGGTCATGCTCATATGCCGCAAAATATGCCAATGGCAAAGACATTCTTACAATCGAAGGGCTAGATGAATCTCACCCGATCAAACAAGCATGGACTGAACATATTGTTCCGCAGTGCGGCTATTGCCAGCCTGGCTTTATGATGGCAACCAATGCCTTGCTTAATAGAACCCCGAAACCAACAGATACGGACATTGATAATAATATTATCAATATCTGCAGATGTGCCACCTACTATAGAATGCGCAAAGCGATTCACAGAGCATCAGAACTAACCAACGAAAACGCCTAAGATCATGAGTGAAGAAAAACAGAAAAAAGGTTGGTCAAGAAGGAAGTTCTTGGTTCGCTCATCGGCAGGTTTAGGAGTTGTGATCGGAACGGGGTACTTCACACGAAGCATCTGGAGAAGGTACATAGCGGAATTCGCCAATACAGTTGAAGCCCCATATCAAGGAACTAGTAATGACCCAACCATTTGGTTTGAGTTAACTACAAACAATGAAGTCATCCTCCACTCTACGAAAGTAGAAATGGGACAAGGAACGCACACTGGATTGGCTCAAATTGCTGCAGACGAATTGGGCGCCAGCATGGAACAAATGCAAGTGAAGCATGCGGAATCTATGTCTGGTAATGTAGATAAATTCGCTACTGGGGGTAGTACTTCAATCTTTAGTTTATGGGTGCCTTTGAGAGAGATCGCTGCGACCATGCGCGAAATGATTCGCACTGAAGCTGCCACTTTGATGAATACAAGCATCGATCAAGTGAGCATTGAAAATGGTGTAGCTAAAGCCGGAAGCCAATCAATGACTTTTGGTGAGATCGCTAGTCAAGTGGAAAACTGGCAAGAGGTAAGCACACCAGAATTGAAACCTGTTGATCAGCTTAAGTATGTTGGAAAACCAATACCAAGAATAGACCTAAAAGCTAAAGTAAATGGCGAACCCATATTTGGCATGGACGCAGAAATGCCAGGAATGCTTTACGGTTCTGTACTCAGACCTCCACTTGTAGATGCCAAGCTTATTAGTGCCAACACTTCAAAGGCTGAAAGTATGCCCGGGGTAGTGAAAGTGGTGAAGGAAGAAGATTTTATTGGAGTGGTGGCAGATACCTTTTACAATGCAGAAAAGGCAAAGCTGACCATTGACGCTCAATGGGAAACCAATAAAGATTGGAACATTGAAGATGTCGCTGATATGATTAAAGTTGGTAAAGGCGATGCACAAACCATCCAAAAATCTGGGTCACCAAAAGGTATTCTCAATGACGATGAAGGACTGATTCGTGCGGAGTACAAAAGCCCAATGGGAGCACATGCGCAAATAGAACCAAATGGCGCTGTAGCCTTTGTCGAAGAAGATAAGGCCACCATCATGATGTCTACTCAGGTAATCGAATTGACGAGAAAAGAAGTTGCCAAAAGAATTGGCCTCAGCAAAAGCGATGTCAATGTGAAGCCTACTTATTTGGGTGGTGGTTTTGGCCGAAGATTACATACGCCAAATGCTATTCAAGCTGCAGTGATGTCTAAAGCTGTGGGTAAACCTGTGAAGAGCTTTTTAACAAGAAAAGAAGAGTTTCAGCATGATACCTTTAGACCGCCAACTCATAATGTTTTGACAGCCAAACTGAATGACGAAGGTCTGATAGAGGCTATGGAGCATAACATCTCTAGTGGTGATGTTTCTTATGGCTCTCCTTTACTTCCAGGCTTCGTTAATGATTTCATCGGTTCAGACATTGGTGCTTGGCGAGGTGGTATGATCCAATATTCGGGTATCCCTAATTACCAAGCGATCTCATGGAGAGTAAAACTTCCATTCGCGACCAGCTGGTGGCGAAGCTTAGGTCTTTTAGCCAATACTTTCGCCATTGAGAGCTTTATGGATGAATTGTCTGAAAAAGCTGAGAAAGACCCAATTGAATTCAGACTGGCTCAAATCGATAATTCAAAAGCGGGAAAGCGACTGAAGGCAGTTATTGAAGCTTGTAGAGACAAGGCCAATTGGTCTGCAGGTGCACCTGAAGGCAGGGCGCTTGGTTTCGCCTGCTCAACGGATGTTAATGTGCCATGTGCTCATATTGCTGAGGTATCCATAGAGAATAATCAGATCAAGGTGCACAAGGTAACCTGCGCGATGGACCCAGGAATGGTCATTAACCCAGATCAAGTAAGGGCGCAATGCGAAGGCTCTATTATTATGGGAATGAGTGCATCGCTTTTTGAAGAGATGAGTCTTAAGAACAACGAGCTGCAACCCACAATTTATGGCCCTTATCGTATGGCCATGATGCGACATGCTCCAAAAGAGATCGATGTGGTATTGCTAGAAAATGATGATAAACCGGGTGGTGTAGGTGAACCACCATTGGGTCCTATAGGCGCTGCTATTGCTAATGCCGTTTACCGATTAAGAGGTGATAGAATTAGAGAAATGCCATTGAAATTGAGTTAGTTAAACATTTAGCTCATATTTCTGCTTCTTAGGGCAAGTGAGCAGAATAATTCCATACATAAAAGGCCCATACAATTTCTTTTTATCCGAGAGGGCCAAAAAGCGTGGTGAAAAAGTTATTCTAGTCATAGCGCTTACCTCTTTTCTAGTTCACCTTTTGTTAATTCTATTGGTGGATCTTGAGTGGATAATGCTAAGTTCTGAATCGGATTTGCTCACAAACCCGATTTCTGCTATCTATACGCCCTTTTCATTTATCATTATCTATGAGATATACCTTCTCTTATATTATCTGCCACAATCCATAACAACTTACATCAGTAAACAGTATGAGATTATTGCCTTAATACTCATAAGAAAGACATTCAAGGACCTGGCAAACCTTGATTTAAAAGGCAATTGGTTCCAAAATCAAGAAGACCTACAATTTACGTATGACATTGTTTCTGCAATCGTATTATTTTTCTTGATCTTTCTTTTCTACTATAACACTCAAAAATCCTCGTTGGGCAGCGATGAGCTTCCGAAAAAACTTCAAAAATTCGTAAGCTATAAAAAGGCAATCGCAATGGTATTAGTACCGATCATTATCGGGTTGGCCACTTACACTGTGGGCCATTGGTTGTGGGTAGTTCTATCAGGTACAGGCGTGAGCGGGATATATAGAGACATTAATAGAATATTCTTTGAGGACTTTTTTGGTATTATGATATTAGTTGATGTCATTCTACTGCTTTTGAGTTTATTCTATACTGATAAGTTTCATAAAGTGATCAGAAACTCGGGCTTTGTCATTTCGACAATTTTGATTCGCCTATCGTTTTCAGTGGAAGGTTTAGTAAAAAACCTGCTAATTATTTCAGCCGTCACATTAGGATTATTGACTTTGTTGATTCACAACCTGTTTGAGAGAAAACTGCCGGAGTCTTATAAAACTCTTTAAATTGATCAAATCAAAGAATATCGAAAAATCCAAGTTGATTCATAGTACCAACTACGTCCTTGGCTTAAAAAAAGCCACTTATGAGAAGATAGTTTTTGATTGAGTAACCGTTGAAGGGTAAAAACTTAAAGGGAGTTGAACAGGCCATCTTTTAACTTATATTTCATAACCATCCAAAACTCGATGAACACAAGAATATTTCAATAGTTAGACACATCTTGTCTGATTTTCTATATTGTTTTCTCAATTTTTGAAGGCTTTGGGTTTGACTCCTGGCCACATAGAATTGCTATAATCGGACTTGATATCTCAATGTATTTATACAATCAAGCTAAAAAGAAGGAAGATTCTAATAAATAGGTTTTAGCAAACCAATTTATACCCATAACCGCGAACATTTAGGATCTGCACAGCTTCGTCAGCAGCTAGTTTCTTTCGTAGTTTGGTTATGAAAACATCCATACTTCTCGCATTAAAGAAGTCATCGCTTCCCCAAAGGGTTTTCAAGATAAGCGTCCGCTCTGCTAAGTCATTCTTATAATTGTACAGCGTATGTAATAGTTGTGATTCTCTGTGAGTCAGGTCAATTTCAGCACCTTCAATTTCAAGTGTCTGTCTAGCTGGGTTGAATATGTATTTACCTATCGAAAGTTCTTCCTCACTCGACTTGCCATTAGTTCTTTTCAAAAGGGCTTCAATTCGAACGATTAGCTCTTCAATACTAAAAGGCTTCTTCAGATAATCGTTGGCGCCATAACCAAAGCCTTCTACTATATCTTCTGTTCTAGATTTAGCAGTCAGAAAGATTATTGGAATGCGATCATCTTGCTTTCTGATCTCTTGTACCAAAGTGAAACCGTCCTTCTTTGGCATCATCACATCAAGTACTAACAGTTCAGGCTGATGAAGCTCATAAGATTTCTTTGCCTCCTCACCATCCGCACAGAAAAGCACCTCAAAGCCGCGAGTTTCTAAACTTTCTTTAACAATAGTGCCAAGAGCTAATTCATCCTCAGCTAATAAGATCTTATGCGCACTCATTAAATGATGATTCTAAATTTAGTCTCTCCTGTTGATACGTTGAGTGAAATCTCTCCACCATGTTTTTCAACCATAGCTTTGGTATAGTACAGCCCAATCCCAAATCCCTTTACATCGTGCACGTTTCCCTTTGGTACCCTATAGAATTTCTCGAAAATTCTGGCTTGCTGCTGCTTGTCCATTGAGGCACCATTATCGGTCACCTCCCAAAGAGTTCTTCCTCCCACTTCTTTGAGTCGCACCGTAACCTGATCGCCTCCATATTTCAAAGCATTGTCTATCAGGTTTGAAATCGCATTTTCCATATGAAAGAAATCTAGCTCAACCCACTTTTCAGTCAATTCACAGGTCCAATTAAGTGTTTTACTTCCCTTGACCAGGTCGAATTTTTCGACAACTTTTCTCGTCATATGTACTACATCTGCCGACTCTAAAGAGAGCTCAATGTCATCAGAATCTAATGTGGCAGTCTCAAGCAGTTTCTCCACCATATTGTTGAGTTTCTTCAATTGGTCTGAGGAAATCCCTAAGTACTTCTTTGTCTTTGCCGGATCATTGGCCTGGTTAAACATAGAAATGCCCTCAATGGCCGTGCTGATGGTTGCAATAGGTGTTTTGAACTCGTGTGTGATATTGCTGATCAAGTCATTCTTGATCTCCGCTAATTGCTTTTGTTCATTAATGACTCTGTATAGATACAGGAGTGAACTCACCACTGCCGCAATGATCAAAAGTGAGATGAAAAGATCAAAGGCGCCTCTTTTTAAAATGGCTAATGAAGCATTCTCATACCTGATCTCCAATGTTTGGTCTCGCGGCAAATAAGTAGACTTTGAAAACGAAGCCAGCTCATAGTCATTTTCATTCGAGCTATAGATATTTCTTGGAGTCGTATGAATCAGAGCAAAGTCTACATCAATATCTTTTCTATTGAGTTCTTCTTTCAGGTATTCTTCAAGCTGCTCAAAGTCAAGACCAGTATCTGTCAATGAAGCCAGAATCTTTTTTGCCATCAATTGAAGCTTAATAGAATCGCCTATATCAACATGATTGAGTACTTCAATACTTTGAATTGAATCCGGAGAAATTTTAAAAATTGAGGCCGAATCGCTGGTTATAGAGACGGTGGAGTATATACCTCTTATGCTATCTCGCTTTTCTAAATAAGTCTTCCATGCTGGTCCTGATCGGTAGGTAGGTGATGAAAGATTGATTGTCGTATCAATCCTAAAATCTCCTTTCATTTCAATGTTCTTGTCCATGAACAAAGAATCTGAGAATCGAGCCGAGCTCGTAAAAATGACTAAGTCATTTTTGGCTCTATCCGCATAGTAAGTTTCCACTGCCAAATCTAAGGCTTGTTGAACATCTAGCTCAAACCGCTGCTTATTTATACGGTAGTTCTGCACATTGTTATATACTTGTGCAGCCACCGTAACAACAACCGTTGCGGAGATCAAATAAATGATTTGCTTGAATTTCAGCGAGTTCACAGGTCAAATATACTTAGTTTGTATCAGCAGAGAGTTGTATCTTAACAGTCGTTAACACAGCTTAACTTTAGATAAATGAAGAACATATACAAGTTAGGACTGAGCATTTTCCTTCTCTTTTGCTCCACTCTAATGAATGCACAAGCATTCCAAGGTAAAGCAGTCTATCTTTATTTCAACAACTACAGCGATGTAGATTGGGGCAAAAAAAACATGAGCGATGCCGACATAGCCATGTGGAAAGGCAAGCTGAGCCAAGAATCACAAACCTCATTTGAGCTGCTCTTTACATTAAATGAATCAAATTGGACAGAAGTCGCCTCACTGAGTGTAGAGGGTGGAAAAGGCAATTCTACTCAGTGGGGTAAGCCTTTGAACAAACTTTACTACAAGAACTTCGAGGATCAGACTTATATGATAGAGGCCGAACTCTTTGATAAGGCCTTTTTAGTAAAGGATGTCTTGGAAACACCCTCTTGGGAGTTAACCAATGAAACCAAGACAATTGGTAAGTATTCTGCAACAAAGGCCATTTGGCAAGTTGTGGAGGAAGTAAAAGCTTTTGGTTCTGAAGAGACTGAATCAGTGACAAAGGAAATTGTTGCATGGTATACATCTGAAATACCTATACCGCAAGGACCAGAAAGATATTGGGGCTTACCCGGCCTAATTCTAGAAATTCAAAATGGGCCAATTACTTATATCTGCGAGCAGGTTACGCTCAACCCAAGTGAACCCATCAAACTCAGAATCCCTAAAAAAGGTGAGCTAGTACGCCAAAAAGAACTTGAAGCAATTGCTGCTGAAAAAATGGAAGAAGTACTTCTCAAGTACAACAAAACAGGAAAAGGTAAGGGTTAACACACGTTAACAGTGGTTAACCTAGTGTTTGCATTGGTATTTATTGATTTGCGATATACAATTCTAAAACCATGAAAAATTTAAAACAACGTATTTCAATAACCATAGGCCTTTTTGTTGCCGGAATCATCACGGTTTCTGCACAAAATTTTGAAGGCAAGGCAGTTTATCAATCTGCCAGAAAAATGAGTGGCTTCGAGTTCAAAGGAGAAGGTATGACTCCTGAAATGCAAGAGCAGCTCAAGCAGCAAATGGCGAAGCAGTTTCAAAGAGAGTATGAATTAACTTTCAATTTAACAGAGTCTGTATGGAAAGAAGCCGAAAGCTTAGGTGGTGGGCCAGCAACAGCTTCAGCTGGTGGAGTGGTCATTCAAACTTCATTTGCAGGGGCTGCAGGTTCTACTTATAAAAACACAGCCGAAGAACTTTTTTTACAAGAATCAGATGTTTTCGGAAAACCATTTTTGGTCAAAGATGTGCTCGAACCTAGAGAATGGGAATTGACTCAGGAGACAAAGAAAATTGGAAACTATACTGCATACAAAGCCATATACACACGAATAAGTGAAAGTGTCGCCTTCTCATTTTCAAGTGATGGCGAAGACGAAGAACCAGAAAAGACAATGGACACCACTAAGATCGAAGCTTGGTATACACCAGAGATTCCAGTTTCTCAAGGCCCTACTTCTTATTGGGGTTTACCCGGCCTAATCATGGAATTGTCTGATGGTAGTATCTCTTATGTATGTACTAAAGTTACATTGAACCCGGAGGGCGGAGTCAAGATCAAAAGACCTACTAAAGGCAAGGAAGTAACGAGAGAAGAGCTGAGGGCCATCACTGAAGAAAAGACTCAAGAAATGATGAACAAGTACAAGAATGGTGGTGGAGATGTACAAATAAAAATTGGTAGAGGATAAAGTTGAGCCTTAAGGTCAAATAATGAAAAAGCTCATACTCATAACAATACTCTTCTTTTCTTTTGCGCAAGTAAGCGCTCAAGATAAGATTGTCTACATAGGTGAAGTAAGGGATTCGCTTGGCGCTCCCTTACAATTCGCCAATGTACTTGCCATCGATACGATCACAAATAAAATGGCATCATTCGGTGTAACCAATCAGCAAGGTCAATTTAGGCTATCATTGGTCTCTAATAAAACTTACAAGTTCCAAGCTACATTTATTGGTTACCTCCCCTTCGAAGGTGTTTTTACGCCAAAAGAAAGCAATAGCATCCCCTATCGGATTACCCTTAAAAATGATGTTACTCAACTAACGGATGTAGAGGTAGTACAGGAAATGCCAGTTTTGATCCAAGGTGATACGATTACTTACAAGGCAGAGGTTTTCACAGATGGAAATGAACGAAAACTTGAAGACGTATTAGAAGATCTTCCGGGCTTTGAAGTAGATGAAGATGGAGGGGTCAAAGTACAAGGAAAAGACGTCAGCAAACTACTAGTTGATGGAAAGGAATTCTTTGAAGGTGACACAAGACTAGCCACTAAGAACCTTCCCGCTAATGTAGTGGACAAGGTCCAGGTTCTTCAAAATTTTAATGACATCAGCCCACTAAGTGGTGTTAACAATAGCGAAGAAATTGCCTTGAATATTCAATTGAAAGAAGATAAGAAGAACATAGTCTTTGGTGACATTGAAGTTGGCGGTGGACCTGAAGGAAGATACTTGGGGCATGGTAATGCATTTTATTACAACCCCAAAACCAACATTAACCTGATTGCTGATGCGAATAATGTAGGGATGCCCGCCTTCACAATGAGGGACTTCTTTAGGTTTTCGGGTGGCTTCAGTTCTTTTTCAAGAGGCGCTGGGTCTTCCTTTAATGTTACAAGCAATAGCTTGGGAATACCTATGGCAGAAAGAGATAATGCTCGCGAGTTGAACAACCAGTTAGCCGCATTAAACTACAATTTTACCCCAAGTGATAGTTGGAGAATCTCAGGTTTTGCGATTGGTTCAAAGGTTGACAATACGCTCGGGTCTGTTTCTCAAAGAACTTACATTTTGCAACCCGGGGACAACCAAGAACTTTTAGCTTCTCAAACCGATGTGCGTAGTACTTCAGGTATAGGAAAACTAGGTCTTAAATATGTACCAAACCCAAATCTTCAAATTGATTATGCAGCGCTTGGAAGAATTTCAGATTTAGAAACTATCTCTAATCAGCGTTCTGCTTTTGCGGGTGATGTAAACGAAATTGTAGATACGAATACTCAAAGACCGGTTTCTGTTGAGCAGCAATTAAGAGGCTTTTGGGCTGCAAATGATAAGGACATTCTTTCCTTTGAAGGGTCATACAAATATCAATTTCAAGACCCGCTATTCGACCTATTGACCACTCAACAACCCTTCTCGGCATTAATTCCAATCACGGGAACTAGCCCTTACAACTTGCTACAATTCAAGGAGGTGACAACTCACAACCAAGAGGCAGCATTGAATTATTATAGAATACTCAACAAGACAAACCATATCAATTTTAGAGTTGGTAATGTATTCTCTAAGCAAACCTTGACATCAGAATTAGTTGAACAAGTATCAGGTGGCGGCCAAGTGCCAATAGACGAGCCTCAATTTCAGAATGACGTAGATTTTACTTTTAGGGACTTCTACGCATCGCTTCTGTGGAAGACTAAATGGGGTGACTTTGAATTTACACCAAGTTTAAACTTGCATTACTACGATATCGAGAACAGACAATTGGGAGATGTCAATGGCTTTAACAAAACTCTCCTATTGCCTGCTGTAAACGCAAGGTATAGTTTTAGACAATCGCACTCTCTATCACTGAACTATGACATCAGAGCTGACTTTACTGATATTCAAAATTTTGCTCAGGGCATAATTGTAAGGAGCTATAATAACTTATTTGCTGGTAACCCCATGTTGAGAAATAGCATGTACCACAACGTAGCCCTGAACTATGTGAACTTCAATATGTACAACTTCCTGAATATCTACGGTGGCTTGAATTACTCTCAGAGATTAGATGATGTCAGTAGCATAATTCAATTCGATGGCCTTGAAAGAATCAATGTGCCAATCAATATTGATGAGGCAAATGAAGTGATATCGGGTTTCGCTAGCATTGACAAACGTTTTGATGCCTTAAGAGTAGGTCTTAATGCCAACTGGTCAAGAAACATCACAAACAATATCATTTCCGATACCAGAAACAGAAACAATGCTTTCAACCAAAGCTACAAGGGTACGCTAAATACAAGGCTCTGGAAAATTTTCCAACTTCAGCTAGCCTATCAAGTAAGTTTGAGCGATTACAGCGGTCAGGGTAATTCCAACTCTTTTGCTAATCATCAACCATCTGCCAATTTAGAATTTGACTTCTTAAAGGGTTTCACTTTTGAAGTTGATTATCAATACAATAATTACGTTAACAACGGCACTGGTAATTCTCAAGTCTATGACCTTATGGATGCTCAATTAAGGTATAGGAAAGAGGGAAGTCCCTGGGAGTTTAAAGTAGAAGGCATGAACCTATTCAATACAAGAGGTGTCAGGTTAGATTCGTTTAATTCCAGTTTAATTAGCACCTATGAGTATTTCATCCAGAAGAGGTACTGGTTATTTACTGTGATGTTTGACCTTTAAATCAAGCATTATTAGCTGAGTCGAAAAAGGATCTTATTTGATCAACGACATAAGCCTGTTCTTCTTCTGTTATCCCAGGAAACAGCGGCAAGGACAGGCTTTTGTTTTGAAGATCGAACGCCTTAGGAAAGTCTTCAGGCTCAAAACCAAACTCAGCATATGCTTTGGTAAAAGGCAGTGCTTTGGGGTAATGTATTTGTGTCTGTACACCATGATCCTTCAAATACTTTTTCAACTCATCACGATGTTCAGTCAAAACTGAAAAAACATGAAAGACATGATCTTTATTTTCAGGTAGACCAAGCTCAATTTCTGATAGCGCCTCGATGTAATATTTGGCTGCCTTTTGACGCTCTTTATTCCAGCCTTCTAAAAAGGGTAACTTCAAATTGAGGATAGCGGCTTGTAAGGTATCCATCCTACTATTAGTGCCTGGAAACTCATGGTTGTGCTTATCGGCTGCCCCGTGATTTGACAGTTTACGGACTTTCAGTGCAATTGTATTATCGCGTGTAAGCAAGCAACCTGCGTCTCCCAACGCACCAAGGTTTTTTGTAGGGTAAAAAGAAAATACTGAGGCATGGCCAAAAGACCCTGCCCTCTCTCCATTAGCAGCAGCAAAAGCAGACTGTGCACAATCTTCAATCACTTGGAGCTTATGTGAATCAGCAATGGACATTATTGAAGCCATATCGGCTAGCTTACCATATAGGTGTACAACTACTATTGCCTTTGTATTGGGGTTGATGTTCGCTTCAATCTGAGACACATCTATTAGACCATGGCGATCTACATCTACAAAAACCGGCATTGCCCCCAAGTTACTGATAACTTCAGCATCGGTTATCCAAGTCATAGCAGGTACCAAAACCTCATCTCCCTCTCCTACACCCATTGCTTGTAATGTGAGCTGAAGTGCATCAGTGCAGTTTCCCATTGCTACACAATTACCAGATCCATGAGCATTGGCAAAGCCATTTTCAAAAAGCGTAACGTCCCTTCCATAAACGAAATAAGAGTCTTGAAGCACTCTTTTAAAAGTTTGCTCCAACTCATTCTTCAGTGGTTCATGGATTCTTGATAAATCAAGAAATGGTACTTGCATTGGGGAATTTAAATCAATTTTTGTCAAAACAAGAAACGGTAATTTGGAGCAATCCGTAAATTCAGTCTCAATCAAACTTTTTAATTATGGCGACTCCTGAAGAAATGCTCCAAACCATGCTCGGTAATCTGCAAGAAAAAACTGGCAAGCTGCTGAGCGAATGGCATCAACTCTTAAATTATAATTCACCTGCAAAACACGGAGAAGCCATGAAAATTCTTAAAGGCGAGCACGGTATTTCGCACGGTTACGCCAATCTTATTTCTCAGACATTCTTCAAGCCTGAGCTTTTAGAGGGTTAAAAGAAAGATGGTAATCCTGATGAAGAATTACTCAAAGGAAAAGAGGCCCTTTCAGAAATCTTCTTAAAAGCCAAATCTGTATTTGAAGGTATTTCTGGAGATGTTGAGTTCGCTTATAAAAAAACTTATATCAGTTTAAGAACCCCAAAAAAACAATTTGCTCTGTTACAACCGAGCACTAAAACCAGAGTAGACATAGGTTTAAACCTTAAAGGAATTGAAGCCTCTGGCATGACCGAAGCAGCAGGTAGTTGGAATAGTATGGTAAGCCACAGAATCAAGTTAACCGAGGTTGGTCAAGTCAATAAAGAGTTAAAAGAATGGGTTCAAAAAGCCTATGACGCTAATGCCTAATGAATAAATTCCAGCCTATAGACTTTCAAGATCTTGATGATCTGTATGCATACTTACCTGATGACCAATTGAAAATGGTTAAGGCATTGAGAAACTTAGTATATGAGTGTATTCCTGAGGTCAAAGAAAAATTGTCTTACAATGTCCCTTTCTTTCGTGTGAAGAAAACCATTTGTTATATCTGGCCAGGAGCTGTTCCATGGGGTACAATTTCAGAAGGTGTGGTCATTGGGTTCTACCAAGGTCACAAGTTGTATGACCCTGAAGGTTATCTAGAGGCTGGTAAAAAGAAAGTCATTCGAAATAAGAAATATCTCTCCATTGAAGAAATTGATTTTGATCGTTTGCGTGAGTTTCTCTACCAAACAGACCTTTTAGACAAAGAATAATATGATGAAAAAAACAGCGCTAATCACAGGGTCATATAGAGGACTTGGTTTAGAAACAGCTAGACAATTAGCGCAAATAGGTTATTCTGTCATTATAACTGCTAGAAGCAAGGATAAAGCAAAGCTAGCTGCTTCATCTCTAGATAGTATTTCTGATCAAGTTCATTATCACCAGCTCGACATCAATAGTCAAGAAAGTGTAAATAAGATTAAAAGCTGGGTACAATCTGAGTTTGGTCGGCTTGATGTGCTCGTTAATAATGCCGCGATCAATTATGACACATGGAATTCAGCTTTAGCAGCAGACTTAGATGAAATTCAGCAAACGCTTGATACCAATTTAATGGGAGCCTGGAGAATGGCTCAGGCATTTCTACCCCAAATGAAGGATACCGGTTATGGACGAATAGTGAATGTCAGTAGTGGAGCAGTTGCTTTATCTGGCATGGGGGAGGAACACCGGGCTATAGTATTTCGAAAGCAGCTCTTAATGTACTTTCCATTAAACTGGCTGCTGAGGTATCAAACAAGGACATTTTGGTAAACTCTGTATGCCCAGGTTGGGTAAGAACTGACATGAGCGGTAGCGCAGCACCAAGATCTGTTGAAGAAGGGGCTAGCGGTATTGTTTGGGCTGCTACCCTCAAAAGTGGAGGACCGAGTGGTGGCTTCTTTAGAGATGGAAAAGCCATTGACTGGTAAATCAGCCCTGACCTCCCCTAAATAAGGAGAGGAAAGAGCATTTATTATTTAAGATTCAGCTGATGGATAATCTGAGTATCCCTCGGCACCTGGAGTGTAGAATAAATCTTGCTTAGGAGCAGCTAATTCTAATCCTTTTTTCATTCTTGTAACTAAATCAGGGTTGGCAATGAACGGAATGCCAATAGCTACCAAATCTGCTTTACCAGCATCAATGTCCCCTTCTGCTCTATCTTTGTCATAGGCTCCATTCAAGATCACTGGACCACCAAACTTCGCTTTGATTGTTTCCTTTATCGTTGACGGAACTGGCACCTGTGTCATTGCCGACATATCTGCCAAGTGAATATAGACCAAGCCAATCTTCCCTAGTTCTTCAGCTAAATTACTGTATTGCTCGTCTATTCCGTCAAATTCACCCATCCCATTGAACACGCCATATGGTGAAAGTCGAATACCCACTTTCTCGGCACCAATCGCATCAACGGTAGCTTGCGCTATTTCGATAACAAACCTAGACCTATTTTCTGCAGAACCACCATACTCATCAGTTCTTTGGTTGGACTTTGGGTTTAAGAATTGATTCGGTAAGTAGCCGTTTGCGGCATGAATTTCAATACCATCAAAACCGGCTTCAATCGCTAGTTCGGCTGTGGTAACAAATTCCTGAACAGCATCTTGAATGTCCTGGATAGTCATTTCTAATGGATCAGTCACCTTTAACATACCTTCTCCATCTACATACATTTGATCGAATGGAGCAGGCGCAGGTATTGCTGAAGGAGCAAGTACTTTTCCGCCTTCACCCAAGTTGGCTTCATGAGAAACACGACCAGTATGCATTACTTGCAAAAAAATCTTAGCACCTTTAGCATGAACAGCATCTGTTACCTGTTTCCAGCTATTGCTTTGCTCTTCATTGTATATGGCCGGAATTCTTGGGTACCCTATTCCATTTGGTGTTGGAGACACTCCTTCCGTGATGATCAACCCAGCCTCAGCGCGCTGAGCATAATAATCTTTCATGATCTCATTAGCCAAATTGCCAATCGCACGAGACCTTGTCATTGGTGCCATAACCACTCTGTTTTGTAGAGCAAGGTTACCTAATTGAAATTCATTAAATAGTTTAGACATATTATTGATGATTTTATTTCACTGTTGAAAGAGTAAAACCGAAGCATAATCAAAATGATTTCATCTTTCCCATTAAATTTATATAAAGACCAATTCGAAGAATATGACCACATATGATGAAGCAATTGATGCCTTAAAGAAGGTTGAAGAAAATGCGGAAAATAGGGGCATTTTTAAATGGAGCGGGTATTGCCTTAGGTTGCTTGAATCCTTACAAGCCAAATAAGTTCCAGAAGAGACATTACTTGCTGAATTCACCCAACTTTCTTCAAAATTGAATCAAGGTTTTAATGGAAATGATCTGAGGGTTTTCTATTCCAAACTCTCGAAAAGAATGATGAAGGAGTATGGCTACACGACTCCAAAATATTACACCACTTTATGGATGACCTTAGGCATGACGGTCTTTGGGTTGCCATTTGGGTTAATGTTTGCCACGGCGCTCGACAACATGGCCTTTTTCACTATTGGCTTACCAATGGGCATGCCTATAGGTTTGGCAATAGGAGCCCTTAAAGACAAAAAGGCGAAAGAAGAAGGAAAGGTATTAGCCATTGAGCCAATTCGCTGATCTATGTCATTGTTATTGAAAAACTGTATCCTATAAATTCAGTAAGTCAAAATTGATATGTCAAGTTTTAGGATCAGACCCAGATTTAAGGAGCAGCTTACACTCACTAAGGAATCCTTCAAAGAGAAAATCAGTAAATCTCTCGAGGGTAATGAAGATTGCGTAGGATTGATCTCCGAATCTTATTGTGTACTGAAAATTCCTAACAGCGAAAGACATTACTGGTCGCCTCAACTGACTATTACTATTGAAAATGAAGAGGAAGAGGAGCACATTACAGTGAGGGGTTTGTACGGTCCAAAGCCTAGTGTTTGGGCTGTTTTTTTTATGGGTTATGCCGCACTCGGTGTCTTAAGCCTTTTTGTTGGTGTTTACGGTCTTTCTCAGATGATGCTTGAAAAGCCTGCGCCTATTTTATGGCTTATTCCGGCATTCGGAGTTATCGCTTTGATCCTTTACCTAGTTGCTCAAGGTGGTCAGAAAATTGGTGCTGAACAGATGTTTAGAATTCACCATTTTTATGAGTCGGTGATGAAACATCATGTAAAAATTGATTAGGCTTTGGACAAAAAATAACCCGGGGTTAACTACTCCCCGGGCTCAAACAAATAAACTACTAACTGTATGAAGAGGATTACTCAACGTAATCCGGTTTTTCGATTGCACTGTAATTGATTCAACTTTCGTACCAATTACTTATTACTATACCTTTTAGATGGTTTTTCCCCCTCTTAGGTTTCATCGCTCCATTCTTTTTAACCTTAATTAACTCTTGAGCTATGTAACCATCTTATATAACGATAGTACTAGTAACATTTGGTATTCAAATCTTAAACGAATAGATTGAACGAAAATTTTAGTTATGGTCAAAATATCTCTCATTCAAGCCTTTCGGCATCTTTACAAGCAAAAATTCTTCTCAATCCTCAATATTCTGGGGCTAACATTAGGGCTTTCAGCAACTCTTTGGCTGGTACTTTTTCTTCAAAACGAGCTCACTTATGACAAATACCACCCAAACCATGAGCGAGTATATAGGGTCAGTCACAACTTTAAAGCACCCGGTGTTGAATTCAACATGGCCATGTCGGCCAACGAATTAAGTCCCATGTTGAAAGAAAGATTCCCAGAAATAGAAAGTTATGCTCGATTTAGAGGCCTGGTAATTCCAGAAATTGAGATAGGTGATCAACTCTTTGAGCAAGAGCATATGTACTATACCGACCCTGGAGCATTCGATGTTTTTAGAATTCAGCTAACTGTCGGTAATCCTAATGAGCAGCTAAAAACACCTAATACCATTATGCTTGCGGAGTCAGTCCATAACAAAGTATTTGGCAATAGCTCCGGATTGGGTCGAACCATTAGAGTTGATGGGAATGACATGATTGTGACTGGCGTATTCATGGACTTACCAGATAACACGCATTTCCAATTCAAGGCTTTACTCACAGGTGTAAGAGAAAGAGACTGGATCATTGGTGAAGATGGTTCTTTCAATTCTGAGGTGCTATGGAATCCCGATTGTGTGAGTTATTTACTTTTCGCAAATGGTAGTTCTATTCCTGCTTTTGAAGAGAAGTTCAAAGCTTTTGATGAAGAGTTTTTTGCACCTTTTGGGAATGTAGTGAATGGCAAGCATACCATGTACCTTCAACGCCTAGACGAGATTCATTACAGTGAACTCTCATTTGATAATGATTCACCAAAAGGTAATAGAGCAAATCTTGTAGTCTTTAGTTCAATTGGCATTGCCATATTGCTACTGGCTTGTATCAATTACATCAATTTGGCTACTGCCCAAGCTGGGTTAAGGGCTAAAGAAATTGGTGTTAGAAAAGTACTTGGCTCTGATATGTTAAGGTTGCGCATTGGCCTTCTAGCGGAATCAATGATTCAGGTTTTCATTGCATTTGGACTCTCTTTAGTCGCTGTATGGGCATTGATCAATCACTCTCCATTACAGTCATGGCTTGGAGTGACCTTTCAATTCGATCTTTTTGAGAAAACGCAATTATTAGGTTTATCAATTATAATTGTCATCTGCACGGGTATTTTAGCTGGTGCATATCCTGCCTTTTATATTTCGAAAATTCAAACTATTCGTGCTTTAAAAGGAAAAGGGGTTACTGGTAAAGGTGGACACTGGCTAAGACAAACATTAGTGTCTTTTCAGTTTATCATTTCTATCGGTGTGCTCACAGCCACCTTGCTCATGCAGGACCAGATCAGCTTTATGCAAAACAGATCTATGGGTTTTGACCAAGATCAGGTGATGCTAGTCAACCTAAGAGATTCAGTTGCGCAAACGAACTATAAAGTACTTAAAAATCGCCTCGAGCAGTCCACTGCCATTTCCTCTGTTACAAGTTCAGACTTTGTGCCCATAGAAGGTGTTGGCGATATGGTTTTCAGAGTTGAAAAAGATGGAGAAATGCAAAATCAGGAATTCAGCTTTATTATTGGCGATGCTGATTACCTAAATACATTAGGCATTGAGCTTGCCCAAGGGCGATTCTACGATAAAAGCTTAGATGACAACAGTCAATATTTTGTGGTGAATGAGCTTGCGGCAAAAATGTTGGGTTGGGAAGACCCTATTGGAAAAAAAATGGGCTTCTTTCATCAAGATGATCCTGGGCAAATTATTGGGGTGGTCAAAGACTTTAACTTTTCATCTTTGCATAACCCGATTGTTCCACTGGCCATCGTTTACAGTCCTAACCCAGGTCAGAACCTCATCATCAATTTTGCTCAAAAGCGAGAGCAAGAGACTACAGAATATCTTACGGAAGTCTGGAATGAGATCATACCAAACTATCCTTTAGATTACCGTTTCTTAAATGAATCGCTCAAAGCACAATATGATGCTGAGATGGTTCAGAATAAGCTTATTGGTTTTATGACTATTCTTTGTATTGTCATCAGCTTAATTGGGTTGACTGGCTTAACTGCCTTTAGTATTGACCAGAAAAGAAAAGAGATCGGCATCCGAAAGGTGCTTGGGGCACTTTCATTCCAAATCGTTACACTTATCTATTCTAATACATTGAAGCTGATTTTGATCTCAAGTGTAATTGCTGTTCCACTAACCTACTATTTCATTGGTCAATGGAGTCAGAGTTTTGAATATCAAACAGCTATCAACCTTGTATTATTAGTAGTCGGTGTTTTATCTGCGCTATGTTTGACTTTTGTACTTGTCAGCACATTTGTCATCAGAACTGCCAGAAAGAACCCAACAGAATCATTAAGATATGAATAAGAAAAGCCACGAGTTACCTCGTGGCTTTTCCTTTTTGGGCTAACCCAATTCCTTATTTAGAACTTATTTTCTTCCTTTAATTGTCATTGATTCTGCAAGTTTCACTGCTTCGTAAGCATTAATGATTCCACCTGACACAGAAAGGTCTTTGAAAAGCACGTCTTCACCTGTTCCTGGCTGGCTAACTGTTAGGTTATTCAAACTTCTTACAGACTTCATCAAGATGTCTTTGACCTGATCTGCCGACAATTCGGGGTAATAAGAAAGCAGCATGGCGGCAACACCTGCAGTTACAGGTGAAGCCATACTTGTTCCTTGAGCATCTTGGTAATCATCACCAGGTGCTAGAGAGTAGATTGCTACTCCTGGAGCAAATAGGTCAACATTTTTCTTTCCATAGTTAGAGAAGTTGCCAATGTAATTGTTCTCGGAACCCCAAGAAGACGCACCAACTTCGATCCAGTTGGACATAGTCTTTTTTCTTCCGATGTAATCATTTGGGAAATTTGATTCCGTATCATTGTCGGCTGCACCATTGCCTGCTGCATGTACCAAGAGCACCCCTTTATCATTTGCGTATTTGATGGCATCGTAGACATATTCTGTATTGGGTGAATATGCCTTACCAAAGCTCATATTAATGACTTGGGCACCATTGTCTACAGCATATCGAATGGCATTGGCCACGTCTTTGTCTCTCTCATCTCCGTCCGGCACTGCTCTAAGCGCCATAATGGCTACATTGTCTGCAACTCCATCAATACCGATATCATTACCTCTTTTGGCTGCGATAATTCCTGCTACGTGCGTACCATGAAAATTATCAGTGTTTTTACCGATAACATCATTATTTCCATAACCCAGCTCATCAAGCTGATCAGGATTATCTCCTACGATTTCACGAGGCTCAAAGTCTAAATTATATCTATACTCAGCATCTTGGGCAATTTGCTCTATATCTTGAGCCAAAAGCTCTATCATAGTTTCAAGGGACATGCTTGTGTCAATCATAGTAAACAATTGAGTAAGCATTCCTTTACCCATCAAAACCACCTCGTCTGAAGATTCAACGGCCTGAATATCTTCGAAAGTAACTTCTTCTGTGTATAGATAGGCTTCAAAGAATTTTTTGAATCTTCTAAGCTGGCGATCGATGTTTCCAAGCATCACATTTTGACTATTGGCTTCGCCCGAAACACGTTCGAAAGTTTCTTTTACTTCCAACCAATACTCAAAGCCTGCACGCTCCCTTTTCTTGAAATCGTCTGCGGTTTTTCCTTCATAGATTGGTCTTAGTCTTTTATACTCTCTGGTGATCTCATAGGTGTCTTTGTCCACGTTCTCACCATCTTTGCCGCCAATAAAATTCCAGCCATAAACATCATCGATATAGCCATTATTGTCATCATCTATGCCATTATCTGGAATCTCATCCTCATTGATCCAAACAACGTCTCTCAAGTCTTCATGCTCAATATCGATTCCCGAATCGATCACAGCTACGATGACTCTTTTTGAAGTTTTTCCTGTTAATAGTTCTTGATAAGCCTTTTCAGTACTTACGCCATTCACTTTGTCATTTACTGGATCTAGGTTGAACCAGTTTTTAGGAGGTTCTTGTGCCTGCACAGCCACTGAAATCATCAGTAATGCCAGTGCGAGTTTTAGTTTATTCATGTAGGTTTTCAAATTTTCCGTTTTCTTCATTCTTGATACAATGCTGCGGGTCAAAAATCTGACCATTCATTGTGATATATACGCCTTCTTCTAATCCTTGAACAGCCGCTACTGCCATACCCAAATTAAAGTCTGCATCAGAATCTTTAAAGGTTTCAGGTAAGAAGGCAGCAGTCAATACGATGGTTTTATTGCTTAGGTTTTCCAGAAACTGTGCCGTTTCTATCAAAGTATCCGAACCATGGGTAATCACAATGCGATCGTATGAAGTATCTTTGATAAAATTCTTAAGTTTCAGACGATCCTCACTCGTTATTTCGGTACTATCTTTTCTGAACAACGAAAAGGTTTTATAATCGATATTGACCTGCGCCCTTTTTAACACTTTTTCAGATGCAGGATCATCTATTTCGAAGGCGTAGCCCAAATTGGATTTTGGATATGCCTTGTCTATTGTTCCTCCTGTTTGAATAAATAGGATCTTCACGTTGTGAAGATAGTAAGATGCTTAGTATTTAAAACAAGGTAGTCTTGTATCTCTTTTCGTTCTCTTTTTTACTTCGCCAAATTCAAAAGTTAAAGAGAGTTCATGTGCCCCACCTGTTGATCCAGCAAGCTTTGAAACGGTGAAATCATAACTATAGCCAAATGACAACTGGCTATTGATCTCTAAGCCAATCAATGCAATAATTGACTCATTCTTTATAACTCGGTCTACTGATTGAACAGGAATACCGCGGTACCATCCGCCTATGACAAATGGTTGAAAATAAAACTGAATCCCGGCATCTAATTGATTAAAAGGACCTTGCTTCTTGTAATTCAAAGCGAACGTAGCACTTCGCTCTTGAAATTGATAAGACACTGTTCTCAAGCGCCTACCTTTTTTGAAGTTGAACTTCATACCTGTATGAATAGAGTACTTCCTTTCTAACCTACTTTCTTCCCCAATAAAAGACTGGTTTGGCTGGTTAATGTGATGAACCGATAACCCTAACCATACATTTTTGGTATAAACAAGCCCCCCAGCAGACGCGCTTACAAAACCAACTCGAGCTCCTTTTTCAAAAGTTTCACCACTGGGGCCTATCACTTGCCCATTCACGATATCAATTTGATTTCCAAACACGAGCTCTTCAAAATTGATGTCTTTATTGAAATACGAAAGCTGGAAACCAGACCTTAAAACAAGCCCTTTTGCCAATTGCAATTTATAGGAGTAAAGCGCTCCAATTTCCGAAGACCTATAATCTAAAAAGCCTTCAGTATGTTCGGTTACGATTAGTCCAAAACCACTCTCATATGCCTTAGAAAACCAATCGATATAGGCTGATTTTGTCGTAAATGAATGATTCAACGCAGGCCATTGGTTTCTGTAATTAACGCCAACTCTTCCTCTTTCAGATGCCCCTGTCAATGCGGGATTCAGATATAGAGGAGAGGCATAGAATTGTGAAAACTGAGGATCTTGAGCTCTAAGGTCAAAGCCCTTAAGCAACAAGAAAGCAGTAGCTGTCAATATCAACAGCTTTTTGACCTTATTTGAGTAAAGCAAAGACTCCATCTCTTTCAACATTTAAACCATTAAAACTTGTACCTATCAGCTTATAGACATAGTTGCCATTTTCTGCGCGCTTGCTATTTACGAAGCCGTCCCAGCCTTTTGACTCGACATCTTGTGTACTCCACACAACCTCACCCCATGTATTAAAAATGATGAGCTGTACTTGTGTGAGCCCTCTCATTTCTGGTCTAAAGAAGTCGTTGTTGCCATCACCATTTGGGGTAAAGGCATTAGGAACGATAATCTTGTAGCCTTTTTCAATATCAAGAATCGAGGTTTTTACCGAAGTACACCCTGTTCTATCGGTGGTGGTTAGTGTGACCTGATATTGTCCAGGGGCATCATAAACGTGAATTGGGTCGATTTCGCTTGACTCAAAGCCATCACCAAAATCCCAATGCCAATCAATGATCTCTCCAATGGATTGATCGAAGAAGCTCACTGGATCTTTTATGGCCAATTCTCCTGTTTCGTCAAGTGAAAGGGCATTGTAGTTGTAATCTGCTTCTCCTAATTCCGGAATATCAATATCAATGGAATTCATTTGGAAACAGCCTCTTCCGTCACTGATTTCCAACGTGAGGCGACCAGGGGTTGTCAATAGCACTTCACCCGTATTTCCATCTCCTCTTGACCAGCTGTAACTATAATTGCCAAGGCCACCTTTTACATCTGCAATAACTTTTACCCCTGCTATTCTATTGTCACAATCAATATATGGCTGGGAAGAAAGGCCTATTTGTAGCGGTTCTGGCTGGAGCACTGTGTACGTTCCTTGTTGCGAACAACCGAAAGCATCGCTCACTTCTACCACATAAGTACCTGGCAATACATTCTCAATAGTCGAAGTAGTGGCACCATTGGACCATCGGTAAGAATATGGCTCAGTTCCACCCGAAACGATCAGGTTAATTCTACCACTTTCAGGGTTATTACATTCATCAGCATTGAGAATAAATGCATCTAAACTAAGTGCAGTTGGTTGAACGATATTGAAAACCTGTTGGATGGTACATCCTTTATTATCGGTCACTAAAACATTGTACTGGCCAGCAGAAAGATTTGTAATGGTCTCACTACTAGCACCTGTACTCCATTGTATCTGAATAGGGTCAATACCACCCTCTATATTCAATGCAATTGATGCGTCATTTGCTCCTATACAGCTAATAGGATTGACCATTGGGTCCATTCTGAAAAGCACAGGGTCGGCTAAGTTGTAGTTGCCTTGAACTTGACAACCATTAGCATCAGTTACTAGTACTGAATATGAGCCTGAACTGATTCCAATTCTATTCTTAGTTGTTTCACCGGTAGCCCATTGATAGGTATAAGGAGCTGTTCCCCCACTAACATTCAATTCTATCGATCCATTTCTGTCATCATAACATTGGCTTTCATTGATAACTGCATTACCCAATGCCAATACCTCTGGTTCAGAGACAGTAAAGACACGTTCTTCAACACAACCTTTTTCATCTCGCACCCTGATGGTGTAATCACCTACATCGAGGTTTTCAATTGTGGTTCCTGTTTCACCTGTACTCCATAAGATATCGTAAGCACCTGTACCTCCTGTAATGGCTACAGAAATCCTTCCATCTGCCTCCCCATTGCAATCAAGATTAAGTTTACCGGAAGTTTCAATTGAAATTGGCTCTGCTGGTTGAGTGATTGTATAATTGATTTGTACCATACACTCATTAGCATCTCTTACAGAAACAGTGTATGTACCGGCACCTAAACCACCAATAGCACTAGTTCTTTCACCATTACTCCACAGATAAGAATATGGTGCAATCCCGCCTTGCACGTCTACCTGAATCAAACCGGACTGATCTCCATAGCATACAAGATCTGTTGTTCCTGATACACTCGCAGAAAGTACTTGCGCAGGTTCAGAAATTACAACTGAAGCTGTAGCAGAACACCCTCCTGCATCGGAAACAACCACATTATAAACCCCAGCGGCTAAGTCAGATATGATAGCAGTGCTTTCGCCATTATCCCAGACATAGCTATAAGCACCACTGCCACCTGTAACCTCCAGCTCAATCAAGCCACTGGAATCACCTTTACACAACACATCTCTTCTTTCAACCTGAATGGTTAAATCTGCCGAATCTCCAACTACTGCAGCACGAGTGATTGAACAACCATTCGCATCGATGACAGTCAGGTTATAGGTACCTGCGGTCAGGTCAACTTGATTTTGTGAGGTACTTCCATTTGACCAAATAAAACTATATGGAGCCGCACCACCGCTCACAGAGGTTAAGATCTGACCATCGGAATCTCCAAAACATGATGTTGCTGAAATGTCGAATTGTACATTTAGTTCTTCTGGCTCAGCAATCGTATAAGTTGCATTAAAAGAGCACCCTCTTGCATCAGTAATCGTCAAAGCATAATCTCCAGCGAAAAGTCCCACTTGATCTTCTTGATTTGAGCCGTTGCTCCATGCATAGGTATAAGGTGAAGTACCCCCTGTTGGAGTCACTTGAATTTGCCCACCAGGCTGTCCAAAGCAATTCACATCAACAATGCTAACATCGGCAGATACGTTCGCTGTTGGAGCATCTATGACAATATCTTTAACAGCTTGACAACCCTTAGCGTCCGTTACGATCAGCTGATAGGTTCCCCCGGGGAGAGCTGAAATATCCTCTGTAGCCGCACCGTTAGACCAAGCGTAGCTATATGGTAGATTTCCTCCAGAAATGGTCACATCAATACTACCATCATTCGCACCAAAACATGTAACATCAGTTGAAACATGATTAATTGCGAGCGTTAATGGCTCAGTTATGGTATAGGTTTGGGTAGAGGCACATCCATTCGCATCTGTTACGGTTACAGCGTAGGTACCAGGAGCCAAGTTCGAGAGGTCTTCAGTAGTATCTCCGTTTGACCACAAATAAGTATAAGGAGCAGTACCTCCTGAGGTTGCAATATCTATGCTACCATCCAAATTTCCGTTACATGTTACGTCCTCAGCCAAGCCACTTACAATCAATTGATCTGGCCCTTCAACGGTATAGTTTGCTTGAATGCTACAACCGTTGGCATCGACAATATTCACCTGATAAACCCCTTGATTTAATCCAGCAATATCCTCTGATGTAGAACCTTGATTCCAAGAAACACTATAAGGTGCTGTTCCA